>Ga0208794_1000008_pt1 | contig 550237 bp, 482 predicted proteins | sample 32_taG_FD_184106 | JGI IMG/M metagenome (GOLD analysis project Ga0208794, IMG submission 184106) | Marine viral communities from the Gulf of Mexico - 32_GoM_OMZ_CsCl metaG (SPAdes) (version 2) | ecosystem: Environmental > Aquatic > Marine > Oceanic | place: Atlantic Ocean: Gulf of Mexico...
GGCCATGTCGCCGTGGTCCATACCCTCCATACCGGCCATTTTGGAATGGTCCATACCTTTCATCCCGGCCATGTCGCCGTGGTCCATACCCTCCATACCGGCCATTTTGGAATGGTCCATACCTTTCATCCCGGCCATGTCGCCGTGATCCATACCTTCCATGCTGCCCATGTCAGCCATGGTCAGTCGGGCAGCTTCACGCAACTCTGGCACCTCGGCTACCATGCCGGCTTCAGTCGCAAGGGTTCCCCTGGCATAGCCTGAACGTCCCATGGATTCAGCAAAAATTGTGTATGCTTGAGCGTCCTTGGGTCGAACAATCACATCGAAGGTTTCCGCAACGCCAATACGAAATTCCTCGACGCTTACGGGCTGAACGTTGTTGCCGTCCGCCTGAACAACTGTCATTTCTAATCCGGGAATACGGATATCAAAGTACGTCATCGCAGAGGAGTTGATAAAGCGCAGCCGGATCCGCTCACCTGGCTCGAAAATAGCAGTCCAGTTCTGCTCTGGGCCCTGACCGTTTATGAGGCCTGTAAAGCCCTGCAGGTCTTCGACATCCGTTTTCATCATGCGCATATCGCCCCACGCCAGGCGATCTTTAAGAGTACTCATAAGCCCATTTTCAGACGTGTCGGAAAAAAACTCCCCAACCGTTTGCTGCTCGCGGTTGTAGTAATCCGGCATCATTTTGAGATTGCGCATGATCCGGTCGCCAGTGTGCGGATGCTTGTCGGTTAACTGCACTACGTAATCGCGGTCATATCGAAAGGGTTCGCGCCCCTTAGGCTCGATAACAATGGCTCCGTAGGCGCCATCGGGTTCCTGGAAACCAGAGTGACTGTGAAACCAGTAGGTCCCCGACTGAGTAATAGGAAACTTATAGGTGAAAGTCTCGCCCGGCTTGATACCCGCAAAACTGATCCCCGGAACGCCATCTTGTTTGTACGGCAGAATCAAACCATGCCAGTGAATAGAGGTCATCTCATCCAGATTGTTAGTCACCTTGATGGAAACCTCTTCACCTTCCTTGAACCGCATAACCGGCCCTGGGGACTTACCATTGTAACCAATGCCTTCTTTAACGAAGTCGCCGGTATCGATCTTTACTCGATCGACAGTCAGGCTGTATTCACCCGCCAGACCAATAGCCGGCAGAAGCAGGCCCAATGCGCCTACTAAAAGAATTGTTTTCATGGATCACTTCTCCCAACTGCTTGAATGCATAGAGTTCTATCCGACATGCAACATGCCGGGCATGTATCGGGCCAGAAAAGCGATCAATTAAAGTTTACATCGCCGTACATGCCCGCCTGGTAGTGGCCGGGAACGTTACAGGCAAACTCGATGGCGCCTTTCTCTGCAAATTTCCAAATAATTTCCTTGTTCTCACCCGGCTCCAGCAGCACGCTATTGGGATCGTCATGCTTCATGGAGTGGCCTTTGCCCATATCCATATCCATCATGCTGTGATCCATCCCCGCCATCTCTTTGTTCAACTTGCCGCCCTGGATGACCCCGTGCTCAACCATCATCATCATTTCCGCCTGGTGGGCCTCATGCATAGATGCCGTGCCAATATTGAATTCGTGGACCAGGCTACCCTTGTTTTCAATCACAAAGCGCACGGTTTCACCCGGCTTGACTTCAATAGATTCAGGCTCGTAATAGTTGTCATACATGGCAACATTGATGGTGCGATTTGCGTCAGAAACGCTGCCTGGCTCGCCGATATTCACACCTTCACCATGCCCACCATCGTGAGCGCCAGCGCCCAACGCCAGAACCGAAACCGACATAGCCATTGCTGCTACTGCAAATCTTGATAAGCTCATCTAAGCCTCTCCTGTTATCTGGCCCCACATGGGGCCGCGGGCTCGCTGTTTGCGAGCATGTGCGTCCGAACTGATGATGATCATCGTCCATCAACCTGAATCCTTTCTGAAAATATCCAGCTATTTTCTATTCAGGCAGAGTTCAGGTTAATCAGCGACACTCAATCGACTGTGGGCACATAGCGGAGGAAACAACTGATGAGATTACTGCTGGTAGAGGATGACAGCTTGTTAGCCGAAGGACTTACCAGCCAACTTGAGAAGGCGGGTTTTACCGTGGACAGGACGCAAACCGCCAGAGAAGCGATCCTTCTGGGTGTGCAGGAAGACTATAGGGTAGGCGTTCTGGATCTGGGACTGCCGGATGGCAACGGTCTAGATGTGCTCCGCAACTGGCGCTCCAGCAACGCTGGTTTTCCGGTGCTGATCCTGACGGCGCGCGGGGATTGGAAAGACAAGGTAAATGGCCTGAAAGCGGGGGCCGATGATTATCTGACCAAGCCATTCCGAACGGAAGAGCTGGTGGCACGGCTTAATGCTATCGTGCGCCGAAGTGAGGGACGAGTTCACACGTCGGTGAAAGCGGGAGGCTTTGAACTGGACGAAAATCGGCAGAGCCTGAAAATCCAAGACGGTTCAGAGCATTCCCTGACCAGTACCGAATTTCGCCTGCTTCGTTGTCTGATGAGCCGGCCTGGTCAGGTTTTTTCTAAGGAACAACTCATGGAGCAGCTCTACAACCTGAGCGAGAGCCCAAACGACAATATAATCGAGGCGTACATACGCCGCCTCAGAAAACTAGTGGGGGCCAATACCATCGCGACACGACGCGGTCAGGGATATTTATTCGATGATGTTGTTTAAAAAACCAACGTCGGTCAAGGGAACGCTACTGGCGCTATTGTTACCTTCGGGTATCGCCTTAATGGCAACTGCCTGGCTTGTCCACGGGATCCTGCTCGAAAGAATGTCCTGGGACTTTGTAGAAAGTCGGCTTCAAGATGAAGTGGCCTTTCTAGAGCTACAAATTCGCCATTCCGATGGCGAGATTGACACATTGCGTACAGGCGATTATTTCCAAGAAGTTTTTCACCATGCCTTCGCCATCCAGTCACCCAGCCAGACCATTATTTCACCAAGCAACTGGGAAGTGTTGTTGGACCCCTTGCTGCAATCAGATCATCAAGGCGCCATACGAGTGCGCAATAACACCGCAGCCGACGCGCCCTCCGATGCAATTGCCTTTCGAAAATCATTCGTAGTGAATGAGCAGCCTATGGTAATTATCGTTTCCGAAGACATGGCAGCGCTTGAGGCCAGCCAGGCAGAGCTGCATGCCTGGACGGCGATTGTTTCCTTTATGTTGATTGTATTGCTTGTGAGCGTTATCTGGATTGGTATTACCCTGTCTATGCGACCGGTTATATCACTGCAGTCTTCCCTGAAAAAACTACAAGAGGGAGAGATATCGCGAATACACGTAAAAGCGCCAGAGGAGCTACGGCCTCTGGTTGAACAGCTCAATGAATTGCTTGATTTTCTCGACCGGCGCCTGGAGCGCTCGCGGGATGCGCTCGCTAATCTGTCTCACAGCGTCAAGACGCCGATTGCGGCGGTCCGGCAGATTCTGGAAGACACTACCCGCCCGCTGGGCGATGACTTGAGGCGCGAAATGGGATCGCGACTTGGCGATATCGACAAGCAATTGGAGGCAGAGATGCGGCGTAGCCGCTTTGCTGGACCCCAGGTCGGGAAAAGCGCTTTTCCAGTGAAACAGGCAAGAGATCTTTTATGGATGTTAGGCCGTTTGCATCCCGACAAGTCGTTCGAGTTATCCACGGACATGACGCAGGAGCAACGCTGGCCGATTGAAGAGCACGATTTGAGCGAAATCCTCGGTAATCTTTTGGACAACGCCGGCAAATGGTCATCATCTTTTGTCGACCTATCCCTCAGCCAGGACAGTGACCAAATGCTGATCGTCGTGGCTGACGACGGCGCCGGTGTTGCACCAGAGGCGGTAAGTGGTTTAGGCAAACGAGGATTGAGACTGGATGAGCAGACGCCCGGACATGGCCTGGGACTAGCAATCGTTTGCGATATAGTTTGTCGCTATAGAGGACAAACACATTTTTCGCACAGTCCCTTGGGTGGCTTAAAGATCGAAATAGCTTTGCACCGGAAACCCCAATAGCTATTAGGCGCCACACAAACTAATTTCTTCGATCTGTAGTGACCAACTTAAGCCGGAAGCCTTCCAGCCCCAGGCCTGGAGGTGTCTACGAAGCTAGGGAGGATTCACAGTGAACCCGTGACCGCCTTAAGTTGGCTTCGTTGCTTCCTGTTGCTGCTCGCTGTTTCCAGGGCCCTCTGCCCACGATTACATGGCTGACATCGAAAACGTCTCGATCCAGGCGCTTTTTGCTTGATAACGATGAACCCGTCAATTTCGGTATGAAGGAAGATTACATTTTCGTAAGCTCGGCCGCGAACATGAAACTTCATTCTGCCATCCGAGTCAGCATGTAGTAGTTCAACCAGTGAAGTGAGGGCAAACACATGCACTCGAAACTCAGCCAACTTGCAGCAGCTGGAGCCATTGGGGTGGCTCTTACTATCCTGATAGCAATTATTGTCGTGCTCGGTGTTGCTTATACCGGGGCTTATAACGTCGCGGCGACGCAGGATCACCAGCCAATCGTACGCTGGACTCTCGAGACGACGATGAGAAGTTCTGTGGCCGGAAGGGCCGAGTACGTCGAGTCTCCTGCCTTGACTGAAGCGATGGTCGCTTCCGGTGCGAAACGCTATAAGGCGATGTGCGCGCACTGTCACGGTGGACCTGGCGTGGAGAAAAGCGAGTGGGCCAAAGGAATGTTGCCACAGCCGCCTCATCTTCCAGAGGTAGCCTCGAAGTGGAAAGCAAATGAAGTGTATTGGCTAGTGAAGCACGGAGTGCGGATGAGCGGGATGCCTGCTTTCGGGCCAACCCACAGCGATGATCAGCTATGGGAAATCGCGGCATTCGTCAAACGTTTACCCGGCATGACGCAGGGCACTTATGCAGGCTTTGGAAATTCATCAGGACACGGCAACTGAAGGAGGATTCTATGAACATGTCTTACTGGCGCTTCGCAGCAATGATCGCCACCTCAACGATCGTTATGTATGGCGTGATGTATCTCAACACCTATGCGTTTGAGCATGTGTTGTGGAGCGAAACCCGAGCCTGGATGGCGCTGGTCATGGGTGCTGTCATGGCGGTGGTAATGCTTAGCTTCATGCTCAATATGTATCAGAAAAAGATGATGAACATCGGGATATTCGCCGGTAGTGCTGTGCTTTTTGTCGCTGCCCTATGGCTAGTCCGGAGTCAAGCAACCGTCGGCGACGCAGAGTATATGAAAGCGATGATTCCGCACCACTCGATCGCGATCATGACCAGTGAACGCGCACAGATTTCCGATCCTCGGGTGCGTAAGCTGGCGGATGAAATTATAGACGCGCAACGCCGGGAAATTTCCGAGATGAAATATCTTATTCGCGACTTGGAGAGGGCTGACTGATGCTGATCCGTTCACAACACCTCATTCGACACTTACTGCTACTGGTAGCGATGTTGATTGCTGCCGTGCTCACTGGTTGCGCCGATCCAGCCCCCGGAGAGGGGATGGAAAACCCGATGATGCAAAAGCCATTGCCTGAGCTGGCCAGTGCCCAGGACGCTGTCAGTTCGCCTGACATTGCTACTATCGACCCTCAAACATTGCAGACAGCTGAGATTGTGAAGGTCTTGGGTAATGTGCCGCAGTGTGCGTTTCGATATACCGCAGAAAGCCCACCCATACTTGCTATTGGCCATTCAGACCAAGGGGAAGGATCGCAGGCCGTAACCAAGATCCATGGCCGCTTGGTGCAGCTTTCGTCCGACCGGAAGCCGAGCTATGAGAATTTACAAGAAGGCCTCTCGTTCACAGCGGATGGGATGACAATGCGCATGGTGTCGGATGAGCCGGAAAAGGTGAAAACAGGGAAGCAAGTAACCGCGGAATTGCATTTCTCGCTGCAGCAAGGATTGAACGTCGGCTATCTGGGCTGGTATGAGTGCGATGCACCTTGATAGACGTCCTGACAGCGACGGAGGGGTGTGCTGATCACGGAGACCAAAATGGGGGTAGATTTGTCGTCATACCATTAACCAGGTCTGTGCGGGGCCGTTAATTATGTCTAGGCTCAAGCAGATTGGTGTCAACTTGCGGTCGTTCTGAGTCTGCTCAGCTGTCGCACGGGAGGGTGGGCACTGTCGAGTCGACCCAACGCAGGCCTCGTCACAAGGGTATTGGATATGGCTTATGAGCAGCGAGGTCGATAGCAGGATGTAATGTTCTATTCGGACCAAGGTAGCCAGTATGTCAGCTGGATGCAGTCAGCGATTGTGGCGCTACCGCATGAGACAGAGCTTGAGACGGAGGAGTAACTGCTGGAACAGCGCGCCCATAGCGCAGCTGTTCCGAAGCTTGACCCATCACCGGCTTCACCACGTTTAGCGAAGCACAGCGCGACAGCAGCGATTACTCAATGAAGCGCTACAACTGGCTGTGAACACATATCCACAATGGGGGGTGGCCCCGGCAAGAAAATGAGAAAAACTTGCACCACCGTCCAGCGTCACATGACCACTATACTTCCGCAAGTGAACACAATCGACTCGGGGGCTGAGATGTCCGAAAATCGACGTGATGTTGAAATCGTCATCGTAACCGGGAGCAGCGGTTATATAGGCTCTTCCGTCGTGGAGCGGCTGGCTCCACACTTTCGTATGCTTGGCTTCGATAGAGAAAGCCCGCCTCACCCGCCCAAAGAAGCAGAATGCATCTGTATCGATCTGACTGAACCGGCCAGCCTGGAGGCGGCGTTTGATCACATACGGTTGTTCTATGGATCTCGTATTGCATCGGTTATACATCTCGCTTCGTACTTCGATCTCACCGGCGAACCCAATCCCGCTTATGAGGCGGTAACGCTTGAGGGCACGCGCAATCTCTTGAAATGCCTGAAGGCATTTGAAGTTGAACAGTTTGTTTTTATCAGCACGATGCTGGTGCATGCACCCACCCAACCGGGCACGCCGATCAATGAAAGCAGCCCGTTAGATCCGAAGCTGCCCTATCGGGAATCGAAGGTGCTAACCGAGAAGATAATTAAGGAAGAGGCGGGAGACATACCGATAGTGGTGCTGCGCCCGGCGGGCGTGTACGACGGAGGTTGTCATTCGGTATTCATCAGCCAGCAGATTGCGCAGATCTACGAACAAAAACTGACCGGGCGCCTTTATCCGGGGCCATTGTCGACAGGCCAGCCTTTTCTGCATTTGCAAGATTTGTTGGACGCAATAGATCGAACTGTTCACAGACGCAATAGCTTGCCCAACCCCGCCACGATGCTGCTTGGCGAGCAGGAAGTGATGGGCTATGGGAAGCTTCAGCGCAAGCTTGGCTTGCTCATTCACGGTGAGGAATGGACAACTGCGTCGATCCCACCGCAATTGGCGCACGCTGGGGTGTGGGCTCAGGAATCGATACTGGATGAAGACATTTTCCAAAAGCAATGGATGATCGATATCGCCAACGATCATTATGAGTTGGACCTCAGTCGAGCAAAGGAATTGCTCGGTTGGACGCCCTCATATTCTCTGGAAGACTCACTACCCACGATCATTGGCCAACTGAAAAACGACCCCTATGCCTGGTATCAGGAGAATGGCTTGAATGCCGCCCGTGTTACCCATGACAAAATAGTTCACGCCGACAATTCGGTCCCCGAACCGGATCCAGTCGAGGAACGGCAGGCGATGCGCAAGCATGAAAAATCCATGGAGAACATGCATTTCAACATGCTCTGGGTCCATTTTGCCACCATGATCATGGGCGTCTGGCTTGCAACTAGCCCATTTGTTTTCGGGACATTTACCGAGACTCAATTTACGGATTTGGTGCTGGGCGTCACCCAGGAACGCAATTTGTGGGATCCGGACTTGCGAAATCTTCTGACGGCTTGGAATGATTTGATCGTTGGCACGCTCATCGTGCTTTTTGCGTTTCTCTCTCTTTCCCGACGTGGCGGCCTCGCGCAGTGGACTAATGCCTCGCTGGGGGTATGGCTGTTATTCGCGCCCATCGTATTCTGGACGCCGAGTGCAGCCGTTTATGCGAACGACACCCTAGTGGGCTGTTTTGTCATCGCATTTACGATATTGATCCCAATGATGCCTGGTATGAGCATGGAAGGCATGATGGATCGTTCGGAAGTGCCCCCTGGATGGTCATATTCTCCGTCTACCTATTTGCAAAGAATTCCGTTGATTGCGTTAGGACTCTTTGGCTTTGTTATCGCGCGAGTGCTGGCGGCTTACCAATTTGGCCACGTCGACTGGGTCTGGGAGCCTTTCTTTGCGGGGGAGGGCGAGCGCAACGGCAGTGAGTTAATTATCACCTCTGAAGTGTCGAAAGCTTGGCCAGTCGCTGATGGGGCGCTCGGGGCAGCGGTGTATCTCGTCGAGGTGCTGATGGGAGTCATGGGTGGAAGAAGCCGTTGGCGGACTATGCCGTGGATGGTCGTGTTGTTTGGTATCGCGGTCGTGCCACTTGGCGTGATCAGTATCTATTTCATCATCATCCAACCCATCGTTATCGGCACTTATTGCACGCTCTGCTTGGTCACCGCTCTGGCAATGTTGGTGATGATCCCCCTCTCGTTGGACGAACTGGTGGCCATGGGCCAGTTTTTGCTCGCAAATACGCGTCGTGGGCGGCCTTTCTGGCGCACTTTTTTCAAGGGAGACGCTCTCCCCGGCGGTACGGTCGACAAGCGTGCTGGGTTCCGGGACTCGCCTAAAGACATGTGGTATTCAGCAGTCCGGGGCGTCAATGTGCCCTGGACGCTTGTTTCGAGCTCCGTATTGGGGCTTTGGCTAATGTTCAGTCGCCTTTCGTTTGGTACTGAGGGAGCTCTTGCGGATAGTGATCACCTCGTCGGTGCGCTTATCATTACTGTCTCCATTATCGCGATGGCAGAAGTCGCCCGCCCCCTAAGGTTCATTAACGGATTATTCGGTGTCTGGTTGGTGGCCGCGCCGTGGGTGTTAAGTGGAGGACAGATAGACGGCGGAATTGCTACTACAACGATTGGGATCCTGATAATTGCATTAAGTCTCCCTCGCGGCCGGCGAAGTAGCGAGCACTACGGTCAGTGGGATCGTTACATCGTTTGATACTCAACGTTCCCTGGCATTGGAAGTGTCGGGGAACCGAGAGCAGCCAAATATAAGGGATGGAGTTGTCTACGAAACTAGGGGCGATTCACTACAAGCTCATCCTTGAGCACATATGCGAACACATCCACGCCACGTGATGGTTTCTAAAGATGGCCAGTACCACATGGCATTTGATTCAAAGGTTGGATCAACTGCCTTACATGTTGGGAAAGGTCGGTCACCTGGAAAACCCGTTCATCGCTTTGAGGTGTAGCCGCCAAAATCCGCAGCTATTTTTTCAAACCAATCGGCGTTGTCTCGGTTGAAACGTGCTTTGTCTTCTGCCGTCATTGACGCCAGCAGCGCAATTTTTCGAGCTCGGTTTTCAGCCTTAATGCGGCAGCCCGCTTGAAAGCTAGCGGGTATCTTTTCAAATTTCACCCTTCCCCCCCCCCTCCCAATGTCCATCTCAGAACGTATTCCTGTCCAGATTTGTGGTTTCGTATGCCCCTATGAGTCTCGCGTTTGATGTTGAGCAGCCAGCCCAGCATAACCTTCGTTGAGCGTAGCTGCGTGACTAAGTGCAGGATGCTGCACTTTTCTAGGTGAAATGAATGGAAAGTGCAGCATCGTTCACATTCCTGTTCGTAGGGGGGGGCGGTTGCTGATGTGTTCTGGCATTTCAGCTGATCTTAGGCTCTGACAATACGACCTCCCGGCCTCCGACCATGATGGTGCGAGGCGCATTGGGCTCGATCTCAGCGGGTTTCGCTTTGCTTTTATTAACCTGAGGCGCTTCTTGGCCGTAAACCTTGATCCAATTCTTGTGGCCAAAGGCCTCTTTGAACAGATCGAGCAAGTATGCGTGCCAGTCGTTCAAGGCAGTCGCTTTTTCGTCGAAGTAGGCATACCTGTCGTAAATCGCGTCCACGCTCAAATCGGCGTGGTTCAGAATCCTGCCCCTTATATCTTTGCCTAGGCCCCGGCCGGACATATGGGTTGTAGCGGTTCTGCGTAAATCGTGAGCAGTGGGCCTTGGGTATCCTTCAGCAATGCGCAGCAAGCCTTCCGATTTTACTAGGTCGGAGTTGGCGACATAGGTGTCATAAAGCCTGCGCATTGCTCGGTTTAAAGAAGGCTGGGTCTGGTGGGATGTCCGGTCTCTTCCAGGTAAAACCCAGGGGCTCGGTTCTTCGATATTGCCGTTCTTTTCAAGTTTTACCGCTTGAAGATGATGGAGGTGCTGCAGGATCTTGCTCACAGGGAAGGATAGGGGAGTCGCGATTGGGTTGTTGTTTTTCTCGAAACTGCCGGATCTGTCCCAAATCCCTTGGTCAAAATCCAGGTCTACCCAGCGCATGGCCGCGATAGTCCCCGAACGCTGCGCAAGCATCAATGAAAGCAATAGCGCGAAACGAGTGGCGACGGTGATCGTGGGGCTCGCTAAACGTTTTAAAAACCACACAATTTCATGCCGGTTGAGAGCTCGCTCTCTGGGCGTTTCTTTCGCGATGCTTTTCATCTTTACCAGTGGTGTGGCTTCGATAATGTCGCGCTCTACGCAGAAATTGAACAGCTTCCGAACTACTGCTTGCAGGCGGTTCGCTGCGACTGGAGCGGTTTTGGCCTTGTCATCCAGTAGAGCCAGAATCTGTTTGCGTTTAACGTCTTGGAGTTTCATGTCCCCAATCGACTTTACAAAATCGTTTTTGAGCATTCGCTCGTCTTCTTTCCAAGATTTTTTGTTGGCTTTGGCCCATACGAGGTAAGTATCCACCGCATCAGCTACGGAAGGGCTTGTGCGGTACTCGAACAGTTCGAGAGTTTTTTTCTTACCCGGATCGATACCTTGCTCTACCAACTGGGCAGCATGCGTTGACTTCGCTCGGGCATCCGCCAATGACATTTTTGGATAGGAGCCTAAAGTCAGCCTCCTTGGCTTGCCATGAAAGCTGTATAGCAGAATGTACGCAATTGACCTCTTGTTAACCCGTACGCCAAAAGTCCCCTGGCCATAAACAGGAGGGTCGAGGAATTCTTGGCGGGGGTTCTTCGGGTCATATTTCAGCCGCTTCAGAAAATGTTCTTTCAATGCAGAGCGATTGCTGCTCATGGCCGATCCTTTTTGGGGTAGGTTTCGGGTAGGAGTTTAGCGTTTCGGGTAGGATTGGGGTAGGAGTTTGACCATTTTTCTTTCGTGGTTATATATTGCCTGTTTTGGGCGTTACGGCGAATAAATCGTTTAGGAACATGAGGTTGGGATGGATTGATTTTGGGATATGGTCTCTAAGAGCCTCTGATTCCGTAGCAATAACACTGACTTGTAATCAGTAGGTCCCGAGTTCGACTCTTGGTGCCGGCACCAGCCAGTAAAAAACCCGCCTTTCCCAAGGCGGGTTTTTTTTGTCCGCATTTTCTGCGTCGGCCGTTTCCGGCGATCAATTGAACCTGACCGGTCGCTCCCATATTCCCAGGGCCAGACAGCCCGAGGCTGAGGTGATCTGGTGGTGGCTGCCAGGCCGATGGATGACCAGGGTGCCGCTTGAATACAGGCGGTCGCCGTCCTGCTGGCTACCTTCCAGAATGAGAATGTGCTCGAATCCGGCGTGCATGTGGGTTGGTATGGAGGAGCCGGGCAGATAGTGGAGAAAGGCGGCGCGGGGGCTGTTGTCGTCCGATTGGTAAATGGGTGATATGAAAACGCCTTCGTGGAGAACCTCCCAGGTGCGAGATGCAATCAGTGATTGGCTGTCGAAGATGTTGTCGATGATCAAGGCCGAGTCTGCAAAGTCCATTGTGGCTCCCATTCAGAGGCCCGCACGGGGCCTCCCGGATTATTGTGAAAGGTGTATGACGCAGGGCCGCTCAGTTTTCCAGGGCCGAGAGTAACGCCGGCGAAAGCGCTGTAGCGCCAAAAACGCCGCCCTGCATGTGCACCATGTTGACGGCGGCCTGGTGGTTGGCCGGGTCGGTGGCGGCGCAGCAGTCCTCCAGTAACAGGCATTCAAATCCCCGATCGTTGGCCTCGCGCATGGTGGTATGCACGCACACATCCGTGGTGATGCCAGTGAGGATCAGATTCTGGATACGCCGTGAGTGGAGTATCAGCTCCAGGTCCGTGGCACAGAACGAGCCTTTGCCGGGCTTGTCTATGACGGGCTCTCCGGGCAAGGGGGCGAGCTCGGGGATGATCTCCCAGCCGGGTTCGCCGCGTACCAGTACGCGTCCACAGGGCCCAGGGTCGCCGATGCCGGCCCCGATTTGCTGGGAGCGCCAGCGCTTGTTGGCGGGCAGATCGGACAGGTCCGGGCGATGCCCCTCGCGGGTGTGGATGATCATGAAGCCCAGGCGGCGCAGCGCCGCCAGCAGCGTCTGCAAAGGCGCTATGGGGGCCCGGGTCAGGGTGATGTCATACCCCATGCTGTCCACGTAGCCGCCTGCACCGCAAAAGTCCGTCTGCATGTCGATCACGATCAGGGCGGTATTGTCCGGGCGCAAGTCGCCATTCCAGGGCCACGGATAAGGGGTGCTTTCCATATGCCGGGCCTGGCTCATGGTTGGCTCTCCATGGCGATGGCGGGCGCAGGCTCTTCCACGCGGCCGGTCGTGCTCACGGCCAGGTAGTGACAACCAGCCAGAAAGCCCGATACCAGCAGGTAGGCCAGGGCGACTTCAGGCGTCACGCCGAAGCCGTCGCCTATGCCCACGGCTGCCCCGTGCATGAAGCCGAAGTAGGTCAGCACCGAGCCGGCCAGGGCAAATGCCGCCGCCGAAATAAAGCGCCTCTCGATGGTAAATACGGTGATGGCGGCCAGCACCAGGCCACTCAGAATGGCGCCGTTGCCGAGCAAGGCCAGGCCGTCATAGAGCACTCCCTGGGTGGCCATGGCCGAGGCGCCGACGGTTGCGGCATTGGTACCGGCCGCCCCCAGGGCGCCATCTATGAGCACCTTGGCCCAGGCGGCCAGGTGCGGCACCAGCCCGATCATGATCGCCGGGGCGTGGCTCGAGGGTGTGGACTGGAAAGCCTGGGCCCCGATCAGCATGCCGACGTATAGCAGGATGGGCGCGATGGCGACCACCGGAATGGTGTCCATCAGCAGGGATATGATGCCCAGCCAGGAGAACAGCAGGACGGCCACGCCGGTGGCCGCCGAGTAACCAATGCGCCCGCCGATCTCTTTCCAGCCGGGATGGCCTATGTACACGGCGTTGGCGAAGCAACTACCGAACAGGGTGCCGACCAGGCTGATCACACCTTCGGCAGCGATGGCTTCCCGGGTGCTGTAGGAGTCGCCAGCGGCCTCGGCACTCTCCACGTTGTCGAGGGCCTCTACCAGGTCGTAGACGCCGAAGGGGATTGCCGTTACCAGAATGAATCCGAGGAACTCGAAACCGGAGAACACATGGTCGAAGCTGGGTATGGGTATTGAAAACCCGATATTGCCCAGGGATGTGCTCAGCTTGTCTACGCTCATGCCGGTATCCAGCCCCAGCGCGGCGCCGCCCCAGGCCAGCGCGGCACCCACGCCGATAGCGACCAGGCCGGCGGGCAGGCCGCGTGGGTAGCGCACCCCACCAAACCAGCTGACCATGATGATCGCAAAACACACCAGGCCGATGACCGGGGAGAGATAGATTTCCATGGCCGGGCGCATGGCGATAAAGGCAATGGATACCCCTGCCAGGGTACCCAGCAGTGCCGCTCGCGGCGTGATCCGGCGGATCAGCGGGGCAACGAAACTGCCACCGATCAGTATGAATCCCTGGATGAATACCCACGCAAGACCGGCCTCCCAGGCTTTGATCGGATCCCCGGTCATGCCAAGCACCGGCAGCATGATGACAAAGACCACGATAAACATGTGCGGCACGCTGGGTCCCGAGGGCAGGGCGCACACATCCGTACGTCCGGTTTTCCGAGCCAGCTTCCAGGCCATCCAGGCGTAGTACATGTTGCCGAGAAACAGCATGCCGCCCACAGCGGGAAGGATCCGACCAAAGGTGATTTCGTCCGGCATGCCGAGAACGAACTTGAGCAAGCCGGTAAGTACCAGCAGGTTGACCAGCACATTGGTACCCAGGCCGAAAAGCCCGTTCCAGTCGCCGGTTGTCCAGAGTTTGACGTGTGTGTTCATGCTGTTTGCCTCATGTTCCACCCCTGACAGGGGGTGCCAAAGGTGAGCCTGCTATCGGGAAGCGAGCAGTGCGGTGACCGCATCCGCGTCGCTTACCCAGCCGAAAATGCCGTTCTGAGCGCAGATCATCTGTAAACCGATACTGTGAAATTCGGGAAAATAGGATGCGCAGCAGTCTGCAAGTGCCACGCAACGGTAGCCGCGGTCGTTGCCCTCACGGACAGTGGTATGCACGCAGACCTCCGTGGTAACGCCGCACACCAGCAGCGTGTCGATGCGCCGCGTGGTGAGCACCATTTCCAGGTCGGTCTGGTAGAACGCGCCCTTGCCGGGTTTGTCGATGACAACTTCCCCGGGCAGGGGCGCCAGTTCGGGAATGATGTCGTGCCCCGGTTCGCCGCGAATCAGGATTCGCCCCATGGGGCCCGCCGCGCCGATACGCGTGGCGGGATCACCACGCATGACCTTGTGCGGATGGGCGTCGGCCATATCGGCGCGGTGCCCCTCGCGGGTATGGATGACGACAATTCCGGCACTGCGTGCTGCGGCCAGTACCCGCTGGCAGGGTTCCACCGCGTTGCGCAGTAGCGAGACATCGTTGCCGAGACTGCTGCCGAAGCCGCCGGGCTCGAGAAAGTCCCGCTGCATGTCGATGATCAGCAAGGCGCTGCGCTCCAGTTCCAGCGGGAGCGGTGCCGGTTGCGCGGCGAGCAGCATATTGTGGTCGGTCATGGTCATAGGGTCCTTTCGCCTGGTTGCTACCAGATCCACTTCAGCATGGCCTGGGGGACATCCTCATCAATGCCGTCGAGGCCGAACTTGTTGCGCCAGATCTGGTATTCCACGCCCGCCTGCAGGGTGCCCGGCGAGCCCCAGAACTTGCCCACATCAAGCAACAGGCGGGGCGCAGTGAGCAGGTTGTCCTCTGCGTGATTCATGCCATAGGCATAATCGAGGAAGCCTTCAAAGGCGAATGACAGATCACCGACTGCAAAGGGGCGCAACCACACCAGGGTGAGCTGCTCACCGCGATCCTTGCCCGGCCCGATTTCGTTGCGAATGTAGTAGTTGATCTGGAAAACCGGGGTCCCCGGCAGGTCCAGGTCAACCGCCAGGCCATAGAGATAGTTGTGGAAGCCATCGCCGATTTCAGCGGTGGTGGTGATCAGTACATCCTTGACGACCCCCAGGCTCAGCTCCCTGCCACTGATCTTGCCCAGGCTCAGCCGAGGCGACAGCTCGCCGTAAAAGCTGGTCTTGGTCTCGTCGTCGGAGCGGTCGGGGTTGGTTATATCGACAAAGAAGAAGTTGTCTCCGTACTTCCAGCCATTGACGTGCTCAAGGGTAATGATGGAGCGGGTGTCGTCCCGGGAATCCAGCCTGCCGGCGCCTGCATCGAAGAAGATCGACTGATGGCTGGTGCCGTAAAGGTACTGAATATTGGTGGAGCTCCACTCGGCGGCCCCGGCGCTGACGTCAGTGGCCAGGGCCAGCGCGCCGCACAGGCCGAGTATCCGGTAGGCGATGTTGCGGCCGGTTTTTTTCGCCGCTGTGCTCAGATCGGTCTGGTCCATGGTCAATTCTTCCTGATGATAAACACATTGTTGTATACAACGTGAAGCAGAAAACATGCCAGAGTCGCCAGGCATCCATTTCCTGGAGCAATAACAGGGATTTAGGTTGAGCAGCCCAGTGGCGGCAGGCTGCGGAGAGCGGGGCGGAGCGTACGATAACGGTGCGTTTATGCTTTTTTGCCTTGTTATGGCGCAGCTGGCCGGGGGAGGAGCTGCCAGTTGGCAGGAGACGCGCGTCTGGGCGGAGGCTAGAATGGTTTGCGGTACGGGCGGGACCATGACGCCCGAGTAAAGTCGGTGCTTTTCTTGCAGTCGATTGTTACTGTCGATACACAATCATGCGGCGCTGGGGGTAAATGGCAGTGATCAATAATGAGCAGCTTGTGACCGGGAGGCGACGCTGAGATGGCGTTGAAAACGTCGCCGCTGGACATCTACCAGTCGCTGAAAAACATGATTACCGCCCTGGAGATCGCCCCCGGGTCGCGCGTAACCGAGTCTCAGCTCGCGAATTACTTCCATGTCAGCCGTACACCCATTCGCGCCGCGCTTCAGCGTCTGGAGAGCGAGGGTCTGCTGCAGGTAATGCCGAAGCAGGGCTGCTTCATCCGCAATATCGATATTCTTCAGATCAGCCATTATTACGATGTCAGGGTGGCGCTGGAAAACCTCGTGCTGGAAGAGGTGTCCCGGTTGCAGGACCAGAGCGCCCTGCGGGCGCTTGCCGAGCTCTGGCGTCCGGACCTTCAGACCTTCGGAGTCGAACTGACAGATGATCTGAAAGAGGCAGAGGAGCGCTTCCACACCGATCTGGCCAGGCTCTCGGGTAACAAGGCCCTGCTCGGCTACATCGAAGACATCAATGCGCATATCCATGTCGTGCGCCGCCTGGGCTGGCCGGATTCGAAAAGCATCATCGATACCTACGTCGAGCACCACCTGATCTGCGAATTACTGTTGGCTCGCGACCTTGCCGGCGCCCAGTCGGAGATGACCAACCATATTCGCAAGAGCCAGGATGGCGCCAATCGGGTCACCCTGAAACAGCTCTACGCCAACCCCCGGACCATCAAGTTCGAGTAGGGACGCAGGCGAGTCTGGCTGCGCGGCGGCCGCCCCATCAGACAGCTTTTGTGTAACAAGCCGAGCGCCATCGGTCCGCAGGGTTGATACTGGGGCCTGAGCGGTGTCAGGCGCTGAGCAGCCAACGTATCCCCTTCGAGCAAATGATGGCAAGATGGTGGCGTGCGTCTGGTCCTGACGAGCCTGATCCGTGCAGCGTCATGCACATTGGTCGCATTGAACCGCGAGGCTGCCCAGGCGAAGCTTCGGAACAAGAACAACAACTATCGGAGCCACGTTGCTCCGCCAGGTCTCACCCGGGGCAGCCGATGAGCACGCCAGACCCTTTCCTTGTCGATGATTTTCCCGTGGGCTGCCTGGTTTCGCATTCCAAGCGAACAATTGTCTTCAGCAATCGCTTTTTCGAATCCCGCTTTGGATACTCCCGGCAGGCTCTTGTTGGTACCGATCTGTTCGCCTTGTTGAGCAAGGCATCGCAGATCATGTTCGACAGCTATCTGATGCCCCTGCTGATCCGCGAGGGATGCTGCGAGGAGGTGCGGGTGAGCCTGGTTGCGGCCTCCGGACAGGTAATGCCCGTGGTGGTCAGTGCGGTTCGTGACCCGCTGGATGCCGAGCGGATCTTCTGGACCTTCGGCAGTGCCGTGCGTTCAGAGCAGCTGTTTACGGAACTGACCGAAGCCAGAAAGCTGCTGCAGCAGAAGGTGACCCAGCTCAACACCCTGTCCGATACCGACCAATTGACTGGCCTGCCGAATCGCGCAGCCCTGTCGCGTCATCTCGGCGACAAACTGGCCCGTGACACCGGCGATGGTCTGGCTTTTACCCTGGCTTTTCTCGATCTTGATGGCTTCAAGCAGGTCAACGACCACTATGGCCATCATATGGGTGACCGCTTGCTTGGCATGGTGGCCAGACGGATGACGAATAACCTGCGAAGTGATGATCTGGTGGCACGCTTTGGTGGCGATGAATTCGTGATTCTCCTGAGCGGCAACGCCGACCCCTGCCGGGCGGAGGATTCGCTCAACCGGCTGCTGCGAGAGATCTCGGAGCCCTATGAAGTGGACGCGGTGACTCTGCAGATTTCGGCCAGTGTCGGCGTGACGCTGTATCCGCAGGCCGAGGCGGTGGAACCCGACCAGCTTATCCGGCAGGCCGATCAGGCGATGTATCAGGCCAAGCTCGCGGGGCGCAACCAGCTGTGCATGTTTTGTGTGGACAACGAAAAATATCAGAAAGACAGGCATTCGGAGCTGTCGGCGATCCGGGCAGCGATGGCTGCTGGGCAGTTCGAACTCTACTATCAGCCCAAGGTGAACATGCGCACCGGCGCAGTTCAGGGCGTCGAAGCCCTGCTGCGCTGGAACCATCCTGAGAAGGGTCTGTTGGCACCGGCAGCCTTTCTGCCCGTGCTGAACAGGACAGCAGCTGGCCTCGACATGGGCCGCTGGGTGATTGAAACGGCCCTGGGCCAGTTGCAGGGCTGGCTTCTGCAGGGCCTGGATCTGCATGTCAGCGTCAATATCGCCGGAGAGCATTTGCAGCACCCGGATTTTCTGAATGATTTGAAGCAGATTCTCGCCGGTCATCCGGGTCTGCCGATGCAACGGCTGGAATTCGAGGTGCTCGAGACCAGTACCATCGAGGATATACAGCACGTCTCCTCAGTGCTCACCACCTGCAGGATGATGGGGATCCGAGTCTCTCTTGACGACTTTGGAACCGGTTATTCGACCCTCGGCCACCTGCGGGATCTGGCCGTGGATGTGCTAAAGATCGACCGCAGCTTCGTCAAGGACATGCTCACCAGCGCAGGCGATCTGGCGATCCTCAGGGGCGTCATCGGCTTTGCCCAGGCCTTTGAATGTGACGTGATCGCCGAGGGGGTCGAAACCCTGCAGCACGGCCAGATGCTGCTTGAGCTCGGCTGTGAATGGGGACAGGGCTTTTTTATCGCCCGGCCGATGCCGGCTGCGGAACTGCCTGGCTGGGTCGCCCGCTGGATAGCGCAAGAATATAACGACACCTTCGGCGCGCCGGTTGCCGACCTGATAGTGACACAGGGGTAGTACCGATGCTCGACAGAGAAAGAATACGCATCCGCAATAACGTCAACATGATCGGCTCGGGCCCGCAGACCCTGATGCTCGCCCACGGTTTTGGCTGCGACCAGAATATGTGGAAGTACCTGACGCCTGCTCTGCGGCAACAGTACACACTGGTGCTGTTTGACTACGTCGGTTCCGGTCGCTCGCAACTGGCCGATTTCAGCGAGCGGCGGTACGGCTCCCTTGAGGGCTATGCGCTGGATGTCATGGAGATCTGCGAGGCTTTCGACCTGCGGGAGGTGCATCTGATCGGTCATTCCGTAAGTTGCACCATCGGCTTGCTGGCGGCCATCGCCCGGCCGGAATACTTCGCCAGTCTGGTGATGATCTGCCCCTCACCCTGTTTCCTGAATGTTCCCCCGGACTATCATGGCGGCTTCGAGCAGGCCGATCTGGAGGAACTGATCGACCTGATGGACCGCAACTACATGGGCTGGGCCAGTTACCTCGCGCCCCTGGCCATGGGCACCGAAAGTTCCGAGCTGCTGGTCGGAGAGCTGTCGGACAGCTTCTGTTCCACCGATCCGGTGGTGGCCAAGAGTTTCGCCCGGGCCACCTTCTTCTCGGACTATCGCCATCTGCTCCCCGAGGCCACGCATCCGACGCTGATCCTGCAGAGCCAGGTCGACAGCCTGGCCAATGAGGACGTTGGCCGCTACATCCACGCGCACATGCCCGACAGCACCCTGCGGATCCTGCCCAGCGAAGGGCATTGCATCCATATGACGCACCCCGACATGGTGCGCGAGCAGTTGACCTCCTGGCTTGAGGGCTAGAGCGGGCAGCTCAGCTTGAAGGGCCCTCCAGCACCGCAAGCAGGGTGTACTTTTCCCGGTCGATCTCGCCGCGGGTGCGTATGCCGAGCTGGCGCAATATGGGCAAGGGTGGGCACCAGCCCTGGATCGCATGTTGCAGCAGGAAGGGCAGCACCACGCCGGGCAGGATGAACCACTTCGCGCTCCTCGTCAGACCCAGGGCCAGGCCGGTCAAGGCCAGGGTCGAGGCGTTCGCCTCCAGCACCCGTTCCACGTCCCATTCCCTGTCCAGCGCCTCGATCCGGCGCTGGATGACCTCCGGACTCATCTTGCTGTAACGGGCTATGTTGGCATCGGTCAGTTGATCGATCTTGCGGTTGAGGCGGTCACTGCTGGCTCGGCGGACCCGGTTCATGTTCGATACGCTGGTCATCGTCTTCTGCTCCTGAGTCGTAGGGGTGTGCAAGGCGCTTCCGGTGGGCGCGCCCTTCCTTGCTCGGAGGCTCCCGGCGCAAAAAAGTTGCACCAAATCGCCTGGCAAACGTCCCTGTGATGATGCTCGCTTCGGCGACGGCCGAGGAATTACTGACTGACGGAGGAGCGGCTGATGGCCAGTCCAGATCACATTCACAGCGGATTCAATCGCTCTGTGCTCGCCACGCTACTGATAGGCGTGGGCGTTATGGCTGCGGTGGATGAAATCGTCTTTCATCAACTGCTTGCATGGCACCACTTTTTTGACCGTTCCACCCTGGCAATCGGCCTGCTCTCGGACGGTCTGTTGCACTCTGCCGAACTGCTCATGCTGGTAGCGGGATTTTTCATGCTGGCCCGTCTTCGGGGCGACGGGCTGTTCGACCGTGCTGCCGGATGGGCAGGCTTCTTCATCGGTGCCGGCGCCTTTCAGCTGTTCGATGGCATCGTGAACCACAAGGTTCTGCGCCTGCATCAGGTTCGCTATGTGGAGAATCTGCTGCTGTACGACGTGCTCTGGAACCTGGCTGGCCTGGTACTGACAGGGATCGGTCTGTGGCTTCTGCGCCGTGCGCGGCGCAGGCCTGCAGCTTGAGGGGGCGGCAAGCATGGCAGCGCCGTCGGCTCATCTCTGGCTCTGGATGCCGCCACTGGTACTCGCGGCTTTCTACGTGCTCGGCATCGTGCTGGAATGGCGCAGGGGAAGCCCCGTCCGCGCCACTCGTCTGGCCAGTTTTGTTACGGGATGCCTGCTGCTGAGCCTGGCACTGTCCCCACTGGCAATGCATTGGGGTCACATGGATCTGCGCGGACACATGGCCCAGCATCTGCTGCTGGGCATGTTCGCTCCGCTGGCGCTGGTATACGGCGCCCCCGGCACACTGCTGTTGCGCAACATGCCCGTTGTTGGTGCACGCAGGCTGATGGGGCTTGCCGGATGGCGCTCTGTGCGCGTTCTGATTCACCCGGTGACTGCGGCGTTTCTGAATGTCGGGGCCATGTATGCTCTCTATCTGACGCCCGCCTTCGCCTATACCCAGGAGAGCCCCGCGGCACATCTGTTTGTGCATGTGCATTTCCTGGTGGCGGGCTACCTGTTTGTCTGGTCCATCGCTGGCCCTGATCCGGCACCCCAGCGGCCATCCTTGCGTTTGCGCCTGCTGGTGTTACTGCTGGCGGGCGCAGCGCATGGCGTTCTGGGCAAGCTGATGTATGGCTATGGCTACCCCCGGGGTGTTGCGGCCAGCCCTGCAGAAATCCGCGACGCTGCCCAGTGGATGTATTACGGTGGAGATCTGGCAGGTTTGTTGCTTGCCGTTATGTTCTTCGCCATCTGGTTCGCGCGGCCACATCAGCTCTTCACCAGGGGCAGACCCGGGTACCCGGGCGTGGCTCGCTAACCCGTCTGACGCCCCGGCTCACGCAGGGGCCGCTGGTACATCACACGGAGGTTCCATTGATCCTACGCAACGCAGTGCAACTCATCTGTTACCCCAACCGCATCGGCAATAATCTGCAGGACCTGCACACCGCGATTGATCGGCATCTGTCGGATGCGATCGGCGGCATTCATATCCTGCCGTTCTTTCCTTCCAATGCCGATGGCGGGTTCTCGCCACTGACCCACAAGGAGGTCGATCCGGCGTTCGGCACCTGGGAGGACATCGAGCGACTGGCCAGCGAATACGATATCTGTTCGGATCTGACCGTAAATCATATTTCCGATGAGTCGGAGCAGTTCAAGGATTTTGTACAGAGGGGGTTCGATTCACCGTTCGCCGAGCTCTTTGTCCATGTCGACCGTTTTGGTGAGATCACGCCGGATGACCTGGCCAAGATTCATATTCGCAAGGAAAAGGAGCCCTTCCGGGAGGTGACCTTTGCCGATGGCACCACCAGTCGCGTCTGGTGCACCTTTACCGAACGCCAGATCGATCTCAATTACGAGGCGGACATCACCTACCGGCTGATGGAAGAGTACATCCAGTTTCTCACCAGCAAGGGCGTCAAGCTGCTGCGCCTGGATGCCTTCGGTTACACCACCAAGCAGATCGGCACCAGCTGTTTCCTGGTCGAGCCGAATGTGTACCGGATACTCGAATGGGTCAACGAGACAGCCGCGCGTCATGGTGCCGAGTGCCTGCCGGAGGTGCACGACCACACCAGCTTCCAGTACGCGATCAGCCGCCGCAACATGCATCCCTATGCCTTCGCCTTGCCGCCGCTGATGCTTTACACGCTGCTCGATAACAACAGCGTGTATCTGAAGAACTGGTTGCGCATGTGCCCGCGCAACAGCATCACGGTGCTGGATACCCATGACGGCATCTGTATTCCGGATGTAGAAGGGGTGTTACCCGATGACAGGATCAAGGAGCTGATCGACAACATCAATGCCCGCAGCGCGGACCCGATCCTGCGCCGCTCTGCGGCCCGGGTGAACAGCGTAGGCGCGATCTATCAGCTCACCTGTACCTTCTACGACGCGTTGATGAACAACGACGACAGCTATATCGCCGCCCGCGCCATCCAGTTCTTCACGCCGGGCATTCCGCAGGTCTACTACGTGGGTCTGCTCGCCGGGTGTAATGACGAAGAGCTGATGAACGCGACGGGCGAGCTGCGCGACATCAACCGGCACTACTACAGCCTGGAGGAAATGGATGAGGTGATCGAGCAGCCGGTGGTGCAACGGCTGCTGAAGCTCATGCGTTTTCGCAGCAACTATCCGGCGTTCGACGGTCGCTTCGAGCTCAACTATTCCAACGACTCCAGCGTGGCGATGGCCTGGCGGCATGGCGATCACTACTGCCACCTGCTGGTGGATCTGAATTTCAAGACGGCGCGCATTACCTACCTGGATGAGGACGATCTCAGCGAGAAGCTGTTTACCTGTTGATCACCCTGCCGGGCCGCTCGCGCGGCCATCAGTAAAGCAGGCCTCTGCGCCTCGATGCTCAGCCTTCGGCTGCAGAAACAGGCGGACGGGCATCCGTTTCGGCCAGTTCGCGGCGAGCGTTCTCGACCAGCTCATCCGTGGCTCGATTGAGTTCGAATACGTCCTCGGATGGCACCGGCAGCTGCTCCTTGAGCATCTCGTCTATATGCAACACCTTGCGGTACACGGGGTGGTCGGTCCCGAAATAGGCAAGCTGGCCCTTGAGGGTATGAATGCTGCGCTGCAGGCTTTGAATGTCATCTTCGGCCATCGACTGCCGGACACTCTCCCACAGGCTGTCGTTATGCTCGACCAGCAGTTCGAGGAAGTGTCTGATCAGGCTCATGTTGCCGTCCATTTTTTCCTGCAGGGAGGCATTGATGACTGATTCGGATGGGCGCGACAGGAAAGGCGCCGCGTGGAGCGACAGTTCCTCCCGACGACGCTGCAGCAGTTCGACCAGCTCAGCCAGCGTTACCGGTTTGGCGATGTATCCGTCAAACCCTCGGGCCATGATGGCCTGGCGCTCAGCTCCGCCGTCGAGGGCGGTGCAGGCAATCATTGCCGGTTGCGTCGGACTGTTTCGAGTCAGGTCGCGGAAACGTTCGAGAAATTCGAAACCGTCCATTCCCGGCATACGGATATCGACAAAGGCTATTGCAATGTCCTGGCTGTCCTGACGTTCCAGCGCCTGCTGCGCCGAGTTGGCCAGCCGCACGTCCGTGGCACCCAGGCTCGCCAGCAGACTTTGCATCACGCGCAGGTTGGTCTCGTTGTCATCTATCACCAGTATCGGACCGGCATCGGTAAAGTCAGCCTCTTCGATCAGCCTGGTACTGTGCTCTCTTGCATTGGCCAACGGCTCCGCCGGCGCCATGGCAATCTCGAAAGCGAAGCAGCTGCCTTCGCCTACGGTGCTCTCAAGCATCAGTCGACTATTCATCCGCCGCAGAATTTGACGGGAAATCGACAGGCCGAGACCGGCGCCAGCCTCAGGAGCGTCCAGGTGACTGAAGCGGCGGAATATACGCTGTTTATCTTCCTGCCTGATGCCCGGGCCGGTGTCGCTGATGCTGAACTTCAGGCTAACCAGCTGATCGTCCGCCGGAGCGGATACACAGCTCAACTGGACGTTGCCCTCGCGGGTGAATTTGATCGCGTTGCCGACCAGATTCATCAGCACCTGACGCAAGCGCTTGGCGTCGCCATTGAACCAGCGCCCGGCCAGAGGCTCATCGACGTTCAGACGGAGTTCGAGTCCTTTTGTCGCGGCGCTGGTTTCGAACAGAGTGAAAACGTCCTGCAGCACCTCGTCGGGACTGAAGGGCTCTAGATGGATGTCCAGAATGCCTGCCTCGAGGGCAGACAGATCTATCATCTCATTGAGCAGGTTGAGCAGATGCTCTCCCGACCGATGCAGTATGTTGATGTCCTGACGAAATGCCTCCGGCACGCTGCGACCCAGATATTGGGCGATACCCAGAATGCCGTTGAGTGGCGTGCGTATCTCATGGCTCACGTTGGCAAGAAAGCGGGTTTTCATCTGGCTTATACGCTCGGCTTCGGCATGGGCGTTGCGCATTGCCTGCTCCTGCGTCTTGCGCAGGGTAATATCGGTTTGCACCGCGATAAAGTGGGTCAGTTTGCCGTTTTGGTCATGGGCCGGCTGAATATCCAGTTCCTGCCAGTACTTCCTGCCATTCTTGGCATAGTTGAGAATTTCCTGCCGCAAGCCGCGCCCGCCACGCAGATGCTCGCCGATCCGCACCACTGCTTCAGGGTCCGTTTCTTCGCCTTGTAGAAAACTGCCTGGGCGCCGGCCCAGCACTTCACCTAGCGCGTAGCCGGTAATGCTTTCAAAGCTGGGGTTGACCCATTCTATTTGCCCTGCCGCATCGGTAATGATGACCGGGTTCTGGGTAATGGAGGCCACCTTTTCCAGCAGATTGGCTCTGAATGAAGCCTCGCTGGCTTCCTGGCGAGCGCGATGGATGTCTGCCTGATCGTCGATCACGACCAACAGCTTGCGGCGCGAGCCCGGCGGCGCTTCAGCCGAGTCCGGGATCAGCTGCACATTCGCAATTGACGCATCGCCCTGGGGGAAAACCACCCGGGTGTTGCTCCAGCGCCTGGGCTGGTCGGAGCCATTCTGCACGAGGTCGAGCAGGTCGGCGTTGTCCACGTCCGGCAATAGATGGCGCAGCATCTCGAGGGCATCTGCGTCACCGCCGGTATAGTGCTGATCCCATGCTGCGTTGGTAAAGACGTTAATGCCGCTGTCCAGATCCAGCAGGCTGACCATCAGGTCGCAGCGTGCAAACAGCTGCGCCAGCCAGGCATTTATCTGTTGTCTGTGACGCTGCTCGATCAGTTTGACCGTTTGCCGCCCGAGCAGAGTCAGCATCTCCCGCTGATAGGCGGTAATTTCTGCTGGCTTCTGACCCAATGCGCACAGCGCGCCGACTCTTGCCCCGGAACTCAGGCGAAGCGGTACTCCGGCGTAGAAGCGAATTCGCGTCTCACCTGCCACCAAAGGAATGTTTGCAGCGCGGGGATCTGTCAGCGTATCCGGGATTACCAGTATGTCGTCGCTGGCTATGGTGTACGTGCAGATCGATTCGTCTCGGCGGGTCTCGCATACGTCAAGTTTGCCCTCCAACGCCTTGAACCACTGCCGTGAGTGATCAATGAGCGTAATCGCAGCGAAGGGCGTATCGAACACCAGAGCCAGCATTCTCGCGATATCATCGAATTCCTGCTCGGGCGGCGTATCCAGTATGCCGATACGATAGAGCTGGATAAGGCGCTCTGATTCGTCGAGCTGGGGGTCGGGAACAATCATGTAGGGTTTTCGCCGATCGATTTTCAGGGGCAGACGCCTCTTTTTACCATGTTTGTCACCGCTGTTCATCGATCAGGGGGCAGCGCTACTGTTCTCGCGTTCTTCGTCCCCGACTCATGAAAGGTGGCGACCCGAGTCCAGCAATGGCGGTTTATCTTCCAGCATCTGCAAACGCATGGCCTGCGCCGCGGGTGAAAGCGAATGTCCGGCGCGTCTGACCAGACCATAGGCCGAATGCTGGTTGAAGCTGTGTTCCTCCATTGACAGGACGACCAGCCTTCCGGCCCTGACGTCCTCGGCCACAACGTCACGGAACGCCATGCTGATGACGTTGCTCTGGGCAACCAGGGCCTTGAGGACCATGAAATTGTCGCACTGGATGCTGACCGGGTGATCTCGACCGCTGAGCAGATTGAGCTCCTCGGCGATCTTTTCCGGCATCTGGGTGGTCGCCAGGGGGTATTCCAGCAGATCCGGAATGGTCAGGCCCCTGCGCCGGGCCAGGGGATGCTCCGGCCGGCAGAAGATGACGCCGGTATAGGTGCCCAGGGCCTCGATCTGCAGTAACGGATCCTCCTCGAGATCGCGCACGTCGGCCACGAACAGTTCCAGTTCGTCGCGCAGCAGGCGCTCACGCAGCCCCAGCCAGTTGTCGATGATCAGATTCACCCGCACCCGTGGCCACTTGCTGACCATGCGCCCGAGGGCCTGGGGCACCAGGCGTGCGGCAGGATAGGGCCCGCTGCCGAGCAGCAGCTCGCCACTTTCCAGGTTGGCCAGTTGACTGACAGCGTTTTTCAACGCCTGGCTGCCGGCCAACAGGCGCTGGGCATGCTCCAGCACCAGTTGCCCGTGTACAGTCAGGCTGATGCCGCGACTGTGGCGGTCCAGTAACCGGCAGTCCAGGCTGGCCTCCAGCGCCTGGATACTGCGGCTTAGCGCTGGCTGACTCAGATGCACGGCATCGGCAGCCCGGGCAAAGTTGCCATGCTCCACCAGGGCGGTGAAATGGCGTAGCTGCTGCAGGTTTGTCATGCGCCCTCCGCATCGGTTCTGGCTGAAAATTGCATTGGAATTATGCAGCGACTTTTGTCAGCCTGCCAGGGTCTTCTCCAGAACAACAATCCGCGCTCAAGGCGCAAGGGGTAACAGATGAAACGACGGGACCTGCTGAAGTGGGCTGGCGCATTGTCCGCCGGCAGCCTGGCACCTTCTATTGCCGCACGGGCGGCGATGGGCGCGGAGCAGTCATCAGCCAAGGGTGCCAAGCCCGCGCGCGCCGGGAGGCTGAACATTCTGCTGATCGTGACGGATCAGGAGCGGGCCTTCATTGATCTGCCCAGCGTGGTGCACTTGCCAGGCCATGAGCGTCTGCTCGCCTCTGGCGTCAGTCTGAACAACTTTCACGTCAATACCACCCCCTGCTCGCCCTCGCGCTCGGTGATGTTCACCGGCCAACATACCCAGCAGACCGGCGTGATCGCCAATCTGGGCCTGCCGCCGTTCAACGAGTTGGCCAGCAGTGTGCCGACCCTGGGCCACATGTTGCGCGAGCAGGGGTATCACACCGCTTACAAGGGCAAGTGGCACCTGTCGCATATTGCCGAGTCTAGCGATCTGACCTACGGCCAGGTCGAGACCACCACCGATGCGCTGCTGCCCTATGGCTTCGCTGACTTCAACCTCAACGGCGACCCCCACGGCTCGCACCTGAGTGGCTTCATCTTCGACAAGGTGACCGCCAGCGACACCGTGGGCTGGCTGCACGATCACCGGGATGATCAGCAGCCCTGGTTCCTGGCGGTCAATTTCGTCAATCCGCACGACATCATGTTCTACAGCTCGGGACCGGAGCAGAAGAACACCCGGCTGCGGGAAAACTACCTGGGACCGATTTCGGCGGGCCCGAAAACCGGTGTCTATGCCAAGCAGTGGGACGTCCCTTTACCGAAAAGCTTCTATGCCGATGACCTCAGCACCAAGCCCTGGGCGCATCGCACCGATGTGGAAATATGCAATCAGGTCTACGGTCACATCGCCCCGGATGACGAGCAGGCCTGGCAGGGATTGCAGAGCTATTATCTGAACTGCATCCGCGACGTGGATCAGTCGATTGACCAGGTCCTCGGTGCGCTCAAGGCCAGTGGTCGCGACCAGGACACTATCGTCATCCTCACCGCCGACCACGGTGAAATGGCCGGCGCGCACAAGCTGCGGCAGAAAGGCCCGCACATGTACAAGGAGAACACGCGGGTCAACTTCATTGTGCGGCATCCGGACGTGGCGCAGGCGCGCAGCACTCCGGCACTGGGATCGACGGTGGATATCGTGCCTACCGTTCTCGAGCTGGCCGGTGTAACGCCGCAGGAGCAGGCCGAGCGTTATCCGCAACTGGCCGGGGTGAGTCTGGCGCCGAGTCTGGGCAGCACGGCTATGCGCTCGCAACGTGACGAGCGAGGTCATCTGTTCAACTACGGTGTGGTGATGTATCTGGACCCCGAATTCAGCGAAGCGGTCATGACCAACGCCGACAAGGTCACGCCCTGGGCGATCATCCGCGAGTCCCTGCGGCAGGGGCAGCTGGGCCCGTCGCGCGACAACCGGGCGCTGTTCCGCGGGATTCACGATGGCCGCTACAAGTTTGCCCGCTACTTCGCCCCCAGCGATCACCACACTCCCGAGGGGCTGGATGAGCTGATGCGGCGCAATGATCTGGAGCTGTATGACACCCAGGCCGACCCGGATGAGCTGAACAATCTGGCCACCGATGCAACGGCGCACCGGGATCTGATCATCGGCCTCAACCAGCGTCTCAATGGACTGGTCAAGACCGAGGTGGGCGTGGATGACGGACGTGAACATCCGGGGCCCACGTTCATGTACAGCTAGCGGGCGGCGGCGATCAGATCTTCAGCGTGTTCAGCTGCTCGCGCAGAACGTCCGGTATCGGCGCGGGGCGACTGCTGGCCTGGTCAATGACCACCATGACACTGTTGGCTACCGCCTGCAGGCCGTGCTCACTGGTAGCGCACCCGGTGAAAACGAAGGAGCTGTTGCCGATACGGTTGATGCCGGCGCGCAGATCGACCGGCTTCCAGCCGGCACGAAAGTGCAGGTAACTGACGTCCATCGAGGCAATCAGAATGCCCAGTCCGCCGAGATCCAGGTGCCGGATAGCGCCGAAACGGGCCTGCTCCATATAGCGGGCCAGTGCTGCTTCGCTGCGCTGGCTGTCGGCATCCAGGTCGGCGTAGCGCGTGGTCAGCTGCTGGGTAACCGGGAAGTTGATGACGCTGCTGACCCTGTCCACGTAGTCCGCCGCCGGCAAGGCCTCGGCATCGCCCTCGGCCACTGATTGCAGGCGCTCGCGTGTGGCTGCTGGAAGCTCGACGCGCTGACCATTCTGGTAAGCGCCCATCAGTGCCTGCTGCGTACCGACATGTTCGCCGTTCTGGAACAGATCACTGCGTACGCGGTAGCTGTCAGTGTCACAGGCCTGCACCCGGATCTCGGCCTTGACGTCGCTGCCATACCAGGTCACCCGCCGGAAATCCGTGATGCAGCGCAGGGGGCGCAGACGCACGTCATCCGAGAACCAGGCGTCGGCTCCAAAGAGCTCAAGGTGGGCCAGCACCCTGGCTTCCTGATGCAGCTGATAGATACGCGAGTTGTTCACATGGCGCCAGGTGTCCAGATCGGTGAAGCGCGGGGTGAGGCTGCAGTGAAAAAAAGCTGATGTGTCGGTCATGGCGCCGCTGTGTTCCTCTGGGTTGTCGAACAGCCATCAAGGATCGGCATTTGCCCGGCTAATCGCAAGGTGGCACAGCCATGATAGGCAGCGTAAATGAATGATCATCGGGCCGATGCCAATGCGCCATGGCTGACAGGTCCCTTGCAATGGCCTACAGTTCTGCTGATTCCCGTCACTGGTCAAGGAAACAACGCATGAAAAAAGCAGGGATAGCGGTTGCGGTCGTGGTTGCACTCGGTCTGGCAGGTACGGCCGGTGCCTGGTACACCGGCACGCAGATGGAAGGTGTCCTGCGCGATGCGGTCGCGCGGAGCAATGCGCAGATCGAGGAAGCCATGCCGGGCGGCGCGGTACGCCTGGAAATGACCGACTTCCAGCGCGGCTTCTTCTCCAGTGCCGCGCGCTATGAGCTGACCTATCCGGGCGGCGAAGACGAAGGCCCGGCCACCCTGACGATGCTTGACAGTCTCGAGCACGGCCCCTTCCCGGTGTCCCGTCTTGCCAGCCTGCAGCTGGCGCCGGTGATGGCCACCAGCGAGGCCGTGTTCGAGCGCAGTGAAGCTCTCGAGCCCCTTTTTGCGGCCAGCGGCGATCAGCAACCGGTCGTGGTGCGCAGCACGCTGGGTTATACCAACAGTATCAATGGCAGCATCAGTACCGCAGCGATGACATTCGAAGACGAGAAAGTCACTGCACAGCTGGCGCCGATCATGCTGGAATTCGACACCGACGTGGAGGGCAACGCGGTGGTGCTCGATGGCCGCTGGCAGGGTGTGCAGATGGCCTCCCAGCCGGGCCTTGAGGAGTCCTTCACGCTGCAGGTGGCGGATGTGACCCTGTTCACTGATCAGCGTCGTGGATCAGCGGGGATCTATCTGGGGGAGGGACAGTTGGCCGTGGCCAGCATTCGCCTGGAGAGTGAAGCGGACGGAGCGATGGTGATAGAGGGCCTGACGCAGGATACAGTGCTGAACGAGGACGCGGGCAACCTGGACGGTGGCGTCGATTTTGCCGTGGCCAAGGTCAGCTATCAGGAGCAGGAGCTGGGTTCGGCCGAGATGAAATGGAGTTTTTCCTCCCTCGATCAGGATGCCACGGCCGAAATCAATCAGCTGTACAACGAGCTGACCATGAGCGCGTATCAGGGTGAAGAGCCGCCGGACCAGGGTGACCGCTGGCGCGAGGCCTTTATCGCCCTGCTCGACGCCCAGCCTCAACTGGCCCTGGATCTGCTGGTGATCCGCACCCCGAATGGCGAAAGCCGGGCCCGTGCCGAGGTGCAGCTGGCCAGGCCGGAATCCTTTGATCTGCCCGCACCGGAACTGGTACCCCAATTGCTCGGCCGCATCAGCGCGCACGTGCAGCTCTCCCAGCCGATGCTGCGCGATATGGTCATGTACAAGACACTGTTCGAGCCAGGGACCGATCCCGAGGTGGTGGCGGTAGAAGCCGAGGTTCTGGTCGATATGCTGGGCACTATGGCAGCAAGCACCGGTCTGGCGAAGCAGGAGGACGACAACCTGGTGACCAATCTGACCTATGCTGACGGCGAGATCGAGCTGAACGGCGAAGTGATCCCGCCAGAGGCCCTTGCCGGTATGCTGGCGCTGCTCAGCCCAGCCAGCCCAGAAGCAGCAGCAGAATAAGCAACCAGGCGCTGAGCGTAACGGCGTTACCCCGCCAGAGTCGATTCCAGTACCGCTCGGCAGTCCGCCAGCGGTGCTCGTCGACCTGGGCCGCTACTGCCGGCACGGGTGGGCGCTGCAACAGCCGTTTCAGTCGCAGGGAGCCTGCCCGCGCTGGCTGGGGCAGGCGTCGCAAACGCGCAGGTATCTGCCAACCGCTCGCCTGCACCGCCCAGGCAATGGCGCCGGCCAGCAGCAGCGGCCAGAGTCCCGCCCAGAGGGTTCCTGGCGGCAGGCTGGCAAGCAGGGCGGTGCGTAATTCCGGCCAGAGCCACGGCAACGCGGCCGGCATCATGCACAGCGCCAGCCATGGCCATAGCTGGGTGGCCGGGGGGCGGCAGGCATCGGCCCCGGGCTGTTGCTGCCACATCAACCACAGGGCTCGCATCAGCAGTATCGCGGTGGCAGCCGCTCCGGCAGTGAGCAGCATCGACCACTGGCTGACGTCACTGGCGTAAACCGTGTCCTTGAGCAGTATCTTGACCGCTGCGCCGCTGGTCAGGGGCAGCCCCGCCAATGCCATGGCGGGCAGGGCCATGGCCAGCCAGTGCCAGGGCCGCAGGCGATAATGCGCCGCCAGCCCTGCGCCCATGAACAGAGCGCCCTTGGCCAGGCCATGGTGCACGCCATAGAGGGCGAGCAGAATACCTGCGCCAGAGCGCGACTCCGGGTGCAGCCATGCCAGCGCCAGCACCACCAGCAGATAGCCAATCTGACTGACCGATGAATAGGCCAGTGCAGCCTTGGCCCTGCTTTGCAGCAAACCAAGCGCCACGCCGTAGAACGCGCTGATGGAGCCGATGGCCAGCAGCGTGAGCGCCCAGCTCTGCAACACCGGATCCTGTTCCGGCAAAAAGCGCCAGAGCCCGAGGATGCCCGCCTTGATCATGGCGCCGGAAAGCACGGCGCTGGCGGCTGCGGGGGCGGCCGGATGGGCCAATGGTAGCCAGACATGCAGCGGCCAGAACCCCGCCTTGAGGCCGAAGCCGATCAGCAGTACGGAGGCGGTCAACCAGCCCGTTGGCACGCCTTGCCAGGTCGCCAGGGCGAAGGCACCGTCTGCCTCATGGATGCGCAGCATCATGCCGGCAAAGATCAGCATTTCACCCAAGATCGCCAGTTGCAGATAGAGCCGTCCGGCCTGCCGCGGGGCAGGGCCGCGCTGGTGCACGATCAAGCCGTAGGCCGTCAGGCTCATCAGGCTGAAGCCGACGTAAAAGCTGCCGGCATCCTGGGCGATGATCAGTAGCAGGTTTCCACACAGCGACAGCAGCCAGCAACACCAGAAGCGCAAGCGGTGCCGATCGCCGACCAGATCCGCGCCAGCGTAAACGCTGGCACAGCCCCATAGCAGTGCGGTGAACGCCAGCCAGGCGCGCGCGAGCATATCCTCGGCACCCCAGGTGGCGCCCGGCCAGAGAATGGCGGGTTCCAGCGCAGCGGGTGGCCAGAAACTGGCCAGCAGGGCCGGCAGGCAGCTCAACCACAGCCAGGGCGCAGCCCGATCCGGCCAGCGCCACAGCAGGGCCAGCGCCAGTAGCGGTGCGAGTGCAACGAGCAGCCAGGTCAGCGGGCTCATAGGTCAAACTGCCGATTCATGATCAGTTCGCTCCAGGTCAGCGGGCTCAATGCACTGCCCGCCAGGACACCCACCAGCAAGGCCAGCACGGTGGTGAAGAGTACCGGTGCAAGCAGCATCCAGTGCGTCTCGCCGAGCCATGGCTTGCCACTGCCCAGCTGGCGCTCGTGGGGCCATTCTGCCGGTGGTGCGACAAACCAGCCGCGGTAGATCAACGGCAGAAAGTAGGCGGCATTGAGCAGGCCCGAGAGCACCAGTACCAGGAGCACCCAATCCTGACCCACCTCGAGGGCGCCGTAGCCCAGATACCATTTGCTGATGAAGCCCGCCGTCGGCGGCACTCCGATCATGCCCAGCGCGGCCAGGGTAAAGGCCGTCATGGTCAGCGGCATGCGCTGCCCCACGCCGTCCATCTCTCTGATGCGGTGGATCCCCAGGGTCTCGGCGAAATTGCCGGCGCAGTAGAACAGGGTTACCTTCATGAGGCCCTGGTGTACCAGATGGGCGAGGGCGCCCACCGCGGCGATCGGGCCCATCAGGGCCACCCCCAGGGTGATGTAGGAAACCTGACTGATCGTGGAGTAGGCCAGACGCTTTTTCAGATCCTGCTGCTGCAGCGCCCGGAGCGAGCCGTAGATAATCGTCGCCGTGGCCAGGGCCAATAGTGGCAACGCCAGACCCAGTGCCTGCACCTGCTCTACACCGTATACGTCGTAGACCACCCGGATAATGCCGAATGCACCGGCCTTGACCACCGCGACCGCATGCAGCAACGCGCTGACCGGAGCGGGTGCGACCATGGCCTGGGGCAACCAGCCATGCAGGGGAATCAGCGCGGCCTTGACGCCCAGCCCGGCGATCATCAGGGCGAAGGCCAGAATCAGACTCGGCCGATGGCTCTCCAGCAGGGGTGCCAGATAGCCGCCAGCCTGGAACGTGGGACTGCCGACCAGGCTGTGCAGCAGGGCCACACCCGTCAACAGCAGGGCGCCCCCACCCAGCGTATAGGCCAGGTAGACGCGACCGGCCCGCAGCGCCTGCTCTGTACCGCGGTGCACGACCAGCGGAAAGGTGGCCAGGGTCAGCAGCTCGTAGAACAACAGGAAGGTCACCAGATTGCCGGCCAGCGCCAGGCCCACCGTGGCGCTGACGCAGAGACTGAAATAGCCGAAGAAGCGCGATCGCAGCGGCGAGTCTTCAAGGTAACCGATGGCGTAGATCGTCGTGGCCAGCCAGAGCACGGCCGAGAGGCTGACAAACTGCAGGGACGTCGCATCGCCCTGCAGGACCAGCCCGCCGCCGGGGAGAAAGTCGATGGCAAAGCGGAAATCCAGCCCGCGGTTGACGCCCCACAGCATCAGGCCCAGCAGCACCAGCTTGAGTCCCGCGGCAAACAGGTTCAGGGCGATGCGCAGTCTGACCTGCTCTTCGCGCAGACTGAAAATGATCAGTCCGGGCACCAGCGAGCTGAGTACGATCGCAGGCGGCAGAAAGGTCGTCCAGAAACCGTTCACAGGCCCACCCCGGCAAACCAGCGAATGACCGGTTCGCTGAGCAGTGCCATGGCCCAGACGATCAGGGCCGGCAGCATGGCCAGCCACTGCGCCGAAACGTCAGGATGGTAGTCGGGTCGATTGGGGTCGGCACGGTCAAAGGCGATAGCCACGACGCGGAAGACATAGGCGGCACTGGCCAGCGTGCCGAGCAGCACGCCGAGGGCCCAGGGCCAGTGCGAAGGCTGCAGCAGCAGCGGCTGCAGCAATACCCACTTGGCGACGAAGCCGCCGCTGGGTGGCAGGCCGATGAGGCTGCCGCCGGCCACGGCGAAGGCGAACATCCCGACAGGCATGGTCTGGCTGGCACCCTTGAGCGCGCTGACCCGGCGGCTGCCAAGGGTTCCCTGCATCTCCCCGGCAGTCAGGAACATCGAGACCTTGGCCAGTCCGTGGGCAATGACGAACAGCCAGAGCGCGGTGGCAAGCGTTTCATCCTGCCAGTACAGCAGCAGCCCGAGGGCGAGCAGAGCATAGCCCAGCTGCGCCACCGTGGAGTAGGCCACCAGGACCTTGAGCCAGGGCGTGCGCAGGGCGGCCCAGCCACCACTCACGAGGGCGGCAACCCCGGCAAGAGCGAAGCCGATACCCGCCTGGCGAGCAAAGTCTTCCGGAGCGATGTTGTCCCAGAGCATCCAGAGGATGAACAGCGGACCCTTCACCACCAGTGCCGAGAGCAGGGCGCTGACTGCGGTCGGGGCGGCGGCATGGGCCGCGGGCAGCCATTGGTGCAGTGGCCAGAGTGCGGCCTTGAGCATCAGGCCCAGGGTAAGCAACAACAGGGCCAGGCGCGTGATTTGGCTGTCGGTGGCGATCTCGCTCAGCAGGCGAACGTCGAGCGCAGCATATTCGCCATAGATCAAGGCTACCCCGAGCAGGTAACACAGCGATGCCGTCAGCGACAGCAACAGGTAGCGCAGGGCAGGGACATGCGCCCTGCGGCCGGACAGAATCACCATGGCCACGGCGACCAATCCGAGCAGTTCCAGGGTGACGTACCAGTTGAACAGGTCGCGCGACAGCCACAGGGCGGTGAGACTGGCGTGCAGCAGACAGGACAGCGGCCAGAAGTCGCTGTCGCGGGTCTGGCTGTGACGGCTCCGCTCGGCGTAGACGGCCACCAGCAGATGCACCAGCGCGGTAAAGACCAGCAGACAGGCCGTCAGCGGGCCCAGCTCGAAACGGACCCCCAATGGAACATCCCAGCCACCCAGGGCCAACTGCTGGGAGCCCGTGCCAATCACCGTATGCAACGCGGCTATCGCACAGCCAAGGGTGAGGGCGTTGGCCAGGATCACCAGCGCACCGGCGCGTGATCGCAACAGCAACAGCAGCAGGGCGGTGCACAATGGAATCAACAGGCTTAGCAATGCCGCGCTCATGGGCGTTTGCGCCTGGGTGCGGTGGGCGGCCGGTCGCGCTGGGGGGCGGCCAGACGCAGGGCAAAGGCTGTGGCGCTGGCGGCCACCACCAGACCGGTCACCACCAGCGCCTGTAGAACCGGGTCGGTCGGAGTGCTGCGGCTGGCCAGGGCGACCATGACCATGAATACGCCGCTGCCCATCACATTGACCGCGATGATCTGGCGCAGGGCGTTGCGTTGCAGCAGCAGGGCGTGCAGCCCGAGCACGCACAGGCCGATTCCGCCGAGGAGATAGAGCGTGATACTGCTCATGGCACGGGGCGCTCCCGTTCGCCGATCACCAGCAGGGTCAGGGTGGTCGCGATCGACAGACTGGCGGCGATTTCGATGAGCACGATCAGCGACTTGCTCCATGGCCCCGGATAATTCAGCCAGCCGGGGCCGAACCAGTGGGTCAGTCCGGCAACCGCGGTAAAAACGAGGATACCGGCGAGTATCAGCGTGCGGACCGCCCGCTGGCTCCAGCCAAGTGGCGGCAGCAGGCCGGCCAGATTGAGCATTACGGCACCGGCAGCGAGCACCGCTCCGGCCTGGAAGGCGCCACCCGGGGCTGTACTGCCGCGCCAGAGCAGATAGCCGCCGACCATGATGGTCAGCGGCGCCAGCAGGCGGCTCCATGCGCGCAGCAGTGGCCAGGCGGCCGGCAATGCCTGCTCAGCGTGCCCGAGCTGGCGCACGCCGAGGAATGCCAGCAGCAGGACGATCAGCTCAAGAAGCGTGTCCCAGGCCCGGAAGTTCAGCAGCACGGCAGTGACCGGATGGCTGACCCCACTGTCGTCCAGATGCTCGTTGACCAGCGCAGGCAGCGTGCTGGTCTGCCCCGGCAGATGCCAGACCGCGCCGGCAAGCAGCGCGGCGACCAGTGCGCCGGCCAGGAGGCTTGCCGTCACGATGAACCAGCCTGGACGCAGGGCCGGCTCGGGGCCGCTGCGACCCAATGCAGCCAGCAGCATGACGCCGATCAGACCTGCGCCGATGGCGGCTTCGGCCAGGGCCAGGTCAACGGCACCCAGGCGCGCCCAGGTGAGTGCCAGCAGCAAGCCGAAGACGATGAACAGCACAATCGAGGTATACAGCCTGCGCACATGCAGCGCCGTGCCTGCGAGGCCAAGCAGCAGCAGGATCAGAACGCTATCGAAGAACAGCTCAGCTGACATCGGCAGGGTTGTCCCGTTCGGCAGGCGGGGTGCCGGGCTCGGCCTCTCGCTGGTAGCGCGCCAGGAGCTGGCAGGCGGTAGCGCCCGAGGCCATGACCAGCAGCCATACCAGCAGCATCATGCCCACCGAATACAGGTTGTCACTGCGTAGCGAGAGTCCCACCACGACCAGACCGAGCCCCAGGGTGTCGGCCTTGGTCACCGCGTGCAAGCGGCTGTATACGTCGGGAAATCGCAGCAACCCCACCGTGCCGGCCAGGAAGAAAAAGATGCCGGCAAGCAGGAACGGCCAGCTCAGCCAGATCAGCCATGGAGTCGTCTCAGGCATCTGATCTTCCGCGCAGGAGTTGGACCAGTGCGGCGCTGACCACCGCGGCGAGTACTGCCAGAACCAGGGCCGCATCGATCAGCGCCGGCTGGCCCTGACCCTGTGCCAACAGCAGCAGGATGGCGGCTCCGGTGGTGCCGAACAGTTGCACGGCCAGCATCCGGTCGGCGCGGGTCGGGCCGCGCAGCACGCGCCAGACGCCGGCGGCGATACTGACCAGCAGCAGGACGGCTAGCAGCAGCATGCTATTGCTCCCCCAAAAGGTCTGTTAGCAGTTGCTCCAGGCGAGCGACGGTCGCCTGCCAGTCCTGCTGCCGGTCCAGTGCATGAACGTGCAGGATGTTTGCCTCGAAGTGGGAGGAGAGGGTGCCTGGCAACAGCCCGACCATGGCCGATAGCAGCAGACGGACACGGGGGTTGCGCGTGGTCAGGCTGAAGGTTTGCCAGCCGGGATCCACGGGCAGACACGGATGCAGGGCGCGCCGGGCCACATCCCAGCCGCCGGAAAACAGTTCGCGCAGAAAGAACAGCAGCAAGGCACCGAACGCGCGCAGGCGCAGCGGGCGCCAGGCGAGCTGCAGCCGGGCCGCTGCAAAGGTCGCCAGGGCTGCGAAGGGAATGCCGAAAGCCCAGCCCTGGCCGTGGCTCAACAGGGCCCATAGCCCGAGCCAGAGGCAGAAGCCGATGAGCATCCCTGCCAGGGTGTGACTCCGTTGCGGCGCGTCATGGCTGGCGCAGGGTGGCTCTGCTTGGCTGGGCTGTTCGGCCACTGGATCTCCGGCATTCGGGGCTGATGCTTCATAGTAGAAGATGGCGGGCGCGGGCTCAAACCGGCCACGCCAACCCGTTGGACAGCGCGCTTGTCACTTTTGCTTACCGGGGGACGATTGCAGGCCCGGCGGTGCCAGCCCAGTATCGACCCGACTGCAAACCGGAGTACCCCATGTCACTACCACCGGCTCGACCTCCCTCGGCCTCATCGGCAAAACGCTTTCTGAGACTGGCAGGTACGGCTACACGTATCGCCGGTGGCGTTTTCGGCCAACGGATCATGCGCGGCCGTGCCGGCATCAACTGGCAGCCGGTTGGCGACCTGCTGGCCGATGTGCTGGGTGAGATGAAAGGGCCGGTCCTCAAGCTGGGTCAGATGGCCTCGCAATGGCACGACGTCCTGCCGGAACCGGTATCCAGGGCATTGGGTTCGCTGCAGAATCGTGTGCCCGCTCTGCCCTATGCTTCGCTCCAGGCGCATCTGCGGGCGGTGTACCAGGGCGACTTGTCAGCGCATTTCGCCCATATTGACGAACAGCCCTTCGCCGCTGCCTCCCTGGGCCAGGTGCATCGTGCGCGCGGGCTGGACGGCGAGGCGTTGGTGCTGAAGATCCAGTACCCCGGGATCGCGGAAATCTGCGCTGCTGATCTGCGGCAGGTACGCCGGTTGCTGCCCCTGGGGCGACTGTTCCGGGCCCCCGCGGCGCAGCTTGAGGGCATCTACCTCGAGCTGGAGCAGACCATTCACGCCGAGCTTGATTACGCGGCGGAAATGCAGCGCTTGCAGGCTTTTGGCGCTTTTTTCTCCGAGTGGAGTGGCTTGCAGCTGCCACGGCCCGTGGAGCGTCTGTGCCGCCCCGGAGTGCTGGTATTGAGCGAGGTGCCGAGTCTGCCCTTTGCCGATGTCGGTCAGGCCCCTGAATCCGTCCGTCAGCGTCTGGCGCAGACGCTGACGGAGTGGTTGGCAGCGCAGGCCTTCGAACTCGGTCTGCTGCATGCCGACCCTCACCCGGGCAATTTCGGCTACACCGCTGCGGGTGAGCTGGTGGTGTATGACTTCGGCTGTGTACAGGGCGTCGAGCCGAGGGTGCTTGATGCCTATGTGCAAACCCTTGCCGCGGTGCAAGCCGGCAATGCCGAACAGCTTGAACGCGGATTCCAGGCACTGGGCACACGCCAGCCGCAATCAGCGCCGCCCTGGGCGCTGTATCGCAATCTGACCAGGTTGCTACGCCCCCTGGTGCAGCCCGGTGTGCGTTGGGATTTTGCCGCCCAGCCGATACACCAGCAGGTACAGCAACTGGTGCCGGATGCGTTGGCGGCGCTGGGCAGTCTGCAGCCTGCGCCGGGTACCCTGCTGATCAACCGCACCCTGGAAGGGCACTACTGGAATCTGGTGCGGCTGGGTGTCGCCGTACCGGTGGCCGACGTGCTGGCACAGCATATCGACCGCCGGAGACGCTAGCGGCTACATCTGGAAGAAGCGTACCCGGTCCTTCAGTTGAACGGCCAGCGCCGACAGCTCGCGACTGGACGCCGCCACCTGGTCGGAGCCGGCCGAGGTCTCCACCGTGGCGTCATGGATACGGCTGATGTTCTGGTTCACTTCTTCGGCGACCGCACTCTGCTCTTCCGAGGCGCTGGCGATCTGGGCGTTCATGTTATTGATTGCACTGACCTCATTGCTGATCTTGCCGAGCGCGCCTTTGGCCTGATGGATCTGCTCAACCGTTTTCTGCGCCAGCTCGCGGCTGGTTTCCATGACACCCACGGCGTTGCCGGCACCTTCCTGCAGGGTGCCGATCATGGCGCGTATTTCCCGGGTGGAATCCTGGGTGCGAGTCGCCAGGGAGCGTACCTCATCGGCGACCACCGCGAAGCCGCGGCCATGTTCGCCCGCACGGGCGGCCTCGATGGCTGCGTTCAGGGCGAGCAGGTTGGTCTGCTCGGCGATGGCATTGATGACCTCGGTGATCTTCTCGATATTGGCACTGTCATTGGAGACCTTCTTCACCGTCGTGGTGGCATCCTCGAGGGTGTTGGCCAGATCCTGTATGGCGCTCGCGGTGGTGCCGACGATGCGGTTTCCGGTGACCACCTCGGCATCGGCATTGCGGGTCGCGTTGGCTGCATTGGCCGCATAGCCGGCGACCTCGTTGACGGTGGCAGCCATCTGATGGATGGCTGTCGCCATCTGCTCGGATTCGCGGGACTGCAGGCGAATCTGTTGGTTGTTGCTGTCGGAGGTGCTCAGCAATTGCTCGGAGGCTTCGCTCAGGTTCACCGAGGCTGCACGCACCTGTTCGATGATGGCGGACAGGCGGGTAACGGTATCCCGCGCGGCGCCCATCACGCTCTTGGGGTACGCAGTCACGATGCGTTGATTGAGCTCACCTTTGGCCAGGCGCTGCATCACCTCGGCTACCTCATGGGGCTCGGCACCGAGAATGGAGCGGATCTGCCGGATGATGATCACGGAGACCCCGACGCTGAGTACGACGGCCAGTGTGGTCAGGACCAGGATGAGCCACTGGAACCCGCCCGCCACGCCCCTGACGGTGCCGATCTCGGCGCCGATGATGTCTTCCTGGTGGTCGATGAAGGCGTTGATGCGGCGTAGCCACTCGCTATACGCCGGTGACACTTCCCCGAGGAGCATATCGCGCACCGCCAGGGTGTCGCTTCCGCGGCGCTGGGCCACCAGCTCGGCGGTCAGAGGCAGGGTCTGACGCTCGATGTCCTTGATCGCCGTCAGCAGCCGGCGTTCCTCGCTGCTCGGATTCCCGTTCGCAAACAGGCGGTCCATGGCTGCCGCCGATTCCTGATAGAAGGCGTTCAGCTCGTCGACCTGTCGCAGATACCGGTCGAAACTCTGCGCATCAGGAGCCAGCACCGCATCGCGAATGGCAATCGCCCGGTCATGCACGCTGCCGCGGAAGTTGATGGCATAGCGCTGCTTTACCGTTGAGTTTTCGTTCACATAGGTCAGGGTGGAATCAATCACGCCGACCCGATTGATGCCGATCAGCGCGATCAGCACCATCAGTGAAAGGATCAGGGCGAATCCCATGCCGAGTCGTTGAGCGATGGTGAGCTGGCGGAACATTGCAGATATATCCTTGGGTGACCGTAGGTGTTACGAATCTTATACAGTAACTATAATCTGTACAATAAATAAATGGCGTTGTGCCATTACTGAAGTAGGGGTGAGGCGTGGAAATGATGGCGGGGTAGGGGCTGCTTGAAGGTCTTCGAGCGCCAAACGGTGGAAAAGGTTCCCTGGCTTGTACAAGAAAAAGGAGTGCGGTACTGAGTGCGGTCAATAACGCCGGCAGTCCCCGGCGTTACCGAGGGGGCAGTCAGCCCCGGTCAGATTGATTCAGGAAGGCGCCCACCCGCTCCAGGGCGAGATCCGCGACCCTGAGAATGCCGACGTTGGCCTGGAAAACATGCCAGCAGCCCGGATAGCGCTCCAGCTGCACCGGCACGGCCGCAGCGCGCGCCTTCTCCGCCAGGCGCAGGCTGTCATTGAGCAGAAGCTCGTCCTCGCCCACCTGGATCAGCATCGGTGGCAATACCCCCAGCGCGCCGTTGATCGGTGACAGCCCCGGGTCGCGCCGGTCCATGCCGGGCGGAGGGAAAAGATCGGCCGCCTGCTCGATCCAGCTGCGATTCAACAATGGGTCGCCCGCCTCGGGCATGTGCAGTTGCTCACCGGTGAAGTCGACCACCGGGGAAAAGCACACCAGCGCACCGGGCGTGGGCAAGCCCTGCGCCGCCAGTTCCAGGGCGGTAATCAGTGCCAGATGGCCGCCTGCGGAATCGCCGGCCAGGACGATGTCGCACGATCGGTAGCCTCGGGTAAGCAGTGCGCGGTAAGCGGCCACCGCATCGTCGCGGGCCGCCGGATAGGGATGCTCCGGTGCCAGGCGGTAATCGAGCACGCACAGATCGCGTCTGCAGGCACGGGCGAGACCCGCAGCCAGGCTGCGATGGGTCGCCGGGGAGCCGATCAGGTAGGCGCCCCCGTGCAGATAGAGCATGACCTTGCCTTCTCCGCCCTCGATCCGGTGCCACTCACAGGGCCGCTCGGCAATCAGCTCGGCACTGCGTTGCACGCCACCGCCCACCGGCATGCCGGCGGTCAGCAGACGTAATACCGCGCGCTGGATCGCAATGGGTACCGAGGGGCGGATCAGCCCGCGAAACAGTAGCCACATTGCGCCGCGGATGATCGCGCGCAGGATCGGTTGCCCCGGCGAGGCATGGATGTAGTCAGCGTGCACATTCATAGTCATCAAGCTCCGGGGTGCGGGTAAGGCGGCGGTAGCTGAAGGTATAGCCCGGCCAGTTGTTGGTCTGCTTGCCCTCGGCGGTCTGGTACCAGCTATTGCAGCCACGGCTCCAGATGGTCGTGCTGATGGCATCCTGGATCCGGGCGTTGAAGGCGCTCTGCACATCGGGTTTGACGTCGATACAGCGCAGCCCGCGGCGCTTCAATGCCTGCAGGCAGCCGACCACGTAATTGAACTGGCTCTCCAGCATGTAGATGATGGAGCTGTGTCCCAGGTTGGTGTTGGGGCCGTAGAGAATGAACAGGTTGGGAAAGCCGCTCACGCTGATGCCCTTGTAGGCCTCCGCGCCGGCACGCCAGGCGTCGTTCAGATCGCGACCGGCCAGGCCCTTGATGGTCATCGGGGCCAGGAAGTCCGTAGCGGCAAAGCCGGTCCCGAATATCAGTACGTCCGCCCGGTACTCCTGCCCGTCCTGCGTCTTCACGCCGTGCGTCGTGATGGCCTGAATGCCCGTGGTCACCAGGTCCACGTTGTCGCGGTCCACCGCAGGGAAGAAGTCGTTGCTGATCAGCATGCGCTTGCAGCCCATCGGGTAATCCGGGACCAGCTGCGCACGCTTTTGCGGATTGCTCACACCTTTTTCCAGATGCTTGCGGAAACTGCCTTCCATGACCTTCATCAGCGAGGGGAAGCTGATAAAGGCCAGAGCGCGCAGTTCATGCATCAGGTAATGGCCAGCCCGGCTGAGTCGTTGCAGCAGCGGGAAGCGTTCGAGTAGCGCCTGCTCGCGAGGAGTGTAACGCCGGTCTGCCTTGGCGATCACATAGGGGGCGCTGCGCTGGAACAGGGTCAAGCGCTCGACCCGGGGGGCGATCTGCGGGACAAACTGGATGGCCGAGGCGCCGGTGCCGATAACCGCGACGTGCTTGCCGGTGAGATCGACATCATGTCGCCAGCGGGCGGAATGGAATGCCTCGCCGGCGAAGCTGTCGAGGCCTGTGATGTCGGGGAAGATCGGCCGGTTCAGCTGTCCACAGGCGGTGACCAGCGCGCGCGCCTGATAGTCGCGGCCGTCCGTGGTGTGGACAGTCCAGAGGCCCCGGGTCTCATCGAACTGTGCCTGGCTGATCTCGCTATCGAACGCGATGCGCGGGTACAACTGATACTTGCGGGCGCAGTGGCGAATGTAGTCGTGGATCTCCGCCTGGGGGGAGTAGCGACTGGACCATTGCGCACGTGGTTCGAAGGAGTACGAGTAAAGGTGCGAGGGCACATCACAGGCGGCACCGGGATAGCTGTTGTCGCGCCAGGTACCGCCAACATCGCCGGATTTCTCCAGGATCAGGAAGTCACTGATCCCTGCCTTGTCGAGACGGATTGCCAGGCCGATGCCGCCGAAACCGGCACCCACGATAAGAACGCTCAGCGGCGTGTCCTGCTTGTTATTGTTATGCATTGTCTGCAACTCCTGCATGGCCAAGAGCGGCCTGGCCCTATCCTATCCCTTCCAGCGGTGGCGGGGTGGCGTCTGAACGGCCAGCACCAGGGGGATTTCAGTCAGGCATGGCGGAAATGAAACGCAAAGCATTGCTGTGACTAATGGGTCACTATTCCGGCGATCAAGGGGCGGGTCTTGGAGGCGTCTGGAGAGTATCTTATCCTGCCTGATTAAACCGACCGACACACGCTGCCGATTCATTGAGGAGACCATCCCGTGACCGATCTGGACGCATTCCGCCAGGAAGTTCGTACCTGGCTTGAAGAAAACTGCCCCAAGAGTATGCGTACTCCCTTCTCCGCTGATAACGATCAGTGCTGGGGTGGCCGCGATTTCAAATTCAAGAGCGAAGAGCAGCGCCAATGGCTCCAGCGCATGGCTGACAAGGGCTGGACTGCACCCGATTGGCCGAAGGAGTACGGCGGTGGCGGACTGAGCCGCGAAGAACACAAGATCCTGCGTGAGGAGCTGGCGCGCATTCAGGCACGCCCTGCGCTTTCCAGCTTTGGCGTATGGATGATCGGGCCGGCGATCCTCAAGTACGGCTCCGAGGAGCTCAAGCGCCAGCATCTGCCGCCGATCGTGCGCGGCGAAATCCGCTGGTGCCAGGGTTACAGTGAGCCGGGCGCCGGTTCCGATCTGGCCGGTCTGCAGACCAAGGCTGAAGACATGGGCGATCATTTCATCGTCAATGGCCAGAAGATCTGGACCTCCTACGCCGACAAGGCCGACTGGATGTTCTGCCTAGTGCGCACCAATGCCGATGCCAAAAAGCAGATGGGCATCAGCCTGGTGCTGTTCGATATGCAGACCCCGGGCGTGACCACGCGCCCGATCAAGCTGATCTCCGGTAGCTCGCCGTTCTGCGAGACCTTCCTGGATAACGTGCGGGTCGAGAAGAGCCAGGTAGTCGGTGAGATCAACGCCGGCTGGACCTACGCCAAATACCTGCTGACCCACGAGCGCGAGATGATCGGTGGCATGGGTCGTACGGCCGCGGGTCAGAAGACCGTTCCACAGTTTGCTGTCGAGGCCTTGGGTCTGGAGAACGGCAAACTGGCAGATGGCTACCTGCGTAGCGACATCACCCGTTGGGAAATCGATGCCAAGGCATTCGAGCTGACCTCCGAGCGTACGCTGGATGAAGCCAAGGCAGGGCAAGGCGTGGGCAACGCTTCCGCCATGCTCAAGTACTACGGTACCGAAGTGAACAAGCGTCGTCAGGAGCTGCTGGTTGCTCTGCGCGGCAGCGATGCAATGGTCTGGGAAGGCGAGGCCTGGAACGAGGGTGCGGTTCCGCGCACCTGGTTGCGTTCCAAGGGCAACTCGATCGAGGGCGGTACCTCGGAAATCCAGCTCAACGTGATCGCCCGCAACATTCTCGGGCTCCAGTAACGAATCGAGGACAGCACTCATGGCAGCTTTGGTATTAAACGAAGAACAGCAAATGCTCCGGGACGCCGCACAGGGCTTTCTGAGCGAAAAGGCACCTATCAGCCAGTTGCGCAAACTGCGTGACGAGCGTGATGAGACCGGCTTCTCCCGCGATCTGTGGCAGGGCATGGTGGAGATGGGTTTTGCCGGCACTTTGGTAGATGAAGATTTTGGTGGTTCGGCTTTCGGCAATGTCGGCATGGGTCAGGTATTTGAACATGCGGGTCGTAACCTCAGCGCTTCACCGCTGCTTTCGACAGGCGTGCTCGGCGTGTCATTGCTGCAATTGGCTGGCTCCAAGACGCAGAAGCAGGAGTTGCTCCCGGCCATCGCCGATGGCCGCCTGCTCACGGCACTGGCGATTGACGAGAAGCCGCGGCACGCGCCGAGCCGGGTCGCCACCACGGCCCGTCGCCAGGGTGACGGGTTCGTGATCGATGGCCAGAAATCCTTCGTGATCGACGGCCACGTGGCAGACAAACTGATCGTTTCGGCACGCACCAGTGGCGAGCAGAACGACCGCGAGGGCATCAGTCTGTTTCTGGTGGATCGCGATACCGCGGGCGTCAGCGTCGAGCGCACCATCATGGTCGACAGCCGCAACGCCGCAATCGTGCGTTTCGATCAGGCGCAGGTAAGCGCTGAGGCGCTGCTGGGCGAGCTTGATCAGGGCTTTGCCACCCTGGAGAAGGTGCTCGATATTGCCAACGCCCAGTTGGCCGCCGAGCTTCTGGGGATCTCCCTGCAGGCCTTCGAGATCACCGTCAAGTATCTGCAGGAGCGCAAGCAGTTCGGCGTCACCCTCGGCTCGTTCCAGGCATTGCAGCACCGTTGTGCGCACCTGTTCAGCGAACTGGAACTGGTCAAGTCGGTGGTGATCAAGGCGCTGGTCGCGCTGGATGAGCAGGATCCGGAAGCATCGATGCTGGTCAGCCTGGCCAAGGCCAAGGCCAGCGAAGTAGCCGAGCTTGCTACCAACGAGGCAGTGCAGTTGCACGGCGGCATGGGCATGACCGACGAGTTCGATGTCGGCCTGTACATGAAGCGTGCGCGGCCGGTGCAGGCCCTGTTCGGGGACTATCGCTACCACGCTGATCGCTTCGCCAGTCTGCGCGGCTACTGATTCGCCACACAGGCAAGGTAGTCAGGGCCGGTCGATTGACCGGCCTTTTTGTTGGCGGACCATGGTAGGGGTGGTCAGACCGTGAGCCAGCCATTAATCTGCGCACTTCTCTTTTCGGCCATTCGAGGCTTTTACCATGTTGCTGCGCGGACTCACCTGGCTGATTGTTTTCCAGTTGCTGGGCAGCGGCCTCAGCGTCCTGCTGCTGCCGTTCCTGCCCGGGCCGATCATCGGCATGGTGCTGCTGGTGGTCTTTCTGTGCCTGCGCGGCGGTACCGGTGAATCCCTGGATATGGCGGCCACCGGCCTGCTCAAGTATCTGCCCCTGATCCTGGTGCCACCGGCAGTCGGGGTCATGGCCTACGGTCGAGAAATCGCGGCCGACGCCACCGCGATCATGGTCGCCCTGTTGTTGTCCTTCCTGCTGACATTGCCGTTTTGCGGCTGGCTGATGCAGAAGCTGATCCGTCGTCAGCGCAACGCGGGAGCCGGGCAATGAGCGGCAATCTGCACGACGCCTGGCAGGCAGTAGCCGGGCATCCGCTGTTTCTCCTGGGGCTGACCCTCGGGGCCTATCAGTTGGGTCTGGCACTCTACGAGCGCACCCGTATGGCGGTATTCCATCCGGTGCTGGTATCGGTCGCCATTCTGGTCGGCCTGCTTACACTGCTGGGCGTCGAGTACCCGGTATACCGTGACGCGGTCTGGCCGCTGGTGATTCTGCTGGGCCCGACGACGGTCGCGTTGGCGGTCCCGCTGTATCTGAATCTGCGCCGCATCCGACTGTATTTCTGGCCGGTGCTGCTGACCATTCTGATCGGTGGTGTCTTCGCGACGGTTATCACCCTGCTGATTGCCTGGGCGCTGGGCGCCGAGCAGATGATTCTGATGACCCTGGCGCCCAAATCGGTGACCTCGCCGATTGCCATGCTGGTGGCCGAGCAACTCGGCGGTATCGCTGCGCTGGCGGCGGTCTTCGTCATGTTCACCGGTGTCCTCGGCCCGCTCTTCGGCCCCTGGCTGCTGCGCAAGTGCAAGATCACCGAGCCTGCCGCCTGGGGCATGGCCATGGGCATGACGGCCCACGCTGTTGGCACTTCCCGGGCAATCGAGGAGGGCGAGGAGCAGGGCGCTTTCTCGGCGTTGGCGATGAGCCTGCTGGGCACTGCAACGGCCCTGCTGCTTCCCTTGGGCGTCACCCTGTGGGTGATGCTGCGCACCGTCGCCTGACCCCGATCGGCTCCATCCCTGTTTACCCGCCCGAATAAATAGTCTGCGTCCATGAGTGGAACAGGGCTCATGGAAAGGCGCGCGCCTGGCCATTCTGGCGGGCCGAGTTGTTCCCCAATCAGGCATGACGCCACCCCCCAGCCACTTGCATCACTTGTTATAAGTCCTGGCTGACCGGTTGCTCCGCGCTGGACCGTAGCGGGTGCACCCGCACCAAAGCCGAGCGATTTTCCTTCCTCTGGTCCTCTTCGCACGCTCCCAAAACCCTTTCCTTTAGCGCTTGTAAAACAGCCAGATAGCCGTCCGTTCGGCGTTTGTGGCACAGCCGATGCAACAGTTATGACAGGCGTTATGACCTGTTAATACAAGTTAACCAACCGGCAAGGTGAAGACAATGAACAACCGAAACGGCCTGATTGCTCTTGCACTAAGCAGTACCTTTCTACTCAGCTCACAGACGATGGCCAAGACCATCGAAATTGGTATCGGCCACCAGAGCATGGTGACCAATACTGTCTCTGGCGGTGTCATTCTGGAAAAGCTCGGACTCATCGAGAAGTACCTGCCCACAACGGGGAAATATGAGGACGCTGAATACGAGATTGTTTTCCGTGACTACGATTCCGGTCCGCCGATCACCAATCAGATGTTGGCAGGCAAGCTCGACTTCGGCGTCATGGGTGACTATCCGCTGATCGTCAACGGCGCCAAGTTCCAGGAAACCGGCAAGCAGCAGACCCGTTTCATCGCGGTGACCGGCTACAACCTTAAAGGCACGGGTAACGCCATCGTGGTGCCCTATGATTCGCCCGCCCAGTCGCTGGCCGACCTCGCGGGCAAGACTCTGTCCGTGCCGGTGGGCAGCGCTGCCTGGGGTATGACGTTGAAGGCCCTGCGCGATGCCGACCTGTTCGACAAAGTACAGATCGCCAACCAGTCACCACCGGTAGGCGCGGCCAACATTGCCGCGGGCCGTATCGATGCCCATGCCGATTTCTGCCCCTGGTCGGAAATCATGGAGTTTCGTGGCACCGGGCGGAAGATTTTCGACGGCAGTGAAGCCGGAGTCCCGACCTTCCACGGCACCGTTGTGCGCGAGGCGTTTGCCAAGGAGCATCCGGAAATCGTGGAAGCGGTGCTGATGGCGACGCTGGAGGCCCAGCAGTGGATCCAGTCCGATCCGGTCATGGCCGCTACCAAGGTCTCCGAGTGGACCGGCGTCGAGAAAGAGGTGCTCTACCTCTATTTCAGCGAAGGCGGCATTTCCACCATGGAAGCCAGCATCAAGCCCGAGTGGGTCGAGGCGCTGAAGTACGACCACGCACTGTTGCAAAAGGAAAAGGACATCCCGGATCTGGATTTCAGTGCATGGATTGACGACAGCTACCTGAGACGCGTCTACCTTCGCGCCGGCCTTGATTACGACGCCCTGGTAAAAACGGTCGTCAGCTCTGAGCCCGGAAACACGGAGTTTCCCGCAGCGGAAATGTGGGTGGCCGGCGAGGGCATCCAGACCTTCCCTACGATTGCCGCAATGCTTGACGCTGCCAAGGCAACGCAGGCGGCAGGTAATGAAGTCTACGCCACCTATGTATATGACCACCCCACAGGACTCAAGTTGTTCGGCAAGGCGGCATATCTGGTCCTTAGTGACAGCGGCGCTGTGGTGGCCTTCATGAAGAAATCTGACTCCGAGCAATACGTCGCCACTCATGGTGGGAATGAGCTGCTCAAGGGCAAGACCCTTGCCATGCTGCCCTGATGTGCAAGGAGTACAGACATGAATATGAAAGCGAACACAGCCGTAGGCCTGCCGGGTTCTCCACCGGCAGGCCAGGGGCCTGAGCTGCACGGTGTTGGCAGCCCGGCAGCCCCTGGTGAGTTAAGCCAGGCACAGGAGCGCGCCGACCATTCGGCCCATGCAAGAATCGCAGCACGTCATGCATTGATGGAAAAGGGCAAGCGCTATCTGGTGCGTAGCGCTGCGTTGATCATGGCAGTGGTGCTCTGGCATCTGGCGACCACCCACGAAGTTGATCTGTACGTGAATTTCGTGCATGTGCCTGGGCCGCTGCAGGTAGGCCAAGCCTTCCTGCAAGAGCTGGCAGGCAGCGAGTTCTACCTGCACATCGCGTATAGCCTGGAGCGTATCGCAATCGCCTACGGCCTGGCAGTGGTATTGGGTGTGGTACTGGGGGTGATGATGGGCCGCTCGAAGTGGGCCGAAGACATTATCCTGCCCTATATCGAGCTGCTGCGGCCGATCCCGGCGGTAGCCTGGATCCCGCTGGCGATCCTGATGCTGCCCACCGAGCAGTCGAGCATCGTGTTCATCACCTTCCTTGGTGCGCTGTTTCCGGTCGTGCTCAATACCGTGCACGGCGTCGAGCAAACCAGTGGTGTGCTGGTGCGGGCGGCCCGCTGCCTGGGCGCGAGCAATACCTCCATTCTCTGGCACGTGATCATTCCCGGCGCTATGCCGAGCATTGTCACCGGGCTTGCGGTGGGCATGGGCGTTGCCTGGTTTTCATTGCTTGCAGGCGAGATCATCAGCGGCCAATACGGTATCGGCTACTTCACCTGGACGTCCTATACGCTGATTCAGTATCCGCAGATCATCATCGGCATGCTCACCATAGGTCTGCTTGGCACGCTGAGCACACTGCTGGTGCGTAAGGCCTGCAGCCCGCTGCTGCGCTGGCAGCCCACAGGAGGCCGTGTATGAGCAGTCAGATGACTTCCGACAGCCGCTTGGCGGTGCTGGACCACAGCCGGCTCAAGGGCAAATCGACGAAGAACGTAGACGGGCGCGGCAACATCAGAGTCAGCGGCGTGGACATCGAGTTCGGCCATCAGGGCGCTCGCACGGTAGCAGTAAAGCAGGCCAATCTGGAGGTTCGCTCGGGTGAATTCGTCTGCTTGCTGGGGCCTTCCGGCTGCGGCAAGTCTACGTTGCTCAACGCCATTGCCGGGTTCGTCAATCCGTCGAGGGGAGAGCTCACGGTAGACGGCAAGACGGTAACCGAACCGGGTCCGGATCGCGGCATGGTCTTTCAACAGCACTCGCTGTTTCCCTGGAAGAGCGTGCACGACAACGTCGCTTTCGGCCCGCTGATGGCCGGCGCCAGTCGCGCCGAAGCCAGCAGCGTGGCGCGCACTTTCCTGTCACTGGTGGGTCTGGCTGCCTTCAACGATGCCTACCCCGGTACTCTCTCGGGCGGGATGCAGCAGCGTGTGGGCATTGCCCGGGCGCTGGCCAATTACCCCAGCGTGCTGTTGATGGATGAGCCCTTCGGCGCGCTCGACGCGCAGACCCGGATCATGATGCAGGAGAACCTGCTGGAGATCTGGCGTGAGTTCCGCAACACCGTGGTGTTCGTCACCCATGACATCGACGAGGCGGTCTTCCTGTCTGATCGTATCGTGGTCATGAGCGCGAGCCCGGGGCGGATCATCGCTGATATTCCGGTAAAGCTGCCGCGCCCGCGGGATCAGTCGCTGCTCACCAGTCCCGAATTCATGCTCCTCAAGCGCCAATGCCTGGATCTTATTCGCGAGCAGACCCTGAACGCCTTCCAGCAACAGAACAGGACGGGTTGATCATGTCGATTCGCGCTCAATCAGGTCCTTATTCGCCTTTTCTCGACATGACATGTCATGACAAGCGGGAGAACCACCATGAATGGAGTTGAACAGCTCATGCCTGGCCAGTCGCCTTTGCCCCTGTATGTGCAGATTCGCGACAGCCTGCGGCGCAAGATCCTGGAGGGCAGTTATGCCATCCACGAAAGACTGCCGTCAGAAAACGAAATGATGAACGCCTTCGGTGTTAGCCGAATCACCATCCGCCAGGCGCTACGCGACCTGCATAACGAAGGGTTGGTGTTCAGCGCTCAAGGCAAGGGCACCTACGTCAGCAAACCCAAGGCAGTGCAGAACGTGCAGCGCCTGCAAGGCTTTGGCGAGGCGATGGCCGCCCAGGGTTACGAGGCGACCGCGCGACTGTTGAGCATCCGCCAGTGCAAGCCGGCCAAGCCGGTGATCGCCGCGCTCAATCTTCCGCCCCACGAGGAGGTGGTCGAGGTCAAGCGCGTGCGCTACCTCAATCGCGAGCCGGTTTGCCTGGAAAGCAGCTACTTCCCGTTGGATATCGGCCAACAGCTGTTTGCCCGGGACCTGTCCGGCGACATCTTCCCCATGCTCGAGAATTTCTTTGGCATCCCGCTTGGCAGTGCGGACATCGGTCTTGATGCCGTGTTGGCCGATGAGGAAGCCCAGTCGCTGCTCGGCCTCAAGACCGGCGAGGCGATTCTACGTGTGGAGCGCCTCACCCACGATCGCAGCGGCCGTCCCATCGACTTCGAATACCTGTGTTACCGCGGTGACTCATTCAAATACCAATTCCGCGTAGAGCGGAAATAGGAGATTAGCCATGACTACAACCATCAACGACATCCCCGTAATCGATACCGACGTGCTCGTGATCGGTGGTGGCACCGCTGGCCCGATGGCTGCGGTAACCGTCAAGGAGCAGGATCCCTCGCTCAGAGTGATCCTGTTGGAGAAGGCCAACGTCAAGCGTTCCGGCGCCATCTCCATGGGTATGGACGGGCTCAACAACGCGGTCGTCCCGGGCCACGCCACCCCCGAGCAGTACGTCAAGGAAATCACCATCGCCAATGACGGCATCGTGCATCAGCCGGCGCTCATGGCCTACGCGACCCGCTCATTCCCGATGATCGAGAAGCTCGACTCCTGGGGTGTGCATTTCCAGAAGGACGAGACCGGCGACTACGACATGAAGAAGGTACATCACCTGGGTACCTACGTGCTGCCGATGCCCGAAGGTCACAACGTCAAGAAGATCCTCTACCGCCGTCTGCGTCGCGTGCGCGTGGAGATCGAAAACCGCTTTCAGGCGACTCGCCTGCTCAAGGACCCGGACGGCAATATCGCCGGCATGATCGGGGTGAATACCCGTACCGCGGAGCCGATCATCATTCGCGCCAAGGCGGTGATCATGGCTACCGGTGCTGCCGGCCGCATCGGCCTGCCCAATTCCGGCTACCTTTTTGGCACCTATGAAAACCCGGCCAACTGCGGCGACGGTCATGCCATGGCCTACCACGTCGGTGCCGATCTGGTGAATCTGGAGTGCTTCCAGGTCAACCCGCTGCTCAAGGATTACAACGGTCCGGCCTGCGCCTACGTGACCGGTCCGCTCGGTGGCTTCACCGCCAATGCCTACGGCGAGCGATTCATCGAGTGCGACTACTGGTCCGGCCAGATGATGCTGGAGTTCTTCAAGGAGCTCGAATCCGGCACGGGCCCGGTGTTCCTCAAGCTCGATCACCTGGCTGAAGAAACCATCCAGGAAATCGAGACCGTCTTGCACACCAACGAACGTCCGACCCGTGGCCGCTTCCATGAGGGTCGTCAGGTCGACTACCGCCAGCGCATGGTCGAGATGCACATCTCCGAGATCGGCTTCTGCTCCGGACACTCGGCCTCCGGCGTGTGGACCGACGAGACCGGCGCCACCACAGTGCCCGGCCTGTATGGCGCAGGTGACATGGCCTCGGTTGCGCACAATTACATGCTCGGCGCCTTCGTGTACGGGCAGATCTGCGGTGAAAGCGCGGCAGCGTTCGTCAAGGACCGCGCCGTGCCACAACTGGACGAAGCCTTTGTCGCCGCCGAGCTTGCGCGCATTCAGGCGCCGCTGCAGGTCAAGGACGGCATTCCGCCCGAGCAGATGGAATACAAGGTGCGCCGCCTGGTAAACGATTACCTGCAGCCGCCCAAGGTGACCAAGAAAATGGAAATCGGCCTGGAGCGCATCCTCGCCGTACGCGACGACTTGCCCATGCTGTCGGCCGCCGACCCCCACGAGCTGCTGCGCGCGCTGGAAGTGCAGTCGATCATCGACTGCGCCGAGATGGCCGCCCGCGCCTCGCTGTACCGCACCGAGTCCCGTTGGGGCCTGTACCACTACCGCGTCGACTTCCCCGAGCAGGATAACGCCGAGTGGTTCTATCACAGCCGCCTGTTCAAGGATGCGGACGGCAACATGGCCAGCGGCAAGCGCCCGGTCGCCGAGTACATCGTGCCGCTCGGTGAGGAAAAGGACGCCTACAGCAAGATGCGTGTGAAGAAAGCCGCCAACGCCTGACCGACAAAACCTATTAGCTTTGACGAGGAAATAACCATGCCCATAGTCAACCATCACTCCAGCGTCCCGGTCATCGTGGATGAAGACAAATGCATCGCCGACAAGGGCTGCCGCGTCTGCATCGACGTCTGTCCGCTCGACGTCCTGTGGATCAACGAGGACACCGGCAAGGCGCACATGAAGTACGACGAATGCTGGTACTGCATGCCCTGTGAAACCGACTGCCCCACCGATGCGGTGAAGGTCAACATCCCCTATCTGCTGCGCTGAGGCCAACACCATGAAAATCTATGACGATCCAGACCTGCAGGACATTGCCGAGAAACTCGCCTCAAGCGATCCGGGCATCCGCCGCGTGGCAGTGCTCGATCTGGTCGACAGCGGCGAGCCGGAAGCGGCCGAGCTGCTGATCCAGGCATTGAACGACCCTGATCCTGCGGTGCGTCAGGAGGCGGCCAAGGTCGTCGACGAATTCGATGCTGCCGACATTGCCGATGCGCTTATCGCTGCCCTCGGCGATAGCGATGAGGTGGTGCGCAACTCTGCCGCCCACGCCCTGGCCGACCTCAAGGATCCCGCTGCGGCCTACCCGCTGCTCGAAGCGCTGGAGAACAGCCATGACAACTTCGTGGTGGCTGGCATCCTGCGCGCGCTCAAACCGCTGCGCAATCCTGCTGCCCAGGCGCCGGCGCTCAAGCGCCTGAGTGATGCTGACCCACTGGTGCGCCGAGAAGCGGTCGGCGTTATCGGCTGGCTCAAGCAGGCAGACAATCTGCCGGCGCTGATGGAGCGCGCCCAGCAGGACGAGGACCCGGAGGTACGCCGTGCCGCTACCGGCGCGCTGGTCTACGCCGAAGCCCGGGAGGTTGGCCCAACGCTGGTGACCCTGCTGGGCGACGAGCATTGGCAGGTGCGTATCGAGGCCGCGGTGAGCATCGGCAAGCTGGACTACCAGCAAGCGCTCGCCGAGCTGATCAAATCCACCCGTGACAGCTTCTGGCAGGTGCGCGAGAAGGCCGTTGACGCACTCGGCAAACTCGGCGCCATCGGCGCCATACCGGTACTGGGTGAATGTGCCCGCGACCCCATGAGCAATCTGCGCAAGGCAGCCATTGGTGCCCTCGGCAGCATTGGCCATGACGATGGCCGGCCCTTCGTGGTCGCCGCCATGGATGACCCCGACCCGGATGTGCGCAAGCTGGCGCGCTGGGCCATGTCGAAACTGGACGCAGCTGCTGCCTGACCAGCCGGCGCTGCCCGGCCCGGCCAGGTGTGGCTTGGCCACCTGCCGAGTCGGTCAGAGCGGCAGGCATGAAATGAATGGGAGATACCGCCATGACATTCGTCGTTACCGAAAACTGTATCCGCTGCAAATACACCGACTGCGTGGAGGTCTGCCCGGTGGACTGTTTCCACGAAGGGCCGAACTTCCTGGTGATCAACCCCGAGACCTGCATCGACTGCAGCCTCTGTGTACCGGAATGCCCGGCCGATGCGATCTTTGCCGACAAGGACGTGCCGCCGGATCAGGCGCACTTTACCGCGCTGAATGCGGAGCTGGCAGAACTCTGGCCCGTTATCACCCAGACCAGCGATCCCATGCTGGGCGCCGATGACTGGGTTGATCAGGGCGACAAATTGCAGTTCCTGGAGCGTTGACGCATGCCTGAACTTGTCATGACGAGTGGCTTGAAACAGCTGTTGGTGGCGCTGCTGATACTCGGCGCCGCCAGTGACAGCGCTCGTCCTGTACCGCTGGAGGATCGGCTGGCCAAGCTGGCCGAAGCCCCCGCATTGATGATCCCGGATCGCACCGGACCAGAATCCTGAGGAGCAAGCTCATGTCCGTTCAGAAAGTTATCGAGGCACCGCGGGAAGTCCGCCTGAGAAAAGCACAGAAGGTTCTCGAGATCCTGTGGCAGGACGGCCTACGCACTACCTATAGCTGCCTGGCGCTGCGCAAGTCCTGCGCCTGTTCGGGCTGCGCCCGTGCACAACAGATCGGGTCGCTGACACTGATCGATGCCGACGTCGGTATCGACAAGCTGGAGGTATCGGGTGTCAGCGGGCTGCAGTTTCACTTCTCCGACGGGCATTACCGCGGACTCTATCCCTGGGGTTACCTGCGCGAACTGGCAGACCTGACCGGCGGCCAGTCGAGCGAGCAGGTGGCATGAGCGAGCGCGCCCAGCCCCGCGAGCAAGCGCTGTGGATGGCCGCGCGCCGGTTGTATCCAGGCATCGCCCTCTGCGTGGTGCTGGCACTGGCGGGCAGCTTTCTGGCGGAGCATTACGGCACGCCGGCGCTGTTGCTGGTTTTGCTGTTGGGATTCGGTTTTGCCAGCCAGGCAAGCGATGAGCGGGTGCAGCCAGGTGTCGCTTTCTGCAGCCGTCAGGTGCTGCGCATCGGTGTGGCGCTGCTGGGCGCGCGCATCGGCGTGGAACAACTGGTTGCGGTCGGTAGCCTGCCGCTTCTGGTGGTACTCAGCACGGTGCCGCTGACTATCGCCGCCGCGCTGGGGCTGGGGCGCTGGCTGGGCCTGCCGACCCTGCAGTGTCTGGTGGCCGGAGTGGCGGTGGCGATCTGTGGCGTATCGGCAGCCATCGCGGTGGCTGCGGTGATCCCGGCGGGTCGACTCGAGGAGCGCCGCCTGCTGGCGGTGGTTGTCGGGGTCACTGCCCTGGGAACGCTATCGATGCTGGTTTATCCACCGCTGCTGTCCGCGCTGGGCTATACGGATGTGCAGGCCGGGCTGTTGCTGGGGGCGGCCATCCATGATGTCGCCCAGGCCGCCGGGGCGGGCTACCTGGTCTCGGATACCGCTGGCGATATCGCCACGCTGACCAAGTTGTTGCGCGTGGCGCTGCTGGCGCCGCTGGTCATCCTGCTGGGTTTCGTGCTGCAGCGGGGAGAGGGTGGCAAGGCGGAGTTTCCCTGGTTTCTGCTCGGCTTTCTTGCGTTGTTCTGTCTCAACAGCCTGGGCTGGCTGCCCGTCATGCTCAAGGAGATTCTGGTTTTGGCTTCCACCGCCTGCCTGCTGGCCACCATGGCCGCGCTGGGTATGCGCACCAGTCTCGGCGCGCTGCTCGCCCAGGGCTGGAAACCGATGTTCCTGTTACTGGTTACAAGCCTGCTGCTGATGGCGTTTGCCACCGGTTCGCTGGCGCTGTTTTCACGCTGATTTATCGATCAATCGTTGGAGGATGCCGCTATGGCTGCAATGGGTACGGAAAGTGTACTGAGTGTTCACCACTGGAACGACACACTGTTCAGCTTCAAGACCACGCGCGATCAGAGCTTGCGCTTCGAGAACGGGCATTTCGTCATGATCGGCCTGCCGATCGGCGGCAAGCCACTGATGCGCGCTTACAGCATCGTCAGTGCCAACCACGACGAATATCTGGAGTTTCTCAGCATCAAGGTGCCGGACGGCCCGCTGACGTCCCATCTCCAGCATCTCAAGGAGGGCGACGCACTGTTCATCAGCCGCAAGCCGGTGGGCACTCTGGTGATCCACGATCTGCATCCGGGCAAGAACCTGTTCCTGTTCGGGACCGGCACCGGCCTGGCACCCTTCATGAGCATCATTCGCGATCCGGAAACCTATGAGCGCTTCGAGAAGGTGGTGCTGGTGCACTGCGTCCGCCAGGTCAGCGAGTTGGCCTACCACGACTACCTTACCCAGCAACTGCCCGAGCACGAGTTCCTTGGCGAGGAGGTACGCGAGAAACTCATCTATTACCCCACAGTGACTCGCGAGCCGTTCCGCAACCAGGGTCGTATCACCACACTGATCGAGAGCGGCAAACTTGCCAGCGACATCGGCCTGCCGCCAGTCAATGCGGGAACCGACCGGGTGATGATGTGCGGCAGCCCGGCAATGCTCGAGGAGTTGACCGGTATGCTCGACCGCATGGGCTTCAGCGCCTCGCCCCAGCAAGGCGAGCCCGGTGACTATGTGATCGAGCGGGCCTTCGTTGAGAAATAGGCGGCGAAATCATTCAGGTTAAAAATAACCAGCCGCCCGGTCGCACAGGCCGGGCCAGGAGCTCAACATGACCGAACCCGTGCTCAAGGCGGTACCAAACGAACTCGCACAACAGGCCCAACAGGCGCTGGCCGGATGGATCGACCCGATTCTGGGCGTCGATCTCTTCACTGCCGGGGCCGTCCGCAAGCTTGAGGCCTTCACTTATCGTATCTATCTGGACATCGAGCTGGGCTTCCCGGCCCAGGGCTATTGCACGCAGTTGGCCGAAGCGCTGGAAACTCATCTGCTCAAGCATACCCAGGCGCTGACCGTCGAGGTCAAGGCTGGCTGGCAGGTACAGCCTGCGCCACGTAACAGCCAGTCGGTGCCGGGCGTCAAGCATCTGATTGCGGTCGCCTCGGGAAAAGGTGGCGTCGGCAAGTCAACCACCGCAACGAATCTTGCGCTGGCGCTGGCCGCCGATGGGGCGAGGGTGGGCATGCTCGATGCTGACCTGTACGGGCCCAGCCAGCCGCGCATGCTCGGGCTGGCTGGCCTGCCGGAAACCTGCGATGGACGCATGCAGCCGATGGTGGGCCACGGCATTCAGACCATGTCCATTGGGTTTCTGGTTGATGACGAAGCACCGGTGATCTGGCGTGGGCCGATGATTACCCAGGCGCTGTCGCGTTTGCTCAACGAGACCGACTGGCAGGACCTGGATTACCTGATCATCGACATGCCGCCCGGCACTGGCGATATTCACCTGACCATGGCCCAGCGCATGCCGGTCTCCGGTGCGGTGATTGTCACCACCCCCCAGGACATCGCCCTGCTGGACGCTCGCAAGGGGCTGAAAATGTTCGAGAAGGTCAACATTCCGGTGCTCGGCATTGTGGAGAACATGAGCACCCATGTGTGCAGTCAGTGCGGTCATGAGGAACACATTTTCGGCTCCGGTGGCGCGCTGCAGATGGCCGAACAGTTCGGCAGCGAGCTGCTGGGCGAGTTGCCGCTGGATATTCGCATACGCGTCGGGGCCGACGATGGACGACCAGTGTTGATTGAGAACCCGCGTGGCAGCCTCGCGCTCAACTATCAGGGTATCGCTCGCAGAATAGCCGCAAAGTTGTCGATGCAGCCCCGGTCTGGCGCTGCGGGGTGCGAGCCGTTGATTACTGTCGACTGACCGACTACGGAGCCAAGTCATTTACATTCGGGGCGTTGCAACCCGGCATCAATGGGTGCTGTATGGCTGCCTTGCCCCCAAGGGGATGCCAGGGCTGCAGTTTCAACGCTGCGGCAATACACCGCCTGTCCTTGATCCAAATCAAGGCGCACACTGGGTTCTGGAACATTCCGGGCCCTCCAGCAGTCTCAAACACGTTATTTCCTGTTGCCCTGCTGTCTGAGTCGGGCTGTCGGTGTCACCAATTTCCATAAGGAGCTGTGCTCATGGAACTGGACCCTCTTCTGCTATCGCGCATCCAGTTTGCGTTTGTGGTGTCCTTCCACGCGATTTTCCCGGTTTTTACCATCGGACTGGCCTCTTTTATTGCCTTTCTGCAGGCGCTGTCGTTCCGTACCGGTAATCGGCAATGGGAGCAACTGTCGATCTTCTGGACCCAGGTGTTTGCTGTCGTCTTCGGCATGGGCGTGGTGTCGGGTATTGTCATGTCATTCCAGTTCGGCACCAATTGGAGCACCTTCTCCTATTCGGCTGCCAACTTCATTGGCCCGGTGCTCAGCTACGAGGTGGTCACCGCGTTTTTTCTCGAGGCGGCTTTCCTTGGCGTGTTGTTGTTCGGACGCAATCGGGTCCCGCCGGGGGTGCATCTGTTCGCGGCCTGCATGGTGGCGATAGGCACCTTCATTTCTGCTTTCTGGATTCTGGCGGCGAACAGCTGGTTGCATACACCCGCGGGCATTCGCCTGGATGACGGCATCGTGCATGTCACGTCGTGGATGCAGGCGATATTCAATCCGTCATTCCCATATCGATTCGCGCATATGGCGGTGGCTTCCTTTCTCACCGGTGCGCTGGTGGTTGCCGGGGTAAGCTCCTGGTATCTGCTGCGCGGTCGCGAGGTCGATACCAACCGCAAGGCATTGTCGATGTGTCTGTGGATGCTGTTGATTCTGGCGCCAACCCAGGCGGTTATTGGTGATTTCCACGGTTTGAACACCTTCAAGCATCAGCCCATGAAGGTGGCGGCCATGGAAGGCAACTGGGAGACCTCGTCCGGCGTTCCCTTGTTGCTTTTCGCCCTGCCGGATCGGGATATCCAGGACAACCGGTTTGAAATCGGCATTCCGAAACTCGGCAGCCTTATTCTCACCCACACGTGGGACGGCGAAGTGCCAGGGCTGCGGGAGGTGGCGCCAGAGGACCAGCCACCGGTGTGGATCGTCTTCTTTGCATTCCGAATCATGATCGGCATGGGTTTGCTGATGATCACCTTTGGCCTGATAGGCTTATGGCTCAGGCGTGGCGGGCGCTACTGGCGTACCCCCTGGTTCCTCAATGGTTTGCGCTACATGAGTATTACCCCGTTTATCGCCGTGCTGGCTGGCTGGGTAGTCACCGAGGTTGGTCGTGCGCCCTGGCTGATGTACGAAATAATGCGCCATGAAGACGGCGTCACCCCCTCGCTCACCGGCGGTATGGCGTTGTTTACCTTGATTGGCTACATCACTGTCTACGCGGCGATCTTTGGCGCTGGTCTGTACTACCTGTTTGGCGTGCTGCAAAGCGGTATCAAGGTGTACGACGAAGAGCAGTCGGACATGGCTGATCAGGCGGAGCGGCCGATGCGACCCTTCTCTGCCACCCACGTTCGTTTCGAGCACGAGGAGCAGTGACATGGAAAACTTCGATCTGTCGATGATCTGGGCGGTGGTTATCGCCTTTGCGGTGATCATGTACGTGCTGATGGATGGCTTCGATCTGGGTGTGGGTATTCTGTTTCCCTTCGCTCCGGACGAAGATGCCCGCGACGTGATGATGAACTCCGTGGCGCCAGTATGGGATGGCAACGAGACCTGGCTGGTGCTCGGTGGGGCGGGTTTGTTGGCGGCCTTTCCGCTGGTCTATTCGATCCTGCTGCCGGCGCTGTACATCGGCGTGTTCCTGATGCTCGCGGGTTTGATCTTCCGGGGGGTGGCATTCGAGTTCAGGTTCAAGGCCCGCAGTTCGCGTTACCTGTGGAACTGGGCCTTTGCCGGCGGTTCGATTCTGGCCGCGTTTGCCCAGGGTGCGGTGGCCGGCTCCTATATTCAGGGCTATGAGACCACCGGGCTGGCCTATTCCGGCGGCGCCTTTGACTGGCTGACGCCCTTTACCGTGGTTACCGGGCTGGGTCTGGTTGCGGGGTATGCGCTGCTGGGCTGTACCTGGCTGATCGTCAAAAGCGAAGGCTACATCCAGGAGTGGGCGCACAATCTGGCCCCCTGGTTGCTCGGTGCGGTGCTGCTGGTGTTTGTGATTGTCAGTATCTGGACGCCGGCAGTGGATCCTGCAGCCTATGAGCGCTGGTTCGGTGGCGTGCGCTGGATATGGATATTCCCGATTCTGGCGGGTTTCAGCGCAATCCGGATTTTCATCACCGTATGGCGGCGCAAGCAGGCTCAGCCCTTCCTGTTTACCATGCTGATGTTTGCGGCGACCTACTTCAGCCTGTTGTGGACGCGCTGGCCCTATGTGATCCCGCCGAACTTCACCCTGTGGGATGCAGCCTCGGCGCCGGAATCGCAGCTGTTCCTGTTGCTTGGCGTATTGTTCGTCATCCCTTTCATTCTGGTCTATACCGCCTGGGCTTATTGGGTGTTCCGCGGCAAGGTCCGTGTGGGCGAAGGCTATCACTGAGTCTGGCAGACGCAGCCGGGACTGGTTGCGGCGCCAGGGCTCGCCTGTCAGACCCTGGCTGCATGCTGCGGTCTTTATCGGATTGCTGCAGACCGTGGCCGTCATGGCCCAGATGGGCCTGATCGCCTGGCTGGTGCATGCTTTGTTGGTCACGCAGGTAGCTTACTTCGAGTTGCTATGGCCGGGTGTTGCCCTGGGGTTGGCCATTGTGCTTCGAAGCCTGGCCCAGGCTGCCCAGGAGCGTTGTGGACAGTACGCCAGTGCGCAAGTGCGTCAACTCGCGCGTGTGCAATTGGCGGCCCATTGGGACGCACTGGGGCCGGTCCGCATGGCTGATCGCTCCGGTGCTACCCTGACCAATCAGTGGGTTGAACAGGTTGAGGCGTTGGACGGCTATTATGCCCGCTACCTGCCGCAGCAATGGCTGGCGCTCTTGTCGCCGTTGCTGATCCTGCTGCTGGTGTTCTGGCTTGACTGGCTGGCAGCGCTGTTTCTGCTCCTTGCTGCACCCTTGATTCCGCTGTTCATGGCCCTGATAGGGATGAGCGCAGAGAAGGTCAGCCAACAGCATGTGCTCGAAGCGGGACGCCTGGCAGGTCATTTCCTTGATCGCGTGCGCAGTCTGACCAGCCTGCAACTGTTCGGTCAGGTTGGAGCTGCCACGGAATCGGTGCAGGCTGCTGCTGAACGCTATCGGGCAGTGACCATGCAAACCCTGCGTATCGCCTTTCTATCCTCTGCGGTTCTGGAGTTTTTTGCTTCAGTAGCCATTGCCGTGGCGGCGATGTACATCGGTTTTGGCCTGTTGGGCTATATCCAGTATGGCCCGGCAGCAGAGCTTAGCTTGTTTTCCGGACTGTTTATCTTGCTGCTGGCGCCCGAGTTCTTCCAGCCACTGCGCAGCCTGGCACAGTCCTATCACGACCGTGCGGCGGCGCTCGGCGCGGCAGACAGTCTCGCGGCCCTGGAGTACGAGTCGGCGGGTCTCGCCCCGTCGCAAGCGCCGGAGATCCGCGCCGATGGATCGTGTCTCCGTGTCCAGAACCTGACGCTGACATACCCCGGGCGAGGCCCGACGCTGGCCAACTTTGCGCTGACCATCAAGCGCGGCCAGGTGGTGGCACTGGTCGGTACTTCCGGTTCAGGCAAGTCGAGCCTGTTGCATTGCCTGGCCGGTTTTGTTCAGCCGAATGCTGGCAGTATCAGCCTGTTTGGCAAGGTGCCCGGCCAGCAACCATTCGCCTGGTTGGGCCAACGCCCGTTTCTGATCCAGGGTACCTGGGCGGATAATTTACGACTCACGGCGCCCCAGGCCGATGAGCCAAGCATGATGCGCGCCCTCAAGGCAGTAGGCCTCGGCCCGTTGCTGGCGGCACAACCCCAGGGGCTGAACACGAATCTGGGTGAAGGCGGTCGTGGTCTCTCGGGTGGTCAGGCCCAACGGCTGGCCCTTGCGCGCGTGTGGCTTTCCGATGCCGATCTGGTGCTGCTTGACGAGCCGACCGCGAGCCTTGATGAGCAAAGCGAAGCCGAAGTGATAGAGGCCCTTCGTGGCCTGGTAGCCAGCGGCAAGACGCTGATTATCGCTACCCATCACCCGGCGCTTATGGCCCTGGCGGACCGCCGTGTCGAACTGGTCAGGAGGAGGCTCTCGGATGTCTGAGCTCAAGCCCTGGCTGGATCTGATCATGCAACGCCGTGGCCGCCTGTGGGTTGGAGCCATGCTGCTGGCCCTCACGCTTTTCAGCGCGATAGGCCTGCTGGCGTTATCCGGCTGGTTCATAACCGCTACCGGCGTCACGGCCCTATTGTGGGCCGCGGGTCAACGGGTGATGTTCGATGTCTATATGCCCGGTGGCGGTATTCGTTTCTTTGCGCTGACGCGGACCGTGGCGCGGTATTTCGAGCGGGTATTCAATCACAATACGGTGCTCAGCTTGCTGGCGGACATGCGCGGTCGGCATTTTGCCGCGCTGGCGGCACTGGACGGCGCCACCTTGAGCCGCCTGCGCGCCGCCCAGTGGCTGAACCGCCTCACCGCCGATATCGACACGCTGGATACCCTTTACCTGCGTCTGATGGCACCACCGCTGGTGGCCTTGCTGGGCATTGTGCTGGTCTGCGGTCTGATTGCATTGTTTCATCTGTCATTAGCGCTGTTACTGGGTGCTCTGTTGCTGGCGCTATTGCTGCTGCTGACGCTGGGGATGGCTCGGTTGGGGGTTCACTATAGCGCTCGGCGCGTCGAGCAGTTGGATGGTTTACGGGTGCAGGCGATTGAGCATTTGCAGGGGATGGCCGAGCTGAAGGCGGCTGGCACCCTGGGCGTGCATCGCCAGCATTTGCTAGCGGGTAGCCAGCAAATGGTTGATCAGCAATTGGCCCTGCAGGGGCGTATTGCCATTGGCCAGGCGGTTACTACCTTGGGCGTCATGGGCGCGGCGATGGTTGGGCTGTTTGGCGCTATCCAGGCGTATCTCACGGGCCTGTTGTCCGGGCCGGTGATGGTGATGATCCCCCTGGCACTTATGGCTTTGACCGAAGGCCTTGCCGGTCTACCTGCGGCCTTTGCGCAATATGGCGGCACCCGGGCAGCGGCCCGGCGCTTGAATCAACAAACAGCAATGAGCTCCTCCCTGGTCGATCCCGATCAGCCTGCCGCCATACCGACTGAACTGGACCTGCATTGGCAGGATATTGGCGTGGAATACGCCGGCTTGCGCGGACTCAATCTGACCCTTGCGCACGGTGAGCGACTGGCTTTGACCGGGCCCTCGGGCTGCGGCAAGTCTACCCTGGCCTCGCTGGTGGCGCGGTTGATCGATCCGGATTCGGGCCAGATGCGTGTTGGCGATGCGTCGTTGCGCGAGTTGTCTCTAACCCAATGGCGCACCCGGGTGGGCTACCTGACCCAGCAGACTGAGCTACTGCATGACAGCGTTGCCGCCAACCTGCTACTGGCCAACCCGGCCGCAACTGACGCGGAGCTCTGGCGAGTGCTGGAAATGGTTGATCTTGCCGACCTGATCGATGCGTTGCCGGCCGGGATCAATACCTGGGTCGGCGAGTCGGGAAAGCAATTCTCGGGAGGCGAGGGACGGCGCCTGGCGTTGGCGCGGGTGCTGCTCAAGGATGCGCCGTTGGTTCTCCTGGATGAACCTTTCAGCGGTCTGGATGCAGCCACCCGGCAAAAGGTAAATGCGCGCCTGGAGCCTTGGTTAGCGGGGCGTACTGCTCTGTTTCTGGGTCACGACGCCGCCCAGTTGCCCCAGGCCGACCGGGTGCTAGCCGTGGCCGACCTGTAGCAGGCAAGCAACAGCAAGACAGGTCGGCGGACTAGCGCCGGTCGGTTATGTAGTTTTTTACCGGTTAGGCCAAGGGTATCACCAGGTATCCACAAATGGCCGCAGGCCTTTCTGCAACGACTCCAGAGGTGCAGAATTAAGGCCCCGCAGAAGCCATTCGCGGGTTTCCAGCGGATCGATCACCGCGTCGATCTCGAGGAAGCTGGCCATGCTCACGCCCTTGCCGCGCTGGTACAGCTCGGCGACCAGTTTCTCGTAGAGGGCGTTGCGCTCGGCCTCATCCTCGATCGCTGCCAGCTCCTTGGCATAGCCCAGGCGCACGGCGCCTTCCAGCCCCATGGCGCCAAATTCGCTGCTTGGCCAGGCGATGGTGAACAGCGGTGCCTGGAAGCTACCGGCGGCCATGGCCTGCGCGCCGAGGCCGTAGCCCTTGCGCAACACCACGGTCATGAATGGAATCTGCAAGCTGGCTGCGGTAACGAACATCCGCGAGACATGACGTACGGTCGCCTGCTGCTCGGCCTCGGGGCCGACCATGAAGCCGGGGGTGTCGCACAGGGAGACCATCGGCAGGCCGTGGGCCTGGCATAGCTGCATGAAGCGCGCGGCCTTGTCGCCGCCAACGGCGTCTATTGCGCCACCCAGGTACATCGGGTTGTTGGCGATCAGGCCGAAGGGCCGACCTTCGATACGAATCAGCGCGGTGATCATGCCCGGCGCGAACTGGCGGCGGAGCTCGAGTACCGAACCGCTGTCAGCCAGGGTCTCGATCACCTGGCGGATGTCATACACCCGCAGACGATTTTCCGGAATCAGGTGGCGCAGCTCGCGCTGGTCGGCGGTCTCCCAGCTCTTCATGTCGCCCTGGAAGTAGGCCAGATACTGTTTGGCTACCCGTGTGGCCTCGGCCTCATCGGCGACCACCACATCAACCACACCGTTGGGGCCCTGAACGCTGGTGGGACCAACCTGCTCGGGGGTGTAAGTACCCAGCCCGCCACCCTCGATCATGGCCGGTCCGGCCATGCCAATGGTCGCGTTTTCGGTGGCAATCACCACATCGCAGCAACCCAGCAGCGCGGCGTTGCCGGCGAAGCAGCGACCGGAAACGACCCCGACCAGGGGCACCTGACCGCTGAGGCTGGCCATGCGCATGAATGTCGTACAATCCAGGCCGGCCACGCCGACCTTGTCGATATCGCCGGGACGACCACCGCCACCTTCGGTAAAGAACACCACCGGCAGTTTCCATTTTTCCGCCAGATCGAGCATGCGATCGGTTTTCTTGTGGTTCATCACGCCCTGGGTGCCGGCGAACACGGTGTAGTCGTAGGACAGGGCCATGCAGCGGCTGGCATGTTCGCCGAACAGGTCGGCATTGACCGTGCCGATGCCGTTGACCAGGCCATCGGCGGGGCTCATGGCCAGCAATTCCTCATGGGTGCGCCGTCCGCGTTGCGCAGCCAGGGCCATGCCGCCGTATTCCTTGAAACTGCCTTCATCGAGCAGGTCGGCCAGGTTCTCCCGGGCAGTGCGCTGGCCGGTCTTGCGCCGTTTGGCAACCGCGGCGGGGCGACGTTCGTCGGTCAGGTCGGCCTGGCGCTCGAGTACTTCGGCCAGATCAGCGCGAATATGCGCTATATCGATCTGCTCTTCGCTCTGCTGCTCGCTGCCTGCGACTTCCGCCGGCTCGATAAACAACAACGGGCTGCCTTCGAACAGGCTCGCTCCCGGCTCGACCAGCAGCTCGCGCACAATCCCGCTTTGCGTGGCCTTGACCTCGAATTCCATTTTCATCGATTCCATCACGGCTACCTGCTGGCCGACCGCAATGGCGTCGCCGGCCTGAACCGACAGTGCCACAAGCACGCCTTGCACTGGCGCGTTCAGCGGCTCGGTGCCAGGCGGTGCGACGGTTGCCTGGGCGCTTTGCGCCGTGTCGGCAGCCTGTGGGCTGAAGAACAGGCTGGGGTGAGAGTTGTGGTCGATCAGCGCCCCGGCATGCTGCTCGATAAATCCGGTGGTGACCTCGTTAGCCTGCACCTGGGGGTTGCCAAGCAGGTTCTGCAGAAAGCTCAGGTTGCTGCTGACGCCCTCCAGCCGGAACTCGCAGAGGGCGCGGTAGGCACGGCGCAGCACCGCGGGGTAATCAGCCTTGGCGTGAACAATCACCTTGGCCAACAGCGAATCGAAACTCGGGCTGGTGGTATAACCGCTATAGCCGTAGCCATCCACCCGGATGCCAGGGCCGCTGGGCGGCTCATAGGCGCTGAGCGTGCCGCCAGCTGGGCGCGCGCTGCCATCGGCGGCCATGGTTTCCAGATTGACCCGCAATTGCACGGCAAAACCCTGTGCAGGGGGGATCTCGGGTTGCGTAAGATTCAGTTCGCGCAGGGTCGCGCCGGCGGCCAGCCGTATCTGCAACTGTGCCAGATCCAGTCCGGTAATGGCCTCGGTCACGGTGTGCTCGACCTGAATTCGCGGATTGGCCTCCATGAAAACAAAGTCGCCTGCGTCTTCATCGACCAGAAACTCGAAGGTGCCCAGGCCGCGGTAGCCAACCGCTGCGGCGAGGGTGAGAGCTGCCTGCAGCAGTTTCTCACGCAGTGCCGGCGCCAGGCTTGGACTGGGAGCGATCTCCAGCAGCTTCTGGTTGCGGCGCTGCAGAGTGCATTCGCGTTCCCATACATGACTGACCTCGGTGCCGTCGCCAATCACCTGGACTTCGATATGCCGGGCGTTGCGGATCAGGCGTTCGACATAGAGTTCACTTGATCCAAAGGCCGCCTGGGCTTCGGAGGCGCAGCGGGCATAGGCTTCGTCCAGCTCATCCAGGCTGTGGACCGCCCGCATTCCCCGCCCGCCACCCCCGGAGAGGGCCTTGAGCATGACCGGGCCGCCGTCCTGTTCGCGCATGAAGGTGCGCGCCTGCTCCAGTGTGGTGGCTTCGTTGGTGCCCTGGCCCAACGGTACGCCGTATTCGCGGGCCAGGCGGCGGGCGCTGGCCTTGTCGCCGAAGGTATCGAGCACCGAGGCATCGGGACCGATAAAGACAATTTCGGCAGCCTGGCAGCGGCGCGCAAAGTCGGCGTTCTCGCTGAGAAAGCCGTAGCCGGGATGAATTGCGTCGCAGCCTTTTTCCTGGGCAATGGCAATGATCTGACCCGCGTCCAGGTAGGCGCCGGCGCCACGGCCCTGCAAGGCAACGGCCTCGTCGGCCTTGCGCACATGCAGGGACTGGCTGTCGTCCTCGGCGTAGATGGCGACCGTGCGGATATTCAGCTCGGTGGCGGCGCGGGCCAGGCGAATGGCGATTTCGCCACGGTTGGCGATCAGCAGACTCTTGAAGCTCATATCAGATCCATTCCTGCAGTTCCTGTTTTTTGACCTTGCCTGTTGCTGTCATCGGCAGCGACTCGACCAGGCGTATCTCGGGTATCTTGTAGACGGCCATGACCTGTTTGCACCACTGCTGCAAGGTCTCGGCGGTGAGACCGCTGCCCGGCTTGGCGATGATGAAGGCCAGCGGCATCTCGCCGCGGTGTTCGTCGGCGCGGCCGATCACCGCCGATGCGAGGATGTCCGGGTGTTGGCCCAGCATGGCCTCCAGCTCACTGGGGAACACGCTCATACCGTTGACCTTGAGCATTTCCTTGCGTCGGCCAAGATAGCGTATATGGCCCTGTTCGGTGATCACGCCGCTGTCGCCGGTGTGCAGCCACCCGTTGCGCAGGGCCTCGGCACTGGCCTCGGGCTTGTTCCAGTAGCCCTTGAGCAGCGAGGGTGTGCGCACGCAGAGTTCGCCTTCGGCGCCCAATGACAGCAACTCGCCTGTGGCGAAATCGCAGACCTTGAACTCCGTCCCCGGTACCGGCAGGCCGACAAAGGTCGGTGCCGAGCGCAGATCGAAGTCGTCATCCTGCATACCTGCGGTAAAGGTATCGCAGGTATGCGTCTCGGTCATGCCGAACTGGTCTCGAACAGGGTGCAGCCGGTCAGGGCGCGCCAGCGGCGGCGATATTCGGGAGTGAGTTTCTTGATGAAGGACACGCAGCTGGTGACCTCCAGGGAGCTGAAGTCGAACTCGTCGACGCGGGGATGATCGAGCACTTCGGAGGCGCTATCGACCAGCAGGCCGGTGTGTCCGACGCGGTAATGTTGCACTGCGCTCATGAACGCCAGCGCGTCCCAGCGAGTCAGCAGGACCATGGTCGTGCCGGCAAACACCGGGAAGAGCAATCCGGCGTTCTCGCCGGCAATCCAGAATTCAGGCATGAAGTTCAGGCTTACCCTGTCAGAATCCAGACCCAGCGCCACGGGCATGAAGCTGGCGCAGGTATACAGCATGTCCCCATGGGTATGAATGCAGCCCTTGGGCAGACCGGTCGTACCGCCGGTGTAATTCAGCGCAGCGATAGCGTCGAGCCGTAGCTCGGGCAGAGCTGCAGCTGGTTGCTGCTCTGCCAGCGCCGGCAGCATATCGATACTGTCGCTGACCGGCATCTTGGGCGCCTGTAGCAGATCCGGAACCGGGATGGGCGGGGCTGCAGGACAGAGCTCGGACAGACTGGTGCTTATGACTAATTGCAGGTCGGTTTCACGGCGCACTTCGCGCACCACGGGCAATAACTGGTCGAAACAGACAATGGCGGTGGCGCCGCTGTCTTTGAGCTGGTAGCTCAGCTCCATGCCCTTGGCCATGGGGCTGACCGGCGCGTGTATTGCCCCGGCCTTGAGGATGCCGTAGAACGCGATATGCAGTTGCGGGCAGTTGGGCATGAACACTGCAACCCGGTCGCCTGGGTTGATGCCCTGCTCAATCAGCATGGCCGCAAAGCGGCTACTCAGGTCATCCAGCTGGGCGTAGCAGAGCTCGTGGCCGTAGAAATGAATCGCCGTCTTCTCCGGGCAGGTGCTGGCCCAATGCTGCAGATAGGTCGTCAATGGCACCTCGCCCAACGGGTACTGCGGGGTCTGGGGCGCGCCCCTGGGCCAGACCTTTTCCTGCAGCGCCCCTAGCGTCCTCAGATAGTCGTTCTCGTGCATCACCGGGTCCTCGTCGATTATCGATCTTGTGCTGGCAGCTTATGTCTGGACGGTCGCGAGAAGAAGCGAAGCTTATTCATCAGTAACCATGAATATGGTTAATAATGTGTGGGATGTTTCAGTGCTGTAAGGGATTTTGCGGTTTTATCTGGGGTTCGATATGAATGAAATGAATGCTTTGCCATCCATTGCTCGCATGGATCTGAATCTTTTTCGCGTGTTCGAGGTGATTTTCCGTGAGCGCAATCTGACCCGCTCGGCTGCGGTTCTGCATGTCAGTCAGTCGGCGGTCAGTCATTCCCTGGCCCGCCTGCGCGAGCACTTCTCCGATCCACTGTTCCTGCGCGAAGGGCGCGGGGTCACCCCGACAGTGCTGGCACAACGGCTGGCACCCGGGATCAGCGAAAGTCTGGCGCGCCTGCAGCGCAGTCTGGAGGGGTTGCAGGACTTCGACCCTGCACGCGATGAGCGCACCTTCACGCTGAGTCTGCCCGAGCAACTGGAGCCTGTGCTGCTGCCGCCCCTGTTGGGGCAACTGCGCCGCTATGCGTCGCGCTGCAAGATCAGGACAGCGGGCATTCGCTGGTCGGAGCTGAAGCTGGAATTGGCCGCTGGCCGTGTCGACCTGGCGGTGCAGATAGCCCGGCCGGCAGACGCCAACCTGCGTCAGCGGCAACTGCTCGCCGAGCCCTTGTGTGTAGTGGCCGGGCCCGACTTTACCGGGGAGCTGACGACCGAGCGCTACCTTGAGAGCGAGCATATTGCCGTCGCTTCCTGGCGTCGGGGTCTTTCATTCGAGGATCTGGCGCTGGGGCATCTGGGTCTGATGCGCAAGGTCGTGCAGCAGTGTCAGAACTATCAGGCTGCGAGCCTGGTCGTGGCGCAGAGCGATCTTCTGCTGACCATGTCGCGCCGGCATGCCGAGTTGATCAATACCGCCGGCGCCAACCGGATACTGGCCATGCCGCTACCTCTGCCGTCGATCGGCCTCGGCCTGTATTGGCATGAGGCCGCGGAGCATGATCCGGCCAATCGCTGGCTGCGCGAGCAGGTGTCGGCGCTGGCTCAGAACAGTTCCAGTGGGGTCACGGCGCCTTCGCTGGAATAGCCGCCGGCGTCCAGTTCGCTGAATGAGGGTGGGGCGTCCTCTTCCTTGAATACTTCGAACAGGGCGTCGTTGCTGCCGGGACGTGCGGTACGCCCGGTGGCCGGATCAATGCGCACGTTGGCCAGGCCGTCGGGCATCGGTTGGGTGTTTTCCGGCTTGCCGTCCAGGGCCTCGGCCATGAATTTCATCCAGATCGGCAGCGCTGCCGTGCCGCCATATTCCCGACGACCCAGGGTTGCCGGCTGGTCGAAACCGACCCAGACCGTGGTAACCAGATCGCCGTTATAGCCGGAGAACCAGGCATCCTTCTGTTCGTTGGTGGTGCCGGTCTTGCCCGCCAGGTCAGCGCGGTCAAGTGCGCGAGCGCGGACGGCTGTGCCGCGGGTAATGACGTCCTTGAGCATGCTGGTCAACTGATAGGTGGTCCGCGGGTCGATCACTTGCTCGGCAGCCGGTATATCGAACTCCGGCAGCACGGCCATTTCCCGGTAACGCTCGGCTCGCTCGGTATGCTGCTCGATGACCGCGGGTGTGGCTGCCGGACGGGCGAAATCGATGATCCTGTTCTGGTGATCCTCGATGCGCTCTATCAGGTAGGGCCTGACGGCATAGCCGCCGTTGGCAATGGTCGTGTAACCCTGGGCTATCTGCAGCGGAGTCAGCTCGGGCGTGCCGAGGGCCGCAGACAGGTTGCGGGGCAACTCGCTGCGACTGAAACCGAAACGTTCGATGTAGGTAAGGGCTTCGTCAACGCCTATGTCCTGCAGCAGACGAATCGAAACCAGATTGCGCGAGCGATAAAGCGCCTCGCGCAATCTGATCGGGCCGAGGAAGTCTCCGCCGGAATTGCGCGGCCGCCAGGCCTCCTCCATATGACCGTCGTCCACCACCAGCGGAGCGTCGTTTACCAGGCTTGCCGGGGTATAGCCGTGATCGAGTGCTGCGCTGTAGAGAAAAGGCTTGAAGCTGGAGCCGGGCTGCCTGCGCGCCTGGGTTACGCGGTTGTATTTGCTCTGCTTGAAGGTGAAACCACCGACCAGGGCCTGGATGCTGCCATCGTCGGGCGAAAGCACGACCAGCGCGCTCTGCGCAGCGGGCACCTGGGCAAGGCGGTACTTCATGTTCTCTGCAGGGTCGACCCGGATGATGTCGCCGACAGCGAGCACGTCAGCCGGGGTTCGCGGATTGGGACCCAGGCTGTTGGTATTGATATGCTTGCGAGCCCAGCGCATGTCCTCCCAGGGGATCTCACCCAGGGCGCCGCCGCGCAGCTCGATCAGAACGCCATCATCGCGCACGGCAGTGACTATGGCTGGCAGAAGCCCACCCAGCTCGCGGTATGGCTTGAGCAGGGTCTGCCATTGCTCAGGCGTGCCCTCGGGGTGGCGTGCCTCCGGGCCACGGTAGCCATGGCGTCGGTCATACTCCATCAGTCCTTCGCGCAGGGAGTGGTTGGCCAGGCGCTGCAGTTCACTGTCTACCGTGGTGTAGACATGATAGCCGCTGGTATAGGCCTCCTCGCCAAAACGTTCGACCATCTCCAGTCGCGCCATTTCTGCGACGTAAGGGGCCTCAAGTTCGGCTTTTGCCTCGTATTTCGTCGGATTTATCGGTTTGGCGATTGCTTCGTCGTAGGCCTGTTGGTCTATATTACCCAGACTCAGCATGCGCCCCAGAATCCAGTTGCGGCGTATGAGGGTGCGTTCGGGATTGGAGACCGGGTTGTAGCGCGAAGGCGCCTTGGGCAGGCTGGCAATCATTGCCAGGTCGGCCAGGTCAAGCTGATCGATGGATTTGCCGAAATAGATTTGTGCGGCAGCTTCGATTCCGTATGCACGATTGCCCAGATATATCTTGTTGACGTACAGTTCGAATATCTCGCGCTTGCTGAGGCTGCGTTCGATCTGCAGGGCGAGCAGAATTTCGTTGAACTTGCGAGAGAAGACCCTTTCGCTGGTCAGGAAGTAGTTCTTGGCGACCTGCATGGTGATGGTGCTGCCACCGGTCTGAATCTGGCCGGTCTGGGCCAACTCGGCGGCGGCGCGGAGCAGACCCATGGGATCGACGCCGCGGTGATTCAGAAAGTTGTCATCTTCAGCGGCGAGTAGCGCATTGATGAAGTCGGTCGGAATTTGGTCATAGTTGATCGGTATGCGGCGCATTTCACCGAATTCTGCTATCAGTCGATTATCTGTGCTATATATCCGCAAAGGGGTTTGTAACTGGAGGTCGCGCAGGGCGTCGACATCAGGCAAATCCGGGCTGAGATACAGGCCGACCCCGCTCAGAGCAAGGATTGGGGCGCTGATTAGAGCGATAATCGACCAGAATAGAAATTTTAAGAATGGCATGGGGGAGAAGCGAATTCCCTGTCAAATGAAATGGTTAGGGATGAGACCAGATGAGAACGGGTTAACATACTCCATTATAAGCGAATTTTTTTTGTTTTAGCTATTTGCGCTTGTGCTGGGTCTGTTATTTAATGTAGGAAAACATAAACCGTCCGTAAGTGTCGGATGCTGATAGGAAATTGGCTGTGCTAGGGCTCATAAAGAAAAAAGCGAACACGCTGCTGGGCATCGACATTAGCTCCACTACGGTGAAGCTTCTCGAACTCAGTCGCTCCGGCAACCGCTTCAAGGTCGAAGCCTATGCGGTTGAACCCCTCCCACCAAGTGCGGTCGTCGAGAAGAATATCGTCGAGCTCGAAGGTGTCGGTCAGGCCCTGGAGAAAGTCCTGGCCCGATCGCGCAGCTCGTTGAAGCAGGCCGCTGTCGCGGTCGCCGGCTCGGCGGTGATCACCAAGACCATCGAGATGGATGCCGGGCTGGATCCTGACGAGATGGAAGAGCAGATCAAGCTCGAGGCGGACCAGTACATTCCCTATCCACTCGACGAAGTGGCTATCGACTTCGAGATTCAGGGGGTCTCCCCGCGCAATCCCGAACGGGTCGAAGTGCTGCTGGCTGCGTGTCGACGGGAAAACGTGGATATTCGCGAGGCAGCCCTGGCGCTGGCCGGACTGAATGCCCGCGTTGTCGAGGTCGAAGCCTACGCCATGGAGCGAGCCTGTGACCTGGTCATCGATCAGCTCGACGGTGATCGTGACGACGTGACCGTCGCGGTGATCGACATCGGCGCGACGATGATGACGCTCAGCGTCCTGAACAAGGGCCGCATCATCTACACCCGCGAACAGCTTTTCGGTGGCAAGCAGCTCACCGACGAGATCCAGCGACGTTATGGTCTGTCCCAGGATGAAGCCGGACTGGCTAAAAAGCAGGGCGGCTTGCCGGATGATTACGAAACCGAGGTTCTGAGCCCGTTCAAGGATGCGGTAGTGCAACAGGTGTCGCGCTCGCTGCAGTTCTTTTTCGCCGGCGGCCAGTACAACGATGTCGACTACATCCTGCTGGCAGGGGGCACCGCCTCCATCCCGGGGCTCGATCAGCTGATCCAGCAGAAAATCGGCACCACGACACTGGTGGCCAACCCCTTTGCAAACATGACCCTGTCAAACAAGGTCAACGCCGTCGCGCTCAGCAATGACGCTCCCGCGCTGATGATTGCCTGTGGTCTGGCAATGAGGAGTTTCGACTAATGGCTCGCATTAACCTGTTACCCTGGCGCGAGCAGCTCAGGGAAGAGCGCAAGAAAGAGTTCATGACCGTTCTGGTGCTGATAATCATCTTCGCCGGCGGTCTTGTGTTCCTTGGTGACCGCTACCTCAATGGCAAGATCGATCACCAGAATGCCCGTAACGAGTTCCTGCAGAAGGAAATCACTCTCCTTGAGGCGCGTATCAAGGAGATCGAGCAGTTGCAGGCACGTCGCACGCAGTTGCTGGATCGTATGAAGATCATTCAGGATCTACAAGGTAACAGGCCCATTATCGTCCGTGTATTTGATGAGCTTGCTCGAACCCTACCTGATGGTGTGTATTTTGACGCTCTGAATATGACCGAGTCTGTCATCAGCGTGGATGGTCGCGCTGAGTCCAATAGCAGGGTATCCAACCTGATGCGACAGATGGACGGGTCAGAATGGCTTACATCTCCTAACCTGACGGCGGTACGAGCGGTCACCTCAGGCGGGCTTGATCAGGCCAACGTGTTCGAGTTGTCGGTCAAGCAGACTGAGCCGAAGGGTGGTAACGGCGGGGAGGAGCAGCCATGAGCCTGTCCAAATCAATTGAAAGTTTCAAAAAGATTGATGTCAATAATATTGACTTCAATAATGTCGGCTCCTGGCCGGGCGCGCTCAAGTTTATTGTTGGCCTGGTTTTGCTGATTGCTCTTCTGTTCGCCGGTTATCATTTCCATCTCAAGGATCTCCAGCTGGTGCTCGAGCGCAGCGAGGCTCAAGAGCTCACCCTGCGCAAGGATTTTGAAGACAAGTCTTTCCGTGCTGCAAACCTGGAGGCTTACAAGTCGCAGTTGGTCGAGATCGAGGAACGATTTGGAACCTTGCTCAAGCAATTGCCCAGTGATACCGAAGTGCCGGGCTTGCTGGAGGATATTACTCAAATGGGTCTCAATAGTGGACTGGAGTTCGAGTCCATTACCCTTCAGCCGGAAACAGCCAAACAATTTTATGTCGAGCTACCGATCAGTATCGTGGTTGAAGGCAGTTATCACGATATGGGCACTTTTGTCAGCAGTATCGCCAGTCTGCCGCGTATCGTGACACTTCATGACTTCAGCATCTCGCCGGTCACTGAAGATAATGGTGACCTGCTCAGGATGAATATTCTGGCACGGACCTACCGCTATAACGATACAGGAGGCGAGCAATGATCATGCATAAGCGTGTATTGGGAGTGGTCTTTGTTTCGTCTCTGCTGTTGTCAGGTTGCAGTGATAGTGGATTTTCCGATCTGCAGGCATTCATGGCAGAAACGCGCGCCAAGCCGGCTGGCAATATTGAGCCGCTTCCGCGCTTCAAGGCCTATGAAGCGTTTACCTACAGCGCTGCTTCCTTAAGGAGTCCCTTCCAGCCGCCAGTGCGGGTGGACGTGACCCAGCGCCAACGGGGCTCGCAAGACATAAAGCCCGATGAAGACAGAGTCAAACAGTTCCTCGAAGGCTTCAATATCGAGGGGTTCGAGATGGTTGGTACCCTGAGCGACGGTCAGCGGTTGCAGGCGCTTATTCGCGGTGCGGGTAGCGTTCACCGGGTACAGGTAGGTGACTATCTAGGCCGTAACCACGGTCGCGTTATCGCGATCGAGGAAGGGCGGGTTGAAGTAAGGGAGATCGTCCCGGACGGGGAAGGCGGTTGGTTGGAGCGCCCGCGAACGCTCGGCTTGCCTGAGCGCGGATAAGTCAACCAGGGAGAGAAATCATGAACTGTAAACAGTCAAGCGTGGAACGCAATCAAATGCCTCTAACCAGTAAAATAACCCTCGCCGCCGTGATGGCGTTGCTGAGCCCGCTGGCCCTGGCGGCCAACCTTCAGAACCTCGACGTTGCTTCACTTCCAGGCGAGCAGGTTGAGCTCAAGTTGACTTTTGATGAGCCTGTCCTGATGACTCCGAAGGGGTATACCATTGAGCAGCCCGCACGGATTGCGATCGACCTGCCAGGAGTAAGCAACCAATTGGATTCTCGCAATCGCGAGCTCGGCATGGGCAATGCCCGCAGCCTGACCGTGGTCGAAGCGAACGACCGCACGCGTCTGATTATTAATCTCGACAGCTTGGTTCCCTACGCTACCCGCGCGGATGGCAATGATCTCTACGTGCTCGTGGGTGCCAGCAGCGCTCCAGGCTATGCTGCAGCCCCTGCACCCGCGGCTGCGCCGGCTTCGGTAGCCGCCGTCCCCGCTGACTGGCGCGCATCCTCCGAGCCGGTGGTCAGTAGTCCGGCAGCGAGTGGCTCGGCGATTCGAGGGCTTGATTTTCAGCGCGGCGATCAGGGAGAAGGTAACGTGGTTGTGGACCTGTCAGATCCGACGGTTCGTGTTGATGTGCAGGAGCAGGGGAGCAAGATTCGCCTCAATTTCCCCAATACCGAGCTTCCAGACGCACTCCGTGTTCGTCTCGACGTGACCGATTTTGCCACCCCCGTAAATTTTGTTAGCGCCAACAGCAGTAACGGGAACACCTCCATCACGATTGAGCCCACCGGTTTTTATGAGCACCTGGTCTACCAGACGGACGAGCGCCTGATAGTGAGCTTCAAGCCTCTGAGTCGGACGGAGGCCGAGCAGCGTCGTGCCGAGGACTTCGCCTATACCGGTGAGAAGTTGTCCTTGAATTTTCAAGATATCGAGGTGCGTTCGGTCCTTCAGCTGATCGCTGACTTTACCGATCTGAATCTGGTGGCCAGTGATACTGTTCAGGGCAGCATCACGCTGCGGTTGCAGAATGTTCCCTGGGATCAGGCTCTGGATCTGGTTCTCAAGACCAAGGGTCTCGACAAGCGCAAGGTCGGCAATGTGTTGCTGGTAGCGCCGGCTGACGAAATCGCGGCACGCGAACGCCAGGAGCTGGAAGCCAAGAAACAGGTGGCTGAACTGGCACCGCTGCGCAAGGAAATCATCCAGCTCAATTATGCAAAAGCTTCCGATATTGCCGGTCTTTATGAAGATACAGCCAATGCAGGAACGCTGAAGGATGATATGCGGGGTTCGGTGATCTTCGATGACCGGACGAACAGCTTGTTGGTCACACTGACCCAAGAGCGCATAGACGAATTACGCCGTATTATTAACCAGATCGATATCCCGGTCCGCCAGGTGATGATTGAGGCGCGTATTGTTGAAGCCAATGTTGGCTTTGATAAAGCTCTCGGTGTGAGGTGGGGCGGGAACGTGCGAATGGGTGATCGCTTCTCCCTTTTCGGAAAAGACGGCGAGACTGGTGTTGACGATAGCGCTGAAAACCAAACTACTGCAGGTTTTCAAGGGCGTCCGACCAGACCCTTCAACGCGCCCTTCGTAGATATGGGTGTACTCGGATCTACGTCGGGCATCGGTATCGGTTTTATTACCAATAACGCTATCCTCGATCTACAGCTGTCCGCCATGGAAAGTACCGGTAATGGCGAGATTATTTCTCAGCCAAAGGTGGTCACTTCCGATAAGGAAACTGCGAAGATCCTTAAAGGTTCTGAGATTCCTTACCAGGAAGCTTCTTCCAGTGGTGCAACTACTACAGCATTTGCCGAAGCGGTTCTGTCGCTAGAAGTTACTCCGCAGATCACTCCGGACAACCAAGTGATCATGGAAGTGATCGTAACCAAGGACGAGCCGGACTTCACCAATGAAGTGAATGGCGTCCCGACAATCCGCAAGAACGAGGTGAATGCCAAGATTCTGGTCGGTGATGGTGAAACCATCGTGATCGGTGGCGTATTCTCCAGCGAAACTCAAAATGGACAAATGAAAGTTCCTTTCCTGGGGGACCTTCCAGTCTTAGGACGAGTTTTCCGTCGAGACACAACTTCTGAAACCAAGTCCGAACTGCTGATCTTCCTGACCCCCCGTATCATCAAGAACGGCGCGATTACCGTGGCAAGGTAATCGCATTGCGCAACGTCTTTCTAGTAGGCCCGATGGGAGCAGGTAAGAGCACCATCGGGCGGTTGCTTGCCAAGGAACTCAAGTACCCTTTCAAGGATTCCGACCGTGAAATAGAAGCGCGAACCGGCGCAGATATTCCATGGATATTTGATGTGGAAGGGGAGGAAGGGTTCCGGCAGCGTGAAGAGGCCATGATTGCCGAGCTGGTGACCGAGAAGGGTATCGTTCTTGCCACCGGCGGTGGCGTTGTCATGCGTGAGGCCAATCGCCGCGCTCTGGCTGGTAATGGCCTGGTGGTCTATCTGCGCACCAGCGTTGATCAGCAGCTGCAGCGCACTGCCAAGGATCGACAGCGTCCTCTCCTGCTCAACGCCGATCCGGAGCGGGTACTGCGTGACCTGATGGCCAGGCGTGATCCCTTGTATCGGGAAATCGCGGATATCATCATCGATACGGATCAGCGCGGCCCCAAGGTAGTGGTCAATACCATCGTGGCGCGCCTGCTTGAAGCCGACTCCTGAGGTTATTCCCTCCCTCTGCACAGCTCCGATATAGATGCTGATTGCCCAGACCCGGGTGCTGTGTTGTATTCTTGCCGGATTCGCTTGGGAGAAATTGATATGCAGCAACTGACGGTCGAGCTGGGTGATCGCAGCTACCCGATTTTCATAGGTTCGGGACTGTTGGAGCAGCGGGAGCTGTTCACCCCCCATATCGCCGGGAAACAGGTGTGTGTCGTTACCGATGACACGGTGGCGCCGCTCTATCTGGAGACGCTCCGCAATACCCTTGAAGGCTATCAGCTTATTTCTGTCACATTGCCTACCGGTGAAGCCTACAAGAACTGGGCTACCCTCCAGCAGATATTCGATGCCCTGCTCGCGGCCAGGCATGATCGAAGAACCACGCTGATTGCGCTGGGAGGCGGGGTGATCGGCGACATGACCGGATTCGCCGCCGCCTGCTACCAGCGAGGTGTCGACTTCATCCAGGTACCCACCACGCTGCTGTCGCAGGTGGATTCATCCGTTGGCGGCAAGACCGGCATCAATCACCCGGCAGGCAAGAATATGCTTGGTGCTTTCTATCAGCCCCAGGCGGTCATCATCGATACTGCGACCCTGGCTTCGTTGCCGGCCCGGGAGGTCAGCGCGGGCCTGGCCGAGGTCATCAAGTACGGCCTGATCAGAGACGCCGCATTCCTCGACTGGCTGGAAGAGCATATGCAAGGTCTGCGCAAACCGGACCAGGACCTGGTCACCGAGGCCATTGCACGTTCCTGCGCGATCAAGGCCGAGGTGGTAGCGGCCGACGAACGCGAGGGCGGGGTGCGGGCGATCCTCAATCTGGGGCATACATTTGGCCACGCCATAGAAGCGCATCAGGGGTACGGGCAATGGCTGCATGGCGAGGCGGTGGGTGCAGGCATGGCCATGGCTCTGGACATGTCCAGGCGTCTTGGCTGGATCGATGCCGCTGCAGCGGAGCGTGGCACAGCGATTATCGCCGCGGCCGGACTTCCGATCATTCCGCCATCCTCTATGAGTCCGCAGGACTTCATGGACTTGATGGCCGTGGACAAGAAGGTGCTGGATGGCCAGTTGCGGCTGGTACTGCTCCAGGCCATTGGCGAGGCGGTAGTGACCGCTGATTTCGAAACAACGACCTTGCAACAGACTCTTGCGCAGAATCAATCATGATAGACAGACAGGAAGACAGCATGAACGCGTTGAGCGGCGCTGAAAGTCTCGAAGAGTATTACCAGCTTGCCCATGACCCCTTCGCCGCGCGTACACCGGGTTTCAAGTTCTTTACTCCGCAACGCAAGACGGTGCTTGCCCAACTGCATCACCTGGCCCGTTTCGGCGATCAGGTGCTGTTGGTTACCGGCCCTGAGGGCAGTGGCAAGACCCTGCTCCGTCAGGTATTGGTGGCGAGCAGCAACAAGGATACCACCCAGTGCGTGGTCACTACCGCGCGCGAGTCCGCCGGCGCTGCGGCCCTGACTTCCTTCTTCAGTCAGGCAGTCAACGCCAGTGGCCGGGACGCACGGTCGCTCCTGGTGCGGGCAGCCCAATTGCAGGAAACCGGCGTCAATCTGTACCTGATCATTGACGATGCCCATCTGCTGGAGCAGGAAGCCCTTCAGGAACTGGTGGACCTCAGCCGCGTAACCGAGAGCGATGCCCCTCTGCGCATCTTTCTGTTTGCCGATGACAGCATCCAGCCGATGCTCGACCGCATCAGCGCGGACGAGGAGGGTGCAGAGTGGCTGCATCTGATACCCCTCCAGCCCTACACCGCCGAAGAGACCCGTGACTATCTGGCCCAGCGCCTTGAGGCTGCCGGGCAGGGCATCGAGTTGCTGGATGAAGAGCAGGTGCAGTGGATCCATCGTCATAGTGGGGGCTGGCCCGGGCGTATCAACCAGGCTGCCAGGCAATCCATGGCCGAGGCTATGGACGAGCAGGAGTCGCCGGTCACGACCCGTCGGGCAGCGCTTCCGTTCAAATCGCTGGTCGCCATCCTTCTGGTTGCCGTCGGGATTGGCTTTGCCTGGTTCATGGGTGAGCGCCAGGAAGAGCCGTTGACGACTGTGCTGGAGCTGCCGGAGCCGGTGGTGGCGGTTGATGTGACTGAAGACCCGCAGCTCGCCGAGTTGACCGAGCTCAATGCCAGTCCCGGCGTGGCCCCTTCGACAGCAGTATCCGAGCCATCCGTCGCTGATCCGGTGCCCGCCGAGGAAGCAACCCCTGCTTCAGGCACCCCGCCTCCGGCTGCGGTCAGTCCTTCAACGGATGCAGGCGCTGAAGAGCAGGCGGTATCTGCCAACCCGGCCGCGACAGGGCAGACTGCTGCGCCGGCCGAGCCCGAGCCTCCGAGGGTGGAAGCTCCAGTCCCCTCTGTTGCGCCCCGGCCCGAGCCATCCCGGGCCACGGCGGCAGCAGCTCCAGCACCGCCGGCTCGGCCGGCTAGCGTGACCACCGCAGCGGCGGCCCCGTCAGCGGTTGCTGCCTCTGGCGCAAGTGGTGCCGGCTGGTATCGGACTCAGCCAACGGGTCGGTATGTGCTGCAGGTACTGGGCTCCCATAGCCGAAGTGCTGCGACGGACTTCGTCGGGAAGCACTCCAGTGTAGCTGATTTACATGTATTCGAGACTACCCATCAGGGCAAGCCCTGGTTCGTGGTGACCCAGGGTAGCTATGCGGGTAGGCAGCAGGCCCAGCAGGGCATTGCGGCCCTGCCGGAGACCATGCGTCGTGCCAGCCCCTGGCCACGGTCGATAGGCGATATCCAGCAGGCCCTTGACTGAAATCGTCCCGCGGGGGATGGTATAGCTACCGTCACCCCGCTGCTAACGGTCTGGCCGCTGAAAAGCTTTCCTATTTACGACATTTGGATACGCTTATGCGGCACTTCTGGCCGAAAAAAAATTGTGGCGGCACTGGCCGCTGTGTACAATTACTCCCCTTTTGTCCGGCGCCGAGCCAGATCCAGCCTCGTTTGAATCTCGTAAGCGTCTGAATTCAATAGAATTTGAGAGTGTGCCTATGAAAGCAGGTTTATATCAGCCTGATCAGTTCAAGGATAACTGTGGTTTCGGCCTGATCGCCCACATGCAGGGCGAGCCGAGCCACCACCTGTTGCTGACGGCCATTGAAGCCCTGACGTGCATGACACACCGTGGCGGCATCAACGCCGACGGCAAGACCGGCGACGGCTGTGGTCTGCTCATCCAGAAGCCGGACCGCTTCCTGCGCGACGTTGCGCAGGAGTCGCTGGGTGTTGCCCTGCCTGATCAATACGCAGTCGGCATGGTATTCATGGGTATCGACGAGGCCGCACAGTCTGCAGCCCGTGCGGCGTTCGATGCTGCCCTGGAAAACCAGGGGCTGACCTGTCTTGGCTGGCGGGAAGTGCCGGTCGACAGCAGCGTTCTTGGACCGCTGGCTCTGAGCAGAATGCCGCGAATCGAGCAGGTGTTCGTCTCCGGTGAAGGCCTCGATGAACAGCAGTTCGGTATAAAGCTGTTCTACGCTCGTCGCAAGGCCGAGATCGCGATGCAGGCCGAGCCCGACTTCTATGTCTGCAGCCTGTCGCACAAGGTCATTTCCTACAAGGGTCTGATGATGCCGGCCGACCTCGGCCGTTTCTATCCCGACCTGAGCGACCAGCGCATGGAAACCGCGATCAGCGTATTCCACCAGCGTTTCTCCACCAACACCTTGCCGAAGTGGCCGCTGGCCCAGCCCTTCCGCCTGATTGCGCACAATGGCGAGATCAACACCATTACCGCCAACCGCAACTGGGCGCATGCCCGGCGCAACAAGTTCACAAGTGAACTGCTGCCCGATCTGGAAAGCATCTCGCCGATCGTCAACGTGACCGGGTCAGACTCCTCGAGCATGGACAACATGCTCGAGCTGCTGCTCGCCGGTGGCATGGATCTGTTCCGCGCCATCCGCATGGTTGTTCCGCCGGCATGGCAGAACGTCGAAACCATGGATGCTGACCTCAAGGCGTTCTACGAGTTCAATTCCATGCACATGGAGGCGTGGGACGGTCCAGCCGGTATCGTATTGACCGAAGGCCGTTATGCCGTCTGTCTGCTCGACCGTAACGGCCTGCGCCCGGCGCGTTATGTCGTGACCAAGAACGGTTACATCACCCTGGCTTCCGAAATCGGTGTCTGGAACTACCAGCCGGAAGACGTGATCAGCAAGGGCCGCGTCGGCCCGGGCCAGATCCTCGCGGTGGACACCGAGACTGGCGAAGTCCTGCATACCGACGATGTCGAAGGACGTTTGAAGTCCCGTCATCCGTACCGCAAGTGGCTGAAGGAAAACGCACTGCGTATACAGGCCACCATGAATGACCGTGACCATGGCTCCGATTTCCTCAGCCCGGAACAGCTCAAGCAGTACATGAAGATGTTCCAGGTGACCTTCGAGGAGCGTGACCAGGTTCTGCGCCCGCTGGCCGAAAACGGTCAGGAGGCGGTCGGCTCGATGGGTGACGATACGCCCATGGCAGTGTTGTCCACCCGTGTCCGCTCGGTATACGACTACTTCCGTCAGCAGTTCGCCCAGGTGACCAACCCGGCGATCGACCCGCTGCGCGAATCCATCGTGATGTCGCTGGAAACCTGCGTCGGTGCCGAGCGTAACGTGTTCGAGGAAACTGCCGAGCACGCCAAACGCGCGATCCTCAGCAGCCCGGTCATGTCGCCAGCGAAATGGCGCACCTTGATGAATCTGGAGCGTCCCGGTTTCGCAGTCCAGCGTATCCAGCTGAACGTCGCCGCGGACATGCCGCTTGCCGAAGCCGTGAAGGATATCGCGCTGCAGGCCGAGGCCGCAGTGCGCGAAGGCAAGACGCTGCTGGTGCTCAGCGATCGACATATAGAAGAAGGCAAGTTGCCGGTGCATGCAGCTCTGGCCGTCGGTGCCGTGCATCACCATCTGATCGAGGTGGGGCTGCGTTGCGACTGTAATATTCTGGTCGAGACCGCCACTGCCCGTGACCCGCATCACTATGCGGTTCTGATCGGCTTCGGCGCGACAGCAGTCTATCCGTACCTGGCCTATGAAGTGCTTGGCGATCTGATCCGTACCGGCGAAGTCATTGGCGACCTGTATGAGGTATTCAAGAGCTATCGCAAGGGTATCTCCAAGGGTCTGCTGAAGATTCTGTCGAAGATGGGTATTTCCACCATCGTTTCCTACCGTGGCGCGCAGCTGTTCGAAGCCGTCGGCCTGGCCGATGAAGTGGTCGATATCTGCTTCCGCGGCGTGGTCAGCCGGATTCAGGGCGCGCGCTTCAGCGACCTGCAGCTCGAGCAGAGTCTGCTGGCCAAGGAAGCCTGGAACCCGCGCAAGGCAATCCAGCAGGGTGGTCTGTTGAAGTTCATCTTCGGCGGCGAATACCATGCCTACAATCCGGACGTCGTGCGTTCGTTGCAGGATGCTGTGCAGGGCGACAGTTACGACAAGTATCTGGAATACGCGGCGCTGGTAAACAGCCGGCCGGTTGCGTCCCTGCGGGACCTGTTGCGCCTGCGCGATGACCAGACACCGGTCGCCCTTGACCAGGTCGAACCGCTGGAGAGCATCTTCAAGCGCTTCGACTCGGCGGGCATTTCCCTGGGCGCGCTCTCGCCGGAAGCCCACGAGGCCATTGCCGAGGCGATGAACCGCCTGGGCGCGCGCTCCAACTCCGGTGAAGGCGGGGAAGATCCTGCCCGCTACGGTACCTCCAGAAGCTCAAAGATCAAGCAGATCGCATCCGGCCGTTTCGGGGTCACCCCCGAGTATCTGGTCAATGCCGACGTACTGCAGATCAAGGTCGCTCAGGGCGCCAAGCCCGGCGAAGGCGGCCAGCTGCCCGGTGGCAAGGTCAACGAACTGATTGCCCGGCTGCGTTATGCGGTGCCTGGCGTGACGCTGATTTCGCCGCCGCCGCACCATGACATCTACTCGATCGAAGACCTGTCGCAGCTGATTTTCGACCTCAAGCAGGTCAATCCGCAGGCGCTGGTATCGGTCAAGCTGGTGTCCGAGCCGGGTGTCGGCACCATTGCGGCAGGTGTCGCCAAGGCCTATGCGGATCTGATCACCATTTCCGGCTATGACGGCGGCACGGGTGCGTCTCCACTGACCTCGATCCGCTACGCCGGTTCGCCCTGGGAGCTGGGGCTTTCCGAAGCACACCAGACCCTGCGCGGAAACGATCTGCGCGGCAAGGTACGAGTGCAGACCGACGGTGGTCTGAAGACCGGCCTGGACGTGATCAAGGCAGCCATTCTGGGCGCCGAGAGCTTCGGCTTCGGTACCGCGCCAATGATCGCCCTGGGTTGCAAATACCTGCGCATCTGCCACCTGAACAACTGCGCGACCGGCGTGGCAACGCAGAACAAGCACCTGCGTGATAACCATTACATCGGTACCGTGGAAATGGTGATGAACTTCTTCACCTACGTTGCCACCGAAACGCGCGAGTGGATGGCCAAGCTGGGCGTGACCCGCCTGCAGGACCTGATCGGGCGTACCGATCTGCTGGAAATTCTGCCGGGTAACACCAGCAAGCAGCAGAACCTGAACCTCGAGCCCCTGCTGTTCAGCAAGGACGTGCCGGCGGACAAGCCGCAGTACTGCGAGTCACCGCGCAACGAGCCGTTCGACAAGGGTCTGACTGCCGAGAAGATGGTCGAGCTGGCGCGCCCGTGCATCGATGGCCTGACCGGCGGTGAGTTCGAAATGAAACTGACCAACTGTGACCGTTCCATCGGTGCCCGCGTATCCGGCGAGATCGCCAAGGTACACGGCAACCAGGGTATGGCCAGCGCACCGGTGACCTATCGCTTCAAGGGTACGGCGGGCCAGAGCTTTGGCGTCTGGAACGCCGGCGGTCTGCACATGTATCTGGAAGGCGATGCCAACGACTACGTCGGCAAGGGCATGACCGGGGGCAAGCTGGTTATCGTACCGCCCAAGGGCAGTCCGTTCCGCTCCGAGCAGACTGCTATCATCGGTAATACCTGCCTGTACGGCGCGACCGGTGGCCAGCTGTTTGCTGCCGGCAGCGCCGGCGAGCGCTTTGCGGTGCGTAACTCCGGTTGCCATGCGGTCATCGAAGGCGCCGGGGACCATTGCTGCGAGTACATGACCGGCGGCATGGTCTGCGTACTGGGCAATACCGGACACAACTTCGGTGCCGGTATGACCGGTGGTTTCGCCTTTGTACTGGATCAGGAGAACAGCTTCTTCGACAAGCTCAACCATGAGCTGGTGGAGTTGCACCGCATTTCCAGCGAGTCGATGGAGGCCTATCGCAGTCACCTGACCATGGTTCTGACCGAATACGTGGCCGAGACCGGAAGCGCCTGGGGTGCCGAGGTACTCGACAACCTGGATAACTACATCCGCCGCTTCTGGCTGGTCAAGCCCAAGGCCGCGAGTCTGGGCTCCTTGCTGAGCAGCACCCGCGCCAACCCGCAATAAGGTGGTTGACTGGCATCGGGCCCGATCGGTTTCGGTCGGGCCTGAACCCAAGGTGAATGTCTGCAGCCGTGCCATGTTGGCGCAGCGCTGCTGCTAAGAGGTTTTTTATGGCTGACCGTTTGAAAAACGATTTCCAGTTTATCGATGTGGGCCGCAAGGATCCGCAAAAACGCCCCTTACGGATGCGCAAGACGCAATTCGTCGAAATCAACGACCAGTTCAAGCCAGAGCAGGCCGCTGATCAGTCGCACCGCTGCCTGGAGTGCGGTAATCCGTACTGCGAGTGGAAGTGCCCGGTTCACAACTACATTCCCAACTGGCTCAAGCTGGTCTCCGAGGGCAATATTCTCGAGGCGGCCGAGCTGGCCCACCAGACCAACACCCTGCCTGAGGTTTGTGGCCGCGTATGTCCACAGGATCGCCTGTGTGAAGGCGCCTGTACCCTGAACGATGGCTTTGGTGCAGTCACCATCGGCTCGGTGGAGAAGTACATTGCCGACACGGCCTTCGCCATGGGCTGGCGTCCGGACCTATCCCACGTGGTGCCGACCGGCAAGCGCGTGGCGATCATCGGTGCCGGCCCAGCCGGCCTCGGTTGTGCCGACGTATTGGTTCGCGCCGGCGTCAGCCCGGTGGTGTTTGATCGCAACCCTGAAATCGGCGGGCTGCTGACCTTCGGTATCCCGGAGTTCAAGCTGGAAAAGCTGGTCATGTCGCGCCGCCGGGAAGTGTTTGAAGGCATGGGTATCGAGTTCCGTCTGAGCACCGAGGTGGGCAAGGATGTCACCATCGATGAACTGCTCGAGGAGTACGATGCGGTCTTCATGGGCATGGGTACCTATACCTACATGAAGGGCGGCTTTCCGGGTGAGGATCTGCCGGGCGTTTACGACGCGCTGGATTTCCTCATCGCCAACGTCAATCGCAACCTGGGATTCGAGAAGTCGGAAGACGATTTTATCGATCTGAAGGGCAAGCGCGTGGTGGTCCTGGGTGGCGGTGACACGGCCATGGACTGCAACCGTACGTCCATTCGCCAGGGTGCCAAGTCGGTCCATTGTGCGTATCGCCGCGATGAAGAAAACATGCCCGGTTCGCGCAAGGAAGTGAAAAACGCCAAGGACGAGGGCGTCAAGTTCCTGTTCAACCGTCAGCCTATCGCCATTGTCGGTGAAGACCGGGTTGAGGGAGTCAAGGTAGTGGAAACACGTCTTGGCGAGCCTGATGCGCGCGGACGTCGCAGCCCCGAGCCCATTCCGGGTTCAGAGGAAGTGCTGCCGGCAGATGCGGTGATCATCGCGTTCGGCTTCCGCCCGAGCCCGGCCGAATGGTTTGCCGACAAGAGCGTGGATACTGACAGCCAGGGTCGCGTCGTTGCGGTAGAGCAGGCGCAGTATCGTTTCCAGACCAGCAATCCGAAGATCTTTGCTGGCGGCGACATGGTCCGTGGTTCCGACCTGGTGGTCACTGCGATCTGGGAAGGTCGTCAGGCTGCCGAAGGTATCCTCGAATACCTCGAGCTCTGATCGCGAGCGGTATACCCAGCAGGGCGCCTCCGGGCGCCCTGTTTGCTTTCTGCAATATGACTCCACCCCGCACTACACATCCTGCGGCATCCTGCCCCGCCAGTTCGATCGGCACCCGCTGATCTTTGTCCGCTTTTCCCGGTACAATGCCTGCTGATTCCGCAACTGGATGCTTATTTCATGCCCCAACTGAAAAACGACCGTTTCCTGCGCGCTCTGATGCGCGAGCCTGTTGATGTGACCCCGGTGTGGATGATGCGCCAGGCTGGCCGCTATCTGCCCGAGTACCGGGAAGCGCGCAGTCGTGCCGGTGACTTCATGGGGCTGTGCATGAATCCGGAGCGGGCGTGCGAGGTCACCCTGCAGCCCCTGGAGCGTTATCCGCTGGACGCAGCGATCCTGTTTTCCGATATCCTGACCATTCCCGATGCCATGGGGCTGGGCCTGTACTTCGAGACCGGTGAAGGCCCGCGTTTTCGCAAGCGTATCGATACCGCTGCCGATATCGAAGCGCTCAAGGTGCCGGATCCGGAGCAGGATCTGGGCTACGTCATGAACGCGGTGCGTACCATCCGCAGTGAGCTCAACGGCCGCGTGCCGCTGATCGGTTTCTCCGGCAGCCCCTGGACGCTGGCCACCTATATGGTCGAAGGCAGCTCCTCCAAGGATTTCCGCAAGACCAAGGCCATGATGTACGACCAGCCCGAGGCCATGCATCAGTTGCTCGGCAAACTCGCCGACTCGGTGACGTCCTACCTCAACGGTCAGATCATGGCCGGTGCGCAGGCGGTGCAGATCTTCGATACCTGGGGCGGCAATCTGTCGGCCGATGCCTATCAGAAGTTTTCCCTGGCCTATATGCGCAAGATTGTCTCCGGATTGATCCGCGAGCACGATGGTCGCCGCGTCCCGGTCATCCTGTTTACCAAGAACGGCGGTCTGTGGCTGGAGAGTATCGCCGACGTTGGCGCCGACGCGCTGGGCCTGGACTGGACCATCGATATGGGTGCGGCTCGCTCGCGCGTTGGCTCGAAGGTCGCATTGCAGGGCAACATGGATCCGACCGTTCTGTATGCCAAGCCGGCAGCCATCCGTGAAGAAGTGGCACGTATCCTGAAGAGCTACGGCAAGGGCAATGGCCATGTGTTCAATCTGGGCCACGGCATTACGCCAGAGGTCGATCCGGCCCATGCCGGCGCCTTTATCGAGGCCGTTCACGAGTTGTCCGCGATCTATCACGACCCGTCTGCTATCGTGGTCTGAACGGGGTCGGCGGCACGCAAGACTGACAGGGAGAAAGTGATGCGCAGGGTAATTTTCAATCAGAAGGGCGGGGTGGGCAAATCCAGTATTGCCTGCAATCTGGCCGCGGTCAGCGCGGCGGCAGGCTACAAGACGCTGGTGGTGGATCTGGACCCCCAGGCCAACTCCAGCCATTACCTGCTCGGTGACGGTCTGGCTGATGTGGACCTCACCATTGCCGATTTTTTTGCGCAGACACTTTCTACCAGCCTGTTCAACAAGAAGGCCGAGCAGTTTGTGACCGAGACGCCCTTCGAGAATCTCTGGCTGATGCCAGCCAGCCCCGAGCTGGGCGAGCTGCAGCACAAGCTGGAGTCGCGCTACAAGATCCAGAAGCTGCGCAAGTTGCTCAACGATCTGAAGGATAACTACGAACGGATCTATATCGATACGGCACCGAGCTTCAACTTCTACACGATCTCCGCGCTGATTGCCGCCGATCGTTGCCTGATACCCTTCGACTGCGACAGTTTCTCCCGTCAGGCGCTATACGGGCTGCTGCGTGAGCTGGAGGACATCAAGGAAGAGCACAACGAGGATCTGGAGGTGGAAGGGATCGTCGTCAACCAGTTCCAGGCACGGGCATCACTGCCCCAGCAGATGCTGGATGAGCTGATCGCCGAAGGCTTGCCGGTCCTGCCGGTGTATCTCTCGAGCTCCGTGCGCATGCGCGAATCCCATCAGGTCAACACGCCGCTCATTTTCCTCGATGGCCGGCACAAGCTGACGCAGCAGTTCATCAGCCTGCACGACCATATCGAAGGCGTCTGAGGCTCTAGCGAGCCACCAGCACGTCGCAGGGTGGTTCGCGCAACAGCGCAAGCGCCAGGCTGCCGAGTAACGCCTCACCCATGCCGCTGCGGCTGTGGCTGCCCAGGGCGATGAAGCCGGGATGCAGGGTCGCTATGGCACCTTCGAGCTCTGCTCTCACCTCGCCGCTGCGTACCTGCAAATCAGCATTCGGACGTGGCGTACCCAGCAGGTCCAGGGTTTCCAGTTCGTCCTCGAGCAGGTAATGCAGCGATTCCTGTTGCTCTCGCAGGTAGACCTCGCAGGCATCCGCCCCCGCCAGGCGTGTGCCCAGGGGTGCATTGCACAGATGCAAGGCATGCAGTTGGCCGCCCTGCAGCACCAGTGCGGCGCAGCGCAGCGCCTCGCTGGCGCAGGTGGAAAAATCCAGTGCCAGCAGCGCCTTGTCGTAGTCGCCCTGATCCCCGGCAACGAGGAGCACCGGTACCGATGCGAGCCGGCTGACGCGTTCCAGGGTGGTACCGATAAAGAGCTCAGGGCTGTGCTGGTGGTGCTGACCCATGATCAGCAGCAGAGCTCGATGCTCGCTGGCCGCATGCAGGATGGTCTGCGTCACGGGGCCGCGCTGTACCAGCAGTTGCACGTCGGCAAGGGTTTCCTGGCAGCGTCCGAGCTGCTCGCTCAGCAGTTGCCGAGCTTCGACGCAGGCCTTGTCCTGGATGGCCAGGGGGAGCTGATCGTCAACCGTATGCAAAGCGATCAGCGGCGCCTTCAGGCGGGCTGCGAGCATGCAGGCCCGGCGTACGGCGGCATCGGATTCCGGGCTGAGGTCACTGGCGACAATGAGAGGGGACATGGTCGAATCTCCGTAGGATATTGCTCCCAGTATCCCTCCGGGAAAGGCCGGATGTCTTGATCAGGAGCAAGCTTTTCCTCGCCCGTGCCGACATATTGACCTTCTGCCGTCGGCATGGGCATGCTTGACGATACACACCCGATGGAAAAAACACCCATGAAACTCGAAACCCTAGCAGTACACGCCGGTTACTCGCCCGATCCGACTACCAAGGCCGTGGCTGTTCCTATCTACCAGACCACCTCCTACGCGTTCGACAACACCCAGCATGGTGCAGACCTGTTCGATCTCAAGGTGCCTGGCAATATCTACTCGCGCATCATGAACCCGACCAATGACGTGCTGGAGCAGCGGCTTGCCGCGATGGAAGGCGGCGTCGGCGGTCTGGCAGTGGCTTCGGGAATGGCTGCCATCACCTATGCGATCCAGACACTTGCCGAGGTCGGTGACAATATCGTTTCCGTGGCCAAGCTGTACGGCGGGACCTACAACCTGTTCGCCCACACCTTCCCGCGCCAGGGCATCGAGGTACGTTTTGCCGATCATTCCGATATCGCTGCGCTGGAGAGTCTGATCGATTCGCGCACCAAGGCGGTCTTCTGCGAGTCCATCGGCAACCCTTCCGGCAATATCATTGATATTGCTGCACTGGCTGCCGCGGCGCACCGCCACGGCGTACCGCTGATTGTCGACAACACAGTGGCCACACCTGCGTTGTGCCGACCGATCGAGCATGGAGCCGATATTGTCGTGCACTCCCTGACCAAGTATATCGGCGGGCACGGCACCACCCTGGGCGGTATGGTTATCGATGGGGGCACCTTCCCCTGGGCCGAGAATGCCGACCGCTTCCCGATCCTCAACACCCCCGATCCGTCCTATCACGGCGTGGTCTATACCGAGGTCTTCGGCCCTGCCGCCTTCATTGGCCGCTGCCGTGTGGTTCCGTTGCGGAATATGGGCGCGGCGCTCTCGCCAATGAACGCATTCCAGATTCTCATGGGCTTGGAGACGCTGTCCCTGCGCATGGAACGCCACTGCGAAAACGCCATGAAAGTTGCCCAGTATCTGCACCAGCATCCCCAGGTCAGCTGGGTCCAGTTTGCCGGCCTGCCGGATCACCCGGAGCATGAACTGGCTCAGCGCTATATGGGAGGCGTACCCGCCTCGATCCTCTCCTTTGGCATCAAGGGCGGTCAGGAGGCCGGCGCGCGGTTTATCGATGCGCTGGATCTGATTGTCCGCCTGGTCAATATCGGCGACGCCAAGTCACTCGCCTGTCACCCGGCGACCACCACCCACCGGCAGCTGAATGACGAGGAACTGGCCAAGGCCGGGGTCCCCCGGGATATGGTGCGGCTGTCGATCGGCATCGAGCACATTGATGACATTCTGGCGGATCTGAAACAGGCGCTGGAAGCGGCAAAATAAGTTGAAAGCTGGAAGCCAGAAGCTGGAAGTAGTCCGAGCTGGCTGGAAGTTTGGCACTAGCAGTGAGCCCGGAGTTGTTGGCAGGCTCCCGTCTTCAGGCCACACTGAACAGCTTCCAGCTTCCAGCTTCCAGCTTCCAGCTTGCCGCTTGAAGCTTGCGGCTTGCAGCTTGTTTTCAGGGAAAGAGCGGCCATATCATCGGTATGACCAGCGTCGCCGTCGCCCACATGATCAGGTTCATCGGTATGCCGATGCGCATGAAGTCGGTGAACTTGTAGCCACCGGCGCTATAGACGAAGGTGTTGGTCTGGTAGCCGATCGGGGTGGCGAAGCTGGCACTGGCGGCGAACATCACGGCCACCACAAACGGGCGCGGGTCGGCGCCGAGCTGGTACGCCACACCGATGGCAATCGGCGTGAGTAGCACGGCTACTGCGTTGTTGCTGACGATTTCGGTGAGCACCGATGTCAGCAGATAGATGAAAGACAGCATGAACAGCGGACCCATGAAAGGCGCCAGCAGCATCACCTGGTCCACCAGGGCCTCCACCAGGCCGACCTTGCGCATGGCCACACTGATGGCCAGCATGCCGAAAATGATGGTCAGAATGCGCCAGTCCACAGCCTTGTAGGCATCCTCGGTTTCCAGGCAGCGGGTAACCAGCACGACCGCTGTGGCGATCATTGCCAGGCCCTCGATCGGCATGACCTTCAGTGCCGCCAGCACCATCACGGCAAGTACCGCAGCAATCGCAATGGGTGCCTTTTCCCGTCGGTAGGCGCGCTCTTGCACCGTATTCAGGCTGATCAGATCGCCGTTGTCGGCAAACTTGCGAATCTGCGCGGGCGTACCCTCCACCAGCATCACGTCACCGAACTGCAGCTGAAAGTCATCCAGGTTGTCCTGGATGTTTTCATTGTGCCGGTGAATCGCCAGTACGTGGATGCCGTAACGCGCCGTCAGGTTCAGGTCACGCATGGGCCTGTGACTGTACCGCGAGTTGCGGCCCACAATGGCCTCGGCCAGCACCACGTCGCGGGTGGAGATGGTTTCGAAGTTGGCCGGTTGCTCGTGGTTGAAGGCCAGCAGCCCGGTCTGGCGCAGCTCGATGAAATCGCGCATGTTGGCGTGGAGCACCAGGCGGTCACCGGCGTTCAACACGGTGGTGTTGACCGGAGTGGACAGCTCCTCGTCACCACGGAAAATCTTCAGCACCTGAATGCCGCTGTCACCGTTGAGCTTCGCCGCGCTGATGCTCTGGTTGGCCACCGGCGAGTCATGGGGTACCAGCAGTTCGGTCATGAAGGGGCGGCTCTGGTCCGGGCGCAGTTGTTTCGACAGGCTTTCACGGTCCGGCAGCAGGCGATGACCAACGAGCATGATGAACGCCAGGCCGATGGCCGCCATGATCAGTCCCGGCAGAAAGATCTCGAACATGCCGAAAGGCGCCATGCCCTGTTCCCGGGCGACGCCATCCACCAATATGTTGGTCGAGGTGCCGATCATGGTCATGGTGCCGCCGAGGATCGTGGCGTAGGACAGCGGAATCAGCATCTTCGATGCCTTGCTGCCCACCTGGGCAGCCAACGTGACCGCAACCGGCGTGAGAATGGCCACCACCGGCGTATTGTTGATAAAGGTCGACAGCACCATGGCCGTCAGCATCAAGCTGAATAGCGTACGCAAGGGGCTGCCGCCGCCCATCCGGGCCAGCCATTTGCCCAGGGCATCCACACATCCGGTGCGTTCAAGTGCGGCCGACAGCACGAACATGCAGGCGATGGTTATCGGAGCGCTGTTGGACAGGATGCCGAGCACGTCTGAGGGGCTGAGCAGGCTGCTGATCAAGAGTACGGCCACTGCCACAGCGACCACCACATCAGGGCTGAATTTCTCGCGGACAAACGCGTAGAACACCCAGCACAGCAGGAGAGCGACGCCAATCATTGGCAGGGAATCCCAGTTCATCGAGCCGAACCTTGTCATCTAGCGTAGGTTCCGGGGGCGGAACCTTTCAGGCCGCCACAGTAAAAGGGAACGCTAATATTGTCCAAGCACGAAAAACGATTTTTATATTCGTTTTGAGAATAAAAGGCGCAGACCTGTCCGGTTGCTCAGGCGCAGTCTCGAACAGAGCACAGGTAGTCTTCCTGCGGTCGCATCTGTCCTTGTCGGTGCCTTATGGCTTTGTATCAAGCAATGAAATTAGCCGGCATACACCTTGACCAGCACAGCGGCTCGGCATAGTGTTCAAACGATCGTATGAATTCTGATGGCTGACATGTATCAGCCGTTGCCCTGGGAGAGAGAACCATGCCTGATTACAAAGCCCCGTTGCGCGACATGCGCTTCGTTATGGACGAGATTCACAACTTTGGCGGCGGTTACGAGCGCTTCAATCTGACCGATGCGACGCCGGACGTGATTTCCGCCGTGATGGAAGAAGCCGCCAAGTTTGCCGGCGAAGTCCTGGCACCCCTGAACCGCACCGGTGACGAGGAAGGCTGCCATATTGACGATGGCGTCGTGACCACGCCCGCCGGTTTCAAGGAGGCCTACCACCAGTTCGTCGAAGGCGGCTGGCCGTCCATGACCGCGCCTGAAGAATTTGGTGGCCAGGGCCTGCCTGCCTCCCTTAGCTTCGTGGTTGCCGAGATGACCGGTGCGGCCAACTATGCCTGGAGCATGTACCCCGGTCTGAGCCAGGGCTGCGCGGCAGCGATTCGTGCGCACGGTAGCCAGGACCAGAAAGAGCTGTACCTGACCAAGTTGTTTTCCGGGCAGTGGACCGGTTCCATGTGTCTGACCGAGCCCCAGTGCGGTACTGACCTGGGCCTGACCAAGACCCGCGCCGTGCCCCAGGCTGACGGCAGCTATCAGATTACCGGCACCAAGATCTTCATCTCCTGCGGGGAGCATGATTTTGCCGAGAACATTGTGCACCTGGTTCTGGCCAAGCTCCCCGACGCGCCGGAAGGCACCAAGGGTATCTCCCTGTTCATCGTGCCCAAGTTCCTGCCTGACGCCAACGGCGAAGTGGGCGAGCGCAACGGCGTGAAGTGCGGATCGATCGAGCACAAGATGGGTATCAAGGCCTCGGCCACCTGCGTGATGAACTTCGACGGTGCCAAGGGCTTCCTGATCGGCGAGATCAACAAGGGCCTGAACTGCATGTTCACAATGATGAACCATGCCCGCCTGGGCACTGGTATGCAGGGTCTGTGTCACGGTGAGGCCTCCTACCAGAACGCCCTGGCGTATGCCAAGGATCGCCTGCAGATGCGCGCTCTTTCCGGTCCGGCCGAGCCGGACAAGCCCGCTGATCCGATCATCGTGCATCCGGACGTGCGCCGCATGCTGCTGACCATGAAAGCCTTCAATGAAGGCAACCGCGCGCTGGCCTATTACACCGCACAGCTGCTGGACAAGGCCCACTATTCCGCCGATGCAGCCGAGCGCGAGAACGCCGAAGAGCAGCTGGCATTCCTGACGCCGATCTGCAAGGCGTTCATGACCGAGACCGGTCTGGAAGCGACCAACCATGGTGTGCAGATCTTCGGTGGTCACGGCTATGTTCGTGAGTGGGGCCAGGAGCAGCAACTGCGCGATTGCCGTATCGGCCTGATCTATGAGGGCACCAATGGTATCCAGGCGCTCGATCTGCTCGGCCGCAAGGTACTGATGACCCAGGGCAAGATGCTGCGCGCCTTCACCAAGGAAGTGCACCTGTTCTGCAAGGAGAACGAGGGTAACGCCCAGTTCGGTGAATACATCAAGAAGGTCAGCGCTCTGAACGCCCAGTGGGGCGAGATGACGCAGAAGATCGCGATGAAAGCCATGCAGAATCGCGAAGAAATCGGCTCGGCGGCAATGGACTACCTGATGTTCTCGGGTTACGTCACGCTGGCGTTCTTCTGGGTGAAGATGGCCATGGCCGCGCAGAAGCAGCTTGATGCGGGCACCAGCGAAGAGGATTACTACAAGGCCAAGCTGGCAACGCAGGAGTTCTACTTCAAGCGCCTGTTGCCGCGTGCTCAGGCCCACGTTGAGGCGCTGGAATCCGGTGCTGACAACCTGATGCAGATGACGGCCGATCAGTTCTAAGATCAGCGGCAAGCGGCAAGCGGCAAGCGGCAAGCTTGAAGCTTGAAGCTAAAAGAAAAACCCCGACTGGTTCGGGGTTTTTTCTTTTCTGTGGACGCTGGCGTTTGTGACTGGAGTTTACAAAGTAGTCATTTAAAGACGCTATCGATCTTTTTGTTGTCGCGGTACACTTGCTGACCTGTTCCGGATGGTCCGGGCGACCTTACTGCAAGAGGATTTTTCCATGGCCGACTACAAAGCCCCCCTGCGTGATATCCGCTTCGTACTTAACGAGGTATTCGAGGCCGACAAGCTGTGGCAAAGCCTGCCAGGCCTCAATGGCGCGATCGATGCCGAGACCGCCGAGGCGATGCTCGAGGAAGCCGGCAAGATCACTTCTCAGGTCATTGCGCCGCTCAATCGCAGCGGTGACGAAGAAGGTGCGCAATGGAATGAAGGCGTGGTGACCACCCCGGCAGGCTTCAAGCAGGCCTACACCACCTATGCCGAAGGCGGCTGGGTCGGTCTCGGTGGCAACCCCGAATTCGGCGGCCTGGGCATGCCCAAGACGCTGGGCGTGCAGGTCGAGGAAATGGTCTACGGCGCCAACAACAGCTTCGCGCTGTATCCGGCCTTGACGGCGGGCTGCTGCCTGGCGCTCGACGCCCATGGCAGCGAGGAACTCAAGCAGGCCTACCTGCCCAATCTCTACAGCGGCACCTGGGCTGGCACCATGTGCCTGACCGAACCGCACTGCGGTACCGACCTGGGCATCATTCGTACCAAGGCCGTTCCCCAGGCCGATGGCTCCTATGCGGTAACCGGTACCAAGATCTTCATCACCGGCGGTGAGCACGATCTGACCGACAACATCATTCACCTGGTGCTGGCCAAGCTTCCCGATGCACCGGCCGGACCCAAGGGCATTTCCCTGTTCCTGGTCCCCAAGATTCTGGTCAATGAAGACGGTAGCCTGGGTGAGCGCAACAGCGTGAGCTGTGGTTCCATCGAGCACAAGATGGGGATCAAGGCCTCGGCTACCTGCGTGATGAACTTCGACGGGGCCCAGGGCTACCTGATCGGTGAAGTGAACAAGGGCCTCAACGCCATGTTCACGATGATGAACTACGAGCGTCTGTCGATCGGTATTCAGGGCATCGGTTGTGGCGAAGCCTCCTATCAGACGGCGGTAGCCTACGCCCGTGAGCGCATCCAGAGCCGCTCTCCCACAGGAGCGATTGCCCCGGAGCAGGCAGCGGATCCGATTATCGTGCACCCGGACGTGCGCCGCATGCTGTTGACCATGAAGGCCATGACCGAAGGCAGCCGGGCGTTCTCCACATACGTTGGTTCCCAGCTGGATATCAGCAAGTTTGCCGACGACCCGCAGATCAAGAAGAAGGGCGAGGACCTGGTGGCCCTGTTGACTCCGGTGGCCAAGGCCTTCTTCACGGATATCGGGCTTGAGAGCTGCGTGCATGGCCAGCAGGTGCTGGGCGGTCATGGTTACGTGCGCGAATGGGGCCAGGAACAGCTGGTACGTGATGCACGCATCGGCCAGATCTACGAGGGTACCAACGGTATTCAGGCGCTGGATCTGATGGGGCGCAAGACCGTGGCCAACGGCGGCGCGTTCTTCAATGTGTTCGCCCAGGAGGTGCGCGAGTTCATCGCGGCCAACCAGGACAAGAACCTGGCCGAGTTTGTCCAGCCCCTGGAGAAGGCGCTGACCAACCTGGAAGAGCTTACTGCGCTGGTCATCGACCGCAGCAAGACCAACCCCAACGAGATTGGCGCTGCCTCGGTCGAGTATCTGCACGTGTTTGGCTATACCGTGTACGGCTACATGTGGGCGCGCATGGCCAAGGCCGCACTGGCTCGCCTGGATGGGGACAGTGATGGTTTCTATGCCGCCAAGCTGGGCACCGGTCGCTTCTTCATCAAGCGCCTGTTGCCGCGCATTCACTCCCTCAGCGAAGCCGTACGGGCCGGAAGTGAGCCGTTGTTCGAGCTGGATGCGGCGCAGTTCTGAGATGGCGGTCAGTGAAGCAAGGGCTTTGTAGGTAATCGCTTACAGGGCCTGGTGGCAATCAGCTATGTGCAGTCCCTGCCGCCCTGCGTACCATGGGTCTTGCTAGGAGCAACGCAGGGACGCACCAGATTTGACACGGAGCAGGGACAGTGCCTGGAGGCACTCGATTTAAGGATGATCAGGAACAACGTTCTGCAAAACCCCGCCTCGGCGGGGTTTTTCTTTTCCTGCCTCAGCAGATCTTCCAATCCCTATTCAAAACGGCAGTGCAGATCGCCGAAGCTGCCCAGATCCAGGCGGATCTCGTCACCCTGGCCGACAGCCTGCATCGGCCCCAGTGAGCCGGAGAGAACGAGATCGCCGGCCTGGATCGGCGTGCCGCGCTCGATCATCTCGCGTGCCAGCCACAGGCAGGCTTTCAACGGGCTGCCCATGCACTTGCTTGCGTCGCCTTCAACGACCCTCTCACCGTTGCGGTAAAGCTGCATGGTCACGCTGGCGAAGTCCAGGTCGCCGATGTTGTCCAGGGGCTCACCCAGGACGTAGAAGCCCGATGACAAATTGTCGGCCACCGCATCAAACAGGCTGCGGGGCCAGCCGGCAAAGGCTGAATCGCAGATCTCCAGGGCCGGCATGACCTTGCCGATATTCGCCAGCAAGGCGCTTTCATCGATCTCGGGATCAGTGATGGCCGCGGTGAAGAAAAAGGCCAGCTCACCTTCTACCCGGGGGGATATCAGCTGGTCGGTTGGAATGGCCGCACCATTGTCGTAGCGCCAGCCTTCCAGCAGGCGGCCAAACAGCGGCGTTTGCAAGGCCATCTGCTCCTGGGCCTTGGGATCGGTCAGGCCCAGTTTCCAGCCAACGGCCTTGCTGCCGGCATAATGGAAACGCTTGATCAGCTCCTCTTGTACGGTATAGGCCTGCTCCAGCATATCGATCTCGTACTTGCCGGCGACCGGCTCGCAGGGCTCCAGGCTGCGCCGCGCGTTGAACAGATCGTCAGCGGCGCCCCGGGGATCGAAAAGGGTCTCTTCATTCATTCAGTCTGCCTCGCTCGGGCTTTTCGCCCACTACAGTCGTTCGGTACATTTCCCGGCGCTTGCCAAAGTAGTCCGACACCGGCTGGTGCCATACGCAACGGTTGTCCCAGATGGCCAGCGTGCCTGGTGTCCAGCGCATGCGGCAGGTGAACGCCGGCGCGCTGGCTACCGTAAACAGGTAGTCCAGCAGGGGACGCGCTTCCTCGCCTTTCATGCCTTCGATGCCCAGAGTATAGGCAGGGTTGGCAAACAACACATTGCGGCCCGTCTCCGGGTGGCGGGTGATCAATGGATGGCTGCGCACGTCGTGATCGACATTCTCGCCGTAAACAATCTGCATGCTTTCCAGCCCCGCATTGTGCTTGGCATTGGGACCGTAGCCGTATTCGGGGCTATTGATGCCGTTCAATTCGAGCAGCATCGCGCGCAAGGTTGGCGACAGCCACTCGCACGCCAGATACATGTTGTTGAACAGGGTGTCGCCACCGACCTCCGGCACATCGTGACCATAGAGCAGTGTGAAGGCGGGCGGGCGCTCCTGGAATGACCAGTCCGAGTGCCAGGCCCCGCCGAATACGAAGGGGTTTCCTTCACCTGCCTCCTTGACCACATGCACCACATGGGGGTGATCAGCCATGGGTTTGACATAGGGTTCCACACCAAATTCCCCAAAGCGCAGGGATACCTTCTCCAGCTGCTCGACGGTCAGTGTCTGATCGCGAATGAACAGTACCTGATGGTCCAGCAATGCCTGGCGCAAATCGGCCTGGCCAGCATCGCAGAGCGTGTTCAGATCGATATCGCGGATGTCTGCGCCCAGCGCGCCGGTGACCGGCTCGGTGCGAAAATGCGGGCTCTGGCGGGCCTGATTGTTGCTCGCAGTGGTGTAGAAGAATTCGGGCATGGCGGTTACCTCTTGTTATAGGTTGCTACCCTTCGAGCATGCCCGAGCTTATATACTCGGGCCATGATCTGTTCTGCCACTGCATGACATTTACTGCCAAACAGGAGCCCGCGAGTGGACTGGCGACAGCGACGCGACAATACCAATCTGCGTTTTCTGCTTGAGGTCGCTGCACAGCACGGCCTTGATGTCTCCGCCTGCCTGTCCAACACGGGTCTGTGCCTGCCGGGTGCCGGAGCGAGGGGTGAGTCGGCGTTGGCCGGCATCGACGCCATCGAAAGCGTCGAGCTCTGGCAGGAGCTGGCCGTGATACGCAACCTGGTAGCTCTGCATCCGGCGCCGGGCATGGGTTTGCAGGTCGGCGGGCGCTACCACCTGACAAGCCTGGGGCTACTTGGCTACGCGATGCTTGCCAGCCGTACCCTGCGCGACGCGATCGACGTTACCGGTCGCTTTCGGCCATTGTCCCTGTCGATCTGCCCTGTAGCTCTGGAGCCGCGAGCCGAGGGCCTGCTGATGACCCTGGACGAGCGTGTGCTACCCGCAGATGCCCGCTGTCTGGTGGTCGAGCGCGGAATGACAGCCTGGCAATGCCTGTTCTCCGAGCTGTTGCAGCGGCCCTTCGTGCCCCTGCAGGTCGATCTGTGCGTGCCCGGTTCTGCCAGCCCGCAGGTGTATGCCTCGCACTTCCGCTGCCCGGTGGACACCCGGGCGCAACGTAACAGCATGCTGATTGCCCGCGCCGACCTGGAAACACCCTTGCCCCTGGCCAATACCCTGACCCAGCGAACCTGCGCCAGTCTCTGCCAGCATCTGTGCGACAGCATCGAGGACATTCATGCGCCGCTCGCCCGCCAGGTCATGCACCTGCTGATGGGGCGCTCCGGACGCATCCATGCGGCGAGAGAGGTCGCTGAGCACCTGGGTTTGTCGGAACGCACCCTGCACCGCCGGCTGGCGGTCGAAGGTTATTCCTATCGGCGCCTGGATGAGCGGGTCAGACGTAACCTGGCCGAACGGTTGCTAAGCGACAGTGGCCTGGCACTCGACAGTATTGCGCGTCAACTCGGCTATGCCGAAGCGGCCAGCTTTTCCCGAGCCTTCAAGCGCTGGACAGGCCAGGCTCCGGACCACTGGCGGCGCCAGCGTCAGGCCGAACCTCTGGAGCCCCTGCTGCAGGCGCTGGCTCATCCCGGCTCAGGAGACCGACACCGTGCTTGATGTACAGGATCTGAAGAAGTCCTATTCCGGCCCCCAGGGCCAGCTGCCCGTACTGGACGGCGTCAGTCTGCGGCTCGAAGCCGGTAGCAGCCTGGCCCTGATGGGTGAATCCGGCAGCGGCAAAAGTACCCTGCTGCACCTGGTAGCCGGCCTCGACCAGGCCGATAGCGGTGCCATATGGGTCGCCGGACACTCCCTGGCGGGGCTGGACGAGGCCGGCCGTGCTGCGTTTCGTCGCGACCGGGTGGCGGTCATCTTTCAGCAGTTCAACCTGATTCCCTCCCTGCGGGTGGACGATAACCTGGCTTTCCAGGCCCGCCTGGCCGGTGCGGTCGATTCCACCTGGTTGGACTGGCTGACCGAGCGCCTGGGCTTGCAGGCGTTGCTGCATCGATACCCCGAGCAATTGTCCGGCGGCCAGCAACAGCGGGTAGCGGTGGGCCGCGCCCTGGCGGTCCGGCCGCCGCTGGTGCTGGCCGACGAGCCGACCGGCAATCTGGATGAAGACAGCGCCGACCAGGTGATGGGGCTGCTGCTGGAGCTGGTGCAGCAGGCCGGCTCAAGCCTGTTGATGGTCACGCACAGCACCGCGCTGGCGGCGCGGCTGGACCGGCAGTTGATCCTCAAGGCTGGCCGCGTACACGGGAGCGCGGTGTGATCAGGCAATGGGGCTGGGTGTTACATACACTGCTCAGCCACTGGCGGCGGCACCCACTCCAGGCGGCTTGCCTGCTGGTAGGGCTCTGGCTGGCTACCGCATTGTGGACCGGCGTGCAGGCGCTCAACAGTCAGGCGCGTGACAGCTATGACCGCGCCGCTGAACTCTTTGCCGGCGGCGCGCAGACGGTGCTGGTCGACCCCCAGGGTCAGCCTTTCAGCCAGGAGCACTTCGTTAACCTGCGCCGCGCTGGCTGGGCGGTGTCGCCGCTGCTGCGCGGCTCCATTGAGCTGGTAGAGGCGCCCCGGCCGCTGCAACTGACCGGCATCGAGCCCCTTACCCTGCCCGCTGGTGGCGCGATTGCCGGCCAGACCGCCGATCAGGCGTCGCTGCAGGCATTCATGCTGGCCCCCGGTGTCACCTGGGTCGCCGCCGATACCCTGGCCGAGACAGGTCTGGTATCCGGAGCAACACCCTTGCTGGCCAATGGCGAGCGGTTGCCGCCCTTACAGGTCGTGGAGGATCTGCCGCCGGGCATGTTGCTGGTGGACATCGGCCAGGCCCAGCGTTTGCTTGGCCAGCCCGGTTTGCTCAGTCAACTGGTCGTGGACCCCTCGCTGGCGGAATCTCTGCCGTCTTTGCCAGCCGGTGTACCGCTGGTCTGGGAGGCGCGGGGCGAAGCCGATCTTGCGCGCCTGACCGACAGCTTCCACCTGAATCTGACAGCGCTGGGCCTGCTTGCCTTCGTGGTCGGTCTGTTCATCGTGCATGCCGCAGCCAACCTGGCCATGGAGCAGCGTCGCGCCCTGTTGCAGACCCTGCGCGCCTGTGGCGTCAGCCTGCGCTCGCTGCTCGCGGTCCTGTTGCTGGAGCTGCTGGTGCTGGCGCTTCTGGGCGGCAGCCTGGGCGTGCTCAGCGGCTTTGCCCTTGCCGCGCTGCTGATCGGTGATCTTTCCGCCAGCCTGCGTGGGCTGTATGGCGCCCAGATCGCAGGCCAGTTGTCACTGGATGCACTGTGGTGGTTTACCGGACTGGGCATGAGTCTGCTGGGCACTCTGATTGCCGGCGGCGGCAGTGTTCTCGCAGCCATGCGCCTGCCGGTGCTGGCCTGGGCCAGGCCCCAGGCCTGGCGGGAGGCGCAGGGCCGCATGATCAGGCGACAGACCCTGCTGGGCGCCGGGTTGCTGGCCGCAGCGGCGGCACTGGTGATCTGGGGCGGTTCGCTGATTGCCGGCTTCGCCCTGCTGGCCTGCCTGCTATTGGGTGCCGCCCTGCTGTTGCCTGTTTGCCTGCAGGGGCTGCTGCATCTGGCCCAGCTGCGCCCGGGCGGCCCGGTGCGGCAATGGTTCTGGGCCGACAGCCAGCAGCAGTTGTCGGGATTGAGCGTAGCGCTGATGGCGCTGTTGCTGGCTCTGGCGGCGAATATCGGGGTCGGCAGCATGACCGAAGGCTTTCGTCAGACCTTCACCGGCTGGCTCGATCAGCGGCTGGCAGCGGACATTTACCTGCGCCCCCATGATGCCGAGCAGGCCGACGCCATCAGCCAGTGGTTGGAGCAGGATCCCCGTGTCGTTGCCCAATTGCCCAGCTGGCAACTGGATACGCGCATCGGCGGTTGGCCCACACAGGTCAGCGGCGTGGTCGATCATCCCCTGTACGCGCAGACCTGGCCGTTACTGGAAACCGTCGAGGATGCCTGGCCGCAGTTGGCGGCGGGGCAGGGCGCCATGGTCAGTGAGCAGCTCGCCTACCGTCTGGAGCTGGCCGTCGGTGACCCGCTGATCCTGGACACCCCGGCCGGTCCCTGGCGCCTCAGGGTCCTGGGCCGCTATGCCGACTATGGCAATCCCAAAGGGCAGTTGCTGGTGTCGGCGGCGGGGCTGCAGCAACGCTGGCCGAACCGGCCGCTGACCAGCATCGGCATTCTGACCGCCCAGGACGCGGCACCGGGTATCGCCGCGCAGCTGCGTAGCCGATTCGATTTGGGTGAGAGTCGGGTCATCGATCAGGCAGCACTCAAGGCCTATTCGCAACAGGTCTTCGAGCAGACCTTCGCGGCAACCGCGGCGCTCAATACCCTGACCCTCGGGGTGGCGGCAATTGCGCTGTTTACCAGTTTGCTGGGCCTGGCAGACAGTCGGCTCAACCAGCTTGCCCCGCTGTGGGCGATGGGGCTGCGCCCCCGCACGCTGGCAGCCCTGAGTCTGGCGCAGATGCTGGTGCTGGCTGCACTGACCTGCGCGCTGGCGATACCGCTGGGCCTGCTCCTTGCCTGGTGTCTGGTGGAGGTCGTCAACGTCCAGGCCTTCGGCTGGCGCCTGCCCTGGCACTGGTTTCCCGGGCAGTGGCTGACGCTGGTCATGCTGGCCCTGGCTGCGGTCCTGCTGGCGAGCCTGGGCCCGGCCTGGCGGATCATGCGCACAGGCCCCACCCGTCTGCTCAGGAGTTTTGCCCATGGCGCGTAAATGGTTGCTGGTGCTGTTGGCGGCTGTGCTGGTGGGCTGCGAGGATGCCCAGACGACTGCGCCAACCGGATTTGCCGGGCTTGGTACCGAGGCGCAGGGATTCAGCCAGGTCGTGCACGGTAAGCCTTTGCAGTTCCCCGCCGATCTTGCCGCGCATCCCGATTACCGTATCGAGTGGTGGTATGTGACGGCCAACCTGACCGACGAGCAGGGCAAGGAATGGGGCGTACAGTGGACGCTCTTCCGGCAGGCCATGGCCGCACAGGACGCCGAACAGGCGCTGGACGGCTGGCGGAGCGCGCAGGTGTGGCTTGGCCATGCCGCGCTTAGCCACGCCGGCGGGCATCTGCATGATGACCGGCTGGCCAGGGGCGGGATAGGTCAGGCGGGTGTCCAACTCGACCCGTTTCGAGCCTGGATCGACGAATGGTCACTGTCCGGAGATGTCGGTCCCGCGTTCAGCCCACTGCGTGTCGCGGCAGCGGGGGAGGGGTTCAGCTATGACCTGGACATGCAGGCAGAGCGGCCGTTGGTGCTGCACGGCGACCGGGGGTTCAGCCGCAAATCGGACAGGGGACAGGCCTCCTGGTATTACAGCCAGCCATTCTTCGAGGTGGTAGGCGAGATCCAATGGCAGGGCGAGCAGCATCGGGTCACTGGCAAGGCCTGGCTGGATCGGGAGTGGAGCAGTCAGCCCCTGGCCGCAGACCAGAAGGGCTGGGACTGGTTTTCCCTGCACCTGGGCGACGGTAGCAAGCTGATGCTGTTTCGCCTGCGCAGTGACGATGGCTCGCACTTTCACTCGGGCACCTGGACTACCTCCGATGGCACCGCTGAACCGCTGGATCAGGACCAGATAAGCATGACACCGCTGCACGAAAGCAGCGTGGCCGGGCGTAAGCTGCCCACCCGCTGGCGACTGCAAGTACCTGACAAGCAGCTGGACGTCCAGGCGCAGGCGCTCAACGAGCAGACCTGGATGGGAACCGGGATTCCCTATTGGGAGGGGCCGATCAGCGTTTCCGGCAGTCATCCCGGGGTCGGCTATCTTGAAATGACAGGCTATTGATACATCCATCCGGCAAGGGAACACATAGCATGGGCAACAAAGCGAAAAACGTATTGGGTACCGACCTGGAGCCCTGCTGCACGCAGGTTCGGGCCGGCTTCTATCGAGACGGTTTCTGCCATACCGGCGACGCCGACCTGGGCCGTCACGTGGTCTGCGCGGTGGTAACCGACGCCTTCCTGCAGTACAGCCTGGAGCGCGGCAACGACCTGATCACCCCTCGGCCCGAATGGGATTTTCCCGGTCTCAAGCCAGGTGATCGCTGGTGTCTGTGTGCCAGCCGCTGGAAAGAGGCCCATGCAGCTGGCGTGGCACCGCCAGTCCTGCTCGATGCCTGTCACGAGAAGGCCACCGAGATTGTCAGCCTCGAGGTGTTGCAGGCCTATGAGTGAATCAGACGAGCAAACCCTGCACCAACGCGGTCCGAGCGTCGGGCACGGCCGCCTCATCGATGTGTTCCAGGCGCAGGACGGTGGTCCGACGCCCTGGGTGGCGATCACCGACCAGGTCATGGGGGGTATCTCGAACGCACGTATCGAACAGTGTGAGCGGGGTGGATCGCCCTGTATCCGGTTGACCGGCCGGACCAGCCTGGAGAATAACGGCGGGTTCGTGCAAATGAAGCTGGACATCGGACCCGCCCCGGCGCTGGCCAACTTTCGGGGTGTGTTTCTGGAACTCTACGGACCGGCCCATGAATACGACCTGCGCATCAAGACCACCCAGCTGGAAAAACCCTGGCAGTCCTTTCGTCACGGGCTTGAGGTGAGTCCGCAATGGACCCGATTCCACGTACCCTATGCCGATTTTATCGCCCACCGCACGGATGCCAGGCTGGATCCCTCCCTGATCAGAAGCCTGGCGGTGGTCGCCATTGGCGAGGCCTTTGATGTGGACGTCTGTGTTCGTCGCGCAGGCTTCTTTACCTGAGCACGCAGCCGTATAAAGAGATGGGCAAAGTGCTTTGCAGTAAGTAGAATGCGAACCGTTTGTATTACGTTGCTTGTGCGCGCTCCGATTCTGGTGTGCGCCATGCGCCACGGTTTTCTTACTTACCCATCAGAGCAACCCCCCATGTCATCCATCCGCTTCAAGCCCTCCGCCCTTTCCCTTGCTGTTGCCCTGGCCACGATGGCGCCGTTTGCACAGGCTCAGAATACCACTCAGGACGAGTCGACCGAATTGGCCACGACCGTGGTGAGCGCCAGTGCCGACGCTTCCGCGGACGGTCTGCCGGCGCCTTATGCAGGTGGCCAGGTGGCGAGCGGAGCGCGAATCGGTATTCTCGGCAACGCCGATTACATGGAAACGCCGTTCACCGTGACCAGTTACACGGAAATGCTGATCGAGGACCAGCAGGCAGCCAGCATCGGCGAGGTACTGATCAATGATCCCGCGGTGCGCGTGGCACGCGGTTTTGGCAACTTCCAGCAGGTCTATCTGGTCCGTGGCTTGCCGATCTTCTCGGATGACATGTCCTACAACGGTCTGTTCGGCCTCCTGCCGCGGCAATACCTGGGCACCGAGTTTGTCGAGCGAGTGGAAGTACTGCGTGGTGCGAACGCCTTCCTGTACGGCGCTGCCCCTGGCGGTAGCGGTCTCGGCGGCGCCATCAATATCGTGCCCAAGCGGGCACCGAACCAGCCACTGAACCAGGTGACCGCGGGCGTGCGCTCGGGTGGTCAGGCCTATGTGGCCGGCGACTTCGCCCGCCGCTCCGAGGACGACCGTTTCGGCCTGCGCCTGAATCTGGCCCGCCGCGACGGCGATACTGCAGTGGACGGTGAGTCCACTGAACTGGACGTGGTCGCCATTGGCGCGGATTTCCGTCAAGGCAATCTGCGAGTATCGGCGGACATCGGGCACCAGGATCATCGCCAGGACGAATCGCAGCCGAACATCACCATCGCCCCGGGTCTGGACATTCCCTCCACGCCGGACGCCTCCGAGAGCATCGCCCAGCCATGGACCTATTCCAGTGCCCGGGATACCTTCGGCACACTGCGCGCTGAATATGATTTTCGTGACAATCTGACTGGCTGGATCGCCGGTGGCATGCGTCGCGGAGACGAGTCTGGAGACTTTGCCAACCCCACAGTTATCAATGCCGCCGGTGATACCAGCTCCTTCCGTTTTGCCAACGTGCGCGAAAACCGGGTGGAAACCGGCGAAGCCGGCCTGCGCGGCGCCTTCGCCACGGGTGCGGTAGAACATACCGTCACATTATCGGCGGCGGTGTTCTCGTCAGAGGAGCGCAACGCGTTCGGTTTCTCCGACTTCGGCGGCTTCGGCAGCAATCTGTATGCGCCTGTTGATGTCGCTGCGCCGCCGACAACCGCGTTTGTTGGTGGCAATACCGACAACCCGCAGGTCACCGAGGAAGTCGATACCCGTAGCGTGGCGCTGGCCGATACTCTGTCACTGATGGATGACCGTCTGCGCGTGACCCTGGGGGCACGTCATCAGCACATCGAAACCCACAGTTATGACGCCTCCTCCGGCGCTGAAACAGCCGAGTATTCCGAGAGCGCCGTCACGCCCATCGCCGGGGTGGTCTACCAGATCAATCCCGAGTTCTCTGCCTATGCCAACTACATTGAGGGCCTGGTCAAGGGAGACGTCGCACCGGCCTCGACGGCTACGCAACCGGTGAACAACCCGGGCGAGGCGCTGGAACCCTACAAGACCCGGCAGAGCGAGGTCGGTCTCAAGTACGATGGCGGTCGTTTTGGCGGCAGCGTTGGCGTGTACCAGAGCCGCAAGCCGATTGGCGGGATCGAGAACAACACCTTCAAGGTCGTTGATCATCAGGAAAACCTCGGCCTGGAGCTGACCGCCTTTGGCCAGCCGGTGTCCGGCCTGTCAGTGCTTGGTGGCATCAGCCTGCTGGATGCCGATGTCGATGGGCAGGAAGCAATAGGTTCACCCAGCACTCAGGCCAACCTGGGGCTCGACTGGATGGTGCCGGGTGTGAACGGGCTATCGCTGGACGGCCGCGTGATTTACACCAGCGAGCAGTACGCCGACCTGGCCAACACCCAGGAAGTGCCCTCCTGGACCCGGCTCGATCTGGGCGCGCGGTACACCACGTTCATCAACGATGCGCAGCAGCTCACTCTGCGTGCGCGTGTCGAGAACGTGGCGGATCGGGACTACTGGGCATCGGCAGGTGGCTTCCCGGGTTCGGGTTACCTCACCGTGGGGGCGCCACGTACGCTGATTGTTTCCACCACGCTCGATTTCTGAGCCAGACAGACTGATCCGGGCCGTACGCCTGGATCAGTCTCTGCGCTACAAAAGCTCAGTATCTTCGCAGATCAGCTTCGCCCGAATGGTTTCGGTGGTGTAATCACCGCCTACGCGCAGCTCCACTTCCTCTCCGGGTCTGAGGGTCGCCTCGGGGAAAAAGGTCCAGGAATCCTCCGCCGGCTCCGGCTCAAGGGTGCAATGCACGGTACTGTCGTGGTTGTTGGTCAGGCGCAGCCGTTTGTAATTCTCCGGCGTGAGAACGTCGGGAACCTGCTCCGACTCCAGGATCCAGGTACGAACATCCAGGCCATTGAGCTCCTGGTCCAGCAGGATTTCGGTTTCAGCGAGGGCGATGGCGGGCAGGCAGCCGATAACGGCGCAGACATGGAAAAGTTTCATAGCAGTACTCCTTCCGATTGCATCGGGGTCCGTACCCATGTGAGTGCCAGGACAGGGTCAGGTTCCGGTCTTTCCGACCGGAGACCGGGCTGCCGAGCATGGCTGTGTGGCAAAACTTTTCTTGACGTGGCGCTGAGGCAGGCCTAGATTCGAAGCATGAAACAGCTCAGCGTATGTGTAAGCCAGATGATTATGACCGCCATTCCAGTATTGGCGGGCTGACTTAAGTCGCTCTGAAAACCCGCCCTCGAGGCGGGTTTTTTGTTTCTGTCTCCTGGGCCATAACCTGACAGGAGTCCGTATGTCCCTTGCCTCAGCGCAGCCAGCGGTTGAAGACCGCGTGGCCGATCTTTCCCCGCCGGAAGCCTTCCGCGCCCTGCATCGCTGCTACGTAGAGCGCATTTTGCGCGCACCGGTGTATGACATCGCGATCGAAACACCGTTGCAGTCTGCGCCGCGCCTGAGTGCTGCGCTGGGCAACCGGGTGCTGCTCAAGCGAGAAGATCTGCAACCCGTGCATTCCTTCAAGATTCGGGGCGCCTGTGCCCGAGTGTCCGCCCTTGACGAGCAGGCGCGCAATCGGGGGGTTATTACCGCGTCGGCCGGTAATCATGCCCAGGGGCTGGCCCTGGCAGCGCAGCAACGGGGTATTGGCGCGATCATCGTCATGCCCTTGAACACGCCCGAGATCAAGTTGCAGGGCGTGCGCTCGCGTGGCGCGGAGGTGGTGCTTTACGGCAGCTCCTTTGCCGAATCCCTGGCCTACGCCATCGGGCTTGCCGAGACGCGGGGCCACACCTTTGTGCCACCCTACGATGATCCTGATGTGATCGCCGGGCAGGGCACAGTGGGGCTGGAACTGCTGCGTCAGCATCAGGGGCCCCTGGCTGCGATCTTCGTGCCCGTCGGCGGCGGTGGCCTGATTGCAGGGATCGCCGTCTATGTAAAATACCTGCGACCGGAGGTGCGGATCATCGGTGTGGAGCCGGTGGGCTCCAACTGCCTGCAGGCTGCGCTGGCGGCTGATGAGCGGGTGATACTCTCCCAGGTCGACAGCTTTGCCGATGGTGTTGCTGTGGCCCAGGTGGGCGCACATAATTTCCAGCTGTGCCGGCATCTGGTGGATGAGGTAATCACGGTAACGACCGATCAGATCTGCCTCGCCGTGCGGGATATCTACGAGGACACCCGCTCGATCACCGAACCGGCCGGAGCTCTGGCTGCCGCAGGTATTCGCGCCTATGTCGGCCGCGAGGGCTGCACGGGTCAGGTGCTGATCGGAATCAACTCCGGAGCCAATATCGATTTTGCCAACCTCGGTCTTGTGGCCGAGCGCGCGGGGCGTGGCGATCAGGAGCGCAAAGGGTGATTAGAAGAAACCGATGCCCAGCTGGAAGAGCTTTTCCACCGCGCGCACGGCTCGCTTGTCCGCCACGAACAGGATCACGTGATCGCCCTCAGCGATGACGGTGTCGTGGTAGGCCATGATGACGTCATCGCCGCGCACCACCGCAGCAACGCTGGCCCCTTCGGGCAGGGCCAGTTCATTGACCCTGCGACCGACAACCCGGGAGCTGTGCACGTCGCCGTGGGCGATGGCCTCCAGCGCCTCGGCCGCTCCGCGACGCAGTGAGTGCACGGCCACCACGTCACCGCGGCGCACGTGGCTAAGCAGGGCACTGATGGTCGATTGCTGTGGCGAAAGCGCAATGTCGATCAGGCCCCCCTGCACCAGGTCCACGTAGGCCGGATTGTTGATCAGCGTGATGACGGTGCGGGCGCCCAGCTTCTTGGCCAGCATGGAGGCCATCACGTTGGCCTCTTCGTCGTTGGTCAGGGCGATAAAGACATCGGTCGCTTCAATGTTTTCCTCGATCAGCAATTCCCGGTCAGAGGCACTGCCGTGCAGGATGGTGCTGGAGCGCAGTTGCTGGGAGAGATGTTCACAGCGAGCCAGGTCCTGTTCGATGATCTTGACCTGGTAGTGCCCTTCGATACTGGTCGCCAGGCGCGCACCGATATTGCCGCCACCCGCGATGATGATGCGCTTGTAGGGGCGATCCAGGCGTCTCAGCTCGGCCATGACCTGGCGGATGTCCGGCCGGGCGGCAATGAAGAAGACCTCGTCGTCGGCCTCGATCACGGTATCACCGTCGGGCATGATCGGTTCTTCCCGACGAAAAATGGCGGCCACCCGAATCCCGGTGCCCGGCAGATGCTCGCGCAATGTCCTGATGCGCTTGCCCACCAGGGCGCCGCCATAGCGCGCTTTTACCGCCACCAGCTGGACCCTGCCGCCGGCAAAATCGAGCACCTGAAGTGCGCCGGGGTACTGGAGCAGGCGCTTTATGCCCCGGGTGATCAGGGATTCGGGGCTGATCAGTACATCCACCGGAACCGCCTCGCGGCTGAACAGGGCCTGATCCTTGGTCAGATAATCGGGTTCGCGCACGCGGGCGATTCTGGTCGGGATGTTGAACAGGCTGAGTCCGACCTGGCAGGCGATCATGTTGATCTCGTCGCTGTTGGTCACAGCCACCAGCATGTCGGCGTCGTCCGCTCCGGCCTGCCCGAGTACCTGGGGATGGGATCCGGAGCCTCTCAGGGTACGAACATCCAGACGATCTTCCAGCTCGTGAAGGCGACGACCGTCGGTGTCAACGATGGTTATGTCGTTGTCTTCCCCTGCCAGATGTTCTGCCAGTGTGCCGCCGACCTGGCCGGCGCCGAGAATGATGATGCGCATGGGCTACTCCTGGTGGAATGGTGCATGCGGTCATTGTCGGGCGGCGGCGTGTAAACAAACCATGCCAGCCTTGGGGCGGGGTCGTAAAATTTGCGTATACGTCAGTCTGGCTGACCGATGAAGCGGTAGCCGACACCCGCTTCGGTTTCGATATAGCGCGGCGCGGTAGGGTCGTCGCCGAGCTTGCTGCGCAATCTGCCTATGAAGATCCGCAGGTAGTGTGTGTCGTGGGTGTGGTGCGGCCCCCAGATGTCCTTCAGCAGCTGTTGCTGAGTGACGATCCGTCCGGGGTGCGCAATCAGGCTACGCAACAGCTCGAACTCCTTCTTCGACAGGTGCAGGTCCTCGCCGGCCAGGGTGACGCGCCGGTCAAGCAGGTCTACCCGCAGATGGCCGTCATCGTAGCCGGTGGGAGGGACAGCGACGTCGCCGAACGTGCGCAGCACCGAGCGAATGCGCGCAAGCAACTCGTTGGCACCGAAGGGTTTCTCGACATAGTCGTTGGCGCCATTGTCCAGCGCCATCACCTTGTCCTTTTCGCCATTGCGCACCGAGAGCACGATGACCGGCCCCTTGTAGAACTCGCGCATGCGCTGGAGCAGTAGCTGCCCATCCATGTCCGGCAGGCCCAGGTCCATGATGACCAGGTCGGGCTGGTGCAGTGCCGTCTGCTGCAAGCCTTGCCTTGCGTCTTCAGCCTCGAGCAGCTGATAGCCCTGGGAGCCCAGGCAGATGGTCAGAAAGCGGCGGATCTGCGGCTCGTCATCAATAATCAGCACCTGTGTCACAAATCCTCCTCCTGGGTGGCTGCAGGCGCTGCCAGGGGCAGGGTCATGCGGACCCGCGCGCCCTGGCCTGGCGGACTGCCCTCGACCGAGGTCCGGCCGCCGTGGGCGGCGACGATGCTGCGGCAGATGGCAAGCCCCAGGCCAGTGCCAGCAGCGTACTGATCGCCATGGCTGAACGTGTGGAACATGTCGAACACCTGCTCGCGGTTCTGCGCAGCAATCCCAGGCCCGCTGTCGCGCACATCAATGTGCAGCCAGTCGCCCTCATGGATGGCTTCCAGCCAGATTTTTCCGCCGGGGGGAGAGAAGCGGATGGCGTTTTCCAGTACGTTGAACAAGGCCTGTTCAATCAGCGCTGGATGCACATGCAGCAGTGGCAGTGCCGGTGGGATATCAATCTTCAGTTCGATGTCCCCGAGTAGTGGGCGACTGCGCCGGATGACCACGCTGATCACGTCGTCCAGACCGATCCAGTCGCGGTCCAGCGTCAGTTCACCGTGACCCAGCCGGGTCATGTCCAGCAACTTCTGGATGTAGCGATCCAGCCGCCTCGCCTCGCTCAGAGTGTTGTCCAGCAACTCGGCACGCTGGCCGGCATCCAGGGAGTCGGACAGGTCAATCAGACTGGAGACCGAACCGATCATGGTTGCCAGCGGCGTGCGCAAATCGTGGGAAACCGAGGAAAGCAGGGCGGAGCGCAGTTGCTCGCGCTCCTTGCCCAGAGTCTCCTGCTTGAGCGACTCGCCCAGTGCAATCCGGCCCCAGGCCAGGCTCGCGAGGCTCACCAGTACGTCCAGACGTTCCCGGTGCCAGGCCCGCAGGGGCTCGGTGGCGGACAGGCGGATAGCGTCGGCTGGCTGCCCCCGGGCTTCGCGGAAGACCACGGTCACGCCACCCGAGTCCTCATGCCAGGTGACCGAGCGTGGCGCCCCCGCTGGCAGCGTCATGTCCGTATCCACCTTGCGCGCGTACCAGTCCAGCGCATCTTCCAGTTGCAGGGTGAAGGCCTCGACCAGTGCCCTGCCATCGACACACACCGACAGCGCTCGGGCGCATGCCATCTGTTGGGCATTCCAGCGCTCGCTGGCTCGCAGGGCGGTGACCTGCTCGCTAAGGCGACCTGCCATCTGGCCGGTGATCAGCGCGACCAGCGCCAGCAGTGCACCGGTCAGTACATCTTCCTGGTGCAGCATGCGCAGCGAATAGCGTGGTTCGGTGAGAAAGAAATTATAGGCAACGAAACTCAGCAGAGCGCATAAAAGCGCGGGCCAGACCCGCGTACTGATCGCGGTTATCAGCACGGCTGCAAGGTAGATAAGGGCCCCGTTGGCCGCTGGCATCAGGCTTGCCAGCAGCAGTGCCAGTGCCGTGGCGATCATGGGTGTCAGCCAGGGCAGCGTGAAACAGAGCACGTCCTTGCGCGTCAGATTTTGCAATGTCGTCAAGTGGATCAGCCCCGCCAGAACATGGGAGAAAACAGCACCATTACGGTCATCAGTTCCAGACGACCCAACAGCATGGCAAAGGATAGCAGCCATTTGGCCGCATCCGGCAGTGATGAAAAGTTGCCGGCCGGGCCTACGATATTGCCCAGTCCGGGCCCGACGTTGGTCAATGCGGTTGCCGTAGCGGTCAGACTGGTGACCAGATCCAGCCCCATCATGGCCAGTATCAGGGTGAAACCTGCCAGACACAGAAAGAACAGGAACGAGAACGCGATAGCGGAAAGGATGATGTCATCGGCCACCGGCTTGCCGGCGTACTGGGTGACGAACACGCCATTGGGATGGACCAGCTTGCGCACCTGGCTGCGCAGAAACAGGTAGCTGAGTTGAAAGCGGAAAATCTTCATGCCGCCGCTGGTCGAGCCCGAGCAACCGCCGATGAACATCACGACGAAAAACAGGGCGACGCTGAAGCTGCCCCACAAGGTGTAGTCGCTGGAAGCATAGCCGGTGGTGGTGATGACCGATACCAGATTGAAGCTCGAGTGGGTCAGGGCCTCGAAGGGTGTATGTGAGCCCTGGATCACCAGATACAGCGAAAGCAGCGCGGTCACTGCCGCGACGATGCCGAGCAACCCGATCACCTGCTGATTGTTCAGCGTGGCCAGGCGGGGGCGGCGGGCAAAGCCGATGATCATGGTAAAGGGCACGGCACCCAGCAGCATGAAGGACGTGGTAATCCACAATACCGTGCTGTCAAAACGGCCCATGGAGCGATCATCCGTGGCAAAGCCGCCGGTAGAGACGGTGGTCATCGCGTGGTTGACCGCATCGAAGCCGCTCATACCGGCGAGCCAGTAGCTGAGCGTGCAGGCTGCGGTTATGGTCAGATAGGTCACCAGCAGGGCCCGGGCCAAGGTCTGGATGCGCGGCATGGATTTGTCGGACCAGTCGGAGGACTCGGTATGAAACAGACGCATGCCGCCTACCCGCAGGAACGGCAGGATCGAAACCGCCATACCGATGACGCCAAGGCCGCCGAGCCACTGGAGAATCGAGCGCCAGAGCAGCAGGCTGGGAGGCAGCAATTCCAGCCCCGAAAACACCGTGGAACCGGTCGTCGTGATGCCGGAAACCGCCTCGAACCAGGCGTCCGTGAAGGCGACATCGTGGTGGCTGAGAAACAGCGGCAGCGCGCCACCCAGCGACATCATCAGCCAGCTGGCGCTGGTCAGCAGGTAGAGCTGGCGTGAAACCAGGCTGAACTGGCTGCCTCGGCACAGGGCCACCATGGCGGTGCCCAGCGTGGCCATGACGGCGGCACTGGTCAGAAAGATCGGTAGTTCGGGGTCACGCCATATCCATGCGGCAGCGCTGACACACAGCATCAGCGCAGTCATGATCAGACCCAGGATGCCGCACACGTAGATGATCGGACGAATGAACTTGAACATGAGTCGGGCTCCGTAATGATGGAGCCAGACTAGAGTCGGCCGGCATAAACAAACGAGCCGCAAAGGGCGGGATGGCCGTAAAAAAAGCGTAAATGAGGGGGCTCACCCCGGTTTTCTTTCAACCGCGGGCTTGCACCATACGGGACTTCAGCACCAGGGCCAGGCCGCCGATCACGGCGACGGCGGCAACCAGCAGGCGCACAGTGAGGGGCTCGTCGAGCAGGAGCACGCCCGCCGTTGCGGCGAGGATCGGTACCGAGAGCTGCAGCGATGCGGCCTGCATCGCGCCCAGCCCGCGCAGCGCGCTATACCAGATGGCATATCCCAGCGCGGAGGTCAGTGCCCCCGACAGGATGGCATAAAGAGCACCCTTGGCGTCCCAGTCAAGCTGATCGACAAAGGGCAGGGCAACGAGCACTGCCAGGGGAACGGAACGCAGAAAGTTGTCAGCGGTGGTCGCCAGCGGGTCCGCAGACCCCCTGCCCAGCAGGGAGTAGACACCCCAGGCGAGCCCGGACAGCAGCATGATCAGTGCACTTCCCAGGGGTGGCGCGCTGCTGCCCGGTAAAAGCAGGGCGAGCACGCCCAGGGTGGCCAGCACCAGCCCCGCCGTGGCTGCAGGGCCGAGTCGTTCGCCGCGCACAAGCCCGAACCCCAGCATGCTCAATTGTACTGCGCCGAACAGCAGGAGCGCCCCGGTGCCCGTATCCAGGCGCAGGTAGGCCAGCGAGAATGCCGCCGCGTAGACGGTCAGAGCCAGGGCGCCGGTCCAGTTGCCAGCCGCTGGCCGCGGCCGTCTGCGCACGCTGAGCAGCAGCCAGAGCATGATGGCTCCACTGGCGATGCGCAGCACGGTAAAGCTGGCAGCATCGATTGTGGTATCGACCAGCGCCAGGCGGCAGAGCACCGAGTTGCCGGCAAAAGCGAGCATGGCGATAGCTGCCAGCACCAGGGTCGGCAGCGGTACCAGCCGCCCTGTGGCGACGGACACTAGGCTTGCTCGATACGGTCGGCGTGGATCACGATGCGGCCCTGCTTGAACAGGCCGCCAATGGCTTTCTTGAAGTTGCCCTTGCTCACCCCGAATTGCCGACTGATGACTTCCGGCGGGCTCTTGTCGCTCACCGGCAGGGAGCCGCCGTTGGCTTCGAGCTTGTCCAGGATCTGCTGCTGCAGCGCGTCTGCGGCCTGGGCGCCAACCGGTTGCAGGCTGAGGCTGATCTTGCCGTCGGGGCGTAACTCGCGAATAAAGCCCTGTTCGCGCATGCCGCCGCGCAGGAACTTGAAGGCTTCGTTCTTGTGGATCAGGCCCCAGTGCTCGCCGTTGATGATCGCCTTGAAGCCCAGGTCGGTGGTACCCACTATCAGCAGGTCCACGGCCTGCCCGGCGGTGTAGCGCGCCGGAGTCTTGTCCAGGTAACGGTCCAGGTGGGCGGTCGCGGTGATCCGCCGGGTGTGCTTGTCCAGGTACAGATAGACCACCACGTAGTCGCCTTCCTTCAGTGGTCGCTTTTCCTCCGAGTGCGGCAGCAACACATCCTTGGGCAGGCCCCAGTCCAGGAACAGCCCGATCTTGTTGATCTCCTTGACCTTCAGGCTGGCGAACTCGCCGACCTGGGCCTTGGGCGTTTCGGTCGTGGCGATCAGCCGGTCTTCGCTGTCGAGATAGACGAAGACGTTGAGCCAGTCCTCTTCCTCGGTCGGCTGGTCCTTGGGAATGTAGCGGTTGGGCAGCAGGATCTCGCCATCGGCCCCTCCGTCAAGGTACAGGCCAAAGCCGACGTGACTGACTATCTGCAAACTGTTGTAGCGCCCGATCAAGGCCATGGTGCGATCTCTCGGAAAATTTTCGCCAGTGTAACAGGCTGCGGTTCCCGCCGAGTCTGCCAGCGCAATATGTTCCTGGCGTGGGAAAGATCAGGAAACAACCCTCATAGGCTGTAGCTGGTCGGGATCACCTATTACTGATAGATTCCGAAACCAACGGGTAGTCAGCCACTACCGGACCGGAACAGGCGCAATGGCGGGGCAAATGGACGAGTTGCAGGACCCAGAGGGTATAGGCGCGCTGCTGCTGGCCACCGGTAAGCAGGATCAGCAGGCCTTTGAACAGCTCTATCGACTGACCAGTGCCAGACTCTTTGGCATTTGCCGGCGCATGCTCGCGCAGCCCAGCGATGCCGAGGACGCGCTGCAGGATGTGTTCCTCACCGTCTGGCGTAAGGCTTCGCAGTTCGACAACGAGCGAGGCAAGGCCACGACCTGGCTTGCCACCATTGCCCGTACCCGCTGCATCGATCGCCTGCGTACGGGCGGAGTCGAGCGGCATCTGGATCCCGTCGATCTCGAGGCGCTGCCGGAGCCGGAAAAGCGCGACCCGGTCGAACTGGCCAGCGATCAGCAGCGCCTCGATAATTGTCTCTCCACACTGCAGAACCAGCACCGTGCGGTGATTCGCACTGCCTTCTTCGATGGCTGTACCTACCATGATCTGGCCGCGCGCACCGGTGTGCCGCTGGGCACCATGAAAAGCTGGATACGACGTGGCCTGATGAGCCTCAAGGCGTGCCTGGAAAAATGAATACGACCGAACTCCCGAACGAAGAAGATGATCTGTTGCTGGCCGAATACGCCCTGGGCGTGCTCGAGCAGGTCGACCGGCAGAGACTGGAATCGCGGTTGGCCCAGCAGCCGGCGCTGAGGGAGCGCCTGGAGCAATGGCACGAGCACCTGGCGCCCATGCTGCAGGACATCCCGGCGCAGTCACCGCCGGAGTATGTCTGGGCGCGCATTCGTCACAGCCTGGAACAGGACATGCCAGCCCCGAGCCGGTCCGCAGCTGACGCCCGGCCAGGTCTCTGGAACAGCCTGCTGTTGTGGCGCTGGAGCGCTCTGGGTGGCGTGGCGGCGGCCTTGCTGATGGCCGTGATGCTGCTGCTTGTCCTGCCCGCCGATGGGCCGGTACCGACGCCTGCCAGCATGTTGAGCGCGTCGCTGCAGTTGGAAAGTGGCGAAACCTTCTACACCGCCACAGTCGATGCCGACCGCCGCAGTCTGGTGGTCATCCCGGCTGCAGATGTCGAGCTGGACGGCCGTCAGGCGCAGCTCTGGTTGATCGCTGGCGACAACCCACCGCAATCGCTGGGTTTGTTGCCGGCCGACGGGGCGATCCGTCTGACCATACCGGATGACCTTCAGGCCCTGGCCAGTGCCAATAGCGTATTTGCGGTGTCGCTTGAGCCACCGGGCGGATCCCCCACCGGATTGCCGACAGGTCCGGTCGTCGCCCAGGGTGTTCTCGCCGACATCTGACACACCCGCACCGATACAACCCGCCGGAACCAGTGAAAGCTGCGTTCCGGTTTTTTTTGCTTTCCCTTTGCATCCTTTTCCCGACTCGACCCGTAACTGATCTGAGGTAACCCAAAAACAATCGAGAAGGGATCCATATGAAAACGTTAATGACACGTTCCTTGCTGGCCAGATCCGTGCTGGCGTCCGTGGTTGTTGGTGCCGGCCTGGGCTCGGCCATCAGCCTGGCGTCCAGCCACCGCGAAGCGCCGTTCATCACCGAAATACCCAAGGTCGACGGCACCGACTTCTACATGTTTCGAAGCTACGAGCTGGGGCGCGAGGATACCGTCACCCTGATCGCCAATTATCTTCCCCTGCAGGATGCCTACGGCGGACCGAACTATTTCGATCTGGACGGCAATGCGATCTATGAAATTCATGTCGACAACTCGGGCAATGCCCAGGAAGACCTGACCTTCCGCTTCAGGATGACGGACGTGAAGCAGGATCTGACGCTGGAGGTGGGTGATGCCGGTGCCACCGAGACCGTCTCGGTACCCCTGAAGAATATCGGTGGCATCGGGCCCCAGGCTGACGGCACCGGGGCGGTGCAGATGCGCCAGACCTATGAGCTGACCGTTATCCGTGGTGATCGCCGGACCGGCACTGCAGAGCCGGTCATGAACGCCTTCGATCAGAGCAACACCTTCATCAAGCCGCTGGACAACATAGGCAACAAGTCCATAGCCGATTATGAAGGCTACGCCAACGACCACATCTACGACGCCATCATCCCGGGCTGCAACGGCACCGCTCGGGTGTTTGTCGGCCAGCGCAAGGAAGCCTTCGCGGTCAACCTGGGTGAGATCTTCGACCTGGTCAACACCAATCCCCTGGGCGGTCGCAACGCCGAAACCAATGATCTGGCAGACAAGAACGTGACCTCCCTGGCCCTTGAAGTACCAACTACCTGCCTGACGGGTACTGCCGAAAACAGCAACGGTCAGAAGGTCATCGGTGCCTGGACGACCGCCAGCCTGCGCCAGGCAAGAGTCCTGAACCCGCAGCCCATGGCCAGCGGTACGGGTGCGAGCATCCAGGGCGGCGCCTATACCCAGGTCTCGCGCCTGGGCATGCCTTTGGTCAATGAAGTGGTTATCGGACTCAAGGACAAGAACGCCTTCAACAGCAGCGAGCCCAAGGATGACGGCCAGTTTGCCACCTACGTGACACACCCGACCCTGCCGGAACTGCTGGAAATCCTGTTTGCGGGTACCGCGGTCGCGCCGAACCTGTTCCCGCGTACCGACCTGGTCACGGCGTTTCTTACCGGTGTGCCTGGGGTCAACATGCCGGTCAATGGCGTGGGCTCGGAAATGCTGCGGCTGAATCCGGAAATAGATGTGACCCGAGACGGCTTCCAGAATGACCTCGGCGTGCTCGGCGCGGACAATGCGGGCTTTCCCAATGGCCGTCGACCGATCGATGACGTTGTCGACGTCTCCCTGCGGGTCGCCATGGGTGCGCTGATTGCCGATCCGACCGTTGCGCCCAACAACCAGGCGCCGTTTACCGATGGCGTGCAGGTGAATCCGGCGGATCTGCAGTCCTCCTTCCCTTACCTGAGCACCCCGCTGCCGGGTTCGCCTAACTGAGGAGTGACTGACATGAGCATGATCAAGATTCTATGCATGACAAGTCTGACCGGCCTGCTGCTCACCGGCTGCCTCAGCGGCGGTGGCGGTGGTGGCGGGAATGCCGGTGGTGGTGCAGGTGGGGGTGATGCAGGCGGAACGCCGGTCACCTTCACCAGCCTGGTGCAGGATATTTTCGCCGGTACCAGCGATACCGCCGAGCCGGTGGCCATCAATGATCTGGACGTGACGTTTGACGATCAGGAAAACGAAGGAGCGTTTGATGGCCTTCTCAACCAGCCGTAAGGGAGGCCGGGGCGTATGCCCCGGCACTTTCGTGATTCTGGGCATGCTTTGCGCCCTGCCCGGGGCGGTTGTCGCCTCGATTGGCACCGCCGTCGTGGTGCCCGCTGCCGATGCGGTGGTGCTGAGTCGGGACGATACCGCCATGGCCACCGCCGCCAGCGCGGCGCTGCCGGCACCTGGTCTGTCCCCGGACAGGCTGGCGCAGGCGCTGCGGGCACTGGTCGAGCAGTCCCGCGCCAGCGGCAGCCCCCGCCCCCTGGGGCTGGCAGCGGGTCTGCTGGATCGCTTGCCGGCGTCGCAATGGACGGCGGAGGTATACCTGATGCGCGCGACCATTCATCAGCGACTGCATCGTTTTGATCTGGCCGAAGCGGATCTGGATCAGGTTCTCGAGCTTGAACCGGGAAAATCGGCAAGCGTGGCTGACGCACTACAGTATTGCCCTGGTGCGGGGTGATCTGGACAGCGCGCGGCGGGCCTGCGAGCGGCTGCAGGACGGGCGCGCCGGGCTGGTTGCCGATAGCTGCAGGCAGGAGCTGGCCAGTTTTGGCGAGGAGCCGGAGCAAGCCTATGAGCAGCTGACCCAGGCACTGGGGCGCGGCGACAATCTCAATACCACCGAGCGCGACTACGCCCTGGTAACTCAGGCAGAAATGGCTACGCGATTGCAGCTGCCCGAGGCCGGTGAACTCTGGCAGCGCAGCCTGCTGCGCGATCCGGCTGATCTCTACCGGCGGGCACGCTATGCCGACTGGCTCTTGGCGCAGAAGCGGGCTCAGGAAGTGCTCCTGGTTACCCAGGGCTTTGAGGCGGTCGACACCCTCGCGGTGCTGCGCGCCATTGCCATGACGCACTTGCAACATCCGCAACAGCCTCGACTTGTGGGTGAGCTGGAGGAGCGCTTTGCCGAAGCGCGCTGGCGCGGCGAATTCCTGCATGAGTGGGAATATGCCCGCTTTCTGCTCGACGTGAAAAACGATGCCCAGGCCGCACTGGCTGCGGCGCAGGCCAACTGGGAAACCCAGCGAGCGCCGGTAGACCGGTTGCTGCTGCGCCGGGCGGCAATGCGTGCCGGCCAGCCAAGCGGCATTGACGAAACCGGCTACGACAACAGGAGCACCCTATGAAGCGATCACTGATCCTCATGCTCCTGGGTGTGTTGCTGTCAACGAGCGTCCAGGCCCATAAGGCGAGCGACAGCTTTCTGTATTGGCAGCCAGCTGATGTCGAGGCCCCGGGTCGGCTGGATATCGCCCTGACCGATCTGGCGCGCACCGTCTCGCTGGATGGCGACGGGGATGGTCAACTGCTCTGGAGCGAGATCATCGCTCGCCAGGATAGTATCCGCCGCTACCTGACGCCTCGTCTGCGGGCCGCATCGGGTGATCTTCTGTGCCAGATGAACTGGCGCATGGCGGGGCTTACACAGCACAGCGATGGCAATTACCTGGTGGTCGAGTTTCGCCCGGATTGCTATGACCCGGCGATCGTGCCTGCGACCTTGCGCTACAACCTGTTCTTTGACGAGGACCCCCTGCATCGGTCCCTGGTCATGACGCGCATCGACGGCAATGATCGCCTGAGCGTACTCGGCCCGAATCAGCAGGAACTGTCCCTCATCGATAACGAGGGGGTCTGGCACACCGTTGTCGAATTTGTCTGGGAAGGCATGGTTCACCTGTGGATCGGCTATGACCACGTGCTGTTTCTGCTGGCGCTGCTGTTACCGGCCGCCGTGCGTCGCGAGCAGGGGCGCTGGGTGGTGGAAGACCAGCTAGCTGTGGCGGTCAAGGATGTGGCGCTGATAGTCACGGCGTTCACCCTGGCGCATTCCGTTACGCTGGTCATTGCCACGCTGGGGGTTATCCGTCTGCCCATCGCCTGGGTGGAGACGTTCATCGCGCTGTCGATCGTGGCCGCAGCCGTGAACATCATCTGGCCATTCCTGGGCGCGCGCAGGTATCTGGTCGGCTTCGGCTTTGGTCTGATCCACGGCTTCGGCTTTGCCAGCGTACTGGCAGACTTCATGACCGATACCTCATCGCGGCTGATCGCGCTGGCCAGCTTCAACATCGGTGTCGAACTGGCGCAGCTCGCCGTGGTCGCCTGCGTCGTGCCGCTTATCTTTGTGCTGCGCCGCCAATGGCTGTATCAACGTGTGGTGCTGCCCGCTGGGGTATGCATGATCGCAGCAATTGGCTCGGTCTGGGTCTGGGAGCGGGTGCCGCTGTAGCCGGCCTCGCCGTCGGCACACCCGCTAGGGCTGATTCGTTGATTCGAGCTCAGGCTTGGATCACCGGATCATGGCCGGTTTTCAGTGGGTGGACTCTCCATTTGGCTCTGTACAGCCATATCAAGGGCGCCCTGCCTCAGCGTGTGCAGGGCGACCCGGGGTGAGAGTGTCTGCAGGGCCTGGAACTGACTGATGAACACCTGACCGCCAAACTCCTGCAGGAAACTGGAGCGCTTGAGCTGGTCCATCACCGGTCCCTTGACCTCGGAGAGATGCAGCTGAACCCCTGCCGTGTGCAGCCGCTCGGTAATGTTTTCCAGCGAATCCAGCGCGCTGGCGTCTATCAGATTCACTCCTGGGCACATCAGCACCAGATGACGTACCTGGGGCCTGGCGGCAATCAGCTCGGCTATTTGTTCTTCCAGATAGCGCGAATTGGGGAAGTACAGGCTCTCGTCGACCCGCAGCGACAGCACCTCCGGCGATTCGACAACGGCAAAGCGTTCTATATTGCGAAAGTGCTCCGTTCCGGGAACCTGCCCGACCACCGCCATGTGCGGTTGACTGGTGCGCCACAGGAAGAGCAGCAACGACAGGCCCACGCCCAGCAGGATGCCGGCTTCCACGCCGATCAGCAGCACGCCCAGCAGGGTTGCCAGCTGGGCGGCGCCGTCCGGCCGTGAGTACCGCCAGGTGCGCTTGAGTGAACCGAGATCCACCAGACTCAGCACCGCAATGATGATGGTCGCCGCCAGTACGGCCTGGGGCAGATTGTGCAGCAACGGAGTCAGCAGCATCACGCTCAGGCCGATGCCGGCAGCGGTAAATACCCCCGCCATGGGCGTCTGGGCGCCTGCATCGTAGTTCACCACCGAGCGGGCAAAGCCGCCGGTGACCGGGTAACCGCCACTGAACGCCGCACCGAGATTGGCTGCGCCCAGGCCCAGCAATTCGCTGTCGGGCTCGATCCGTTGGCGCCGCTTGGCCGCCAGGGTCTGTCCCACGGAGACGGATTCGACAAAGCCCACCAGGCTGATCAACAGCGCAGCCGGTAGCAGTTCAAGCGCGAGTTGCAGGTCCAGCGTCGGAACCATCATGCCTGGCAGCCCCTGGGGGATCACGCCCACCACACGCACGCCTGAATCAGCCAGTTGCATGGCAGTGACCACCACTATGGCGATGATGATCGCCAGCACCGGCCCGGCCTTGGTCAGATTGCCTGCCACTCCCGCGCTGATCCCCAGCCGTTGCAGTACAGGCTTCAGCCGGGCCCGCGCCCACCACAGCCATGCCAGACTGGCCAGGCCGATCAACAGGGTCGGCAGATGTATCTGGGGTAGCGACGGCCACAACGACGCGATGATCTCCAGCAGGTTGCCACCCGAGGCCGGAACACCCAGCAGGTGCTTGAGCTGCCCCACCGCGATCAGGATGCCGGATGCGCTGATAAAGCCCGAGATTACCGGATGGCTGAGAAAGTTGGCCAGAAAGCCGAGGCGCAGCATGGCCATCAGACTGAGGATGACGCCCGAAAGCAGCGCCAACAGCATGGCCGCGCCGATATACTCTGCGCTACCAGCCGGGAACAGAGGGCCCAGCGCAGCGGCGGTCATCAGCGACACCACGGCGACCGGGCCCACCGCCAGGGCGCGGCTGGAGCCGAACAGGGCATAGGCCAGCAGCGGCAGGATGCTGGCATACAGCCCGGTGACCGGTGGCAGGCCTGCAAGCATGGCGTAGGCCAGGCTCTGCGGGATCAGCATCAACGTCACGATCACGGCTGCCAGCCCATCCTGCGCCGCAGTGGTTCGATTGTATTGGCGGCCCCACTCCAGCCAGGGTAACCAATGCCGTAGCTTCATTTACCCGGTTCCTTGCCGAAATCGCAGGCAGCGGGCGCCTCCACCGCCAGTGGCTCGTGGGGCAGATGCTTGGGGTGCGCCAGCCATTCGCGGCCACGCAGCATCATGTCGAAGTAGATCCCGGGCATCATTTTCACCTTCAGGTCCCAGGCCAGGCGGCGCGGCACGGCGGGGTCGAGCGGGAAGGTAGGCAGGAGCTTACCGCCGTAGCCGAACTCGGCCAGTATCACCTTGCCCCGTTCAACCGTCAGCGGGCAGGAGCCATAGCCGTCATAGAGTGCCCGCGGGCCCTTGCCGGCCAGCACCGCAATCACGTTCTCGGCCACTACTGGGGCCTGCTTGCGCACCGCCGCAGCCGTCTTGGCATTCGGCGCGGCGCACACATCGCCCAGACTGAAAATGTTGCCATAGCGTGGGTGGCGCAGGGTTTCATGATCCGCTTCTACCCAGCCATCGGCATTCGCCAGGGGGCTCTGGCTGACAAAGGCGGGTGCCTGCTGATGGGGCACCGCATGCAGAAAGTCGAACGACCTCTCTATTGTCTGGCTGTTGCCTTCGGCATCCACCTGATTGAACCAGGCCTTGCGTGCGGGGCCGTCGACTTTGGTCAGCGTGGTATTGAAACTGAGCTGCGCGCCGTAGCGTTCGACGTAGTTCATCAGCGGCGGCACAAAGGTCGGTACACCGAACAGCACCGCCCCCGACGAGCAGAACTCGACATCGATATCCGGCAGCACTCCCTGCTTCAGCCACCAGTCACAGGACAGATACATGGCTTTCTGCGGCGCGCCGGCACACTTGATCGGCATGGGCGGCTGAGTGAAGAGGGCGCGGCCGCGCCGCAGATTCTGCACCAGTTGCCAGGTATAGGGTGCCAGTTCGAACTTGTAGTTCGAGGTCACCCCGTTCTTGCCCAGGGTTTCCTTGAGCCCTTCGACGGCATCCCAGTTCAGGCTAAGACCGGGGCACACGACCAGGGTCCGGTAGCCGAGACGGTTGCCATCCTCCAGCACCACCCGCTGCTGGTCCGGTTCGAAGGCCGCCACCGCCGAGCGTATCCACTGGGCAGCCCGGGGAATGCACTGGCCCATGGGTCGCTCGGTCTGGGCCCGGTCAAAAATACCAGCACCGACCAGGGTCCAGCCGGGCTGGTAGTAATGTTGCTCGCGGGGTTCGACGACCGCAATGCGCAGATGCGGATCGCGCTTGAGCAGGCTCGCGGTCACCGCGCAGCCCGCTGCACCGCCGCCGACCACCAGCACATCGTAGCGCTGGGTCGGGCTGATGGTGCCGGCCGGCTGCGGGCGCGATGACGTCTGCGCATAGTGCTCCAGACGCGGGGCGAGGCCAGTCAGGTCGTAGCCCTGATCCCGGGCAGCGGCCAGCAGCGCCAAGGGGTCGAGGTGGTGGGCTTCGCTCAGGGCCCAGAGCGAGATGGACCGGGTGCCGGTACGGCAGAATGCCAGAACCGGTCCGCGTACCTGATTGAGCAGCTCGCCAAAGCCGGCTACATCGGCATCGGTGATCTGCCCGGAAACCACCGGCAGGTGGTGGTACTCGAGCCCGCTGGCCTCGGCGGCCGCGCGCATCTCGGCAGAGCTGGGCTGGCCTTCATCTTCATTGTCGGGACGATTGTTGATCACACTATGATAGCCGGCGGCAGCCAGCGTACCCATGTCTGCCGGTTGCAGCTGGGCGGCGACGGCGATGAAAGGGCCAAGGCGCTTGAGCGAATCCATGATCAGTACCTCAGAGTACGTCGAGGGGGATTTTCAGGTAACGGGTACCGTTGTCTTCGGCGGGGGGCATTTGTCCCGCCCGCATGTTGATCTGCACCGACGGCAGGATCAGGGTCGGCATGCCCAGGGTCGCGTCCCGGTCGCTGCGCATGGCAACGAAGTCGGATTCGTTTATGCCCTCATGCACATGCACGTTGTGCGCACGCTCTTCGGCGACCGAGGTTTCGTAGCGAAACTCATCGCGGCCCGGCGCCTTGTAGTCATGGCACATGAACAGGCGCGTTTCACCAGGCAGCTCGAACAGCTTGCGGATCGACTGGAACAGCATGCGTGCGTCCCCGCCCGGAAAGTCGCAGCGGGCGGTGCCGTAGTCGGGCATGAACAGGGTGTCGCCGACAAAACCGGCATCGCCGATCAGATAGGTCATGCAGGCTGGAGTGTGGCCTGGGGTATGGATGGCGCGGGCTTCGATATTGCCGACCTGGAAGCTGTCGCCGTCCTTGAACAGATGATCAAACTGTCGGCCATCGGTGGCGAACTCGGTGCCGGCATTGAACAGCTTGCCGAAAGTGTTCTGCACCACGGTGATGTTCTCGCCAATGGCCAGGCGGCCACCCAGCTGCTGCTTCAGATACGGCGCAGCGGAGAGGTGATCGGCGTGCACGTGGGTTTCCAGCAGCCAGTCGACCTGCAGCGCCTTTGCCCGCACATGGGCAATCAGGCGATCTGCACTCTGGCGGGAAGTTCTTCCGGAGGCCGGGTCATAGTCGAGTACCGAGTCGATGATGGCGCAGCGTCCGGTCTCGGGATCGCTCACCACGTAGCTGTAGGTAAAGGTGGCGGGATCGAAAAAGGGTTCTACTAGAGGTTGCATGATCAGGCTCCGTTGCTGGGCTGGGTTGCTCAATTACGATTAATCATAACTGTTTTATGGTTATAAGGTTATACCGAATAAGAATAACGGTCATGGTCAGCCGGTGGGCTGCACCATAAGTGGCTCAAGGATAAGCGAGCACTTACATACTTACGTTCATGAATGTTTGTAAGTTGGTGCGGGGTTGGTTATCATCGGCTCCATTCGCGGATCTGCAATGGCAGACCGCCGGTTGGGTTTGGGCAAGAAGGTAGAGCAGTCAGATGGTGAGACGGACAAAAGAGGATGCGCAGAAGACCCGCGACGATATTCTCGGCGCGGCCGAGGTGTGTTTCCATCGCAAGGGTATTTCCCGCACCTCGCTGTCCGAAATAGCGACCGCGGCAGGCGTCACCCGCGGTGCAATCTATTGGCACTTTCAGGATAAATCCGCGCTGGTCGGCGCACTGCTCGAGAGAGTGAGCATACCGCTACAGCCGTTGAGCGAAGCTACCCGCAATCCTGATGAGCCCGATCCGCTGGGAAGGTTGCGCGAGCTGTTGATCAGGGTCTTCCAAAGCACCGTCACCGACCCGCAGGTGCGCCGAGTGGGCGAGATTCTCTTTCACAAATGTGAATACACCGAAGATCTCGGCAACCTGCGCCAGTGGATGAAGGACTTCCGACGCGAACACGATCAACACGCAGAGCTTGCGTTGAGCAATGCGGTCGCCAAGGGCCAGCTGCCGGACGACCTGGATGTGCTGGTTGCCAGTCGCTGTGTGAACGCCTTTGTCACCGGCATGCTGGATCAGTTTTTGCTCATGCCCGAGGGGCTGGACCTGAATGCCAAGGCTGAAGTCCTGGTCGATGGTCTGCTGGATATGTTGCGTTTGAGTCCCGCGCTACGCACACCGTGAATCTATTGTATTAGCCGATCGTCCTCGGCCTCATTTTAAGGATCTCCCGTGACTGCTTCTTTCAGGAATAAACTTCGCCGCGGTATCTCCCCGGTCATGCTCGCTATCGTGATGGCTGTGGCGCTGGTGCTCTGGCTGCTGCTCGGCGATCAGCGCAGCGCCCAGGACGAGGCACCGCCGCCAAAGGAACTCGCTGCGGAACAGCTGCACAAGGTCGAAACGCGCTGGTCCCAGGCCGAGCCGCTGAGTCGCGAGCAGGTGCTGCAGGGCCAGTTGCTGCCCTGGCAGCAGGTGCAGGTCATGGCGCAGGTATCCGGGCGAGTCGAGAAACTGCTCAAGCAACAGGGTGAGCGGGTGTCGGCCGGTGAGCCCTTGCTGCAACTGTCCGACGAGGGGCGCAGCCAGCAGCTGGAGCAGGCCAGGGCGATCTATCGTCTGCGGCAGAAAGAGCTGGAGGGTGCTCGCAAGTTGCGCGCCTCCAATTACGTCACCGAGAACGAAATCGTCCGGCTTGAGGGGGAGGTCGCCCGTGCCCAGGCGGACTTGAGCGCTGCGCAATTGGCCGTCAAATACAATCAGCCCGTAGCGCCGTTCGATGGTGTTGTTGATCGGCACCAGGTCGAAGTGGGCGAGTACGTGCAGCCTGCTGATCCGCTGATGTCCGTGGTCAACGTCGAGCGCCTCAAGGCCACCGCGCAGATTCCCCAGCAGGAGGCCAACCGCGTGGCGGAAGGGCAAGCGGTCAAAATTCGGCTGCTCGACGGGCGTGAGCTCGAGGGTGAGGTGAATTTTGTCAGCCTGGCTGCCGATCCGCAGACCCGCAGCTTCTACGTGGAAGTGGAAGTGGCCAACCCCGAAAGCTGGCGCGTTGCGGGTGGCAGCGCCACGCTGCGCATCCAGCTGCCGCCGGTCATGGCGCACCGGTTCTCCCCGGCATTGCTCAGGCTTGGTGCAGGTGGTGAGCTGGGCGTGCGCGCGGTCGATGAAAACGGTCAGGTCATCCACTATCCAGTCCGGGTCGTGGCGATGACCGAAGCAGGTGCGACAGTAGAAGGGCTGCCCGAGCGGCTGCAGGTCATTACCCAGGGTGCCGGTTTTGTCGACCCCGGCCAGCAGGTGCGGACCGAACTGATACCCCCTGGCGAGCAGAACGATGCCTCGGGTCTGGCTCCGATCGAGACACAGCCGCTGCCCGGGCAGGGAGCCGCTGAATGAGTTCGATGATCCATGCTGCGATCGGCCGTAGCCGAGCGGTTATCACCCTGCTGGTGTTCCTGTTCATCGGCGGGCTGGCGGCCTACAACGCGATCCCCAAGGAGGCCAATCCGGACGTCACCATTCCGATGATGTACGTCTCCATGACCCTGGACGGTATCAGCCCGGAAGACGCCGAACGCTTGCTGGTGCGTCCCATGGAACACGAGCTGCGCTCACTGGAAGGCATCAAGAAGATGACCTCGGTCTCCAGTGAAGGTCACGCCTCGGTCATGCTGGAATTCGACGCCGGTTTTGATGCCGACAAGGCCCTGACCGATGTCCGGGAAAAGGTCGATGCCGGTCGCAGCAAACTGCCCAGCGAAGCGGATGAGCCGACCGTCAACGAGATCAACGTCGCCCTGTTCCCGGTGATGTCCATCGGTCTGGCCGGCCCGGTATCCGAGAGCGAGCTGGTGTTTATCGCCCGCCAACTGCAGGAAAACATCGAAGCCATTCCCGAGGTACTGGAAGTCGAGATCGGTGGCGATCGGGAAGACCTGCTGGAGATCGTTGTCGACCCCCAGGCGTTGGAGAGCTATGGCCTGGACTACATGCAACTGTTCAACCTGGTCTCCAACAATAACCGCCTGGTCGCGGCGGGTAGCCTGGATACCGGCGAAGGCCGCATGTCGATCAAGGTCCCCGGCGTGATCGAGAACCTCGATGACGTGCTGAACATGCCCGTGAAAGTCGATGGCGACACGGTGGTGACCTTTGCCGATGTGGCCACCATTAATCGCGGCTTCAAGGACCCGCTGGGCTTTGCCCGGATCAACGGGCAGCCGGCCATGGTGCTGGAAGTCAAGAAGCGCGCTGGCGCCAACATCATTTCGACCACCGAGCAGACCCGCGCGATTGTCGAACAGGCCAGCGAGTACTTTCCCGAAGGGCTGGAAGTGCACTACATCATGGATGAATCCACCCAGGTGGAAACCATGCTCTCGGACCTTCTCAACAACGTACTGACCGCCGTCGTGCTGGTGCTGATCCTGATCGTCGCTACCATGGGCTTGCGCTCCGCGCTGCTGGTCGGCATCACCATTCCCGGCGCCTTTCTTGCCGCGATCCTGGTGCTGTATCTGATCGGTTTCACGATGAACATCATCGTGCTTTTCGCGCTGATTCTGGTGGCTGGCATGCTGGTCGACGGCGCCATTGTCGTCAGCGAACTGGCGGACCGTAACCTTTCGGAAGGGCAACCGCCCAAGCAGGCCTGGGGCAACGCGGCATCGCGCATGGCCTGGCCGGTGATTGCGTCCACCGCGACCACCATCGTGGTGTTTGGCCCGCTACTGTTCTGGCCCGGTGTTGTTGGGCAATTCATGAGCTATCTGCCCGCAACGGTGATCATCGCCCTGCTTGCCTCGCTGGTCGTGGCGCTGATATTCCTGCCCGTGCTGGGTTCGCTCAAGCGGCACCAGCCGGCGATACCCGAAGAAGGCTCCAGCCGTGCCGGCAAGGCCTATGGTCGGTTGCTGGCGAAACTGCTGCGGCGCCCCGGCCTCACGCTGGCCGGCATGCTGCTGGTCATGGTGGCTGTGTTTATCACCTATGCCAACTTCAACCACGGCGTCGAGTTCTTCCCGGAAGTGGAGCCCGAGTCCGCCCAGGTGCTGGTACGCGCACGGGGTGATCTTTCCATTCATGAACGCGACGCGTTGCTGCAACAGGTAGAGCAGCGCTTGCTCGGCCTGTCCGAAGTCAAGGCGCTTTACGCGCGCTCACTGGTTTCGGCCAGTGGCGAGCTGCCGCCTGATGTGGTAGGCACCGTCCAGTTCCAGTTCACCGACTGGGATGAGCGCCGCCGCGCCAGCATCATTCTTGATGACATGCGCGAGCTGACTGCGGACATTCCCGGCATCATTCTCGATTTCCGCAAACAGGAGAATGGCCCGGCCGCGGGCAAGCCGATCGAGCTGCAGGTAACCGGGGCAGATCAGGACGCGATTGATGAAGCGGTCGAACTCATCATGGCGGAAATGAACCGCCTGGGCGGCTTCGTGGATATCGAGGACGACCGCAGCCTGCCGGGTATCGAATGGCGGGTGAATGTGGATCGCGCAGCGGCAGCGCGCTTTGGCGCCGACGTACTCACGGTGGGTAACGCGGTGCAAATGGTTACCAACGGTCTGCTGCTGGCCAAGTTTCGCCCGGAGTACGCCAGCGACGAGGTGGACATCCGCGTGAGCTTCCCCGAGAACTGGCGTTCGGTTGAGGACATCACCCGTCTGACGGTAGAGACCCCCCGGGGCCAAGTGCCGATCGGCAATTTCGTCACCGTCGAGCCCGCGCCCAAGACCAGCGTGATCAACCGTATCGACGGGAACCGCGCCGTTACCATCAAGTCCGATCTGGCGGCCGGCGCCCAGGTGGGCGAACGTCTCAACGCGCTGCTGGGCAGTGACCTTGATCTGCCCGTGGGCGTTCAGGTCAATACCGCTGGTGAGGGCGCAGACCAGCAGGAGGCCGCCAGCTTCCTCGGGATGGCCTTCGTGGTCGCCATCTTCCTGATGCTGCTGATTCTGCTGGTGCAGTTCAACAGCTGGTACCAGGCTGTGCTGGTAATGTCGGCGATCGTGTTTTCCACCGCGGGCGTCCTCATGGGGCTACTGGTCAACAGCCAGCCCTTCGGTATCGTCATGGTGGGGATGGGCATCATTGGTCTCTCGGGCATCGTGGTAAACAACAACATCGTTCTGATCGATACCTATAACCAGATCAGGGCGAACGGCGCTTCGGCCTTTGATGCAGCCTGGCAGACCGGTTGCCTCAGGCTGCGGCCGGTATTGCTGACGTCGATCACAACCGTACTGGGCCTGATGCCCATGGTGCTGGCGGTCAACGTCAACCTGCTGGAGCCCAGCCTCGGCTTCGGTGCGCCGTCCACCCAGTGGTGGACGCAGCTGTCCAGCGCCATCGCCGGCGGTCTGACGGTGGCTACTATACTGACGTTGTTCATCACGCCCTGCATGCTGGTGCTGGGCGATAACACCCGGGCCTGGTTTGCGGCCCGTCGAACGACCAAATAGGAAGGGCAGGCCAATTCCCATGTTTGAGATACGGCATCTTGATCCGCAGCTTTATCGTCAGCAGACGCGCAAGAGCACCCTGGTGGTGCTGGTCATTTTTGCCGTGCTGGCGATGTCCCTGTCGGCCCTGGCGGTTGCCCTGTTCGGCAGCCCCGAGGGCAGCAATTTCCGCTGGAATCTGGCTGGCGTGCTGCTGGGCCTGGTCGCCACCATCATGCTGGTCCGTTCATTGTTCTGGCATCAGAACTGGATGCAGCCCGCCGTTTATGGCTGGCAACTCAAGCGCAGCCTGATGAGCGTCACCAACGTGATGCATCAGGTGGAAGCAGGGGTGCAGGCGGGCTCGCCGGAGGCCATGAAACTGCTGCGGTTCTACCATCTGGGCCAGGCTGAAATGCACCGGCTGGATGGGCATCCCCAGGCAACAGATGACCTCAGCGGTCCGATGGAAAAGCACCGCCAGGCGATGATCAAGATGGGCCTTGAGCCCGACCAGTATCGCTTCGATCCAGCGTGGTTGGACACCCTCTAGCCGCGCAGGGCTCATGTCCACCCTGAGCCGCATAGGCGACTCAGGGTGATTCGATTGCTGGCTGGATCAGTAGCGCTCCAGCCAATGCGCGTAGGGGGCAGGCAAGGTCCATGAAGGCCTGTCGACCTTCAGATCCCGCGCGGCCTGATAGGTCCAGTGCGGATTGGCCAGATGGGCCTTGCCCACCATCACCAGATCCAGCTGGCCATCCTGTACCGCTTTTTCAGCGATATGTGGCTCACCAAAACCCCAGGCAGACGACACCGGTACGCCCGCTTGCTCACGCACGCGCTGGGCAATCGGCCCCATGAAGGCGGGCGCCCAGGGAATCTTTGCAGCGGGGGTGTCGAAGCCGATACTGACGCTCAGCATGTCCATGCCGGCGGCCTTGAACTGGCGCGTCAGCTCAATAGATTCGGTCAGCGTCTGCTCGTCTTGCCCATCAAACTCGATCACGCCAAAACGAATAGTCAGCGGCAGGTTCTGTGGCCAGACCTCACGGACCGCGGCCAGGGTTTCCAGCAGAAAGCGGGAGCGATTCTCGAAACTGCCGCCATAGGCGTCGGTGCGCTGATTGGCATGCGCGGAGAAAAAGCTCTGGGCCAGATAGCCGTGGGCAAAGTGCAGCTCCAGCCATTCAAAACCCACTGCCAGGGCGCGCTTGGCGGCGGCGACGAAGTCAGCCTTTACCCGGGCAATATCGTCCAGGGTCATCGCCTCGGGCATTTTGGGCAGGTTTGCACCGAAGGGTATGGCGGACGGTGCAATGGTCTGCCAGCTGCGCTCGTCATCGTCAGCGATGTGATCGTCACCTTCCCATGGGCGGTTGGCACTGGCCTTGCGGCCGGCGTGGGCAATCTGGATGCCAGGCACCGCACCATGGGCCTTGATGCTGCGCACAACCGGAGCGAAGGCCTCGGCCAACTGGTCGTTCCAGATGCCAGCGCAGCCGGGGGTAATACGGCCTTCCGGCGAAACTGCCGTGGCTTCGACAATCACCAGACCTGCACCGCCGCGGGCCATGCCGGTGTAGTTGGCCATATGCCAATCGTTGATCAGGCCGTCGGTGGCCGAGTACTGGCACATGGGCGGTACCGCAATGCGGTTACGCAGGGTGACGTCTTTCAGACTGAAGGGTTGAAACAATGCAGACATGGGAGCTTCCGTGAGGTGACAGAGAATGAGGGTTTGGTTCAGTTGTTCGATAATATTCGAACTATGGATCATAAGTAAAGCCGAGTGTATGATTCAGACCATGCGACCTTTCAAACATCCCCCGGTGAGTGACTTCAATCTTGAGCGCGTGCTCTACGCCCTGAGTGACCCCGTGCGCCTGGAGGTCGTGCAGCGTCTGGCCGAGGTGGTCGAAGCCAGCTGCGGCGACCTGGACGGCGGCCGGCCCAAATCCAGCATGTCGCATCACTTCCGCGTGCTACGCGACGCCGGGCTGGTCTGCACCAAAAGCGTCGGCACCACGCATATGAACTCCCTGCGCCGCGCCGAGCTCGATGAGCGGTTTCCCGGTTTGCTGACAGCGATACTTGCCCAGTCTGCCCCCGCCGAGCCCAGCCAGACCGGTAGCTGAGCGGCAAAAGTACGGCGCGTTTTGGTTAGTGATGGTTTATGTAACTGTGCAGAGCAGTCCTCGGTGTCTGACCAGCGGTGCTGGTCAGGCGGGACCTTACAAGCAGCAGGAGGACTTGGTCGCGCTTGCCAATAGCGAGGCAAGTGACTCCTCCTCCTTTGGGGCACCTGCGTTGAGTTGTTCGATATAACCTTTGATCCGACCTACTTCGCTGTCGGTAAACCCTTCTTTTGTTGCAGCGGCGACCGCGCAAACAAGGTCGGTATTCTCTTTTCCTAGCGCGAAGTAAGCCGTCAGGGCGACAAGTGCTTTTTCTCGCTGACTGAGCGTGGACGCCTCGGTATGGTTTGCGGCTTTGCTGATCATCTGAATATCCTTATCTACGTTTCACAATGTTGGCCGTGCGGCCGGTTGGGCGGAGCCGTGAGGCTCCTTTCCGGGCTCAGACTGATTGATCAGGTCCAAGCCAGGTATAAACTGAAACTCAACGCTGCAATCAATGAAGTGACGAACCCCATCAGGACGTACCAGCCGAACACTCTTTTGTTCACCAGGGGCAGCACTGCTGCCATCGCGGGGATGCTGGTTACCGATCCCGCAAGCAGGAAGCCCAGTGCTGCGCCGCCGCTCATGCCCATCTTCATCAGCCCCTCAACCAGTGGCACCGCCGCGACCCCATTTACATACGCAGGTGCTCCGAGAATGGTGGCGAGTGGGATAGCCCATACGTTGGCGGTGCCAACCCATTGCGCGACCATTTCCGCGGGTATGTAGCGAATTAGGAGGCTTTCGATCAGAAAGGCGAGGACCATCCATTTCGTCAGAAAGCGCGTTACGGTGACCAGCTCCTGCCAGAACACCTTGGTACTCGCCGGGTCCTTCCAGAAGAGCCAGTGCGGGCTCACTGCCTCGCCCAGCGATACCTTTCTTGCTGGCGTGCCATTGCGCAAAGGGTTACGGAAGTATCCCAATCTCTCCAAAAGGAGCGTCGCGAAGCCGACACCAAGGCCCATGAATATTGCCGCGACCAGTTTGGCGCTGGCGAACTCGTAGCCGAGCACTGCACCGGTCAAAACATACATGCCAGGGCTTATGATCGGAGAGGAGATCCAGAACGTCATGATTGCAGAGAGCGGCATGCCGGTTCGCAGTAGCACAGCCACCAGCGCCACTACGGAGCAGGAGCAGAAAGGAGACATCGCGCCCAGGAAGGCTGCCGCAAAGATAACGACGATGATTCGGCCTCGGAACACGCTGGTGACCAGAAGATCCACGCTGCTCGCTCTAAGGTAGGCGCCGATTACAAAAGCAAACAGCAAGTAGGGCGCCAACGTATATAGGGTTTCTGCAGTGAATATGAGGCTCTCAACGAACTGCGAACGATCGCTGAGCAGTAACAGAAACAGAATAATGCCGCTCGCCAGGATGGCGCTATCCAGCCTGGTTAGCGCTTGGCGGGCGCTCCCCCAGAGAGTTTCTTTCAACGGTGAAATATTTGCAGCCAGTGGTTCCCTGTTCATGTCGTACTTCCTGTCTTGTAGGTTCAATGCCTGAAATAGGTTGCAATTCAATACTGTTGTGCAATGCAACTACACGGTTAAAAAAGAGTGGCCGAAGCCACCCCAGTCATTTAAACGTTTAGCTCGCCGCGCGGCGCAGCTCTTTTGGCGAGCACTCGGCTCGTTGTTGAGCTTTCCGCCCGAGCTGCTCAAGAAGTTCGATAGTTGATTTTCTGACCTCAGGGCTAAAAGCCGAGATCAACTCCGCCTCCTCTTCGATAAAGGACTTACGCACCTCCGCGTATAGCCTCTTGCCCTCTTCCCGGGCCTCCAGCCGGACTGCCCGGCGATCTTCGGCATCTTCAACGCGCCCTACCAGCGCTTTCCGAACGATCCCGTCTACCGCGCGACTGGCTGTGCTTTTATCTAGCTTAAGCTGTTCCGCCAAGGCATTCAGCCCCATCGGTCCTCGCTCGACAATGGCCTCAAGGGCGGACCACTGAGAAAGCGTGACGTCGTGACAACAAATCCGCTCCTTATCCCTCGACTGATAGGCGCGCACCAATCGGCATACCGAGTCGTACATTTTCTCTGCATCTTGCATTAGGTCGCCAGACATAGTTGCTTTCCAATAAAGTTGGTATATGCAACAAAATAAACCTCAGTCTATTTCTCGTCAAGTTTTTTGGTGGCAGAGCTTTGATCGAGTGGGTGGGGAGCAGGAGAAAGGTGCAATTGTGCTGAACGGGATGCGCTGCCTAGACTTGGAAAGGATCTAGGCAGTAGGGACCGGCGGCAAGCAACCAGGATATGAAGTCGCTTGCCGAGCTCGGCTCAGGCTCCTGTCTTGATCCTCGTCCAGCTCCGGGTACGTACCCGTTCCGCTGCCATGGGCAATGGCTCCAGGGTGTAAAGCCGGGCTTGCACTTCCTGGGGTGGATAGGCGCCCGGGTTGTTTCTCAGCGTCTCGTTGACCAGTGGTGTAGCCGCTGCGTTGGGGTTGGCGTAGCCGACCTCGTTGCTGATGCTGGCTGCCACCTCGGGCTTCAATATGTAATTGATGAACGCGTGGGCCTGTTCGGGGTTGGGCGCATCCGCCGGGATCGCCATCAGATCGAACCACACCTGGGTGCCTTCCTTGGGAATGCGATATTCGATCTTCACGCCGTTGCCGGCTTCGCTGGCCCGTGCGTTGGCTTGCAGAATGCTGCCGGACCAGGCGACCGCCACGCAGAGTCACCTGATCCCAACTACCTTTAGAAGGGGTAATCGTCCTCTCGCCCGCGGCGGGGGAACCACGGCTGCTTAGCGAGCAAATTATTCTCCTGCGATCCTATATCAAGTTGCTTTTCAACCATTTCAGCTCAGTACGAGCGTGACAGCCCCTCATACAACGAGGGCCCTTACGTCTTTGAGGGATCCTCGTCCCCCTGCAAACAGACTTTCGATTTTACCGTTAGCGCCAATATGCAAACGCACGTTGATAAGGCTAGGTGAGGCCGGTGACATCCACTGCCCTTGCTCAAGCACAAACGCCTGTTTATCGAGGCCGACATGCTCCCGCAGGTAACACGCCAACGGGCCGGCCGCCATGCCCGTTGCGGATTCTTCCTGAATGCCATACCGGGGCGCGAACATACGCGCTCCTGCATCTCGTCCATCTCCGACACCATCGAAGGAAAATACATAAAGCCCGATCAGATCCAGAGCGTCACTGAGCTCTTCAATCAACGCAAAATCTGGTTCGAGACCCTGGATCACACCTGCGTCGCGAATACCGACGACGACAAAACTGTTGCCCGTATTCACCAGTGTCGGACTTGCGCCGGCGATGAGATCGGCGCTGTTTATCCCGAGCGATCGTAGCACCAACTGATGATGGTCATCAGTGAGCGGCTCATAACGAGGCGCTTTTTGCTCCATATACGCTGACTCATGCACTATTTTGATGGATCTGCATCCATCAATGGTCTCTTTGGAGGAGTCATCGCTTGTCAGCAGGCCGTTCTGACTCAGGTAGCTGAATGTCGCGATCGTCGCATGGCCGCAGTGAGCGATCTGCTGAGTGGGCGTAAAGAATTCCAGTTTTATGTCTGCAAGATCAGACGCAGACACAAACGCCGTTTCCGACAAGCCGACGGCTGCGGCGATCATCTGTTTTTGTTCAGAGCTAAACCGCTCTGCATCCAACACAACTCCTGCCGGGTTGCCGCCGGAATCGCCGTCAACAAAAGCACTCACGATCGGGACTTCAATTTTCATGGCCGGTGCTTGAGCACCTTTGCTAGTAATCGCGTCGAGTGACATTTGATGTTCCTCTGGTGGTTGATGTCCCTTCATTCTTCCAACGTTCCGCACATGGAACAAACGGATAAAATTCGGCTATGCTTAATTAAAACTTAACCATAGACAGAATAGAGCCCGTGCAAAAACTACCTCCATTAAGGGCATTACAAGCATTTCGGTACGCTGCTAGAGAACTAAGCTTCAAGTCGGCGGCTGAGGCCCTGAACATTTCCCAGGCAGCCGTCAGCAGCCACATTCGTGGCCTGGAGGATTTTCTAGGGTTGAAACTTTTTGTTCGTCTAACCCGTGAAGTGAGATTGACGCATGAAGGCAGAGCGCTTTCAGGGTATGTGGAGACGGGCTTTCAGGAGTTGGAAAGAGGTATAGCGCTATTTGCGCCAGACTCCAATCCCGGGCGACTGACCGTGGCAACGGTGCCATCTTTTGCCAGTCGGTGGTTAGTGCCTAGAATTGATTCGTTTCAGAAAGCTCACCCTGAGCTCCAGCTAAGCCTTCAACCCAATCTACAGTTGGTTGGTTTTCAGAGTGATGGCGTGGATCTAGCGATACGGTATGGCAGCGGTAATTACCCTGGGCTCGAGTCCAGGCTACTGCTCGAAGAAAAACTGCTGCCGGTGTGTCACAGCATGCTTACTGATAGTGAACCTGTGACGCCTGAGAGCCTGGTAAAACTTCCGTGGCTTATCGATGAATCAATCGAAATGGACAGTTCGTGGAGGGCGTTTCAGGAAGCACTCGGCATTGAAATACCTGACAGTTCCATAACACTTCGAGTGACCGAGGGAACGACGCTTGTCGAGGCTGTGCTTGCCGGCAGAGGTATTGCGCTGATGCGATACAGCCTTGTTGCCGATCTCCTTAAAGCCGGCTTGCTTCAGAGCCCGATCGAAATTTCGGTCCCGGCAGAATACCAGTACTACCTGGTTGCACCAGAAGCGAAATTTCGCACGGGCAAGGTTCGCACATTTGTATCGTGGATTTTCGGAGAAGTAGGTTATTAATCACTCAGATTCATTTTAGCTAACTGGAATGGAAGCAATTTTCTTTCATTAGCTAGCGTTCGAATATCGAGCTCATGAAAGAGGCTTTCACTGAGATACTCGTATGTCCTTAGATAATCAAACCCATACTTTCCCACCTCATATCGATTCGATAAGATAATAATTTTCCTGATCCCTGCCATACGAATTACCATATAACAGAGTGCGCAAGGCTCTCCTGAAGCAATTAGAGTTGCCCCTTCCAATGAGACGTCTTTTTCATTCCTTGAAGCCTCCCTTATCGCCTGGATTTCAGCGTGTGCGGTGCAGTCCAGATGCTTGGCGACTTGATTTACTCCTTTGCCAATGAGGTCCCCATTTTGATTGAGAATAATTGCCGAAAACGGCAAGCCATCTGCATTAACACTGCTGACAGCCAAATCAATGGCGATTTCTGAACACTCCATGAGACGTCCTTCCGAAATAGCGTCACACATCAGCGATCTCAGTATTCGAAGATGGACTCAGGTTTGAAACGCTTAGTTCGAGGGCAATACTTTCGGCTCGATGCCTGGCATTAGCCACTGACGTCCGATGCCTCTCGTCACCAAATTCCTGGTATTCGGCGGCAATTTCGTAGACTGTGTCCACTCCGAGATACTTACTTAGAGTCCGCAGGTGTGGCGCCAAGTGACCAGACTCTTCTCGTATTCCGCCTTTTTCAAAACCGAACTCTCCGCTGGATGTGACTATGACCAATATCTTGCCTGAGAGTAGAGGCTGTAAAGGGAAGTCTCCCCGTGAGAGATCAAAATCAAACGTTTTGTCGATGCGCACGATTTGATCGAACCAGGCCTTCAGCTGAGCAGGCATGCCATAGTTATACATTGGTGAGGAAATCAAGATGACATCGGCTTTGGCTACCTCCGCTATCAGCGTATCGGATAGTGCCAGTCTCTCTCTGTGCTGGGGTCCTCTTTTCCTCAGGGGTAAACACTGCGCCAATCCAATCTTGTGTAATGAAATCAGGTGGATTCACTCCAACGTCACGATAAATATAGTCATCATCGGGCCGCTTCCGTTGCCAGGTCTCGATAAATCGACGAGCGATGTTTTTCGATATGGAGTCATGATCTGGGTTCGGGTTGTTTGCCGCTCTCACGCTTGAGTCGATGTGCAATAGAGTGCTCATTGTCTGTACCTCGGTTGATGAATAACAGGTGCTATTTTGTGAGCCTTTGGAGACCGGAACAAACGAAAAGAGTGCACTTGCAGATGAGTTGAACTCATCTACAATAGTCAGGATCTGGTGGCAAATTCGGAGATTACCGTGCAGGTATCGTTACAAGCGCTGAAAGCCTTTGAGTCGGCTGCCCGCCTGGGGACCTTTAAGTTGGCTGCAAAGGAGCTCTCACTGACGCCAACCGCTATTTCACACCACATCAGCAACCTGGAAGGTCGGTTAAATGTAAGTTTGTTTCATCGGCAGGGAAGACGGATATCACTCACCGGAACAGGTTCAAGATTGGCTAAAGCCACCTCGGAAGGATTTCGAAAAATTGATGGTGCGCTGGAGGAGGTGATGAAGGCTGGCAGTGCTGTCAGGGTGTCGACAACATCATCCTTGGCAGCCATGGTGCTGATCCCTTCCCAGAACGAATTTGAGCAATCCAATCCAGATATTTCTATCGAAATTTCGACAGGCGAGTCCGTTGACAGTCAACCGTATATTATTCCAATTCGCTTTGGCGATGTTTCATTAGTCAAGTCGTCTGACATCATCAGATCCGAGTCTTTTAATGTGTTTGGCGCTTATGGAATGCAGTCCCCGGCATGGTCAGATGAACCCATTACCCTTTTTACAACGGAGTGGAAAAATAGATCCTTACCGGACCCTCCACTAGCCGCGTGGTTGGAAACAAACGGACTGGCGGGGGCTGACATTAAACTCAAAAAATTTGATCAAGAGCTTTTCGGGATTCAACAAGCCATGGCAGAAAATGGACTTGTGTTCTGTTCTACGACACTCACTAGAAAACTGTTAAAAGCTAAACTTCTGAAGCAATTTGAAACCCGGCCGGCTACGTCAGACCTTTGCTACTACGTACCAAATAAGGGCAGCTTCGAAACGAGAGGTGCCGTCAGATTTTTAAACTGGATTGAGCATATTTTAAACCAGTAGTCCGCACGCATACCTGGTCCTCGGCGGACAGCCCGGTGGACCTAGCCGTGAAGCAGTATGCGCCGTGCTAAGCCCTTCGCGGCGGGGCCGGCGCTCCCACCAGGATCAACACCTACGCTGCGAGGTAATCAGCCGCCCCCTTTGGTCAAAACCGTGCACCGAAACTCCCACTGGTTATTTGGGTCAGATTGAACTGACACCGGTTTTTTCTGACCCTGGTTTTTGATGCCGGCTGAGTTTGAGCTTATGGTTGAGGCGATAAAAACCATGGTTGGCATCGTGACGGAACCAACGACAGGAGCGGTTTAATATGTCGATAATACGGACAGATGAGCAGGCGGATGCTCAGGAAATATTGAAGTCGGTCTTGAAGACTGCGCACTTTTATCGAGCTATGAGTGAGGAGTTGGCGCAAAACCCCGTGGGTGAGGTGCTCGCTGATATTGCGAATGAGCGGGAGGCATTTGTCGCGCCTTTTGAGCAGGCGGTCAAGCAGCTGGACGAGTTGCCAGCAGAGCCGGATGCGGACAGGGAGTGGTTCGAGGAGCTGGGAGGCAAGATCGCCAAATTTCTTTCTGCCGATTCCAAAGCCGCTGTCCTGAACAAGTGTATCGAAAAGGACGAGGCTCTCTTCGAGCTGCTTGACGGCGCTGAGCAAGATGACAAGTCGCCAGAGCTCACGCGCTTGATTGACTCCCTTGAGGAGCATCTTGCTGATACCAGAACGCGTATCAGCAATTGCTAGAAAAGCGGTGTCAGATGAAAACTACGACTGCCAGTAGACATAGCCGCGAAGCAGGATGCTCTCTCCTCATCGCGGACAGTTGTGAGGTTCATTCATTGGCTGTCGTTTGGAATGGGTGACGTACAGCGAGGTAAGGTGGCCTGGCAAGGTAAGTCAAAGGATGGATGGGACTGGTGACGGAATACGCTATGTAGTGACACAGTGAGGCTCGGTCGAGCCCGAGTTGAACAACCATCGCCTGGTTCTCGATGTTTGACGAACTCGGACTCAGTTTTGAAACGTAGTACTTTATGGCCTGCAAGGCAAAATAATCTAGCGGCCGTTGGGCTTAAAAAGCCCGCCCCCGTTGTGTTTAAAAACCCCGCCCCCGTGGCGCTTTTGAAGACGTCCAAACTTTGCAGAACTGTCCTCAATCTGGCTGTCATTAATGCTTGATAAAGGAGCTTGATCGGCGATCTGCTCCACATTGCTCACCGGCGCACTGCCCACGTTGTGAAACTTTCTTAGGCGTTCTGCTCCGTCTTGGGCCATCGCGCTGCCTATCGATGCAGTACCAAAGATGGCCACTATTGCTGTGCTAATAACTACTTTTTTGATAAGACTAAAACTGTTCATGGTGTGATTCCTTTAAGAAGCAATTCGTAAGTGATGTTGCGTGTTGACGAGATGCATTGTGCAGTAGCGGTTCATATGAATTTATCCAATTCGTCTCGAAAACATGGCATAACGTATTTAATGGTGGGCAGGCTCGCGGCGTTGCTCAGGCGTTTATTGTGGGCGCTCGCACCCGCCACGCGGTCCGTTATCGGGGTCTATACGCTGTTTGATATAGCGGCTAAAAGCCACTGTTACCTATTGAAGAAAGGGAACGTGGAGTGTGTAAATCGACCCTGTATCAGAGCAGACTGACAATGAAGTCAACCCCACGCTTTGTCACTGGCACAACCACCAGGCTCAATGGCAGGGCCACCAGGAATGAGGTGACCCATGCCATCGGCCAGGTCGCTAATGCTTCTGCTAGCCCACCCGTCATCAGGGCCATTGCCAGTGACATGCCGCCGGACATGATCAGCGACATGATGGTGGCGAATAGGAGAGACGTTCCGGTTTCTTTACTCATGGTGCATTCACTCCTCTGACAGCATGGTGCGCTAGGCTGCTTGCGTTTCCGCCGCGAGGCCGCTCAGGACGCGGTCAAGCTCTTCATCCAGGTGCCTAGCAGTCAGCTCATCCTGTTCACTATTCAGATGAAAAAATGGAATGCTCGCCAAGGCCTGCAGCCTTAACCCAGTTGACCCAGATCGCCAGCCTGGTAACGCGCAACTACCGCGTCGATGTCGCGTTGGGTGCTCATGGCGAACGGGCCCTGTTGAACGAAGGTTTCGTTGATGGCCTCCCCGCAGAGCATCGCAAAATGACTGCGTGAGGCGGACGTTCCTCGCACGGCAACCACCGCACCGGCCGCTTTGGCAATCGTGCTGGATTCGCCTTTTCTGAGACGGAATCTCTCGCCATGCACTTGGTATTCGATATCGCCTTCAACCGCATAGATCCAGGCATTGAAGCCAGCTTGGATAGGGTGCTCAAACACGGATGAATGATCTGCGTACCCGTCGAGAATAGTGACGGGCCACACCGACCTCGCTGCTGACGCTGCGCCATTGCTTTCACCAAGAACCAGCCGCACTCGGTAGCCTTTCCCTCTCAACGTCGGCATATCCTCGCGCTTCACATGCAAGGAGCTGGGTGCGTCGTATTTCAGACGCGCCGGCAGGTTCACGAAAATCTGCAGACCATGGATTCTGGCCCCATCTCTTGGCGCTTCATCGTGAATGGCACCGCGGCCTGCATTCAGCCAGTAGAGGTCGCCCGCTTGAATATCAAAATCATTGCCCAGCGAGTCTCGATTATTGAATTGGCCTTCTGTGTCTTCAAACAGCACAGAGACCGCGGAAATCCCTGCATGGGGATGAGCACCGAACGTCGATTCGGTCATGGTGTAGTGATCCACCATGATGATCGGGTCCATGGTTCCGAAAAACTGGGAATGACGAAAACCCAGTCCAGTAAATCCCGAACCAACTTTTAAAGGTTTGCCGATCACTGGGGCGGGCGCTGGTCCGGTGTAATGTTGCTGAGCCATTTGATGAGTCATGGGTGTTCTCCGTTCCACTTATGGTGTGGAATTAATCTATCAATTTGGTTTTCTGGAAAAAATGGCTAGAATTTGAACGGCGCATTTCATTTTCAGGACGATCGAGTGAAAGTTGACCTGAACGACTATTTTTATTTTGTGCATGTGATCGAGAAGCAAGGCTTCAGTGCGGCGGCAGCGGCGCTGGGTATGCCGAAGTCTCGATTGAGCCGTCACGTGGCTCAGCTTGAAGACCGCCTGGGTATCAGGCTGCTACAAAGAACGTCCCGCCATGTTGCGGCAACCGAGGAGGGAAAAAGCTTCTACCACCACGCCCGAAAGCTGGTGGATGCCATGGAGCTGGCGGAAGCAGCGATGGACAACCGTAGTGGAAGCCTGTCCGGAAAAGTCGTCATCAGCTGTTCAACCGGTGTGGCTCAGTTCTTATTACTCGATATCCTGACCGAATTCGTAAGGCAACATCCTGATGTGCTTATCGAGGAGCGTGTTTCCAACAGCATGATCGATTTGGTAGCCGAGGGCGTGGATATTGCCATTCGTGGACACAGCGGCGATCTGCCGGATTCCAGTCTCATCCGGCGGTCGCTTGCCAGAGTCGACTGGCCATTCTATTGCTCGCCGGACTATCAGAAGCAGTTAGAGCCGCTAGAAACACCCTACGACCTGGCCCGGTGTCGGTTTCTGAAAGTCGGACGATCCAGGGCGAAAGATGCGATTCCCCTGCAACACGCAGACGGCCTTCGCACGCACCAGACAATTCCGATCGCCTTATGCTCTGAAGACATGTCGACCATCAGGCAAGCGGCGATCGATGGCCTGGGTGTTACCGCTCTGCCGGAGTATGTCTGTAGATCGGCGCTTCAGACCGGTCAATTGGTACGGATTCTGCCAGACTGGATATCGCAGTCCGCGAATCTAAGTCTGTTGATGCCTTCCAGGCTCGGCGTGCCGGCGCACACAAAAGCGCTCGCGGAGTTTATTCGCGAGAAACTGCCATCGGCCACTGCGTCAACCTCATAGAGCAACTCTGATTAAATCCGGGAGAGCATGCACTTGAAGAAAATCTGCATCGTTGGCGCTTCCGGAAAGCTCGGCAAGTACATGGTCCAACATGCTCTGGATCGGGGTTATGAGGTCGCCTGCGTCTGTCGACACAAAAGCGTAGACAAGCTTGATGAATTCCGCAATCAGATCACTATTCTGCCCGGCGATACCGATGATCGTGAGGTGATCAAGAAAGCGGTCAGTGGGTGCGATGGCGTACTGACGGTACTGGTGCCGTGGGGCGTCCGTCAGTATTCATCAGGCACTGCGCAGGCGGTGCTGGATTTCGCCGAGCCGGATGCCCGACTGATATTTTCATGCGGCTGGCACATCACGCGGGATGGCAAAGATCGGTACTCTTGGCAGCTTAGAACGCTGGTTGCGGTTTTCGGAGCGCTTGGAAAGCTTTTCCGGCTTGTGGAGATCAGCGATCAGGAAGAAGCGTGCCGACGAGTCTTCAATAGCCAAAAAAGATGGACGGTGGTGCGTGGAAGTGACCTCGAAGAAGGCGCGAGTCAAGGGCTGCCGCTCTGGAGCCGGCATGTTGGTGACCCCGTTTTGGCGAGTAATCTGACCCGACGGACCGATTTCGCGCTTTTCATGGTTGAAGCGCTCGCCAATGAGGACCTGGGGCACGAGGCACCGGCCATCGTTGGTTGTCAGACGGAATCTGCTCTCGCCCACGCACCGACCTCATAACCGGGGCCGGGGAATACGGGTCACCGGTTATCTTCAGCAGGAACCGTTCCTTCGGCTTTATCGCGGCCATGTCGGATGCAGGTTGTCGATGATGTATGGATGTGCGTGCTCACGCCCGGACTCGGCAGTATGCGGATGATCTGGAGCCAGGCTGTCGTGCCGGTGCAGCAGCTCTGAGGGATCATTCGCCGGCCAGAGTTTGATCGCCGGGACCAGAGCAACGATCGCCAGTCCAGCCAGTACCAGCAGGGTAATCTGCATGCCGGCGACCGCACCGAGCCAGCCGGCCAATGGATAAGCAATCAACCACCCCGCATGCGACAACGAAAACTGTGCGGCAAACACCGCGGGGCGGTCCTGCCCATGGGAAGACCTGGTGAGGAGCCGGCCGACAGGTGTTTGCACGGCGGAAAAGCCTGCGCCAAGCGAGACCCACAACGGTAGCAGCCATGCCAGCCTGTCTACAGGGAGGGCAGCGATCAGCCCGACAATGAGTACGATCGCCCCTGTCAGCATGACCTGGCGGTCCTGCCAGCGCTGCAGCAGAGAAGGCAATGCGAAGGCTGCCAGCATCGAGCCGCCCCCGAATGCAGCGAACGCCATTGCCGTGTGCTGCTCGGTCAGTCCGAACTGACCCTGAACCAGTACCACCGTGTTCACGATAACCATGGCCCCTGCCAGGCTAACGACCAGGTTCAGGGCCATTACCCCGCGCAAACGAGGCGTGGCAATAAAGATCTCGAAGCCACGGCGGGCGCGGGCATATACGCCCTTGCGCTTCTCTGCCTTGATGGCTGAGGGAATAGCCACCGAAGCTACCAGTAGCGCGGAGGCGATGAACCCGATGACTGTTCCCGAAAAGAGCGCCTGCCAACTTGTGAACGCCAGTATCAGCGCCGCCAACGCCGGGCTGGCGAGATTTTCCAGGTCATAGGCTAGCCGCGACAGGGACAGGGCTTTGGTGTACTCAGCTTCATTCGGTAGGGTGTCGGGGATGGTGGACTGGAAGATGGGCGTGAATGCGGCAGACGCGGACTGCAGCATCGCTATCAGCAGATACACTTCCCAGACTTCAGTGACAAACGGCAGGGCCACGGCAGTCGCGGCACGGACCAGATCCAGCATGACCAGCAGTACTCTGCGCGGGACATTCTCGGCCAGTGCTGAAGCAAAGGGTGCAATCAATACATAGGCGGCCATCTTTATGGCCAAGGCGGTGCCCAGCACTTTGCCGGCGTCCTCACCCGCCAGATCGAACGCGACGATGCTGAGCGCGACGGTGGCCAGGCCGGTACCCAGCAAGGCAACAACCTGGGCCAGGAACAGATGTCGGTAGGTGCGGTGTCTCAGGATATCAAGCACGGCGTATCATCATTGAAGGTGACTGCGGGTGGACCCTGGGGTCGCCTGGCATATCTGATTCATTGCTATGGGGGAATGGAGTCCGTTCAGGTAATATTAGCCCAATATCGCTGCCCACAAGCTGACTCATGATCTCTGCCCACCACCGTAAAATGCTGCTGCCGATGCTTCTGATGCTACTCGCGTTGGCTGGCATGTCACTCTCTGCGGTCGGTGAAGCATCTTCCCATGGCCTGGCCGAGCTGGCGGGTGAAATGGCCGGAGGGGATCATGACCACGGTCATGACCACTCCCATGGCCATGATGAGATTGATGGGAAATCGGATGGGCACGCTCATCATGATTCCAGTAATCACAGTCACGAATCCCTGGATCATCCCACTGTTCGGCCCGTATCCGGCCCCCGAATGTCCGTCCGGCAATTGCCTATCCTGGCCGGCGAGTCCCCCCGCAGATTTCGTTACCGCCTCGAGCGCCCGCCCAAAGCGTCCTGACCGCTCAAGTCTCGCTGCAACGCAGCTTATCTAACCCATCTTGTTGGAGCTTTTATGTTGTCAATTTTGTTTGACGATCGTTGGCGTGCGCGTGCGCGTGCGGGTACCGGCGGAAGTCGGCTGTTCAGGATCTTTCTGACCCTCGGTCTGCTCGGCATGAGCGCTGACGTGCTGGCCCACGCGGTCGCCGAAGGCGACAAGGGATACATTCAGGAAATCACCGGTGTGAACCTTGTTGCGTTCATGTACCTGGGGGCCAAGCACATGGTCACCGGCTATGACCATTTGCTGTTCCTGCTAGGCGTGATCTTCTTTGTGTATCGCATGCAACACATCGCTATCTACGTCAGCCTGTTTGCCGTCGGGCATTCCCTGACCATGCTGTTGGGCGTGTATTTCAACATCGGCATCAACAGCTACATCATCGATGCAATCATCGGGTTGTCGGTGGTGTACAAGGCATTGGATAACCTGGGGGCGTATCAGCGCTGGTTTGGTTTCCAGCCCAATACCAAGGCCGCCACGCTCATCTTTGGTCTGTTCCACGGCTTTGGCCTGTCTTCGAAGATTATCGAATACGACATCTCCCCGGATGGCCTGGTCCCGAATCTGCTCGCGTTCAATGTCGGCGTGGAAATCGGGCAGCTCATTGCGCTGGCCATGATCCTGATCGTGATGAGCTTCTGGCGTAAGACGGACGGCTTTTTCCGTCATGCCTACACCGCCAACGTGGCCATGATGGGCGCGGGGTTCCTGCTCATCGGTTATCAGCTTACCGGCTACTTCATTGCCTGATTCTGGAGAATTTCATGTACAACACTGATATGCCCTCACGGGCCGACCTACCCAGCACTGCAAAACTCATCCGCTCCACCATCATCTCCGCAGTGGTTGCGCTGGTGCTGCTGGTGACCGTGGTCATGCCAGCGGAATACGCCATGGACCCGACGGGTGTAGGCCGCTTACTGGGCTTGACCGAGATGGGTGAGATCAAGCAACAGCTCGCCGAAGAAGCGGCTGCTGATGAAGCCGCGCAGCTGGCGGCGGTACCTGCTGTAACCGAGGAACGTGCTCCCGAGCCCGCCGCTCCGATGCAGCAGGTTGCCAGCACCCCTGAGCCACAAATCGAACCGGCAGCGGCAGCACCTGCACCCGCGGCTGCGGCGGAGCCCGAATGGACGGATGAAGTCCGCTTTGTGCTTACGCCCGGAGAAGGCACCGAGTTCAAGCTGACCATGGAAGAAGGTGCGGTTGCCAGCTTTCACTGGGTATCCGAGGGTGGCCCCGTCAACTTTGATACCCACGGTGATGGCGGCGGCCAGTCGATATCCTACGAGAAAGGACGCGGTGTAGCGGAGGATGAGGGCGAGCTGACGGCTGCGTTCACCGGCAACCATGGCTGGTTCTTCCGCAACCGCAACAATGGTGATGTCACCATGGTGTTGCGCACCCGAGGCAACTACGGTGAGTTGAAACGGGCGATGTAAAGCGCAGGAGCTGCTTAGGCACCGTTGCACCGGGCCAGTCTCGAATCGAGGCTGGCCTGGTGTCCATACACGGGTGTTTTTGCCGACACCGCACGCTCGCTCTCAGTCGACTTTTACAACCTTTCCAATACAGTCGCTACGCCCTGGCCGCCGCCAATACACTGGGTTGCCAGCGCATACTGGCCGCCGGTTCTTTTCAACAGCGCTGCCGCCTTGCCGGTGATACGGGCTCCGGTCGCGCCAAGCGGGTGGCCGATCGCCAGGCCGCCGCCGTCCATGTTGATGGTGTCCTCATTCAGACCCAGCTCGCGGATACAGGCCAGTGCCTGTGACGCAAACGCTTCGTTGATCTCCACCACATCCAGTGCCTCGGCCTTGATTCCGGCGCGGGCCAGCGCCTTGCGTGTGGCCGGGACGGGGCCCAGGCCCATCAGGGCAGGATCGACGCCGGCGGTGGCTACGGCCATTACCCGCGCCAATGGCGTCAGCCCGTGGCGGCGGGCATAGGCTTCGGTCGTGACCAGTACGACGGCAGCACCATCGGTCAGCGGCGAGGAGGTTCCGGCGGTCACCACGCCATCCGCTCGGAATGCTGGCTTCAAGCTGGCCAGGGCCTCAAGAGAGGTTGCCGGGCGGATGCAGCCGTCTTCTCTGATCAGGTCTCCCGAAGCCAGGCGAATGGGAATGATCTCGTCGCTCAGGCGGCCTTCCCGACGGGCCAACGCGGCATTGCTATGTGATTGCAGCGCCAGTTTTTCCTGATCAGCACGGGAGATCGGGTACAACGAGGCCACGTTTTCGGCGGTCTCACCCATACTGATATAGGCATCGGTGTGCTCTAACAATTCTGGATTGGGTGAAAAGGTCAGTCCCCCCTGGGGCACCTGGCTCATGGATTCCACGCCGAAGCACAGATATGCCTCCCCCATGCCTGCTTCGATTTGCGCAGCGGCGATGTGCAGGGCAGACATGGAGGAGCCGCAGAAGCGGTTGACCGTCATGCCACTGAAGCTGTGGGGAAAGCCCGCCAGTAGCGAAGCAATTCTGGCCACATTGTTGCCCTGCGGTCCTTCCGGGTAGGCACAGCCGGCGATTACATCTTCGATAGAGTCGGGATCAATATCCAGCTGGCGGGTGAAGTCACGTAGCAGGTGGCCAGCAAGCGTATCCGGGCGCATGTCCGCCAGGGCGCCCTTGCGGGCGAAGTGAAAGGGCGTGCGGGCGTATGCTGAAATCAGTGCTTTCATGGTATCTCCAGAATTAACTGTTATTCACGGACGGTAGTTGTGCGAACTGAGCGGGTTGGCGCTGGCACTGGCCCGTTCAACCACTTCAATACATCGCCGATCATCTGACGGTCGGCCAGGATCCGGTTGTGACCGCCGCTGGCTAGCCAGAGCGAATGGGCGGATGAGGCGCGCAGGTTGGCCTCGGCATCAGACAGCGGAACGATGGCGTCATCTGCGGCATGGACCAGAAGAATCGGAGCCTTCAACGCGTTCAGTGCGCGATCGACCCGGTAGCGCTGCAGGGGCTCGCCCAATGCATGGGTGATCTGCCTGACCATCTGCCGCAAGGCACGTGGGCTGAGCCCCTGCCGCCGGGCCTGCGCGAGGGCGTAATCCTCGGCCCCGCGTGGGGCGCAGATCAGCACTACATTGTCGGGCTTGAGCCCATAGGCTTCCGCCGCGAGCGCGGTCATTGCCGCGCCAATGGAGTGGGCGATCACTGCGCAGGGTTGCTTGAGAGCGGCTGCCGTTTCAGCGATGGACTTGGCCAGCAGGGGCAATGGCGCGCTTTCGCCGTCCGCCTCGCCATGCCCGGGCAGATCAATAGCGGCAACGCGGTAGCCGGCATTCAGCAGCGGTGCCACGAAGCCGCCCATGGCAAAGTGATCCCGTTCCCATCCATGCACCAGCAGGACCAACGGGCCGGCGCCTCTGACCCAGAAGGGCACCTGATGGCCGTCTACGCAGATTTCCCGGCGCTCGAAATCCTCGAATGCCTCCGCCCAGTGCCGGCGGCTGGTATTGGGGCGCGGTTTCAGAAAGGCGCGGGCCCCCAGTGAGCCAAAGTAGCCGGGTAGCAGGGCCGATATGAAACCGGTCACAGCGGTTGTTGCTTGCGTTCCCACATTGCGGTTAGCCATTTTATCGTCCTCTTGCATGTTGAAGGTGCCCGATCAGAGCGCCTGGGTGGGGTCGTTATTAGTTAAGTGTATATACACATTAAATACTCCAAAAAAAGCCCGTAAGGGCTCATTGGCGCGGGTGCTCCGGGGGGGGGGGGCGACAGACGCCCCGGAGCAGGTTCAGCGCGCGATGGTCGTCAGGCCGGTTAACACGTCATGGCTTTCCTGCCATTGTTCTTCCCCCAGCCCGTCCCGATACTTTTTCTGCACGGCCTGCCACAGAGGATAGGCTTCATCCAGTTTGGCTTTGCCGGCGGGTGTCAGGCCGGAAGCGCGCGCCCGGTGATGGCTGCCTGTTCTGGTTTCGATCAGCCCCTCCTTCTCCAGCAGCTTGAGGTTGCGGGTCAGGGTAGTGCGCTCCATCGCCAGCCAGTCAGCGAGTTCGCTGATCGACCCTGGTGCGCCGTAGCCGATGGCAACCAGCAGGGTGAACTGGGTGATTCTCAGGCCGCAGGGCCGCAATGCCTCATCGTAGGCACGGGTTATCATGCGGTCTGCCATACGGGCCTTTCGGCACAGGCAGTCGCGGGCAATGATGGGAAAGATCTGTGCGTTTTCATCTGTCATATAGTGTATATACACAATGAGTTTTTCTGCGTCAAGCCCATGCTGCCGTTTGCAGGGCCAGGCCTACGGTGAATGAACATCTCGACTACCCCCTTGGACCCACTGACATCTGCGGGCTTTGCGGATAATATTGCATGCAAAGATGCATATTCGTGCGCTTTGGTGTGTTGTTGGAACTGCTTCACTGATGGCTTGATCCAGATCAGGGGAGGAGCCCAAAAAAAAGAACAATAATCAGGATCCTTAGGCCTGCACGCGGGGAGGTTTTTTAGTGTCCGAAGAGATGTCAGACAAGCCATTCTTGAAAGAAATGCCTTTTGTCGAGGCGTGCAATGAAACCCTCATGGAGCTTGGGGAGTGGTGGCGGAAAGTCGCCCTGATCGGCAAGATTACCAGTCTGGATATAGCTGCCACGATCCTGGATGACATGGATGATGCCCGGGACGGTTTTCAGCAGCTCCAGAGCGAACTGATAGATAACCTGGTGCGGGAGAACCTGCGCAAACTGGAGCAGGAGCTGGGGTCTCGGGCACGGTTTGCCATCGACATTCTGGTCCGCAATCTCTTCGAGCGTACTGCTGATGTGGGCTTTCTCGCTACAGATGAGGATATTCGTGGCTTCCTGCGTCACCCGAATGCTTCACCTGAGGCGACCGACAGGATCGTGCAGCGTCTGCGCGAGTACAGACTCAAGTACAGCGTGTATGACGAGATCCTGCTGCTCGATCCCCAGGGCAAGGTGTGTGCCCAGCTTGATCAGAACAACCGGGTGGTCCGCTCCAGCGATCCGCTGATCAGGGAAACGCTTGATGGCGGAGCCTCCTATGTGGAGACCTTCCGGCCCACGGATCTGCTGCCCGGGCGACGGGCAGGCCTGATCTACTCCGCCCCGGTGACCGATTCCGGCCAGCCGGGCGCACAGGTTCTGGGGGTGCTTTGCCTGAGCTTTCGCTTCGATGACGAGATGCTCGGCATCTTCACCAACCTGGCCAGGCCCGGGGAGCTGGTGGCTATCCTGGACAGCAATGACCGCGTTATTGCCAGCAGCAATGAACGCTGTCTGCCCATCGGCAAAAGCCAGCCCGGCTCCCGCCACGGACAGCTTTCGCGGATAGGCAGCGGAAAGGATGTGTACCTGGCAAGAAGCTGTCAGACCCGAGGCTATCAGGGCTACATGGGGCTGGCCTGGCAAGGCCAGGTCATGGCGCCGTTGCAGTCGGCCTTTCAGGCGGGCGACCAGGCTGGCGAGACAACGCTGACCGGGCTGCATCAGGACGGGGAGTTCATCTCCGTTGCGTTGCGCAATATCAGGAAGCACGCTGCCCGTGTGACGGATGATCTGTCCCTCATCGTTCTGAATGGTCAGATTGTGGCTGCCAAGCGCGACGCGCAGGAATTCATGCCAGTGCTTAGCGAAATCCGCGTGATTGGCAACCGAACCCGCAAGGTCTTCGACAACTCGATCTCCAGCCTTTATGCGACCGTGCTGGAGTCGTTGATGAGCGAGGTCCGCTTCCAGGCCTTTCTGGCCGTGGATATCATGGATCGCAATCTGTATGAACGCGCCAACGATGTTCGCTGGTGGGCGCTTACCAGCCGTTTTGGGGAGATTCTGGCCCAGCCCTCCAGAACCGAGCAGCAATGCCAGGCGCTGACCGATATCCTCGTCTATATCAATAGCCTCTATACCGTCTACACCAACCTGATTCTGTTCGACACGCATCGCCGGATTCTGAGCGTGTCCAATCCCGGCGAGCGGCACCTGGTGGGTACGACGCTGCCGGCTGATTGCGGATGTGCCGATGCCCTCAAGGTCCGTGATTCGCAGCGCTATGTGGTGTCTCCGTTCCGGGCTACGCCGCTCTACCATAATCGCCCCACCTATATATACATGACCTCCGTGCGCTCGCCCCAGAGTGGAGGCGTGGTGGGCGGTATCGCTATTGTTTTTGACAGCGAGCCGCAATTCAGAGCGATGCTCGAAGATGCTCTGCCCAGGGATGAGGACGGCAATATTTCAAGGGCAGCTTTGCCATCTTCACGGATCGCCAGGGTACGGTTATCGGCGCCACCGAAGGTCAGCTCTGCCCTGGCGACGTAATCGAACCGATCGGGGACTTTTTCAAGCTGGAGAACGGCAAGCGTCAGTCTGCACTGATCACCTATGGCGGTCTGAACTATGCCCTCGGCGCGACGGCGTCCCAGGGCTACCGGGAATACAAGACCAGCAGTGATTACCAAAATGACGTGCTGGCGCTGGTTTTTGTGCCGGTGTGACAGGAGGACTCAGTTGAGCCGCAGGAAGCGGCGTCGGCCGCCTCAGCCGGGCAACAGCTGGCGAATGCGCGCGGCGAGTTTGGCTACGGCAAAGGGTTTGGTCAGCACGGCCATGCCCGGGTCTGTCTGGGAATCTTCAAACATGGCCTGTTCGGCATAGCCGGTAATGAATAACACCGGCAGGCCTGGGCGTCTGAGGCGTCCCGCATCGGCCAGCTGCCGTCCATTCATGCCGCCAGGCAGGCCGACATCGGTCACCAGCAGGTCGATATGAATCTCTGAATGCAAGACCTCCAGGCCCGCCGGCCCGTTGGCCACTTCGATAGCGCGGTAGCCTAGATCCTGCAGCACATCGGCGACCAGCATGCGCACGGTGGGCTCGTCATCGACAACCAACACAGTCTCGCCGGCATTGGTGCCCGGCAGGGTTTGCGTGGTGGTCAGCGCGCGATCGTTGCGGGGTTCACCCAGGTGGCGTGGCAGATAGATAGACACCTCGGTGCCCACCGCTGGCGTCGACTGGATCCTTACCTGCCCGCCGGATTGCTTGGCGAAACCGTAGATCATCGACAGACCCAGGCCGGTGCCCATGCCCAGGGGCTTGGTGGTAAAGAACGGGTCAAAGGCCCGAGCAACCACCTCGGGTGTCATGCCGGTGCCTGTATCGCTGACGCTCAGCCGCAGATAGTCGCCGGGCGGCAGATCCTTGCGCCGGGCGCTATCGACATCGATGTTGCGACTGTCGATCTTGATGTGGATGCTTCCACCGCTGGGCATGGCATCCCGGGCGTTGATGCACAGATTCAACAGGGCATTTTCCAGCTGGGAAGGATCGACCAGCGCGATCCAGGGTTGCTGATCCCCGGAACACTCCACCGAAATTTCCGGCCCTACCGTTCGGCGGATCAGGTCGAGCATGCCTTCGATCAGGATGTTCGCGTCGGTAGGCCGTGGGGCCAGCGTCTGTCTGCGGGAAAAGGCCAGCAGCCGATGGGTCAGCGCTGCAGCGCGGGAGGCCGCTCCCTGGGCCGCTTCAATGTATTTTCCGGTCTCCTGGCCGCGGTCCTGGTCGATGCGCAGGCGGATAAGGTCCAGGCTGGCTGAAATAGCCATCAGCAGGTTGTTGAAATCGTGGGCCAGGCCGCCGGTCAATTGGCCGACCGCTTCCATTTTCTGCGACTGGCGCAACTGTGCCTGGGCCCTTTCCAGCTCGGCCTCACGCTCCTTGTCCTGGGTAATGTCCCGCCCGGTGGCGTAGGTCAGGTTGCCGGACGGTGCGGCCGCCCAGGAAAGCCAGCGTACCGAGCCGTCCACATGCACGAAGCGGTTGATGACCAGGGGTTGCTCACCCCGAGCGGCCCGTTCGTAAGCGTTGACCGTGCTGGAATGATCCTCCGGGACGATGAACTCATTAACGTGACGGCCAATCAGCCTACGTGGGGAGTACCCCAGCAGTCGTGTCCAGGCCGGGTTGACGCGTCTGAATACGCCACTGAAATCGATGACGGCCATCAGGTCCGGCGCGGTGTCCCACATCAGATCCCGCTCTTCGGTGCGGATGGCCACCTCTTCGGCCAGCCGTTCGTTCAGCGCCTTCAGTTGGGTCTCGGCGGCGCTGCGCTGATTCTCGGCGGTGATCTGCGAGGTGATCTCGAAGCCCTGGTTGAACAGGCCGACGATGCTGCCGTCTTCCCCGCGAATAGGGGTCGCGGTGATGTTCCAGTAGGTTGTTTCCTGCCGGCCGTTGCGAAATATCGGCAGCTCGACCCGATCCTGAGCGAAGCCCTGGCCGGTCGCCATGGCACGCTGAAAGGGTGGGGCGACGGTCTCCCAGGTGTTATCCCAAACCTCACTGACCGTGCGGCCCAGCGCCAGAGGATGCCTCTCTGCCATCGACGCAATGTAGGCATCGTTGTAGAGCATGATCAGATCCGGACCCCAGAGGACGGTGCCAAGCACCGGGGAGTTCAGACAGATCGACACCGCCGTGCGCAGCGATTGCGGCCAGGTTTCCGGGGCGCCGAGCGGCGTCGCTGCCCAGTCGTGGTCGCGCATTCTCTGGCCCATTTCGCCGCCACCGGACAGGAATGCGAGCGTACTGTTCATCGTGGGCTGCTCCTTGTGACTCGCGTAGGGCGCTCCACAGGAAGGCAACGCGCTGCCGGATTGGCAAGAGAGGGGATCGAAATGGATAGCTCGTCTCGACCGAATACCGCCATTTTGCCATTGTGAGGAGAGCGCCGGTAGGCTTGTCTGATAAGATTTGACGCCCTGGACCTGATCAGGCCGCAGGCGCGCGAGTGAAACCTATAGGGAGATACGGGATGCAGAGAATAACCAGAGCGCTCTGGCTGATAATGCTGGCGTCCGTGATCAGTGGCTGCAGCATCGGTCAGGCCAGTGCGGGCGATCAATGGCTGGGCCGTACCGAAACCGGCGTGGCGTCATACTATGCTGACAGGTACGTGGACAGGCATACCGCCAGTGGCGAGTTGTATCAGTCCAGCGAGATGACCGCCGCGCACCGGACCCTGCCTTTTGGCTCCCTGGTGCGGGTGACCAATATCAAGAACGGCAGGAGTGTGGTGGTGCGGGTGAATGACCGCGGTCCCTTTGTCCGCGGCCGGATCATAGACCTGTCCCGCGCGGCCTTTGACAGTATCGGGAATACGTCCCAGGGCTTGCTGCAGGTCAGGATCGAGGTTATCCAGTAAGCACTGGTAGGGAAGCAGACATGTACGACATGAAGGACATCACCCTGGAAAGCTGGAGCGTAACCGGCCTGCAGACCCGTGTTGCCTGCGTGGGGAGGGGGCCCGTGGCGCTGTTCATCCATGGCTGGCCAGAGTGCTGGTATACCTGGCGGCAGCAGATGGTGGCGCTGGCCAACGCCGGCTACCGCGCCATTGCGCCGGACATGCCGGGGTTTGGCGAAACCCAGGGATTGCCCTCCATTGGTGACTACAATGTCGTGCGTATCTGCGCCTTCATGGATGATCTCGTGGCCCAGACCGGAGATGCCTCGGTACTGCTGATCGGGCACGATTGGGGCGCAATCAATTGCTGGCAGTTCGCGCTGCGCCATCCGCAACGGGTGGCGCGACTTGTGAACATGAGCGTGCCGCTGCATCCGGTCGCTGATCATCCGCCTATGACCCTATTGCGTGAACATTTCGGCGACGACTTTTTCTACCAGTTGTATTTCCAGGAACCGGGCGTGGCCGAGGCTGAATTCGACGCCGATCCCGAGGGCATCCTGCGAGCGCTCTATTGCTCTCCCGATACCCCACGGGAGCCACCCCGACTCGGGCGTTCGATCCGTGAGGGCGGTGGCTGGATCGATCGCCTGGGTAAACCGCTCGAGCAGCCCGAGTGGCTGACCGACGAGGCTTTTGCCTATTTTGTTGCGGCTTACCAGCACAGCGGTTTCGCCGGGGGCATACATTACTACCGCAATCTCGATGAGAACTGGCGGCTGATGCAGCCCTACCGCGATGCGCGAATCGAGTGTCCGGTACTCTTTCTGGTGGGGAGCGCCGACAGTGTGGTCCGCGGTGCCAGCGAAGAGCAGCTCAGCAGAAGAATGGCGCCGCGGGTTCCCGACCTGAGCATTGTGATGCTGCCGGGTATAGGTCACTGGATCCAGAGTGAAGCGGCTGCCGAGGTGAATGCTGCACTGGTCAGATTTGCCGGACCGGCCTCATCGCTCCCCCGGGTGTGATGCAAACCACTGCTTCAGTAGCGCCACACACTGCTCTATCTGCTGTTCGCTGGCGCTGGCAAACCCCATCACCAGGCCGGTTCTGGCCCCATCGCCGATGAAATGAACACTCAACGGCGTACTGCCGAATCCCTGGGTCGCCAGCCAGCGCGATAGCGCGATGTCGTCGAACGGGCCCTCCAGCACCAGATGCATGCCGGCGCTTTCCGCTATGGGTGTCACCCAGGCGCCGAGTTCACGTACGACGCGGGACTGAAAGAGCAGCCATTTGTCGCGGTACAGCTGACGCATGCGCCGCAGATGGCGAGTGAACTGGCCGGTCTCGATGAATTCGGCAAGGGCGGCCTGGATCAGTAGCGGGCTTTCCCCGCCGTTGATCCGTTTCGACTGCACAAGGTGGGCTACCAATGGCTCCGGTACCACCAGATAACCCACCCGCATGGCGGGCAGGAGCGACTTGCTGAAGCTGCCGACATAGAGCACCGGCGTATCGGCGAACAGGCCCTGGATGGCAGCGAAGGGTTTGTTGTAGAAGTGAAATTCGCTGTCGTAGTCGTCCTCTACGATCCATGTCTGGTTGCGCTGGGCCCACTTCAGCAGCGCCATGCGCTGGGAGATATCCAGAATGCCGCCCATCGGGTACTGGTGTGTCGGGGTGCAGAACAGCAGTTTCGCGCTGCCCAGACCGTCCAGTGCGTCCACATCCAGCACCTGCTTGCGCAGCGGCACCGGCCTGACCTGATTGCCCCGGGAGGCAAGCGCGTGCCGAGCGCCCCGGTAGCCCGGGTTCTCGCACAGTACGGTGTCGCCCGGCTCCAGCAATACATCGGCAATCAACGACAACGCCTGCTGGGCGCCGTTGGTAATAATCACCTGATGTGCCTCGCAGCGCACCCCGCGGGAGGAGCGTAGATACTGGGCGACGGCCTGACGCAGCGGCAGGTAGCCCTGGGTGCTGTCGTAGCCGCGCAAAAGGCGACGGCTCTCCTGGTGATGCACGGTGCGATTCCAGCTGCGAATCGGGAAGGCGTCCAGATCCGGCAGGCCGGGCTGAAAGGGCAGGCTGGCATCCTCTGTGCGGCTGATGTGCAGGTCGGTCCTCTGCGGCAAGGGAGGAAGGGCACTCTTGTCCGCCGCCGCGCCTGGCGCCGGTCGCGTGCCGGGCCGCAGGATATCGGAGCGAATATCGTCGTGCACGAATACGCCCCGGCCGGCACGCCCCTGCAGGAATCCCTCTGCCTTCAGTTGGTCGTAGACCGCGGACACGGTGTTGCGGCTGACACCCAGGTCCTGGGCCAGTTGCCGACTGGAGGGCAGGCGACTGCCTGGCAGGTAGCGGCGTTGAAGGATGCGCTGGGCAAGCTGCTGATAGAGCTGGTTCTGCAATGGGGCCGAAGCGTCCAGCCGAATATCGTCGATCACTGAGCTGGCTCCCTGTAATTTCACAATCTGGATCTTTTGAGGGTATCAGATGTTGGCTTTAATGGGGCCACGGACAGCCAAGCAAACAAGGAGCACCCATGACCACCGCCGATATCACCGCGCCCGCGCCGAGCCCTCTGACCTGTTGTCCGCGCAGCAAGGTCAAGCGTGCCGCCAAGCGTGCGAGCTACGACCGGGCGCCGGCCTATGCCCTGATCGACCGGCTGAAGACAGCCCACGTGGCATTCGTTGAAGAGGGCGAGCCGCGCATCATCCCGATCTCCGCATGGCGCATGGGCGACAACCTGTATCTGCATACGCTCAACGGAGGGCGGCTGGCCAAACGCCTGGAGTCGGGTATACCGCTGTGCCTGTCCTTTGCGGTGACCGAGGAATGGGTGATGAGCAAGTCGGCGTTCAATCACAGCGCCAATTACCAGTCCCTGGTGCTGTTCGGTACGGCCGCGCTGGTTACCGATGAAGCGGAGTTCGATGCATCCTTTCGCACGGTCATCAATGATCTGGAACCCGGCCGTTGGGAGCAGGTACGCGCGCCCAACGCCAAGGAGCGCAAGGCGACGGCGTTGTTTCGCATAGCCATTGAAGAGGGGGCGTTCAAGAGCCGGACGGGCGGGCCGGTGGAAGAGCCGGACGATATGGACCTGCCCGTCTGGCATGGCAATCTTCCGGTCTAGCAGCCTGCTAGCGCCGTCTCATGCTCCAGATGAAGTAGGCGCCGCCGATCAGTGAGGCCACCAGGCCCGCGGGTATCTCGTGGGGGAACAGGGCCTGGCGGCCGACCCAGTCGGCGAGGATCATCAGCAGGGCGCCGATCAGGGCCGCGCCAAGCATGTGCTCACGGGCACGTCCAAAGCCGATCAGACGTGCCAGGTGAGGTGCCAGCAGACCGACGAAGGACAGCGGGCCAATCACCAGCGTGGCACACGCCGTAAGCAGGGCGATCAATAGCAGCAGCAACAGGCGTGACCGGTTCAGACCCATACCCAGAGCGCTCGCGGTGGCTGCACCCAACGGCAATATATCGAGCCAGCGCGCCAGCGGGCGGGTAGCTGCCATGACGACCACGCCCATGACAGCTATGAACAGGCCACTGTTGAGATCCACGTAATAGGTGGACCCGGAGAGCCAGGCCACTACCTGCTGACCCCTGGGATCGCCCCCGCTGAGCACGATACTGCGCACCGCGTCGAACAGCGCGGTGATCGCCACGCCGGTCAGCAGCAGGCGCTCAGGCAGGTAACCGCTGCGCCGGTTGAGCAGCACCACCAGCCCCAGCGCGGCGAGGGCGCCAAGTGTGCCCGCGGTGATCAGCGTCAGATTGTCCGGCGAGCGGACGAGGAAGATCACGGCCATCAGCGCAATGGCGCTACCGCCGCTGATGCCCAGCAGCTCCGGACTGGCCATCGGATTGCCGGACATGCGCTGGATAATGGTGCCGGCAATGGCCAGCATGATGCCCGCACCGGCGGCAGCCAGCAGCCGCGGCAGGCGCCACTCCAGAACGCTCCACTGGACGGTGCCGGCCCAGCCCTGGGCGCTCTGACCGACAAAAAGGGCCAGCACCACAGCAATCAGCAGCAGTACACACAGCACACCCGCAAGACGCGCGGGCCGGGGATGCCTGTGACTGAATCCCGAAGCGCTTGTGGAAGGTCGGTTGCCCCCGAGTTTCAGTCGCGGTATCAACCAGAGCAGCAAGGGCGCGCCCAGGGCTGCGGTCATGGCGCCAGTGGGCAGCAGGGCCGAACGGCTGCCGGCAAGATACTGGATCAGCTGGTCGGTACAGGTCAGGAGTAGCGCGCCCAGTACCACGGACCAGAACATGCGCGCGCCCAGTTTTCTGGCTCCGGCCATGCGGGCGATGTTGGGTGCGGCCAGGCCGATAAAGCCGATAATGCCCACCACGCTGACGATGCAGCCGGTGATAAAGACCGCCAGTCCGAGACCCGCCAGACGCAGTTGGCGCACCGACACCCCCAGACTGCGGGCGTTGCTCTCGTCCAGGTCCATCACTGCCAGCGGCCTGAGCAGCACAAAGGCCAGCACGGCGCACACCGCCAGCCTTGGCCAGAGGTGGGTTACCCCGCTCCAGCCGCTCTGCGTCAGCGAGCCCGCGCCCCAGATAAGCACACCCTTGAGAGCTTCCTGGTTGAACAGCAGCAGGGTGATGGCCAGCGCACCGACGAACAGGTTGATCACCAGGCCCGCGAGAACCACCACCATGGGTGCCAGGCCCCTGCTCCAGGCCAGGGCGAACACCAGGGCCATGGTTGCGGCGCCGCCGGCCAGTGCTACCCACTCCCGGCCCGCAGCAAGCAGCGCAGGTGCAAACAGGGTGGCGGCAATGAGGGCCAGATTGGCCCCGCTGGCCACCCCCAGCGTCGTGGGCGCGGCCAGGGGATTGCGCAGCACCTGCTGCATCAGTACGCCAGCCAGGCCCAGGCCGGCGCCAGCCAGCAGGGAAATGCACAGGCGTGGCCACCAGCTGTAGTACAGAACCGCTTCTTCGGAAGAGGAAATCAGCGGCTGGAACAGGGCCTGCAGGTTGAACATCAGGCCTCTTTCCACCGGCAGTGCAGTCCAGCCCAGGGTGGCAACGATCAGGCCCAGACCCAGCGCCAGAAACAGGGGGGAAGCGAAGGGAGAGAATCTACTGTGCATGGCGGGCCACCAGGGCTTGGGTCAGCACGTCAGCGAAGCGTATGGCGGAGGGAAGAGCGCCAAAACTCCAGACCGGGGGCAGGCTGATGACGCTGTCATTCTGCACATCGGGAAGGGTCTGCCACAGACCGCTGTCAGCCAGCTGCGCCTGAACGCCGAGCGGTGCCGGCTCGACGACCACCAACTGGGCGTCAATGCCGAGCAGTTCTTCGATACCGACCATGGCGAACCCCCAGCTGTTGGTCTGGCCGGGCCAGGCGTTTTCCAGTTCGAGCTGTTCCAGCACGGCCTGATAAAGGCCGTTTTCGCCGAACACGCGCACATGGCGCGCGTCCATGAACTGCACGATCAGCAGCGGCCTGGTTGCTGTCGGCAATTGCTGGCGATGGGCGAGCAGGGTCGACTCGGCCTGCGCGATCAGCCGTTCCCCGGCCTGCGGCTGACCAGCCAGCCGGGCTGCATCGCGGGTGAGCTGCAGCATCTGTTCCCAGGTGTCGCTGCCCGGGATATAGAGCTCAAGCTGTTCAACCGGGGCGATACGGTTCAGGCGTGGGGCGAGGTTGCTGAACATGGGCGAAATCAGAATCAGGTCCGGCTGCAGATCGGCCAGCAATTCCAGGTTTGGCTGGGTACGCAGTCCCAGATCGACCACCGTGTCGGGCAGGGCCGGCTCCGCCACCCAGTCGTGATACGCACTGAGCTGCGCCACCGCCTGTGGTGCCACACCCATGCCCATCAGGGTCTCGGCGATGGTCCAGTCCAGCGTGACTATCCTGGGTGCCGACAGGGCGGGCTCAGGATTCGGCTGGGCAGGGGCTGCAGTGGCCAGCAATAGAATCGACAGGCCGATCGCGACGCTCCTGAGGCGTGGCGAGAGAAACTTGAACAAGGGACAGCTCCGTAACAACAGGTCGATGGGGCGGGGCGGGCAGAGGGTGAGCCGCCTGCGGCTCATTGCACCACGGCAATCGGATGGGGACTGCCGGAGGGGCGCATGATCTGCATGGGCAGGCCATAGATGGCTTCCAGGGTATCGCTGTCCATCATCTCGACGGGCGCACCCTGTTCCAGCACCCGGCCGCTATGCAGCGCTGTCAGGCGATCACAGTAGCGGGCTGCCATGTTGATGTCGTGCAGCACGATGATGACGCCCAGCCCCAGGTCATGACACAAGCGGCGGACCAGCTTCAGCACCTCGACCTGATGGGCGATATCCAGTGCAGCGAGGGGTTCATCGAGCAGCAGGAAGCGGCTCTTCTGAGCCAGCAACATTGCCAGCCAGACGCGTTGACGCTCGCCGCCCGAGAGAGAGTCGACCAGCCGGTCTGCCAGCGCGCAGGTGTCGGTCAGGGTGATCGCCCGCTCGATGTGAGCGCGGTCCTCGCTCGTCTGGCGACCCAGCAGGCCGTGCCAGGGGTACCGGCCGAAACCGACCAGCTCTCTGCCGGTGAGGCTTTCGGTGGTGGGCAGATGCTGGGGCAGGTAGGCGACCTGCCGGGCAAACTCGCGATCGCCCCAGTCCGTCACCGGGCGACCGTCAAAGCAGACCTGGCCATCGCTGGCGCTCTGCTGTCGCGCGAGCAGCTTGAGCAGGGTCGACTTGCCGGAACCATTGTGCCCAATGAGGCCGTGGACCTTGCCTTCTTCGAACGTCAGATGGGTGGGCTGCAATAATGTTTTGCCGTTGACCGCAAAGGTCGCGCCCTTGAGCTCAAACATGAAAACACCCTCGTTATGGCGAGCTACTCAGGTGCACAACGGTAAACGCAATGATAAGCTTTATCAACAATTTTCACTGGCACCTGACCCCCCGGAATCTGAATGGAACTTCTTCGCCTGGTATTTCGCTACTATCGCCTGCCCTTCGTGGGTGTGCTCCTCCTGAGCCTGGCCAGTGCCCTGCTCGGGGTAGGCGTGATCGCCTTTATCAATGCCAGGCTCATGGCCGCGGGAGCCCCGCTCGCGGTGTTGCCGGAGTTCCTGCTCTGGCTGGCTGCCCTGCTGGTCATCACATTGGCGGCGCAGCTGTGTCTGACCCGCCTTGGCCACTACTTCGTGTTCACCCTGCGCGGCCAGCTGATCAAGCGCATCCTCGATACCGACCTGGAGCGGATCGAAGCACTCGGCAGTGCCGACCTGCTGGCCAGTCTCGCCAGCGACGTACGCAATATCACCATTGCCTTCGTGCGGCTGCCCGAACTGGTTCAGGGGGTGGTACTGTCCCTGGCGGCCCTGGCCTATCTGGCCTGGCTATCCCTGCCGCTGCTGGGTGTGATCGTGATCTGGCTGGCCGGTGTGATGGGTGTGGGCTGGCTGCTGGTGTCCCGCGTCTATACGCACTTCAATCAGTTGCGCGAGGCCGAAGACCGCCTGCAGCGCGATTTCGAGTCGATACTCGAGGGCCGCAAGGAATTGCGTCTGAACCGCGATCGGGCCAGGCGGTTGTACGAGGAAACCTACAGCGCGGATGCCGAAGCCTACCGATACCATATTGTCCGCGCCGATACCTATCACCTGAGCGCCAACAACTGGGCCAATATCATGATGCTCGGCGCCATCGGGGTTACCTTTTTCATGGCCAACGCCCTCGGCTGGGCTTCGACCGCCGTGGCGACCACCTTTTCGCTCACGCTGTTGTTCCTGCGCACCCCGCTGATCCAGGCCGTGGGCGCCTGGCCAACGCTGGTCAGTGCACAGGTCGCATTCGACAAGCTGGACAAGCTGGCACTGGCGCCGCACCGGGAGGGGTTCGAGATCAAGGACACCCTGGGCGACTGGCAGACCATCGAATGGCGAGCGGTCAGCTACCAGCATACGGGCAAGGAGGGAGCAGACGGCTTCACGGTCGGGCCGCTGGATCTGACGCTCAAGCGCGGCGAGCAGGTGTTTCTGATAGGCGCCAACGGCAGCGGGAAATCGACACTCGCGCGCCTGCTGTGCGGGTTGTATCGCCCCGTGAGTGGCCAGATTCTGGTCGATGGCAGGGTGCTCGGCGAGGATGAGCTGCCCAGTCTGCAAGCCCGCTTCGCCAGTGTATTCACGGACTTTCACCTGTTCGATCTGCTGGTCGGCCCAGGTGGGGCGGCGGCCGATCCGGAGCTGCTGGAGTTATGGAAGGCGCGGCTCGGACTGGCTGGAAAACTGCAGGTGGAAAATGGCCGCATCAGCGATATCAGGTTGTCCCAGGGGCAACGCAAGCGTCTGGCGCTGCTGGTCGCGCTGGTCGAGCAGCGCGATATCCTGTTGCTCGATGAGTGGGCCGCTGACCAGGATCCCCAGTTCCGCCGCGAATTCTACCGGGTGCTGTTGCCCTATATGCGGGAGATGGGCAAGACCGTCTTTGCCATCAGTCACGATGACTCGTACTTTCCCCACGCCGACCGACTGCTGGAAATGCGCCACGGTCGCTTGACGGAGTTGACGGGCGAGCAGCGCAAGCTGGCCAGTCACGATGCGGTGGCGAAGGCCCACGCGGATTGAAGTGCGTTCTGGAAACGTGGAGGGGCTTCATGATTAATGATGGCCTTGCCCGATGCGTTCGCTGTCTCTGGTCGGCTTTCTGGCGGGTTTCGGACAGGTCAGGGGGCAGTTGCCGCAATACTCCACCTCGGGTAGCAGATAGCGTAGGCAGCAAAGCTGGCGGATGCGCTGGGTACCCTCATCGGTCACCTGATAGCGGATGGGTCGATATAAGGGGTTGCGTTTTCCGTCATCGAAAACGGCGGTATCGAGCAGCTCGAGCGCAGGCGTGCTGGTGTGGGTGGCTGCCAGCGGATGTTGCTCGAGTGCGTGGGCAAAATGCTCGAAGTAGTTGCCGGCATTGCTCCAGAACACCCGGGGCGCTGCGCCTGACCAGGCGCTCAAGGCGTCGATCAGAGGTGCCAGATGACGGTTGATCAGGCGTTGGAAGCGCTGATAGGGGGTTGGCGCCGCCAGCACGCCGCCTTCGTGGAGCAGGTGTAAACCGACCGTGTAGCCCTCGGGGGAGAGGGTGATCCGGGTCTCTTCCAGTGCCAGGGGGAGGTCGCGATCAAGCAACAGATTGGTTGCCAGGGCGTGGGCAATCACATTGCTGAGGTGCCATTTCGACCACAGCGAGGCAATCGCCCGGCGGTCGCCGCCGCTATAGCTGGCGCCAAACCGCTCCAGCACGCGTGTCATCTCCGCCGGCTCCAGCAGATCGCTGGCGCGTAGCGTGGCCTCTACCGCAGCCCCGGGCTCCCCGATCCTGACGGGAGGCATGCCCTCGAGTGGGCCGGTATAGACTTGGCTCAACATGCCTGCGCGGCTCCGTGATCAGAAACAAGGCGCCAATTTAATATAATCGAGAATCATTAACAATTGGGTGGTCGGCTTTTCGCCTGATCTCCGGTCGCTGGCCCCCCCAAAATCTGACTGAACCTCGCACGGGCCGGATAGTCGTTATGTCATGAAGCATCATTGCGCCCATGAGGAGAACGACATGTCTGAATCAGACGCCAGAGACAGCGCCGAACAGAAGCACGAGCGGGACCAGCAGCGTGACCCCACCGAGAAGCAGAAGAGGCGGGAGGAAGAGCACGAGGAAGAGCTGCTGGACGAGACGATTGACGAGTCCTTCCCCGCGAGTGATCCGCCCGCCAACTATTGAAGCGTGACGCCGGCCGCTACGCCGGGTAGCGGCCGTTTGGGACCATTGTGTTGTGGCAGCACGGGCGTGGGGCATGCATACTCATGCCATGACACTTGCTGCCCAACGCCTGCAGGTGCTCTGCGCCGGGATTTTCAGCCTTATGCTGACGCTTGGCGTGGCGCGCTTTGCCTACACACCCATGCTGCCGCAGATGCAGGCCCAGGCCGGCCTGGGCGTGGCCGACGCGGGCTGGCTGGCAGCAATCAATTATGTCGGTTACCTGAGCGGCGCCTTGCTGGCGTCGTTCATCAGTGATCTGAAACTCAAGGACCTGTTGTATCGCTGGGGCATCGTGCTCGCGGTTGCCAGCACGGTCCTGATGGCGACCACCACTGACTTCTGGATCTGGGGTCTTTCCCGCTATGTAGCCGGCCTTTCCAGCGCCGCAGGCATGTTGCTGGGCAGTGCCCTGATCCTCAACTGGCTGATGCGGCACGGTCAGCGCAGTGAGCTGGGCATCCAGTTTTCCGGTATTGGCATCGGCATTGCCCTGGGGGCGGCGCTGATTGCGCTGCTCAATCAGTGGCTCGACTGGCGTGGAGAATGGCTGGCGTTCAGCGCCCTGGCCGTATTGTTGGCGATACCGGCGCTGCGCTGGTTGCCACCACCGGATACCAGCGGCAGGACAACCACGGGTGCCGCCATGCCGGACAACCCACCAAGCCGCCTGTACCTGCAAGTGTTCATGGCGGCTTACTTCTGCGCCGGTATCGGCTACGTCGTCAGCGCCACGTTTATCGTGGCCATCGTCGAGCAACTGCCGGGGCTGAGCGGGCGCGGCAACCTCGCCTTCCTGTTGCTGGGTATCGGTGCCGCACCGGCCTGTATCATCTGGGATCTCTTTGCCCGCCGTTTTGGTGACCTCAATGCGCTGATCAGCGCCGCCCTGCTGCAGGTACTGGGCATTCTGCTGCCGGTGCTCGATCACAGTCTGTGGGCGGCGCTGACCGGCGCGTGGCTGTTTGGCGCCACCTTTATCGGCATGGTCAGTCTGGTGCTGACAATGGCCGGCCGCTACTACCCCACCCGCCCGGCCCGCATGATGGGTCGCATGACCCTGGCCTACGGTCTGGCACAAATCATCGGGCCGGCGCTGACCGGCGTGCTGGCGACGCGTTTCGGGGGCTACGCGGTAGGTCTCTGGTGCGCCGCTGCGGTGATGCTGCTGGGCTGTGGCCTGCTGTACGGACTGAAGTTCATCGAGCGACGAGATCGCCGACACACAACGGAGGCGACCGCGAGCGCCTGTCTGAGCCTGGGAGGGAAGAATGAATAAAGTATTGAACGTTCTGGTCGCACTGGTCGGCGTGCTGTTCCTGTTGTCCGGGTTACGTTGGCTGTTTGATCCGACCGCGGCCGCCGCCACCCTGGGCATGCCCTTGCTTGATGGCGTAGGGCGCAGCACCCAGATCGGCGACATGGCGGCGTTCTTTCTGACCCTAGGCCTCCTGATCATGATGGGCCTGGTGACGGCCCATCGTCTCTGGTTCTACCCGGCCTGCATGCTGCTGGGCCTGGCTGCCTTCGGCCGCATACTGGCCTGGGCGGCGCATGATGCCGCGTTCGCGGTGGACCTGATCGCCGTGGAGCTTCTCATTACCGCTTTTCTGCTGTTTGCCTCACGCCGGCTCGCGACCCGGGGTTAACGATGGCGGGCATCAGGCAGGCTGAGTCAGATGCCGCGCGATGCCTCGTCTGAGCGGTTGTGCCTGTTGCGCCAGACGCAAGCCGACGTTGCGTAGCAGACGCATCGGTAACTGATCACTGGTGTAGCATCCCACCAGCAGGTTGGTCGCCTGATACAGCGGCCAGGTGGCCAGGCGTTGCTGGCGCTGATAGCGCTCCAGCAATGCCGGTGACGCCAGGCTCTGGTGGCGGGCATGCGCCGCCAGGATAAGGGCGCTCAAGCGCTGCACGCTTCCCAGCCCCAGATTGAACCCGTGGGCGGTCACCGGGTGCATGCCGACAGCGGCATCACCGATCAGCGCGCTGCGCTGGCCGATCATCCGTCGGGCGTAGGCACCCACCAGAGGGTAGGCGTGCCGGCTGCTGACCAGCTGCATGCGACCCAGCCGGTGGTTGAACCGGTCTTGCATTTCGGTAGCAAAGTCAGTCTCGTCCAGGCACAGCAGGCGCGCGATCTCGGATGCCGGCAGCGTCAGTACAACCGATGACTGCCGCCCGTTGAGTGGCAGCAGCGCCAGGGTCTGACCGTAGCCGAACCACTCCCATGCCGTCTGCTGGTGATCGGCCTCGTGCTGCATGCGGCAGACCAGCATGCTCTTGCCGTAATCCTTCAGTTGCGCACCTATGCCCAGCAGCCGGCGGGTATCGGAAAAGCGACTGTCTGCGGCAACCAGCAGGCGCGTGCGCAGCTTTTCTCCGCTGGTCAGGGTCAGCTCGACGGCGTCCGCCAGCTGGCTGATCCCCTTGAGCTCGGTTTCGCAGCGCAGCTCGGTATCCGCGGCCGTCATCAGGCTCTCGTAGGCCGCCTGGCGAATGGCATGGTTGGCCACCAGATGCCCCAGGCGATCCGCCTGGGCCTGCTCGGCATTGATCTGCAGGGCAAAGGGCGATGGCCCGTTGAACACGCTGGCATCGCGCAGTACGGCTACTTCCTGCTGGTCCAGGCGTGACCATATGTCCAGACGGGCAAGCAGGGCCTGTGATCCATGGGTCAGGGCGATTTCGCGTCCGTCGAAGGCGGGCCTGGCCAGCGTGGCCTCGGGTTGGCGCTCGAGCACAGTCACTGCCAGCCCCTGCCCGGACAGGGACCGGGCCAGGCACAGGCCGCTGGGCCCCCCACCGACGATGGCGATATCGTAGTTCATGCGGGTCTCTCCTCGCGTCTAGTCAAATGCGCATTCTGGCCGTCGATAGCGCGCGGAGTATTGCTCTGGGTCAGTGTGAAGTACGCCTGAGCGAATCAAGGGCCGAAACCCCTTTTGCTGGCCAGAGGCTTGCGTCTATCATTCAGTGACTCATGGCTGGACAGCCCGGCCGTGTTCTTGCCAGGGAGTGGTATGAAGTCATTACTTGCTGTGGGCCTGGCCGGTTTTCTCGGCCTGTATGCTGCCACCCTGTGGGCAGACACTGAAGCGACCCTGGTCGACGCTCCGTCTTCCACCGCGCAGCGGCTCTATGCCGAGGCGCGTCAGGACCTGTTGCAGATCCGGGTTCTGGTCAATAACGGTCGCAGCCAGTCTTCGGTGGGTTCCGGTTTCCTGCTGGGCGAAAGCGATCTGGTAGTCACCAACTATCATGTGGTGTCGCAGATAGCGCTGGAGCCGGACTTCTACACCGGCGAGTATCTGGATACCCAGGGCCGTCGTGGCGAGGTGCAGCTGCTGGCGGTGGACGTGCTGCGCGATCTGGCTGTGGTGCGAATCGACCGGCAGGGCAGCGGTTTCTTCCGGCTGCCCGATCCCGACGTGGCCCTGGCACAGGGCGAATACCTGTATGCGCTGGGTAATCCGCTTGATCTGGGGTTCGCCATTTCCGAAGGTACCTACAACGGCATCATTCAGCGCGATTTCTCCGATCTGCTGTTGTTCAGTGGTGCGCTCAATCCGGGCATGAGCGGCGGACCCAGCATTAGCGCGACAGGGCGCGTTGCGGGCGTCAATGTGGCTCACCGAAGGGATGGGGAGCTGGTCAGTTTTCTGGTACCGGCTCGCTATCTGCACGCGCTGCTGGATTCGATCGGCGAGCAGCCACCGGAAGACTTCAATCCGCTGATCGCTGCCCAGTTGCTCGAACACCAGGGCATCATGCTCGACCGCTTGCTGGAGAGTCCCCTGAGCCTCAAATCGCTTGGCGGCTATCAGGTCCCGGTCCGCGAGTCGGAACAGTTGCGCTGCTGGGGCAGCGCTGACACCCAGTCACGCAGCGGTTACACCAGCGACGACATTCAGTGTGCGATGGAGTCCGGTATTTTTGTCTCCGGCGAGCTGCGCACGGGTCATGTTGGCCTCAGCCACTCCCTGCTGCAACGCCAGGGGCTGGATCGCTGGCGCTTTGCGCGGGTGGCCAGACAACAGTTTTCCAATCAAGTGTTCAGGTCGTCTTTCAATGAACATCTCAGCGGTCCCGTGTGCAGCGAGGATTTCGTCGACAGCAACGGGTTGGCGCTGCGCGCGGTGCTCTGCTTTCGAGCCTATAACAAGCTCGAGGGCCTCTACATGATGGAACTCTACAGCGTGACCACCGACGATCCGGATAATGCACTGTTGAGCGGCATCAGTATGCGCGGCATATCCTGGGAGAACGGCCTGCGGCTGGCCGGTACCTTCCTGAACGGCATGCAGGCAGGCACCGATACCGGGCCGGCTGCAACGACCGAGGAGTATCAGCCATGAAGTCGCCGGTTTTTCTGGAAGTGCTGGCCCGTGACGGGGCAGTACAGCATCGCCAGCGCTTTGAGCAGCTACCGGTGCGTATCGGCCGCGCCTACGCCAACGACCTGATACTGGATGATCCCCATGTTGCCCCGTTTCACGCGACGCTGGAGGAGCAGGATGGACGTTGGGTGCTGCGCAGCGGGGAAACCCGCAACGGTATCGTCGTCGACGGGCGCGCCCAGGGCCAGGTGGACATGCAGGGCCACACCGAGGTGCGTCTGGGGCACACCCGCCTGCGGGTGCGTGGTGTCGATCATCCGGTGGCCGAGGAGCTGGCTGATACCGTCAGCCATGGGTGGGAAGGTGCCCTGCCTGCAGTGTCGGGTCTGGCCCTCGCCTCGCTCGTCCTGCTTGCCGATGAGTGGCTGGGGGGCGACAGCGCCAGTGATCTTTTCACCCTGTTACTCGGCACCTTCTTCGGACTGGTTCTGGCCGTCATGTGGGCCGCGTTCTGGGCGTTGCTCAACCGTGTGCTGGCCGGCTCGGCCCGTTTCGGTCGGCATCTGTTCATTGCTAGTCTGAGTTTGCTGGTTTTCGTCCTGTGGTATCAGGCGCCCGGAATTCTGGCCTATCGCCTGTCCTGGCCGGTGCTGGATCGTTACAGTGATCTTCTGCTTTTCATTCCGTGGGCGCTGGCGATCTATTTTCACCTGCTGACGATCAACCCGCGCCTGTCACAGCGAATGGCACTGATCAGCGCCGGCTTCTATGTGGTTGCTTCCAGCTTGACGCTGATCATCAATTACGAGGAAACGGGCAGTCTGGCCAATAAGGTCTATATGGAAGCGCCCTGGCCGCCGGGCTTGCGGGATACCCAGCTGAGCACCGTTGAGGCTTTTATCGAACGAACGGATGCGACCAGGTCTGGCCTTGACGCCTTGCGCGAAAAGGCCGAGCGCTGAATTTCCGGTGCCGCCTGTTTACCCCTGCGGGGCAACCTCGGGATGCAGCTTTTTGAGCGATTCAATACCGAGCCGGAAGCGCTCAAAAGAGGGGTCCAGCTCGCGGTAGAACAGGTGCTTGGCCTCATCAAAGCGCTCGTTTTCGACTGCATCGAAGACCGCAATCACTCCTGAGTCGACGAAGGTCTGATGGTCGGCTGCTACCTGGGCGAACAACCGCTGCTCATTCTCGGACATGGGCGATGCCTGATAGCCCTGTTTGATCCTGTCCAGCTCGGCCAGATTGCGATCGAGCTGCGGGCGCAAGGATGAAAAGGGCTGGGTGATAAACTGGGCTTCCGAGTTGCGCGGATCGTACTGCACGGCACTGAGCGCGAGGGTTCGATTCTGGCTGGCCAGGTCGAACATGCGGGCAATCTGCACATGGGGTGGTTGGCGATCCGCTACGGCAGTATCCGTTGCGTTGCCTGCTCCGGTGCCTTGCACCGCTAAGACGCCGATGCCCGCTACGCCGACAATGATAATCAGCAGAACCAGCAGGCGCTGCTTGACGGAAAGATTGCTTATCAGACTCATGGGTATGCTCGCAAAGGTGGTCTCGATGCGCCAGGCAGGGGTCCGGCGCGTTACATGCCGAAATTCTAAAATGCCATCTGGCAAAGAACAACGCCGCTTCTTTGCTTATATGGGTTATTGACGGGGCTCTGAATTCGTGTGCAACAGCCCTGCGTTCGGCCTTCCGTCCGTCCGGTTCGCTGTATTTTCTTCAAGTCACTGGCAAAACTGTCGATAATATCTGTCTACCGCGCGCTTCAAGCCTGATCATTCTGTTGCAGGGACTATTACCATGTTCAATACATCCATTCGGGCACAGACTGTCGCCCTGGTTGCCGGCAGCCTGTTGCTGCTGACCCTTATTGCCCTGTCCAGCCAGCGCTTTCTGGCCTCTAGTGTCGATTCCTATGAAGCGCTGGTGCAAGGTCCCCTGCGCGCGATGGCGCTGATCGAAGAAACGAACGGCGAGTTCAAGACCCAGGTTCAGGAATGGAAAAACGTCCTGCTGCGTGGCAGTGACCCCGTGGCGCGTGAGAAGTACTGGGCCGCGTTTCAGACGCAGGAAGGGCAGGTGCAGACCAAGTTGCGCACGCTTGCCGAGATACCCTCCCTGCCGGAGGAAACCCGGCGGAGCGTCCAGGCTTTGCGCGAGGAGCATCTGGCCCTTGGGCAAGCCTACAGGCGGGGCTATGAGGCCTTCATTGCAGCCGGGAATGATGCTGCCGCGGGCGATCTGGCAGTCAAAGGCGTGGATCGCCCTGCTTCCGAGCAGATGAGTGCCCTGGTGGCGCAGTTGCATGCGGCGGCGGATCAGCGCTCTGCCGCCATCGCCGCCAGTGCCAGCCGGGCCAGCCTGATGGGCATGCTGATGCTGATCCTGGCCGGCATCGCCTTGACGCTGCTCAGCGTCTGGCGCATTGACCGCAGTCTGGTAGCCCCCATTCGCACCCTGATCGCCCAGGTGACGGCTCTCAGTCAGGGTCGGATTGGTCAGAAGGCCACGCTGCGCCGGGAGGATGAGCTCGGCCAGCTGGCGCAGGCAGCCAATACCCTGAACGATTTTCTCGCCGAAACCTTCACCCAGTTGCAGAACAGTACCCGTGAGCTGGACCAGGCCAGTGGCGAGCTCAACAGCGTCGCGACCACTATCGCCGGCGGTACCCGCGAGCAGTTCACGCGCACTGATCAGGTGGCGACGGCAATGGAAGAGATGTCGGCCACTGCACAGCAGGTTGCCTCGTCGGCAGGCACGGCCGCTTCCTCGGCGGATGCGGCGGATGACTCGGCGAAGAAGGGCGAGACGGTGATGCAGTCGACCGTCAGTACCATCACCGAGATGCGGGGCGAAATCACTCGCACCGCCGATGTCATCAAGCGCCTGGCCGCCGATAGCGACCGCATCGGCAAGGTGCTGGATGTGATTCGTGGTGTGGCGGAGCAGACCAATCTGCTGGCCCTCAACGCGGCGATCGAAGCGGCGCGGGCAGGAGAAGCCGGGCGTGGTTTCGCCGTGGTAGCGGATGAAGTCCGCACCCTGGCTCAGCGCACCTCGGCCTCCACCGCTGAAATCAACGAGATCATCGAGGCGGTGCAGCGGGGCGCGGCAGAGGCCGCAAGCGCGATTGAAGGGAGCCAGTCGCGAAGCGACCAGGGCGTTCAGCTGGTTACCGAGGCGGGCGAAACACTGCATCAGGTGACCCGCGCCATCGAGGCCATCCGTGACATGAATCGGCAGATCGCCACGGCGGCTGAGGAGCAGAACGCGGTGGTTGATGACATCTCCCGTAACCTGACCGAGATCACCGCCATCGGCATGACCAACCAGGAGAACGTGGAGCGCACCGCAAAAGCCAGTGAGCGATTGCACACCCTGTCCAACGGGCTCGGTGACATTACCCGGCGCATCAGTCACTGATCCCTACGCAGAGTCGCGTTCGGCTCGACTCCGTCAGCGCAGTGACAGGCTGCGTCCGCTGTGCAGGAGGGTGGAGCTCTGTTTCAGCCCCGGCCGTTGGCGCCGGGCACACTGCAGGCGGGACTCCCGGCTGAATATCGCAGGCTGGGGTCTACCATCGCGTCGAACTGTTTCAGGGCGGTCGAACCTATCAGAAAGGGATAGGAAAAGGCGGTGCGGTCGGTCAGGTTGATTTCGATATGCTCCTGCTGGTCACCCATGCAGACGGCCATTTCGATCACCGGCCGGGCGGTGTAGGCCCGTGTTTCACCTTCGGGTATGTCGGCGGCGCGGCGCTTGATCTTGCTGATGCGCACCACCGGCAGCTCCAGTTCCCTGCCTTGCTGTTCACCTTCAACGGCCAGCTCGAAGCGCACCCAGTCCTCGCCATCACGCTCGAAAAGCCGGATATTCTGCGCGCTGAGGGACGCGGTGACTGCGCCGGTGTCGAGTTTGGCCGGTATCTCGAGGTCCAGGGCGAGCAGCCGGGTCTTCTCGTTGAGCCCATATACACCATGCTGATTGGCCATGACCGAGGCCGAGCACAGCAGCCATGCAGGCACTAAAGCCAGTGCTGTAAGTCGCATTTAAAAGCCTATTAAAAACAGTCCTGTAGATGTGACTGACAGGGCGGGGCTTGGTTCCGGGAGAGAGCGGTGGGGAGGGGCAATCCGTTAAGAAACGGCAGCCCTGATCGGGCCGCCATTTCGGGTACGGCGCGGAGCGCTTCAGCCTTGTTTGCGCGTGGCCAGATTCTTCAGAACCTCAGCCAGCGTCGCGACGTTATCGTGAATAACGACGTGATACTCATCCGAGTCGAGATAGTTGCGCCAATCTGCATCGGACATATCCATGGGCTTGTCGAGGTCGTCCGCCATCTTGCTCAGCTTGTTGCGGGCATCCTGGAAGCGCTTCTGATCGGTGCTCCAGCCATAATCATCACCCGCATTTTCCATGGCATTGAGCAGATCTTCGGTCGTTTCGCCAAGATCGCGCAACTGCTCCAGCACATTGTTACCGACGAGCACCTGAATGCCTTCGGTCTGCCAGTTTTCCGCCAGGATGTTGGAGACCTGTTCCAGATGCGAGCCAATGCTGGCAACTTGCTGGGTTACGGTGACGCTGTAGTCAGGACCGCCCAGCCAGTCGAACCATTCCTGGTCGGTGGCCTCGGCCTTCTCGTCCAGCACCACTTCCATCTGTTCCAGTTCCTGTTCGATCTGCTTGAGGCGCTGCTCCTGCTGTTTCCAGTTGCCCAGTCCGAGGCCTTCTTCCGCCTCGAGCAGTGCACCAATGAAGTCGGCAGTGGTTTCGCGTGTATCGTCCACGGCGTCCACCACGTTATGCCCCACCGCAATGGTGCGGACACTGGATTCAGCCTGCTGGCCTGTCTGCTGGGCGACCGCTGCGGCGGGCATGCCCATGGCCAGTGAGGCGGTCAGTACTGCTGCCGACAGGGAAACGGTTTGCTTGAGTTTCATGTGTGTCTCCTGGAGTTGAAGCGGCGTGAGCCGCATGTGGTCCGGGAAGCCGCAGTCAGACGTGTCGGACGGCTGGAGCGGCATTTGAAGGTCATGCCTTCAGCGAAGCGAGCCCGATCATCGGGCTCGCCAGGTTCGATTACGAGTTCTGCTTCATAAGGTTTTTGAGGATGTCCGCCAGGGTGGCGACGTCGCCTTGAACCGAGGTGGAGAAGTCTGCCGAGGTTACATAGGCACCCCAGGTGGCATCGGTCATTTCAGCCTTGCGCTCCAGGCGCTCCTCCATCTGGGCCAATTTGGCTTCAGCGTCTGTGAAGCGCGTTGCATCCACGGTCCAGCCGTAGGCGGGCCCTGTGTCATCGACCGCAGCAAGCAGGTCCTCAACGGTCTCTTGCAGGTCCTGTAGCTGTTCGACGACGTTATTGCCGACGGTCATCTGCATGCCGGTCGTATTCCAGCGGTCGCCCAGCAGGGCTGCGGTCTGTTCCAGAGTCTGGGCGATGGTCTGCACCTGCTGATTGACGGTGACGCTGTAGTCCGGGCCGCCCATCCATTCAATCCAGTCGTCGTCTGAGGCATCGGCTTTTTCGTCAAGGACGGTTTCCATCTCCTCAAGACGCTCCTCCATCATGTCGAGCTTGGCTTCCTTCTGTTCCCAGTCGCCCAGCCCCAGGCCTTCTTCCGCGTCCATGAGTGCGCCGAGAAAATCGGCGGTGGTTTCGCGCACATCGTCCACGGCGTCAACCACGTTGTGCCCCGTGAGTACGGATACTCCGGTATTTTGTGTCTGAGCCATGGCGGGTGCGCTCATGGCGAGGGACGCAGTGAGTACTGCTGCCGTCAGGGAAGCTGTTTGCTTGAGTTTCATCAGTTTCTCCTTACTTGTTGCCAGTGGGTGCGCGCGTAATCTCGGGCGCATACTGTCTCGGGCGGCTGCTCGAAGGAGAAGTTCAATGATTTTCCGCAGGACTGTTACTGCCCTGTTTGCGGTGTGGGCAGTTCGTGGTCGCAAGGACGTCGAGGTTGGCCCCGGGTGGCTGGTAGGCGGGGTGGGCTTTCAGATCTCTCGGGCGCCGCCCTGGAGCTCATCGAGCAGGGAGTGCAGTTCGGTCATCAGCCAGATCATGTAAGGCTCTTCGGTGAGGGATTTGCGCCAGTATGCGCGGACCGAAATGGACTCGCAGGTAAAGGGCAGGGGCAACAGGCGGTTGCCATGCAACTTTGCCAGGCTGCGAGCATAGGAGCGCGGTATCGTCAGTAGGAGGTCGGTTTCGGCTACCACCTGCGCGGCGGCATGGTAGTGCTCGCAGTGGAGCGCGACCTGTCGTTGTCGGCCCCCCAGATGGCGCAGACCCTGGTCGATCATGCCCCGCTCGTGCTCGCTGAGTGTAACCAGCACATGGGCGCTATCAAGATAATCCTGCAGGCTCAATCGAGCGCTGGCGAAGGCAGGGTGGTTGGGCCCCAGCATGACGCTGTGCTGTTCCCGTAGCAGCTCTCGACTGGCGATCTGCTCCCCGGTGGGGTAGTTGAGCCCTATGGCCATATCCAGCGTTCCGGCCAGTATGCTGCTTTCGATGTCTTCCCCGGCTACGCGATGGACGTGAAAGCGGACCTGCCATTGATTTAGTCTGGCTCGCCGCATCAAGAGCGGCATGAGCATGTACTCCAGAGCATCCCGCAGACCGCATTGAAACGTCATGCCCGAGTGTGCGGGATCAAAGGGCGTGCTCTGCAGGGCCGAGCTTGAAAGCGACTCGAGGGCGCCACGGACCCGGGGCAGGATGTTGCGAGCATGGGCAGTCATGACCAGGTGTCGACCGTTCTTCACAAACAGCGGATCACCGAGCATCTCGCGCAGGCGTTTCAATGCATGGGAAACCGCAGACTGGGACAGGTTCAGCTGCTTGCCCGCCTCAATGGTGCTGCCCGTATCCTCCACGGCGAGCATGACCCGGAACAGGTTGAGATTCCCTCTCGTATTAGTTTCCTGCATTGGAATACCTGAAAAATCGTCATTATACACATACCAGAGGCTGCGCTAGTGTGCTGCGAGATAACCCGAAAGCGTCCCTGCGGAAGCAGGGCTTCGGGACCATTCTTTCCGACCGAGGACAGGTCATGATCGTCGCTCAGCTTTCACAGTACATGTTTCCCCTGTGCCTGTTCATCATCATGTTCGGGATGGGGCTGACACTCTCGCCCGGCGATTTCACCCGCATATTCCGCTTTCCACGCCCTGCCCTGGCAGGCCTGGGCGGACAGATGCTGCTATTGCCCCTGGTCGGTTTCGGCCTGGCGGCCTGGTTGATGCCCACCCCGGCCCTGGCCATAGGGCTGGTGCTGTTGGCAGCCTGCCCCGGAGGCGTCACCTCCAACATGGTGAGTTACATGGCGCGGGGTGATCTCGCCTTGTCGGTAACCCTGACAGCGGTCAGCAGCCTGCTTGCGGTGTTCACCATTCCGTTTCTGGTGGGCCTGGCGTTCCATGTGTTCGGAGACGGTTACCAGAGCGTAAGCGTGCCCGCCTCGCACATGATGCTCAGTCTGATTCTGATGACGTTGCTCCCCATTGCCCTGGGCATGTTGCTGCGTGCACACAGACCGCGACTGGCGCTGTGGCTTGAACCCAAGATCAGCGTGTTCGGCTTGTTGTTTCTCTGCGCCCTGATACTGCTCGTGCTGATCCGCCAGGGAGGGCAGATCACCAGCGGGCTGATGAGTAGCGGGGCGGCTATCATTTCGCTCAATGTGGTCATGATGGGGCTGGGTCTTGTTTTCGCACTGTTGCTTCGGCTGAACAGTGCGCAGTCCACGTCGATCACCCTTGAAACCGGCATACAGAACAGTACTCTGGCCATGCTGATTGCCACCAGTTTTCTGCAGGACGAGCAGTTGGCTGTGCCTGCCGCGTTGTATTCGCTGGTCATGTATGTGAGCGCCACTATCGTCGTGGTCATGCGGCGTCGTGGTCTCGGCTCGGGGCGCGTGTTGCGCGCAGCAGAGTGAGTCGAAGTACGAACTTATATCGGTATTACCTTGTCTGCTGGAGTATGTCCCCTGGCGGAAATATCCATGCAGAGCCCACATAAGCCGCATTCCTGTGTCGGGTTGTTACTGGCAGCCGGCTACGGCCGGCGTTATGGCAGTGACAAGCGCAAGGCGTGCCTGCCTGCTGGCACGCCGCTGCTGCTCGCCAGCCTGCGCGCAGCCGAGGCGGTGATGGACGAGGTCTGGGTGGTCCTCAGGCCCGAGGACGATCTCGAGGACCTTGCCCTTGCCGGGCATACAAGGATCGTGCGTTGCGAGCATGCTCATCATGGCATGGGTAGCAGCCTCGCCTGTGGCGTGCAGGCGATCAGTCAGGCTAGTGATGCAAAAGCGCTCATGCTGTTGCTTGGCGACATGCCCTGGATTCGCCCCGGCACCCTGGAAACGCTGCTGACCGGGGCTACAGAAGCCGCCATCGTGGTGCCCGTTGCTGACGGGCAACGAGGGCATCCGGTAATCTTCGGTCGCCATTTCTGGTCTGATCTTCTGACGCTTCAAGGCGACCAGGGGGCTCGAGGCATCATTGAGCGCCATCCCCAGGCGGTCGTCCGCATGAAGGTGGACGATGCGGGCGTGATACTTGATGTGGATACGCCGCACGCTCTGGGCGGTTGCCGCGGCGAGACGCCCCTCTGAGCGATAGCCGGCGTCGGCCGACAGGTGGCCCTACGGGCTTCTTTTTCGTCTGGACGTCGGCCGCTCCCTGAGCTGATCCAGCGCGCCAGCGTTGGTCCTGGCCCATGCATAGATCATTTCGATCGGTTGAACCATCAGATTACCCAGCGGTGAAAGGGCATAGCTCACCGCGGGTGGCACCGTGTCCTGTACGTGACGCTCCACCAGTCCGCTGGCTTCGAGTTCACGCAGCGTCTGAATCAGCATTTTCTTGGAAATGCCCGGCAAGGAGCGGTGTAGCGATCCGGTACGTGCAATGCCCTGATGCCGGGCATGCAGCGTATGCAGAATCATGCTGGTCCACTTGGTGGAAAACAGCTCGAGCACCCGTCTGGGTGCACAGTCTTCGCGCCATAGTTCTTCGTCTGATCCGGGTTGCATAGGGGTGGTTACCATTTGGTGCCGACTAGGAGTGGCATTGTCTAACAGTTAAGGTGGCCCCCTGTACTTTTTTGGAGGTTGGCGCATGAAACATCAGGCATTGGTGGTGGGATCGAGTGGCATCATTGGCAGCGCGGTGTCGCAGTTGTTGGCGAAAGAGGGGTGGAGTGTCGCCGGTCTTGCTCGCAGGCCGACCGCAGAGCCGGGTGTGAAACCGATCAGTGCCGACCTTCTGGATCCGGAGCGGTTGACCGCAGCGCTCCAGGATATCGCCCCGACCCATGTGTTTCTGACCACCTGGGCGCGTCAATCGAGCGAAGCAGAGAATATCCGTGTCAACGCTCAGCTGGTGCGCAATCTGCTCGAGGCGGTACGTGCCTCCGGCTCCGTTCGTCATGTCGCCCTGTCGACCGGCCTCAAGCATTACCTGGGGCCGTTCGAGGCCTATGGCAAGGGCGCGTTGCCGCAAACACCCTTTCGCGAAGAGCAGGGGCGACTGGATGTGGCCAACTTCTATTACGCTCAAGAAGACGAGCTGTTCGCCGCAGCCGCCCGCGATGGCTTTACCTGGAGTGTTCACCGGCCGCACACCGTAACCGGGGTCGCCGTGGGTAATGCCATGAACATGGCAACTACCCTGGCGGTGTATGCGTCGATCTGCCGTTTCACCGGACGCCCTTTCCGCTTTCCGGGTTCCGAAGTGCAGTGGAACAGCCTGACGGACATGACCGACGCAGCGCAGCTTGCAAGACACATGCGCTGGGCGTCGACCACGCCGGCCGCAGCCAACGAGGCCTTCAATATCGTCAACGGAGATGTGTTCCGCTGGCAATGGATGTGGGCGCGCATTGCCGAATGGTTCGATATCGAACCCGCCGCGTTTGCTGGCGAGCCAGCACCTCTGGAGCAGCAGATGGCAGGTGACGCTGACATCTGGACTGCCATGGTGAAGCAGTTTGATCTGGCCGAGCCGGATATTCAGAAGCTGGTTTCGCCCTGGCACACCGATGCTGACCTGGGTCGCCCGATTGAAGTGGTGACGGATATGTCGAAAAGCCGGAAGCTGGGTTTTCTGGACTATCAGGCGAGTGACGAGGCTTTTTTCAATGTCTTTGAACGTCTGCGAACAGCCAGACTGATTCCCTGAACAACCTGATGCGGGACTACAATTGCTCACGGGTTTTGCCCCGGCGGGTACGAACTATGTCGGCCATCGCGGCCAAAGCGATTTCGGCCGGTGTCTTGCTGCCCAGGGCCAGCCCGATGGGCATGTGGATGCGATCGACATCGCTCTGGCTCAAGCCGCCGGAGCGGACTAGGCGTGCCGCACGGGCCTGCGAGGTTCTGGTCGATCCCATCACGCCGATGTAGAAGGCTTCGGTGCGCACCGCTTCGATCAAAGCCAGGTCATCAATGCGCGGATCATGGGTCAGTGCTACGACAGCGGTGGCGCGATGGCATGTGTCGGCAGTGATATACAGCGACGGCAGGACGGTCACCAACTTCACACCGGGCACGGCAAACTCAGCCGTATATTCTTCTCGGGGGTCACAGACGATGACCTCGAATCCCAGGGACCGGGCAAACTCGGCGCACGCCGTTGAGACCGGGGAGATACCGGCGATGATCAGGCGGGCTGACGGGCCGACGCGCAGGGATACGCGATTCTGCTGCGAATGCTGTTCGATGCGTGGCCCCAGGCCCGCATCCGGTGCAAGCGTCCAGCTACCGTCCAGGGTCGATACCTGGCGAATCAGTGGTGCGTTCCCGGTCAGGGCCCCATGCAGTTGTGCCAACAGATCACCGGTTGTGGGGTCAGGCGGCAGTCTCTCTATCAATACATCAAGCACTCCGCCGCAGGGCAGACGCGTGGGCGGATCGGCCGGCCCCTCGGGAGCACCGTAGCGGATTCGGGAAATACGGCGGTCAAACAGCCCATCGCGCAGGCGGGCGAGAAAATCTTCCTCAACACACCCACCGGACAGCGACCCCTCGTGCCCACCCTCGGCATCGGCTACCAGCCAGGATCCCGGCTCTCTGGGAGAGGAGCCGTAGCTCGAGAGCACGGTACAGAGCCAGACCGGTTTGCCCGCACGTGTCCAGGCCAGTGCTTGTTCGATAACTGCGAGGTCAATGGGCTGCATTGCATTTTCCGTCACCTGGGCTGACTTCGGGAAGGGAGGGTGATCTTTTCAGCCCAGTGTTTCTCTGACGCTCGAAAGTGCTCAATGGTTCGATACGAACGGCGCAGCGCAAGGCGAAACCAGGTCAAAAGAGGGGGAAGTGAGTGGTGGGCCCAGTAGGACTTGAACCTACGACCAAGCGATTATGAGTTCGCAGGCGTCGCTGTATGCCCAGTAAATCCAAGGATAACCTGGCGTAAGATAGGTTAGGTAAAAGTATTTACGTGACAGTAACTTAGCGTAATTTTGCGAAGGCGACCAGAACGGATGAGTGTACTGCTACTGTACTGATTCATCCTTATCTATATGAGGACGCGCTACGATGACCTTGAAAAGGTTCCCGACCCTGTCGTCAATTAGCTCAATCTTCGGCCATGCTCGTAACGCGCGCAACAGGCCGCTTCCCAGACCGCGATACGGCAGGAGCTTAGCTGCAAACGATGCCAGGATGGGGTTGCGCATATTGGAGTTGCCCGCCTTAATGTTTTCGATGGTCAGGTTGTTGGGCAGATGGCCGGGGCTGATGATCTCGACGCGATCGGCAAAGACCAACACACGCACCGGAGCGCTAACGAAGTAGTCGCGGTGAATGAGTGCGTTGGCGACCAGCTCTTCCCAGACGATACGCGGAATCTCCGATTGGCCCTGGGAATTGAACCCCTGGTCCCCCTGCACTGCGCGGGTGTTGGCGACAACGAAGCCCAACGTTTGCTGAAACACATCGGCCAGCTTGCCGGTGATGTCGCGGCTATCGACGTAGCGTTGGTCTTCGATCTCATTGCTCACAAAAGCCACCGCCTTGACGATGAAGGCAGGCAGTGAGTACTGCGGCGCTTTGGCAAACAGCAGACTGCCCGCGACATTCAACTGCTCCTGGCTCATCAGGTTCATGTTGGTCAGCAACTGTGGTAGCGGCTGGCTGTGCTGTGCCAGTCGCTCGCCGAACTGCTGTTCAAAAAAGGCCTCGAAATAGGGGATGTCCACATCACCCACGCTCAAACCCGCCACAGGCGTTTCGTCGGCGTGAACCAGACCCGCTTGCTGGAATAGACGCTGAATTTCCTCACGCGAGGTGGCGCGGCGCTTGTCCGAGCCGTTCTTCACCCAAATGGCACCGTTCTTGTCCATATAGGGCTTACTGACGCCTTCGGCAATCGTGAGCATCATCACGGTGCCATTCGGGTGCGGCACATTTTCGGTGAGCGGGTTCACGGCAGGGCGCACGTTTTGTGATGCGCTGTTCGAGACGAGTTGATTCAGCCGGTCGATGTCCGTGCCGGACAAGCCAAGCACCGAGCCATCGTTCCGCACACCAATGAAGATCTTCCCGCCTGCGGTGTTGCTGAAGGCAACTATCTCGGCCGCAAGGGCATCGGCATTGGTGACGTTTTCCTTGAATTGCTGTCGGCTGTCCTCTCCCAGGCTGAGGAGGTCGATCAGCTCTGTGGTTTCCATAGGTTGTAGACCTCTTTACGTCGATTGAAGGCCTCTTGGCCTCCTTCCATGATGTTGATGATGGCGTCCTGTACCGGGCGGGCGTCGATGCTGCCGCTTTGTACGACGACTTTTTCGTCCTGAAAGCGGCAGGCGTGTACTTGCTCCGCATCACCTAGTACCGGGAAATTGGCGTTGTGGGTGGCGAAGATGAATTGGGCGTCCGGCTTCATTTCGCGCAGCAGCTTGATCACGTCATCGTAGATGGTCTGGTTGTCCAGATCGTCTTCCGGCTGATCAATAATGATAACGTCGTTCTGCCGCTGGCTGAGCACGTAAAGCAGTAGGGCCGAAGCGCGCTGCCCGAGCGAGTGATGCTTCAGCTCTTTGCCGCGATAGCGGATGACGAAGCGGTTGGGCACCTGCCAGGTGACGAATTCTACCAGGTTCTGCATGAAGGTCTTCTCGAAGACCTCCGGCGTGCTGCCGGCCTTTGCAAGCGCAGCCGGTAAGGCTCGCAGCAGACCACCGAAGTCGGTGTAATCCTCCATCATCGCGCGCAGGGTTGTTTCGCGGATGTTGCTGCCTTTGAAGAGCTGCTGCATAAAGCTGATGGCGGCTTCCTTGTTGCCCTTGAAGTCGGCTTCGATCTGCAACGCGGCATGGCCTGCATTGACGCGATCCAGCTCGACCTTAATGGTGTTGAACTCGAGCAGCCAAAGCTCGTTGAGCTTGTCGATCTCGGAAAACAGCGCGTCACGAATGCCGCTTTGCTGGCTTTCCTGTTTGGCCAGCGCCTCCAGCATTTGTTCCGCCTTGGTCTTGCGCTGCTGCTGGGTCAGGAAGTCATCCGGCTGGATGGCCGTCATGCCGGTCTGTTTGAGTTCCTGAGCCAGTTGGCGTTCGACCTGGGCGAATTCTTCCTGAAGGCTCAGGCGCGCGCCGTCGAACTCGCCTCGCTTGGCTTGGAGCCGGACGGTAATGGCTCTGGCTTCCTGCTCGATGTGTTTGAGTTGATCGACCTTGGCAACGAGGTTGGCAAATTCGGCGTAATAAGCCGTAAAGAAGTCGGGGTTCTGCTTGGACGCGTAGCTCGTTGCGTTACGCAGATCATCCTCGTTCTCGGCGATCAATTGCCCGAGGGAGAGCACGAAGCTGTCTGCCCGCTCCTGCATGCGCATCAGCGCAGTGGCATCCTGCTGGAAGCCAAGGCGCTTCTGGAGCTTGTCGGCGACGCCGTACTCCTCGAACTTCTTCAGCCGGAAATTGGCATCGGTGAGCTGGGACTCGTAATCGCGCCTGAGCTCTGCGTTGTCGCTGAGCTTGAGCCAGCGGCTTGCCGCATCGCGCACATGCTGGCGTTGAGTTTCGATTCCCTCCCGCAGCACACGCAGCTTTTCGCCCACCAGTTTTTCTACCAGATCGGTTTCGAAACCTTCGCCTGTGCTGGAAAGGTCTTTCTGCCCGAAGTAGATCGGGCGACGCAGCACAGTCTCCCGGATCGACACGCCAGGCTGCAACTTGCCGTCCAAGTAGACGTTTGGCGCTTCGCGGAAGATTCGAGAGATGGTGAACTCTTGTCCATATACGTCGCAGGCTGTTAGCGTCACCTTACCGCCGCTGCCCAAGGTGTGACGAATCAGTTCATCCTTGTACTTGGTGTCCTGCGCCTTCTCACCCCGAGGAATATCGAGAGCGTAACGCACCGCTTCCAGAATGGATGACTTGCCGCTGCCCCGGATGCCAATCAGCGTGTTCAGCTCAGGGGAGAAATGCAGCGTCTGCCTGTCGAGGATGCCACCGTCGAAGTGAATACTGCGGATGTGCGATGCCTGATGCTTGAGCGGCTCCATTGAGACCCTCGCAGCGGGATCACTCAAGGCAAACTTGGCTGCTTCAAAGGACAGCTCGCCCAATTTGAGGTAACAGGCTTTGCCCTGTCCGATATCCTCTATGCGTTTGGCGTCGCAGCCTTCGAGTTCAGCGGGATACCAGTCGCCAAGATGCTGCTGAGTTTTTGTCCGGCACGGTTTGTTTTTCTCTTGCAGCTTGTTGTACGTGCGTACCTTCTGAAAGCCCAGGGTACGGCGGCGGAAAAATTCGTTCTGGCCCAGTTCGGAAAGACGCCCTCCATCCAGCTCGGCCCAAAGCCCACTCGGTGCTTCAACATGTGCAAAGACAAGGAAAAAATCCCGGTGGTAGCTTTCGAGTTTCTTGATGGTTTCCAGCAGCGAAAGAGAGGAACGTCCGTTTTCTTGTTCGTACTGGGCAGGGACTTTTCCTTCAAATGCAACGCCCAGGAAGGGGTTGATATGGTCATGACCATCCGCCAGCCAGTCGTCGGAAAAGACTACTAAGGTATGGATGCCATTGGCCCCGTCATTGACCGACAGCTCGACACCTGGCAGTAGCGCAATACCCTTCTTCTGCGCTGTTTTGCGCAGCGCTTTGAATTCGTCGAAGTCAAACTTATTGTGATTGGTGATGGCGCCCAGTCGGATGCCCGCGTTTTCCAGTGCGTCCACATAGTTGCTGTTGAAGAAGTTGTCATCGCCTGTGAACTTGAACTCACGGTCCGCGCGGGTGTGCAGATGAAAGTCAGCTCGAACCCACTGCGCGCCTTCCGAGAAAGCGATTGATCGAGCTGATGATTGCTTTAGTTGCAGGCTATCCATTATGGTTTCTCCGTAGAGTGCGTCCCGGCGTAACGCACCAGTCGAGCTGTCTTCGGATCATAGATAACCTCAGTAATCGATCCATCTCGAATACGTTGAACCGCCTCGTCGATCAAATGGAGCGGAATGAGAAACCACTCCTCAGGCTGTACTGGATGACCGAAGCGGTCATTGATAGTGATGCTCAGCCGCGCGGGTGCGAACAGTCTGTGGAACAGGTTCTCAAGCCGGGTGCGGTTGATTCCGGCGAGCTTGTAGGTCGCTACCACTTCCACCTTTGCCAAAAGATAGGTGGAGTCGTGTTCCGCGTTGGCGATGCGCGTCTCTACCTTGCCACCTGTCACGCCAATCTTGTGAATCAGCTGCCGATGCTCGGCAACGAACGGATGTTCTGACAGGCTGCGCAACACATAGATGGTTCCGCTCTCTATATCGTCATCGTCCCATACTTCGCTGAAGCGGTTTTCACCAGGCTGGTTTTGAGTAAATAACGGTCCTGCGTCAGGCTCGGTGATACGGCGGCTGGCTTCATCTTTGTAGAGCGCCCTGACCAAAGATAGGCGCAGCAAATTGCTTTCCGTCCCGTTGGAGAAAATCACGCGCAGGCGTGCATCTTTCTTGCCTTGAGGAGAATCAAACTCTTCGCCCTCGTCGGCCACGTAGGCAGTTTGTCCATCCAGGACAAACCACTGGCCAACTTCGATAGATGAGTTCTTGCCGAAGGGGCGAGTCGTGCGTATACCAGTCTTTAGTTCGCCAGCCGCCTGCTCAAACATTGGCTGGAAGTTTTCAAAATCCTCGCACTTCTCTCTATTGGCGATCTCTTCAGCCGCACGCTTCTCGATGCTGGAGCGGACGTGTTTGAGCTGAGTAAGCTCCGGGGCCCCTGCAGCACCTGCTAGCTCGGCGAGCAGGGCATCATCGTCCATTGACTCTGCTTCATTGGTGCAGGTGCCATTGAGCAGGCCCTGGCGATCAAGTGGTGACACCAGGAGGCGGCACTCTTCAAGGGCTCGAATGCGGTCCAGCCGCACGGCGTAGAGCCTTTCGAAAATATCATTGTCTTCGCCATGCTGGGGTGCGCGGCCGTGTTCTTCTACAAAACGCTGGATCTCTTCAAACCCGGCAATGGTGCGCTCCTCCTTGGCGGACAGCCCTTTCTTTTTCTCTGGCTGAGCGAATTCATCCAGCTCGGCGCGTAAGTCGTCCAGGTCAGTCATAACGGCCCTCATCTTTGTAGCGCACGAACGCGGCGGCACCCTCGGCCATACGCTTTTCCCATGCGTCCTGTGAGCTTACGGCTGGCAGTCGGCCTCGTTCTTTCTTGAATTTAACCGCCCGCAATGCAAGCTCTTTCGCCTCCTCTGGCGCCAGGTTGGTCCGTTTGCCGGAGATAGCCGCAGCCACTTGCTTGAGGCTCTCTTCGCTCATAGTCTTTGCCAGAATCGCGTAGGCCTCGCTGAAGGGATTGATGCGATCAATTAGATCAATATCGAGCTCTCGCACATCCATGGCAAATTTTCGCACGCCTGCGATCAGAGCAGTGTTAGGTCTGGGCTCGTTGTTGCCGATATCTAGAGCCTCGCCTCCAACCAGCAACTGCTTGGCCTGCTGGGTGAGGTTCAGGGCGGCAATAGCGTGTTGACGCACGGCTTCCTGATCTTGCTCGTCCAGATTGGGGTAACGATCCTTGATGATCTTGCCCATGCGTACCTGGGTCAGTTCTTCGGGCACTAGCTCCTCGTCGAACAAACCGCGCTCGATAGTAGTCTTGTCCTGGACAAACCCGGCAATCACCTCGTTTAAGTCTTCCTGGCAAATCCGGGTGGCCTCCTCACTCTTGGGTTCTGCTAGCCCCTTGATCTCTATCTGGAACTTCCCTGTGTCTTCGTTTAGGCCCACGTTGCATTTGCTTGGATCATACCCCTCTTCACCATAGTCGAAGCCCTCCTGGGGGACGCTGGCGGGGTTCTTTGGCTTGAACTCAAAGCGCGGGGCCAGCACTTGCTCCATCAGCAAGCTAGCTGCAATGGCTTTCAGTGTGTCATTGATGGCCTCCGTCACAGCCTGCTCAGCGGCATCTGGTTCGGCAATGAGGTTGGTGAAGCGGGCCCTGGTCTTGCCAGGCGCATCCCTCGTGGCGCGGCCGATGATCTGCACAATTTCGGTCAAGCTGGAGCGATAACCCACGGTCAACGCATGTTCACACCAGATCCAGTCGAAGCCTTCTTTAGCCATACCGAGGGCAATTATGATGTCCACATGGTCGCGGTTATTTTTCTGCTTCGGGTCTTTTAAAGCGGTTGAGACACGATCACGCTTGGTCGGGTCATCGTCGACCAGATCGGCAATTTTTAGCAGCCTGCCATCGGCTGTTTTAACAAGCTGGAAGCCGGTAACTGGGTCAGAACCCTGCCATTCACCCAACTCCTCGATAATGTGCTCGACCTCCCGGATCTTGTCCTTGGTGCTCTCACGGGAGTTGACGTTGGGAATGTGGATAATGGTTTTCTCGCCAGGGTCGAGCACTTTTAGGATGTCATCGGCATAGGAGCCAGAATAGAAGTAGTAGCCGATGTCGAGCTGCTTCAGGTGCTCGTACCCGTTGAGCTGCTCATAATAGGTGTAAGTGACGGTATCAAAGCGAGATTCATCCTGCGGGTTCAGCACCGCTTCGGCATCACCCCGGAAGTACGAGCCGGTCATGGCAACGATATGCACTTTGTCTCGTGTGATGAAGTCGCCTAGGTGTGCGCCTAGCTTGTTGTCCGGATTAGCCGATACGTGATGAAATTCATCTACAGCAATAAGCCGATCATCGAACGCAGCAACGCCAAATTGGTCCACCGCGAAGCGGAATGTGGCATGGGTACAGACCAGCACTCTGTCGTCGCTCTCCAGGAACGCGCCTAGGGATTTGACCTTGCCACCATTGTCCGAGCCCGGCGCATTGCACAGATTCCATTTGGGGGCTACATGCCAGTTTTCCCAGAAGCCATAGTTACTGAGCGGCTCATCGTTGAAGCTGGAACCGATGGACTTTTCCGGTACCACGATAATGGCCTGTTTCAGCCCTTGGTTGTGCAGCTTATCCAGCGCGATAAACATCAGAGCCCGGCTCTTGCCTGATGCTGGTGGCGACTTGATCAGCAAGTATTGCTCACCTCGACGCTCGTAGGCGCGCTCCTGCATGGGGCGCATGCCAAGCGCATTCGACTTGGCAGAGCTGCCATTGCTGGCATACGAGACGGAAACTGAGGGTACTATCTTTGTCATAATGCGATACCTGTTAGGGCTTCTTGCCCTTGCGTTTGAGGTCTTGCTCCAGTTTTTCTAATTCTTTCAGGTCAGAGGCATCGGCTGCTTTAGCCTCTGTAATACGCCGTTGTTGGTCGAAAACCTCATAACGTTCCCGGGCGATTCTTTCCATATTCTCGGGAGTTAGATACGAATGGAACCTCTATATAAGTCGTCAGAATACACCCCACTGTCTACCACTCTTCATAGCGTAGGCTCCCTCTATTTTTTTACTAGACCTTATCCAGTTGTTTCTATCTATATCGGAGCCTAGCGTGAGTGTAAAATTTCCGAGTGAGGTTTTTGTAAATAAAAGGTATTTGTTATCATACTCGATGGGTCCGTCTTGACCTGGAATAGGTAAGACGAGTTTGTCCATTTTGTTATCGCTGTATGTGATTGAGTACAACTCAAATGGGGAGTGACCGAATGATAGGTTAATCGAACCAATTGAAGAATTCTCAGGAACAGAGTTAGGGGAGAAGCCAAAAAAGACGCGTGAAAGCCGCTTCATCATAAGTTGATTTCCCGGTAGGTTTGGGCCACGATTTTTTGTTATATTTCCAGCCTCTATCCAAAAGTTTCTACAAACGCGAAGCCTTTGTAAATCATCGGTGCTTAGAGCGCCAGTGTCTGTGTGGTCGGATGCAATGTCGTCTTCTGTAGGAGATGGGTTTTTCAGCTTCTCGACGCTTTCAAAAAAAAATGAATAGTCAGTTAGCATCATCGGCGTTAGCGTGTCAGCGTTTTTCCAGGCAGAAGAAAACCAGCGACGTGATTGTTTAATCGCTTGGGCAGCGGATAGCTCAAGATTAGTAGCTTGCCGGTCGATCCCCAGAGAAAGGCCTGCTTCGTACCCGGATGAAAGACCTGATCGTGAGATGTTGCCCGAGCCTGCAAGCATATAGTCATACTGTGCGTTTCGAAGAAAAAAAGTCTTCGGATGAAAAGGAATTCTAGGTGTGCAGCTTCTAGACAAGCAAAATTTCGAGTCATGAATACGCACACTTGAGCCAGCAAGAGACATGATTTTTTCGAGGGCGATAGGTTCTGTACGGCAGTAATCAAAAGATGTGAGCCAACGTATTTTTGCTTTATGGCCCTTTTCGTCCAGGTTCTCCTTGAAGACCTGAAGTAAAACCTTCAGGCCGCTAGCTGTGATGTAAGCAGCAGCAATATCTATCTCCTTAGGTGGAGCACTGCGCAAAATCTTGGCCAGTGCTTGCGCCGTCGTATGAGGTTTTGGTTGTCGAACGCTATCGATGATTATCATAGCTACAGCTCCTTGCGATATTCTTTTGCGTCCTCGCAGAACATAATCTGCTTGCAAGATTTGGAGTACAGCTCGAACAACTTTTCCAGTCGTTCTGTGTCATTACGGAACCTGCGACCGATGTATATTCGCTCTAACAATTCGTCGTTTTTCTCATGGGCGTCCAAAAGGTTGGCTGGCATATCTTCCGGGCTGTAGAGCTCTCCAATTGTTGCGGGAAAGTGAGATTCTCTAGCGAGCAATATCTCTTTGGCGCTTAATGTGAGATCTCGTATATTTTTCTCGGTAAGAATAGGCGTCGGAAATGTATTCCATCCGATCGTGTTCGAGTAACGAAAATCGGTCTTTATTTTTCCACAGACTGCCGCGATCCAAACCCAGTGAAGCCGGGAAGCAATGATGGCTATGCACCAGAGTGGTGCGTCGTAAATTGCAAGAGCGCTGTCTGCTACGATTGTTTTTGCATCTAGTAGACCGACAGGCAAGAATTGCCTGTGCTCTGAGGTATGCCGGGGAATAATGATAGACTGATGTTCGGCCACACCCTGTATTTGGACAAATCGATGAGGCCGAGCAGCAAATTTTTGAGTTGATGAAGCTTTCATCGCGCTGCGTGCGCTGGCCACCATTTCTAATCTGTCAGCTATTCCTTGTATAGCAAACGCATCATTTTTTTCTTTCTCAGAAATCCATAAGCAGTATCTTTTTTTGTTATGGATAAAATCTTCTGAGCCACTAAACGAATAGATAAAGCGCTGTGCACGTGGGTCTTTTAGTATTAGCTCTTCGCGTTCCTCGGAAGAGAGTAAAAGGTGTCCAGCGTCTCTCGGCATGTTTCCGAACACCATCGTAGGATAATTGTTGATTGGAGTGCTGGTCGGCTCGACAATAACGTTAGGTGCCGCAACGAGATATGGGTTTATGTTAGAAACATCTCGCGATACTGTGTTGCCGTCTGGTGTGATGGAATAGAGTTTCCTGTTATTAACAGCTGCTGACAGTGAGAGTCCAACGATAACCACTGTTACAACAGCATTGCTTGTAGCCAAATTTGCCCACCGAAAAGATGTATGGGCAAAGTTAATTGAAATGCCTTCGGAGTACAAAGCAGGCCACAAAACAGATACTTGTTGCCCTTGGCATATGGAGTTCGTACTGACTAGAGCGCATCTGGCTCCGGAAAGAGAAGTGAACTGAGCAGCCTTAAAAAACCAACCTGCCACATAGTCTAAAGACTTCCAGTTTACGCTTGTGCCTCTGAAAGCTATCTCTAAATCACGTTTCTGGCTGTCCGATTGTAGTTTTCCGCCATAGTAGGGCGGATTCGCGCATAAATATATCTCACCCCCTTCATTTTCAAAGTCGATCTGAACCTGATCTAGTGACGAATCAAACAGATCGTCTGCATAAAGCTTTGTGCCGGTCCCCGTTGGTGGGCAGATGCCTAACCAGTCAAGCCGCAGGGCGTTGCCGCATGTAATCCAATTCTGCGAATCGAGGGGCAGGAACTCAGCTAGTGCCAGCTTTTTCCCCCGATACAGTAAGTCGCACTGGTAGTCTGCAATGATCAACGCGAGTCGAGCTACCTCTGCAGAAAAGTCCTTCAGTTCTATACCTCTGAAATTGGTCAGCGGAATATCGGTGGGCCGGTTTGGCTCTCCACGGCGCAGATTGATTTCTGCTTCAATAGCTCGCATCTGCTTATAGGCGATAACTAAGAAGTTTCCCGACCCGCATGCTGGATCGAATACGCGTATCTTCGACATGCGGTTGCGTAAGTTCAGTAGCTTGCGAGGGTTGCCTCCCGCGTCCCTCAGCTTTTCACGTAGGTCATCCAGGAGCAGAGGGTTCAGTACCTTGAGGATATTGGGCACGCTGGTGTAGTGCATGCCCAAGGCGCCGCGCTCATCTTCGTCGGCGACTGCCTGGATCATGGAGCCGAAAATATCAGGGTTGATTTGGGTCCAATCCAGGCTACCAATATGTAGCAAGTAAGAGCGTGCGATTTTGCTGAAGCTCGGCACCGCAACACTACCGGAAAACAACCCGCCGTTGACGTAGGGGAAACCATCAGCCCAGCGAGGGATACCCGCAGATGCACGTTCAGTCTGTCTGGTATTCATGGCTCGGAAGATTTCGCTGATCACCTCATGAGTGTTGGCAGAGTCTCTAGCACTCATTTGCGCGACGGTATCGGTAAACAGGCCGCTGCCTGAAAAGATGTCTGTATCCTCCGCAAAAAAGCAGAAAATCAAGCGAGCCATGAAGTGGTTCATCTCATGTCGTTGCTCTTCGGTGCTCCAGTCCGGATTGTCTTTCAGTAGCTCTACATAGAGTCTATTCAGACGGCTGGTTGCACGAATATCAAATGAGCTATCCCTCAGCTGCTTGACGGTGGTGATGCCTGCCAGCGGCAGAAAAAAGCCGAAATGGTCAGGGAAGGCCTCGTAGGCGCATGCGACGATTTCGCCGGTTTCCAGATCTTCTGCCTCGAAGCCCACACCGTCCGTGGCTAGGATATAGCGTGCCTTGGCGCGGCTGGTTGCTGGGCTTGCCTTTAGGCGTGTCAATGTTGTGGTTACGGTGCCGCTATTGGCTACAGCGATGTGGATATTGTTGGTCTGTAATACGCCACCGCAATCAGATTTGTTGGATGCACCGGTACGCAGCCGCTTGAGGGTGGTGGCTTTGTTGCCGAATGCTTCCAGAAAGGCATAAGGGAACTCAGCTGGGTCAAAGGGCTGTTGTGCCAGATCGGATATTGCGGCTTCGATTTCTACAGCGTTCATCTTGGAGGTTCAGCCTTGGCCAGGTTGCGGCGAAAGTCATGATTCTAGCCGCTAAAAAAATTTGGTGCTCAGTTGTCTCTGTAGCTATGCCAAATCAGTGCGCTGGGGAGGCATCAACGGTGCTTCGCGTCATCCCGAGCGTGCACCAGCGGCTGCGTTGCTGTGGCTATGCTGTAAGCGAAGGTTGAAAGGGGAGAATGAGATTTGAGGGAATCAATCACGCCTACTTAAAGCCACTCCGGCGTGTTGTGGCTTCGGGTTTAGTGTCGCAAGGTGAGTATGAGTATAAGGGAGACGATTAACCTCACTGAACCGCTCCTAGGCTTTCTGCTTTTGCGAAAAATGGTGGGCCCAGTAGGGTGTAGCCGGGGTTTCGCGAAGCATGTCTTCGCGCCGGCGGAACGACTTGCATCTGCGATGCGAGGCTGGATTAGTCCGATGAGGTCCGGCGCGAACGAAGTGAGTGGTGGGCCCAGTAGGACTTGAACCTACGACCAAGCGATTATGAGTCGCCTGCTCTGACCAACTGAGCTATGGGCCCACAGAAGAACGCGAATTATACGGATTGGTATCGCTGCTGACCATAGCTTTGGCGACCGGAAACGAAAACGCCCGGCATGGGCCGGGCGTTTCGTTTGCTGCGAGGAGCTTACTCGTCGAGAAAGCTGCGCAGGTGATCGCTGCGAGTGGGGTGGCGCAACTTGCGCAACGCCTTCGCTTCGATCTGACGGATCCGCTCGCGGGTCACGTCGAACTGCTTGCCGACTTCCTCCAGCGTATGGTCGGTATTCATGTCGATACCGAAACGCATGCGCAGGACCTTGGCTTCCCGGGCGGTAAGGCCCGAGAGCACGTCGCGGGTGGCTTCCTTGAGGCTTTCCACGGTCGCCATGTCGATCGGCGATTCCATGGTCGAGTCCTCGATGAAGTCGCCCAGGTGCGAGTCTTCGTCGTCGCCAATCGGCGTCTCCATGGAGATCGGCTCCTTGGCGATCTTGAGTACCTTGCGGATCTTGTCCTCGGGCATCTCCATGCGCTCGCCGAGTTCTTCCGGCGTCGGCTCGCGGCCCATCTCCTGCAGCATCTGGCGGGAGATACGGTTGAGCTTGTTGATCGTCTCGATCATGTGCACCGGAATACGGATGGTGCGCGCCTGGTCAGCAATCGAACGGGTGATCGCCTGTCGGATCCACCAGGTGGCGTAGGTCGAGAACTTGTAACCGCGGCGGTATTCGAACTTGTCCACGGCCTTCATCAGACCGATGTTGCCTTCCTGGATCAGGTCGAGGAACTGCAGACCCCGGTTGGTGTACTTCTTGGCAATCGAGATAACCAGACGCAGGTTAGCCTCGACCATTTCCTTTTTCGCGCGGCGGGCGCGGGCTTCGCCGATCGACATGCGACGGTTGATGTCCTTGACCTCGGAAATCGTCAGCTCGGCCTCATCGGCCAGGGCAGCCAGTTTCTTCTGGGCGCGGATGATGTCGGGCTTGCGCTCTTCCAGGGCTTCGGCATAACGCGGCTTGTCAGCCAGCATTGTGTCGACCCAGTCGGTGTTGATCTCGTTGCCCGGGAAGCCGCGCAGGAAGTCGGCACGGGGCATGCGTACATCACGCACGCACAGCTGCATGATGGCGCGTTCCTGGGCGCGGATCTGATCCTGGGCGCCACGGACGCGCTGCACCAGCGCTTCGTACTGCTTGGGCACCAGCTTGATCGGCATGAACAGCAGCGCCAGCTCTTCCAGCTCGGTGGTGGCCTGCTTGCTGCCGCGGCCGTGCTTCTTCAGCGCTTTCTTGGTCTTGGCCAGTTGATCGCCAATGGCTGTAAAGCGCTGACGGGCCACTTCCGGATCGGGACCGCCATCACCTTCTTCCTCGGTGCTGTCGTCGTCCTCTTCCTCGTCGTCGTCCTTTTCGTCCTTCTCGGGCTTGGCGGCAGGGGCAGGCGCCTGTTCGGCGGCGGGTGCGCCACCGGAGAGGCCGTCGTCATCGGGATCGATATAGCCGCTGAAGATATCGGTCAGACGGCCGCTCTCTTCGACTACGCGGTGGTAGTCGGCAAGAATGCCGTCGACTGTGCCGGGGAACATCGAGATGGCCGCCATGACTTCGCGGATGCCTTCCTCGATGCGCTTGGCGATTTCGATTTCGCCTTCACGGGTCAGCAGCTCGACGGTGCCCATCTCACGCATGTACATGCGCACAGGGTCGGTGGTCCGGCCAATATCGCTTTCGACTGCGGCGAGGGCGGCTGCGGCCTCTTCGGCTGCGGCTTCGTCGGCGTCATTGTCTGCCAGGAGCAGAGCGTCGGCATCGGGTGCTGTCTCGAAGACGGTGATCCCCATGTCGTTGATCATGCGAATGATGTCTTCGACCTGCTCCGGATCGGAAATATCTTCCGGGAGGTGGTCGTTGACTTCCGCATAGGTCAAGAAGCCCTGTTCGCGACCGCGGGCGATGAGCTCTTTGAGACGGGATTGCTGTTGCGCTTTTCCGGACATAACAACCCTTGTGGATGCCGTGGTATACAAAAAAACAAGCTGCGGATTATACCCTGAATGCAGGCTGCAAAGCCAGTTGGGGTGCCGGTTTACTTGTCGCTGATGTGCGTGGAGCTTCGTGTCAGAAGCTCGCGCAGTTCCTGCTTTTCCTCGGTGGTCAGCGGCATTTGCGCTGACTGGTCGAGGAGTTTCTGAATGCGTCTGTCGGTTTGCTGTGACACCAGATTGTTAATGGTGTCGAAAAACTGTTGTTCAAGGTTGGCGCTGGGAATATTCAGCAGCCATTCCTTTTCCGCCAGCTGGCTCAGCTGGTTGCCCATTTCCGTGCCGTGCCAGCGAGCCAGCAGCTGGACAGTACTGAGTGTAGGCGTTTTCTGCAGGGCATCAATCAACGCCACCAGCAATTGCGCCTGTTCACTCTCTTCATTGGCGAACTGGTTGGCTTCCTTCACCAGTCCAGCCAGTTGCGGGTGGTGCAACAGCGTGCGCGCTGCGGTGAGCAGCGGGCTTTCGACGCCGCTACGCTCGCTTCCCCGCTTGCGCTGGGGACGGCTGTTTGCGGCCGGGCGCCGGGATGGTGCTGCCCACTGCTCGGCCGGGGCGTCGTTTGCATACTGCGGCGAGTAATACTCGCTGTCGTCGCGCTCGCCCATCAGCTCGTCGGGCAGATGCGCGTATTCGTTATGCTGATTCGACGCCGCGGGCGCCTGCCGAGGCACGGTGTCCAGATCCATGCCGGTCAGCTTTTCCAGCTGCTGGCGCAGCAGTCGGCGCAGCATGCTGCCGGGCACCTGCTCGATCAGCGGCAGGGCCAGAGTCGCCAGGTGTGCCTTGCCCTCCAGGCTGTCGGGGCTGGCCTCTTCGCTGAGATGGCGAAAGAGATAGTCCGTCAGCGGTTGGGCCTGCTGCACCATGCGGGCACGGAAGGCGTCCTGGCCTTCGCTGCGGATCAGCGAGTCCGGATCCTGCCCTTCAGGCAGAAACATGAAGCGCACATGTCGGCCATCTTCCATCACCGGCAGACACGCATTCAGCGCCCGCCAGGCCGCCTGAACGCCGGCGCGGTCACCATCGAAGCAGAACACCACCGAATTGACGATGCGAAACAGTCGTTTCAGATGGTCTTCGGTAGTCGCTGTGCCCAGTGTGGCTACCGCATTGGTCACGCCATGCTGGGCCAGGGCGATGACGTCCATATAGCCTTCCACCACCACGACGTCATCCAGCTGCCGGTTGGCCTGGCGTGCTTCGTACAGGCCATACAGCTCTTGGCCCTTGTGGTAGACCGGCGTCTCCGGGCTGTTCAGGTATTTGGGTTTGTCATCTCCCAATACCCGGCCACCAAAGCCGAGCGTGCGGCCACGGCTGTCCCTGATCGGGAAAATGATCCGATTGCGGAAGCGGTCGTAGCGCTTGCCGCTGTCGGGGTTTTCCACCACCAGGCCAGCCTCGATCAGCGCCTTGACCTCGGTCGTATCCGTGGTCAGATGACCCATCAGATTGTCCCAGCCAGGGGGCGCAAAGCCGACGTCGTAGCGTTTGGCAATCTGGCCGGTCAGGCCGCGCTGTTTCAGATAGCCGACGGCCACCTCCCGCTTCGGGTGATGGCGCAGCTGCTGCCGATAGAACGCGGCCGCCTGCTCCAGCAGGGCGTACAGCGGGTTGTCCTTGCGTGGCTGGCTCGCCTGGCGTGAGCCGGGCCGGGCTTCCTCACGCGGTACGTCGACGCCGGCCTGGCGCGCCAGTTCTTCCACTGCCTGGGGAAAGTCCAGGCGCTCGAAGTCCATCACGAAGCTCAGGGCATTACCGCCGGCCCCGCAGCCGAAGCAGTAGTAGAACTGCTTGTCCGGACTGACGCTGAACGAGGGAGACTTTTCGTTGTGGAACGGGCAGAGGGCCGAAAAGTTCTTGCCGGTCTTCTTCAATTTCAGGCGTGAGCCAACCACCTCGACTATATCGGTACGGCCGAGGAGGTCATCAATGAAGCCTTGGGGAATCAATCCCGCCATCAGAACTGCCTTGCAAAGTCGTCGAGTTGGTTGCCTGGGCGCATGCCAGGCAGCCAGCACCCGTGCCGGCTCGGAGCACTATAGCAGCGCGCAAACGTAGCGCAACGCAAAAATCCAGCCAGTTCCTCATATGCAGGAAGGCCGGACAGATGCGCAGAACCAGATATTTTCAATCCGCTCGAATCGAGCCGTTTGCACGGCGATTCTGTGGGCCTGTCAGGGCCCGGCTGCGGACGTTCCGGTACTTAGTACAGGCGTACGTGGCGACGCTGTTCGCGTTGCAATTTCTTGGCGTGACGCTTTACAGCGGCAGCAGCCTTACGCTTGCGTTCGGTAGTGGGCTTCTCGTAGAACTCGCGGCGACGGACTTCAGCCAGTACACCGGCTTTTTCGCAGGAGCGCTTGAAGCGGCGCAGGGCCACGTCGAAGGGTTCGTTCTCTTTTAGTTTGACGGCAGGCATTTCGTACCTTTTCTCAAAGTTCAACTGTGAGTCAAGCTCCCGGCCTTGGCCAGAAGCGATTGCATTTCAAGGGGAGCGGATGTTAACGCCTCTGAACGGGAAATGCAAAACAAGATTGGATCAAAGCGCCGGGCCGCCGGCCAAATTCCGGACGAACGGTGCACGGCGGGTTGGCACCGGCTGCGGAAAAACTGGCCCGCAGCCCCCGAGAATATTATCATGCGCAGCCATTCCAACAGCTGATTGCAGCAAGGACCCTATGCGCGTTCTGGGTATTGAAACCTCCTGTGATGAAACCGGCATCGCCCTGTACGACAGCGAGCGAGGCCTGCTGGCCGACGCCCTGTTCAGCCAGATCGACCTGCACCGCGTGTACGGCGGGGTCGTGCCCGAGCTGGCCTCCCGTGACCACGTCAAACGGCTGATTCCGTTGATGCGCGAGGTGTTCGCCAAGGCAGGCATCAAGGAAGGGGATGTGGACGGTGTGGTTTACACCGCCGGCCCGGGTCTGGTCGGTGCGCTGCTGGTCGGGGGCGCATGCGCTCGGGCGCTCGCCTTCGCCTGGGGCGTGCCGGCGCTGGGCGTTCACCATATGGAAGGCCACCTGCTGGCGCCCATGCTGGAAGAGAAGCCGCCCGCCTTTCCCTTTGTGGCTCTGCTGGTCTCCGGCGGGCATACCCAGCTGGTCAGGGTGGACGGTATTGGCCAGTACGAAATGCTGGGCGAATCCGTGGATGATGCTGCCGGTGAAGCCTTTGACAAGACCGCCAAGCTGATGGGACTGCCGTACCCCGGCGGTCCGGAAATAGCCAGACTTGCAGCCTCCGGTACCCCCGGACGTTTCATCTTTCCACGCCCAATGACCGATCGACCGGGTCTGGACTTCAGTTTCAGTGGACTCAAGACCGCCACGCTCAATGCCTGGCAGCAATGCGTGGTCGCTGGCGATACCAGCGAGCAGACGCGCTGCGATGTTGCGCTGGCCTTCGAGCAGGCGGTGGTGGATACCCTGACGATCAAATGCAAGCGTGCGCTCAAGGCCACCGGTCTGAAAACCCTGGTGATTGCCGGAGGCGTGAGCGCCAATCGCCAGTTGCGCCAGTCACTGGAGAAAATGGCCAGTGGCCTCCGGGGTGAGCTTTTCTACGCGCGGCCAGCATTCTGTACCGACAACGGCGCGATGATCGCCTATGCCGGTTGTCAGCGTCTGATGGCCGGGCAGCATGATCAGGCCGGCATTGAAGCGCGTGCGCGCTGGCCGATGGATCAGCTACCGCCGCTCAACGCTTGAGGCTCAACGTTTGAAATGATTCTCGCTGCCGTCGAGCAGGCGGCCGATATTGAGCCGGTGACGCAGCATGATCAGGGCCAGCATGAGCCCGCAGGGTAGCAAGAGTTCCGGTCTGAGCCAGGCAAGCCAGGGCACCAGACCCAGGCAGGCTGCCAGCGAAGCGAGTGAGGCAATGCGCTGCCAGGCAAAGATGCCGAGCCAGAGTACCGCTGCGACCAGAGCGGCCGGCCAGGATAGCATCAGCAGAACGCCGCCAGCCGTGGCAACGCCTTTGCCCCCCTGCAGCCGGTGGAATACCGGCAGGATATGCCCGCACACGGCGGCCAGACCCACCCAGCCGAGTGCAGCTGGGCCGGGTAGCCAGAGACTGGCCAGCCAGACCGCCAGCGCGCCCTTGCCAAGATCGCCGAGCAGGGTCGCCAGCGCCAGGGGCCGCCCGCCCAGGCGCAGCATGTTGCTGGCGCCCGGGTTGCCGGAGCCAAAACTGCGGGGGTCCGGCAGCTTGCCGAGCTTGCTGAACACCACGGCAAAGGATATCGACCCGAGCAGGTAGCCGGTGCACAGTAGTAGTATGAGTTCGATGGACATGGCCTTTGCCGTGATCAAAACCCGATTGTAGTCGACAGTGGAGTTGCGTGTGGACCAGGTATTCATCAAGGGGCTGGCGGTAGAGGCAGTGATCGGCGTCTACGACTGGGAGCGCACGATACTGCAGCCACTGGTGCTGGATCTTGATCTGGGCTGGGATATCCGCGCCGCGGCAGCAGGGGACGACCTGAAGGCAACGCTGGATTATGCTGCGGTCAGTCAGCGGGTACTGGATTATGTCGGTAGCAGTGAGTTCCTGTTGGTCGAAGCCCTGGCCGAGAATGTTGCAGCGTTGATCATGCGGGAGTTTTCCGTACCCTGGTTGCGTTTGCGGGTGACCAAGCCCGGCGCCGTCAGCCAGGCATCCGGTGGGGTAGGTGTGCTGATCGAGCGCGGGGTGAACCCGGCATGACGGCCATTTTTCTCGGTATCGGCAGCAACACTGAACGGGATCTTCACCTGGTTCGGGGACTTGATGCGCTGCAGCAGCTGGTCGGGCCGTTGGACCTGTCCCCGGTGTTCGAAAGCGAGGCCGTCGGCGTGCTGGGCCGGCGGTTCTACAATATGGTGGTCGGTGCCCACACCCATTTGTCGCTACAGGATCTCAATGCTGCGCTGAAAGCGATCGAGGCCGCCTGCGGCCGCCGTGATTCCCCCTCGCCAGGTCGTATCACGCTGGATATCGACATCCTCAGCTTCGGTGATCTGGTCGGTGTGCACGCAGGCCAGACCTTGCCCCGGCCGGAGGTGGTGCGCAATGCCTTCGTGCTCTGGCCTCTTGCCGTGCTTGCGCCCCACGCGGTATTGCCGGGGAGCGATCAAACCCATGCCGAACTCTGGGCTGGGTGGCAGGGAGATCAACAACTGTGGCCGGTGCCCTTTGTGTGGAAAGGCCAGGCGCTGACATCACCGGCGCTGCTTGAGGCCGCAGCACTGGCATTCCAAGTCGGCGGTTAGCCGAACCCCTTCGCGGCGGGGCCGCCGCTCCTACCGGTTTTTGCGTTACCACTGGGGCCCTGCATGTACGTACCGATCAGGTAGGAGCGGCCGCCTGGCCGCGAAGGGTTTGGCTGGGGAGTGTTCGGTGTCTCTCGCCACGGCGGGGCCGCTGCTCCTACCGGTTTTTGCGTTACCACTGGGGCCCTGCATGTACGCACCGGTCTGGTAGGAGCGGTCGCCTGGCCGCGACGGGTTTGGTGGGGGAGTGTTCGGTGCCTCTCGCCACGGCGGGGCCGCCGCTTCTATCTGTTCAGGGTGTGAATTGCGCCTTGAACTCTGCGATGGCCCTTTCCCGTTCACGTTCCAGCCCCTTGCCCAATTCGGCTCCCTCCAGGCCTTGCGCCAGCAGCGATTCGACGCTGACGTTGCGCGCGGCCCGGGCCGCTGCGCGCAGGTAATCCGCCTGCGGGTAGGGCTCGTTCTCCAGACCGGTTCGGCCGCGGGCGTCGGCCTCGCAGGTACCGAGAAACTGCTCGAAGCGTTCCGGTCGGCGGTAGATGTCGAATGCCTTGAACAGCTTGAGCAGCGTGCCGGGCCTCAGTTCCAGGGCCCGGTGGCAATGGGTGTGGTACTCGCAGGTCAGCAGCGCCAGTTCCTGACAATCGCGCGGCGCCTTGCAGCGTTTGTTCACCGCCTTGACGGCAGCCAGGCCCTTGGTTTCGTGGCCATGGTGCTTTGGCCAGTGGGCGGGATCGGTCAGACCCTTGCCCAGATCGTGCAGCAGGCAGGCCCAGCGTGCCGGCAGGGATAGCTGCATCTGCGCAGCGGTGTGCAGGACCAGCAGCAGGTGTTCGCCGGTATCCACTTCCGGGTGGTGCGCCTTGGGCTGGGGTACACCGAACAGACGGTCGACCTCGGGCAGCAGCTCGGCCAGAGCACCGCAGTCGCGGAGCACACGGATAAAAATTTCCGGATTGGGCTCCATCAGGGCGCGGCTGATTTCCTTCCAGCTGCGCTCGGCCGTCAGTGCCTGCAGTTCGCCACTCCTAGCCAGTTCCCGCATCAAAGCCATGGTTTCAGGCGCAACGGTGAACCCCATGCGGTGATAGCGGGCGGCATAGCGGGCGACGCGCAGCACGCGCATCGGGTCCTCGACGAACGCGGGGGACACATGACGCAGCACGCGGTCGGCGAGGTCACGCTGGCCGCCATAGGGGTCTATTACCTGGCAGTCCGCATCCATGGCCATGGCATTGATGGTCAGATCGCGGCGGATCAGGTCCTGCTCCAGGGTGACGTCCGGGCTGGTGTGGAAGGTGAAGCCACCATAGCCCTGGCCGCTCTTGCGCTCGGTGCGAGCCAACGCATACTCCTCGCCGGTCTGCGGATGCAGGAAGACCGGAAAGTCCTGGCCAACCGGACGGAAGCCGGCATCGAGCATGATTTCAGGCGTGGCGCCGACAACCACCCAATCGTAATCGCTGAAGGGATGGCCCAGCAGTTGATCACGCACAGCGCCGCCGACCAGGTAGGTTGTGTATTTGGACATCAAGCAAACTCCGAACCGGTGTTGCCTCAAGCTTCAAGCTTCAAGCCGCAAGCTGCAAGCGAAACCATAAGCTGGAAGCTGGAAGCTGGAAGCTGGAAGCTGGAAGCAAAAAATTCAGTCCCAAACCCCGAGGTCAAAATGGGTTCCCGCCTTCGCGGGAATGACAGGGTTGGGCTGGGCGCTTCACTGGGGCTGTGGCATGTGGCTTGAAGCTTGTGGCTTGGTTTTGGCTTCCAGCTTCGAGCTTCCAGCTTCCAGCTTGCCGCTTCCCTTAGATCGGCGGGATATTCAGGTCGAAACGGGGCAGCCGGTCCAGGGTGCTTTCGGGGCGCGGGGGGATGTGCATTTCGTCCGCCAGTTCCTCGCCATCCAGGCTGTGCAGGTGGATATCGAACCCCCACAGACGGTGCAGGTGGCGGAGCATTTCGCCGGTGGTGTCACCCAGGGGTTTGCCGTCGTGGCGTTGGTGGCGCAGGGTCAGGGACCGGTCGCCGCGGCGGTCGACTTCCCACACCTGGATATTCGGCTCGCGGTTGCCGAGGTTGTATTGCGCGGCCAGATGCTGGCGCACGGCGCGATAGCCGCTGTCATCGTGGATGGCGGCAATTTCCAGGTGGTCGTCCCGCTCATCGTCGGTGATCGCAAAGAGCTTGAGATCACGGATCACCTTGGGCGACAGGAACTGCAGAATGAAGCTTTCATCCTTGAAGGTGCGCATCGCGAACTTGATGGTTTCCAGCCAGTCACTGCCGGCGATGTCGGGGAACCAGCGGCGGTCCTCTTCGGTGGGGTGTTCGCAGATGCGGCGGATGTCCTGCATCATCGCAAAACCCAGTGCATAGGGATTGATGCCGCTGTACCACTGGCTATCGAAGGGCGGTTGATAGATCACGCTGGTATGCGATTGCAGGAATTCCATGATGAAGCCTTCGGTGACCTTGCCCTCGTCATACATGTGATTGAGCAGCGTGTAGTGCCAGAAGGTCGCCCAGCCCTCATTCATGACCTGCGTCTGGCGCTGTGGATAGAAGTACTGTGCGACCTTGCGCACGATGCGGACGATCTCGCGTTGCCAGGGCTCAAGCAGCGGTGCATTCTTTTCGATGAAGTACAGTAGGTTCTCCTGCGGCTCGCTGGGGTAGCGCGGTTCCTCCTCATGACGTTGCTGCGCCCCGGGGGAAACCGGAATGGTGCGCCACAGGTCGTTGACCTGACGTTGCAGGTGTTCTTCGCGCTCCTGTTGCCGTTGCCGTTCCTCCGCAGCCGAAATCGGGTAAGGCCGCTTGTAGCGGTCCACACCGTAGTTCATCAGTGCGTGGCAGGAATCGAGGATGTCCTCGACGGCGTCGATACCGTGCCGCTCTTCGCACTCGTTGATGTAATGCCGGGCGAAGACCAGGTAGTCGATGATTGCGCTGGCGTCGGTCCAGCTGCGAAACAGGTAGTTGCCCTTGAAGAACGAGTTGTGACCATAGCAGGCATGGGCGATGACCAGGGCCTGCATGGTCATGGTGTTTTCTTCCATCAGGTAGGCGATGCAGGGGTCGGAATTGATCACGATCTCATAGGCCAGGCCCATCTGGCCGCGCTTGTAGTTCTTCTCGGTATGCAGGAAATGCTTGCCGTAGGACCAGTGGTGGTAACCCAGCGGCATACCTACCGAGGCGTAGGCATCCATCATCTGCTCGGCGGTGATCACCTCTATCTGGTTCGGGTAGGTGTCCAGTCCGTAGACCTCGTGCGCGATACGGCCGATCTCCCGGTCGTACTCGCGGATCAGGTCGAAGGTCCATTCCGAACCGGTGGAGATGGGCTTGCGGGTCATGTAGCCATCCTCTTCTGGAAGAGTTTGCGGAACACCGGATAGATGTCGTTGGCGTCCACGATTTGCTGCTGGGCAAAGCTGTCGGAAAAATACTCGGCCACCTGTTCGTATTCGTACCACAGTGCCTGGTGCTCGCGGGGGGTGATCTCCACGTAACAGTAATACTGCATGGCGGGCATGATCTTGCGGATCAGCAGCTCGCGGCAGATCGGTGAGTCGTCGTTCCAGTTGTCACCGTCCGATGCCTGGGCGCAGTAGATATTCCACTCGTTGGGTGAATAGCGCTGCTCTACAATCTCCTGCATCAGCCGCAATGCACTGGAGACGATGGTGCCGCCGGTCTCCCGGGAGTAGAAGAACTCCTCCTCGTCGACCTCCTTGGCGCTGGTGTGGTGGCGAATGAAGACCACTTCGATACGTTCATAGTTACGCTGCAAAAACATGTAGAGCAGGATGTAGAAGCGCTTGGCCAGATCCTTGGTGGCCTGGGTCATGGAGCCCGAGACGTCCATCAGGCAGAACATGACCGCCTTGGAGCTGGGGCTGGGTTGCTGTGAAATCAGGTTGTAGCGCAGATCAAAGGTATCCAGAAACGGGATGCGGTCGATGCGCTGGCGCAGCTGTTCGATTTCCTCTTCCAGCAGGCGCTTGTCGCCGAAATTGTCCGGCTGCTCCAGTTTGAGCTGCTCCAGCTCCGCGATGGCCTCGCGCAGGCGCGCCCGGCTGCCGCCACTGAGCGCAATGCGCCGCGCCTGGGCCGAACGCATGGAACGGACGATATTGATCCGCGACGGGTTGCCCTGGCTGCTGATGCCGGCGCGGACCGGCTTGAAGGTGTCGGTGCCGACCAGGTGACGCTTGACCAGATTGGGCAGGGCGAGGTCCTCGAACATGAAATCGAGGAATTCCTCCTGGGTGATCTGGAAGACGAATTCGTCCATACCCTCGCCACTATCCCCGGCCTGGCTGCCACCGCCGCCTCCACCCTGACCATCGGGACGAGGGATACGGTCGCCGGTACTGAAATCCTTGTTGCCCGGATGCACACCCGTATTCTTGCCGCCGCGGCCATGGTGAAAGATCGGCTCGTCGATATCGCGACCGGGGATGCTGATCTGCTCGCCGTGCTCCAGATCGGTAATCGACCGCCGCCCGACGGCCTCTTCGACCGCTTTCTTGATATGCGTCTTGTAACGGCGCAGGAACCGCTGACGGTTCACCGTGCTCTTGTTCTTGCCGTTCAGGCGTCGGTCAATCACATAGCTCATAGGCCCCTCCGGGGCAGCTTGAAGCTCAAAGTATCAAGCTTGAAGCTGTCCGTGCAGTTTTAAGGCTTTATACAGAGCCGGAAGATCGCCACAATTTTTTCCAGCTTCCAGCTTCCAGCTTCCAGCTTCCAGCTTCCAGCTTCCAGCTGCTTTTATTGCGCCTTGCGCACCCGCAGATACCATTCCGACAGCAACCGAACCTGCTTCTCGGTGTAGCCGCGTTCGATCATGCGGCTGACAAAGTCGCCATGCTTCTTCTGATCCTCCTTCGATGCCTTGGCGTTGAAGCTGATGACCGGCAGCAGGTCCTCGGTGTTGGAGAACATCTTCTTCTCGATCACCATGCGCAGCTTCTCGTAGGACAGCCAAGAGGGGTTGCGGCCATTGTTCTGGGCGCGGGCGCGGAGCATGAAGTTGACGATCTCGTTGCGGAAATCCTTGGGATTGCTGATGCCGGCCGGCTTCTCGATCTTTTCCAGCTCCTCGTTGAGAGCCACCCGATTGAGGATTTCACCGGTGTCGGGGTCGCGGTACTCCTGGTCCTGGATCCAGAAGTCGGCGTACATCACGTAGCGATCGAAGATGTTCTGCCCGTATTCGCTGTAGGACTCCAGGTACGCGGTCTGGATCTCCTTGCCGATGAAGTCCACGTAGCGGGGTGCCAGATACTCCTTGATGAAACGCAGATAGCGGTCGCTTACCTCGTTGGGAAACTGTTCCTGCTCGATCTGTTGCTCGAGCACGTAGAGCAGGTGCACCGGGTTGGCCGCCACCTCGGTATTGTCGTAGTTGAATACACGGGACAGGATCTTGAACGCAAAGCGGGTCGAGAGCCCGTTCATGCCCTCGTCGACGCCGGCATTGTCACGGTACTCCTGTATCGACTTGGCCTTGGGGTCGGTGTCCTTCAGATTCTCGCCGTCGTAGACCCGCATCTTGGAGTACACGTTGGAGTTTTCCGGCTCCTTGAGCCGTGACAGGACGGTGAACTGGGCCAGCATCTTCAGGGTATCCGGCGCGCAGTGGGCGTGGGCCAGGGAGCTGGTGGTCAGCAGTTTCTGATAGATCTGGATTTCATCGCTGACGCGCAGGCAGTAGGGCACCTTGACGATGTAGATCCGGTCGATGAAGGCCTCGTTGTTCTTGTTGTTGCGGAAGGTGTGCCACTCCGACTCGTTGGAGTGGGCCAGAATCACACCGCTGAAGGGAATCGCACCCAGACCCTCGGTGCTGTTGTAGTTGCCCTCCTGGGTCGCGGTCAGCAGGGGGTGCAGCACCTTGATCGGCGCCTTGAACATTTCGACGAATTCCATCAGGCCCTGGTTGGCGCGGCACAGGGCGCCGGAGTAGCTGTAGGCGTCGGGGTCGTTCTGCGGGAATTCTTCCAGCTTGCGGATATCCACCTTGCCCACCAGGGCAGAGATGTCCTGGTTGTTTTCATCGCCCGGCTCGGTCTTGGCAATGCCGACCTGCTGCAGGATCGAGGGGTACAGCTTGACCACGCGGAACTGGCTGATGTCGCCGTTGAACTCGTGCAGGCGCTTGACCGCCCAGGGCGACATGATGCTGTTCACGTAGCGCCGCGGTATGCCGTAATCCTCCTCGAGAATCGCGCCATCCTCCTCGGGGCTGAACAGGCCGAGTGGCGACTCGAAGACCGGAGAGCCCTTGATCGCGTAGAAGGGCACCTGCTGCATCAGCGCCTTGAGCTTTTCCGCCAGCGAGGACTTGCCGCCACCGACCGGGCCCAGCAGGTAGAGAATCTGCTTGCGCTCCTCCAGGCCCTGGGCCGCATGGCGGAAGAAGGAGACGATATGCTCGATGGCGTCCTCCATGCCGTGGAAGTCGGCGAAGGCAGGGTAGCGCTTGATGATCTTGTTGGAAAAGATCCGCGACAGCCGAGGGTCCAGCGAGGTATCGATCAGCTCTGGCTCGCCGATGGCCTTGAGCAGACGCTCCGAGGCTGTGGCATAGGTCAGGGGATCTGACTTGCACAGGTCAAGGTACTCCTGCAGGCTGAATTCCTCCTGCCGGGTAGTTTCAAAGCGGTTCTGGAAATGGCTGAATATGCTCATGACTCGACCTCGCAAGTGCTGGAATGAGGTCTGTGGCTTCCGGGCGGTAGCCAGCCTGACGGCCAGTAAAGGGCGACGGTTTATAGTGAAGCATGATCCCCCCAACACCAACGCAACAGGCATGGTCGGGGAGTCTGTCGAATCAGCGATCTGGCGAGGTGGTTGCCAGATGGGATCCGGCAGGCTCCCGTTTTGGCGGAAGCCGGCAGACCGGCTTTCAGTTAATGATTGCCTTGGTCACAGAATAGTTCGTTTGTTCGGTACTGGCACCGACTTATTGGAAAAAATTGTAATGCCCGCGAAACATCAGGCGTCGGTGGCAGGGTGAGCGATCCGGTCGGGAAACTGCACTCGCCAGAGCTCGAAACCGCCATCCAGACTGTACACCCGGGCGAAGCCCTGCTCGGCAAAATAGGCGGCTGCTGGCTGGCTGGAATTGCCGTGGTAGCAGCACACGATCAACGGCCGCTCCCGGTCCGCATCGGCAACGAAGGCAGAAACCGACTGGTTGTCCAGATGGCGAGCACCACTGATATGGCCATTGGCAAAGCTCTGGGGGTCGCGAATGTCGACCACCGCCGCGCCTTGCTCAAGCAGCTGCCGGGCCGGCTCGGGGCCGATACGCTCGAATTCACTCATGCTTCAGTCTCCACAACTGCATTGATGGCGTTCGCCGGTGTCCAGGTTCATCAGCGTCATATGGTTGCCCCAGACGCAGCCGCTGTCGAGGGCATGCACATCACGGGTGTTGCTTTTGCCCTCCAGCGCCGCCCAGTGACCGAATATGACCTGAATCTCGGGGTCCTTGCGCGGGTAGGTAAACCAGGGCGCAAAACCGGAGGGCGCGGTGTCCTGGCCATCCTTGGATTTCAGATCCAGGGTACCGTCGGCCTTGCAGAAACGCATCCGTGTCAGATAGTTGGTGATGCTGCGCAGGCGTTCAAGGCCGCTCAGGGACTCGGACCAGCGGTCCGGCTGGTTGCCGTACATGTTGGCCAGGAAGCTCTGGCAGTGATCCGGATCGCGTAACACCGTTTCGACCTCGGCGGCATACTTCATGGCCTGGGCCACGGTCCAGATAGGTGGGATACCGGCGTGGCTCATGAAGATACCCCGGTTGGCATCAAAGTGCGCCAGGGGGCGCTCACGCAGATTGCCGAGCAGGCGCACGCGGTCATCGGCCTTGAGGATCGCCAGCAGGGTGTCGGACTTGCGCAGCCGGGTAGCATCCTGGGCCGTGGCGAGCAGGTGCAGATCATGATTGCCGAGCACGGCTATGCAGGCGCCGCCCAGGCTGTCCAGGAAACGCAGGGTGCCCAGCGAATCGGGGCCCCGGTTGACCAGGTCGCCGACCGACCAGAGAGTGTCACGCGAGGGATTGAAATCGACTCTTTCCAGCAGGACTTTCAGTGGTCCGAGGCAACCTTGCAGGTCGCCAACAGCGTACGTTGTCATTAACCAAACCTGTGTGCTGCGCCAGTGGGTCTCAGTTCAGGGCGTTGGGCTTGGCCAGCCTGAACAGCGCAATGGGTGCATTGAAGCTGTGGCCGTCGGTGGCGCGCATGCCATAGCTGCCTTCCATGGTGCCGACCGGCGTCTCCAGCAGACAACCGCTGGTGTAGGTGTAGGTCGCGCCCGGGGCGATCAGCGGCTGCTCACCGATGACGCCGGGCCCCTTGACCTCCTGCACCTTGCCGTTGCCATCGACGATCTTCCAGTGCCGATCCAGCAACTGGGCCGGAATGTCGCCGCCGTTGCGGATATGGATAGTGTAGGCGAAGGCGAAGCGCGCTGCGGCCGGATCAGACTGCTCGCTCAGATAACGCGTCTCGACCGCCACCGCGATGACGTAGGTGTGTGCGCTCATACCTGCTCTCCGGTGCTTGCCTGGCGGGCAAGATGGTTGGCCAGGCGGACAAAGCCGGCCAGATCCACCTGCTCCGGTCGCAGGGTCGGGTCCAGACCTTCGGCGACGATGCTCTCTTCGCTGAGCAGCGGCTTGAGCGTATTGCGCAGGGTCTTGCGGCGCTGGTTGAAGGCTTCGCGCACAACCAGCTCAAGCATCGCCGGATCATCGGCAGGGTGGGGCAGCTCGGCATGGGGCGTCAGGCGCACGATGGCGGAGTCGACCTTGGGCGCCGGCTTGAACGCGCCGGGGCCGACATCGAACAGGTGCTCCACGCGGCAGTGGTATTGCACCATGATGCCCAGGCGACCGTAATGGTTCATGCCGGCGCCGGCAGCGAGGCGCTGCACCACTTCCTTCTGCAGCATGAAATGCATGTCGGCAATGCAGTCGGCCTGGCTGAGCAGGTGAAACATCAATGGCGTGGAGATGTTATAGGGCAGATTGCCCACCACGCGCAGCTTCTCGCCCGCAGGGACAAGCTTGCGAAAATCGAATTTCAGCGCGTCGCCCTTGTGCAGCTGGAAGTGGGTATTGGCACCAAAGCGGGCAAGCAGCAGCGGATGCAGGTCATTATCCAGCTCGACCACATCCAGCCGGGCACCGCTTTCCAGCAGGCCCTGGGTGATGGCGCCCTGGCCGGGCCCGATCTCGACCAGATGCTGGCCTTCGCGCGGGGCAACGGCGCGCAGAATATTGTTGATCACACCCGGATCATGCAGAAAGTTCTGACCGAAGCGCTTGCGCGCCCGGTGCGGAGCAAACTCGCTCATGCTGCGTCCCCCGCTTCGATCATGCTGATGGCGGTATCCAGGGCCACCCTCAGGCTGCCCGGGTCGGCGGCGCCGCTGCCGGCCAGATCCAGCGCTGTGCCATGGTCAACCGAGGTGCGGATGATCGGCATGCCCAGGGTAATGTTCACGGCGTTGCCAAAGCCCATGTGCTTGAGTACCGGCAGGCCCTGATCATGGTACATCGCCAACACGGCGTCGGCGTGTTGCAGATGCTTGGGGGTGAAGAGCGTGTCTGCTGGCAAGGGACCTTCCAGATGCATGCCCTGGGCGCGCAAGCGCTCCAGAACGGGAATGATGATGTCTATTTCCTCACGCCCCATGTGACCGCTTTCGCCGGCATGGGGATTGAGGCCGCAGACAAGAATGCGTGGCGCGGCAATGCCGAACTTGTGCTGCAGATCGCTGTGCAGAATGTGCAGTACGCGCTCGAGCAGCGGCTGGTCAATGGCATCGGGCACCGCGCGCAGGGGCAGGTGCGTGGTGGCCAGAGCGACTCGCAGACCCGGGCAGGCGAGCATCATGACCACCTGCGCGCTGCCGGTCTGCTCGGCGAAAAATTCGGTATGGCCAGAAAAAGCCACACCGGCATCGTTGATCACACCCTTGTGCACCGGGGCTGTCACCACGGCGGCAAAACGGCCGTCCAGACACCCCTGCCCGGCACGCTCCAGCGTGCTCAGGACATAGCGGGCGTTACCGGGATTGAGCAGACCCGGTTGGCAGGCCTCGGGCATTTTCACCGGCAGAACGCTCAGCTGGCCAGCGGCCTGGGGGCGGGGCAAAGCGTTCGAATCAAAGGGGGCGAGTTCCACCTGCAGACCCAGCAGGCGCGCCCTTGCTGCCAGCAGGTCCGGGTCGGCGATCACCACCCGTTCGTGGCGGCAGGGCTCCGCTGCCAGCATCAGGCACAGGTCCGGCCCGATGCCGGCGGGTTCGCCGGGGGTCAGGGCGATCGCTCGGCAGCTCACTAGATGAGGATCTCGACGTAGGCTTCGTCGCGTATTTCCATCAACCAGGTCTGCAACTCCGATTCATAGCGGCGATTCTGCAACAGGTTGATGGCCTGCTGCTTGCGCATCTCGTCGGTCATGTCGACGCTGCGTTTGCCTTCGACCTGCAGGATATGCCAGCCGAACTGGGATTCGAACGGCCGCGAGACCGTGCCGGGCTCGATGCTGGTCATGACTTCGCGGAACTCGGTGACCATGGTTTCCGGCATGACCCAGTCCAGCGAGCCGCCGTTGAGCGCCGAGCCGGGGTCTTCCGAAAAGCCCCGTGCCAGTTTGGCGAACGACTCGCCTGCCTGGATGCGCTCGTACAGGCGCTGGGACAGTTTGGCTGTCTCCTCCGGGCTCCGGATCTCGCTTGGCTTGACCAGGATATGCCGAACGTTGTACTCCTCGACCAGCTGCTCGCTGGCGCCGCGCTTGTCCTGCACCTGCAGAATGTGGAAGCCCATGGGCGAGCGCAGCGGTTGGGTTACCTCACCTACCTCCAGGGTAGAGATGGCGTCGGCAAAGGGGCCGGGGATTTCGCTGCTCTTGCGCCAGCCCAGTTCCCCGCCCTCCAGGGCGGTGTCGCCGGTCGAGCGGCTGACGGCCAGGGCGCCGAAGTCGGCGCCGGCACGCAGTTCCTGGTAGATCTCGTTGGCGGTCTCTGCAATGGCGCGCACTTCCTGCTCGTTGGCGGTCTCGTCGACGGGCAGCACAATCATCGCCAGACGGAACTCGGGTGCCGTCTGCAGGCGGCCGGCCTCGGAGTTGAGGAAGTTGCGCACTTCCTGATCGCTGATCTGGATACGCTCGGCGACCCGGCGCTGGCGTACCCGGTTGATGATCATTTCACGACGGATCTGCTCGCGGGCCTGGTTGTAGCTGATGCCGTCGCGCTCCAGTGCGGCACGGAACTCTTCCAGGCTGACGCCGTTGCGTTCGGCCAGTTGCTGCATGGTCTGGTTGAGGCTGCCATCGTCTATACGAATGCCGGCGCGCTCGCCCATCTGCAACTGGATGCTCTCGAGCACCAGGCGATCGATGACCTGCTCGCGCAGGACGTCTTCCGGGGGCAAGGGGGCGCCGCGTTCCTGTAGCTGATCGCGCACGGCGGCCATGCGCTCGGTCACCTGACTGGCCATGACCACGTCGTTGTCGACAATCGCCGCAACGCGGTCAAGGGGGACGACCTGGGCATGGGCCACGCTGCCAAGCAGGAAGCTGGCGCACAGGCCGAGAATTGCAGAATGTAGCTTAGAAACCATCGTTATCACGCTCTCTGTAACCAGGGATGCCATCATCGAGAAGACTTTCAACACGGTTGCCAGTGACGCTGCCGAGGCCCTTGAGCACGATCTGCAGGAAAATACCGGTATTGCCGGTGTCATTGGCAACGGACTCGCGTTCGTTGTAATCGAGCCAGTAGCGATTGATGAAGCGCAGCTTCCAACAACAGCTGTCATATTCAAGACCGCCAAAGGCTTCCAGGGTTCTGTCGCCGGCAAAATCGTGCTGCCAGCGGCCTATCACACTCCATTGCGGATGCAGCGGCCAGATAAAGGACAGGTCGGACTGATCGATCCGCTGATCCAGGTCGCTGAGGAAATTGCCGGTAAGGGAATCAAAGGTATTGATCCGGTTGCGGTACCGGTAGCCCGCATTGAATATCCTGCCGCCGCCAGGCTGGTAGTTGGCGATCAGGCTGCCTGCCCCGTTGCTGCTGTTATCCGGGTCCCAGAGCACGTTGCCACGCACCCGCCAGGCCTGGTTGATGCGGTACATGGCCTCGGCCGCGTAGGCGGAGGAGGATTCGGTCTCCTCGTCTGCGGTTGCGCCCTGATTGTCGAGCAGTTGAACACGACGGTCGGCGAAATAAAAGACCTGGCCCAGGCTCGCCCGTGCGCGCTCCAGGCCGTTGGCCTCCAGCGCGCGGCTGGTAACGCCGAGGGCCAGCTGATTGGCGTCGCCGGTGCGGTCATTGCCGCTGAAGCGGTCATCGCGGAACAGCGAGTTGTAGCTGAAGGTATTTTCGTTGGTATCGAACAGCGGCTGATCGTTCTGCTCCTTGTAGGGCGCATACAGATAGAAGGCTCGCGGCTCGAGGGTCTGGCGCAATCTGTTGCCGAACCAGTTGGTATCGCGGTCGAAGTACAGTCCGGCATCCAGGCTGGCCACCGGTATGGTGCTGGAGGGGTTGGTGTCGGCAGCGTCGTAGTCGAAAGGATCAGCCGCACGCCCGTCGAACTCCAGGTCGTAATATACCGATTGCACCCGTGCTGCCGGCGTTACGAAGGCCCAGCTGTTGCGCCATGGGTAGCTGATGGCCGGGCTGACCGTGACACGGTGCCCGGTGGCCCGCTGCAGGCCAACCAGGTTTTCATCCGGTTCGTCGAAGGTGATGCCGTCTTCGCCGGTGATGCTGCCGGTTTCCAGGTCGCGATCGAAATAGCTGTATTCGGCGCTGTAGTCGAGCTTGAAGCCGGAATCGGCGAGGTAGTTGCTGCCTTCCAGACGCAGTTGCGGCAAGCGCTGGTAGGGTGTGAGCGAGGCGATCGTTGCCAGTTCGTAGGCGTGCAGGGTGCCGCGCAGACTCCAGCTGTTGCCACGGTAGGTCACGGAGGCGCGCTGGTTGACGAAGGTGCCGCTGCGGGTATCCAGGGAGCTGTTGAGGTCCTGGAAGTAGAACGGATCGCTGATATTCGTGTAGTCGATCTCGGTCACCAGCCGGCTGCCCAGGCCGCCCTGGTGGTCCACGCCGTACAGCCAGCGGTTTTCGTCGTACTCGCGGTCGTCCAGAAAGCTGGCGCTCAGTACGGTGAGCTCGTCGGGCCGCATGTAGCGGAAATCACCTTCCATCTGCAGGCCGCGGCGGGACATCAGGCGCGGGTACAGGGTGGCATCGTAATTTGGCGCCAGGTTGAAGTAGTAGGGAGTGACCACTTCGGTGCCGTTGTCGGTGGAGTTGCTGGCGCTGGGCGCGAGCAGGCCGCTCTGGCGACGGTCATCCAGCGGGAAGTACAGATAGGGCGTGTAGAAGACCGGTACGTCCTTGACGCGCAGGGTCACGTGCTTGGCTTCACCCCAGCCCTTCTCGCGATCCAGTTCGATATCGGCACTGTGCAGAGCCCAGGTGTTCTGACCCGGCTCGCAGGTGGTGTAGGTGCCGTCGGTGAGGACGATCACCGCATCATCGCGGCGCATCAGCTTGGTCGCGGTACCCCGGGCATGGGCGTCATGGACCACATAACTGACCTCATCGATGCGCGCTTCACCGCTGTCGATCCGCATGCTGGCCCGCTCACCGGTGACCAGTACGCCCTGATCCCGCAGGCGCACGTCGCCATCGAGCAGGATCTGGTTGTTTGGCTGATCGAAGCTGGCCTGGTTGGACTGTGCCTGCAGACGGCCCTGGCTGAGCAGAACATCACCTTCCAGGGTGCCGGTCTGGGTGCCCTGCTCGAATCGGCTGGATTCGGCGCTGGCGTAGATCGGCAACTGATCGAAGGGCGTCGCGTCGTCCCGGCCTTCCCGTGGTGGCTCCACGTAGGTGCCACTGCAATAGGAGGCAATCTGGGAGCGTTGCTCTTCGCTGAGCTGCTCGCGCGGTACCCAGTCCATTTCGCTGGCTGGCAGGGGCAAGGACAGGGTACGCGGGGGTGGCGCAATGCGTTCCACGGTATCCCGCGATTCCGGCTCGGCCAGGCGTTCGGTTGCGGGCTCCGCCACGGTGGTCGCCGGTCTGGCGGGGCGCGGCGGCAGGTTGGCCGGTGCCGCCACCGGCTCGCAGCTCCAGCCAAGACCGTCGGCGCTGGCGCGACAGTCCACCTGCGTGTTCGCCACGCTGGTCAGGGGCTGGGCAATCAGCAGGCCGCTAACCAGCAGCAGAGGAAAAGCGGGACGAAACGGGGGAGTTCGGTTGGCCATGTTGTAGTTATCCAGGCTTCCAGTCGGTTGTAGCGCGCGACAGCTTGTGCGTGGTGAATGCAATATGCATGCTGCGTGTATCCAGCAAGATGAGGGATAATAAAGCATTGTATGACGCCAGAGCCAGCGTCGGTCGGTACAGGATCAAATGATGGATTCAAGAAGGGTGTTGCTCGAGGCCTGGTTGCCCGCAGTATTGAGCCAGACATACCAGCTGCAGGGCTGGGGTGAGCCGGGCGAGGGTCGGCTGGAGCCGGCGAGTGCGGACGCCAGTTTCCGCCGCTATTTTCGCTGGCAGGACGGCCAGCGCAGTCTGGTCGTGATGGATGCGCCGCCGGTTCAGGAGGATTCCCGCCCGTTTGTGCAGGTGGCCGGTCTGCTGGCCGAGGCCGGTGTGCGGACACCGACCATCTATGCCAGTGACCTGGATCAGGGGTTTCTGCTGCTCGAGGACATGGGGGCGCGCACCTACCTGCAAACCATCGAGGCGGGTGTCGATGAGGCCGAGCTCGAGCGTCTGTATGACGCCGCGGTAGACACGCTGGTGCGCTGGCAGCTGAGCAGTCGTCCCGGCGTTTTGCCCGAGTATGACGAGGCTGTTCTGCGGCGCGAACTGCAACTGTTTCCCGACTGGTATGTCACACGTGAGAAGGGGCGCGAGCTGTCCGCCGGTGAGCAGGCGGAATGGGAAGCCCTGTGCAACCTGCTGCTCGACAGCATCCTGGCCGAGAACCGGGTCTTCGTGCACCGCGACTACATGCCGCGCAACCTGATGACCGCACCGGGGGAGCCGGGGGTGCTGGATTTTCAGGATGCGCTCTACGGACCGGTCAGTTATGACGTCACCTCACTGTTCGCCGATGCCTTTTTCTGCCTGCCGCTGCCGCGCCGTGAAGCCTGGTTGCGTACCTACTGGCAGCGGGCCTGGGACGCGGGCGTGGCCGTACCGGATGCCTGCGACACCTTTATGGATCAGTCGCGGCTGATGGGTGTGCAACGTCACCTCAAGGTGCTGGGCATCTTTGCCCGCATCTGCCACCGCGATGGCAAGCCGCATTACCTGGCGGACGCGCCGCGGTTCATTAGCTATCTGCATGAAGCCTGTGAGCGTGATGCTCGGCTGGCGCCGTTGCGGCGGCTCCTCGAGAGCCTGGAGATGCGCCCGTGAAGGCGATGATCCTGGCTGCGGGCAAGGGCGAGCGCATGCGTCCACTGACGCTGCACACGCCCAAGCCGCTGATTCCGGTAGCAGGCAAGCCGCTGATCCACTGGCATGTGCAGGCGCTGGCGCGCGCAGGGCTGACCGAGCTGGTGATCAACCATGCCTGGCTGGGCAACCAGCTGGTGGCGGCGTTGGGCGATGGCGGCGCGCTTGGCGTGCAGATTAGCTGGTCGGCCGAAGGTGAGCCGCTGGAAACCGGCGGAGGCATCCAGCGCGCGCTACCGTTATTGGGCGATCGTCCCTTTGTGCTGGTCAATGGCGATATCTGGACCAACTACAGCTTTGGCGGTCTGACCCTGCCCGCCGGGCAGCTGGCTCATCTGGTACTGGTGGACAATCCGGCGCACAAGAGCACGGGAGACTTTGTGCTGCAGGGCGGGCGCGTGACCAATCCGCAGGAACATGATGCCACCCGGGCGCTGACCTACTCGGGGATCGCGGTAATCAGTCCAGAGCTCTTCGCCGGCCTTGCCGCAGGAGCTTTCGCCCTGGCGCCGCTGCTGCGCGCTGCGGCGGATCGGGGGCTGGTCACGGGTGAGCATTTTGCCGGCCACTGGCTGGATGTGGGTACGCCTGAACGTCTGGCCGAGGCAGAGCGCCTGGCCAGGGGAGGCTGACCGGGATGCTCTGGCTTGTAACCGTGCTGGGAGCGATCCTCGGCGCCTGGATTGGTGACCTGCCTGGAGCGATCCTCGGCGCGGTATTGGGGCACGCGCTGGACCGTCACTGGCGTATCAGGCACTGGTCCGAGCTGCCGGCGCGGTTGCGTCAGACCTTCGGTGTCGAGCCGGTGCGGTTCGAACAGGTGCTCTTTCTCTGTCTCGGGCGGGTGGCCAAGGCGGAAGGGCGGGTGATACCCGAGCATCTGCAACTTGCCCGGGATCTGATGCAGCAGTATCGCCTGGACGAGGCTGGCCGACTGCAGGCGATGCGCTGGTTCAACGAGGGCAAGGAAGCCGGTGACCGGCTCGGCAGCATGGTCCGCAAACTGCTGCGCCGCGAGCCCCAGCGCAGCGCCGAATTGCTCGATTGCTGTTGGCGCATGGCCCTGGCAGACGGCACCCTTGGCGCACGGGAACGGGCCCTGCTGGATCAGTGGGCCGGCAAGGGCGGGATGGGGAATGCGGAGCAGTCACGCATGCATCAGCGCCATCAGCGTCAGCAGCGCGAGCGCAGCAGTCATAAAAAGGCGCAGACGCCGGTGACCAGTCGCGACAGCCTGCGTGCCGCCGCGCGCTTGCTGGAGGTGGATCTGGACGCTGCGCCGGAGGAAATAAAACGCGCCTATCGGCGGCAACTGAGTCGTCATCACCCCGACAAGTTGATCGCCCGCGGCGATGATGGCGACAGGGCGCTTGATGGTGCCGGGGAGCGTATCCACCGTATCCAGGAAGCCTACGAGCGCCTGCGGCGGTATCGCGGGTTCCGCTAGCAGCCTGTCGGACTTAGGCGTTCGTAGCGAGGGAAAGTCCGGTTTGAGGCAGTTTTCAGGGCTGAGAAATGACCAAATCCGGCTTTTCCGCAGCAGAACAGACCTAAGTCCGACAGGCTGCTAGGGCTGCTAGGGCTGCTGGGGCGGCAGGTGTTTTTCCAGCCAGCCCTGCAGGCGCTTGATCAATACGCTCTGGCCCAGTGGCGAAGGGTCCGGTTTGGACAATACCAGCTGGGCATACAGATCGCGGCCGTGGCGCTGGGCACCCAGGCTCCGCTGTCGGGCCAATTCCTGACTGCCCTGCTGCGTAGCGGCGAATACCTCGTAGGCGGGCTTGCTCCATTGCGACAACCAGGCTGCTGTCTCGGCTTCGCCATTCTGGGCCGCTGCTGGCGCGCGGGTCTGGTACAACACCAGCGCGGCTGCCTCGACCCGCGGGCTGGCCTGGGCTCCGGTCGCGTGCAGCGCCCAGTAGGCCCCTTCCCCGCGCCCTAGCAGAACCAGCGTGGTTGCGCCCTCGGCATTCAGGGCCTGGGCGGCGGCGTTGATTCGCTTGTCGATGCGCTCGCTTGTGGCGGCCAGCGTCTCGGCTCGCGCGGCCTCCTCGAGAAACAGGTTGCTTGCGGGGTCGTCCGGCAAACTGATGGCCAGGGTGTGCCAGCCCTGCTCGCTGAGCTGGCGCCGCGCCGGGCCGATCAGTTCTGGCCAGTCGGCATGCTCGTCGCGATCGGCAATCAGCAGGATGCCTCCGAGCGGGTTCGCCTGGGCCGCCGGCAGAAACAGCCCCAGGAAGGCGTCATCCCCCACTTCCAGTTGGCGCAGTTGCTCCGTGGGTAACTGGCGACGCAGGGCGTCTTCCTGACGCTCGGCACGGGTCGGGACGGATGCTGTAGGCACTTCTGTCTGCGCTTCTGCCGGCGCCTGTTCCGGCGTGTTCTCGGCTGTTGTATCGGCAGTCTGAGCGGACAGACCTGATGTCTGCACGGTCAGCGCAAGCAGCAGACTGGTTAGCCATATCGGGCGGCGCATGGGCAGAATCCTGGCGGCGGTGGACGGGATTGCCGGAGTATAACAGCGCAGCAATGGCTTGCTGGGGTAGACTATGCCATCCGTTTTAACGCCGAGGTCCGTCATGCCTGATTATGCGATTGCCCCTTCGATTCTCTCTGCCAACTTTGCCCGCCTGGGTGAGGAGGTCGACAAGGTTCTGGCCGCGGGAGCCGATATTGTCCATTTCGACGTGATGGATAATCACTACGTGCCCAACCTGACGATCGGGCCCATGGTCTGCACCGCGCTACGCAAGTACGGTATTACCGCGCCGATCGATGTGCATCTGATGGTCAAGCCGGTGGACCGCATTATCGGGGATTTCATCGAGGCGGGTGCCTCGTTCATTACCTTTCACCCGGAAGCCAGCGAGCATATCGACCGTTCCCTGCAACTGATCCGTGAAGGGGGCGCCAAGGCCGGCCTGGTATTCAATCCTGCGACCCCTCTGGATAGTCTGAAATACGTGATGGACAAGGTCGACATGGTCCTGCTGATGAGCGTCAACCCGGGGTTTGGTGGTCAGAAGTTCATTCCGGGTACGATCGACAAGCTGCGCGAGGCTCGCGCACTGATCGATGCCAGCGGCCGCGACATTCGCCTTGAGGTCGACGGCGGCGTCAACGTCAAGAATATCCGCGAAGTCGCCCAGGCCGGTGCGGACACCTTTGTTGCCGGTTCGGCGATTTTCAATCAGCCCGATTACAAGGCCGTGATCGACCAGATGCGCGCCGAGCTGGCCCAGGTCAAGCGCTGAGCATGGGACTGCTGCACAACCTGTATGCCGGCGTGCTGCCGCAACTGGTGATCTTCGATCTGGACGGGACACTGCTGGACTCGGTGCCGGATCTGGCTGCGGCGGTCGATCAGATGCTTGCGCGCCGCGGACGCTCGCCCGCGGGTGTCGAGCGGGTGAAAGACTGGGTGGGCAATGGCTCTCATGTGCTGGTGCGCCGGGCGCTCGCCGGCTCCCTGGACCACTCGGCAGTAGACGATGCCGAAGCGGATCGCGCCCATCAGGACTTCTTGCAGGCCTACGCCGGTGAACATCGATTGACCGCTGTCTATCCCGGCGTGCAGACGTTGCTCGACTGGTTGCAGGGGCAGGGTGTGGCCATGGCCGTGGCGACCAACAAGCCGGAACGCTTTGTGGCGCCGTTACTGCAGGAGAAGGGCCTGGGTGGCTACTTTTCCTGGCTGGTGGGCGGCGATACGCTGCCGGCGCAGAAACCCGATCCGATCGCGCTGAACTGGATCATGCAGCAAGCGGGCCGCAAGGTGGAAGAAACCCTGTTCGTCGGCGATTCACGCAACGATGTGCTGGCCGCCCGCGCGGCCGGGATGAAGGTGGTTGCGGTCAGCTATGGCTACAACCATGGCGAGCCCATAGCCGCGCAAAACCCGGATTTGCTGGTTGATTCACTTGACGCGCTCATATAGTCTTTCAGCCTTGTTTGAAGCCCTTTCGAGACGGATCAGCCGTGTTTGTCAGCAACCGCAAACTGATGAGAGTGATCAAGGCGCTCGCCCGCTGGCGTTGGCGCACCTGATTCTGCCTGCCTGCGCATCCCGCGGGCGTTCTCCGTTTGTGTGACAATTACCCGCCCCATGAGGCTGATCATGACCCAAGACGAATTCCTACGCCTGGCTGACCAGGGTTTCAATCGTGTACCCGTGGTGCGCGAAGTACTGGCCGACCTGGACACGCCGCTGTCCACCTATCTGAAGCTGGCCGACGCGCCCTATTCCTACCTGCTCGAGTCCGTGCAGGGCGGCGAGAAGTGGGGCCGCTACTCGATCCTCGGCCTGCCAGCGCGCACTGTGCTGCGCGTCTATGGTCACAGCGCCCGGGTGCTGGTCGATGACGTCGAGACCGAGCGCCATGAGTGCGAAGACCCGCTCGCCTTTGTCGAAGAGTTCAAGGCCCGTTACCGGGTGCCGAGCATTCCTGGTCTGCCGCGTTTCAATGGTGGTCTGGTGGGTTACTTCGGCTATGACTGCGTGCGCTACGTCGAGCCGCGCCTGGCCCATTGCCCGAACCCCGACCCGCTGAACAATCCGGACATCCTGCTGATGGTGTCTGATGAGGTGGTGGTGTTCGACAATCTGGCGGGCAAGCTGCATGCCATCGTGCTGGCCGACCCGGCCACAGAGGACGCCTTCGCCCGGGCCAATGCCCGTCTCGACGAACTGCTCGAGCAACTGCGTCAGCCCCTGGCTCAGCGCCGCCCGCTGTCGCTGGACAACCCGCCGGATCGTGACCTGGACTACCGCGCCAGCTTTACCCGCGAGGATTACGAGCGCGCGGTGGACACCGTCAAGGAGTACATCCTTGCCGGCGACTGCATGCAGGTGGTGCCATCCCAGCGCATGAGCATCGACTTTACCGCCGAGCCGATCGACCTGTATCGCGCGTTGCGCAGCCAGAACCCGACGCCGTATATGTATTTCTTCAACTTCGGCGACTTCCACGTGGTGGGCAGCTCCCCGGAAGTGCTGGTGCGCGTCGAGGACGGCGAAGTCACCGTGCGCCCGATCGCCGGTACCCGCCCACGCGGCGTCACCGAGGAAGACGATCTGGCACTGGAGCAGGATCTGCTGGCCGATCACAAGGAGATCGCCGAGCATCTGATGCTGATCGACCTGGGCCGTAACGACGTCGGCCGAGTTGCCAAGATCGGCCAGGTCAAGGTCACCGAAAAGATGGTGATCGAGCGTTATTCCAACGTCATGCACATTGTCTCCAACGTGAAGGGCCAGTTGCTCGACGACCTCAACGCCATGGACGCCCTGCGCGCGATCCTGCCGGCCGGCACCCTGTCCGGCGCGCCGAAAATCCGCGCGATGGAAATCATCGACGAGCTGGAGCCGGTCAAGCGTGGCGTCTACGGCGGCGCTGTGGGCTACTGGGCGTGGAACGGCAATATGGATACCGCCATTGCGATCCGGACCGCAGTAATCAAGAACGGCGAACTCCATGTGCAAGCCGGTGGCGGCATCGTCGCCGACTCGGTGCCGGCCCTGGAGTGGGAAGAGACGATCAACAAGCGTCGCGCCATGTTCCGGGCGGTAGCCCTGGCTGAACAATCGGTAGAGTGAGGAGCACCTATGTTACTGATGATCGATAATTACGACTCCTTCACCTACAACGTGGTGCAGTACCTTGGCGAGCTAGGCGCCGAGGTCAAGGTGATTCGCAATGACGAAATGAACGTGAGCCAGATCGAAGCCCTGCAGCCCGAGCGCATCGTTATTTCCCCTGGCCCCTGTACCCCCAACGAGGCGGGTGTGTCGGTCGAGGTGCTTCGGCACTTTGCCGGCAAGCTGCCGATTCTTGGCGTCTGCCTGGGGCATCAGGCCATCGGCCAGGCCTTCGGTGGCGAAGTCGTGCGCGCGCGGCAGGTCATGCATGGCAAGACCAGTCCGGTGTTCCACGAATTTCAGGGTGTATTTGCCGGGCTGGCCAACCCGCTGGTGGTAACCCGCTATCATTCACTGGTGGTGCGCCGCGAGAGTCTGCCCGATTGTCTGGAAATCACCGCCTGGACGCAGGGCGAAGACGGGTCGGTAGACGAGATCATGGGGCTCCGGCATCGCGACTACATGATCGAGGGCGTGCAGTTTCACCCCGAGTCGATACTGACCGAGCAGGGGCACGAGCTGCTCGCCAATTTCCTCAAGCAACAGGGCGGCCAGCGCGGCTGAACCATCAGGGAGCTTTATCATGGATATCAAGGCAGCACTGGCGCGGGTCGTCGATCACATCGATCTGAGCACCGAGGAAATGCGTGATGTCATGCGCGCGATCATGACCGGTCAGTGTACCGATGCTCAGATCGGCGCCTTCCTGGTCGGACTGCGCATGAAGGGCGAGAGCATCGACGAGATCACCGGCGCGGCGATGGTCATGCGTGAGCTGGCGTCCGGTGTCGTTGTGTCTGGTGAGCGGGTGGTCGACACCTGCGGTACTGGTGGCGACGGCGCGAATATCTTCAACGTATCCACCGCGGCGGCGCTGGTGGTGGCTGCTGCCGGCGGCAAGGTCGCCAAGCACGGCAATCGGGCCGTCTCCGGCAAGAGTGGCAGCGCCGATCTTCTGGAAATAGCCGGTGTTAACCTCAGTCTCACGCCCGAACAGGTCGGCCGCTGCGTCGAGGCCGTCGGCGTTGGCTTCATGTTCGCCCCGGCCCATCACAGTGCGATGAAGCACGCCGTGGGGCCGCGCAAGGAGCTGGGTCTGCGGACCCTGTTCAACATGCTCGGTCCGATGACCAATCCCGCCGGCGTGCGTCACCAGGTGATCGGCGTGTTTACCGACCGCCTGTGCCGTCCGATGGCTGAAGTGCTTAAGCGTCTGGGTAGTGAACACGTGCTGGTGGTCAGTGCGCGCGACGGCCTGGATGAAGTCAGCCTGGCAGCACCGACCCATGTGGCGGAGCTGAAGAATGGCGAGATCAGCGAATACGATGTCAGCCCCGAAGAGCTGGGTATTGCCAGCCGCAGTCTGATCGGGCTCAGTGTCGAGGATGCCGCCGGCTCGCTGGCGCTGATCAATGATGCCCTGGGCAAGCGCAAGACCGAAGCGGGCGAAAAGGCTGCCGACATGATCATCCTCAATGCCGGCGCGGCCCTGTATGCCTGCGATCAGGCGGCGACCTTCCGCGAGGGTGTCGAGCTGGCATCGGATGCGCTGCATTCCGGCCTGGCGCGCGAGAAGCTCAACGAGCTGATCGCCTTTACCGAGATCTTCCGCGAGGACAATGCCCAGTGAGCGTACCCACTATTTTGCAGAACATCATTGCGCGCAAGCATGAGGAAGTGGCCGAGCGGAAGGCGAATCTTTCGCTGGCTGACCTTGAGCGCGAAGCGGCTAAAGCGGACGCGCCGCGGGGGTTTGCCGACGCGATCAAGCGCTCGGTTGCTGCCCGTCGTCCCGCGGTCATTGCCGAGGTGAAGAAGGCATCGCCGAGCAAGGGTGTGCTGCGCGAACACTTCGTGCCGGCCGAGATTGCCGCCAGCTACGAGAAGGGTGGTGCGGTCTGTCTGTCGGTATTGACCGACATCGATTTCTTCCAGGGCAGTGACGATTACCTACGTCAGGCGCGGGCTGCCTGCAGCCTGCCCGTGATTCGCAAGGACTTTCTGGTTGATCCCTACCAGGTGGTCGAAGCCCGGGCGATGGGTGCCGACTGCGTGCTGCTGATTGTCTCCGCTCTCGATGACGCCCAGCTCGGCGAGCTCGCGGCCGTGGCGCGCGAGCAGAATCTGGATGTGCTGGTCGAGGTGCACGATGGCGATGAGCTGGAGCGGGCCCTGAAGCTCGACACGCCGCTGATCGGTATCAACAATCGCAACCTGCATACTTTCGAAGTGACGCTGGATACCACCCTGGAACTGCTGCCGCAGCTACCCGCAGGCCGCCTGCTGATCACGGAAAGCGGCATCCTCAGTCGGGCCGATGTGGAGCTGATGCTGGCTCACGAGGTGTACGGTTTTCTGGTGGGTGAGGCCTTCATGCGCGCAGCCAACCCGGGCGGCGAGCTCAAACGCCTGTTCTTCTGATGCGGCGCCGGGTCTGCTGTCCGACCCGGTTGCTCCACAGATTCGCATCTATTTTTCCGATTGTTTCAAGCTGAATATTGCGCTTTAAGTCTGCCTGGTTCGATGTGAGAATCATTCCACAGCAATACAGGACCGGCACGATGCAAGTAAGGAACACCCGAGAACGCTATGGGCTGATGGCCGTCAGTCTGCACTGGATCATGGCTGTCTGTGTCATCGGCACAGCGATAGCCGGTTTGTGGATGACCGGTCTCGATTACTACAGCCCCTGGTATCAGACCGCGCCATTCTGGCACAAGAGTGTCGGCATCGTGCTCGCGGCCCTGATCATCCTGCGCCTGCTCTGGCGCTGGGCCAACCCCTCGCCTGCCGCCCTGTCTCATCACCAGCGCTGGGAAGTTGTTCTGGCCAAGGTGATTCACAGCTTGCTGTATGTTCTGCTGCTCGTCATTGTCATCAGCGGTTATCTGATTTCCACCGCCAAGGGCCGCGGGGTCAGCGTTTTCGGCTGGTTCGAGATCCCTGCGCTGGTGACCGGGCTGCCGTCGCAGGCGGACCGCGCCGGATTCGTCCACTACTGGCTGGGCGTCACACTGCTCGGGCTGGTGGGGCTGCACGCGCTGGGTGCGCTCAAGCACCATTTTCTGGATCACGACAATACCCTGCGGCGCATGCTTGGCATGCGACCGCGTCCATCAAAGGAGAAAGACGCATGAAAAAGCTAATCGCCGGTATGGCGCTGAGCGGGTTGGTCGCATTGAGCGGCGGCGCGCAGGCGGCTGACTATGCCATCGACAAGGAAGGCCAGCATGCCTTCATCAACTTCAAGATCAGCCACCTGGGCTATAGCTGGCTCTATGGTGGCTTCAACGATTTCGATGGGTCCTTCACCTGGGACGCTGAGAAGCCCGAGGCGAGCTCGGTCAACGTGGTGATCAACACTGCCAGCGTCGACAGCAACCATGCCGAGCGCGACAAGCATCTGCGCAGCGATGATTTCCTCAGTGTCGATGAGCACCCCCAGGCGACCTTCAAGTCTACCGGCGTGGAAATGACCGGCGAGAACACCGCGAATGTCACGGGTGATCTCACGCTCAATGGCGTCACCCGTCCGGTGGTGTTGGCAGCCGAGTTCATCGGTGAAGGTCAGGATCCCTGGGGCGGTTATCGCGCTGGTTTTGCGGGTAGCACCACGCTGAAGCTGAAGGACTTTGATATCACCAAGGATCTCGGCCCGGCGTCTCAAGAGGTGGAGCTGATCCTCAGCGTCGAGGGTATTCGTCAGTAGAAAGTACTGGCAAGGCTGATCGATGACGCCCGGTAGCGGAAACGCTTCCGGGCGTTTTCATTCCTGGCTGCGGTAACGGGCTGCCTCGGCCACTATCCAGTCCCTGAACGCCAGCAATGTCGCCGACTCGGCTTTGCGCTCGGGAATGACCAGATGGTACGCGTGATCGCTGTCGAAGCTGTGCGCGCAGGGTGTAATCAGACGGCCGCTTGCCAGCTCGTCGCGGATCAGAAATGGCGGTATCAGCGCCACACCCATGCCATGCATGGCGGCCTTGGCCAGCATGGAAAACAGCTCCAGTCGGGTACCGTTGAGATCATGTTCCACGCGCATGTCGACCGAGCCGAACCACTGCCGCCAGGCATAGGGGCGCGTGGTCTGCTGCAGTAGCGGCAATTGTGCAATCTGCGCCGGTGTCAGGCTGCCGTGCGGCGCAATAAGCGCGGGGCTGCATACCGGTACCGGCGACTCCTGCATCAGGAAATGCGCCTCGGTACCCGACCAGTCGCCGTCACCGAAATAGATCGCTGCGTCGAATTCGGTATCGGCGAACAGGAAAGGCCGCGTGCGGTTGGTCAGGTTGACCGAGACATGGGGATGCTCGTGCAGGAAGCCACTCAAACGCGGTAGCAGCCACTGGGTGCTGAACGTCGGCACGGCCGCCAGTTCGAGGGTCGCCGTGCCCTGATTGCCCATGACCGAAAGCGTGTCACGCTCTACTGCATCAAGCCGGCTGCTGATCCTGCGGCTGTAGGTCTGGCCGGCCTCGGTCAGTTTCACACCGCGGCGAGTGCGACGAAACAACTGTACATCAAGAAACTCCTCCAGGTTGGCGATCTGGCGGCATACTGCGCTCTGGGTCAGCGAAAGTTCCTCCGCCGCCTTGGTGAAGCTTTCATGGCGCGCCGAGGACTCAAAGCACACCAGGGCCTGGGTCGGGGGTATCTTGCGACGCATGGGACTCCTCTGGGGAAGTTGATAGCTGGAAGCTGGAAGCTGGAAGTAAAAAGCGCAGGAGCTGCCCAAACACTTCGATGTGCTTCAAGCTTCAAGCTTCAAGCTTCAAGCTTAAGTCGGAGTTCCAAAATAGCACAGATAGCTGAGAAAAAGGCGTTTGCCGTCGGCCCGGTACAGGTCTAGTCTGTGCCCATCACATGCGCCCCCGGCGCTTCTGTCCCTACACCGTACGGAGTTCACATGGCCGATTCGAAAGCACAATTCAACTGGGTAGACCCGCTTCTGCTCGAGCAGCAACTGACCGAAGAAGAGCGCATGGTGCGTGATTCGGCCGCCTCCTATTGCCAGGAGAAGCTGATGCCGCGGGTGCTCGAGTCCTTCCGTCACGAGCAGACCGATGCTTCCATCTTCCGTGAAATGGGCGAGCTGGGTCTGCTGGGTGCAACCATTCCCGAGCAGTACGGCGGAAGCGGTCTGAACTATGTGTGCTATGGCCTGATTGCCCGTGAAGTCGAGCGGGTCGATTCCGGTTACCGCTCGATGATGAGTGTGCAGTCTTCCCTGGTCATGGTGCCGATCAACGAATTCGGTAGCGAAGAGCAGAAACAGAAGTATCTGCCCAAGCTGGCCAGTGGCGAATACATCGGTTGCTTCGGTCTGACCGAGCCGGACCATGGTTCGGATCCGGGCTCGATGGTTACCCGGGCGAAGAAGGTCGACGGGGGCTACAAGCTCAACGGCGCCAAGATGTGGATCACCAACAGCCCGATCGCTGACGTCTTCGTGGTCTGGGGCAAGACCGAAGATGACGTGATTCGCGGCTTCATTCTGGAAAAGGGCTGGAAGGGTCTGAGCGCGCCTGCCATCAAGGGCAAGGTCGGTCTACGTACCTCCATCACCGGCCAGATCGTGATGGAAGATGTGTTTGTACCGGAAGAAAACCTGATGCCCGGCGTGACCGGCCTGAAGGGGCCGTTCACCTGCCTGAACTCGGCGCGTTACGGCATTTCCTGGGGCGCCCTGGGTGCCGCCGAATTCTGCTGGCACACGGCGCGTCAGTACACCCTGGATCGCAAGCAGTTCGGTCGCCCCCTGGCGCAGACCCAGCTGATCCAGAAGAAACTGGCCGACATGCAGACCGAAATCACCATGGCCTTGCAGGGCTGCCTGCGTCTGGGCCGCATGAAGGACGAAGGTACGGCGGCGGTAGAAATTACCTCGATGATGAAGCGCAACTCCTGCGGCAAGTCCCTGGACATCGCCCGCGTTGCCCGTGACATGCTCGGCGGTAACGGTATCTCCGACGAGTACGGCGTGATTCGCCATGTGGTCAACCTGGAAGTGGTCAACACCTACGAGGGTACCCATGACGTGCATGCGCTGATCCTCGGCCGCGCGCAGACAGGGCTGCAGGCGTTCTTCTGAGCACAGAAGTCTATAGCTAGAAGCTAGAAGCTAGAAGCCAGGCGAAATTGGAGTTAATGAAGAGTCGTCTGGCTTTTATTGGTCGGGGTGTTTGACTGAGTGTTAGCCACACCCATTCTGTTCCAGCTTCCAGCTTCCAGCTTCCAGCTTCCAGCTTCCAGCTTCCAGCTTCCAGCTCTCCACCCCAGGAGTACACCCCATGCCTAGTGCGCTTGATGGACTCAAGGTGCTGGACTTGTCCCGCGTCCTGGCGGGTCCCTGGGCGGGGCAGATGCTGGCCGATCTGGGTGCGGACGTGGTCAAGATCGAGCGTCCGGGCTCGGGTGACGATACGCGCGCCTGGGGCCCGCCCTACCTGCGTGATGCCGATGGGCGCGACACGTCGGAGGCCGCCTATTTTCTCTGCGCGAACCGCAACAAACGCTCTCTGGCCATCGATCTTACTACGGCGGAAGGTCAGGTCAGGGTGCGTGAGCTGGTAGCCAACGCCGATGTGCTGATAGAGAATTTCAAGGTGGGCGGTCTGGCGGGCTATGGTCTGGACTACGCGAGCCTGTCTGTGCTCAATCCGCGGCTGATCTATTGTTCGATAACCGGCTTTGGTCAGGATGGGCCCTACGCCCAGCGCGCGGGCTACGACTTCATGATTCAGGCCCTGGGCGGAATGATGAGCGTGACGGGGCGGGCCGAGGGTGAGCCTGGCGCGGGGCCGGTCAAGGTCGGTGTAGCCGTGACCGATATCCTCACCGGTCTGTACGCCAGCAATGCAATTCTGGCCGCAGTGGTGGAGCGTGAGCGTAGCGGCCTGGGGCAGCACATTGATCTGTCATTGCTCGATGTTCAGGTGGCCTGCCTGGCCAATCAGAGCCTCAACTATCTGACCACCGGGACCCCGCCGAAGCGCATGGGTAACGCCCACCCGAACATCGTGCCGTATCAGGATTTTCCCAGTGCAGACGGTGATTTCATCCTGACGGTCGGCAACGATAGCCAGTTCAGACGTTTCTGCTCCGTGGCCGGGCATCCGGAGTGGGCAGAGGATCCGCGCTTTGCTACCAATGCCCAGCGAGTCGCGCACCGGGATTTGCTGATTCCCCTGATCCGCCAGGTAACCGTGTTCCGTACCACCGATCAGTGGATGGCCGATCTGGAGCAAGCAGGCGTACCCTGTGGGCCCATCAATGATCTGGCGCAGGTGTTTGCGGATCCGCAGGTGCTCGCCCGCGGGCTCAAGGTCCGCATGGCGCACCCGCTGTCCGGTGAGGTGGACCTGGTAGCCAACCCCATCCGCCTGTCGCGTACGCCGGTGGAGTATCGCCTGGCCCCACCCCTGCTGGGCGAACATGCCGCGCAGATCCTGCGCGACTGGCTCGGGCGAGCTGGATGAACGGCTAAGCGCGCCGTCAGGGAACGAGTAGAGTCGGGTTGTGACTTTCCCGGGCGATGTACTCGGCCACACTGCCCAGGGGCAATTCGCTGATCGGCGTGGCGCCCCGCTTGCCGATGACCAGCAGGGTAACGTCCTCCTGCTGCGCAGCCTCTACGATCTCCTTCCCGGGTGAACCCTTCAGCCGTTGTACGGAAACCTGGCTGTACTCGCTGCTCAGTCCCTCGAGCATGGCCCCGGCGTCAATCTCTCCCTCGTCGACCCAGGCTATGAGCCCGGCATGTCCGTTGTCCATGTAGCGTCGGAAGAACTGCTCGGCGTGCTCGCTCGAGGTGGAGCCATCAGTGGCGAGCATGATGACCCCGTCGGGTTCGGCCACCTTGCTGTCCACGGGCAGGATCAGCAGCGGTATCCGGGTCATCCGGGCCAGGTTCAGGGCGATATTGCCGCGGAACAGGGCATGTCCGGACGAGTGGCTGCGGTTGAGCGCGATGACCAGATCGGCCTCGACCTTGCGCGCAGCCTCGAGTAGCTCCGAGGCTGTGAAGCCGCGGCGCAGTCGATAATCGACCTGTACGCCCAGTTCCCCGGTGAGCTGTTCGGCGAGCTTTTTCAGGCGTCCCTCGATGGCGCCCTCGCTGTCTTCGATATGCTGGCGCTTGTGCGTCTCGATGACATGCACGAGGGTTATCCGTGTCAGTCCGAGCAGGCGGACAGTGGCGGGAAGGTGGTCAAGGGTCTTCTCCCATCCTTCGGAATAATCGACGCTCACAATGCAATGGTTGAGCATGGAAAGTCTCCTCCCTAGGTCAGTAGATAGAAGCGGTAGGGTAGTCGGGCTATTGGTCAGCCTCGAGGTCGGCGCAGTCGTCGGACAGCCAGGTCGACACCTCGGTATGTTCGATGGTCACCGGCTGACTGCCCGCCATGCCCTGCATGGCGGGCGGTGCCTCGCTCGCATCCATCTGCATGGTGCCGTTGCCAACGAAGCGCGAGCGCATTTCACGGCGGCTGACAATGGTCAGCTCACCCTGCATTTCGCCGGCATAACCCTCGTTGCCTGCGCAGCTGCCGGCGATGGCCAGGGTAGAGCCGCTGACCTTGTTGATCGCCATCGAGCAGTCGGGCATGTCCTCGCTGATCCGTTTCAGCAGCGCGTCCGGATTGGTCAGGTCCTTTGCCATCTGTGGCGAGATGCACTCCATTTCGACGCCCGGGTCCCCGCCCGGGTTCATCATGCTCTCCATCATCTCGCGCTGTTCGGGTGGCAGCGTCTCTAGCATCTGCTGCTGGGCGTTGCGAATAGCCAGCTGCATGTCCTGACCGTTGACCAGGGTAGTGGACTCACGGCGCCACAGGCCCGATTCGGGCTCGGGACTGATGCTGTCGGCCTGTGCCGCTGCGAGATAGAAGGACGTTGCCGCGAGGGCAAGGCAGGTGTGCAGTTTCATATGCGATTTCCCGACAAGAGGTGTTTTCAAGACTATAGACCCTGCCGGAAGAACCAGCCAAAAAACAACGGGTTCAACCAATCTGTAACCATCTGCGTCCAGGCGGTCGCGGTGTCGGCGCCCGGTCTATACTGCAATCTGGTTACCCGCCCACTGAATGTGAGGATCAAGAATGCGCCGTTTAATGATGTTTGTGGCCGCTGCCGTTATCAGCACGCCGTTGTTTGCCATGCATTGTCCCGCCGATATGGCCAAGATCGACGCGCAGCTGGAGAGCAACCCACCGAGTGATCCTGCCGTGCTGCAGAGCGTAAGAAGCCTGCGCGAGCAGGGCGAGGAGCTGCACAAGGCGGGTAATCATGCCGAATCGGTCAAGGTGCTCGACCGCGCCCTGGAGTTGCTGGAGGGCTGAGATAGCCTGCCTACCCTGCAGGCAATAAAAAAGCGGACCTGGTAACAGGTCCGCTTTTTCAGTTTGCCCTCTGGAAGGGCTTAACGACCGAACAGGGCGGGTTTCTCGCGCTGGGGGCGATTGCCCGGTGACTTGCGCGGCGCGTCGGATGACGGCGAGCTCGGCGCCATGCGGTTGCCCAGCGCCTGATGGCGGCGTTCTTCGCTGACACTGTCCTGCGGCTCGCTGTTGGGGCGGGCAGCGCGGGGCGGATGGCTGCGCGGAGCATCAGCGCGGGGCCGATCCGTGCGAGGCCGTTCGCCACGAGGCTTGTCGCTGCGCGCCTTGTCGCCCCGCGGCTTGTCAGCGCGAGCCTGTTGGCCGCGGCCCGCGCCGCCGGCCGGTCGCTGACCGCGGCCATTGGACGGTGCGCCACGTGCACGTTCCGGGCGATCGCTGTTGAGTTCGGCCTGGGCTGGCGGCTCGAAGCCCTCCAGTGAACCTTCCTCGATCTTCTGCTTGGTCATGCGCTCGATATCGCGCAGCAACTTTTCCTCGTCCGGGCTGACCAGTGACACGGCACCGCCGCTACGGCCGGCGCGGCCGGTACGGCCGATCCGGTGCACATAGTCTTCCGAGACGTTCGGCAGCTCGAAGTTGACCACGTGGGGCAGCTGATCGATGTCCAGACCCCGAGCGGCGATATCGGTGGCTACCAGAATGCGCAGCTTGTTTGCCTTGAAATCGGCCAGGGCCTTGGTCCGAGCGCTCTGGCTCTTGTTGCCGTGGATAGCGGCAGCCGGAAGGCCATTCTTGTCCAGGTACTCGGCCAGGCGATTGGCCCCATGCTTGGTGCGGGTAAATACCAGCACCTGTTCCCAGGCACCCATGGTGATCAGGTGTGCGACCAGTGCGCGCTTGTGGCCCGCCGGAACGCGGTAAACGGTCTGCTCGATCCGCTCTACCGTGGTGTTCGGCGGCGTGACCTGAATGCGCGCCGGGTTGTTCAGCAACTTGTTCGCCAGGTCGGTAATGTCCTTGGAGAAGGTCGCGGAGAACAGCAGGCTCTGGCGCTGGGATGGCAGTTTGGCAATGACCTTTTTCACGTCATGCACGAAACCCATGTCGAGCATGCGGTCCGCTTCATCCAGCACCAGTATTTCCACTTTCGACAGATCCACGGCGCGCTGACCGACCAGGTCGAGCAGGCGACCGGGGCAGGCGACCAGTACATCCAGGCCGGGGGCAATGGCCTTCATCTGCGGGTTGGCACCGACGCCGCCGAATACACAGGCGGTCTTCATCGGCAGCTCGCCACCGTAGGTGCGGAAGCTCTCGTGCACCTGTGCTGCCAGTTCACGTGTGGGCGTCAGCACCAGTACGCGGACCTGCTTGGGGGTGCGGCGCTGGCCGGCTTCGGCCTGACCGGCCGGATACAGTTTTTCGATGATCGGTAACGCAAACCCGGCGGTCTTGCCGGTGCCGGTCTGCGCGGCGACCATCAGATCGCGGCCTTCCAGTACGGCGGGGATCGCCTGGGCCTGGACGGGAGTGGGGGAGGTGTAACCGGTGGCAGCAACGGCGCGCACCAGCACGTCGGACAAGCCGAGAGTAGCAAAGGACATTCAGATAACCCTGTGATGGCCGTTTGCGGAGCGGAGATGCCCGTGCGGCCGATGATGAAAAAAATGGAGGAGCGAGAGTATAACAGAGACGGCATGCTCACGCAGCTAAAACCTTGGCGCGGCCATGCAATGCAGCGTTACGGGGAAAGCGTGAGCTTGCCGTTGAGGTTTTCCAGGCGGTACTTGTGCAGAATACGCTGGTATTCCTTGCTGGTCTTGAAGGTCTTGAGCGCCGCGGAGTACGCCTCTGCCGTCTCCTCCCATCGGGGATGCTGATGGAATGCGAGATAGAACTCGCTGTGGCTGAGCGGTAGCGGGTGGTAGCGGATCTGGTGACTGAGGCCCAGGGCCTCGCTGGTATAGAGTCCGACCGGTCGGCTCATGGCGACCATGTCTACGCGTCCGCGCACCAGCTTCTGCAGATTGGCCTCAAAGCTCGGGGCCGGCTCGCGAAAGAACGCCTGCGAGGAAATGAACTCGTCATTGTTGTACAGATAGCCGGGTGACACACCAATCACCAGTCCGGTCAGATCGTCCAGGCTGCGGAATGCGAAGGGGCGACGCCGATCATGGAACAGCATGGTTTCGTGACTGGACAGGGGCTCTGCAGTGAACAGGAACGTCGCCAGGTAGTTGGGGTGCGGAGCGATGTCGAGAATGGCGTCTGCATCGCCACTCTCGACATCACGCAGTGCCCTGCGCCAGGGGGTCAGCCGCCAGCTGACCTGGTAGCCGAGCTGGGTCAGCAGGTGATCGGTTATCTCCTTGTCTGCCCCCTTGATTTCGCCCTCTTCGGCGTAGATGAACGGCGGCCATGCCTCGGTCACTATGCGCAGGGGGGCAGCGCTGCCGGTGGCCGCAAACAGCAATGAAACCAGGAAAACACTCGTTCTCATCATCATTGCTGGGTTCCGGCTCCCCCGCGGCTAACGTGACCGATCGCCGCTCAGATTACGCCATACGGCCAGACTGGGCTCGGCCTGGTTGAGTGTATAAAAGTGCAGACTTGGCGCGCCGCCGTCAATCAGCCGTTGGCACATCTGGGTGATGACCTCGGTACCGAATGCCGCGATGCTGGCGCTATCGTCACCATACGCCTCAAGCTGCTTGCGAATCCAGCGCGGAATCTCGGCGCCGCAGGCATCCGAGAAGCGGGCCAGCTTGCTGTAGTTGGTAATCGGCATGATGCCCGGCACGATCGGAATGTCCACGCCGGCCTTGCGTACGCGCTCGACGAAATGGAAATAACAGTCGGCGTTGAAGAAGTACTGCGTGATCGCGCTGTCGGCGCCGGCCCGGGCCTTGCTCACGAAATTGTCCAGGTCGACGTCATAATGCCGCGCCTGGGGGTGCGCTTCCGGATACGCGGCCACCTCGATATGGAAGTGGTCGCCGGTCTCGTTGCGAATGAACTCGACGAGTTCGTTGGCATAGCGCAGTTCACCGGAGGCCTGACCCATGCCGGAGGGCAGGTCGCCGCGCAGGGCAACAATGCGCCTGATGCCGGCTTCGCGATACTCGGCCAGCAGGTTGCGCAGGTCGTCTGTACTGTCGCCCACACAGGACAGGTGAGGCGCTGTGGCCACCTTCACCTCCTGATCCAGTTGCAGGACGGTGTTGCGCGTCCGATCCCGTGTGGAGCCTCCGGCACCATAGGTGACGGAAAAGAATTCGGGGTTGTGCTCAGCCAGCACGTGGGCGGCTGCTATCAGTTTCTCATGCCCGGCGTCGGTCTTGGTCGGGAAGAATTCGAAGCTGACCGGGTTGTGTTTCTGAGTGGTCATGCGGTTTCTCGCGTGAGCTTCAAGTTTCAAGCCGCAAGCAACAAGCTGTCGGTGCACAGGGCACCTCCGGCTTGCAGCTTGCAGCTTGTCGCTTGCAGCTAGATTTTAATAGCGGTAGCTGTCGGGCTTGAACGGGCCTTCGACTTCCACGCCAATGTAGTCTGCCTGGGTCTTGGTCAGCTGGGTGACGACGCCACCAAAGCCCTTGACCATCTCCAGGGCAACTTCTTCGTCGAGCTTCTTCGGCAGCACCATGACGGTGACGTTCTTGGTCTTCTCGACCACTGGCAGATCGGCGAACTTCTCGTTGTACAGGTGGATCTGCGCCAGTACCTGGTTGGCGAAGGAGCCATCCATGATCCGGCTCGGGTGTCCGGTCGCGTTGCCCAGGTTCACCAGACGGCCTTCGGCCAGCAGGATCAGGTAGTCATCGTTCTGTACGTCGATGGTCTTGCCGGTACGGTGGATCTTGTGTACCTGCGGCTTGACCTCTTCCCAGCCCCAGTTCTTGCGCATGAAGGCGGTGTCGATCTCGTTGTCGAAGTGACCGATGTTGCAGACGATGGCGCGCTTCTTCAGGGCCTTGAGCATGCCGGCGTCACATACGTTGGCGTTACCAGTGGTGGTGACGATCAGGTCGATCTTGCCCAGCAGGTCCGCGTCGACGCTGGCTTCGGTGCCATCGTTGATACCGTTCTTGTAGGGGGAAACGACTTCGTAGCCGTCCATGCAGGCCTGCATGGCACAGATAGGATCACACTCGGTCACCTTGACGATCATGCCTTCCTGACGCAGTGAGGCAGCGGAACCCTTGCCCACGTCGCCGTAACCGACAACCAGGGCCTGCTTGCCGGACAACAGGTGGTCAGTGGCGCGCTTGATCGCATCGTTCAGGCTGTGACGGCAGCCATACTTGTTGTCGTTCTTGCTCTTGGTGACCGAATCGTTGACGTTGATCGCCGGGATTTTCAGGGTCCCTTTCTTCATCATGTCGAGCAGGCGATGCACGCCGGTGGTGGTCTCTTCGGTGACGCCGTGCACGCCCTCAAGCACCTGTGGGTATTTGTCGTGCAGCAACATGGTCAGATCGCCGCCATCATCCAGAACCATGTTGGCATTCCAGGGCTTGCCATCCTTGAGAACGGTCTGCTCCAGGCACCACTCGTACTCTTCGTCGGTCTCGCCTTTCCAGGCGAACACCGGGATACCCGCTGCGGCGATGGCTGCTGCGGCCTGATCCTGGGTCGAGAAGATGTTGCACGACGACCAGCGCACTTCCGCGCCCAGCGCGGTCAGAGTCTCGATCAGCACGGCGGTCTGGATGGTCATGTGGATACAGCCGAGGATCTTTGCGCCCTTGAGGGGCTGCTCGTCGTGGTACTTGCGACGCATCGCCATCAGCGCCGGCATTTCCGATTCGGCAATGATGATCTCGCGGCGGCCCCAGTCGGCCAGCGACATGTCGGCGACCTTGTAGTCGGTAAATTCTTTCTCGTTCATGACTGCACTCATGCGATTACTCCATTCGTAGTTAGCGAATGGGCGCGGTTACGTGTTTAGTGATACCGTCCGAGCCTGACGATCCTGTGGCATTGCTCTTTGTTGACGTAGCTATGCCTGGTCGCTGCAGCGCCCCTCGGACGGGGTCAGAATCGGTTTTACAGTCCGGCGTCGGCCTTCAGGGCCTCGGCGCGGTCGGTCTTCTCCCAGGGGAAGGTGGTAAAGGTGTCACCGTTGACCGTGACTTCCTGCGGGGTGCGGCCAAAATGACCATAGGCCGCCGTGGCGCGATACATCGGATGCAACAGGTCGAGCATGCGCGTAATGGCATAGGGGCGCAGATCGAAGTGCTCGCGCACCAGCTTGATGATCTTGTCGTCACTGATCTTGCCGGTGCCGAAGGTGTTGATCGACATCGAGGTCGGCTGAGCCACGCCAATGGCGTAGGACACCTGGATCTCGCAGCGCTCGGCCAGGCCCGCGGCAACGATATTCTTGGCGACATAGCGGCCGGCATAGGCGGCACTGCGGTCGACCTTGGACGGATCCTTGCCGGAGAACGCGCCGCCGCCATGGCGGGCCATGCCGCCGTAGGTGTCGACGATGATCTTGCGGCCGGTCAGGCCGCAGTCACCCACCGGTCCGCCAATCACGAACTTGCCGGTCGGGTTGATATGGTACTGGGTGTCGGCGTGCAGCAGCTCGGCCGGTATCACGTGGCGAATGATGTTCTCCATCACCGCTTCGCGCAGGTCGCTCAGGCTGATTTCCGGGTTGTGCTGGGTCGACAGCACGATCGCGTCGATGCCCACGACCTTGCCGTTGTCATAGCGGCAGGTGACCTGGGACTTGGCGTCCGGGCGCAGCCAGGGCAGGGTACCGTTGTTGCGGATCTCCGACTGGCGCTCGACCAGGCGGTGAGCAAAGGTCACCGGGGCCGGCATCAGCACATCGGTCTCGTTGCTGGCATAACCGAACATAAGGCCCTGGTCACCGGCCCCCTGGTCTTCCGGCTTCTGCCGGTCGACGCCCTGGGCAATATCCGGCGACTGCTTGCCGATGATGTTGATCACGCCGCAGGTGTCACCGTCGTAGCCCACCTCGGAGGAGGTATAGCCAACGTCCTTGATCACGTTGCGCACCAGATCCTCGAGATCGACCCAGGCGCTGGTGGTGACTTCACCACCGACAATCGCGACACCGGTTTTCACCATGGTCTCGCAGGCCACGCGTGCGTGCTTGTCCTCGCTGATGATCGCGTCGAGCACGGCATCGGATATCTGGTCGGCCAGCTTGTCCGGATGGCCCTCGGAGACCGATTCGGAGGTGAATAACGAGTAATCGCTCATGCTGCCATTCCTCTTTGTTGTCAGATCGCTGTAATAGGTTCGGGTGTGAAATATTGCTGTACTTGAATCTGGAAGCCGTTGCGCAGGCCTATATAGAGGCTGGCCCCGGGCATCAGGCCGGCATCGCTGGCCCAGCGACTCAGATCCACCTGGTCAAAGCCCAGCCAGAGATCACCGCAGGTGTCACGCACCCAGCTCTGATCATGGCTGCACAGTTCGGTCAGGATCAGGCTGCCGCCAGGCTTGAGCAGCCTGGTGAAGCGTTTCATGGCCTCTGCAGGCGCCGGCATGTGGTGAAGCACCATATTGCTGACGACGCAGTCTGCTGGCTGGACGGGACACTGCGGGTCCAGGGCATCGGCAAGCAGACACTGGACATTGTCCAGCCCTGCGTCGGTACACTGCTGGCGCGCACGCTCGAGCATCGAGGGGGCATTGTCCAGCCCGATCACGCGCTCGAACCGCGCAGCCAGATCCGGCAGGAATCCCCCTTCGCCGGGTCCGATCTCGATCGCCAGCTGGCGGGCCGGCAGACGCAGTCCGTCCATCAGACCCGTCAACGGTTCCCGGTAGAGACCGAAATGGGCGATCAGGTCCTGCTGGGCCGGCGTACCGTCGGCAAAGCGGGCAAAGAACTGCCGCGACATCTCCGCCCGCTGGCTGTGGATGACAGCGATTGCCTGCTGCAGTTCAGCCCCCAGCGGCAGTACATCCAGCCCGCAGAGCAGGGTTTCATGCAGTTGCGACCAGTGGCTGGTGGTATCCGGCAGGCTGCGCCGGTAAAAGATCGAGTTGCCTTCGCGCCGGGTACTGACCAGTCCGGCATTGGCCAGCACCTTCAGGTGGTGGCTCATGCCCGACTGGCGCATGGCAAAGATCTGCGCCAGCTCCAGTACACCGAAGGAATCGTTGCGCAGCGCGCGCAGAATATCCAGCCGCAACGCATCACCGGTTGCCTTGCAGAAGGCTGCCAGTTGGTCGGTGAGGCTGGGCTGTGCGGGCGCCAGCTGCGCAATATGAGTCATGCGGGCAGTGTAGAGGCGCGGGCGGCAGGGTGCAAGATCTATATCAAAATAGTTTGATATAGGATTGCGGGGCGGGGTAACCGACCGGCTGTGCATCATCGGCGGGGTTTTCATTGCCCGCTGACGCGGTTTGCGCGAAAATGCCCGGCCTTGCAACTGGCGCGGTTGATCCGCCGGCCAGCCAATCTGTCAGCCTCACAGGAGTTACCCATGCCCAGCCGTCGTGATCGAGCCAATGCCATTCGTGCCCTCAGCATGGATGCGGTGCAGAAAGCCAACAGCGGCCACCCTGGCGCGCCAATGGGTATGGCCGATATCGCCGAAGTATTGTGGCGCGACTACCTCAAGCACAACCCGCTGAATCCGCAGTGGGCCGACCGTGATCGCTTCGTGCTGTCCAACGGCCATGGCTCCATGCTGATCTACTCGCTGCTGCACCTGAGCGGCTACGACCTGCCGATCGACGAGCTGAAAAATTTCCGCCAGCTGCACAGCAAGACGCCGGGACACCCGGAGTTCGGTTACACCCCCGGGGTCGAGACCACCACTGGCCCGCTGGGTCAGGGTCTGGCCAATGCGGTGGGCTTCGCCCTGGCCGAGAAGATCATGGCCGCGCAGTTCAACCGCCCCGGCCACAACGTGGTTGATCACCACACCTATGTTTTCATGGGCGATGGCTGCCTGATGGAAGGCATCTCCCATGAGGTCTGCTCCCTGGCCGGCACCTTGGGTCTGAACAAGCTGATCGGCTTCTATGATGACAACGGTATCTCCATCGACGGCGAGGTGCATGGGTGGTTCACCGACGATACGCCCAAGCGCTTCGAGTCCTACGGCTGGCTGGTGATTCGCAACGTGGATGGGCACGATGCTGACGAGATAAAGACCGCGATCGAGACCGCGCGCAAGAGCGACCGGCCGACGCTGATCTGCTGCAAGACGATTATCGGCTTCGGCTCGCCGAACAAGCAGGGCAAGGAAGAGTCCCACGGCGCTGCGCTGGGCGATGCGGAAATCGCACTGACCCGCGAGCAACTGGGCTGGAAACACGGTCCCTTCGAAATCCCCGCCGATATCTACGCCGAGTGGGACGCCCGTCAGGCTGGCAGCCAGGTCGAGCAGCAGTGGAACCAGACGTTCGCAGCCTATCAGGCCGAGTTTCCCGAGCTGGCTGCCGAGTTTCTGCGCCGCATGGCCGGCGAATTGCCGGCTGACTTTTCCGAAAAGGCCTCCGCGTTCATCCGTGACGTGGCGACCAAGGGTGAGTCAATCGCCAGTCGCAAGGCCAGCCAGAACTGCCTGAATGCCTTTGGTCCGCTGTTGCCCGAGCTGCTTGGCGGCTCCGCGGATCTGGCCGGTTCCAACCTGACACTGTGGAAAGGCTGCAAGCCGGTCGTGCAGGAAGATGCCTCGGGCAACTACATGTACTACGGCGTACGTGAGTTCGGCATGAGCGCGATCATGAACGGCGTTGCCCTGCACGGCGGCCTGATCCCCTACGGCGCGACCTTCCTGATGTTCATGGAGTACGCACGCAACGCAGTGCGCATGTCTGCGCTGATGAAGGTGCGGGTGCTGTACGTGTTCACCCACGACTCCATCGGTCTGGGCGAAGACGGTCCGACCCACCAGCCGGTCGAGCAGCTGACCAGCCTGCGTTCCACGCCGAACCTGGATACCTGGCGGCCGGCCGACACTGTCGAGGCGGCGGTGGCCTGGAAATATTCGGTTGAGCGCAAGGCTGGCCCCAGCGCACTGATCTTTTCGCGCCAGAACCTGCCGCACCAGTTGCGTGACAATGAAACCGAGGCGGCGATTGCCCGCGGTGGTTATATCCTCAAGGCCTGCGAAGGCGAGCCGCAACTGATCCTGATCGCCACCGGCTCGGAAGTCGGCCTGGCCATGCAGGCCCACAGCAAGCTGACCGAGCAGGGGTATCGCGTACGCGTGGTATCCATGCCCTGCACCAGCGTGTTTGATCAACAGGATGCCGAGTACCGCCAGGCGGTACTGCCGCTGGAAGTCGGCGCACGTATTGCCATCGAGGCCGGCCACGCCGACTTCTGGTACAAGTACGTGGGCCTGGATGGTCGCGTCATCGGCATGAACACCTTCGGGGAATCGGCTCCGGCGTCGGCGCTGTTCGAGGAGTTTGGCTTTACCGTCGAGAACATCCTCGCCGCAGCCGACGAGCTGCTCGAGGAGTGATGTCGCAGCCTGCTCCCTTTCGCATCGCCCTCAACGGCTACGGTCGGATAGGGCGCTGTGTGCTGCGTGCGCTGCACGAGCGGGGCGGCGAGGGCATGCAGATAGTGGCGCTGAACGACCTGGCCGACGAGGCCAGCATCGAGTACCTGACCCGTTTCGATTCGACCCATGGCCGGTTTCCCGGCAAGGTGTCCTTCGAAGGCCAGCATCTGCAGGTCGACGGTCAGGCCATCCAGGTATTGCGCCAGCCTGCCCCCGAGGGCATTGACTGGCGCGCGCTGAACATCGATATGCTGCTGGAATGTTCGGGTCAGTACACCACCCGTGAAGAGGCGTTGCGCTTCAGTCACGCCGGGATTCCCCGGGTACTTTTTTCCCAACCCATGGCCAATGCCGAAGCGGTGGATGCCACCGTGGTGTATGGCGTCAACGAAGCGCAGCTCAATGGCGATGCCAGGCTGGTCTCCAATGCCTCCTGCACGACCAACTGCAGCGTGCCCCTGCTCAAGCTGCTGAACGAGCAGATCGGTCTGGATTACGTGTCGATCACCACCATCCACTCGGCGATGAACGACCAACCGGTGATTGACGCCTACCACCATGACGATTTGCGCCGCACCCGCTCGGCGTTCCAGTCGGTGATCCCGGTATCTACCGGGCTGGCTCGCGGCATCGAGCGTCTTCTGCCGGAACTGTCGGGCCGAATTCAGGCCAAAGCGATACGGGTGCCGACGGTCAACGTCTCGGCACTGGATATCACCCTGCAGACCCGGCGCGATACGAGTGCCGCCGAGGTCAACCGATTGCTGGCCTCGGCCGCGCGGGGCGCCTACCAGGGGCTGCTCGATTACACCGAGCTGCCCCACGCCAGCTGTGATTTCAATCATGACCCCCATTCGGCCATTGTCGATGGCAGCCAGACACGGGTATCCGGGCCGCGCATGGTCAATCTGCTGGTCTGGTTCGACAATGAGTGGGGCTTTGCCAACCGCATGATCGATGTGGCCGGCTACTGGCTGAGAAAGTGAACAGGCCCGGACGGGGCGCTCCGCGCGGGCACGGAACCTGAAACTGATAATCAAGGAGTCGCAAATGAGCGTATTGACGATGGGCGAGCTGGATCTCAAGGGTCAGCGTGTGCTGATTCGCGAGGATCTCAATGTGCCGGTCAAGGACGGCAAAGTGCAGAGCGATGCGCGCATCCTGGCCGCGCTGCCGACGATCAGGCAAGCGCTGGACAAGGGCGCGGCGGTCATGATCTGTTCGCACCTGGGACGGCCGGAAGAGGGTGTTTTCAGTGAAGCAGACAGCCTGGCGCCGGTAGCCGCCTACCTGAGTCAGGCGCTCGGCCGCGAAGTGCCGCTGATCCGTGAATATCTGGCTGGCGTCGAAGTCGAGCCAGGCCAGGTGGTTCTGCTGGAGAACGTGCGCTTCAACCGCGGCGAGAAGAAGAACGATGACGAGCTGGCGCAGCAGTACGCCGCGCTGTGCGATGTATTTGTCATGGATGCCTTCGGCACGGCTCACCGCGCCCAGGGTTCCACCCACGGGGTTGCGAAGTTTGCCCGTGTGGCCTGTGCCGGGCCGCTGCTGGCTGCCGAGCTGGATGCGCTGGGCAAGGCGCTCAAGCAGCCGGCTCGCCCTATGGCGGCTATCGTCGCCGGCTCCAAGGTCTCGACCAAACTGGATGTGCTCAACGCCCTGTCGGAAAAATGTGACCAGTTGATCGTGGGCGGGGGTATTGCTAACACCTTCCTCGCCGCTGCCGGCTATCCGGTGGGCAAGTCTTTGCACGAAGCCGATCTGCTGGATACCGCCCGGGAGATAGCCGCACGGGTAAGCGTGCCGCTGCCGACTGACGTCGTGGTGGCCAAGGCCTTTGCCGAGGACGCGGAGGCGACGGTCAAGCTGATTGCCGATGTGGCCGAGGATGACATGATTCTCGATATCGGCCCGCAGACAGCAAGCCAGTTCGCCGAACTGCTGAAATCTTCCGGGACTATTCTCTGGAACGGCCCGGTAGGCGTGTTCGAGTTCGATCAGTTTGGCGAAGGTACCCGGGCCCTGGCATTGGCGATCGCCGAAAGCCCGGCGTTCTCCATCGCCGGCGGCGGCGATACACTGGCCGCCATCGACAAGTACGGCGTGGCTGAGCGGATATCCTATATTTCCACCGGCGGTGGCGCCTTTCTGGAGTTCGTCGAGGGCAAGGTGTTGCCCGCGGTACAGATACTCGAGGACGCCGCAGCGAGCTCGAACAAGCTCTGAAGCATTGACCTGGGCGGTGCGGGCTGCTTCAGGTTCGCGCCGCTGACTACTTGCAGCCGCACGCCAGGTGCGGCAGGCTGATATTTTTTACGCACCTTTTCGTTCAGGAGAACATTCATGGCTCTTATCAGTATGCGCCAGATGCTGGATCACGCCGCCGAGTATGGCTATGGAGTGCCGGCCTTCAACATCAACAACCTCGAGCAGATGCGCGCGATCATGGAAGCGGCCGACAAGACCGACTCCCCCGTGATCGTGCAGGCCTCGGCCGGTGCCCGCAAATACGCCGGCGCCCCGTTCCTGCGCCACCTGATCCTGGCGGCGATCGAGGAGTTTCCGCATATTCCCGTGGTCATGCACCAGGATCACGGTACCACGCCAGCGATTTGTCAGCGCTCGATCCAGCTGGGTTTTTCCTCCGTGATGATGGACGGCTCGCTGTGCGAGCTGGGCAAGAATCCGACGGAATACGAGTACAACGTCGATGTGACCCGTCGTACCGTCGAGATGGCTCACGCCTGCGGCGTCTCGGTCGAAGGTGAGCTCGGCTGCCTGGGCAGCCTGGAAACCGGTCAGGCCGGAGAAGAGGACGGGATCGGCGCGACCGGCATTCTGGATCACAGCCAGATGCTGACGGACCCGGAAGAGGCAGCGGATTTCGTCAAGCGCACCCACGTGGACGCGCTGGCCATTGCCATCGGCACCAGCCACGGCGCCTACAAGTTCACCAAGCCGCCGACTGGCGATACCCTGGCGATCGACCAGATCAAGGCCATCCATGCGCGCATACCGGATACCCACCTGGTCATGCACGGTTCCTCTTCGGTACCGCAGGAGTGGCTGGCGATCATCAACCAGTACGGTGGCGACATCAAGGAAACCTACGGCGTGCCGGTCGAAGAGATTGTCGAAGGCATCAAGCACGGTGTGCGCAAGGTAAACATCGACACCGACTTGCGTCTGGCATCCACCGGCGCAATGCGTCGGCACATGGCGCAGAACCCGAGCGAATTCGATCCGCGCAAGTTCTTCGGCGAGACCGTCAAGGCCATGCGTGATATCTGTATCGCCCGCTACGAGGCGTTTGGCGCCGCCGGCAATGCCTCGAAGATCAAGCCGGTCAGTCTCGAAGTCATGTATCAGCGCTATGCCAGCGGTGAACTGGATCCGAAGATCAACTGAGTCTGTAATTACCGTCGCAGGTGAAACGGGGAGGCCCCATGCAATCGCCCGAGCAAGACCCTGATGAAGTTTTCGCCCGTGAACGGCTGGTCGAGGCGGTGGAGAATCAGCTCGCCGCCAACCAGCCGGCTGCTGCCCAGGCGACGCTGAACAAGCTGACCCTGGTGGGCTATTCGCGGGAGGAAAGTGTCGAGATGATGGCGCGGGTGCTGGCCTACAGCGTGGGCCTGATGCTGGATCAGGATGCACCCTTTGACATGCCTGCTTACGAGCAGGCATTGCGTAATCTGCCCGAGCTGCCGGAAACTACCGACTGAGTTCAACGGCCGGCCGGTTTCGGCGGCAGCTGCAGGCGCGGCGCTGCGATTGAGAGCGCTCGCTCCGGGCGCTGGCAGTGGTGTCCGGCTGGGTGCCGCCCAACGGGATGCCGCCCAGCGGACTGCCGCCCAGCCATAACAAGAACAGGAACCTATTTGATGTTAATGAAGGTCTTGAAGGTGATCTTTTTCTACCTGGTCTGCCTGGTGCTGGCCACGGTGCTGGGGAGTATTGCGCAAACCCAGATCAACATGTGGGAACTCCAGCAACTGGACGTGCCCCTGTCCTGGTCCGAGCGGCTTGCGGTGACCCTGCGTGATTTGGGCGGCTTCACCCCGTTCTTCGCTGCCATGGTGGCGGTAACCTTCCTTGTCGCTCTGCCGGTCGCCCACGGTCTGGGCAAGATTTTCAAGCCCTGGCGCTGGCTGCTGTTCTTTCTGGCCGGTGCGGTAGGTATCTGGGTCGCCTGCCTGGCGGCCAATTATGCGCTGCCGATGCCCACTTTCATCGCCGCCACGCGCGAAACGCCCGGCCTGCTGATCGTCATGGCTGCCGTGGGCGTGGGGAGCTGGCTGTTTGGCCGCCTGACCCGCCCGCCGGCCCGCCGCGGGCTGCGAGTGCTGGGCTGATTCCGTCCACTGGAGATTTGAGCATGAAGAGCAACGCAACTGCATTGACTGCGGCTTTGGTCATGACGCTGGCACCCGCCGTCTACGCGGTGGATTATCAGGTCGAGACGGTAGCCGAGGGGCTGGAGTTTCCCTGGTCTCTGGCCTTTCTGCCTGACGGCGGCATGCTGGTAACCGAGCGGGCCGGGCGTCTGCGGTATATCAACGCCGAAGGCGAGTTGCAGGCCGCTGCGATTGACGGTGTGCCGGAGGCCTTTGTCAGCGGCCAGGCAGGTCTGTTCGAGGTGGCGGTGGATCCCGAGTATGCCACTACCAAGCGTATCTTCCTCAGTTATGCCTGCGGCACCCTGCAAGCCAACCATACCTGCCTGAGCAGCGCGACGCTCACCGAGCGGGGGCTGGAGAATGTCGATGAACTGTTTCGCGTCCAGCCCGCCAAGGCCGGAAGCGCCCACTATGGCGGGCGTATCGCCTTCCTGCCCGACCATAGCCTGCTGCTGACCCTGGGCGACGGATTCGACTACCGGGAACAGGCGCAGAAGACCGGCAATCATATCGGCTCTATCGTCCGCCTCAATCGCGACGGCTCGGTGCCCGAAGATAACCCCTACCTGGATCAGCCAGGTGCCTTGCCCGAGCTCTACAGTATCGGCCATCGCAACGTGCAGGGCATTGTCTACGACGCGCAGAACAACCGCGTGCTGAGCCACGAGCACGGCCCCCGCGGCGGCGACGAGCTGAACCTGATAGCGCCGGGTAACAACTATGGCTGGCCGAAGATAACCTACGGCGTCGATTACAACGGCTCCATCATCAGCCCTCATACGGCGTTGCCGGGTCTGGAGCAGCCGCTCGTGCAGTGGACGCCTTCCATTGCGCCCTCCGGCATGGCGCTGTATCGGGGGGAGCTGTTTCCCCAGTGGCAGGGCAGCCTGATGGTTTCCACACTGGCTGACCGCAATATTCGCCGGGTCGAGTTGGATGATGGTCAAGTAAGCGCGCAGGAAACGCTGTTCGGGGAACTCCAGGCCCGGTTCCGTGATGTGCGTAGCGGACCTGACGGAGCCCTGTATCTGCTTACGGATGCATCCGACGGCAAGGTGTTGAAGGTCGTCCCGGCCAACTGATACCAGCAAGGCCCGGCCGCGGCCGCGGCCGCGGCCCCGGTGCCGTTACGCCGGCTGACCGTCCGGCGTACCGGCAGAGTGAAAGCTGACGCCACTGCGGCCTGTGCGTTTTCGGGCATAACGGGCCATGTCGGCCTGGCGCAGCAACTCGGGCATGTCCAGATCGGCAGCATGGGTCAGGGTAACGCCTATGTTCACGCCGACCGATATGCTCTGGTCTGCCAGTTCGATGCTGGGGGAGAGGGCATCAAGCAGGCGTTCGGCGATCGTCTGCGCCTGGTGGGGCTCGTTCAGATCGTCGGCCAGCAGAACAAACTCGTCACCGCCCAGCCGGGCTACAAAATCCGCTTCCCTGGCGGCTGCGGTCAGCCGTGCGGCAATCTCGTGGAGAATATGCTCTGCGGTCGCTTCTCCAAGCTGGTCCTGCAAGTGTTTGAATCCGTCCAGATCGATCAGCATCACGGCCAGGGGTGCCGCTCGGCGTCGGCTGCGTCTGAGCGCATGGTTGATGTGTCGATCCAGCGCGGCGCGGTTGGGCAGGCCAGTCACGGGATCCTCGAGGGCGAGATTCTTCAATCGGGCGTTGGCATCTTCCAGCTGCCGGGTCAGCTCCAGCACCTGCTCACTGGATCGACTGTGGTCCTGGTGCAGGGTTTCCAGCCGCATTTGCGCCTGAGCCTGCTGGTCCCGCGCTTGCCTGTGGGTATGCCGGGCCAGGGCCAGTGAGACGACCATCAGGCTGGCGAAGCTGCAGGCCTGGACCGCCAGTTCGGTCATCAGCGTGGCCGGTAACAGTCCGGCGGCGCGCAGGGCGAACAGGGTGATGGCCAGGGCGATAAGGCCCGCACCGCCAAGAAACGTCCTGGCCATGGGCAGCTTCAGGCGCACCGCCCGGAGCAGGCAGGCCACGGCAAACAGCGTGCTCAGGGTCGACAGCCAGGGTATGGCCCGGCTGACCCAGGCAGGGGAGAGCAACAGGCCGGTCACAGCCAGCGCAGCACTCCCGATGGTCAGCACGTTGGCCAGCACCCGCCAGGTGCCGGCGTTGTCCCGGTCAATAAACAGGTTGCGCAGCAGCAGCAGGCCACAGGCATTGGCCGCCGTCAGGCCGAATGGCAGCAGGCGGGTACCCCATTCCCCCGCTTCGGTCCAGAGATAGCGCCCGCCCAGACCGGAAAAGGCCACAATGCCCAGGGTGAACAGCAGCAGGTGGCTGCCGTACAGCAGATAATTCTGGTCACGCAGCATGCCCGAGATAAATACATGATAGAGCCCGAGGCCCAACAGCAGGCCGCAGTAGAGCGAGATCAGGGCGCTGCTGCTGACGCTGTGGCTGCCGAAGGCTGCCCCGGACCACAGCTGGCTGCTGACGCCGAGGCTGCCCACGGACTCGGCACGCAGATACAGGGTGGTCTGCTCGCCGGGGTCGAGCTGAATATGGAACACGGCATTGCGATGGGCATAGTCGCGGTCGGCCAGGCGCACGCCAAGGCCGCTGACGCGCTCGGGCTCGCCTTCCTCGTAGAGCACCACCTTGCTGAGCGAGGAGTAGGGAAAATACAGATGCCAGAGAGTCTCTTCCTGCGCCACTGATTGCAGGGTGATTTTCATCCAGAGAGCATCGGAGCTATATCCGAAGTGCATGCTGGTGTAATTGGATGCCGCGTTCCAGGCACCGCCGCCGGCAAGTATCTGTTCAAAGGCGAACTCGCTGTCGGTGCGGCGCAGTTCGATCCAGGGTTGCAGATCGATCATCTTCTCGTTGCCGTGCAGCACCAGGATTCGCGAGGAGGGCTGAGCGTCGGACAGGGGCACCCACAGCAGCAGGCCCAGCGCGCAAAGGGTCCACAGGCAGCTCAGGACGTGGTTCATACAGCGGCGGTGCATATCTTCCCCCTACGCCTGGATTCTGTTCGGGGTAGCTGCGCTGTGCAGCAACACGCCATGACGCCCACTGCGCTTGCGCTGGTACATCGCCTGGTCCGCCTGACGCATCAGCGTTTCCATATCGGGTTCGATGCCATTGCTCAGGCTGATGCCCACGCTGGCACCGACACTGAGGCTGAGGCCGTCGAGTTCGATCGGCATGCTCAACACATCAAGCAGGCGCTGACCCTGTTGCAAGGCATCCTCCTGATCGGCAATACCTTCACTGATCAGAACGAATTCGTCGCCGCCCAGGCGGGCAACCAGATCGGTTTGCCGGGCGTGACCCGTCAGGCGCCGGCCGATTTCTACCAGTACCTGATCGCCGACGTCGTGTCCCAGTTCGTCGTTGATCGACTTGAAGCCGTCCAGATCGATGAGGGTCAGTCCCAGCAGCTCCCCACGCCGGGCAGTGCGTTGCATCGCCTGGGGCAGGTGCCGGCCCAGCGCACTGCGGTTGCCGAGGCCGGTAAGGGGGTCCTGCATGGCCAGTTGCTCGAGTCGCTTGTTGGCCTCGGCGAGGGCTTCAGTGCGTTCGGCGACGCGCAGGGCCAGGATGCGTTCCTGGTGTACCAGCGCCTGCACGACCTGCTTCTGCGCTGAAAGCGCCTGCAGCTGGGCCTGCTCCTTGAGCCGCTTGAGTTCGTTGAAACGGGCGGCCAGACCGAGGGAGAGCAGCAGCATTTCCACCGCCGATCCGATCTGCATCGCGTTGACGGTCACGAAGTTGGACGGGATCAGGCCGAAATTGCGCAGACCCAGCAGCATCCCGCCAATCAGCAGCATGAGCCAGGCGATGACGAATATGCGGGCCCCCGGGATGCCCTTGATAACGCAGAGCATGCCTGTGACAAAAAGCACCAGGGTAGTCAGCAGGCCGGTAATCGACATCAGTTGCAGGGCGGGTTGAATGGGAATGAACAAGGTCGCCAGCGTGGCGATCATGGCCAGCCAGGCGAAAATCTCCAATAACGAATCGAGCACGGGTGTGCGGCGTGCGGTATCGAGGAAGGAGCGGGTAAACAGAACACCCACGGTCGCTGAAAGACTCAAGGCAAAAGGCAGGATGCGATTGCCGTGCTCACCCAGGTTTGGCCAGATGTATTGGGCCCCCAGGCCATTGATGGCGGCGACGCCGGCGCCAAAGGCCACAACGAAACAGACATAGAGCACGAAGGACCGTTCGCGCAGCACGGCGAACAGCAGCAGGTTGTAGATGGCCAGTGCCAGCAGCATGCCGAAGTAGACGGCAAGAACCGCATAGCTGGCCTGGCTGTGCTGGTAGAAATGCTCGGCCTGCCACAGCTGGGCATCCAGCGTGAGGCTGCCCTCGGAATGGGCGGCGATATACAGGGTGCGGCTTTCTCCGGCTTCCAGGGCCAGGCGGAACACCGGATTGCGGTGCTTCATGTCCCGCTGCTGATAGGGCAGCGTATCCCCCTGATGCTGTGTGCTGATGCCCTCGGGCGTGATGCTGTAGAGACTGACGCGGTCCAGGGAGGGATACCGCATCTCGAGTATCCAGTTGGTCCGGCGATCTGCGGCAGAGGTGACGGTAGTCTTGAGCCACAGACGGTCGTGGGTGTAGCTGAAATTCAGACCTTCACGGGCCGCTGCAGGGCGAAAATCCGCTTCTGCGCTGATGATAGCCGCGAGATCGAGGCGATGGGTCGGATCTCGCATGTAACTGACGTAGGGCTGCAGATCGGGCACCACCTCGGTGAGTTCAGTGACCACCAGTGGGGGAGCAGCCTGGACGAAGGCACTGTTGAGGAGTACCAGCAGAAACACGAGACAACACAATGCCGGGCCGCGCAGAGGCTTGCAGATTCGAACGTCTGATAAGAAGACCATATGCGCTGTGTGACCTGGATCCCTGGTGTGTTCTGCGGCTGGCGTGCTACGTATGGCTGCCTGGCTCGGCATCTGGCAGCTCTTGTTTTCTGGTTGTTTTCCCAGCAGCGACTATAGGTCTGTGCCGGTGTCGGCGTCAAACGCTGATGGGGTGCGGCGGGCCTGCTGGCGAAAGCCTCGCGGCGTGACTCCCAGCCATCGGCGGAAGGTGCGGCTGAAATTGGTCGGGTCCAGGTAGCCCAGTCGTTCGGCAACGCTTTCGATGCTCAGGCTGGTCTGGGACAGAAACCAGCAGGCCAGGTCGCAGCGTACATCGTCGAGCAGGGTCTGGTAGCGCACGCCCTCATCGCTGAGATGGCGAATCAGCGTGCGCGGGGCCATATGCTCCTGGGCTGCCATCTGTTCCAGGGTGGGGTACTGACTTTCACAGCTGAGCAGGCGCTGCTTGATCCGCTCGCTCAGCGACCCGCCCCGCACCAGTCGCTGCAGCTGGTTCTCGCAGTCGCGCAGGGCCAGGCGTTCGGCTTCTGGATCGGCGGCCAGGCAGGGGCTGTCCAGATAACCTTCGGGTAGTTCCAGGCGCAGTTGGTCGCTGCCGAACAGCACGGTGCCGGCCACCTGGCGGTAGGCCGCGGACCAGGCTGTTTCCGGCATTGGCCAGTGCAGGGTCAATTGCTGGTGCAACGGCAGGCCGGTGGCGGTTTCCAGCAGGCGCAGGATGCCGGTGGTGAAGTGGCCGAGCAGATATTCACGCAACTCGGGCAGGATGAGACGCTCGTCGAGCACCAGCAGGGTCGGTTGCTGCGGGTCGACCCTGAACGCAGCGATATTCTGGCGCAGGCTGGAGTAGCGATTGATGATGCCGACCGCCGAACGCACATTGCCCGTAACGATGCTCGCATAGCCGGCGGCGCCGTGAGCCGATACATCCGTATGCCGTCCCACCTCGATGCCCAGCCAGGGACACTGGCTCAGCGTCAGTGCATGCAGCACCAGGCGGTGCATCTGATCGAAGCTGAGAAAACGGTTGTCATGATGCAGGGTGTCCCAGTTGAGCCGGGTACCCTCCAGAATCCGGCTGTCGCTGAACCCACGGCGACGCAGCTCGGCACAGATCAGCCGGGCATAAACAGGATGGATCGAAGGACTTAGCCAGAGTTGCTGGTTGAACATGAAAAAACGGGCTCCCAAGCGCAGATGTCACAATATGACGATTTATTGCCCGTTGCAACGGTAGGCGACGTGCAGGCGCGGGGGGATGATCAATCTCGGTCATTGAATCCGGCTTGATAACAATAAAAGGTATTCCTGATGAACAGCTCCGCCCTCGCTTCCGGGTCGTCTCCGGCCTATGTCGACCACAAGCGGCATCTGTGGTTGTTTTCCCTGCTGGTGCCCTGCATCGCATTGATCGGCCCCCTGATGTACATGTTTGTTTCGCCCAATCTGCTCTGGCTCTGGTTGCCCATCCTGTTCAGTTATCTGGTCATTCCGGTACTCGATGCCATCATCGGCGAGGATCGTAGCAACCCGCCGGAAGATGCCGTACCGGCGCTGGAGAAGGATCGCTACTACCGTTATGTGACCTTCGCACTGGTGCCGATTCTCTGGGCCAGTTTCCTGGTCAGTGTCATCTTTATCGGTACCCACGATCTGCCCTGGCATGGTGTGCTGGCGGTCATCATTGCCGCTGGCGGAACCCTGGGTTACGGCCTGAATCTGGGGCACGAGATGGGTCACAAGAAAACCTCCCTGGAGCGCTGGCTGGCCAAGATAACGTTGGCGCTGGGCTTTTACGGGCACTTCTTCGTCGAACACAACCGCGGTCATCACCGCGATGTTGCCACCCCTGTCGATCCCGCTTCCTCGCGCATGGGCGAAAGTATCTACCGCTTCGTCTTCCGCGAGATGCCCGGTGCCTTCTTCCGCGCCTGGGATCTGGAGGCCGAGCGACTGGATCGCTGCGGGAAGTCGGTCTGGAGTCTGCAGAACGAAATTCTCCAGCCGGCTCTGATCAGTCTCGTTCTCTACGCGCTGCTCATTGCGTTTCTGGGCCTGGAAATGATTCCGGTGCTACTGCTGATCGCGTTCTGGGGTGCCTTCCAGCTGACCCAGGCCAACTACATCGAACATTACGGTTTGCTGCGCAAGCAGCAGCCCAACGGCCGCTATGAGCGCTGCCAGCCGCACCACTCCTGGAACAGCAATCACCTGTTTTCCAACTGGGCGCTGTTTCACCTGCAGCGTCATTCCGATCACCATGCCCATCCGACACGGCGCTACCAGTCCCTGCGCGATTTTCCGGATCTGCCGCGCCTGCCCAATGGATACTTCGGCATGTACCTGATCGCCTACTTCCCCTCGATCTGGTTCAAGGTCATGGACAAGCGCTTGCTGGATGCAGTGGGGCGGGATCCCGCACGGATCAACTTCGAGCCGGCCAAGCGTGAACGCCTGATGCGTCAATACCAGCTCGCTGAGGTCCCGGCCCGCAGCGACAATGCGGAGGTGCCGGCATGAGTCGATATCTCTGCCCCGAGTGTGGCTATATCTATGACGAAGCCCGGGGTGATGCTCACATGGGCTTTGCTCCGGGCACGGACTGGGCCGATCTGCCCGCCGACTTTGTCTGCCCGGATTGTGCGATCAGCTACAAGGAGGACTTTACCGTCGTGGATGAGGCGCTTTCCTAGAGAGGCCAGATCCAGAGCAGCATGGGCACGCTGATGGCGACGACCACGGCTTCGAGCGGCAGCCCGAGGCGCCAGTAGTCGCCAAAGCGGAAGCCACCCGGGCCCAGAATCAGGGTGTTGTTCTGATGCCCGATCGGGGTCAGGAAGGCGCAGGATGCGCCTATGGCTACGGCCATCAGATAGCTGTCGGGATTGACCCCCAGCAGCTCGGCAATACTCAGCGCGATCGGGCACATCACCGCCGCGGTGGCGGCGTTGTTCATGAAATCCGACAGCATCATGGTGATGACCAGAACCATCGCCAGACCGATGATGGCATTGCCCTGCGCCACCTGGTCCAGCAGCGTACGCGCCAGCAGATCCGCCGCGCCGGTCTCGGCCATGGCTGCGGCCAGGGGCATCAAGGCCCCCAGCAACACGATGATCGGCCAGTCGACGGCGTCGTAGATCCGGCGCAGCGGGATGACCTTGGTCAGCATGTACCCGAGTACGCCCAGGGTGAACGCCAGGGCCGCTGGCAGGATGCCGGTGGCGGCCAGGATCACCACCGCGAACATGATGGCGATCGCTGTAATGGCCTTGTTGCGGTCCGGAATAAGGATGGTTCGCGGTGCCAGGGGAATGCAGCGGTACTCGTTGGCGAAGGTGTTGATGGCCTCGGCACGACCCTGCATCAGCAGCACGTCACCGGCACCCAGGTGCGTCCAGCGCAGACGGCGGATCGAGCGGTGACCCTGGCGCGAGATGGCCAGCAGATTGATGCCGAATCGCGAGCGGATCTGCAGGTCCGTTGCGCTGCGATCAAGCAGCAGCGAATTGGTCTGGACGACCAGCTCCTGCAAGGTGGTTTCGTCGTCCTGGTTGCTGCTGCGCGCGCTGTCGGCGTCCTCTTCGTCTTCCGCCGCTTCGCTCTGTGGGCGGCTGTCGTCACTGGCGGGTTCGGTGCGGCTGTCCTGCCTGGCCTCGGCAGTATCTGTCTGCTCGTCTTCCTCCCGGTTTTCCCGCGTATCGACTGCCTCCTCGAGTTTCAGGCCGAGGGTGGTAAGTGTCGCGCCAAGGGCGTTGGGATCGGCTTCGATGACCAGAATGTCGCCAGCACGCAGGATCTCGCCGGGGAGGGGCGAAATGACCCTGAAATCATTGCGCACCAGGCCGACAATCTGGGCATCTTCCTCATCCAGCAGATTTTCCACGTCGCGCAGACGACGGCCCACCAGCTTGTCGTCCTCACCCATGCGTACCTCAGTGAGGTAGGTACCGGTATCAAAGCTGTCGGCGTCATGCTTGGTGCGGTGGGGCACCAGCCAGCGGCTGAAGAAGACCACGAAAACGACGCCAAGCAGGGCGACGGACAGCCCCACGGGGGTAAAGTCGAACATGGTAAAGCCCGCGCCCATCTCCGCCCGGCGGAAGTCCGCAACGATCAGATTGGGAGGGGTGCCGATCAGCGTGGTCATGCCGCCAAGGATGGTGCCGAAAGCCAGGGGCATCAGTACCTTCCCCGGAGCCATATCCTGACGCTTGGCGATCTGCATGGCGATCGGCATCAGCAGGGCCATGGCGCCCACGTTGTTCATGAAGCCCGAGAGGCAGGCGCCGAGCAGGGTCAGAGCGCCAATACTGATCAATGGGCCGCTGTCTCGGGGCAGTATCTTCTGGGCGAGATATTCCACCGCGCCGGTACTTTGCAGGCCATAGCCGAGAATCAGCACCGCAGCGACGGTGATCACGGCTGGCTGGGCAAAGCCGCTGAAGGCTTCGGTGCTGGGCGTGAGGCCGGCAAATACGCAGGCGAGGAGGGCCGCCAGGGCGACGATGTCGTGGCGCAAGCGACCCCACAGGAACAGGCCGATGGTGGCTGCCAGAATGCCGAAAATCAGGGCTTGATCAAGATTCATGCTGTACTCGTGCCGGGAAGGACTTTATTGCATCTGGCCTGCTCAGAGCAGGCGTACCTTGAAGCGCCGGCCCTTGATCTTGCCTTGCTCCAGCCGCTGGAAAGCGAGGGGAGCCAGGTCGCGCCTGATTGCTACCAGGGCCTGATAATCGGTGATGCTGATCTTGCCGATCGCCTCGGCAGGTAATCCCGCCTCGCCGGTCAGGGCGCCGAGCAGGTCGCCGGGCCGCACCTTGTCCTTGCGCCCTCCGGCAATCGCCAGGGTGCGCATGGGCGCAATCAGCGGGGTTTCCAGCCCGGCGGGCAGGCTTGCCGTCGGCTGCCAGTCCAGGGCTCGCCCCATCGCGGCTTCCAGGGCATTGGCGCGCCCGCCTTCGGCAGGCGCCACAAGACTCAGCGCCAGGCCCGATTCCCCGGCTCGACCGCTACGCCCGATACGATGGGTATGGATTGCCGGATCCGGTGACAACTCCACATTGATCACGGCGGCCACACCGGCTATGTCGATACCCCGGGCAGCGACGTCCGTGGCGACCAGAACGCTGCAGCTCTGATTGGCGAACAATGCCAGGACTTCGTCTCGCTCGCGCTGTTCCATGTCGCCGTGCAGGGTCAGGGCACTGATCTTGTGGGCCTGCAGATGCTGCAGCAGATCCTGGCATTGCTGCCGGGTATGGCAGAAGGCAATACAGGGCTGTGGCCGTTCGGCCGCCAGCAGCCGCACGACAGTCTGCAATCTTTCGGCGGCGGTGATCTCGTAAAAGCGCTGCACGATTGGATTGTGCGGCTCGGCTTCCTCTATGCTGACGCGCTGGGGCGACTGCATGAAGCGGCTGGCCAGGGCTTCGATCGAGGGCGGATAGGTAGCCGAAAAGAGTAGCGTCTGGCGTCGCTTGGGCGCCATGGCGATGATGGCGCTGATCGCATCGAGGAAGCCCATGTCCAGCATCCGGTCAGCCTCGTCCAGAACCAGGCAGTTCAGGCCCTTGAGTTCCAGAGTGCCGCGGTCCAGGTGGTCCTTGATGCGCCCCGGAGTGCCGACGATGACGTGGGCGCCCTGCTCGAGCGAGGCGGCCTGGGGACCGAACGGAGTACCGCCGCAGAGGGTGACGATCTTGATGTTCGGCATGGCTCTGGCAAGGGTGCGCAGGGCTGTGGCGGTCTGCGCAGCGAGCTCTCGGGTCGGACTCATGACCAGAGCCTGACATCCCAGGAAGGCCGGGTTCAGCGGCACCAGCAGGCCGATGCCGAAGGCCGCCGTCTTGCCACTGCCGGTGCGTGATTGCGCGATCAGGTCGTTGCCGGTCAGGATGAGCGGCAGCGCCTCAGCCTGCACGGGTGTCATCTGCTCGAACCCGAGGTGCTCCAGGGTCTGCAGAAGTGACGTGGGTAGAGCCAGGGAAGAGAAGGAGGTTGAAAGCACTGGGCGTACCTGAAAGAGCATGGTCGCCCAGTGTAGCAGAACGGCCCGTTTTCTGGCCGTGCCGATGTGCTTGCTCAGCGTTTGATGCGTGACCTGCGAAATCCACCATGACTGGTGAAGGAGCCGGTATCTCCGGTCAGCCAGAAGCGTGTTGCCCGAACAAATGCACTTGCGCGCGATACATGATAGCTGCGCGCTTTGTTATAGGCCCAAATCCAGCCGCGGCTGCTACTGCTCATGATTATCACTCCATGATGACCACTGATTCACTTTTGAGTACTGTATTGGCGGGATGTGACAATGTTACGTCACTGGAGGCTTTGAAAGGCATATGCGCCCGAATGTTGGCACACCCGTCCGGACGCATCTTACGTCATTGTCTCGGGACAATAAAAGCGCTGTATCAGTTGCATCGGAAGATAGTCATTAAATGACGCGAACTAGTCATTTCCGGCAATGGAGGTGCAGTTGCGGCCGTTTTCCTTGGACTGGTACAGCGCCTTGTCCGTGGCCTCGATCAGTTGCGTATGGTTGAGCATGGTCTCTTCCAGACTGGACACGCCAAGACTGATGGTCACATGCAGGGTCTTGCCGTCGTGGGGGATCTGCAGCGCCGCAATCGCCTTGCGCAGCCGCTCGGCGAACTGATAGGCGCCCTCGACTGGCGTGTCGGGCAGCAGCACGGCAAATTCCTCTCCGCCGTAGCGTCCGGCAAAATCGGTTTCCCGGGCAAACAGACGTGTCAGGCGGGCCACTTCGCGAATCACCTCGTCACCGAGCTGGTGGCCGTAGGTATCGTTGAAGTTCTTGAAATGATCGATGTCGAACATCAGCAGGCTGGTGGGCCGTTCATAGCGCTGGTGGCGAGAAAACTCGTTCTCCAGACACTGTTCCCAGTAGCGGCGATTGAGCAGACCCGTCAGGCCGTCACGCAGTGCCAGCTCCTGGAGCTGGGTGTTGGCTGACTCAAGCTGGCGCTTGTTGACCGCCACGCTGGTGACATCGTAGATGATCAGGCAGACGTGATCGCTCTCACCGTTGGTGCTGCGCAGGGGGATGATGGTGACGTTCTGGTACATCTCGTCCGCCAGGCCGGTGATTGGCTGGTAGCTTTTGAAGCGAACGAGGTTGGGCCGCTGTTCCCAGATGGTGAAGGCCCGGGTACCCAGCATCACCGCCGTTTCCACCTTGCGGCTGAACCAGTTTCGCTCGATCTCGGGGAACACGTCGAACAGCGGCTGGCCCGACACTTCATCGGAGCCGCGGCCGGAATGGTTCTCCATGAAGCTGTTCCAGACCTCGATCCGGTATTCGCGATCCATGACCACTACGCCGACATCGATGCTCTGGACGACGTCCAGGAGCCAGTGAAGTTCGGTGATGTCAAACTGGGCGGGCATGGTCCGGTCCTTTTCGTGCAATCAGTTGATCATGAAGTCGAGCTTTTCGCGCAGGCGCGGTACCGAATCCTCGGTGAACAGCAGCAGCAGGTCGAAATGGATATCCAGATCCTCCAGCCCGTAACTGATCTCTACTGCCAGGGTGCGCTTCCAGCGTCGCTGATTGATGCGCACCAGGTCCTCGATCGGGCAATGCTGCCCCAGCACCAGAGGGTGACTCTGCGAGAGGCTGATATTGAGCTGCTCGGACAGGCCGTTGAGGCAGGCGCCGATGATGATGCTGGCCAGGTCCAGCAGCATCTCGAGCCGCGCGGACTCATCTTCCTGGGTTTCCAGCAGCTTGGCGACATCGTTGATTTCCGCATCGTGGAATATCAGCAGGGCTTCGCCGGCCACGCCGCCGCCAATATAGCCCTGGCAGATCGCGGTGAGGCTCTGCCCCCTCTGGGCATCAGCGAGCGTCATGTGCAGTTCGCCGACTTCGAGAATGTTGACGTTGGGGATGGGCAGCTGGATGAATACGCCCAGCACCTTGCTCAGCAGGTTGGCGGCCCGGCCCATGGCGATATTGGTGACTTCGCGGAACGCATCGCGGAACGAGACATTGGGCAGATCGGAAAAGTGGGAGGTCTGTTCGGCGACAGGCCGGGTCAGCGGAATATCGACACCCAGCGCATTCAGTGCGTCCGCCAGTTGCATCGGATCGGCCGGCTTCTTGATGAAGGCTTTGGCGCCCAGCGCCTTGGCCCGCCGCACGGCTTCGTCCTGGACATCACCGGAAACCACGATGACCTCGGCCTGCAGACCTTCTTCGCGCAACTGCGCGAGCACGCCAAAACCGTCCAGTTCGGGCATGGTCAGGTCAAGCAGGACGATCTGGCCGGCCCCCTGGCGAATGGCTTCGAGCCCTTCGAGGCCATTGGCGGCCTGCGTGACCCGAAACGGCCAGTTAGATGGCAGTGACCGAATCAGCTGTTTGCGGGCCATGTTCGAGTCGTCGCACACCAGCAATGGTATGGTGCTCACATCCACTTTCCTTGTTACATTGGGCGATTTGATTGGTATTGTCGCCAATTGGCGCTTGCCCGGCGCAGGCATTTGGCCATACTTTGCGCAAGAATGCCAAAACGCGTAGTCATTGAGAAGCGATAGCGAAGAAAAGTCGAGCATTTTTTCGTTCACCTCTAAGGTGACAGGCAACGTGAGAGAAGTTGAAGCCGATTCAGGAGTGAACGGATGAGCGAGGGATTGGAGTCCAGCCTGCAGCATCGTCGACTGGTGCTCAAGGCAATGCTGTGGATTACGGTCGCAGGGGGCAGTCTGTTTGCCGCCCTGAATATTGGCCGCGAATTATGGGTGTTGGCGATAGGCGAATGCGTCTTCGTGGTCCTTGCGTTGTGTGTCCTGCGTATTGTCGACCGCACGCAGCACCTGCTCGGCGTGACTATCGCCTTCCTGGTGCCGTTCTTCAGCCTGATGGTCTATGCGATGCTGCTGCCGCGAACGTCGTTTACCGTGTTTGCCTGGATCCAGACCATCCCGATCATCTGCTATCTGTTGCTGGGGCTGCGCGGGGGGTTCTGGATGTCGCTGGTGTTCCTCACCCTGGGCGTCCTGGCATTCGGCATTCGCTTTACCGAGCAGGAGTCGTTGCTCAGCACGATGATGCTGGCAAACGTGGCCATCAGCAGCATGTCGATCATGCTGTTTTCGCATATCTACGAACGCAGCCGGGTAAAGAACGAAGCGCGGCTGATCGAGCTGGCCAGCACCGACAGCCTAACCGGGCTGGCCAACCGCATGAAGCTGGCCGAAGTGCTTGAGCGCGAACGCAGCCATGCCCTGCGCGACAACAAGCCGCTTTCGCTGGTGATGCTGGATGTGGACTATTTCAAGCGTATCAATGACCAGTTCGGGCACGACGCCGGGGATCGGGCGCTGCGCCATCTGGCGGCAGTCATCGCGGGTCGCCTGCGCGATACCGATCTGCTTTGCCGGCTTGGCGGCGAGGAATTCGCCATTCTGCTGCCTGGTGCGGCACTGGATCAGGCTGCCGAGCTGGCCAATGACCTGCGCGCGCACCTGAGGAACAGTCCGCTGGATGCAGGATCGCGCCCCCTGCTCATGACCTTCAGTGCCGGCGTGGCTACCCTCGGGGAGGACGGCCAGAGCCTGGACCAGCTGATGCAGACCGCCGATCGTCGGATGTACGAGGCAAAAGCCGCAGGTCGAGATCAGGTGGTTGCGGCCGGCCAACAGTACCCGCTGAGTGCTCCCGACCCTCAGGTCATCTGAGGGTGTAATAAATAACAAACGCATGTAAATAAAATTGAATATGCGTTGGCTTCTTCTACACTCTGATGCAGGGGCGACAATCGTTCGGCCAGTTATCGGGGGACAGTGCCATGCATATCGGTGTGCCGCGTGAAATAAAGAATCATGAATACCGGGTGGGGCTGACCCCCACCGCTGTCGCCGAGCTGGTGCGTCAGGGGCACCAGGTCACCGTCGAACACGATGCGGGCGCGGCCATCGGCTTTGCCGACACCGACTACAGCAGCGCAGGTGCTCGGGTCGGCACTGTCGAGGACGTATTCGAGGCAGAGCTGATCGTCAAGGTGAAGGAGCCCCAGGCGTCAGAACGGGCCCGGCTCCAGCCCCGGCATACCCTGTTCACCTATCTTCATCTGGCACCGGATCGTCCTCAGACCGAAGGCCTGCTCGCTTCAGGTGCCCTGTGTATCGCTTATGAAACCGTGACTGACACCAGAGGCGGCTTGCCTCTGCTTGCGCCGATGTCCGAGGTGGCCGGGCGCATGGCTGTTCAGGCTGGCGCAGGCTGCCTGGAGAAAGCCCGGGGCGGGCGCGGCGTCCTGCTTGGCGGCGTGCCGGGCGTACCCCGCGGCCGGGTGGTGATTCTGGGTGGCGGGGTGGTTGGCAGCAATGCGCTGGCCATGGCTATCGGCATGGGCGCCGAGGTCACGGTGCTGGACAAGAATCCCGAGGTGCTGCGCCAGCTGGATGCCCGTTATGGCAACCGTCTGCAAACGCTGTATTCCACCGCCGCGACACTGGAGGAGCAGGTCATGGCAGCGGATCTGGTGATCGGTGCAGTGCTGGTGCCCGGTGCCGCGGCGCCCAAGCTGATCAGTGCCGAGCTGATAACGCGGATGCAGAAGGGGGCCGTTCTGGTCGACGTGGCAATTGATCAGGGAGGCTGCGCCGAAACCTCCCGGGCGACCACGCATGCCGAGCCCACCTATGTGGTCGATGACGTGGTGCATTATTGCGTCGCCAATATGCCCGGTGCGGTGGCACGCACCGCGACCCAGGCCCTGAACAATGCCACGTTGCCCTTCGTGCTGGCGCTGGCGAACAAGGGAGCCAAGCAGGCGCTGCAGGATGATCCGCACCTGCGCAAGGGGTTGAATGTGGCGGCAGGTCAGTTGACCAATGCCAGTGTGGGCGAAGCCCTGGGCCTGCCGGCTCAGTCGCCCGAGGATGCTCTGGCGTCCATGTCCTGATCGCTGGCAGTCCGAGCAGGCTCCGGCGTGCCGGCGGAGCGCCCGTACAGTTCGGCGTGCAGCTGCGCGATGCGCTGATCCTTTGCCTGCCACAGATCGTTGACCCATTTCTGGAACTGGATGCGGAAACGGGGATCGTTGGCGTAGTCGCCGGCAAACAGGTCCTCGGCCAGTTCTACCTGGCGGATATCGACTATCACCCGGTCCACGCGTCCGGATACCAGGGCCCAGAACCCGGGAGGAGTGCCTTCGGGGTAGACGATGGTGACGTCCAGCAGTGAGCGCATCTGTTTGCCCAGCGCGGCCATCACGAAGGCAATGCCGCCGGACTTGGGCTTGAGCAGGTGGCGGAAGGGCGAGTCCTGGGCCCGATGCTTGGCCGCGGTCAGACGGGTTCCCTCCAGATAGTTGACGATGGTGACGGGCGTATCCCTGAATTTCTCACAGGCCTGCTGCGTGATCTCCAGGTCCTTGCCCCTGTCCTGTGGTCGCCGGGCCAGGTGCGCCTTGCTGTAACGCTTCATGAACGGATAATCCAGCGCCCAGAATGCCAGTCCCAGGAAAGGTATCCAGATCAGCTCCTTTTTCAGAAAGAATTTGAAGTAGGGCGTCTTGCGGTTGAATGCCTGGAGCAGGGCCAGGATATCCACCCAGGACTGGTGATTGGATACCACCAGATAGGAATGCCGGGGGTTCAGGCTGCCCTCGCAGCGGATATCCCAGCGCACGGCGGTCGTGCGGTTGATGGTTCTGTTCACGCCCTCGGCCCAGGTTTCCGCGATCCACATCACAGCCTGCGAACAGCGTCGTTGGAAACCCCGCAGCGGTATGGCAACCTTGAGCAGTCCGATAAGCAACATCGGTCCGATACCGATCAAGGTGTTGAGCAGAATGACCAGCAACGTCAGTGAGCCGGTTAACCAGTGTGGCATGTGGTGGATTTCCCCTGTGCGACGGAAAAAGCATATCGTTTTTTGTGCGCTCTGGCAGCTTCGGCCTGCCTGAGATGCTGGCGCTATCACCCGTAAAGGCGATTGTCCGGCTGGCCCCGAGTACCTAACGTGAGTCAACAGCCTCGGTCCGGACGATGGGCGTTCCATACCGGCAGGCCCCGGAGTCCCTTTTCGATGTCCCGGCAGTTCATCTCATCCAGTGCCGTCGATGACGCCGTCCCGCGGTCCGATCAGCGCGCCATCACGCTGCCGCTACCGGCCCGCGTGGCGCTCGCGCTCCTGAGTGGCGCGCTGGTGGGGATTCCCTGGCTGAGCCCAGAACTGTTCTGGACCGCATGGATCGGCTGGATTCCCCTGCTGTTTGCACTGCGTCATGCCAGTCTGAAGGGCGCGCTGATGTGCGGCTGGCTGACCGGTACGGTGTGCTTCGCGATTGCCAGCCACTGGATGCTGGACTTCGTCCGTTACCTGGACGATTTTTCCCCGCTTGCGATTGTCGGCCTCAGTGCCGGTTTCTGGCTGTATGCCGGCCTCGCCATCGGCCTGGCCTGCGTTCTGTTTCGCTGGCTGACCCGGCAACTGGGGGGCTGGGAGCTGCTGAGCTTTCCGTTGTGCCTGGTGGCCGCGATGGCCTGGTATCCGCTGCTGTTCCAGACCCATTTTGCCGAGGCCCAGGCGGCGTTCCTGCTGGGCTTGCAGGGTGTGGATCTGGTCGGAGCCAAGGGGCTGGATGTCGTCATGATGCTCTGCAGCGTCCTGCTCTACCGCATCCTGGCGGGAGACGGGCGCGGCATGGCGTTGCGCGGCAACGTGCTGGCGACGGGCGTGCTGGCTGTCTGGTTTGCCTACGGCGCGTTCAGCCTGGCGAGCTGGGACGAGCGAATGCAGGGTTGGGACAGCCGGAGCATCGGCCTGGTACAGCCCAATGATCCGGTGACATTGGCGCTGCCCGAGCCGCCCAGGGGCTTCAGCCGCGAACACCCTGAAGAGATGGCTGCGACCGTCCGCCTGGCGGCGGCCGGAGCCCAGCTGGTAGTCTGGCCCGAAGCGCGTTACAAGGGCTATTTCGACTATTTCAGCGTCCGTCAGGCGTACGCCCAGGCTCTGGCTGACAGCGGGGTCGCTCTGATCTTTCATGATCCCGAAGGCCGCTGGGTGGATGGCAATGAAGTCCATTACAACTCGGTGGTGCATCTGGACCCGACCGGGGAGCAGGCAGGGCTCTATCGCAAGATGCGGCGGATGCCGTTTGGCGAGTACCGGCCAGCCTTCTTCAGCCTGCCCGGACTGAACTGGCTGACAACCCAGTTGTTTGGCGAGTTCCTGCGGCCACTGGCGGCGGGCACCGAACACGTGGAGTTCGCCGTGGATGGCATGCGGATCATTCCCAAGGTCTGTTACGAGACGGCCTTTCCGACCGATGTGGCTGATGCGATCGGCGGGGACGCGGCGGGCAAGGTCCTGCTGTTTCTGTCCCAGGACAACTGGTTCGGTGAGACCACCCAGCCATTCCAGCATCGCGCCATGTCCGTGGTCCGTGCGGTTGAAAACCGCGTGCCGATGATCCATCTGATCAATAACGGCCCCTCGGTGGTCGCGGCGCCCAACGGCCGGACCCTGGCATCCACGCCGGCCTTCTCCCGTGCCGAACTGGTGGCCGAGTTGCGCTTTTCGCCCGACGTTGGCGGCAGCCTCTACAGCCGCTACCCCTGGGTATTCAGCAATGCCATCCATGGCGTGCTAGGTCTGCTCTGTCTGCTCGCCCTGATTGGCCGTGGCCGTCGCCGCGAAGGCTGATCCATCCCTCAGACGTACTGCCCGGCGGTGTGACCCGAGGACCAGGCCCACTGGAAATTGAAACCGCCCAGATGGCCGGAAACATCCAGCACTTCGCCGATGAAGAACAGGCCGGGCTGGTTCCGGGCTTCCATCGTCTTGGAGCTGATGTCGGCGGTATCCACGCCGCCAAGGGTGACTTCGGCGGTGCGGTAGCCTTCGGTGGCGGAGGGCTTGAGCGCCCAGCCATTGAGCTGAGCGCCGATCTGCTCGAGAACCCGGTCGCCCATCTCTGCCAGCGGCAGTTCTGCCATCTGCGGCCACCAGAGTGATTGAAGCTCCGTCACCAGTGCCTTGGGTAGTGTCTGGCCGAGCAGCGTGCGTAACCGCATTCTACCGTTGTGCTGCTTGGCGTCGAGCAGCCACTGCCCAGCTGCCGTTCCGGGCATCAGGTCGATGTGCAGGGTGTCGCCGGGATACCAGTAGCTGGAAATCTGCAGGATCGCCGGACCGCTCATGCCGCGGTGGGTAAACAACATGTTTTCGGTAAAGCTGCGACCATTGCACGCGGCGGTGACCTTCACCGCCAGGCCGCTCAGGCGCTCACACAGGGCCTTCATGCTGTCGCTGAACATGAAGGGGACCAGGCCAGCGCGTCGCTCGGTCAGGCCGATGCCGAACTGTCGCGCGATATCGTAGCCGATGCCGCTGCCACCCAGGGTGGGAACCGACAGGGCGCCGGTGGCAACCACCAGCGAAGTACAGGTGATTGCGCGGCGCTGCCCGCCCTGGGTCAGGGTCAGAGCGTACCGGGACGTATCGTCCTGTACGGCCTCCAGGGTATCGATCTCACAGTGGGTCTGCACCTCGACTCCCGCCCGGTCACACTCGGCGAGCAGCATGTTGACAATGTCCTTCGCCGAATCCAGGCAGAACAGCTGGCTGTGGCTACGTTCTTCGTAGGCAATGCCATGCTGTTCGACCAGGGCGATGAAGTCCCACTGGGTGTAGCGGCTCAGCGCCGACTTGCAGAAATGCGGATTGTCCGACAGGAAGTTGTCGGCTTCGACGAAATGATTGGTGAAATTGCAGCGCCCGCCACCGGACATGAGGATCTTCTTGCCGACCTTGTTGGCCCGCTCCAGCACCAGAACGCGACGGCCCCGCTGGGCGGCGGTGAAACCGCACAACAGGCCAGAGGCACCCGCGCCGAGAATGACAACATCGTAATGGGAGGCGGCTGAGCGGGTGGCGTGTGACACGGGTCGATCCATGGAAAAGGGGCGGGGCAGTATAACCAATAAGACAGGGCGATTCAGCGGCCGTCGGTCTGCGCCGCCCCGAGGCGGATACGGTTGTTGGTATCGCGGCTCTGACGAATCAGCTCCTCGCTGCCCGCTGCGCCGGCCGACTTGGCCAGCCGGTCATACAGGACCACATTGACGGTGGCAGCCAGATTCATGCAGCCCCGGGTAGGGATGTAGACCACGGCGTCGGCGCGGTCGATCAGCGTCTGTTCAAGGCTGCCGTCCTCGGGGCCGAATATGTAGATTGCACGCTCGGGATGAACAAAGGCGGGCAGAGCGGTGGCGCCTTCAGCCAGTTCCACGCACACGATCTTCATGCCGGGGGGCAGCTCGGCGGTCAGGTCGTCGGTCGCCAGCAGGGGGATGCGTAAACCGGTTGCCTTGGTGTCCGTGTGGAATCTGGCTGCCCGGGCGAAGCGGATGCCGGTATAACGGATCGCCTCTGCACCGTAACATCCGGCGGCACGCATCACGGCGCCGACGTTGGTGGGGCTTTTCGGATTCACGAGGCCGATACACACAGAAGATGACATGGGTCGAACCCGTTGGATAATTGCAGCCGTTGGTCGGGAGAGCGTGCGCGCTCAGCGTGTGGCCCGGGCCGACAGCCTGTATAGTGCGCGGATCGCATATTAGCACGGTAACCCCATGAAGCTCCTGATCCGCAATCTGTCGCGTACCACCACCGAAGCCGAACTTCGCACCCTGTTCGAGGCGCATGGCCTGGTACAGTCCTGTGTCCTGGTCATGGACAAGCAAACAGGGGGCTCCAAGGGCTTCGGTTTTGTCGAGATGCCCCGTCACGATGACGCCAAGTCGGCGATCAAGGCACTGAACAATCTGGAGGTGGCCGGAAGCCGCATCCGCGTCAAGCGGGATGAGTCTGCCGAGGCGGGCAAGAATGCCTGAGCAGCATGGTCACGATCCGCTGCACGGGGTGACGCTCAAGCAGATGCTCGAGGAGCTGGTGAGTACCCATGGCTGGGAGGAGCTGGGACGGCGGATCCGCATAAAATGCTTTACCTGCGACCCCAGCGTGGCCTCGAGTCTCAAGTTCCTGCGCAGAACGCCCTGGGCACGGGAAAAGGTCGAAGCGCTCTATCTGAGCCGGCCCTCCTGATCGACCTCCGTCTGTCCGCCGGCCAGTTCGGCCGGTGCCTGCCCCAAGGCCCTGTCATGCGCCGAGCCGCTATCGCGCTTGGCCTGGTACATCGCCCTGTCCGCGCGTTCCAGCAGGTGCTGTTCTGCGTCACCGTCATCCGGATATAGCGCGATGCCGATACTCGGCACGATTGCCAGCCCCAGCACGTCGAGCTGCAAGGGCTGGTGAAATGCCTCGCGAATCTTGTTCGCCACCGCATGGGCCTGCAGGGGCTGATCAAGGGTTTCCAGCAAGATCACGAACTCGTCGCCGCCAATGCGCGAGACGGTATCCGACTCGCGAATACAGCCCGAGATACGTGCGGCGACGGCCTGCAACAGCTGATCGCCGACGGCATGGCCGTGGGTGTCGTTGACCTGCTTGAACTTGTCCAGGTCCAGATAGAGCAGGGCGACCCGCCCCTTGTCCCGGCGTGCCCGGGCCAGCGCAGTGGCTATCCGATCGCTGAGCAGGCTTCGGTTCGGCAGCCGGGTCAGTGGATCATATCGGGACAGAAACTCCAGTTGCGCGTGCATGCGGGCGCGCTGGATAGCGGTGGCTATCTGGGTCGAGATGTAATGCAACAGCTGCTGATCCTTCGCACTGTAGGAGGGTGCCCCATGGCGGTTCTGGATCACCAGCGCGCCCTGCACCCCGGTGGAGGTGGTCAGCGGGACGGCGAGCCAATCCAGGCTGCGATCAGTGATGCCCAGCGGATTGCTTCTACCGCTCGCGGGGTCCTGTGCCCTCAGCCGTATCGGCTGCCCGCTATGGATCACGGCGTTGGCCAGTGCCCGGGTATCGCTGCCGGGCACGGGGTCTTCTGCGCCCTGCCGGTTGGCGCAGTAGGGGAAACTGATTTCATTGGCCTGTCCGTCGTGGAGTGCGATGCAGAACACGCTGGCCGGTAACAGGCCGCCGATGATCTGGTGGATATGACGGAACAGCGCAGGCAGATTGGCGGCGTTGGCCGCAGCTTCGGAGATGGCATACACGGCGGCCTGCATGGCCTCGGTATGCTTGCGGTCGCTGATGTCATGGGCGACGGCTACCCGCAGCTGATCCTTTTCCGACCAGTTGGCCGACCACAGGATGTGCACCACGCTGCCATCCTTGCGAATGTAGCGATTCTCGAAATGGTTGGTCAGCCTGCCCTGCATGACGGCACGGGCGGTGGCCAGCGTTGCTTCGCGGTCGTCGGGGTGCACCAGGTCCATCATCGCGCACCCTTCCAGTTCCGCCGGGGTATAGCCAAATATCCTTTCGCAGGCGCCGCTGATATAGACGAAGCATCCCCGGGCATCGACCACGCATATGGCATCGAGCAACAGATCCATCACGGCGGTTGAAAGCTGGAAGCGTTCCTCTGGACTGCCTGCCGGATCCTTCCCTGCATTCTCCACCGGCATACTCCTGGATAATCCGATTCGCCTGTTAACACCATAGCCCAGTCAGCGGCCCGGAGGGTGGAAATTGCTTCAAAATGCGACCGCCCTAATCCTTCTTCTGCTTTTTCTCTGCCTTGCGATACAGCGCCCGCAGGGCCTTTGCCTCCTTGCTCGTACCGCTGCCGTGGGACCCCAGTATGCGGTGCCAGATGGCCTGTTTCTGTTCCGGTGAGAGGCGTTTCCAGGTCTTCTTTTCCTCGTGGGTGCGGCCGCAGGCCTTGCAGATCTGGTGCTTGTTGAAGTCACACAGGTCGATGCAGGGCTTCTTCGTAACAGGTTCAGTCATGTCACCCCTCGGTATGCGTGGACTCAGCCCGGTCGGCTGATGACCAGCGTGTTGATGTGTGCCGGCAGAAAGAGGTCTTGCTCGGCAATGTAATCCCAGCGCTCGACACGGCAATCGTGTGCGCCCTGGTCGCAGTGGTGCACGATCAGGTTGACCGAGTTGGGAATACCGGCGCGCACGCGGGTCGACAGCGCCGTGCCGGCCTGCGCAGTCCAGCCACGGCGCCCGGATTCGCCCTGATGCCCGTGCAGGGGCCAGACGTAGGGCAGATGAATATGCCCACCGATCAGCAGATCCAGACCAGCGTCCACCCAGGTGGGCACCGCCTGCTCATGACCGATCAGCAGGTTGCTCAGGTCCGCCTGCTCCCGCGCCCGTACCGGATGATGCTGCATGATCATGCGCAACTGGTCCGGTTTTGCCCGGCTCAGACGCTCGGCAACGCGGGCGATCTGTGTGCGGTTGACCTCGCCATCCTTGTGCCGGGAGGGGCGAGAGGTGTTCAGGCACAGCACCAGCAGCCCGTCGCTTTCGTACTCGGGTTCAAGGTTGTTGCCAAAGGCACGCTTGTAGTTGCCGTAGGGATTCAGCGCGCGGGCGATCAGATTGAACAGGGGGATGTCGTGGTTGCCGGGCACGGCCAGGACCGGTGCCGGCAGTTGGCTGACAAAGCGCGCTGCTGCGGCGAACTGACTGCGCCGTGCCCGCTGGGTAATATCGCCGGTCAGCAGGATGACCTCGGGCTGCTGTTCCCTGGCCAGCTGCAGCAGGGCGCGCATGACATGCGGCTGTTCGGTGCCGAAATGCGGATCGGAGATTTGCAGGACACAGGTCATTCGCGCTCCCGCCTGGCCGGGTCACGAGGTACCAGCAGGGGGAGCTTGTCCGGCGCGACGCGAAAGGTGAGAGGCGCGTCCATCCAGCATATCTCCCCGTCCATCGCGACCTTCATGCGCTTGCGCGCACGCCGCGGATGTACCGTCATGGTGTCGAAACCGAAGCTGATGACGTTTTCGGCATCGCCCAGGCGACGCAGCAGCCCGCGCAGCAGGAGCCCGTACAGGGCCAGGGTGCCGCGCGATCGCGATGTCATCGCCACCAGGTGATGCCGTTCGATTTCCTCCACCTGCCGGACTCCCAGCTGCTCGAGCTGCAGGGCATTGTTGCCCACCACGATGGTGGGGGTATACATATGCCGACGCGGTTGACCTTCCAGGTCAATCTGCACATGCAGCGAGCGATGGGCATGCATCAGGGTGACGATCGCCGACCAGAGCGCGACCAGGCGACTGCGCCCATAACGCTGCTTGTAGGCTTCGCGGTCTTCCAGCAACTGCGGATAGAGGCCGAGACTGGCGTTGACCAGGAAGGTCCGGCCATTGAGCATGCCCACGTCGACCGGCTGGATCACGGCGTCCAGCAGGCAGGCCAGGGCCGCATCGGTATCCTGGGAGATGCCGTAGGTCCGACCGAAATAGTTGAAGGTGCCCTGGGGCAGTATGCCCAGTGGAACACCACTACCGAGCACGACTTCACTGACTGCGCTCAAGGTTCCATCGCCGCCGACAGCCACCACTATGCCGCCCTGTTCGCCGGCGAGTTTCAGCGCCCGCCTGGCGGTGGCAATCAGTTGCGAGCCGTCGTCCACGGGCATCAGCTCAAAGCGTCTGCCGGCGCGGGAAAGCGTCTGCTCGATGGTATCCCTGGTCTGTCTGGCATCACGACTGCCCGAGCCGTTGTTCATCACCAGAAAGAACGGCTCCTTGCCGGTGAGTGTCCGGTGGGCGCCGGATGGGGGCGTTACCTGTGCCATCGGTGGGTGTTCACTGCGGGGGTTCGACATGCTGGGGTGGTTTTCCATGGGTGAAAGAGGCATTGGAGTACTTCTGGCCCCCAAGGTTCAGCGCAGCTGACTATCCTTGCTGCCCCTGCGGTTGTAGGCCGACCCGCCGGATTCGGCGGTATCCCGGGCCTGCTGGCAGCGTACGCACAGGCGTACCCCGGGCAAGGCCTTGCGCCGGGCCTCGGGAATCGGCGCGTCACATTCCTCGCAATGGGTCAGGCTGTCCCCCGAGGGCAGTCTGCTGCGCGCGCGCTGCACGGCCTCGTCGATCGTGTCGTCGATCTGATCCTGCACCGCCCCGTCCTGCGCCCATCCGGTTGCCATGCTCACCTCCACTCGGAGCCGTTTGCTCACAGGACAAGCATAGACGTTCTGCGGCCGGGATGCCGAAGGGGGGTGTCGAACGAGTGGGGCGGAATCGCTGCGCCAGGCAGGGGCGCCAAGGGGAGTCGGGCCTCCCGCCAGGAAGCCCGATATCGAACGATAGGCTTCAGAAGGCGACGTTGTAGGTCAGGCTGTAGGTCCTGCCACGGCCGCGAAAGTCAAAGGTGTTGGCCGGTGCATAGGCGCTGTAGAACAGTTGCGCACGCTGGCCCCAGACCGTGGTGTAATCCTTGTTGGTCAGATTCTGGACGCCCAGGCCCAGTTCGCCAACCGGCAGTTGCTGCTGGATCAGCAGGTCATAGGTGGTGTAACCGTCCAGCTCGCGGTCAGCGGCATCCTCCAGGTCCAGCGTACGTATGCCCTGCAGGCGCACACTGGTCAGGTCGTTTTGCCAGCTCACATAGGCGGCGACCTTGGAGGAGCTTGCCTGGGTGACGTCCAGCTTCTCCCAGTCGCCGTCAGAGCGCAGTTCCGCGCGGGTGAGGTGGGCGTTGGTGCCAACCCGCCAGGCGTCGTCGAGACGGACGTTGAGCTGACCTTCAAGACCGTAGTTGCGGCGCTTGTCATCATTCACCTGGACCGCCAGGTTGGTCGAGTCATAGGACAGGCTTTCGTCCGACCAGCTGTAATAGGCCGCCACCTGGCTATCCAGCCGACCGCGATAGAGACGCCAGCCGAGCTCCACCTGGTTGGTCTTGATGGCTTTCAGCGGCTCGTCATCGACATTGATGCTGTCAACCAGTTCCCGGTAGCTGCCATTGTAGGCGTAGGTTCCACGGCCGTAATACTTGCCCGGGTCGGGCACCTCGTACCCCTGTGACAGGTTGGCCCATACCTGGTGGCCCGGCTGCACGGTAAATACCGCGCCCAGGTTGAACAGCGAAGCGTCGTAGTGGTTTTCCCCGCCGGGGATCGCGTCGGCGCCGGTGGACAGCCCCAGGGCCTGGCGTACCTGCTCGTTGGCGTCGACAAAGTCGTCCACTTCCAGGTAATAGCGCTGCTGGCGTACACCGGCAGTGAGCATCAGCCGGTCGGTGGCCTGCCAGTCGGCCTGGGCAAACGCGGCTACACCATCAATGCCGTAGCCGGGATAGCGGCCTACGGTGTTGGTCGCATCCAGGACCAGCCCCCCGCTGTTCACTGCGGTGGGAAAGTCGAACAGGGTCTGGTCTGCTTCGAAGGTCTCATGCTCGAGATCGATTCCGTAGTTGAAGCCGACATCACCGACCTGGCGGCTGAGGACGGCCTTGAACCCGGTCTGTGTGGTGTCCTGCTCGGACGCGGCGAAGTAACCGCGAGACACGTACGGGAACGGATGGAAATTCAGGCGCTCCTGGCGATGGTAGAGCTGCATGTTCAGGCTGTGGCCGAGCAGTTCGGGGGCGTGGTAGTTGGCGCTCAAAGCCAGACGCTCGGTTTCCGGCTCGAGATCCGAGCTGAAGCCGTCACGGATTTCCACCACATCGGGGAAGGGAGGCACCAGAGCAGCCAGATTGGGGCCGAAATACAGCCCCTTGTCGCCAGCATAGCCGGAGTTGTAGAGCTGAGCGTTCAATGCCAGGGACTGGCCGTCAGCCAGATTGAAATCCAGGCTGCCGAGCAGGTCGATATGCTCGTTGTATTGCAGGTCCGTCTGGGTGATATCGAATATGACCTGGTCGCCTGAGGCGTCATAGGCGCCGCCATTGTCACCGCCGGCCACGGCCAGACGTCCGGCCCAGCGCTGGTCGCCGCCACTGATTGCCGCTGCCGCGCGCAGATCACGATCATCGCTGGCTTCAAAGCCGCTGCGGGCCCCGGCTTCGAGCTCGTAGCGCGTGTCTCCGGCTTCGCCCCGTTTGGTTATGATGTTGATAATGCCACCGGTTGCACCACCGCCATAGATCGCGCTGGCACCGGAGATGACTTCCACCCGGGCAATATTGAACGGGTCGATGCTGTCGAACTGGCGGCTGACATTGCGCGAGCTGTTCAGCGACACACCGTCGATCATCACCAGCACGCCGCGCCCGCGCATGTTCTGGCCGTAGTTGGTACGTCCCTGGGAAGCGGCATCCAGGCCGGGGACCAGCTGGGCCAGAGCCTCCTTGAGGGTAACGCCGCTGCGGAACTGTTCCTGCAGCTGCTGCTCTTCGATGATCCAGGCGGCGCCCGGCAGCTCGCTGATGCGGGTTTCCGCTCTGGAACCGACGACGATCACGCTGTCGAGGTTGGTCTGCGCCTGCGCCGGGATGGCCGCGGCCAGGGCAGTAAGAACGAAAAGAGGGGCATTTAGGGGCTTGCAGGCAAAAAAGGGCACGCTGGATCTCCGCTGTAACATTTGGAATCCGCGGAATCTAAACTAAACGATAAAGATTCGCAACAACGTTATCGGGTGGAGAGTGCCTGTCTGGTCAGTCGATTGCTCATTTGCTCAGCATGGTCCAGATGCCCACGAGGCTCACGGCGAGCAGTACGCTGCCCAGTACGCGGAAGAACACCGGCGTTTCGGCGTGCATGATGTGGGCATGGGCCCGCAGGCCGATCAGATGACCGATGGCGGCGCACGGCAGTAGCCAGAGGTGATGGATCAGCTGCAGGTCGACGCCGGCATAAAGGAACGCGGCCATCTTGATGGTCACCAGGATGAACCAGAGGGCGAACAGCGTATCGCGGAATTGCTCCTTGGCCAGGTGCTGAGCTGCCACGGCGATAATCAGGGGCGCGCCGATCAGGGACGTTCCGCTGACATAGCCGCCGAGCATCAGAAAAAAGGTGTCGACGACCCGACTGCGGCTACGAAACGGACGATTGCTGATGTAGGAGAGCGAGTAGGCCGCCACGATGACAAAGATGATGATGCTCATGATATTGCCGGGCAGTGTAAGCAACCCCAGCACGCCGATCATCTTCGGCACGATCATGATGGCCAGTATGCGTCCCAGGTATCGCCAGTCCACCGTGCTGACCCCGCCGGGCGAGTCGACCGGACGACGCCGGTTGTTCAGAGCGATAGTGAGCGAGGAGAACACCAGCAGATGCATTGCGATCAGTGGCAGGAACACCAGAGGATCGTTGTGTACCAATAGCAGGAAGGGCAGCGATAGCACGGCCCCACCGAATCCCAGACCCGAGCGGACGAAGCCGCTCCAGATAAAGATCAGGCCGATCAGCACATATTGGTAGGCAAGCAGGTCGGCCATGGGAAAAGGTGTCTCCTGGTGGGCGGGGCAGTGTAAACCTTCGGTGGCGCAGACCCAACAGATTGCCGCAAGGGGCTGTGCCCTTTGCCAGGCCCACTTGGGCCACGCCGATCAACTAACAGGGAGTCACGTTGTGCCTGTTCCCATGTCGCTACATCCCCTGGGCTCGATGCTGTTCAATCATCTGCCCATGTCCCCCTCTTTGGCGCATTCCCGGCCCCAGCGCAGGGGCAGAGCGACGCAGGGTGGCTGGTAATGAACGGACCAGCTGCAGCAGGATCCGAGCGCTTGCCGTACTGGCTGAAATTCGCCTACAGCCTGATGGTGACTGTGATCGTGGTGGTCTACTGGATCGAGCTGGGGCCGGTGAATTTTCTCTGGTTTTCCGACATCGCGCTGATCGCCCTGGTGCCCGCGCTATGGTGGGAAAACCGGCTGATCAGCAGCACCATGGCCGTTTCGGTATTGCTGATAGAAATCGGCTGGGTCATCGACTTTCTCAGCGCCGGGCAGTTGCTTGGCGGTGCCCGCTACGTATTCGAGAACGAAACCGAACTGCATATCCGGGTTATCTCGGCACTTTTTCACATGGTCTTGCCCGCCATGCTGATTTATCTGCTCATCCGTCTGGGCTATGACTGCCGAGCCTTCTGGTGGCAGACGCTACTGATGCTTGTGGTCGTGCCGGTGTCCTATGTGCTTTCCCCTCTCGAGGAGAACATCAACTGGGTATTCGGGCCCGGGGAGCCGCAGCAACTGCTCCCTCCCTTGCTCTATCTCGGATTGCTGATGCTGGTTTTCGCCCTGGGCGTGTATCTGCCCTCCCATCTGTTGTTCAGCAGGTTCCTGGGCGGCCGATCGGACTGAGTGCGCCGGTATCGAGAACCAGGGTCTCCCCGGGACCGAGTGTCTCGGTAGCGCCAGCATGGATGATATCCACGGGCCGATTGTTGCTGGACTCGGATTCGATACCCAGTTTTCCTGCCTCCAGCCAGACACCTATGCGTGCACCGCGAAAGACCAGGCCCAGCGACAGGTCAGGCAAAGCCGGCGGGATGGCGGGAAAGACGCGCAAGCCCTCCGGTGTCGGCCGGATGCCCAGATAGTGCCGTTGCAGGGTATCCAGCGAGCCGGACATGGCGCCCAGGTGAACCCCTTCGCGTACGCCTCGATCGCTCCTGGCGTGCAGGTCAACATGCAGCGTTTCGCGGAAATAGCGCCAGGACGCCTGTGCATCGAATGAGGACAGTGCACCGGCACAGATGGCCCGCGACAGACTGGACTCGTGGGTAATGTGGGCCATGTGGTAGTCCACCGTGTGCCTGAGCTCGGTTGGTGCATATCCCAGCCGCGCCAGCAACGACTGCAGCTCCTCCTCGGGGAGCAGGTGCAACAGCATCAGTACATCAGCCTGTTTGGTCAGCTGGTAGCGCTCGCAGTTGTCCCCCCGGGCCTCGAGCATCCAGTCAAGGCGCGGGCCCGTATCGGTGAGCCACCGGGACGGCGGCTCTTTGAGGTCGTCAAACCCCTCGAACTCGCTGAGCACGCCGTCGGCACGAAACGGCAGATACATGCGGCAGCAGATGTCGCGCCAGCGGTCGAGTTCCCGGGCATCGATGTCGAGATCGGTACACAGGCGCCCGGCCTGTTCAGATGGCAGAATCTGCAGCAACCGCTCGGCACAGGTGAGGGTCCATACCGCCATCACATTGGTATAGGCATTGTTGTCGAGACCGGCATGCTCGGCGCCGGGATAGCGGTTGTGATATTCGTCGGGACCTATCACTCCGCGGATGACATAACGGCCCCGATCTTCGTCGAAGCGGGCAATGCTGCCCCAGAAACGGGCGATTTCCAGGATCATGATCCCGCCGAAACCGGCCAGCAGGTCGGTGTCGCCTGTGGCCAGATACAGCTGCCAGGTGTCATAGGCGATGGCAGCACTGACATGCCGCTGCAGCCGGGTATCGTCGAGCATCCATCTACCCGACAGTGGATTGCACTGCAGTGGAGGGGTTTCTTCCTCGCCACTGCGTGCGCTGCGCCAGGGAAACATTGCGCCGCGCAGGCCGATTCGGCTGGCCCGCTCACGGGCCACGTCAAGGCGCCGGTAGCGGTAGAGCAGCAACTCCCGGGCAATGTCCGGGAAACGGGTGCTCAGAAAGGGAAAGGCCAGAATCTGATCCCAGAAAACCTGGCCATAGTACCCCTCCTGCCAGCCGCGCGACGGGAGCCCCAGGTCCTGTCCGCAGGACCGCGGGGAGACGGTCTGCATCAGATGGAAGGCGTGAAAGTGCAGGATCCGTTGCAGCTCGCGGTCGCTGCTGCGCAAAGGCATGCCTGCCCACAGCGACCACCAGGCCTTGCGATGCTCGTGTAAAAGCAGGAAGTAGGGTTCGTACGGCAATAGGGTCAGCGCCCTTTTGCGGGCGGCTCGGGGTTCGTCAGGGAGTTCATCGTCCACCGCCACGACAACCCTTTTCTCGATCACGATTGACCCCCGGGCCGGGACTGGGCAGCTGCTTTCCAGTACCAGATGGCCGGCATCCCAGGTGCCTTTCCAGTGCAAGGCCGAGTCGATGCTGTGTACTTCACTGGCCATCGCCAGCTGCCGGCGGGGGTCGTGCAGTCCTGCGCTCAGTGTCGCCCGGCCGTGTTCGTCGTGCTCGACGACCACATTCTTCAGTCGTCTACCCTCGTAGGCGCGGTTGCGGCTAATCAGCGCGTTGGTCACGTTGGTATCCAGTGTCGACCGCACTCCCAGGGCCTGCACCGTTGCCGGTGGGGTGACTTCCCAGCGCAGTACACACACCTGGGGGTGGGCCATGCTGACGAACCGTGTTTCCACCACGTCCACCGGCTGGTCGTCCAGCAGCAACGCCATCCGCCGCTCCAGAATGCCGTCGCGCATATTCAGGCGCTGATGGTAGGTACCGCGTTCGGTGCATGCCGGGTCGAACCAGCAGTCGTCGAGTCCGATGGTCATGCCAAAGGGGTCAGGCAGGTTGACCAGCGCAGCCATGTTGACTGTCTGGCCATTGACCTCCCGTGGCGCGTCGTCGTACCAGCCCGCGCGGTAAAAGCCGGCGTACTGTGCCTGCTGCCTGTCGTGCCGGGGTCGTGTGGCTGCAGCTTCGGGGGCACTGGCGCGCCATGACAGCAGGCCGTTGCCGAGGGTCAGCAGGGCCTCGCGGCGGATCTCATCGGGCGGATCGAAGTGGTCGAAGACAATAGCGCACTCCTCGCTGTCGGGTTCAAACATCGATTGTCCTTGCTGATCTGAGCAGTTGTCCGGCCAAGGCAGTGATCTCGGCCCGGCCGTGATAGGACGGCTGAGAGCCGTACCCGGTGGTGGCCAGATTGGCCGATGCCACGCCCCAGGCCGCCGCTTCAAGGCCGTCACTGCCCTCCAGCAGGGCAACAGCGAAGGCGGCGGTGAAGGCATCTCCGGCGCCGGTAGTGTCGACAATATTCATGTCCCCGGCAGGGATATGATCGAGCCGATCTGCGCTAGCGACCACGCAGCCACCGTCCGACAGCTTGACGCAGGCGATCGCCACCCCTTTGGCGTGTAGCGCGCGGGCAGCCTGTGCGGCGTCGTTGACGGAGGTGATCGATCTATCCAGTAACTCACCGGCTTCAGCGGCATTGGGGGTGATGCCCCGCAACAACGGGTACAGGTCAGGCTCGAACCGCTCGGCGAAGGACGGGTCGAGGATGGCATCCAGGCCGCGTTTGCGAGCCGCGCCCAGGGCGCTGCGCACCACCGCGGGGGGGATCTCGCAATTGAGGACAATACAGCCCGGCTGCGGGCACTGGTCGATGGACGTCAGCAATGCCTGTATCGCGTCGTCGTCCCAGCAATCATTGGCATTGGTTGCCAGCACAATCTGCTTTTTCGCATCCGGGGGTACCAGAATGATTGAAACCGCTGTTGCCGTGCCAGGCACCTGGCTGACCCCGCTGATGTCCACCCCGGCGGCAGCGAGTGTGCCCAGGGCCTGCTCGGCCAGTTGATCATCCCCGACGCGGCCGAGCAGCAGGCTGCGAAGGCCGAAGCGGGCGGCGATGAAGGCGGTATTGGCCGACTTGCCCCCCGACATTCTGGCGAAGTCACGGGCTTGCAGCAGATCACGGCTACCGGGCTCGGCGTCCACGCGCATCTGAAAGTCGGCGTTGATGCTGCCCAGCGACAGCACAGTTGGCGGCGTCATCTTCGTTTCTCCGGCATGGCTTCTGAAAGTCCGACCGCAAGCACACAGACGGGTTCCGGCTCGCATGACCGTTCGGGAATTGGCGGGAACATCCCAGCGCCTGGCAAGTCGACCGTTTCAGGCGGCACCGCCTTGGTGTGGTCTTTTTTCATTCATCGAGAGGAGATTCCAATCATGAAGAAACAGACTCTTGCACTGGGTATCTGCGTATCTGCGCTGGCGGCTACGCCGGCCTTCGCGCAATTTCCCAAAATGCAGCCGGATGGTTCCTGGGTCTCGATCAGCGGTACTGTGGTCGGCCCCACGGATGATGAGTTCACGCTCGATTACGGCCATGGCCAGATCAGTGTCGAGATGGACGACTGGGAATGGTATGAGGACAGCATTCCGGTGTTGGCCGGTGACATCGTGACGGTCTATGGCGAAGTGGAACAGCACCTGTTCGTCGATGCCTCGATCGAAGCCGACAGCGTATTCGTGCAGGGCATGGGCACCTATTTCTATGCCACCCCGCCGGAAGACCGTCCGACCTTTACGGTCATGGACATCACGCCGGTGACACCGGTGGTGGTCGGCAATGTGTCCTTCACCGGGACGGTGAGCGAGGTCAGCGGCCGCGAGTTCACGATCAACACAGGCGCGCGGGAACTGACCGTGGACACCGTGCAGATGCCGTACAACCCGATGGATGAAGAAGGGTTGCAGAAGGTCGAGGTCGGCGACGTGGTGTCGGTAGCCGGCAATCTGGGTACTGACGTGATCGGCGATCGCGAGCTCACGGCGGATTCGGTGGTCATTATCCAGGATGATTCCTCTACCTGATGCGCCCCGATCTTCCGGTGGCAGTCCGGATGTCGGGCTGCCATTCGGCACCATGTGACCTGGGTCGGAAGGAGTGAAAGATGAGTGATCAGGTAACTGCCAGGGATCTGGGTTTGAATGTCGCGTCCGGCGATGAGAAGGAGCTGTTCAAGTGGTTTATCGCCAGCTTTCTGTTCGGCAAGCGCATCCAGCAGGATATTGCCGTGGACACCTACAGGGTCATTGTCGAGAAACATGATCGGGATACGCCGCGCAAGTTGTGCAATTGCAGTTGGCAGGAGCTGGTCGACATGCTCGGCGAGGGCAACTACACGCGCTACGACGAATCCACCGCCGACCGGCTTCTGGAACTGTGCAAGAAGCTCAACGACGAGTATGGCGGTGAGGTCAGCCAGATCCATCAGGCCAGCGAGAACCGCAAGGAACTGGAGCAGCGGCTGGGGGAATTCAAGGGCATCGGCCCCAAAACCGTCGAGATCTTCATGCGTGAAGCCGCCAAACGCTGGTACTGACAGCGGGCATACGCCCCCAGCCAGCCAGCCGGATGCGCTGGTCGAGTTCGATGCGCTTCGCCGGCAATGGCGCGAGCACCACCTCGCTTTGTTTCTCGACTACGACGGAACCCTCACGCCCATCGCAGCAAGACCTGAGCTGGCGACCCTGCACCCGGCCATTCGCGAGCTGCTTGCCCGCTTGATCAACCGGTATCCCGTAGCGATTGTCAGTGGCCGTGGCCGGCGGGATGTAAAGCGGCTGGTGGGGCTGGAAGGTCTTATCTATGCGGGCAGCCACGGCTTTGATATCTCCGGTCCAGCTGGATTTGCGCTGGAACACGAAGAAGGCGGCAGGTTCCTGGATGCGCTTGATCGAGCGCAAGCGCAGTTGGATAGGGCTTTGTCCTCGGTGCAGGGCGTCCTGGTCGAGCGCAAGCGTTTCGCGATCGCCGTGCACTATCGTCTGGTCGCGCCGGATGAGGTGCCCTTGGTCGCGCTGGCAGTGGACCGTGCGGCGAATGGTTTTCCCCGCGCGCTGCGTCAGACCGGCGGGAAGAAGGTGTTCGAGCTCCGGCCCTGTTTGCCCTGGGACAAGGGCAGCGCGGTGCGCTGGCTGTTGGATAACTTTCCCGGCCAGGCGCAGGAATCTTTGTTTCCGGTGTATATCGGCGATGACGAAACCGATGAGGACGCTTTCGCAGTGGTGCGCGAACTCGGCGGGATTGCGATCGTCGTCAGCGCAACGCCCCGCGTCAGCCTGGCCCATTACCGCCTGGCCGATACGGATGCGGTCGCCGCTCTGCTGCAACGTCTCACGGAATTGAACTAATTGGTCGGCTGCGGGTCCGATTTCGGCGCACTATGCGCGATAACCGCGCCGCCCAGGCCGGTCCGACCCCTGCAGGAGCACACCATGAACATCGCATTGACGCCCTTGATTTCCCTGATCGCCGGTATCCTGATTCTGCTGATGCCACGTCTGTTGAACTATATTGTCGCGATCTACCTGATCATCATCGGCGTAGTGGGCATTTTCGGCGGGGGTCTCAACCTGAGCATGTAGGGTTTATCAGGCCTGGGGCTGTGCGCGCCGCTACTCTGCGCTGGCGTCGGGCAGCTTCTTTTCCCAGAACATGGCTCGGCCCATGGTCGGGTCCAGTTCATAGCCACTGAAACCTCGGGCCCGGTAGGCCTCCTGCGCCCGGACGTTGCCCTCGAGCACCTCCAGCGTCATCTTGCAGCAGCCCAGTCTCCGGGCCAGCGCCTCTGCCTGTTCGAACATCAGGGTGCTGATCCCGCAGCCACGGAACGGCGCCGCCACGACCACGTCGTGGATGTTCAGCAACGGCTTGCAGGCGAAAGTGGAAAACCCTTCGAAGCAGTTTGTCAGGCCCGCCGGCTTGCCATCCACCAGGGCCAGAATGACATGGGCGGTGTCGCGCCTGCGCAATTCGCCGACCAGATTGGCACGGGTGCGCTCGGCCAACGGCGTGCCGCCACCCATGGGGTCGCGGGCATATTGGTCAAGCAGGTCGACAATGGCCTGGCCGTGCTCCGGCAGATCAAGGTCGGCTTCGAATACGCGGATATCGGCTGCGCTGCCGCGGGTGCGGGTCATGGTATTTTCTTCTCCTGTGGATTTTCTTCCCTTTCCTTCTGGGCGACCAGTTTGGCTTCCTCGTTTTTGGGCGGGGTCAGGCTCAGCACCTGCCAGCCTGGCTTGGGATCGAGCACGCCCTCGTCAACGAATACCTCCAGCCGCCCCTTGGGGGAGATCGCGAACAGGGGCACGACCTTGCCCTCGTGCAATTGGGCCAGGTGGGTGAAATCGAACTCCTCGGACAGCTTGGTGGTGCGGATTTCCCAGCCCTGGCTCAGCAGGCTGGCCAGCTTGCTGTAGCTCATGCCCTTGTCAAACAGGGTATGGCCGCGGTGTTCGGTACCCAGCTTGTGCTTTTCTGCCTTGTCCGTTTCGGTGGTCGACAGCAGGGTGTATACCTTGCCGGTGCCGAACTCGCTGCTGTAGCGCATGCTGGCCACCACGTTGATGCCCAGGCTCGGCGACAGCGCCAGTAGCCGGCCGATACCGATCAGGTCCAGGTGCTGGTCGGCATAGGCCGATACCGCATTGCCGTAGAAGGTCTCCAGCCCCTCCATGCGGGCCTCGCGAATATGCTCCCACTGGGTGTCGGTCAGCACCACCCGCACGCCCAGTTTCTGCAAGGCGCGGGCAATGGCCCGGGCCACCGGGTTGGCGCCGACCACCAGGAAGCCGGCGGCGGCTGGTTCGGCCACCTTGAGCAGACGCGCCAGGCCTCGGGAGGTGGCGCTTTGCAGCACCACGGTACCGATGATGATGGAAAAGGTCAGCGGTACCAGGACCCCTGCGTCGGCCTGGCCTGCTTCCTCCAGGCGTATGGCAAACAGGGCTGACACCGCAGCGGCAACGATGCCACGGGGGGCTATCCAGGACAGCAGTGACTTCTCCTGCCAGGTCAGGCTCGAGCCGATCGAGGATAGCCAGATGGAAGCCGGCCGCGCCACCAGTTGCATCACCAGCAGCAGGAGTAGCGGCGTCCAGCCCAGCGCGAGGATATCATCCAGGGTCAGGCGGGCGGCCAGCAGAATGAACAGTCCCGAGATCAGTACAACGCTGAGATTCTCCTTGAAGTTGAGGATCTCGTTGATGTGCAGATCCTTCTTGTTGGCCAGCCACATGCCCATCAGGGTGACCGCCAGCAAACCGGATTCGTGGGCCAGTGCATCGGAAATGCTGAACGCGGCAAAGACCACCGAGAGCGTCGCCAGGTTCTGCAGGTAATGGGGCACCCAGCCACGCTTGAGCACGAAGCCGAGGAACCAGCCGCCGGCGATACCCAGAACAGTGCCCACCGCGATGATCTCGAAGAATGCCAGCAGTCCGTGGAGCACGCCCGCACTCTGGCTCTGGGCGACAACGAATTCGTAGACCACGACCACCAGCAGCGCGCCGATCGGGTCGATGAGAATGCCTTCCCAGCGCAGGATGTTGGAAATGTTGCGGTTGGGTCTGACGGTGCGCAGCATCGGCACGATCACCGTCGGCCCGGTTACCACTGCCAGGGCGCCGAACAGCACGCTCAGCTCCCAGCCGACACCGATCAGAAAATGCGTGGCCACGGCCACGATCAGCCAGGTGATGGCTGCGCCCACAGTAATCAGGCGCTGGACAACCGCCTTCTGGCTGCGAATTTCACTCAGATTGAGTGTCAGGCTGCCTTCGAACAGGATGATGGCCACCGACAGGCTGATCAGTGGGAACAGCAGGTCGCCAAACAGCAGATCGGGATCGATAATCGAAGTGAAGGGCCCAAGCACGATACCGGCAGCGAGCAGAAACAGGATGGCGGGCAGCTTGACGCGCCAGGCCAGCCATTGGCAGCCAAACGAAATCAGGCCAATGACGGCGATGCTCAGACTTGCCGATAGCAGCATGGGTGATCCTTGGACGGTCGAGTGAGTGCACGAGTGTAGCTATCGCGATGCTGATGTCCAATCGTTCATGGTTCAACGGCAACGCCTGACGCACCCGGACCGGCAAGGGTTCGGGGGGCGGGCGTAACAGGAGTTCGATGTCGTGCAGGGCCGCGGGTCAGAGCGTTGTCGCCAGCCAGGTCCAGGCCACGCCGAGGCCGGCGCAGAGGCCCAGGAGCGGCAGGATCCCGATCCGGGCCACGAAAACCAGCACACATGCGATCACGGCTATGGCCAGTAGCGGCCCATTCAGGCTGTCCAGCTGCGGCAGCAGCAGGTCAATGCCATGGTTCGTTACCCGGATCTGCTCGGTAAACAGGGCGTTGAGGGCAAACCAGAGGGCCAGGTTGGCGATCACGCCTACTACTGCGGCGGTGATGGCCGCCAGGGCTGCGGAGAGGGCGCGATGCCCCCGGAGCTTTTCGACATGGGGCGCGCCGGCAAAGATCCACACGAAGCAGGGCAGAAAGGTCACCCATAACGTCAGCAGCGCACCGGCGGTGGCAGTCAGCAGACCAGGCTGTGGCAGCCCCTCGCGGAAGCCGGCAAGAAAGCCGACAAACTGGGTAACCAGTATCAGCGGGCCCGGCGTGGTCTCGGCCATGGCGAGCCCGTCCAGCATTTCTCCGGGTTGCAACCACTGGTAATGCTCGACCCCTTGCTGGGCGACATAGGAGAGGACGGCGTAGGCGCCGCCAAAGGTGATCAATGCCATCTTTGCAAAGAACACGCTGATCTGGGCGAACACGTTATCAGGGCCCAGAAGCAGAACCAGGCCGCCCACGGTGCCCAGCCATAGCAGCAGACAGGTGATCGCGGCGGTGCGCGTACCCGGGCGTACGGTCACCGGCGCCAGGGGCACCGCGGCGCTGGCGTCAGCCGGGCTGAAAAAACGGGCGCCGACATAGCCGATCAGGCCGGCGCCGATGACCACCAGGGGAAAGGGCAGACTGAACACGAACAGGGCGGTAAAGGCCGCCAGCGCGAGCAGCGGCTTGAGCAGGCCCTGCAGGGCGCGGCCGGCAATACGCAGCAATGCCTGGGCAACAATGGCCAGTACGGCCGCCTTGAGCCCGAAGAACAGGCCTTCCACCACGGCCAGGTCGCCCAGCAGCACGTACAGCCAGGAGAGCGCGAGAATGGCCACAGCGCCGGGCAGAATGAACAGCAGGCCCGCCACCAGGCCGCCGCGCACGCCGTGCAGCAACCAGCCCACATAGGTGGCCAGTTGCTGGGCCTCCGGGCCCGGCAGCAGCATGCAGTAGTTCAGTGCATGCAGGAAGCGAGCTTCCTCCACCCAGCCCTTTTCTTCCACCAGGATGCGATGCATCAGCGCAATCTGGCCGGCGGGCCCGCCAAAACTCAGCACGCCGATGCGCCACCAGACGCTGATCGCTTCGCCGAACGGGATGGTTGTCATTGAAATCCTTTTGATCGCGTCTGGCCATCGACGCCAGGAACCTGGCGTAGCTTTGCGCCGTTTGTAGCACAGATGGATGACAAGCACAGCAGGCGGTTAAAAGTGGTGCTGGACCTGACAGGCTACCGGCGAGGGTCTACGCTGAATTCAAACCAATTGTAAACGGAGGGCCTAGCATGGCAGTTACAGCGACAGATCCGATCAAGATACTATTCGCGATTCTTTTGCCGCCCCTTGGCGTATTCCTTGAGGTCGGTTTTAAAGGGCACTTCTGGCTGAACATCCTGTTGACGCTGTTTGGATTCATTCCGGGTATCATCCATGCGCTCTATGTGATTCTCAAGCACTGAGCAGCGCCCCCTGACATGAAAAACCCGGCCTGAGCCGGGTTTTTTTGTGCCGCTGATCAGCAGCCGTAGCGTGCCTTGAACTCGCGGCGGCGACGGTGCAGGACCGGCTCGGTGTAGCCGTTGGGCTGAACCGTACCTTCTACGCAAAGCTCGACGGCAGCCTGGAATGCGATGCTGTCATCGAAGTCCGGGGCCATCGGCTTGTAGGACGGATCATGCTCGTTCTGCCGATCGACTACCCCAGCCATGCGCTTCATGGTTTCCATCACCTGCTCCTCGGAGCAGATGCCGTGGCGAAGCCAGTTGGCGATGTGCTGGCTGGAGATACGCAGCGTCGCGCGGTCTTCCATCAGGCCGACATCGTTGATGTCCGGCACCTTGGAGCAACCGACGCCCTGGTCGATCCAGCGTACCACGTAGCCGAGGATGCCCTGGGCGTTGTTGTCCAGCTCCTGCTGCACTTCTGCGGCGGACCAGTCGGTCTTCTCCGCCAGCGGGATGGTCAGGATGTCGTCAACCGATGCCGGCGCGCGCTTGGCCAGCTCGTCCTGACGTTCGGCAACATTGACCTTGTGGTAGTGCAGCGCGTGCAGCGTGGCTGCGGTCGGCGAGGGTACCCAGGCGGTGTTGGCGCCGGCCAGCGGGTGACCGATCTTCTGTTCGATCATCGCAGCCATCAGGTCGGGCATGGCCCACATGCCCTTGCCGATCTGTGCGCGGCCCTTGAGGCCAGTGGCCAGACCGATGTCGACGTTGCTGTTCTCGTAGGCAGCAATCCACTTGGCGCCCTTGATCTCGCCCTTGCGGATGAATGCGCCGGCTTCCATCGAGGTGTGGATCTCGTCACCGGTGCGGTCCAGAAAGCCGGTGTTGATGAACGCGACACGCTCACTGGCAGCCTTGATGCAGGCCTTGAGGTTGATCGTGGTGCGACGCTCCTCGTCCATGATGCCGACTTTCAGGGTGTTGCGCTGCATGCCCAGCAGGTCTTCCACACGGCCAAACAGCTCGGTGGTGAAGGCCACTTCCTCGGGGCCATGCATCTTCGGCTTGACGATGTAGACCGAGCCGGTGCGGGTGTTCTTGCGCGTGGTGTTGCCATTGAGGTTGTGCAGTGCGACCAGGCTGGTCACTGCGCCGTCCATGATGCCTTCGGGCACTTCATTGCCGTCCTTGTCGAGGATGGCATTGTTGGTCATCAGATGACCGACATTGCGCACGAACAGCAGGGAGCGGCCATGCAGCGTCAGGCTCGAACCGTCCGGACGGGTATACTCGCGATCGGGGTTCATGGTGCGGGTAAAGTTGCTGCCACCCTTGGCAACGCTCTCTGCCAGGTCGCCTTTCATCAGACCCAGCCAGTTGCTGTAGACCACGGTCTTGTCTTCGGCGTCTACGGCTGCAACCGAGTCCTCGCAGTCCATGATGGTGGTCAGGGCGGACTCCATCAGCACGTCCTTGACGCCAGCGGCATCGGTCTGGCCGACGTTGCTGGTGGGATCGATCTGGATCTCGAAGTGCAGGCCATTGTGCTTGAGCAATACACCCTGGGGCTGGTCAGTCTGGCCGGTGTAACCGATCAACTGAGCAGTGTCCTTGAGCCCGGTGCGAGTGCCGTTCTGCAGGGTTACCGACAGTTTGCCGTCCTGGATGACATAGCTGACCGAGTCCTTGTGGGAACCTTCGGCCAACGGTGCTGCCTCATCAAGGAAGGCGCGGGCAAAGGCGATCACCTTGTTGCCACGGATCTCGTTGTAGCCGGGGCCCTTGGTGGCGCCGTCGGCCTCGGAGATGGCATCGGTGCCGTAGAGAGCATCGTAGAGCGAACCCCAGCGCGCATTAGCGGCATTCAGCGCGAAACGGGCATTCATGACCGGCACGACCAGCTGAGGACCAGCCATGGTGGCGATCTCTTCATCGACATTGCTGGTGGTGGCCTGGAAGTCGTCCGGCTCGGGCAGCAGATAGCCGATTTCCTGCAGGAACGCCTTGTAGGCTGCTGCGTCGTGGGGCTGGCCGGCACGCTTCTGATGCCAGGCGTCAATCTGTGCCTGCAGGTCGTCACGCTTGGCGAGCAGGGCCTTGTTCTTCGGTGCCAGATCATTGATCAGGGTTTCGAAACCGGACCAGAAGGACGCGGCATCGATGCCGGAGCCGGGTATGGCCTGCTGATTGATGAAGTCGTGAAGAACCTTGGCAACCTGGAGGCCGCCGACTTGGACGCGTTCAGTCATGGAAAACCCTCACTCTGCTGACAACCTGCGCGAACATGCACAGGATGTGGAATTTGGAGACGCAGCATCTTACACGATGATCGGTTGCAAATCATGCTCAAGACGTGGAATTGTGTCGCGTCCGGTATCATGGTGGTAGCGTGCGGCGTCCCTGTGCCGGCCGGGATGGGGTCCTGTCCCCCGTCGGGCCGGGTTATCGAATATTGACCAGTTGAGAAACGAATGGATCAGGTTTTTTTGGACTTGCTGGTCACCCGATTGCCGGAGCTCGAGCCTGGCCGTCGGCTGGACGCCTCCGCGCGGCGCTACGCCGCCTATTACGGCATCGACTTCAGTGACCATGCACCGCAGCACCTCGGCCGCATCCAGGTCGATGAGTTCGCCGTGGCCGTCCAGGTCTGGTTGCCGCCCCAGGCCCGCGGCACGCTGATCATTCTGCATGGCTACTATGATCATATGGGGTTGTATCGTCACCTGATTCACTGGGCACTGCAGCATGGCCTGGCGGTCATGGCGTTCGATCTTCCCGGGCATGGCCTGTCCAGCGGCGAAAGGGCAAGCATCGACTGTTTCCTGCGCTACCAGAAGGTGCTCGACGAGGTGCTGATTCACGCCTCGGGCTGGGGGTTGCCCGCGCCCTGGCACCTGCTGGGGCAAAGCACCGGCGGTGCCATTCTGATTGACAAGCTGTTGCATGGCCCGCTTCCCGAAGAGCTCGGACGCTCGGTGCTCATGGCGCCCCTGGTGCGGCCGCGCAAGTGGGGGGTGTCCCAGGTCAGCCTGCGTCTGCTGGGTGGCTTCGTGCAGCAGTTGGGGCGGCGCTTTACCGAGAATTCTACCGATCAGGCGTTTCTCGACTTTATCCGCGAGCGTGATCCGCTGCAGTCGCAGGTCCTCCCCGTCGCCTGGGTGCAGGCGCTGGAGAAGTGGATACCGCGGATCGAGCAGGCCGAACCCACAGCGCACACTCCCCTGGTGATCCAGGGGCAGCTGGATGGCACCGTGGACTGGCAACACAACATGCGCGTGCTCGAGCAGAAATTCGACAATCCGAAGATGTTTTTCCTGCCCAAGGCGCGCCATCATCTGGCCAATGAAGACGCGCTTATCCGGCGTGAATATCTTGCCTGGCTGTCCGCTGAGCTGGAGCTCTGAGGCGCAGGGCCGCGCTCAGGGGTTGAGCGCATCCCGGGCTGCCAGCTCCATCGCCCGGAAGGTGGCCGCGCCTGCCTCGGACTGGCTCCATGCCAGGTAGTCCCGCAGCTCCTCGTCGCTCATATCGCGGTACACATAGGCCAGGGTGTCGGGCAGATCAGACAGCATCTGGTTGCGCAGGCTATCCCTGCGGGTGCTGACCAGGTCCACCGGAACCTGGAAAAGGCCGCCGAGCAGTTCGTTGGCACTGTCGGTGGCCAGGTTCGCCAGGGCCATGGACACTTCAACCCCAACCTCCAGGGCCGGAAGGGTAGTGCCCAGCTGGCGTATCAGGGTATAGCGCTCGGGGCTGACCTGCTGCTGCGGAAAACCCTGTTGCATGGCCCTGACCGCTTCCGGCGCCGTCGCTCTGGTTTCCAGTTCCACGATCTTGCGTCCCAGGGCGCTGCGGTAGAACGCCATGGCCTTGGCATGGGCGGCGTCGTCGAGGGCGACCGCAAGCCGGCTGCGTGCCCGGTCCTGCATGCCCTGGGGGGCGAAGCGCTGATTGCTCTGGCGCACCAGGCTGCCATGTACATTGGCGGGCAACTGTTGCGCATAGCGCTGCTGGGCAGCGCTCAGCGCATGCTGGAAATGCCGTTGGTGGGTAGCCATGCCGGATACGTCATACAGCGTGGTCGTATTCTCGGCTCTGACACTCATGACAGTCAGGGCCACGGCCAGCAGCAGGCTCATGGCCAACAGATGAATCGGTTTCAAGCGCATAGGATCTCACAGATAAGGAGGTGTTCGGTGCGGGTCAGAACCGCAGGCTTGCGGGACTGGCGCCAGAGGATACAATGCGACGGCCTGAGGGTGCGACGCGTCGATCCATCAGTCTTGATTGCTTCGCTTCCGCCAATACAGCCAGCGTAGCATCCAATGTTGTCTTCGAGTGCACAAGCATGTCCGAGTTCCCCCTTGCCCTGGCTGATTGCTTTGAACGTGTGGCCGATGACCTGGCATTGCGCCGCTGGTCGGTGCAGGAAAATGCCCTGCCGCAGGAGCTGGTCGGCCGGTTGGCTGCTGCCTGCCGTCAGCTCTGGCAGCGCGATGATCTGACCCCGGCGGCAGTCGGGCCGGCGGGCGAGGAGCTGGTCATCCCTTCCATCCGTGGCGACTATACGCGCTGGCTTGACGACTGCCCGCCGACCGAGGCAGGCGCGGCCTTTCTGCAGATCATGGATGGATTGCGTTCGACCCTCAATCGCAGCCTGTTCGTCGGTCTCGACAGCTTCGAGACACACTACGCGCTGTATCCGCCGGGTGCGGGCTATCGCAAGCATCTTGACCGGTTCAAGGGCAATCCGCTGAGACAGGTGTCGGTGGTGGCGTATCTGAATCAGGCCTGGCAGCCGGGCGATGGCGGGGAGCTGCGTCTGCATCTGGACGAGGGAGCGCATGACGTGGCGCCCCGGGGCGGCACCCTGGCGGTATTCATGAGCGACAGCATCGTGCATGAGGTGCTGGCCGCGAACAGGGAGCGCGCCAGTCTGGTGGGCTGGTTCCGCCGCCGTCCGGACAATCCGCTGCTGCGCTAGCGGACCGTCCGGCCTGGCCGACGATCAGGGCTGGATCAGAACAGCACGCGGGCGCGGATGGTGCCCTTGACCTGCTGAACCTTCTCCAGCGCCAGTTCGGAGGCGTCCGCTGACACATCAATGACCACGTAGCCGACCTTCTCGTTGGTCTGCAGGAACTGGCCGCAGATATTGATGTTGTTCTCGGCGAATACGCGGTTGATCTCGCTCATCACGCCTGGCACGTTCTGGTGAATATGCAGCAGGCGGTGCATGCCCGGGTGCGACGGCAGCGCCACCTCGGGGAAGTTGACCGAGGTGATGGAGGTGCCGTTGTCGCTGTAGCGCACCAGCTTTTCCGCCACTTCGAGACCGATGTTGGCCTGGGCCTCAAGGGTCGAGCCGCCGATGTGGGGCGTCAGGATGCAGTTGTCGAACTCGCGCAGCGGGCTGACAAACTCTTCCTTGTTGGAGCGTGGCTCGACCGGGAATACGTCGATCGCCGCGCCATTCAGGTGTTTGTCACGCAGGGCGCCGGCCAGTGCATCGATGTCGACCACGGTGCCGCGGGCAGCATTGATCAGGATGCCGCCGGGCTTCATGGCGCGGATTTCCTTCTCGCCCATCATCCATTTGGTGGCAGCGGTTTCCGGCACGTGCAGGGTGACGATGTCGGCCATGCCCAGCAGTTCATGCAACGACGGCACCTGAACCGCATTACCCAGCGGCAGCTTGGTGACCACATCATAGAAGAACACCTGCATGCCCAGGCCTTCGGCCAGGACCGACAACTGGGTGCCGATCGAGCCATAGCCGACAATCCCGAGCTTCTTGCCGCGAATCTCGTAGGAGTTGTCGGCGCTCTTGATCCAGCCGCCGCGGTGGCAGGAGGCGTTCTTCTCCGGAATGCCGCGCAGCAGCAGGATCGCTTCGGCCAGCACCAGCTCGGCCACCGAGCGGGTATTGGAGTAGGGCGCATTGAACACGGCTACACCCATTTCCATCGCGGCAGTCAGGTCCACCTGGTTGGTGCCGATGCAGAAGCAGCCTACGGCGACCAGCTTCTGCGCATGGCTGAAAACCTCGGCGGTCAATTGGGTCCGCGAGCGGATGCCGATGAAATGGGCTTCGGCGATGGATTCCTTGAGCTGCTCTTCCGGCAGGGAGCCGGTGTGATACTCGATATTGGTGTAACCGGCAGCCTTGAGCGTATCGACCGCGGTCTGATGTACGCCCTCGAGGAGCAGAAACTTGATCTTGCTTTTGTCCAGCGAGGTTTTGTTCATGGTGTCGGATACCCGCAATGCTGATTAAGATTGAGCCATAAATGCCGTGACGCTTTTTGTCGCAGCAACAGTCCTGTTTCGGAAGCCGCGTATGCTAGCATAATCTCCCTTTTTTGATGCCTGTACCTGTATGAAAAGTCTTCAGGTGCCGCATGAATTCCGTTCGAGAGCCGACCATGACCCCAGACGCCATTATCGACACCCTGAAAACGCTGGTAGATGCCGACAAGGTGCGCACCGACGCCGAGTCGCTGAATACCTGGGGCAAGGACTGGACCAAGCATTTCGAGCCAGCCCCCCTGGCCATCGTGTTCCCCAAAAGCGCGGAGCAGGTGCAGGCGCTGGTGCGCTTTGCCAACGAGCACACGCTGGCGCTGGTGCCCTCGGGCGGTCGTACCGGCCTGTCGGCCGCTGCTGTGGCGGCCAATGGCGAGATCGTCGTGTCCTTCGACTACATGAACCAGATTGTCGAGTTCAATGAATTCGACCGTACCGTAGTCTGCCAGCCGGGGGTGGTTACCGCCCAGCTGCAGCAGTTTGCCGAGGACAAGGGCCTGTATTACCCGGTGGATTTTGCCTCGGCCGGATCGAGCCAGATCGGCGGCAATATCGGTACCAATGCCGGTGGCATCAAGGTGATCCGCTATGGTATGACCCGCAACTGGGTCGCCGGCCTCAAGGTGGTGACCGGCACGGGCGAGCTGCTCGAGTTGAACAAGGACCTGACCAAGAACGCGACCGGTTATGACCTGCGCCAGCTGTTCATCGGCGCCGAGGGCACCCTGGGGTTCGTCGTCGAGGCGACCATGAAGCTCGACCGCGCACCCCGTAACCTGACCGCCATGGTGCTGGGTACGCCGGATTTCGACTCGATCATGCCGGTACTGCACGCCTTCCAGGACAAGGTCGATCTGACTGCCTTCGAGTTCTTCTCCGACAAGGCCATGGCCAAGATCATGGCTCGGGGCGATGTGCCGGCGCCGTTCGAGACCGATTGTGCATTCTATGCGCTGCTGGAATTCGAGGCCCTGAACGAAGATGTCGCCAATGAAGCGCTGGCTACCTTCGAGCATTGCGTCGAGCAGGGCTGGGTGCTGGATGGTGTCATGAGCCAGAGCGAGCAGCAGTTGCAGAACCTGTGGAAGCTGCGCGAGTTCATCTCCGAGACCATTTCCCACTGGACACCCTACAAGAACGATATCTCGGTCACTGTCGGCAAGGTGCCGGGCTTCCTGCATGACATCGATGCCATCGTCGCCGAGCATTACCCGGATTTCGAGATCGTCTGGTTCGGCCATATCGGTGACGGCAACCTGCACCTGAACATCCTCAAGCCGGAAAGCCTGTCCAAGGACGAGTTCTTCGCGCGTTGTGCGACCGTCAACAAGTGGGTGTTCGAGATCGTGCAGAAATACAACGGTTCGATTTCCGCCGAGCACGGTGTGGGCATGACCAAGCGCGATTACCTGAGCTACAGCCGCAGCGAAGCGGAGATTGCGTTGATGAAGGCAGTCAAGCAGGTGTTCGATCCGAACGGCATCATGAATCCGGGCAAGATCTTTCCCTGAGCCGTTCAGCCATTCATTACCGAGGAGTGACCATGACCTACCAGCATTGTTTCGCCGATGGCACTCCCGTCGACCTGCCTGTGGGCAAGGTCGTCTGTGTGGGCCGCAACTATGCCGAGCATGCGAAAGAGCTGAACAACCCGATTCCCGCCGAGCCGCTGTTGTTTATCAAGCCCTCCACGGCCATTGCACCGCTGGCCGAGCCGATTGTGCTGAGCCCTTCGCGTGGGCCGGTGCACTACGAGACGGAAATCGCCCTGCTGATCGGTAGCCGCCTGTCCGGCGAGGTCAGCGAGGCTGAAGCCTGCCAGGCCATAGCGGGCGTCGGGCTGGCGCTGGATCTGACCCTGCGCGAACTGCAGGACCAGCTCAAGGCCAAGGGGCACCCCTGGGAGCGGGCCAAGGCCTTTGACGGTGCCTGCCCGCTATCGCTGTTTGTACCCGTTGCCGATGTGCCCGTGCTGAGCGAGCTGAGCCTGGAGCTGCAGATCAACGGCACCCTGCGCCAGCAGGGCAGCGCCGAGCAGATGATTACTCCGATCCCCAGAGTGTTGCAGCAGATTGCCGAGGTATTTACCTTGCTTCCCGGCGATGTTGTGATCACCGGCACCCCGGCAGGGGTGGGCGTTCTGCACGCCGGTGACCAGCTGCAGGCAGCTATCCCCGGTCTGCTGGCGCAGGCAACAGCAGTACGGGGCTGATCCTTCCTTCGGCATCGAACTTTACTGTTTCGCAGGCATCGGAAGGTCTCAAGACGGGTTTGGCGGAACATTCATGCGGAAAATCACTGTGGCGCTGGTCGTTGCCTGCCTGTTGGCGGCGGCCGGCTATGCGCGAATCAACCATCTCGATGTGCTCTGGTGGCAGGACTGGAAGCTCAACCGTCAGGTGATGCCCGAGCATTCACTGGCGCTGGGTCGCTACCGTGTGGATATCGAGGCGCGTGAGATAGAGGGGGTCAATGATGACCTTTCTGCGCTCACCTATAATCCTGAAACCGGAACCCTGTTTGCTGTGCTCAACGGCGCTCCGCTGCTGCTGGAGATGACTGTCGAGGGCGAGGTGCTGAGGCGTATCCCGGTGCGGGGCGTGCGGGATATGGAGGGTCTGACCCACGTGGCGGGCAATCAGTTCGTGATCGCCAAGGAGCGTGACCAGAGGCTGCTGCTGGTAACCCTGCCCGATGGGGCAGCCGAGCTCGATGTCAGCTCTGCGCCCAGCCTGGTGGTGGCACTGGACGATCCGGGTAACAAGGGGTTCGAGGGGCTGTCCTGGGATCAGGCAAATCGGCGTTTGCTGGTGGTGCGCGAGCGGGATCCGCTGCGCGTGCTAGCAGTCAAGGGTTTCGTCGACGCGGTGGCTGGCGAACCGGTGAATCTGGATATCACCGAAATCAAGTCCGAGAGCTCGCCGATTCTGTTCATGAGTGATCTCTCGTCGGTCAGTATGCATGCCGGCAGCGGCCACATGCTGCTGCTCAGCGACGAGTCCCATATGGTGGTCGAATACGATGCCGAGCAGAAACCCCTCAGTCTACTGGGGTTGTGGCGCGGCATGAGTGGGCTGCGTAACACCGTGCCGCAGGCTGAGGGTCTGGCGGTAGACGACCGCAACCGCATCTACGTGGTCAGCGAGCCCAATCTGTTCTACCGCTTCGTCCCCGAGCCCTAGCCCGGGCCTCCTCAGGGGCGCTTGAGCGTCTGCACGCCCTCGGCGGTACCGAGCAGCAGGATGTCCGCTGGCCGCGCCGCGAACAGGCCATTGCAGACCACGCCGACGATGGCGTTGAGCTGTTCTTCCAGCTTGCGCGGATCATGGATCTGCATGTTGTGGACATCCAGAATCACATTGCCGTTGTCGGTCATCACACCCTCCCGGTAGACCGGGTCGCCGCCAAGTCTGACGATTTCCCGGGCCACGTGGCTGCGGGCCATGGGGATTACTTCTACCGGCAGTGGAAACGCGCCCAGGGTGTCGACCAGCTTGCTTTCGTCGGCAATGCAGATGAAGGTCCGCGCCACGGCGGCGACGATCTTTTCCCGCGTCAGCGCCGCCCCGCCGCCCTTGATCAGCTCCAGGTGCTTGTTGGCCTCATCGGCGCCGTCGACGTAGTAGTCCAGGCTGGCGACGCTATTGAGATCGTGCACCTGAATGCCGTGGCCGCGCAGGCGCTCGGCCGTGGCCTCGGAACTGGCCACCGCGCCATCGAAGAAGCCCTTGTGTTTTGCCAGGGCGTCTATAAAGCAGTTGGCGGTCGAACCGGTGCCGACGCCGATCACACTGCTGTCTTCCAGGTGGGGTAGCAGAATATCCACGGCGGCCTGGCCGACGGCCTGTTTCATTTGATCCTGGGACATGCTTGGTACCTCTGGTCGGCGATATGCAAAGTCGCAAATTATACGCCGCCGCGGGCGGTGGCGTGTAGTCGCAGGTCGGTCGATTCGCTAGACTGGCCGTTTTCACCGGAACAAGCCTGAGCCCCCATGCTGGAAACCTACGTCAAGAAGATCCTCAGCTCCCGCGTCTATGATGTCGCCGTGGAGACACCGATTCATGCCGCCCCGTTCCTGTCCGAGCGGCTGGACAACACGGTGCTGCTCAAGCGTGAAGATCTGCAGCCGGTCTTTTCGTTCAAGATTCGGGGGGCTTACAACAAGCTGGCCCTGCTCAGCGACGAACAGCGCGCCTGCGGCGTGGTCACGGCCTCGGCAGGCAATCACGCCCAGGGCCTGGCCTATGCGGCCCGCCACCTGGGGGTCAAGGCGACCATCGTGATGCCGCGTACCACCCCCGAGATCAAGGTGCGTGCGGTTCGCGCGCGGGGCGCCAAGGTGGTGCTGCACGGCGACGCCTTCGACGAGGCGCTGGCCTATTCGCAGAAGTTGATCAAGGAAAAGGGCCTGGTCTACATCCACCCCTACGATGATCCGGATACCATCGCCGGTCAGGGCACCATCGCCATGGAGATCCTGCGCCAGCACCAGGGCCAGCTTGACGCCATCTTCGTACCGGTCGGTGGCGGCGGACTGATCGCCGGGATCGCCGCCTATGTCAAATATCTGCGTCCGGAGATCCGCGTTATCGGGGTCGAGCCGGTGGATGCGGCCTGCCTGCAGGCCGCCATGGCAGCCGACGAGCGGGTTGTGCTCAGCCAGGTCGGGCTCTTTGCCGACGGCGTCGCGGTTGCCCAGATCGGGCAGCACACGTTCGAGGTCTGTCGGCATCATGTGGATGAGGTGGTCACCGTGACCACCGACGAGATGTGTGCCGCCATCAAGGACATCTACGACGATACCCGCTCGATCTGCGAGCCGGCCGGTTGCCTGGGTGTCGCCGGAATCAAGAAGTATGTCGAGCGCGAGGGCTGCAGTGGCAAGGTGTTCATTGCCATCGACTCGGGTGCCAATGTGAATTTCGATCGCCTGCGCCATGTGGCCGAGCGCGCCGAAATAGGCGAGAAACGCGAGGCGCTGCTGGCCGTGACGATTCCGGAGAAGCCGGGCAGCTTCAAGGCATTCTGCCAGGCGATCGGCAAGCGCTCGATCACCGAATTCAATTATCGCTACCATGACAATGCCGAGGCGCACATCTTCGTCGGCGTGCAGACCCATCCCGAGCTCGACCCCCGCGATGCCCTGGTGCAGATGCTTGAGCAGCAGGGTTTCCCGGTGCTGGATCTGACCGACAATGAGCTGGCCAAACTGCACATCCGGCATATGGTCGGTGGCCATTGCGATCAGGTAACCGACGAGGTGGTTTATCGCTTCGAGTTTCCCGAACGCCCCGGCGCACTGTTCAACTTTCTCAACAAGCTGGGCGGGCGTTGGAATATCTCGATGTTCCACTACCGCAATCATGGAGCGGCCTATGGCCGGGTCGTCGTCGGGCTTCAGGTTGCCGAGGCAGACCGCCACAAGGTGCCTGAGACCCTGGACAGTATCGGGTACATGTATTGGGATGAGACGGATAATCCGGCCTATCGTCTGTATCTGGCCTGAGTCTTCCGCAGCAGGCCGGCGGCGGCGTCATTTGACATCTCGATGGAGGTGGACTAAAAACGAATGCTGATTCACGCCGGTCTTTCGTCTCGCCGTCAGGCATCAGGGGCGATCGAGTCGGCACGAAATGGACTTCCAGCTGGAAGCAAACGTCTTGAATAATAAGAACGACATCAATCAGGAGGTGCGCTGTGCGTCGTAAGCCCGATCTGTTATGGGTGTTGGTTATCGTGTTTGGACTGGGGGTGGTAACCACCGGATATACCCAGGGCTTCCTGGAGAGCAGGCCCGTGCAGGAACGAAGTCGATAGCGAAGGCTAGCTGCGGCGGAACAGGATGCATTCTGCATCGGTGGCGATGCCGTCCAGGGGAATGTCCCAACGGGCTACCGGTAGTGCCTCGACCTTCTGGCATGCATGGGCCAGGCCCAGCAGGTGGGGCGCCCTCCAGGTGCGTCGCCGATTGAGATAGGCAAAGGTCCGATCGTAGTAGCCGCCCCCCATGCCCAGTCGATTCCCCTCCCGATCAAAACCGACCAGCGGCATCATGACCAGGTCAAGGCGCCAGGGTGGCGCCTGTCGGCCAGTTGCCAGGCTGGGTTCGGCAATGCCGAAACGGTTGCGCCGCCAGCGTTGACCGGAAACCACTCGCTGAAAACGCATGCCCCTGCGGGGCCAGCCGCTGATGACCGGCAGATAGCAGCTCTTGCCCAGACGCCGGGCGTGGCGCATCAACAGTTCAGGACTGATTTCACCATCGTTGGCCAGATAGAACGCGATATGCCGGCTGCGCACAAACAGGGGATGCTGCGCCAGCTGGCGGAAGAGCTGCGCGCCGGCCCGTTTCTGCTGGGCCGGCGTAAGTGCCCGCCGCGCGGAACGCAGTTTCTTGCGTAGCGCCTTGCGTCGAGCGGGGGTCATGTGAGGGTCCCCGGAGATGCCGCTGCCGGGTTAGCCCTTGAACCCGAAAGTTCAAGGTGGGGGACACGGCATTGCCTCAGGCTTTCCGTCATGCGGACATGCACACTGGCAATGGCGCGTGGCCTCCTTCTACAGGAGTATCGGCTCAGGGACATCACCGGCTGGCAAACATCCCAGGGACACCGTCCAGTATACAGAAAACCGAGTACCATTTCACGGCCGATCAGGATTGATGGCGTGAAAGGGCCTGGTCGAGACGATTGACCAGCTCGCCAATCTGTTGCTGCTGGCGATCCAGTTCGCTGTCCTGCTTGCGGCTGCCGGTGAGCATCTCGTGGCTGATATTGAGCGCAGCCATGACGGCGATACGCTCCACGCCGATGACCTTGCCGCTGTTGCGGATGTCGCGCATGGTGCTGTCCAGGTGGCGCGCGGCCTGCTCCAGATTGCTGCGTTCCTCCGGCGGACAGCTGACGCGGTACTCCTTGTCGAGGATATTCAGGGTGACGGTCAAGGCGGTGCTCATGCATCATGCTCCAGGGATTTGAGACGCGATATCATGGCTTCGACCTTCTGACGGGCCAGATCGTTCTTTTCAATCAGCTGCATCCGCTCTTCTCTCCAGGATTTCTCCTGAAGCTGCAGGTGCTGATTCTGCTGCTGCAGACGGTCGCACAGGTCGATCAGCTGGGCCACTTTGAGTGTCAGGGTATTGATATCGGGTTCTTCCATTTTCGCCATTCTGCCTTCCCGGTGTTGGGCAACTATAGAGTGGCGCCGCAGGGCGGTCAAACCTCTGTCTGGCGGATGTGCGGTCCGGGGGAAAGGCTGATGGTCCGCTGCACTGGACCCTGCTCGCCCGGGGCAGTAGATTACGCAACATAAAGCTCCGCCGTTGAAGCCCATCTGCTTTTATACTGTCCATACAGATTCCTGGAGACCCCGCCTTATGGCACTGATGCCGGCCGTTTTTGACTTTGATCGTTATGCACAGTTGTTCGACGACCTGGGGGGCGTCGCCTTTCCGGCCGAGTTGCACGGCCATCTGGTCGGCCGCCTGGCCGCCGGCGCCCGCTACGATCACGGCACCTGGCTGAATGTGGCCCAGGAGCTGCTGGACATCCGCAGCAGCCTGACCGAAGCGGGCAAGGTGCAACTGATCCAGTTGCACGATGCCAGCCTGGCCGAACTGGTGGGGCCGGGGTTTGATATCACCCTGCTGTTGCCCGATGACAGCGCCACTGTGGATCGGCGGACCCAGGCCCTGGGGCAATGGTGCGAGGGGTTTCTCGGCGGTTTCGGGCTGGTCGAGCGCAGCAACGAACTCAGCGAGGAGGCCGACAGCGCCCTGCGCGACTTCGCTGCCATCGCCCAGGTGCAGACCGACCTCGAGGAGTCCGAGGCCAACGAGGTCGATTACATGGAGGTCATGGAATACGTCCGGATGGCAGTGCTCATGTTGTTCAGTGAGTGTCAGCCGGCTTCGGACAGCGAGACCAAACCCCCGGCATCTTTGCACTGACTTTCAGAGGTAGGCATGCACATATCCAGACAGGAATACGCGCGGCGCCGCAAGGCGCTGATGGCACAGATGGAGCCCAACAGCATTGCCGTGCTGCCGGCGGCGCCGATGCGGGTGCGCAATCGGGATGTGGAGTACCAGTACCGCCAGGACAGCGACTTCCAGTATCTCACCGGGTTTCCCGAGCCGGAGGCCGTGGCGGTTCTCATCCCCGGTCGCGAGCATGGCGAATATGTGCTCTTCTGTCGCGAGAAGGACAAGGAGCGCGAACTCTGGGACGGCTACCGTGCCGGTCAGGATGGTGCGGCCAGCGAGTATGGCGCTGACGATGCGTTTCCCATCGCCGATGTCGACGATATCCTGCCGGGCCTCATAGAGGGACGCGAGCGGGTGTACTACGCCATGGGCGCCAACGTGGATTTCGATCGCCGGCTGACCAACTGGATCAACGTGATTCGCAGCAAGGCACGCCTGGGTGCCACGCCACCCAATGAATTCGTCGCGCTTGATCACCTGTTGCATGACATGCGGCTGTACAAGAGTGCGGCCGAGGTCAAGGTCATGCGCGAAGCTGCGCAGATTTCCGCCAAGGCGCACATGCGCGCCATGCAGGCGTGCCGACCGGGAATGTGGGAGTACCAGCTTGAAGCCGAGCTGCAGCATACCTTCATGCGGCACGGTAGCCGCTATGCGGCCTACTCCTCGATCGTTGCCGCAGGGCGCAATGGCTGCATCCTGCACTACACCGAGAACAACACGCAGATCCGCGACGGCGACCTGATCCTGATCGACGCCGGCTGCGAGCTTGACTGCTATGCCAGCGACATTACCCGGACCTTCCCCGCCAGCGGGCGTTTTACCGCCGAGCAGCGGGCAATCTACGATATCGTGCTGGAGGCGCAGGCGGCCGCCTTCGAGGTGATTGCCCCGGGCCGCAACTGGAACGAGGCGCACGAGGCGACGGTTCGGGTGATTACCGAGGGTCTGGTCGAACTGGGCCTGTTGCAGGGTAACGTCGAGGAGCTGATTGCCAACGAGTCCTACAAGCGCTTCTACATGCACCGCGCCGGTCACTGGCTGGGCATGGATGTGCATGATGTCGGCGATTATCGCGTGGGCGGTGCCTGGCGGGAGCTGGAGCCGGGCATGGTGATGACCGTCGAGCCAGGCATCTATATCGCGCCGGATGACGAAACGGTGGCGCGCAAATGGCGCGGAATCGGCATTCGGATCGAGGATGATGTACTGGTTACCAAGACCGGCTGCGAGGTGCTCAGCGCTGATGTGCCCAAGGATGCCGATGCCATAGAGGCATTGATGGCCCATGCCCGGGAAGAGACCGGAGTGCCCGCGTGAGCGATGAACTGGTCATTGTCGGCGGCGGCATGGTCGGCGCCTGTCTGGCGCTGGCGCTGCAGGGATGCGCGCGACAGGCCGGTTGGCACATTCGCCTGATCGAAGCGCAGCCACCCGGTGGCGCCGAAGCGCAGCCCAGCTATGACACCCGTTCTACCGCACTGTCCCATGGCAGTCGTCTGCTGCTGGAGCGGCTGGGCATCTGGGCCGATCTGTCCGGCTGTGTCGAGCCGATCCGGCAGATCCACGTTTCCGACCGCGGGCATCCGGGTGTGACCCGGCTGTTTGCCGAGAAGGAGTCCGTGCCGGCCCTGGGCTATGTCGTGGAGAACACCCGTCTGGGAGAGGTTCTGCTGCGTGCGCTGGACCCTCAGGTGGTGGAATGGATGGCTCCGGCCCGCGCCACGTCAGCCCGTGCGGTCGTCGGTGGCTACAGTCTGGACGTCGAGGTCGGGGATGCGTCGCAGACCCTGCATGCCGACCTGCTGGTGCTCGCCGACGGCGGGCGCTCGGGGCTGCTGGACCAGTTGGGCGTGCACCGGGATGTCAGCCCCTATGGGCAGACGGCTATCGTGACCAACGTGACTTCCGCGCAGGGCCACGGGGCCGTGGCCTACGAGCGCTTTACCCCGTCCGGCCCGCTTGCGCTGCTACCCCTGGCGGGCCAGCGCAGTGCACTGGTCTGGACCCTGGCCCAGGAGCAGGCCGAGGCGGTTGCGGCCATGGCCGATGCCGATTTTCTTGCCGAGTTGCAGCAGGCCTTCGGTTTTCGCATGGGCGCACTGACACGCGTGGGCTCGCGCGTGTGCTACCCGCTCAAGCTGATCCGTGCGCAGGAGCAGGTTCGGGCCCACCTGGTGGTGCTGGGCAATGCCGCGCACAGCCTGCACCCGATTGCGGGGCAGGGTTTCAATCTGTCCCTGCGCGATACCCTGGCGCTGGCCGATACGCTGGTTGCTGCCAATGCCGCCGGACGTGCCCTGGGTGACCTGGGCGTGCTGCAGGGCTACCTCGACCGCCAGCAGGGCGATCAGCGCATGACGGTTGCCTTCAGCGACTATCTGACTCGCCTGTTCAGCAACCGTCAGCCCCTGCTCACGGCAGGGCGCAATCTGGGCCTGCTCGGTCTGGATCTGCTGCCGCCCGCCCGCCGTCTGTTCGCACGCCAGGCCATGGGTCTGAAAATCTGAGCTGTCCCTTCGCTCCCAACCGAGGTGAATCCTGTGGCGCATGACTACGATCTGATTATTGCCGGTGCCGGCATGGTAGGTGCCACGCTGGCGTTGTCGCTGGCGGACACCGGGCTGCGGATTGCAGTGGTTGACGCCCTGCCGCTCGAGCCGCTGCCGGCCACCGCGGCAGCGACGGATTCGGGATACGATCCGCGGGTAAGTGCTGTCAGCGCGGCTTCCGAGCGCATCTTCACGCGCCTGGGTGTCTGGCCGCTGATCGACGCCGACCGGCGATGTGCCTACCAGCACATGTGCGTGTGGGATGCCGAGGGCACTGGCGAGATCCGCTTCGACGCCCGGGAGCTGAACGAGCCGCGGCTGGGGCATATCGTGGAGAACAGGCATATCCAGCAGGCGCTGCTGTGTCGTCTGGCACAAACCCCGGTAACCCTGCTGGGCGGGCGGAACATAGAAACCCTGGTGCGCGAGGATGAGGGCTGGCGCCTGAAGCTGGCCGGTGGTGAAGCGCTGTGCGCGCCGCTGATCGTTGCGGCCGATGGTGGCCGCTCGAAGGTACGCGAGCTTGCCGGTTTTGCGCTCCGGGAGTGGGATTATCTGCATCACGCGATCGTGACTACCGTGCAACTGGCGCAACCCCACGCCCATACCGCGTGGCAGCGCTTTCTGCCCACTGGCCCCCTGGCGTTCCTGCCGCTGCCCGATCGCAACGGTGCGCATTTCTGTTCGATCGTGTGGTCATTGCTGCCGGAGGACGCGGACCGGGTCATGGCGCTCGATGAGTCGGCGTTCGTCCGGGAGGCTGGCGCAGCCATGGAGGGTCGTCTCGGCGAAGTCATTGCCGCCGATGTACGGCATCGTGTCGAGCTGCGCCAGCGCCACGCCAGAACCTATGCCATGCCGGGGCTGGTGCTGGTGGGTGATGCCGCCCATACCATTCACCCGCTGGCGGGGCAGGGTGTGAATCTCGGTCTGCTGGATGCGGCCGAGTTATGCGATGTATTGCGTGCGGCCAATCAGCGCGGTGAGCAGCTGGCCGATCTGGCCGTGCTGCAACGTTACGAGCGCCGGCGCATGGGGCCGAACCTGGGCATGATGACGGCCATGGAGGGCTTTGAACGGCTGTTCCATGCCGATGCGCTGCCACTGCGCTGGTTACGTAACGTCGGCATGCAGTGGCTGGACCGCCAGGGCAGTCTCAAGTCGATGATCATCAGACGGGCCATGGGCCTTGAGGGGGCGTTGCCGCCGCTGGCACGGGATCCCGAACTGGATGATCAGAAGCTCTGATCAGGTTGCTATTCTAAATTCGAATCATTACCATCCAGGTTCCGCTTATTCACTGTGAGGCGTAACCCCATGTCCGCAATTCGTTCCATTACTGCCTTGAGTCTGGCGCTGACCACCCTTGGCAGCATCGCTCAGGCCAAAGAGCTGGTGGTCTACTCGGCGCGCCAGGATCATCTGATCCAGCCGGTATTCGACCTGTATACAGAGCAGACCGGTGTCAAGATCAATTTCATCACCGACAAGGAGGCCCCGCTGCTGGCCCGCCTCCAGGCCGAAGGCGAGAATACCCCCGCCGACATGCTGATCACCGTCGATGCCGGCAACCTCTGGCAGGCCGAGCAGCAGGGCGTGTTGCGGGCGGTCAAGTCCGACGTGATCGAGGAAAACATCCCGGCCCAGTACCGTGCCGACAGTGGCAAATGGACCGGGCTGTCGCTGCGGGCGCGCACCATCGTGTATTCGCCCGAGCGGGTAGATCCGGCGGAGCTGAGCACCTATGAGGCGCTGGCCGATGACAGCTGGAAAGGCCGCCTGTGCCTGCGTACTTCCAAGAAGGTCTATAACCAGTCCCTGACTGCCACCATGATCGAAACCCTTGGCGAAGAGCGCACGGGCGAGATCATTGCCGGCTGGGTCGACAATCTGACCACGCCGGTTTTCCCCGACGACACCGCGCTGATCAAGGCAGTCGACGCAGGTCAGTGTGACGTGGGTATCGTCAATACCTACTACTTCGGTCGTCTGCAGAAGTCCGAGCCTGATCTCAAGGCGGCCTTGTTCTGGCCGAACCAGGACGGCCGCGGCGTGCACGTGAACATCTCCGGTGCGGGTGTGACCATGCATTCCAAGCAGCCTGAAGAAGCCATCAAGTTGCTGGAGTGGATGACCACCCCGGCGGCCCAGCAGGTATTCGCCGAGGTCAATCAGGAGTTTCCGGCCAATCCCGACGTCAAGCCGTCCGCGGAAGTGGCAGCCTGGGGCGAGTTCAAGCCGGACCAGATCAACGTGGAAGTGGCCGGACGCCTGCAGGCCGAGGCCATCATGTTGATGGATCGTCAGGGCTGGAAGTAAGCTGATCAGCGCCAGCAGCCGGAGCCATCTCCGGCTTTTCCCGATATACTTCACGCCCGGCCTTGCGCCGGGCGTTTGCATTTTCCAGGGGCCGCTGATTCCGGGCGTGCCTGTTTACCCGTAGCAGGAGCGTTTGTGCCCCAGGTCCTGATCCGCAAGAAACCCTACTGGCGCGCGGTAGCGTACGGCTCGGCTGCGCTGGTCCTGATGCCGCTTCTGGTGTTGCTGCTCAGCTGGCAGGCTATCGATCTCGACATCTGGACCCACCTGCTGCAGACCCAGTTGCTGCAGCTGATCGGCAATACCCTGATGCTGGTGGCCGGCGTGGGCACGGGTGTTGTGGTTCTGGGCGTCAGTCTCGCGTGGCTGACCAGCATGTGCGAGTTTCCCGGCCGGCGCTGGTTCGACTGGGCGCTGATGCTGCCATTTGCCATTCCGGCCTATGTGCTGGCGTTCGTGATGATCGGCCTGATGGACTTTTCCGGCCCGGTGCAGACCCTGCTGCGCGAGTGGCTGGGAAACGACTTTCGCATGGTATCGATCCGTTCCACCGGCGGTGTGATCCTGGTGCTGGTGCTGGTGTTCTATCCCTATGTCTATCTGCTCGCGCGCAGCGCCTTCATGGCCCAGGGCCGGGGTCTGATGGAGGCTGCCCGGGTGCTGGGACAAACCCCCTGGCGTGGTTTCACCAAGATTGCGCTGCCCATGGCCCGGCCCGCGATCGGTGCTGGCGCGGCGCTGGCGATCATGGAGACCCTGGCCGACTTCGGCGCGGTATCGGTGTTCAACTACGACACCTTCACCACGGCTATCTACAAGACCTGGTATGGCTTCTTCAGTCTGCAGACCGCAACCCAACTGGCCAGCGTGCTGCTGTTGTTTGTCTTTCTGGCCCTGTTTGTCGAGCGCCGGGCACAGGGCAGTCGACGGTTTCCCGGTGTGGACCGGCCGCGGCCCGGAGCCATCTACCGGCTACGCGGCGCCCGGGCCTGGCTGGCCAGCGGTTATTGTCTGCTGGTGCTGGCGATTGCCTTCATCATCCCGGTTATCCAGTTGGTCTTCTGGCTGGTTGATGGCGGGCTGGCCTATCTTGACAGCCGCTACTGGTCGTTGATTCGCAACACGCTGCTGCTGGGCGCCATGGCGGCCGTGCTGACGGTAAGCCTGGGCATCCTGCTGGCGCTGGCAAGGCGCCTGCAGCCGATCCGGCGGGTGCGTTCGGCGGTGGCCGTGGCCAATCTCGGCTATGCGCTACCGGGGTCTGTGCTGGCGGTAGGCATCATGTTCGCGTTCAGCTGGCTGGACAATGCCTTCCTGATACCGCTGCGCGGCTGGTTCGGCGTCGAGCAACCGGCCCCGCTGTTGCTGGGGAGTCTGTTTGCGCTGCTGCTCGCCTATCTGATCCGTTTCATGGCGGTGGCCTATGGTCCGCTGGACACCTCCCTCGCGCGCATCAAGCCCTCGCTGCCGGAAGCGGCCCAGAGTTTGGGGCAGTCAGGCTGGGCGGTGCTGCGCAGGATCTATCTACCCCTGCTGCTGCCAGGGATCCTCAGTGCGGGGTTGCTGGTCTTTGTCGATGTGCTCAAGGAGATGCCGGCCACGCTGCTGATGCGCCCCTTTGGCTGGGACACCCTGGCCGTGCGCATTCATGGCCTGACCACCGAGGGCAATTGGGAACGCGCGGCATTGCCGGCACTGACGCTGGTCCTGGTGGGGCTGCTGCCGGTGATCGTATTGATTCGTCGTTCGGCCCGTCGCTAGGGGCGGGCGCATCGCCGGCCCTTGCGGCTCAATTGTCAGCAAAGGCTGCACACCGGGCTTATTTGTAGCTACAATTCACAGCCTGAACATCCTCCGATATCAAGGAAAAGGCCCCATGGGTTTGCGAACGCCGCTTTACCAGCAACACCTGGCCGCCGGCGCCAAGATGGTTGATTTTGGCGGGTGGGACATGCCGTTGAATTACGGCTCGCAGATGGAAGAGCACCACCAGGTTCGTCGTGATGTCGGCATGTTCGACGTGTCCCACATGACCGTGGTCGACGTGACCGGCAGTGAAGCCAAGGCGTTCCTGCGCTATCTGCTGGCCAACGATGTCGAGCGCCTGACCACGGCCGGCAAGGCGCTCTATAGCGGCATGCTCAACGAAGCGGGCGGTGTGGTCGATGATCTGATCGTCTATCTGGCCGAGAACGGCTATCGCCTGGTGGTCAACGCGGCAACGCGGGAGAAGGACCTGGCCTGGATGAACAGCAAGGCCGAAGGCTACGCGGTACATCTGCACGAGCGCGATGACCTGGCCATGATCGCCGTGCAGGGCCCGCGTGCGCTCGAAGTGGCTGCCGGCGTGGTCAGTGCCGATCGTGCTGCGCTGATCAACGATCTCAAGCCCTTCCAGGGCCTGCCCAACGGCGACTGGTTTATCGGTCGTACCGGTTACACCGGCGAGGATGGGCTGGAGATCATATTGCCGGCCGACCAGGCCGCAGGCTTCTGGGATGCCCTGCTCGCAGCCGGTTGCCGCCCCTGTGGGCTGGCCGCTCGCGATACCCTGCGCCTGGAAGCGGGCATGAACCTGTATGGAATGGACATGGATGATACCGTTTCCCCGCTGGCAGCCAACATGGGCTGGACCATTGCCTGGGAACCGGTGGAGCGCGACTTCGTCGGGCGCAAGGCGCTGGAGGCCCAGCGTGCGGCCGGTGACCAGCCCAGGCAGGTAGGTCTGGTGATGTCTGAGCGCGCCGTATTGCGCGGCCACCAGAAGGTCATCGTCGAGGGTATTGGCGAGGGTGAGATTACCAGCGGTACCTTTTCACCGACGCTGGGCTGCTCCATCGCCCTGGCGCGGGTGCCGCGCGCGACCGGCGACAGCGCCCAGGTCGAGATCCGCGGCAAGTTGATGGATGTGCGCGTGATCAAGCCAGGCTTCGTGCGTAACGGCAAAGCCGTATTCGAATAATTTTCTGATTCATTTCCGAGGACAGCCCCATGAGCAATATCCCCGCCGAGCTGCGTTACGCTTCCAGCCATGAATGGACCCGCCAGGAAGCAGATGGCACCGTGACCGTCGGTATTACCGACCACGCTCAGGATCTGCTGGGCGATGTGGTCTTCGTCGAACTGCCCGAGATTGGCCGCCAGGTCGAAGCCGGTCAGGAATGCGCGGTCGTCGAGTCGGTCAAGGCCGCTTCCGATATCTATGCGCCGGTCAGCGGCGAAGTGGTCGCAATCAACGACGCCTTGACCGAGAGTCCCGAGCTGGTCAACAGCGAGCCCTATGCCGGGGCCTGGTTCTTCCGGGTCAAACCGGCCGATGCGGCCGAGCTGGACAAGCTGATGGACGCGGACGCCTACGGCGCATCCATCTGAACGCCGACCGGAGCCGCCAGCCCGGCGGCTCCGATCAGACGCTGCGACGGCTCGCGTCACATCCTGTGACGAGCACCGCTGTATTTCCGGCAGAGCCCTGCCGCACTATCCGTATTCAATATCTCTGACAGGTATACCCATGAGCCATACGCCAAGTCTCCACGATCTGGAACAGACAGATGCCTTCCTGCGGCGCCATATCGGTCCGGATGCCGCCGAGCAGCAGGCGATGCTCGAGGTTCTGGGTGTCGAATCACTGGATAGCCTGGTCGAGCAGACGGTCCCGCGCAGCATCCTGCGCAAGGAACTGCTCGACATGCAGGCGCCGCGCAGCGAAGCGGAAGTCCTGGCATACCTCAAGGGACTGGCGGGCCGCAACGAAATCTTCACCTCCTGCATCGGCATGGGCTACTACAACACCCTGACGCCCACGGTCATCCTGCGCAACGTGCTGGAGAATCCGGGCTGGTACACCGCCTATACGCCTTATCAGCCGGAAATCGCCCAGGGTCGCCTGGAGTCGCTGCTGAATTTTCAGCAGGTATCCATCGACCTGACCGGTATGGAACTGGCCAGCGCCTCTCTGCTGGACGAGGCTACCGCTGCTGCCGAGGCCATGGCGCTGGCCAAGCGGGTAGCCAAGAGCAAGAGCAATCTGTTCTTCGTTGACCACGACTGCCACCCGCAGACCATCTCGGTGGTCCGCACCCGCGCCGAAGCCTTCGGCTTTGATCTGGTAGTGGGCGACGTGTCCACCCTGGGCGAGCATGATGTATTTGGTGCCCTGTTCCAGTACCCCGACACCTGGGGTGAGATCCGCGACATCAAACCACTGATCGATCAGGTGCACGCCGGCAACGGTCTGGCCTGCGTGGCCGCTGACCTGCTCAGTCTGGTATTGCTCACGCCTCCCGGTGAACTGGGGGCCGATGTGGTATTCGGCTCCGCCCAGCGCTTCGGTGTGCCCATGGGTTACGGTGGGCCCCACGCGGCCTTCTTCGCTACCCGTGATGCCTACAAGCGGGCCATGCCCGGGCGCATCATCGGTGTCTCGGTCGATGCCCGCGGCAACCGTGCACTGCGCATGGCACTGCAGACCCGCGAGCAGCATATCCGCCGGGAGAAGGCCAACTCGAATATCTGTACCGCGCAGGTGCTGCTGGCCAACATGGCCAGTTTCTATGCGGTCTACCACGGCCCGCAGGGTCTGAAAACCATTGCCGAACGCACCCACCGGCTGACCGCCATTCTGGCCAAGGGGCTGGAGGCGGTGGGCATCAAACGGCGCAATGCGACCTTCTTTGATACCCTGACCCTCGAGGTGCCCGATCAGGCCAAAGAGATCGTCAAGCGTGCGCGCGCAGCACGTATCAATCTGCGGCTGATCGACGCCGATAGTCTGGGTATCAGTCTTGACGAGACCAGCACCCGCGCCACGGTAGAGACCCTGCTGGCGATATTCGCCGGTCAGGCTCATGGCCAGAGCGTCGCTGCGCTGGATACCGACGTGGCTGGTGGCGAGTACGGTATTCCTGGCGCCTTGCGTCGTCAGTCGGCATTCCTGACGCACCCTGTGTTCAACAGCTACCACTCCGAAACCGAGATGCTGCGCTATATCAAGTCCCTGGAGAACAAGGATCTGGCGCTCAACCATGCGATGATCCCGCTGGGTTCCTGCACCATGAAGCTCAACGCCACCACCGAGATGATTCCGGTGACCTGGCCCGAGTTCGGCCAGATTCATCCCTTCGTTCCGCTGGCCCAGGCCGAAGGCTACAAGGTGATGATCGACGAATTGGAGGAAATGCTGCGCCAGATAACCGGTTTTGACGCCATCTGCATGCAGCCCAACTCCGGCGCCCAGGGCGAGTACGCCGGCTTGTTGGCGATTCGCAAATACCATGAGGCCAATGGTGACGAGCACCGCAATATCTGTCTGATCCCGACCTCGGCCCACGGCACCAACCCGGCTTCAGCGATGATGGCCAGCATGCGTGTGGTGCTGGTGGGTTGCGACAATCAGGGCAATGTCGATATTGCCGATCTGCGGCAGAAAGCCGAAGACAACGCCGATAATCTGTCCTGCCTGATGATCACCTACCCGTCCACCCATGGGGTGTACGAGGAAGGCATCCGCGAAATTTGCGAGATCATCCACCAGCACGGCGGCCAGGTATACATGGACGGCGCCAACCTGAACGCCCAGGTGGGCCTGACCCGCCCCGCTGATATCGGTGCCGACGTCTCGCACATGAACCTGCACAAGACCTTCTGTATCCCCCACGGTGGCGGTGGGCCGGGCATGGGTCCGATCGGTGTGCGCGCGCATCTGGCACCCTATGTCGCCAACCATCCGGTGGTACCGCTCGATGGCCCGAATCCGGAGAACGGCGCGGTCAGCGCTGCGCCCTGGGGCAGTGCCAGCATTTTGCCGATCAGCTGGACCTATATCGCGTTGATGGGCGCCGCCGGCCTGCGCCAGGCCACCGAGGTGGCGATCCTTAATGCCAACTACCTGGCCAAGCGGCTGGGCGACGCCTATCCGATTCTGTATAGCGGGGCCAATGGCCGAGTGGCGCACGAGTGCATCCTCGACATCCGTCCGCTCAAGGCGGTCAGCGGAATCAGTGAAGAGGATGTTGCCAAGCGGCTGATGGACTTTGGTTTCCATGCGCCAACCATGTCCTTCCCGGTCGCCGGCACGCTGATGATCGAGCCGACTGAAAGCGAATCCAAGGCCGAACTGGACCGCTTTATCGATGCCATGCTGACCATTCGCAGCGAGATCAGCCGCGTAGAGCAAGGTGAATGGACTGCAGAGGACAACCCGCTGCACCATGCACCGCATACCCTGGCCGACATCACCGGCGAATGGCAACGTGGTTACTCACGCGCCGAAGCGGTCTTCCCGCAGCCCTGGGTCGCGGCCAACAAGTTCTGGCCGAGCGTGAACCGTATCGATAACGTGTACGGTGACCGCAACCTGTTCTGCGCCTGCCCGCCGATCGAGAGTTACGAGGACTGATCCGTTTTGCATCAACGGGGCGTCGCCAGGCGCCCCAGTGGTCCTTGTACCCGAGCATTCAGGCTGCGCGCCGTCCGCACGTATGACAGGAGTTGGCAACCGCAATGACTGACGATACCAGCAATCCGATTCATACCGGGCAGGACGCGATCGTCGAGGCGTTGGCCAGGGGCAAGCTCAAGCGCGTGCGCAAGCTTCTGCGGCCGATGCATCCGGGCAAGCTCGCCAGTCTGCTGGAGGCACTGGAGCCCGAGCAGCGTCAGGTGGTCTGGCAGCAGGTGGCCGATGAGCATGAGGCGGCGGTACTGCGGCACCTCGATCCGCAGATGGCGGCCACGCTGCACCGTGACACCGACCATGGCGATGCGGAAACCCCGCCGGACGAAGACAGTATCTTCACCCATATCGGTAGCGTTCGCGACGCGCTGGAGGCGGGCAAGTACAAGCGGGTCGGCAAGGTCTTTCGCCACATGCACCCGGCCAAGGCGGCGGGGCTGCTGGAGGCGCTGCCCCCCGAAGAGCGCAGCGTGGTGTGGGAAACGCTCGACAGCGAGCGGTCAGGCAAGATTCTGGTCCATCTGCACGAGGAAGTGCGGGCCAAGCTGGCCCTGGAGATGGGTGAGGACGAGCTGATAGCGGCTGCCCGCAAGCTCGATCTGGATGACCTGGTGGACCTGATTCAGGCCCTGCCCAGCGGTTACGGCCGGCAGTTGCTGCTGTCAATGGACGAGCGCAAGCGCAAGCAGATTGCCGAGATGCTGTCCTACCCGGAGGACTCCGCCGGCGGTCTGATGAACGTCGACCATATCTCGGTGCGGGCGGATGTGCGCATCGGCTCGGTGTTGCGCTACCTGCGTCTGCTCGAAGACCTTCCGGACCACACCGACAAGGTCATGGTGGTGGATCGCAAGAATCGCTACCTGGGCGTGCTGCGTCTGAGCCGGCTGGTCACCAGTCTGCCCGATGCCAAGGTCAGCGAGGTCATGGATGAGGACTTCAAGCCGATAGACGTCGAGCTGTCCAGTCACGATGTCGCGCGACTGTTCGAGGACCTGGACATGCTGTCGGCGGGGGTGGTCGATGAAAACGGCCTGCTGCTGGGCCGTATCACGGTGGATGACGTCATGGACATCATCCGGGAAGACTCGGAACGGGCGATGATGAACATGGCCGGTCTGGACGAGGAGGCGGACATGTTCGCCCCCATTCTGACCAGCACCCGTCGCCGTTCCGTCTGGCTCGGTATCAATCTGGTCACGGCCTTTCTGGCCGCCTGGGTCATCGGGCAGTTCCAGGGCACCCTGGAGCAGATTGTCGCGTTGGCGGTGCTCATGCCGATTGTTGCCAGTATGGGCGGGATTGCCGGCAGCCAGACCCTGACGCTGGTCATCCGCGGTCTCGCGCTTGGCCAGGTGGTCGGGGGCAACGCGCGGGTGCTGCTGATCAAGGAGCTGGGCATCGGCCTGCTCAACGGTCTCCTGTGGGCCCTGGTGGTCGCGGCGCTGGCTATTCTCTGGTTCGGCAGTTGGCAGATCGGCGGCATTATTGCTGCAGCCATTCTGCTCAATCTGATCTGTGCCGCGCTGGCGGGTCTGGTTATTCCCCTGGTGCTGCGGCGTTTCGGTATCGATCCGGCGCTGGCCGGTGGCGTCATTCTGACCACTGTCACCGATGTGGTCGGATTCTTCGCCTTTCTCGGACTGGCGACCCTGCTGCTCCTGTAACTCACGGCCTGCGATATTCCGTCTTGCAGCGTAGGCTGGCATACTCCCACTCATCAGCTGGGCAGCGCAGTTGCCGGCCCGGGTTCGTTCTGGGGTAAGCTTGCGACTCAACAGGAACCGACGCGGCCGCAAATCGTGCAGCGATCAAACATGAATGGATGGGGGAGAGTGATATGGCAGAGGTAACACTGGTCGTCGACGATAACGGTTATGCGGACCACAAGCTGGCCTGGCTCGACGCTGAAGGCAAGATCCAGACGCTCAAGGTGCCGACGATCATCGGTACCGATCGTCTGAGTTCCAACAGTGGCGAGACCGTTGACCGTTATCGTGCCGATGGCGTGGATTACACCTGCAAGCCCTCCGTGCGCTCCCCCATCAATCTGCGCAACGCCAACTATCCCGCCTCGGTAGAGAACCGGGTGCTGGTCACCCATGCCCTGCGCAAGGCCAAGCTGTTGAACAAGCCCCTGCACCTGGGCGTGACCCTGTCCTTCCGTGACTATTTTTCCGAACAGGGTAGCCAGATCACCGAGAACAAGCTGGCCACCATCGCCAACTTCAATGGCAGCAAGGGCACCGTCGAGGTAGTGGGCAGTGATGACAAGCTCAATATCGAACAGGTCGATTGTTACTCCGAGGCCCTGTCGGCGTTTTTCGACTTTGTCCTGGATGACGAAGGCGAGTTTACCGATGCGGCCAAGTACACCAAGGGCGACGTGGCCATCATCGATATCGGTGGCTCCACCACCGACGTGGTCAATCTGATCGTCGACGACAGCATCACCATCAACAATACCTACTCCGGTACCGACAAGGTCGGCGTGCTCGATCTCAAGTTTGCCCTGGAAAAGGCCATCAAGCAGGAGCTGATCGACCTCGGCCTGCTGGAAAATTCCCACGACGCCGAGATCCCGCCGAACCTGGTGAGCGAAGTGCTGGAGACCGGCTCCACCTTCTATGCCGGGGAGGTGCGTAACTTCGAAGTATTGCGTGATGACGTGGCCTGTTCGGTCGCGACGAAGATCATCAACAACGTCAAGTCCCGTCTTGGCTCGATCGGCATCTATCGCGCGATCATCATCACCGGTGGCGGATCGGTGGTGTTTCACCACTGGCTGACCCAGGCGTTCCCCAATCCGGTCATGCTTGACGAGTTTTCCAATGCTCGCGGCGCGCTCAAGTTCATGCGCAACGTCGCCGCCGGGCGTATCAAGGGCAAGCCCGCCAAGGGCTCGGCCAAGCAACTGGAAGTCTGATCCGCGGGCCGGCAGCCACAGGCGCCGGCCTCCGCTCGGTCATTTGCAACCGGATGTTTCCCTGCGCTCAACCCGCGGGTGGTTCCGCTATGGTAATGGCTTCTTCATTACAGGAGCTTCCCATGGGGTATCACACCACTGTGCCGGGCCTGCCGGCGCGCACTCTCTATCGAATCTGGTTGATGCTGGTGGCCGGCATCCTGATGCTGGGCAGCGGCGCTGCGCAGGCGCAGGAGGCAGTGGCCAATGCGCAATACACCGATCAGGTGGCGATCATTACCGGTAGCAGTCATGGCCTGGGTCATGAGCTGGCCACACTGGGTGCCGGCATGGGTATGAAGCTGGTACTGGTCGACATGCGCCCAGAGGAATCGGAGAAGCTCGCCGCGCAGATTCGCAACGACGGTGGGCAGGCCATGGTGATCGAGGCTGATCTGGCCGACCCGGCCAGGCGCGCGGACGTGATAGAGCAGGCCATGGACGCATATGGCCGCATCGATTTCCTGTTCAACAATGCCGGCTATTCATACCTGGCCAAGCTGGAGCAGATGGATCTGGAGCAGGCGCACCGTCTGTTTGAGGTCAACTACTGGGCCTACGCCGATCTCGCCCAGCGGGTGATTCCGATCATGCGCGCGCAGGGCGGCGGCACCATCGTCAACGTCTCGTCGATCCTGGGAATGCGGCCGGCGCCCGCCGGACTGGGTCACTACGCAGCCACCAAGCATGCCTTGCATGGCCTGTTCCAGAGCGCGGCTCAGGAGCTTGCGGCGGACAACATCAAGGTCTTTCTGGCAGCCCCCGGCGGCATGAAAACCAAGATCAGCCAGCATTCCACCGGTCCGATGGCCGATCCCGAAAGCGACCGCGCAGCCAACTGGGAAGATCCGGCCATTGCGGCGCGGGACATCTTCGAGCACATGCAGGGCGACGAAGTCGTGTTCAATCCCGGGTACGTCGGTCGGCAGTAGCCGGGCCGGGATCAGTCGATCCCGTCGGCCATATCCAGAATGGCGCTGACAATGTCGTTCATGGTGATGATGCCGACCAGTTCGTTGGCATTGGTCACCAGGATGCGCTGCAGGCCCATGTTGACCATCAGCCGGGCGACATGTTTGACGGCGAGCTCGCGCGAGACGATCAGCGCGGGCTTGCTGCAGATGTCATAGACATTGATCAGGTCGATATCGCCTTCCTCGGCGACGATGGTCCTGAGCATGTCGTTGTAGGTCACCAGGCCGTAGGCGTCGTGTTCGTTACTCTTGTTGACCACCAGCGACTTGATTCCATGTTCACGCATTTTCAGCATCGCTTCGCGCACCGTGGCGAAGGCGGAAATGGTGATCACGCTGGTTTTCATGATGTCCTTGACCAACATGGCGGATATCCCCCGGTAGCTTCAGATGTCGTTGCGGATCAGTTGTTCGAATTGTTCGATCTGGCCGGGATCGATACCGGCAATATGGTCCAGCGGCAGGGTGAACACGACACCGCGGCTGTCATTGTTCAGGTCCAGATCCCGCACCAGGGCCTTCATGACCTGCAGTGAGAGTTTTTTCTCCAGCACCAGAATCAGTACCGACTGGCTACCTTCATAGGTCAGCCCGAAGAAGGTTTTCTTCTGCTCCGCCCCCAGCCCACGGCCATTGAGGATGGTGATGCCGCCGGCGCCGGCCTGCTTGGCGCTCTTGATGGCCTGCTCTTCCAGATCCTCAGCCAGAATGCCTACCAGAACCGAGAATTTCATGGTGTGTCTCCTTCAGCGGGTTTCAGGCGCTCCATCACGATAGCGTAGAGCAGGACGGTGACAATCGGGAAGATCGAGGCAAAGGCGATCAGGCCGAAGCCGTCGATCAGTGCGCTGCGGCCTTCGATCTGCGTGGCCAGCCCGATGCCCAGGGCGGTCACCAGCGGGACCGTCACCTCCGAGGTGGTCACGCCGCCCAGATCGAACGCCAGGGGTACGATGAAGCGCGGCGCCAGCCAGGTCAGGAAGATCACCAGTGCATAACCGCCCATGATGTAATAGTGAATCGAATCCCCGGTGATGATCCGGTGCACGCCGATGGTGATCCCCACGGCCACCCCCAGGGCCACCAGCAGGCGGATGTGGCGGGCGTTGAGTTTGCCCCGGCCGGCCTCTTCGGCCTGGCCGCCGATCGCAATCAGGGCCGGTTCGGCCATGGTGGTGGCAAAGCCGATGGCCAGGGCAAACAGATAGACATAGACCAGTGTATCCAGACCGATCAGTTGCGACGCCATGCTCCGCCCGATCGGAAAGAGTCCCAGTTTCAGGCCGATGACGAAGGCGTAGAGCCCGCAGATGATCATGGCGAACCCCAGGACGACCCGACGCAGATAGGGCAGGGGCTTGCGGATGATCGCGTACTGGAAGAACAGGATCACCAGTATGATGGGCAAGACATCGCGCAACATCAGTAACAGGTCCGTCAGCATGGTCAGCGCCGCCGTGGCGACCTGCGATCCGGCGCTGGATGTCTGTGCCAGGGTGCCCTGAATATCGCCCTGCGAGGCCAGGCTGGCCGCCAGTTGCGGGCCGCTTTCCACCGGGAACAGTGTGTAGACGACTATGCCGTAGAGCTGAACGGCGATCATCGGCACCATCACCGCCAGAGCCACCAGGCCAAAGCCGTGGGTCAATGGATTGCGCCCCTTGATCGATGCCGCCAGACCGATGCCCAGGGCCGCTATCAGGGGAACCGTGACGATGTTGGTGGTCACCCCGCCCGAGTCGTAGGCCAGTCCGACAATCTCTTCCGGCGCGAAAAAGGTGACGCAGCTGACCAGCAGATAGCCGATGATCATGTACCAGTGCAGGGGATGCCCCAACAGCGTACGCAGCACGCCGAGCGCCACCACCCCGCCCACCGACAGGGCGATGAGCAGTCGTAACGTCAGGCTTCTGATACGGCCTTCGCTGATATCCTCGGCCTGGTCGGCCACGGCAATCAGGGCGGGTTCGGCGATCACCGAGGAAAATCCCAGGCAGAAACCGAAGCCCATCAGCAGGGGTAGCGAGCCGCGCCGGGCAAACGCATTGGACAGGCTCTTGCCGACCGGAAAGACACCCAGTTCCAGACCCTGAAGGAATACGGCCACGCCGAAGACGACGATCGCCAGGCCCAGCAGCATGCTTGCCAGACCCTCCGGCGCCTCGCGGATCACCAACGCCTGGAACAGCCCGACGACAATGACGATCGGCATCAGGTTGCCCGAGGCATGGCGCAGGTTATGCCAGAAGGTATGGAGGTGGTTCACGTCGCAGTATCCAGGGCGAAAGAGTACTTCGCCAGCTTATCCAGATCGCTTGGCCTGCATACTGACGCTGGTCAAGCCAGTAGACGTATCCGGTGTCAGGTAGGCTGGGTCAGCTCCACCATGAGGTCGTCGGCCAGGTTTTCCAGATCCTTGCGCAGCGCATCCAGGTCAGTCTGCGGTTGGATTCCCAGGCGTGCCTGGGCCTTGAACAGCAGATCCGCGCTCATGGGCGCAGGCTCGCATTCGGTATTCAGCTGCTCCACGTTGACCCCGTTGCGCGCCAGGACCTGCGACACCTCATGCACGATACCGGGGCGGTCATTCCCCACCAGGCTCATATGCAGGATCTCCAGCTCGGGCTCATCGGCCTGACCGCTGACTGCCACCTGGACGTTGATGCCCAGACTGGTCAACCCGTCCAGGTCGATGCGTAGCGCCTCCACCTTCTCCGCGGCGATGTCCACGCGCAGGATGCCGGCAAACTGCCCGGCCATCCGTGCCATGCGACTCTCCAGCCAGTTGCCGCCATGGCGATTGATGACCTGGGCAATGCTTTCAACCAGGCCGGGCTTGTCCGCGGAAATGACCGTGATAACGAGGGGTGTCGACATGCAGTGCTCCTTGAATCGGTGTGACAGGCTGTGCGTTCAGTCGTGAAAGTAGCGGCCTTCGCCGGTGATCATCATCTCCCGGCAGTTGATTTCCAGATTCTCGTAGTCGTACTCGGTAAGGCCGACATATTCGAGGATCTCGTGCCCAACGGCGTTCCATTCGTGATCGACCGGCTGGTTTGCCAGCACCCGGTGAGCCTGACATATGTGCTCGGCCATCTTCAGAATGGCCAGTAGATTCTTCAGCCCCGGGTCGTAATCCTCCTGGGTGAAAATCTGTTCGGCATTATGGTGGCTGGCAATCGCTTCGCAGAGGTGACGGGGCAACAGCCAGGACTTTGCCGTGAAATACCCTACCACAGCATGGTTGGTATTCATTCGCTGGTTCTCCACATCGACGATGCGCTGGCCCGCCTGCGAGTAGGACTCTTCCATCACCTCGATATAGTAGGGGAAGCGCCGCAGCATCAGCGGAATGCCGCAGTTGTGGAACAGCCCAAGGGCATAGGCCTCATCAGGTTCTATACAACCGATCTTCTTGGCCAGGGTCATGCAGGTCATCGCGACATCCTGGGCGCTGTCCCAGAAGCGATTGAGGTTGACGATGTTCTCGTCGGTCATCTCGCCCCGGATCGACTGGGCATTGATGATATTGATCACCCGCCGCACACCCAGCAGATTGACCGCCTGCTGGATCGATGAAATCCGGTTGGCCAGGCCAAAAAAGGGTGAATTGACCACCTTGAGCAGGCTGCCGGACAGGCCGGGATCCTGGCTGATCAGCCGCGCGATGACCTTCAGGTCCGGGTCGGGCATCACCTGCTCCATCTGCAGATCCACCATGATCTGCGGCTGGGGCGGTACACTTATGCCCTGCAGGGCGCGCCTGATCTGCTCTTCCGTAAGATCGTCTGTCATGGGATGCGGTCCGATGTCGTGCGGGAGTTTCCAGTTTAGCCGCAGACTGCCGGGCTGGACAGCCTGTATACTGCCCGCCCGGTGGAATTTACTACCGTCTGAAAGAGGAGCTCTGTGATGACACTGCCAAGCCTGCGTCTGAAGTCCAATAGCGATCGCCGAATCAAGGCCGGTCATCTCTGGGTTTTCAGTAACGAAGTGGATACCGCACAGACTCCTCTCACCGCCTTCGAACCGGGCCAGGAGGTCCAGCTCGAGAGCGCCACCGGCAAGCCATTCGGCCTGGTCACCATGAGCCCGACCAACCTGATCTGTGCACGCATGCACAGCCGGGACACCGGCACGCCGTTGAACAAGTCCTTGCTGGTGCACCGTGTGCAGGTGGCCCTCAGCCTGCGCGAAAAGCTGTTCGACAAGCCGTTCTATCGCCTGGTTTACGGCGACGCGGACCTGCTCCCCGGGCTGGTGGTAGACCGCTTTGGTGACTACCTGGTAGTCCAGATTGCCACGCCCGGGATGGAGCGGGTGCGCGGCGAGATCGTCGAAGCGCTGGTCCAGGTGCTCAAGCCCCTGGGCGTGTTGTTCAAGAACGACAGCGGTGCGCGCAAGGCCGAAGACCTCGCATCCTATGTCGAGGCCGCGCATGGCGAGGTGCCAGAGCGCGTTGCGCTGGGGGAAAACGGTGTGCAGTTCGAGGCGCCAGTCTGGAGCGGACAGAAGACCGGCTGGTTCTACGATCACCGCATGAATCGTGCGCGCCTGGCGCCCTACGTCAAGGGCAAGCGGGTGCTCGATCTCTATAGCTACATCGGCGGTTGGGGCGTGCAGGCCGCTGCCTTCGGTGCCAGCGACGTCATGTGCGTGGACAGCTCGGCGCCGGCGCTGGATCTGGTCGAGCATAACGCCAGCCTCAATGGTGTCGCCGACCGTATGTCAGTCGTCGAGGGCGACGTGATGGATGCTCTGCGCGAACTCAAGTCGGCAGGGGAGAAATTCGACGTGGTCATCGCCGATCCGCCAGCCTTCATCAAGAAGCGCAAGGATCAGCGCAACGGCGAAGCCGCCTACCGTCGCCTGAACGAGCAAGCCATCAGGCTGCTGAACAAGGACGGGATCCTGGTCTCTGCTTCCTGCTCGATGCACCTGGCAGAAGATACCCTGCGTGACATCCTGCTGGCCTCGAGCCGGCACCTGGATCGTCACCTGGTCATCACCGAACGCGGCTTCCAGGGCCCCGATCATCCGCTGCACCCGGCCATTCCGGAAACCGGTTATATCAAGTCACTTTTTTGCAGGGTTCTGCCGGTCTGAATCCCCGGTCCTGAAGGATAGCCTTTCAGAATCGATTTCACCGCTGGCTCCGAGTTTCCGAGCTCCCAGCCTGCCAGGGTTCCGAAAGCCGCCGTGAATCCGTCCATGGAGGCTTGTCAGAAACGTCCCTGTTTCAGACACTTTCTGCACCCTGCCAGTCTGTGCGCTCAACCGGCAGCGGCGTGAGGCTGAGTTTGCTGTCCAAGGTCAAAAGCCAAGCACTCCTGCCCAATAGCCCTCCGGGGTTCCCCGCCGGCAACTGAGTAGCCGGTGGCAGACGCAGGGCGAGAGGACTAAGCCGACCGTCGATGGCAGGGATGCCATCGTCGAGCTTACAGGGACGTACTTGCAGCGTGTCGGCGTGGACTTTCGGCCTGGGTCTGGCTGGCTCGCTTCCTCAGAATCGATTTCACCGCTGGTTGGGGGCTCTTGGCCCTCGAGCTTGCCGGCTATCTTGATTCCGAGAAAGCTAGTCCTGCAGGACCAGCCGGTTCAGCCCCGCAAACTCAACACCGGCCACCCATGCTTTTCCGCATGCTCACGCAAGGTATCATCCGGATCGACCGCCACCGGATGATCCACCATGCTCAGCAGTGGCAGGTCGTTGTGCGAGTCGCTGTAGAAATAACTCCCATCCAGCGTCTCCCCATGCTCTACCAGCCAACGCTCGAGTCGGGTGACCTTGCCCTCGCGAAAGCAGGGGATATCCGTGGTGCGACCGGTATAGCGACCGTCCGCCATCTCGCACTCGGTCGCCAGCAAAATATCGATACCCAGCCGGGCAGCGATCGGGCCGGTGATGAAGCGGTTGGTCGCGGTAATGATCATCACCGTATCGCCGGCCCGCTTGTGCTTGTCGATCAGGGCCAGGGCCTGCGGCAGGATGATCGGCTCGATCATTTCCGCCATGAAGCGCGTGTGCCACTCATCGAGCTGGGCCTGCGGATGCTCGGCCAGGAGTTGCAGACAGAAATTGAGGTAGACCTCGATATCCAGCTGGCCGGACAGATAGTCGTTAAAGAACTTGTCGTTCTGGGCCTGATACGCGACCGCATCAACGATATTGTTCTGGACGATGAACTCGCCCCAGCTATGGTCACTGTCGCCGTCAAGCAGCGTGTTATCGAGATCGAAAATGGCCAGCGGCACGGTGTACTCCCAAGTGAAAAAATAGGCAGGCTGCAAGGATAATCCAGACGGGTAGCAAATGCTTGGATCTGTTGGCAACTATGCAATTGCTGCGCCGCGCGTCTTTGTGGAACAATGCAATGGATCATCAAAGAAGGAACAAGGCAGTGATTGACCCCGATGGCTTCCGTCCCAATGTAGGTATCATCCTGACCAACGGGTCCGGACAGGTGCTGTGGGCGCGTCGCATAGGTCAGGATGCCTGGCAGTTCCCCCAGGGCGGAATCCAGCGCAATGAAACGCCGGAGCAGGCGCTTTACCGCGAGCTGCACGAAGAAGTCGGGCTCATGCCCGAGGACGTCGAGATCATCGCCTGCACCCGGGGCTGGTTACGCTATCGGCTGCCACAACGCCTGATTCGCAGTCATTCCCAGCCGGTCTGTGTCGGCCAGAAGCAAAAATGGTTCCTGCTGCGCCTCACCGCCGACGAGCAACGCGTATGCATGACCAAGACCCCCAAGCCCGAATTCGACGGCTGGCGCTGGGTCAGCTACTGGTATCCATTGGGCCAGGTGGTGGCCTTCAAACGGGACGTCTATCGGCGCGCGATGAAGGAGCTGGCACCCCGCTTGCCGCTTGAGCTGGTGCAGTTTTGAGCATGCTCAACACCCTGCGACGGATCGTCCAGGAAGTGAACTCGGCCCGGGACCTGCCTACCGCACTGGACATCATCGTGCAGCGCGTACGAGGCGCCATGGGCACCGAAGTGTGTTCGGTGTATCTGCTGGATCCTGTCAGCGCCCGCTACGTCCTGATGGCGACCGAAGGTCTCAACAAGGACGCGGTGGGCGCCGTGAGCCTGGCCAATAATGAAGGTCTGATCGGTTTTGTTGGCGCCCGCGAGGAGCCGGTCAATCTCGAGGATGCCGCTGCCCACCCCAAATTCCGCTATTTTGCCGAAACCGGCGAAGAGCGATTTGCGTCCTTTCTGGGGGCGCCGATCATTCACCACCGCCGGGTAATGGGTGTGCTGGTGGTCCAGCAAAAGGAACGTCGCCAGTTCGATGAGTCCGAGGAGTCTTTCCTCGTTACCATGAGCGCCCAGCTGGCCGGGGTAATAGCCCATGCCGAGGCGACCGGCTCCATTCGCGGTCTGGGCTGGGGCGGTGAGCCGGTGCAGGATACCCGCTTTGATGCCGTACCCGGCGCCCCCGGTGTCGCCATTGGCCAGGCCGTGGTTATCCTCCCGCCGGCCGACCTCAAGGCCGTGCCCGACAAGACAGCCAAGGACATAGACGCGGAAATCGCGCTGTTCCGCAGTGCCGTCGAGACCGTTCGCCAGGATATGCAGGATCTGTCTACGCGGCTCTCCACCCAGCTTCGCCCGGAGGAGTTGGCCCTGTTCGATGTCTACCAGATGATGCTGGATGACGCGGCACTGGGTAATGAGGTCATCAATCTTATCCGTGGCGGGCAATGGGCCCAGGGCGCCCTGCGTGAGGTGGTCAGCTCCCATGTGAGCCGTTTCGAGGTGATGGACGACCCCTATCTGCGCGAGCGTGCCTCCGACGTCAAGGACCTGGGCCGGCGCATCCTTGCCTATCTGCAGGAAGCCGGCAAGCAGGAGCTGGTCTTCCCGGAACACACGATTCTGGTCAGCGAAGAGCTGTCACCGGTGATGCTGGGTGAGGTACCCAAGGAAAAGCTCGTGGGTCTGGTCTCGGTGCTGGGGTCCGGTAGCTCCCACGTCGCCATTCTGGCCAGGGCGATGGGTATTCCGACAGTCATGGGCGCCATCGATCTGCCCTATGCGCGGATGGATGGCCTGGAACTGATTGTCGACGGCAACCATGGCGAGGTCTATGCCAGCCCCTCGCCGGAACTGCGCCGGCATTACCTGGAACTGGTCCGCGAAGAGCTGGAGCTGGTCCAGGGGCTGGAAAAGCTCAAGGAAGTGCCCTGTGTGACCACCGACGGGCATCGCATGCCCCTGTGGGTGAATACCGGCTTGTTCGCCGATGTGGCGCGCTCACTTGATCGCGGAGCCGAGGGTGTCGGGCTGTACCGCACCGAAGTGCCTTTCATGATCCAGGACCGCTTTCCCAGCGAAAAGGAGCAGCAGGCGACCTATCGCGAGCAGCTGGAAGCCTTCCACCCGCTACCGGTAACCATGCGCAGTCTGGACATCGGTGGCGACAAGGCGCTGACCTACTTCCCGATCAAGGAAGATAACCCCTTTCTCGGTTGGCGCGGTATCCGGGTGACCCTCGACCATCCGGAAATCTTCCTGCTGCAGACCCGGGCAATGCTCAAGGCCAGTCGCGGCCTGAACAACCTGCGCATCATGCTGCCGATGATCAGCAGCGTGTATGAGGTCGAAGAAGCCCTGCATCTGATTCACCGCGCCCACAGTGAAGTCTGTGACGAAGGCATGGTCGTGCCCATGCCCCCGGTGGGCGTGATGATCGAGGTGCCGGCCGCGGTCTACCAGGCCCGCGAGCTGATACAGATGGTCGATTTCCTGTCGGTGGGCACCAACGATCTGACCCAGTACCTGCTGGCGGTGGATCGCAACAACCCGCGAGTGGCCGATCTCTACCACTCCTTGCACCCGGCCGTGCTGCAGGCGTTGCTCAAGGTGGCAGCAGCCTGTCGCGATGCCGGCAAGCCAATGAGCGTATGTGGCGAAATGGCCGGTGACCCGGCCTCGGCCGTACTGTTGATGGCCATGGGCTGCGATGTGCTGTCGATGAACGCGACCAATCTGCCCAAGGTCAAATGGCTGTTGCGCCAGATCAGCCTGAGCGATGCCAAGGCGCTGCTCGATGAAGTCATCGAGCTGGACAATCCCTACCTGGTGCACAGCACCCTGCACCTGGCCCTGCGCAACATGGGGCTGGAGAAGGTGCTGCGCCAGGGGCGTTAAGCCAGCTGCCAGGCCGACTCGCCCGCCGGAATGCCCATAGGCCCAAAACGTCGCTCGACAAAGCTCAGGCCACCTGTGCCGTCCAGTCGCATGAAGGTGCTGGCGCGGGTGCCATAGGCTTCGCCAACGATAAATGCAGCAGACAGTGCTCGCTCAAGCTCCAGGGGGACCCCGGTGCTGGGCAGCTCGGCATCCGCATAGGTGCGGCTGTCGGCCAGCAGCGCCAGCAGGTCACCTGGCTCACCCTGAGGATCGGCCGCCAGCCCATCGTGCAGGCGCTGCTGTTTGGGCCAGCGGCTTTCCAGGCTGCCATTGGACAACCCGTATACGCCCGGCCCCAGTGCTCTGGCCTGTTTTTCCCGGCTGTTGAAGTACCATAGCGCGTCGGCGTTGCCGACCAGCAGATTGAATCCACCGTATTCCGAGGCGCTAGCGCCGAGGTGCTCCAGGTATTGGTCCGGGGGCACCTCGCTGGTCAGGTAGTCGAGCACCAGAGTGCCACGGGAGCGGGGAGCTGCCGCAGCGCCGGGAGCCCGGATATTGGTCAGGGCGGCGAAGCGCTGCTGGCGGGTGACGCCCATCCAGGTGCCGCCAGCGTCCAGATCCTTGCCGGCGAGCAATTGCGGAAAGCCTTCCTCGGTCCAGAACGTCGCCTCGCGCGTGGGCCTGGCATGAAATTCGTCACGGTTGCCCAGCAAGGTCAGTGGGTATTGGCCCACTTGCCAGGCAAAAGCCATCAGACACATCGGCATCTCCTTTTCAGACACCGCAGTCTAACGGCTTTTGCCGCCACTGAGCGGTCGCCTGCGCGGGGATCGGCGCAAAAAAAGGCCGACCCTTTACGGGCCGGCCTGTTGGGCGCTCGATTGCGTCGGTTCAGTCGACAATCAGAACGGGGGTCAGCGGAGCGGGCAACACCCCCGTCGCAATGACAGTGTAAATGCTCCCGGCGGAGAGGGTTGTGCCCGGCAGATCTATGACCGTGGTATCGGTGCTGGTCACATTGACCTGCAGGTTGTAGTCCCCCGCCGGCACCGTCAGATACGGCGATGCCGTGAAGTAGGGCACGTTCTCCAGCGGTTGCAGAATGCTCCCGTTGGCCAGCACATCAACGCTCGGCGCATCCGGCGCGGCATGGATCACCCGCACCTTCACATCGGTGCCAGAAGCTGCCGTGGTGTCGTCTTCCAGTCCGCGAAGCGTGAACGCCTCGGCTGGCGTCGCCGGGTTGAGCAGGCCGGTAGCCAGTGCGCTGTAGGATTTGCCGGGCTCGGCCTGCAGGGTGAAAACCTGGCCGCCCACCGCGTCCGTTGTGCCGGGCAGGCCTACCGCCAGCTCGTAGGTGCCTGCCTGCACGGTCAGGTAGTCGCTGACATCGGTAAAGGACAGGTTCACGCCCGTGCCGGCCCCGTTGACCAGAACCTCCACTTCGGGGGCGTCGGGCGCGAGATGCGCAGCGCGAATACGGACCCGGTTGTCCTCCAGCGTGGCGAAGGCAGGGTTGTCCAACAGCGCCACGACCGATGCCGGGGCCAGTCCGGACGGCCGATCCAGTGCGGCTGCGAAGTAGGACAGGCCGCCCTGCAGGGTTACGTCGCCCGAGTCATAGGCCACTTCCTCGCTCCCGGCGGGCGTGATACGGATACGGTACTCGCCCTCGGCTATCTCGAGGTAGTTGCCGGTATCGTTGCCCGGCAGGAAGTTTGCCACGGTCGGCGTGGCAGGCAGGGCGTCGCCCGTACTGGTGTAGACATCAACCGCGCCCACCGCCGGTGCAGCATGCAACACGAACAGGCGGGTGAATCCGGTCGCGGGTGTTTCGATCATGTCGGGGATCACTAGCAGGTCGAAGGGCGTCTCCTGGCTGCCCAGCACGCCGTAGGCCACCAGCGTGAAGAAGTCGTCTTCGGTAGGTGTCACCACTGCGCTGAAGACCGGCTCGGAATCAGCGGCGGCGCCGGCCGCGCGGATGTCGATTTCAAGCTGCTCGGCGGGAAGGTCGATAAAGGATGTGCCCTCGCCGAAGGGCAGATCGGCGATGCCCAGGGCGTCGTTCACATAGATGTCCACATTGGGCGCGCCAGCCGAGGCATGCAGCACCCTGACCTGGGCACTTGGGCCCTCCGGGGCCGGGGCCCTTACGCGATCATCGTCATCATCATCCAGAAAACAGCCGGAGAGCATCAGAACTATCAACGCCAGAAAGGGGATCAGTAATCTTTTCACCGAGAATTCCTCCATGGGGCCCCCTTGCCGGGAGCAGGTTCAGGCATTCTGCCTTTCCGGATTCAAGGTGAATGTCTGTACAAGTTCAACTCAAAAGTTATACAGAATGCGTATGTGGTACATAAGTGCGCGAAAAACAAGACAGTATCCTTTTCGCTCCGATTAACGGATAAGGGCTCTGAAGGACCGGAGGCGGGTTCGCGCTACGGATTTCGGCTACACTATCGGGCCCGCGATGCGGGGTACCAATCATGTGAGCCCGGGGGGGGTGTCGTGGAGTTTCTGGTCTATCTCGTTCTGGGTGGTTTCGCTGGCGTGCTTGCGGGACTGTTCGGTGTGGGCGGGGGCATGATCATCGTGCCGGTGCTGGTCTACAGTTTCGCCCTGCAGGGCTTCTCCCCGGAGGTGCTGACGCATATGGCAGTGGGTACCTCCCTGGCGACCATAGCCTTCACCTCGATCAACGCCATCCGGGCCCACCATCTCAAAGGGGCGGTACGCTGGAGGCTGTTTGTCTGGATGACCCTGGGGATTCTCGTGGGCACCGTGCTCGGAGGCTTTACAGCAGCGCTGATAGACGGGCCGGTACTGCAGAAAATCATCGGTGTGTTTGCCATCTTCGTCGCGGTACAGATGGCCTTCGAGTGGAAGCCAAAAGCTGCACTGGATGTCCCCGGCAAGCCCGGACTGACCCTGGCCGGCGGATTCATCGGTTGGGCATCGGCTATTTTCGGTATCGGTGGCGGCAGCCTCACGGTACCCTTTCTGGTCTGGCGCAGTGTGCCGATGCAGCAGGCGGTGGCAACGTCCTCTGCCTGCGGGCTGCCCATCGCACTGGCCGGAGCCCTGAGCTTCATACTTACCGGCTGGCATGTCGAGCCACTGCCGGACTGGAGTCTGGGCTATGTGTATCTGCCGGCGGTGGTCGGCATCGCCGCGACCAGCATGCTGTCGGCCGGTTTCGGTGCGCGACTGGCGCACCGCATCTCACAGCGACTGCTCAAGCGCCTGTTTGCGCTGCTGCTGGTGTGCGTGGGTATCAACTTCTTGATGTAGGGAATGTACATGCTGGCCTATCCGCAAATCGATCCGGTGGCGTTGTCGCTGGGTCCGTTACAGATTCACTGGTACGGGTTGATGTACCTGATCGGCATTGGCGGCGCCTGGTGGCTGGCCAGCCGCAGGCTGAACGCCTTTGATCCGACCTGGACCAGGGAGACCCTGTCCGATCTGGTGTTCTGGGTCGCCCTGGGCGTCATCGCCGGTGGGCGCATCGGCTACATTCTGTTCTACGATCTGCCGTCCTACCTTGCCGACCCTTCGCTGATCCTGCAGATATGGAAGGGCGGCATGTCCTTCCACGGCGGTCTGCTCGGCGTGTTGCTGGCTGTAGCATGGTTCGCCAGACGGACCGGGAAGCGCTTCTTCGAGCTGATGGACTTCATTGCGCCGCTGGTGCCTATCGGCCTGGGCGCCGGTCGAATCGGCAACTTCATCAATGCCGAGTTGTGGGGCAAGGCGACGGATGTGCCCTGGGCGATGATCTTTCCGACCGATCCATTGCAGCTGGCGCGGCACCCATCCCAGCTGTACCAGTTTGCTCTCGAGGGGGTGGCGCTGTTTGTCATCCTCTGGCTGTATTCCAGCAAGCCGCGTCCGACCATGGCGGTGAGTGGGTTGTTCGGGGTCTGTTATGGTGCGTTCCGGTTTATCGTCGAGTTTTTCCGTGAACCCGATGCCCATATTGGTTATCTGGCATTCGACTGGCTGACCATGGGTCAGTTGCTGTCGTTGCCGATGATTCTGATTGGCGCTGCGCTGATGGCGTGGGCCTACCGTAACGAGGGTGCCAAGCGTGAAACAGTATCTTGATCTGATGCGCCATGTGCGCGAAAACGGAACCTTTAAAAGCGACCGGACAGGCACGGGGACCTACAGCGTCTTTGGCCATCAGATGCGCTTTGATCTGGCCGAAGGATTTCCCCTGGTCACAACCAAGAAGTGCCATCTGAAGTCGATCATCCACGAGCTGCTCTGGTTCCTGCAGGGTGACACCAATATTGCCTACCTCAAGCGTCACGGCGTATCGATCTGGGACGACTGGGCCGACGAGAATGGCGATCTGGGGCCGGTCTACGGCTATCAGTGGCGGTCCTGGCCGGCGCCCAATGGCGAATCGATCGACCAGATCAGCAAGCTGTTGGAAATGATCCGCAATAACCCCGACTCCCGCCGCCTGATTGTCTCAGCCTGGAATCCGGCGCTGGTTGACGAGATGGCGCTGCCTCCGTGCCACGCCCTGTTCCAGTTCTATGTGGCCGACGGCAAGCTCAGCTGCCAGCTGTATCAGCGTTCGGCTGACATCTTCCTCGGAGTCCCCTTCAATATTGCCAGCTATGCCCTGCTGACCCTGATGATTGCCCAGGTGTGCGGCCTGAAGCCGGGTGATTTCATCTGGACCGGCGGCGATTGCCATCTGTACGCCAACCACCTGGAGCAGACCGATCTGCAACTGACCCGCGAACCCTATCCACTGCCCACCATGCGGCTGAATCCTGAGGTCACCGACCTCTTTGCCTTTACCGCTGAAGATATCAGCCTGGAGAACTACCAGGCGCATCCGCATATCAAGGCGCCGGTGGCGGTATGAGTGACGCTTCCAGCCCGCGCATCGCCATGATCGCTGCCATGGGGCTCAATCGGGTGATCGGCCGCGACAACAAGCTGCCCTGGCACCTGCCCGAGGACTTGAAGTACTTTCGCAGTGTGACCTGGGGCAAGCCGATCGTGATGGGGCGCAAGACCTTTGACTCCCTGGGCAGACCGCTCCCCGGTCGGACCAATATCGTGGTCAGCAATCGCGATGGCTTGCAGATTCCCGGCGCTTCGGTCCAGACCAGTATCGATGCGGCCCTGCAGCAGGCCTCCCGGCAGGCGGTGCTGGATGGGGTCGAGGAGGTCATGGTCATCGGTGGGGAAACGCTGTACCGGCAGATGCTGGAACGGGCCGACAGGCTGTATCTCACCCTGGTCGAGGCCGAGCCGGAGGGCGACGCCTGGTTTCCACCGTTCAGTGCGCAGGATTGGGAGCTGGTGACGAAACGGGAGGTCAGTGGGACCGATGAATACCCGGCCCATTCCTATCAGGTGCTGGACAGGCTCAGAGGCTGACCGATCACGTCCTCGAGGGGGCGTGGCCGACCGATCCAGAACCCCTGGAGGAAGTCGCCACCCCAGCTGGACAGCTGGTCGGCGCAATGGGCATCCTCCACGTAATTGGCAATCACCTGCTTGCCCATGCCACGTGACAGCGTGACCAGGTTTTTCAGATAACCGTCGTCGTCAGCGGCGTTGTCGGACAGTTGGCGGGCGTCCAGTTTGATGCCCTTGATCGGCAGTCTTGAAAGATACCCGAGTGCCCCGTATTCCTCGCCGAAATGGTCCAGCCAGATGTCCACGCCCAGGGCCGCCAGCGCCGTGCACAGGGACTCCGCCTGCCTGGCATGCTTGAGCAGGGCGTCCTCGCGCAGCTCCAGCTGCACCACGCCGGGTGGAATGCGGTGTTTGCTCAACAATTGTTTGAGCTGTTCGGCGAAGCGCGGCTGTTTCAGTTCACGGTCACTCAGGTTGATCGACAGTCGACAGTCAACGCCAGCCTCCCGCCATTGTCCGACCGCAGCCAGGGCCTGGCCAATCACCCAATGGCCCATGGGCAGAATCAGTCCGCTGTGTTCGGCCAGTCGCAGAAACCCGTCCGGCGTGAGCAATCCCAGCTTGGGATGCTGCCAGCGCAACAGCGCTTCCCAGGCAACGGTGTTGCCGTTTCGGGTATCGACAATCGGCTGGTAGTGCAGACGGAACTGGCCATCCAGCAGACCGTGTCTCAGGCCCTGTTCAATATCCAGGTTGTGTTGGGTTTCGGCATCCTCTTCCGGGCTGTAGAAGCGATACCCGTTGCGCCCGCCTGCCTTGGCCCGATACAGGGCCTGGTCGGCATGGGCGAGCAATTCCTGGGCGCTGCCGCCATGCTGTGGATGGGTGGCAATGCCAACGCTGGCGGAGATCAGCAGGTGGTGACCGTTGAGCGTGATCGGCTCGCTCAAGGCGTGGATGATCTTGCCAGCGATCAGTGCCGCATCGTTGACGTCATGCAGGTCGTTGAGCAGGGCGACAAACTCGTCACCGCCGATCCGGGTGATCAGATCCACATCGCGCATGGTGCGGCGCAACCGGTTGGCGATCACCGCCAGCAGCAGATCGCCGAGACCATGGCCGAAGCTGTCGTTGATCTGCTTGAAATAATCCAGGTCGATGTACAGCAGGGCGAAGCTGGTGTGGCTGCGCTTGCTACGCAGCAACAGTCGATCCAGCTCTTCTTCCAGCATGGCGCGATTGCCCAGGCCGGTGAGCGGATCCTGCTTGGCTTGCTGGGCCAGCTTGCCACCGCTCTGGCGGCGCCAGCCGGCGTGCATCAGCGCGCGCTGCAGGGCGGGTGTGGTCAGGTTTCCGCGTAGCAGGACGGCGTCCGCACCATCGTTGATGGCCTGGCTGTCCTGTTCGGGGGAGTCGTCGTCGCGGACCATCAGACACAGGGTCGGCTGGGCGACACGGCGGACCTCGCGCAGCAGTGCGAGGTCATCCGGCATCAGGCAATAACGGTAACTGCTGGAGGCGAGCCGGTTGGTGGCCTCCCGGGGGCGCGTGCACACCTCTACGGTCAGCGGCAGACCCTCTACCGCCTCCAGCAATTCAAGCAAATCCTTGCGCTTGTCCGGGTCTGCTTCAACCAGCAGTACCCTGTCTTCGGCTGTGTCCATCTGTTCCGTGCCCGGTTAACGGTGGGGTATGTCAATAAGCCATGTGTCGAAGATGTTAACGCCATCACAGTATTGCGGCGCATCTTGAGCCGTGAAAGGGCGTTTTCTCCGACAAGTGGTAGGACAACACCGACTGCGCGTCGGTTCATTGACAATTTAATGCCCATACACCCCATTTGCCGGAATTATGGCGACCTTTTCGCCGAAGTTACCCAGCTTTACTCCAGCATCGACTTGTCGCGCACGGCGCCCTTGTCGGCACTGGTGGCCAGCAGTGCGTACGCCTTCAATGCCGTGGTGACCTTGCGCGGACGCTTTTCCACCGGTTTCCAGCCGAGCCTGTCCTGCTCTGTCCGGCGCTGCGCCAGCTCCTCGTCACTGACCAGCAGGTTGATGCTGCGATTGGGGATGTCGATGAGCACCTTGTCACCGTCACGAACCAGCCCGATAGCGCCGCCAGCTGCCGCCTCGGGTGAAGCATGGCCAATCGACAGGCCGGAAGTACCACCGGAAAAACGACCGTCGGTAAGCAGAGCGCAATCCTTGCCCAGGCCCTTGGATTTGAGATAGCTGGTGGGGTAGAGCATTTCCTGCATGCCGGGCCCGCCCTTGGGACCTTCGTAGCGGATGATGACGATGTCGCCAGGCTTGACCTCGTCGGCAAGGATGCCTTTGACGGCGGTATCCTGGCTCTCGAAGATCTTCGCGTTGCCTTCGAATACATGGATGGATTCGTCGACGCCGGCGGTTTTCACCACACACCCGTCCAGGGCGATGTTGCCATACAGCACGGCCAGGCCACCTTCCTGGGAGTAGGCGTGCTCGACGCTGCGGATACAGCCCGACTCGCGATCCAGATCCAGGCTCGGATAGCGCGTGGACTGGCTGAAGGCGGTCTGGGTAGGAATGCCGGCCGGGCCGGCGCGGAAAAAGGTATGCACCGATTCGTCATCGGTCACCGTGACATCCCACTTGGCTATCGCCTCCTCCATGCTGGCGCTGTGTACGGTGGGCACCTGTGTGTGCAGCAGGCCGCCACGGGCCAGTGAGCCGAGGATGCTGAAGATGCCCCCGGCGCGGTGCACGTCTTCCATGTGGTATTTCTGGATATTCGGCGCCACCTTGCACAGCTGTGGCACCTTGCGTGACAGGCGATCGATATCACGCAGATCGAAGTCGATTTCCCCTTCCTGGGCAATGGCCAGCAAATGCAGAATGGTATTGGTCGAGCCGCCCATGGCGATATCCAGCGTCATCGCGTTCTCGAATGCTTCGAAGCTGGCGATGCTGCGGGGCAACACACTCTCGTCGCCGTCTGCATAGTAGCGCTTGCACAGGTCAACGATGGTGCGGCCGGCCTGCAGGAACAGCTGTTCGCGATCACTGTGCGTGGCCAGGGTAGAGCCGTTGCCCGGCAGTGCCAGCCCCAGGGCCTCGGCCAGGCAGTTCATCGAGTTGGCGGTAAACATGCCCGAGCAGGAACCACAGGTCGGGCAAGCGCTACGCTCGTACTCGGCGACTTTCTCGTCGCTGGCGCTCTCGTCGGCGGCAATGACCATGGCGTCCACCAGATCCAGGCCGTGACTGGCGAGTTTGGTCTTGCCGGCTTCCATCGGACCGCCGGACACGAAGACCACAGGTACGTTCAGGCGCAATGCCGCCATCAGCATGCCGGGGGTGATCTTGTCGCAGTTGGAGATGCAGACAATGGCATCGGCGCAATGGGCGTTGACCATGTACTCCACCGAGTCGGCGATGATCTCCCGCGAGGGCAGGGAATACAGCATGCCGTCATGCCCCATGGCGATACCGTCATCGACTGCAATGGTGTTGAATTCCTTGGCCACACCACCAGCTCTTTCGATCTCGCGCGCCACCAGCTGGCCCATGTCCTTCAGGTGAACGTGGCCGGGCACGAACTGGGTAAAGGAGTTGGCCACGGCAATGATCGGCTTCTTGAAGTCTTCATCCTTCATGCCGGTGGCACGCCACAGGGCGCGGGCACCAGCCATGTTGCGGCCGAAGGTGGAGGTTTTCGAGCGGTAATCAGGCATGACGGAAATCTCGTTGGTTTGGCAATCGCGCAAGCATAGCAATTTGCAACGGCAAGCGCAGCCAGCGGTGCGGGTCATGGGCTGGTCCATCTCAGGCCGCCGGGTATCGAGGGGCTCGGTCTCAGGTCAGCTCCCGCATGGCAATCTCCGGTCGATCGACCGCATACTGTCGGGGTCTGATTGAATCGAGAGAGCGAGAGTATGTGCGAACTGCTGGGCATGAGCGCCAATACACCCACGGATATCTGTTTCAGTTTTTCCGGACTGATGCAGCGTGGCGGCAGAACCGGCCCCCATTGTGATGGCTGGGGCGTGGCTTTTTATGAGGGCGGCGGCGTGCGCTGTTTCCACGATCCTCAGCCCTGTCACAGCTCGGCCATTGCGCAGTTGATCGAGAGTTATCCGATCAAGTCCGAAAACGTCATCTGCCATATCAGGCAGGCCAACGTGGGCCGCGTCGGTCTGGCCAACACGCACCCTTTCAGTCGCGAGCTGTGGGGGCAGTACTGGACGTTCGCCCACAATGGTCAGATGCGCACGTTTGCCCCCGGCCACGGTCCCTTTCAGCCGGTAGGCAGTACCGACAGCGAGGCGGTTTTCTGCGACCTGCTCAATCGATTGCGTGCGAGGTTCGAGCAGCGTCCTCCGCTTGAGGAGCTGATGGATTGTGTGACCGCGGTCTGCGCAGAGTATGCCCGGCAGGGCGTATGCAATCTGTTGATCAGTAACGGTGACTGGCTGTTCACGCTTTGCACCAGCAAGCTGGCCTGGATCACCCGTCGTGCGCCCTTCGGTCCGGCCCAGTTGAGCGACGTCGAGCTCGTGGTCGATTTTCAGGAGCACACCACGTCCGACGACGTGGTCACGGTGATTGCAACCGAGCCCCTGACCAGCAACGAGACCTGGCACCTGTATGCGCCCGGGGAGTGGCGCGTCTGGCAGGGCGGCGAGATATTGTTGCAGGGTAGATTGCCGGCTTGCGAACCGCTGGTCAGCTGACCGCTAACGAAGCGAGCGACCGGGCGCCATTGCCGGGTTGCAACTCACCAGCATATCGCTTCTGCAGGGCCGGGCATCTGCCGTCGGCGGCCCGGGAGCCTGGCTCTCGCGGGACCACCCATCCGGGTGAGGGGAGGCGTCAGTTGCCGTATTTGCAGCAAATAGGTATTTCGTGTCGTCGGCTGCGTCTGCAGAGGGCAGCTAAGATATCGCTGCTCTTTACAGCCAGCTGTTCCGATTCGTACGTCGGGGCGCCCAATAATAAGCTCAAGAAAGGACCTGTCCTGTGCCCATTTCCCCTGCATTTTTGCGATCAGCTTTTGCGTTGACTGCATCCATCGTTGTTACCACAACACTCACGGGTTGTCTGTCTGGCTCCGGTGGCGGCTCATCGGAGCCTGCAGCAGACCCCCTGTTGCGTACCACCACCTCCGGCGAGCTGCGTGGGGTCGAGCAGGAAAGCTACCGGCAATACCTGGGGATCCCATACGCGGCAGCCCCAGTCGGGGAATTGCGCTTCGCTGCGCCCCAGTCGGCAGAAAGCTGGAGCGGAGTGCGGGATGCTGACAGTTACGGCAGTGATTGCCCCCAGGCAGGCGTGACGACTGATGCTGCCGAGGACTGTCTGTACCTGAACGTGTTTACACCCAAGAGTGAGGGACCGCACCCGGTCATGGTCTGGATCCATGGCGGCGCCTTTATTTTCGGTTCTGGTGCCGGTACCTATGTACCGCCGCGCCTGGTTAACGAGGATGTGGTGGTGGTGACCGTCAACTACCGCCTCGGCAAGCTTGGCTTCACCGCGCATCCCGGTCTGACAGCAGAACAGAACGCCTCTGGCAGCTACGGCATCATGGACCAGCAGCAGGCGCTGCAATGGGTACGGGACAATATCGAAGAGTTTGGCGGCGACGCAGGCAATGTCACGCTGTTTGGTGAATCAGCTGGCGGACTCAGTGTGCTGAGCCACCTGGTATCTCCGGCTTCTGCAGACCTGTTTGACAAGGCGATAGTGCAAAGCGGTGCCTACAGCCAGGCTCAGACCGCTATGGCCACTGCCGAAACCACCGGCGTGGGTTTTGCCGCAGCGCTGGGCTGCACCGCCGCAACGCCAGCCGAAGAGGTGGAATGCATGCGCACCCGCACGGTCGCGGAGATTCTGGCGGTACCGGCTGGCAGCATTACGCCGACCCTGCGTCCGGACGTGCTGCCCGCATCGGTAGGCGCCAGCCTGGCGTCCGGCAACTTCAACGACGTCCCTGTACTGATGGGTAGCAACACCGAGGAGTGGAGTTATTTCCTGGCTAGCCGCGGTGAAGCCAATCCCATTACCGCGGCCAACTACCAGGCGGCTATCAGCGGTACCTTTGGGCCGCTGACTCCTCTCATCGTGGCGCAATACCCCCCGGCGGCGTTTGGTGATGACTACGCAGCACTTGTGACCGCGGTCGGGACCGACGGCGTTTTCGCCTGCAATGCCAGCGTCCAGGCCGACCGGATTGCCGCCAACGGCACCCAGCCCTTGTACGTCTACGAGTTTGCAGATCGTGATGCTCTGTCTCCAGGACCGATTGCGCCGAGTTGGCTTACCCTGGGCGCTACCCATGCGTCCGAAATCCAGTATATTTTCGGATCTGATGAAAGCTTTGCCGGTCGCGGTGCCACTGCCGAGCAGGTTGCGCTCGCCAACACCATGACAGCTGCCTGGGCTAACTTTGCTACCAGCGGCAATCCGAGCGGGAATGGATTTACCTGGGTAGATTACGGCGACAGCGCCGGTGGTTTGATGTCCTTCGAGACCCCTGCTGTGAGGCCTATCGCTCGTGCCACGTTCCGTACCAATCATCGGTGTGGATTCTGGGCTCCGTAGCAACCGGTCCGGGTGCCGACCTCCGCCTGAGTGCGGGGTCGGCGCAGTTCCCACCAGGTTTGCTTCGAGGTAGTAATGGAGTTCAACAGTAAGGTCATCCCGCTACACTTGAACCCGGCAGGCTTTATCGAGGGGTTCACTCAGCTTGGTGTGTCGATGCCTGAATTGCTCGAGGGCACAGGTATCGATACGGGCATGTTCGCCAACCCCGCTGTGCGCATCTCCTACGCCCAACAATATCGTTTATTGTGCAACGGGCTGCGGCTTACCGACCATCCTGCCCCCGGTCTGAGCATCGGCATGCAGATCGATTGGAGCCACTTTGGCCTGATTGGCTATGTCGTGCACTGCAGCCCCAGTCTCAGCGAGGCGGCAGACGCCTTCACGCGCTATCAGATGATTGCACAGCCTTTCTACAGCGTTATTGCCGGCAAACCCGTTGGTTTCATCGATCGCGACGACCGCTTTGTGTACCCGCTGCGCTGTTTCCCGCCGCCGGCCGAGGGTCAGAACGGTATCGAGCAGTTCGAGCTGGATTTCCGGCTGGCTACCACATTACGTCTGTGCGCGGCCTGCGGGAACCATGCCGTGGCGGACAGCGACGTGCATGTTGAGCTGGCCTTTCCACCGCCGCCGCACGCTCAGGCTTATCACGAGCTGCCCTGCGCCAGCGTGCGCTTTGGTGCCGAGCGTAACGCCGTAACGGTCAATCGTCATTTCCGAATCGAGCCGTTTCGACCTGCCAGGCAAGCGGCTTTTCGAGAGTTGGTCGACCGCTGTGAGGTCGATCTGCAGGCAGCCGGACTGGAGCCAACCGTCACCGCAGCGGTGCGCAGTCTGTTGAACCAGAAATTTACCCAGCGTCTGCAATTGATGGGCTCGCGGGGGTATCAGGAGCAACCGCTGAGCCTGGGGGCTTGCGCGCAAGCGCTGCGACTGACGCCGAGAGCCCTTGCGCGCAGGCTGGGGCAGGAGCACTCCAACTTTCGGCAGATCCTGCAGGAAGTAAGAGTCGCTTTTGCGCTGCATCACCTGCGGGCGTCCAGCCTGGAGGTAGAAGACATTGCCGATTTGTCCGGCTTCTCTTCGGCGTCCAGTATGCGCAGGGCGGTACGACAGTCCAGCGGCAAGGTGTCCGGTTTGAAACTCTAGGCCCGACGCGCTGCCTAGAGAGCCTTTTCGAACACCTTCGAGTTGCGCTGGTAGTTGTACAGCGAGGCCCGCTTGGCCGGTAGACGTTCCACCGCGCTGGGCACAAAGCCGCGCTCACGGAACCAGTGCGCCGTGCGCGTGGTGAGCACGAACAGGGTGTCGAGCTTCAGTGCTCTAGCCTGGGCCTCGATGTGAGCGAGCAACTGGTCGCCACGGCCGCCATGCCGGTAGTTGGGGTCGATCGCCACGCAGGCCAGTTCTGCGGCGCTGGAATCCTCAAGGGGATACAGCGCGGCGCAGCCGATGATCATGCCGTCCCTTTCCACCAGCGTGAACTGGCTTATTTCGGTTTCCAGAATTTCCCGTGAACGACGCACGAGAATACCGGCCTCCTCCAGCGGACGCAGCAGTTCCAGCAGGCCGCCGACGTCGTCGATGGTCGCGGTACGGATCACCTCGAAGGCTTCCTGGGTCACCAGGGTCCCGCCGCCGTCACGGGTAAAGAGCTCGGTCAGCAGCGCCCCGTCGTGGCTATAGCTGACAATGTGTGCGCGCCGCACCCCTTTCTCGCAGGCCTTGCAGGCAGCGGCCAGCAGGGATCCCGGCAGGCTGTTGCCCAGGGCGTTGAGCAAGGGCTGTGCCCGTGTGGGCTTGAGCTCGCGCAGCAATTCGCCCTCGGCATTGAAAATGCCCTGATCAGGGCCGAACAGAATCAGCTTGTCTGCCTCCAGGGCACTGGCGGTACTGGTAGCGACGTCTTCGCAGGCCAGGTTGAATACTTCACCGGTCGGCGAGTAGCCAATCGAGGAGAGCAGCACGATGGCGCTCTCGTCCAGATGCCGGCTGATTGCCTTGCGATCGATCCGCCGTACTTCGCCGGTGTGGTGGAAGTCCACGCCGTCAACCACCCCGATCGGCTTGGCCGTAACGAAATTGCCACTGACCACCCGCAGTCTGGAGCCCTGCCCCGAGGTGGTGGGCGCCGAGCACAGTTGTGCCTCGATGGCGATGCGCAGGCTGCCGACCGCGTCCATGACACAGTTCAGGGTGGCGCTGTCGGTCACTCTCAGATCGTTGTGATAGCTCGAGCTGATCCCCCGGGCGCTTTGCCGTTCCTCGATCTGCGGGCGCGAGCCGTGGACCAGGACCAGGCGTACCCCCAGACTGTTGAGCGATATGATGTCATGCACGATGTTGACAAAATTGGGGTCTGCAAGCGCCTCCCCGGGCAACAGCACAACGAATGTGCAATCGCGATGGGTATTGATATAGGGCGTCGAATGGCGGAACCAGTTGACGTAATCGAGCATGATGAGGGTCCGGTCAAAATGGCAGTTTAGGGACTTTGGATGACTTGCTTCAAGCGCTGATTGTGCAGACCCCATACCGGCCCCATGACCGCGCCGCCGAATAGAGGCAGAATAGGCGCAAAACCTGTGGCAGAAGAGAGCGTCGCGTGAGCGAAAAGAATCCTGAATTCAGACAAGTAGCCACCCCCGGCGAAGCAGTGGATCGACTGGCGCAGCTGTATGCCCGGGCAACTGATGATCTGCGCGATGCGCTGGAGCGGTACCTGACTCGACGGGAACGGCCGACCGAAGCGCAGCTGCGCGGCTTCCGTTACCCTGAACTGCGCCTGACCTACGCCTCACAGGGCGAAGCAGCGGCCACGGTGCGGGCCTATGCCAAGGTCCAGGTGCCGGGCGTCTACAGTGTGACAGTGACCCATCCCGAGGCCTTCCGCCCCTATCTGCTCGAACAACTGACCCCGTTGATGCGGGATTTCACCCTGCAGGTGGAGGTGGGCGTCAGCGACCAGTCGATACCCTATCCCTACGTACTGGAGTACGCCGATCTGGCCGCCTCCGGGGTGACGCCAGGCGAGCTGGCGCGGGTGTTTCCCAGCACCGACCTCTCGGCAGTAACCGATGGAACCGCTGACGGGCTCTACGACTGGGAAAGCGCCGAACGCCTGCCGCTGGCCCTGTTCGATGCGGCGCGGGTCGACTTTTCCCTGCGCCGGCTGGTGCATTACACCGGCAGTGACTGGCGGCATGTCCAGCCCTGGATACTGCTGACCAACTACCACCGCTATGTGGACCAGTTCATTCGCCATGGTCTGGACATGCTGACCGAGGATTCGCGCTTCGAACGCATGATCCTTCCCGGTAATGTGGTGGTCGAGCGCGGCATGAGCGCCGAGCAGGCCCAGGAGCGTGTGGCCGGTGTGGTCTGGCACCGCTACCAGATGCCCGCCTACCACCTGCAGGCCACGGAGGGCGATGGCATCACCCTGGTCAATATCGGCGTGGGGCCGTCCAATGCCAAGAACATCACCGACCACCTTGCGGTGCTGCGGCCCCATTGCTGGCTGATGATCGGACACTGCGGCGGTCTGCGCCAGTCTCAGACCATTGGCGACTATGTGCTGGCCCATGCCTATATGCGCCGCGACGGTATTCTCGACCGCGTATTGCCGCCCAATATTCCCCTGCCGGCGCTGGCTGAGGTGCAACTGGCATTGCAGGAGGCCGCTGCCCAGATTACCGGGGACCGGGGCGATGAGCTCAAGCGCCGCCTGCGCACCGGAACGGTCCTGACCTATGACGACCGCAACTGGGAGTTGCGTTGGGCGCAGGAGCGGCCGCTGATCAACCAGGCCCGGGCGATTGCGGTGGATATGGAAAGCGGTACGATTGCTGCCCAGGGTTACCGGCTACGGGTGCCCTATGGCACGCTGCTGTGCGTTTCGGACAAGCCCCTGCACAGCGAGATCAAGCTGCCCGGAGCGGCGGGGGCATTCTACGAGCGGGCGGTGACCCAGCATCTGCACATAGGCATTGCAGCGCTGGATCTGCTGCGCAGCCAGCTGAATGCGCTGCATTCGCGCAAGTTGCGCAGTTTCGACGAGCCGCCGTTCCGCTAGCTGAGGCAGAACTGCTCGATCAGGCCGCGCAGGATTTTCACAGTCGGATCGATCCGGTCCATCTCCAGGTACTCGTCGGGCTGATGGGCCTGATCGATATCCCCCGGACCCAGGATCAACGTCTGCATGCCGAGCCGGTTCAGGTAGGGACCCTCGGTGGCAAAGGCGACGCTGCCGGCGCTATGGCCGGTGAGCTTCTCGCATGCCTGCACGATGGCCGCATCGGCGGCTGTTTCGAAGGGCGCGACGCCGGGGAATAGCGGGTGGTAGGTGATGTCCACCTGCTGCTCGGCGGCGATGATCTTGAGCTGTTCACGAATATCGGCCCGCAACGCGTCCGGATCCATCCCCGGCAGCGGTCGGATATCGAACTCCAGCGCGCACTTGCCGCAGATACGGTTGGGATTGTCGCCGCCATGGATACAGCCCAGGTTCATGGTCGGTACCGGTACGCCAAACAGGGGGTCGTTCCAGCGCTTCTGCCATTGGCTGCGCATGGTCAGCAGATCGCCGATGACCCGGTGCATGGCTTCCATGGCGTTGCTGCCCAGCGACGGGTCGGAGGAGTGCCCCGACTGCCCGATAATGTCGATACGCTCCATCATGATGCCCTTGTGCACCCGTACCGGCTTGAGCCCGGTGGGCTCGCCGATGACCGCATGGCGGGCATGGGACAGGTCGCTGGCGGCCAGTGCCTGGGCGCCACTCATGGAGCTTTCCTCGTCGGCGGTGGCGAGAATGATCAATGGATGTTTGAAGGGCCTGTCGGCGTACTGCTTGAGCGCTTCGATGACCAGTGCAAAAAAGCTTTTCATGTCGCAGCTGCCCAGCCCGTACCAGCGACCGTCAGCCTCGGTCAGCTTGAACGGGTCGTGCTGCCAGAGCTCGGGGTCGCAGGGGACGGTATCGGTATGGCCGGCCAGCACCAGGCCGCCAGGGCCGCTGCCCAGGGTGGCAATCAGGTTGGCCTTGCCGGGTTCGTCAGGCACGTTCTGAATCTGACAGCGAAAGCCCAGTTCCTCCAGCCAGCTGGCGAGCAGGTGAATCACGTCCAGGTTGGACTGATCGAGGGAGGGCTGACTGCAGCTGATCGACTGGGTGCGAAGCAGGGCGTCAAATTGCGCCCTGAGGGAAGGGATGGCCATAAATACTCCTGGCGGGCTTGGCTGACGAATTCAGGCCAGCTTAGCCCGCCAGGGTGTCAGCGTCAGCCGAAAATGCCGCTGAGGATAAAGAAAAACACAATTGAGAGCGCAGCGCCGGCGGGCAGGGTGATGACCCAGGAGCTGAAGATGGTACCGATCACTCGCAGGTTGAGTGCGCCGATACCCCGCGCCATGCCGACACCCAGCACGGCGCCCACCAGTGTGTGAGTGGTGGAGATGGGCAGGCCGATACCCGAGGCCGATACCACGGTGGTGGCAGTGGCCAGCTCCGCAGCGAAACCGCGGCTGGGCGTCAGCTCGGTAATATGCCGACCGATGGTCGCAATCACCCGGTAACCGTAGGTGGCCAGACCGATAACGATGCCGACACCGCCGAGCAGCAGGACCCAGGCGGGGACCACCGAACGTGCGGCTACCTCACCCCCGGTCTGCAGTACGCCGACGATGGCTGCCAGCGGGCCTACTGCGTTGGCCACGTCATTGGAGCCGTGGGCAAAGGCCATGGCGCAGGCGGTAAAGATCATCAGCACCGCGAACACCTTTTCCACGCTGGCAAAATGGAAGTCCTTGTCCGCCGCGGGATCGGCCTTGATGCGGGAAAGCAGCACCATGCCCAGCAGCATGATCGCCACACCGATGGCGATCGCCAGCAGGAAACCCTGGAAATTGCTGATATTCAGGCCCACATGCTTGAGGCCCTTGGTCAAGGTCATCAGCGTGACCACGAAGCCGACCGCAAACATGTACAGGGGGACGTAGCGTTTGGCGTTGGTGAAGGGATCGTCGGTGTTGAGAATCAGCTTGTGCACGCTGATAAAGATCATGAAGGCGACTATTCCCGACAGCAGGGGCGAGATGACCCAGCTGGCCACGATCGGCACCACGCCACCCCAGTTCACCGCCTCCATGGATACGCCGACGGCGCCAAAACCGATGACCGCGCCGATGATCGAGTGGGTGGTGGACACCGGCCAGCCCTTGATGGACGCTATCAGCAGCCAGGTCCCGGCGGCCAGCAGGGAGGCCATCATGCCGAAGATCATCTGCTCGCCGCTGATCAGCTCCGAATCGAGGATGCCGCTGCGAATTGTCTGGGTAACCGAGCCGCCGGCCAGATAGGCGCCGAGAAACTCGAAGACGATGGCGATCATGATCGCCTGCTTGATCGTCAGGGCGCGGGAGCCGACCGAGGTACCCATGGCATTGGCAACATCGTTTGCACCGATGCCCCAGGCCATGAAAAAACCGAACAGGCAGGCAAGTATCAGCAGGATGGTGCCGTATTCTGCAATGAGGGTCATGTTGGAATTACTCTGTTGGGGTGCATGTCGAGACTGACCGCTAGCGGGCCATCAGTTGTTCCAGGCGATTGCCCACGCGCTGCGCGCGGTCCGCCACGTCACCGATCCACTCGATGATCTGATAGAGGAACATCACGTTGACCGGAGGCAGGTCCTGCTCCAGCTTGAACAGATCGGCCCGCAGTCTGATCTGCAGGGTGTCGGTATCGTGTTCGATCCGGTCCAGCTCCTCGATCAGGTTTTCCACCAGCGTGACTTCGCGACCGGAGAACCCGGTCTCGAGCAGCTCGTCCAGCTCGTTCATCGCCTTCAGAGCCTGGGCTACGGCATCGACCGAGCGCTGCACGAAGATGCTGAACGCGGGGCGGATCGGAGCCGGAATATCCATCTGCCTGCCGAGCATCAGGCCGGCTATATCCTTGGCCCGATTGGCGACTTTGTCCTGTACACTGAGCAGTTCCAGCAGATCCGAACGCGGAACGGGCAGAAACAGGCTTTTGGGCAGGTGCACCCGCACGTCCTTCTTCAACTTGTCCGCATCGCGCTCGAGCTGGGATATCTGTTGCTGCAGCCGCTCGGCCTCGGTCCAGTCGTTGGCGATTACCGCCTCGATGAAAGGAACCAACTGACCGGCGCATTCGTGGGCCTTGGCCATGTGCTGCTGCATCGGACCGATGGGCGAACGGCCAAACAGGCTGAGAAAGTGATTGCTGGGCATGGAGCCTCCGGAATGGGTTTGCTGCGCGATTATAGTTGTTGAACCTCTGGCCGTCATCAAACGGTCACATGATAGTCATCAAACAGCCATCATTGTGCCGCCGTGTTTCGGCCCCTGCGATGGCCCCCGTGGCTGAGTACAGCGAGGCCCCGCGAGCATCTGCCGACTTGGACTGCCTCCCTTTGAACGTAGTTCGATGCATCTAATCCGAAAACCGAGAGACACCCGATGGCCAAAGAAACCGAAATCAAGTTGCGCGTCACTCCCGAAACGCTGGATGCCCTGCTGGCGCATCCATTGCTGGCAGCGCGGCGCCAGGGTGACTGGCAGAGCGGTCCGTTGCTCAACCAGTATTACGATACGCCGGAGCGCGATCTGGCCGGCGCCCGGGTGGCGCTGCGCATGCGCCGCGATGGCGATCAGTGCATCCAGACCCTGAAAACCCGCGGCCAGAGTGTCTCCGGGCTATCCGAACGCAACGAGTGGGACTGGTATCCAGACAGCGCCGAGCTGGATCTGGGTCTGCTGGACGACAGCTGTTGGCCCCAGGCCCTGGCCGACCTGGACAAGACCCGGTTGCAACCGATCTTCACCACCGATTTCAATCGCACCAAGGTCCTGCTGCGCTGGGAGCGCGACTCCGCAGCGGGCCCCGAAACCATCGAAGTGGAAGCGGCACTGGACCGCGGCCGAGTGCTGGCAGGCGACAGGGAAGAGGGCATTTGCGAACTGGAGCTGGAAATCCGTCAGGGTCCGGCGGTCGCGGTGCTCGAACTGGCCCGGGAACTGGCCGAGGATCTGGCGCTCATGCCCTGCGACATCAGCAAGGCCGAGCGCGGCTACCGGCTGTTCGATCCGGCCAGCTACGACCTGCGCCTGCAGTCCCCGGCCTGGACAGCTGACTCCACGGTGGACGAGGTGATTGCCGGATCGATAAGACAGTTGCTCGGACAGAGCCAGCGCCTGGCCGAACAGTACCGTTTTGCGGGGCAGTGGCGGCTGTTCCGTGACATGACCACCCATTTGACGTCCCTGCGTGCAGGCTTCGGGGTGTTCGATCTGGCGTTGCCCAAGTCCAGCGCGCAGGAATTCACCCGCTCCCTTGATGCCTTGCTGGAGCGTTTTCGGCCCCTGGTTCTGGCCGGCTGGGCGGACGACGAAATCGGTCGCAAGGCCCGTGATCAGGCGCCAGCAGTCTTTGCAGCGGTTGTCGACGAAGCAGGCTGGGGGCAACTGTTCATCGGTCTGGCCCTGTGGCTCGAGCAGGGCGCCTGGCAGCTCAATCGTCCGCCCAAGGGAGACCGTATCGGTGCCCTGGCGCTGCCACGCTGGTTGCTGGCTTCCGCGGCCAAGGAGATACAGGAGCTGAGAGTGCCCAATCATAACGACCCCGATGCCGCGGTCAGCGAGTGGATGGATCAGCAGGCACGGCTTGGGCGTCTCTACTATCTTCTTTCCCAGTTCCGCGCTTTTCTGCCCGTGCCCGAGCCGGATCGCCTGTTCGGCGAGCTGAACAAGCTGCAGGCGCTGCTCGAGCAGTATCCGGCCGTGGATGACGAACAGCGGCCGCTGCTGCTCGACGCCTTGCGCAAGCAGGGCCAGCGGTTACGCAAACTCAATGCCTGGCGCGAACTGAACACCTGAAGGCGACAACACAACGGAGCGGGGGAAACGTGAACAGCTTGAAGCAACTGGCGATACCGGGCAGCGACCGCGTGCTGGATCTGGGTGACTGTCTCAACGTGCTGGTGGCCCAGGGCCGCCTGAGCGTCGAGACGGCCGAACAGCTTAGCATGCTGCGCCGGGCCGGGACCGGAGAGACGGCAAAGCTGCATCCACTGGAATTCATCGCCAGCCAGGCCCCCGACGATCTTGCAAGGCCGGGCAAGACGCTGGACATCGATACCCTGTCGCGCTGGCTGGCGGATGAGGCCGAGCAGCCCTACTACCGCATCGATCCACTGAAGATCAATGTCGCGGCGGTCACGCCCCTGATGTCCTTCGCCTTCGCCCAGCGCCATCGGATTCTCGCCCTGGAGGTCAGCGAGCGTGAGGTGGTGATTGCCAGTGCACAGCCTTTCGTCAGCAGCTGGGAAGCCAACCTGGTTCATGTGCTCAAGCGTGAGATACGCCGCGTGGTGGCCAATCCAGCGGATATACAGCGCTATTCGGTAGAGTTCTTCCGGCTGGCCCGTTCGGTCACCGGCGCCAACGCGTCGGACCAGAAGCAAAGCGGAATCGGTAACTTCGAACAGCTGCTCAAGCTGGGCAATATGGGACAGGAGCCCGATGCCAACGACGCCCACGTGGTCAATATCGTCGATTGGCTGTTCCAGTACGCCTTCGAGCAACGCGCCAGCGATATTCACATCGAGCCGCGGCGCGAAGCCGGCAGCGTGCGCCTGCGGATCGATGGTGTGCTGCATACCGTTTATCAGTTTCCACTGCAGGTCTCCATCGCCGTGGTCAGCCGTCTGAAAACCCTCGGACGCATGAATGTGGCCGAGAAACGCAAGCCGCAGGACGGACGGATCAAGACCAAGTCGCCGCAGGGCAACGAGATAGAGCTGCGACTGTCGACCCTGCCCACGGCTTTCGGCGAAAAGATGGTCATGCGGATTTTCGATCCCGACGTGCTGCTGCGCAGCTTCGATCAGCTCGGTTTCTCCAGCGAGGACCAGCGGCGCTGGCAGGGCATGGTCTGCCAGCCCAACGGCATCGTGCTGGTGACCGGTCCGACCGGGTCAGGCAAGACCACCACGCTTTATACCACGCTCAAGCAGCTGGCCACCCCGGAAGTGAATGTCTGCACCATCGAGGACCCCATCGAGATGGTCGAGGACAGCTTCAACCAGATGCAGGTCCAGCACAATATCGACCTGGATTTCGCCGGCGGGGTGCGCGCGCTGATGCGCCAGGACCCGGACATCATCATGATCGGCGAGATTCGTGATCTGGAAACCGCGGAAATGGCTATCCAGGCCGCATTGACGGGGCACCTGGTGCTCTCCACCCTGCACACAAATGACGCACCGAGTTCCATCAGCCGCCTGATCGAGCTGGGCGTACCCGCCTATCTGATCAAGGCCACGGTACTTGGTGTCATGGCCCAGCGTCTGGTGCGTACCCTCTGCGTTCACTGCAAGGCGCCGGCAGAGGTGGATGCCGATGCCTGGGCGGAACTGACCAAGCCGTGGAACGCCCCGCTGCCGACCCGGGCGCACCGGCCCGTGGGCTGCCCCCAGTGCCGCGAAACCGGCTACCGTGGGCGAGCCGGTGTCTACGAACTGATGACCTTGAGTGATGCACTCAAGCCCCTGGTGCAGTCGGATATCGACCTCAACGCCCTGCGCCGCCATGCCTACAAGGAAGGCATGCACAGCCTGCGCCTGTCCGGCGCGCAGAAGGTGGCAGTGGGGGATACCACCATTGAAGAGGTGCTGCGGGTGACGCCCAGCAGCCAGCAGGCCTGAGCCCGGCTCGCCCCGTGCCTGCGCAGCGCGTAGAATGCGCCGCACCCGAGCCCCGGAGAGCCGCCCGATGAATTACCGCCACAGCTACCACGCAGGCAACCACGCCGACGTCTTCAAGCACGCCGTTGTGCTGCGCATGGCGCAGCTGATGCAACGCAAGACCGCCCCCTTCTGTTACCTGGACAGCCATGCGGGGACGGCGCTCTATGATCTGCAGGGCGAAGCCTCGGGCAAGACCGGTGAATACCTCGAAGGCATCGCCAGGCTCTGGGGGCGGGATGACCTGCCACCCTTGTGGGCGGAATACGTGGCCAGCGTTGCGGCGCAGAACGCCGATGACACGCTGCGGTACTACCCTGGCTCGCCGCAGCTCATCGCTCAGGGGCTGCGCGAGCAGGACCGCATGATCCTCAGCGAGTTGCACCCCGCGGATGCGGCCACGCTGCGCGAGCATTTCGCGGCCGATGACCGGGTGGCGGTCCATCAGCGCGATGGTTACGAGCTGGCCAAGGCGTTTCTGCCGGTCGCCGAAAAGCGCGCCCTGTGGTTACTGGATCCGCCCTTCGAGCGGTCGGATGATCTCGAGCGTTGTCTTGCCGCCATGCAGGTCGCGATACAGCGCATGCGGCAGACGATGATCGCGCTCTGGTATCCGATCAAGGACGAGCGGCTGTTGCGGGACTTCTACCGGCAGGTAGCTGCTGCGGGTCTGCCCAAGGTGCTGCGTGTCGAGCTGACGGTGCGTCCGACCGATACCACCATGGGGCTCAACGGCTCGGGCCTGATGCTGGTCAATCCCCCCTGGCCGCTGTGGGAGGAGCTGGAGCGGGATCTGCCCTGGCTAGCCCGGGAGCTTGGTCATGCCGGCGCCGGAGCGTCGCGTCTGGACTGGCTGGCAGGCGGTCCCTGAGGTCGTTGAACCGGTCTTTGCGCGAGCTGCCGGCCGGGCCGGGCACTGGCAAAACCGGCCTGCTCGGCTAGGCTGGGGGGTGACGGCTGACTAGTCGCCGGGTGTTGGCAGCGGATCTTGCGCGCACAACGAACGAAGCGGGGTCGGAACAACGACCCGATTGCACTGTCGAACATCCTGTCCGGCCAAAAGGGCCGGACTATCACGTTCCAGGACATCAACTTTAAGGAGCTCGACCATGGCTGAAGCTAACAAGAGTGCACCGGTTACCGGTAATTCGACGGTCAATAGCGAAAAAGATGCAGGTAAGGAGGCAGTGATGGCAGCGTACAGCAATCTGGTAGAGGCCAAGGAACACTTCAAGCACGCTGCTGAAGCAGCCGGTCTGGATCTGAAGAACGAAGCGTCCGGTCAGTACCTCAAAGGCAAGGCCAAGGCCGGTGAGCTCACCAACCAGGCCAACAGCTATGTGCATGAGAAACCCCTCACCAGCCTGGGTATCGCCTTCGCGGCTGGTTTCCTTGTTTCGCAGCTGTTCAGCAAGAAATGAGCGAGGTCCCAGGCGAAACCAATCTGCAGAGCGGCGATCCTGGGAAAGCCCCCGAGCCGGAGGAAAATGAACTCCAGGCGTGGCTGGACTGGTTCAAGCATGCTGCCTCGGCAGGTGGAGATCTGGCCAAGCTCGCCAGGATGGAGCTCAGCCTGGCGGTGGGTGACACCAAGCGGATCATATTGCTGGCTCTGCTCGCAATACCGCTGGCGGTGCTCACCTGGGTAGGATTGTCGGCGCTTCTCGCCTGGCTTGTGTATATTCCGACCCAGTCGGTATCCGGCGCAATAGGTGTCTTTATTGCGGTTCAGGTGATTCCGCTGCTGATCATAGCGGTGAGTATCAAGCGCTACCGCAAGAGCTGGGAGTTCGCGGCTACCCGTGAACATCTGAAGGCCTTCAAGGAGGGAGCAGAAAGTGCCGCGCAAACAACTGATTGAGAATATCCGCAAGATGGATGGCAAGTTGTCCCTGGAGCAGAGCCTGCTCAAGCTCAACGGGCGCGAGCGCGTTGCCTATCTGCGCGGGCTTTCACCCTGGCTGCTGATTGGTGCCGGGGCGGCAGGTGGTATTCTGCTGGGCATCCTCGGTAGCGGTGGCCGTTCCAGGATCGTTTCGGCTGGCATGACCGGCCTGCATGTCTGGCGGTTGAAGATGCTTGCCAGTTCGCTGACCGGGGGCGGGGCGGATGCCGCCGATGCCACCGGTATGGGAGGAGATGTCGCTTGACCACCGCCGATGGCGGTGGGTCACCCGATAACTCCCTGCTGGCGCCACTCAAGGAGTCGCCAGCCGAGCCACAATCGCCTTTGTACAAGGTCTCGCTGTGGCTGCTGGCTCTGGCGCTTCTGTATACCCTGTATTTCGCCAAGTCCCTGCTGATGCCGCTGGTGGTCGCGCTGCTCTTCGCGCTGCTGCTCAGCCCCCTTGTGGCGGTGATGAAGCGCCTCTACGTACCGCGAACTCTCTCCGCGCTTCTGCTCATCTGTGCCATTGGCGGGCCCTTCACCTTGCTCGCAATCGAGCTGGCAGAGCCCGCCCACAAGTGGTTCAAGCAGCTGCCGGAGCTGTCGGAACGGTTGACCAGTCAGCTCGATGACCTGACGGAGTCATCGCCGGGTCAGCCGGTTCAGACAGTGTCCCAGGAAGAGGAGTCCAGGGGGTTCAGTCTTTTTGGACTGTTTGACCGCGAGCGCCAGGCGCCGCCACCCGCTGCCCCGGTGCAGCGTGCGGACGAAGAAGGAACCAGCGTGAGTGAGCGGGTCAAACAGGGCGGTATGGAACTGATGGTGGCAGTGCTCGCCGCTACCCCTGTGGTCATCGCACAGTTCGTCACCTGCGTCATACTGATTCTCTTTCTGCTCATTTTCGGTCCGCGCCTGTTCAACGCCTATATTCATATCTTCGTGCCGCCGGAGTTGCGCGAGGATCGTGTCGATCTGGTGGGCACGATCCAGCTGGAGCTGTCGCGCTATATCGGCACGGTCAGCGTGATCAACGCCGGCCTGGGGCTGACCACGGGTCTGGCCCTGTGGCTGGTGGGCGTAGAGGATGCCCTGCTCTGGGGCGTCCTGGTCGGTCTGTTGAATTTTGCGCCCTATGTGGGACCGATATTCGGCATGGGTATGCTGACGCTGGCGGGGCTGGCCCAATATGGTCCGGTCGCCCTGGCAGCCCTGCCGGTGGTGATCTATTTCGCGATCAACCTGCTCGAGGCGCAGTTCGTCACACCCCTGGTGCTGGGCAAGAACATGCGGCTCAATCCGCTGATCCTGATTGTCTGGCTGTTTATCTGGGGTTGGCTGTGGGGCGCGGTGGGTGTGCTGATCGCCGTACCCTTGCTGGTCTGCATCAAGCTGGCCGCGGGCAGGCTGCGCGAGACCCATCGCTGGGTCAGACTGATCGAAACCCGCGCCTGACGGTCGGCTACCCGGTCAGGCGGGTTTGGGTGCGCGTTCTACCAGGGTCAGCGCGGAGACAATCAACAGGCCGCCAAAGAGCATGGAGAGCGTTGGTTGTTCGGCGAACAGGAACCAGGCAAACAGAATGCCGTAGACCGGTTCCAGGGCGAAGAACAGTGACGCCACACGGGCCTTGAGTACCTGCAGGCTGGCGACGAAGAGCCCGTGTGCCAGCCCGGTGCAGAACAGGCCGAGCAGCGCGATCCAGAGCCAGTCCAGTGGAACCATCTGAGCAACTGCCATCGGGCCGAAAGGCAGCAGGCAGAACAGGATGACCAGATTCTGCCAACAGGCGATCTGCACCGGATGCAGGTAGTTCGCCGTGTAGCGGTTGCCAACCGATGCAGCGGCAAAACAGAAACCGGAGAGCAACGCCCAGAGCAGGCCTGCGGTGGCCTGGTTGCCCAGGCTGAAGTCCGGCGTTACCAGAATCAGGCCGATGCAGATCAGCAGTATCTTCAGCAGGTCCATCCGGCTGGCCGATTCCCGCCACATCAGCCACTCCAATATCACCACAAAAGCCGGAAAACTGGCAAATCCCAGGGTGGCAATGCCCACCCCGGCAATCTTGACCGCATGGAAGAAGGTCAGCCAGTGCACGCCCAGCAACAGACCGCAGGCGGCGAGCTGCAGCAGGCGTGTTCGATTCATGCCGCGCAGGATCGGCGAGCTGAAAATCCGGGCGAAGAAAAGCAGCGCCAGCACCGCGAAAAACGCGCGGCCGAGCACGATCGCCAGTGGTCCGGCCACCGTCAGCTTGCCGAAGATGCCGGTGAGACCGAACATCAGTGCAGCAATGTGCATGCTGGCGATAGCCCGCCGTGGGGTCATGTGCATGTGCTGGTCCTGGTGGGTAAATGCTGCATGGCCCGGCAGTCTACTCACCCATGCCCGGTGGGCCAAGTTACAGCTGTGCCCGCACAGTTCTCCGCCTCTGGAAGAGATGTTACATTGGCATCACTTTGTAACATCCAATAATAATCAGGGCTTCGAATTGAGCGATGAAATACACGGTCTGGCGCAATGGACGGCCCGCCTCAACAATGCCGAGCTGCCTGCCATGGCGGTTGTGGTGCACGATCTTCTGCGCTTGTCCCAGTCAGAGACCGCTTCGGTCAGGCAGCTGGCGGAGGTCCTCCTGCGGGATGCGTCACTGACGTCCAAGGTCCTGCGCGTCAGCAACAGCGTCTACTGCAATCCGGGGCGGGAGGTCATCAAGACCATTTCCCGCGCGGTGGTGGTGATCGGCTTCGATCAGGTGCGCATGATCGGCCTGTCGGTGAGCCTGCTCGATGGTCTGCTCAAGGACTCGCCGCGCGAACAGCTGCAGTCCTTGTTGGCCAGCTCTTTCCATGGTGCCATGCAGGCACGCAACCTGGCCAACTACCGCGCACTGGCAAAAAAGGAAGAGATCTTTATCGCGACTCTGTTGCGCCATCTCGGCGAGATGGCGTTCTGGTGTCACGGTGGTAAACAGGCTGATCAGCTCGCCGACGCGTTGGCGGTGCCCGGCGTGGACCGCGACAAGACCGTCAAACGGGTGGTTGGAGCGAGTTTCGACCAGCTGACGTTCGGCTTGCTCAAGACCTGGAACATGGGCGAGATAGGCCAACTGGTCAAGGCCAGTCATACGTCCTCGGGTCCGGCTGCCCGGGCGGTGACCTTGGGCTCGTCGATCGCAGAGGCGGCCCGCGAGGGGTGGGCGAGCGAAGCCATGCAGGCGCTGCTGGACCCGGTGGCCGAACTCACCGGCACGACCCCGGAAGAGGCGATGCAGCAGATCCTGGCCAGCACCGATGAGGCGATTCGGGTAGCCGGTACCTGCTCCAATGCTGACCTGGCAGCCTGGATACCCCGTACCGATGATCTGCCCCTGGATCTGTCCGAGCTGCTGCAGATGGACGCCGTACCGGCCCAGTCAGCCCGTTCGGCCGTGCAGGAGCCCCTGCTGCAGCCGAACCTGGAGATGCTCAAGTTATCGGTGCAGAACATGGTGCTCATGAGTAAGAGTCCGATCAACGTGGAAAACACGCTCAACGGAGTGATCAACGGCCTGCATTTGGGCGCGGGCCTGGAGCGGGTCATGCTCGCGGTGCTGGCTGACAATCAGACGCGTTTTCGCGCCCGGCGTGTGGCGGGCAAGGGAACCCAGGGCTGGACCCAGGGCTTTGACTTGCCCTGCGGGTCCGCTCAGCCGCATATCTTCAGCTACACACTGGAGAACAATGAGGTGCTCTGGCTGGGCACCCCGGCTACCAGCAGCCTGCTGGACCTGGTCACGCCCGACATTGCCGGCTGGCTGGGCAACGGTCCGTTCTTCATCGCCCCCGTGATTGCCGGCAATCGTCGTATCGGCGTGCTCTACGGCGACATGCGGCTATCCGGCCGGGCACTGAGCAGTGCCCAGTTCAGTGCGTTCAAGCGTCTGACCGATCTCACCGGCAGTTGCCTGCAGGCCCTCAGTCGGCGCGGCTGATCAGTTGCCTGGCAGGCATATCCCGGTGCCGGCGAGATTGCAGTAGCCACCGGGATTCTTGTGCAGATACTGCTGGTGGTAGGGCTCGGCATAGTAGAAGGTGGGCGCCGGCAGTATTTCGGTGGTCACCGGCTCCTTGCCGGCCTGCAACAGCAGATCCGCAAAGCTTGCCTTGCTCACTTCAGCGGCGGCCTGTTGCCCGGGGTTGCTGACATAGATGCCGGAGCGGTACTGGGTGCCGGTGTCGTTGCCCTGGCGCATGCCCTGGGTCGGGTCGTGGTTTTCCCAGAAAGTCTTGAGCAACTGCTCGACACTCACCTGCTCGGGGTCGAACACCACCAGCACCACCTCGTTGTGCCCGGTCAGGCCAGAGCATACTTCCTCGTAACTCGGGTTGGGCGTAAGCCCCGCGCAGTAGCCCACGGCCGTGGTATGTACGCCGGGTATCTTCCAGAACAGACGTTCCACACCCCAGAAGCAGCCCATGCCGAAGATGATCTGCTGCGCGCCGGCGGGGAAGGGCGGGTGCAGCGACGTGCCCAGTACGCCATGCACCTGGCTGGTCGGGATGGGCTCGTCCCGACCGGGCAGCGCCTCTTCGGCGGTAGGCATGCGCATCTTGTGTTCAGGAATACGACGGAAGAACATGGGCAACTCCGGTTGCAGGAAGAAAGTGACAGCGATCCTGGAGCATGGTGCTCCGTCTCGCATTCGACTGTCCAGTCGCTGTTTCGTTGCGGTGTGTGTCCTATCTGACACCCAGGTCCAGGGCGAGAAGCAGCTCGGGGGACAAGCGACCCGCCGCGACGAAATGCGGATTGAGCCAGCTGTCGCGTTGCGGGTAACCGAAGCGCTCGCCATCGAGCCCCAGCACCTGCCCCCCAGCCCCTTCGAGCACTGCCTGGGCAGCCGCCGTGTCCCACTGGCTGGTGGGGGCAAAGCGCGGGTACAGGTCGGCTTCGCCTTCGGCCAGCAGGCAGAACTTCAGCGAGCTGCCGATATTGACCAGATCGATCTGCTGCAGGGATTTGAGGCGGTCCAGCAGTGCTTCCTGCTCGGGGCTGGTATGCCTTCGGCTGGCGACCACGGTCAGCTGATCGGTAGCAGCACGACAGCCAATTTGGCTCGCCGGAGCGTCACCTGAGCTGCGCCAGGCACCCTGGTCCCTGCCGCCCCAGTAAAGGCTGTTGCGAGCCGGGACGCCGACGATGCCGAAGCTGACCTGACCCTGCTCGACCAGCGCAATATTGACGGTAAATTCATCGGTACCGGCGATGAACTCCTTGGTGCCATCCAGCGGGTCGACCAGCCAGAAGCGTTGCCAGTGCTGGCGCTCGCTCAGTGGCACCTGCGCGTCCTCTTCCGACAGCACCGGGATGTCCGGGGTGAGCTCGCGCAGGCCTGCCACGATCAGATGATGGGCGGCCAGATCGGCAGCCGTGACCGGGGAGTCGTCGGCCTTGGCTGTCACGTCCGGGTCCTGGCGCCACCATTTGAGGGTCTCGGTGCCCGCACGGCGGGTCAGTTGCAGCAGGGCCTGGATATCGATCGCGGTATTCATGCCGGCAGGTCCCGGTGCAGCTCACCGCGTTGTTCAAGCAGGTCGCGTACCAGGTACAGCGCTGCCAGGGCTCGGCCTTCGGTAAAGTCTTCCCTGGCGGCCAGTTCACTGAGGCCATAAAGGTCCACGCTGTCGACTCTCATGGGCTCTGGCTCGTCGCCCGGCAGACGTTTCTCGTACAGATCGCGGGCCAGCACCACGGCGATTTGCTGACTCATGTAATTGGGCGATAGCGATAGGTGGGTCAGAAATTCCAGGCGCCGTGCGCCGAAGCCGGCTTCCTCCATGAGTTCGCGGTTGGCCGCGTCGAGCAGGTCCTCGCCCGGCTCCACCAGGCCCTTGGGTACCGACATCTGGTAGTTGCCCATGCCGCCGCAGAACTCTTCGATCAGCACCACGCGGCGCTGATCCTGCATGGCTATCACCATCACCGCGCCATAGCCCTGACCACGGTTGACCAGGCGTTCATAGGTGCGCTCGACGCCGTTGCTGAAACGCAATTGCACCTGCTCGACGGTAAACAGGCGACTCTTGGCGACGATCTGCGCCTCGAGTGTTTCAGGCAGTTTTGGCATTGCGGGCTCCGTGGTTAACAGCAGGTGGCTTGGGTATCATAGCGGCTCATGTCACCAAAGCCCAAACGCCCATGATCAACTGGAACCACATCGATACCGTCCTGCTGGATATGGATGGCACCCTGCTGGATCTGCATTTCGACAACCATTTCTGGGTCGAATATCTGCCGCAACGCTACGCCGAACACCACGGGCAATCCATCGAGTGGGCCAAGGCCGAAATCTATCCGCTGATGAAGGAAAAGCAGGGCCAGCTGGACTGGTATTGCCTGGATTTCTGGACCCGGGAACTGGACATGCCGATCGTCGAGCTCAAGCGTGAAGTGGCTCACCTGATCAGTCTGCGGCCCGATGCCGAGGTGTTTCTGCGCGCGTTGCAGGCCAGCGGCCGGGACGTGATCCTGATTACCAACGCGCACCGCGGTTCGCTGTCACTCAAGCTTGAGCGGGTAGAATTGCGCACCTATTTCCAGCGCCTGATCAGCTCCCATGATTTCGGTTTTCCCAAGGAGGCTCGGGCCTTCTGGACAGCGCTGCAGGCCGAGGTGCCCTTCGATCCGGAGCGCACGCTGTTTATCGATGACAGTCTGGGCATTCTGCGGGCGGCGCAGGATTACGGCATCGCTCACCTGTTGGCCGTGCGCCAGCCGGACAGCCGGGGCGCACTGCGCGATACCGAGGAGTTCGATGCCGTGGAGGACTATCGTGACCTCGCGGCGGCCTGTGCCCGCTAGCGCGTTCAGCCTTCTCCCTTGGTCCGGGTCTGATTGGGCTTGGCGTTCTTTTCGATGTATTCGATGATCAGCCCGGCAATATTGCGGCCGGTGGTGGACTCGATGCCCTCCAGCCCCGGGGAGGAGTTGACCTCCATCACTACCGGGCCATGGTTGGAGCGCAGAATATCCACGCCTGCCACATTCAGGCCCATGACCTTGGCAGCGCGCACGGCGGTCATGCGCTCCTCGGGTGTGATCTTGATCAGGCTGGCGCTGCCACCGCGGTGCAGGTTGGAACGAAATTCCCCGGCCTTGGCCTGACGCTTCATCGCGGCGATGACCTTGTCGCCGACCACCAGGCAGCGGATGTCAGCTCCGCCGGCTTCCTTTATATATTCCTGCACCATGATGTTGGCCTTCAATCCCATGAACGCCTCCAGCACCGATTCGGCCGCCTGCTCGGTCTCGCACATGACCACGCCGATGCCCTGCGTGCCTTCCAGCAACTTGATCACCAGCGGGGCGCCGCCGACCATGCTGATCAGATCAGGTATGTCATCCGGGGAGTGGGCAAAGCCGGTTACCGGCAGGCCTACGCCCTTGCGTGCCAGCAGCTGCAGCGAACGCAGCTTGTCCCGCGAGCGGGTAATCGCCACCGATTCATTGAGCGGAAAGACGCCCATCATCTCGAACTGACGCAGCACTGCTGCGCCATAGAAGGTGACCGAAGCGCCTATGCGCGGGATGATCGCATCGAAGCCCTCCAGTACTGCGCCCTTGTAGTGAATGGTCGGCTTGTGACTGGCAATGTTCATGTAGGCTCGCAAGGTGTCGATGACTCGCACCTCGTGGCCGCGCTCGCGGGCTGCTTCAACCAGGCGGCGGGTGGAATACAGGTTGGCGTTGCGCGACAGTACCGCAATCTTCATGGTGGTTCCTTCAGGGGGTTACGGCAAACAGTGAGGTTTGGGGTTTTTCCTGGACAAAACGGCGACCGGGATCGATCACCAGTTCGCCCTCAAGCATCGCAGTGCAGCCCATCAATACCCGGTAGCGCATGGCCTTGCGGCAGGTGAGGGTAAAATAGACCGACCAGCAGCGGTCGCCGAGCACCAGGGGTGTACGAATCACGTGGCGCTCCTGCAACTGGCCGTTGGAGCTGCGAATGCTCTTGTAATCGACCAGCAGCGCTTCGCAGCGCTGGGTGCGTTGCTTCTTCTGACTGCCGATGTGCGCATCAAAGCGGACCCAGGTGTCCCCCTGACGCTCGAATGTCTCGATATTGCTGGCGTGCAATGCCGAGGTCTTCGCGCCGGTGTCGATCTTCGCCATGATCTGGTCAATGCCGAGTTCGGGCAGACCGATCCATTCGCGCAACCCGATGACGTTGAGGTGGTCGAATGTCTTCACGTGGGCAGCTCCTGGTGCAAGATGCGCGCATCATGGGCCAAGTCTTGAGCAACGACAAGCCTGATACACTTGGCCTGAAAGAGGAGTACAGACGCTATGGCTGACGATAGCAAGGTGAGGTTGGATAAATGGCTCTGGGCGGCCCGGTTCTTCAAGACCCGGGGGCTGGCCAAAGCTGCCATAGAGGGGGGCAAGGTCCAGTGCGGTGGCGATCGATGCAAGCCAAGCAAGGAGCCCAGGGTCGGGGAAGAGCTGCAGATCCGCCAGGGATTCGAAGAGCGCACGGTGGTGGTGCGAGAGCTGAGCGGCCAGCGGCGCGCGGCGGCAGAGGCTCAGCTGCTGTATGAGGAAACGGCCGACAGCATCGTCCGGCGCGAGGAGGCGGCAGCCAAGCGTAAGGCCATGGGCCCCGGTTCGCTGATCAGCGAGCATCGGCCGAACAAGAAGCAGCGCCGTCAGATACACCAGTTCCGCAACGCACGCAATTCACCGCAGGAGGGGTGAGGGGGTATAATCCCCTTTTGTCGGAGGCCGAACATGGCATTTCAAGATACCACCCAGCGTTTTCTGTTTGAAAACGCCGATGTGCGCGGCGAGCTGGTCGCGCTGGAAAGCAGCTACCGCGAGGTGCTGGCCAAGCACGACTACCCGGAACCGGTCCGCGAATTACTGGGCGAGCTGCTCGCCGCGGCGGTGCTGCTGTCTACCACGATCAAATTCGACGGGTTGCTGATCCTGCAGGCCAGCTCCACCGGCCCGGTGTCAACGCTGATGGTCGAATGCACCAGTGACCAGGCTGTGCGCGGCATCGCCCGTTACGATGCGAGTCGCATGGGCACCGCCCTCAATGAGCTCATGCCCGATGGCATCCTGGCCATTACCGTCGACCCCCAGGAAGGGCAGCGTTACCAGGGCATCGTCGCCCTGGATGGCGCTACCCTGGCTGATTGTCTCAATGGCTACTTCGAAAATTCCGAGCAGCTGCCGACGCGGTTTCGTCTGCAGGCGGACGGTCGTGCCGCTCGCGGTCTGCTGCTGCAGGCGCTGCCTGCTGATCGGCAGCGGGATCAGGAGCAGCGTCAGGCCACCTGGGAGCACCTGAACATCCTGGCCGATACCCTCACCGGCGAGGAGCTGCAGTCGCTGGACAACCAGACCGTGCTGCGCCGGCTCTATCACGAGGAAGACCTGCGTCTGTTCGAGCCCCGCCAGGTACGCTTCGAGTGCAGTTGTTCGGTGGAACGATCCGGCAATGCGCTGGTCAGTCTGGGACGAGAAGATGCCCTGGTACTGCTGGAGGAGCACAACGGTGAGATCGAAGTGGATTGCCAGTTCTGCAATACCCGCTATCTGTTTGATCGCGAGCGCCTGGTAGAGCTGTTCGATGCCGCGCAGGAACACGCTCGAAGCCTGCACTGATCGCTGTTGCGCCGCTTTCATGCATATAGTGAATGCCTATGGTGCTGATATATAAGCAAGATTGATCAGGTTTAGCGCGGTCGGTTTTTTTTTGGCATAATGGCGCGCCCGCGCGCTGACCTGGCGTATTTTTGAAGAGCTGAGGCCGATCTGTCGGTCCCATGGAGATTTCGGCCCACGCCGAACGAGGATGAGGTTTGATGACGCACAGTAACCATACGGTTTATACCGACCTGAGTATTCCCCACCTCGTTGAGCTGGCAATTCAGCGTAACGAAGGTCAGCTTGCCGATAACGGCGCGCTGGTGGTCAAGACTGGCGAACGCACTGGTCGCTCGCCCATGGATCGCTTCATTGTCGAAGAGCCTTCGACCCGTGATTCGATCGCCTGGGGACCGATCAACCGGCCCTTCCCGGCGGACAAGTTCGACGCCCTGTGGAAGCGGGTAGCGGGTTACCTTGCCGAACGCACCAGTTTTGTCTCCCATGTGCACGTGGGCGCCGATCCGGACCATTACCTGCCCGTGGTCATGGCCACCGAAACAGCCTGGCACAACCTGTTCGGCCGGACCCTGTTCATCAACCCGGAAACCTTCAATCCGGCCGCCAAGGACCGCTGGCACATCATCAATGCGCCGCACTTCGTCTGCGAGCCCGAGCGTGATGGCACCAACAGCAACGGCTGCGTGATCATCAACTTCGCCGAGCGCAAGGTGCTGCTGGCAGGCATGCAATACGCCGGCGAGATGAAGAAGGCCATGTTCTCGGTGCAGAACTTCCTGCTGCCGGCCAAGGACGTACTGCCCATGCACTGCGCCGCCAACGTCGGCGACGAGGGTGACACCACCCTGTTCTTCGGTCTCTCCGGTACCGGCAAGACCACGCTGTCCGCTGACCCGGCGCGTAACCTGATCGGTGATGACGAGCACGGCTGGGCGACCGGCAGCGTGTTCAACATCGAGGGCGGTTGCTACGCCAAGTGCATCGACCTGTCGGAAAAGAACGAGCCGGTGATCTGGAAGGCCATCAAGTTCGGCTCCATCATCGAGAACGTGGTGATCGATCCGCAGAGTCGTACGGCCGATTACGCCGACGTCAGCCTGACCCAGAACACCCGGGTTGCCTACCCGCTGGAGCACGTCGAGAAGCGCGTGGAAGCCAACCGAGCCGGTGAGCCCAACGCCATCATCTTCCTGACCTGCGACCTGACCGGCGTATTGCCTCCGGTCTCGATCCTCAACAACGAGCAGGCCGCCTATCATTTCCTGTCCGGTTATACCGCGCTGGTCGGTTCAACCGAAATGGGCTCCGGTGACGGTATCAAGTCGACCTTCTCGACCTGCTTCGGTGCGCCGTTCTTCCCGCGTCCGGCGGGTGAATACGCCGAGCTGCTGATCAAGCGCATCAATGCGTTCGGCAGCAAGGTCTATCTGGTCAACACCGGTTGGACCGGCGGCAGCTACGGTACCGGCAAGCGCTTCAGCATCCCGACTACCCGTGCGATCATCGCTGCGGTGCAGTCTGGTGCACTGATCGGTACCGAGACCCAGCACGTACCGGTAATCAATCTGGATGTGCCCACCTCGGTGCCGGGTGTCGATACCCAGCTGTTGAATCCGCGCAATACCTGGAGCGATCCGGCCGAATATGACGCCGCCGCCCAGGCGCTGGCCAAGCTGTTCGTCGAGAACTTCAAGAAGTTCGAGGTGGCGCCCGAGATTGTTCAGGCAGGGCCGCAGCTCTAAGGCGTCTCACGCTGCGCTGCACTGCAACAGGAAGCCCGCCAATGGCGGGCTTTTTTGTGGGCTCTGGGTGGCCTCAGGGACGCTCGCAGTGTTCCTTCGGGTCGCACGCCGGCAGTCCCGCCAGGGTTTGCCGGCCCTGGCGGGAGCGCTTTGTGAAGATAGTGTCTAAGACAGCGTTTTTAGGGTTGACAGGCTGACTGCGCCCGGTAAAATGGCGCGCCTTGGCAGGGGATATGTAACGAGAGTTACCGGCCCGGCCAAGATGTTTTAGGTAATTCCGCGATAGCTCAGTTGGTAGAGCAAATGACTGTTAATCATTGGGTCCCAGGTTCGAGTCCTGGTCGCGGAGCCACCTAGAACCGAATCGGGGTATAGCGCAGCCTGGTAGCGCGCCTGCTTTGGGAGCAGGATGTCGAGAGTTCGAATCCCTCTACCCCGACCATTTTTTCTGAATCTGCCGCTCGGCATATTCTTTGAGCATAGGGTCGTTAGCTCAGTTGGTAGAGCAGTTGGCTTTTAACCAATTGGTCGTAGGTTCGAATCCTACACGACCCACCACTCACTCTCTTTCTCTCCTGCTGATTTCACTGCCTCGTGGCAGCCTGTACGCCTGCTCGGACTGGTTTCGGACGCCTTTTGCGCGTCGGCGAAGGCATGGCCGTGGTGTGCGGTCATGCCTTGCGGATTCCCGATTCAGTGCAGTTTGAGTCTCGGCGCAGTGCTGCTGCCGACGCGGTCGCTGAGCATCAGCATGAGGGTGCGCGGGACGCCGTACAGGGCCATCTGGTGCATCCGGTAGAGCGATACGTAAAACCAGCGAGCCAGCTTGCCCTCCAGCATCACATTGCCGGTCAGATTGCCCATCAGGTTGCCCACCGCACTGAAAGTCGACAGCGAGATCAGTGAGCCATAGTCCCGGTAGACATACTCCTGCAGCGGTTTGCCTTCCAGCAGACGCTTGATGTTCCTTGCCAGCAGTGTCGCCTGTTGGTGGGCAGCCTGCGCGCGCGGGGGCACGGTCTTGCCCTCCTCTCCGGTGGGGCAGGCTGCACAGTCGCCAAAGGCAAAAATCCGTTCATCCGCTGTGGTCTGCAGCGTGGTATGTACCACGACCTGGTTGATCCGGTTGGTCTCCAGTCCCAGGTTGGCGAGAAAGCCCGGTGCCCGGATGCCCGCCGCCCAGACCTTCAGGGACGCCGCGATCTGTTCGCCATTGGCCAGCAGCAAACCCTCGGCCGTGACGGCCTTGACCGGTGAGCCGGTGTGCAAATGCACGCCGAGTTTCTTCAGGGTGTCGGTGACCGGCTCGCTGATCCGCTCCGGCAGCGCCGGCAATACCCGGCCACTGGCCTCGACCAGGTTGATATGCAGGTCTTCGGGGCGTATCCGGTTCAACCCGTATGCCTGCAGCAGACGGGCAGCGTGGTGCAGTTCGGCGGCAAGCTCGACGCCCGTGGCGCCGGCGCCAATGATCGCCACATTGATTTTTTCGCTGATCTGGCCTTCGCTGCTGGCCTGGGCTTTCATGTACTGGTTCAGCAGCATGCGGTGGAAACGTTCCGCCTGCTCGCGGGTATCCAGGAACAGGCAATGTTCCGCCGCACCCTGGGTATTGAAATCATTGGTATTGCTGCCGACCGCGAGCACCAGGTAGTCATAGGCTATTTCCCGTTGCGGGATCAGTTCCTCGCCGTGCTCGTCCTTGATGGCATCCAGGCGGATAACACGCTGGTCGCGATCCAGTCCGCTCATGGCGCCGAGCTGAAACTGGAAATGGTTCCATTTTGCCTGGGCCACGTAGTTGAGTTCGTCGCCACTGGAGTCCAGGGAGCCGGCCGCTACCTCATGCAGGAGGGGCTTCCAGATATGGGTCATGTTGGCATCGACCAGCGTGATCAGCGCCTTTTTCGACTTTCCCAGGCTGCGGCCCAGGCGGGTGGCCAGCTCAAGGCCACCGGCCCCGCCACCCACCACAAGGACACGCGGGATTGATTCGGATATTGCTGCATTGGACATGGAGGAGACTCGACACAAAGAATGATCTGGTCGGTCAAGCAGGGCGCGTTCAGATCACCACGAAAGAGGCGAGCAGGCGTGCGAGCAGCCCCATGCCTACAACGGAACCAAATATGACTCCGAGTAGCAGCCAGACGTTGAACGGTCGTCGCTCGACCCGGTTGGCCGGTTGGTTGAGATACGCATCGACGCGTTCCTGGTCTTCGGGGTAGAGGCGGCTGGGCATGCTGACACCTTTGGCGTGTGCGCAGTGGAGGCTGCGCGGGCTGGCTTGACTCAATAACGCCATTCTAGTCCGTGTCGCGGCAGATTGCACCCGGCTGTCTGGAACTGGCGTGAGTACCGGCGTGAGTATTGCCTGATGTGAACTTGGCCCCTCGCAGCGGTGAGACTCCGGGTGCATGATGGTATGCTCCGGATGTTGACAACATGAGGTCGCCGCATGCTCGCTGCTACGCTCCTTACCCCGCTGCAGTTGGTGTTGGGCGCCGTTATCTTCGGATCGGCGGCGCTCTGGGCACTCGCGCGGGTTTCCTGGATCGAACTGCTGGCGGACAATCGTCGCCAGCACCTGTTCTTTGGCAGCGTCTTCCTGCTGTTTGTGCTCTGGCTGGTGCGGCGTGACTTCGACAGCGGCATCACCTTTCATTTTCTCGGGCTGACCGCAGTGACGCTCCTGCTTGACTGGCCGCTGGCGGTGCTGGCCGGCAGTCTGGCGCAACTTGGCCTGATCGCGCTGGGTCTGGACGACGCCGAGGCCTTTGGCGTCGACGGGCTGCTGCGCATTCTGGTTCCGGTGCTGGTGACGGTGCTGATCAGCCGTGGGCTCGAACGTCTCAAGCCCCGTAATCTGTTCGCCTACATATTCGTCAGCGGTTTTTTCGCGGCTGCAGTGGCTGCGGCGGCCACCATTGCGCTGGGAATGGGCTTGCTGGCCTGGTCGGGGCAGATGACCGCACCCTCAAGTGTGACCGAGGTGCTCGGATACCTGCTCCTGGTCGCCTTTCCCGAGGCCTTCATCAACGGCACGGCCATCAGCGCGCTGGTGGTGTTCTGCCCCGACTGGCTGGAGACCTTCGATACCGACCGCTACCTGCAGGAACCCTTCGACGAAAAGTGAGGGAACCTGAGCCAGGTCAATGCCCTGCGGCTGCGAGCGTGCTGCAATAGCGTTTTCTGCATTGGAGGGATAGTGAGATGTCTGTCTACAAACTGGCCGAGAAAATCATCAGCGAAGGGCTCGAACAGGCCGGTCAGGCCGGCTACGAGGAGCAGGCGCTGGCCCGCGCCCTGATGACCGAGGTGCTCAACATCTACAAGCGTGAACGCAGCCTGGCGGACATTGCCCACGAGCTGAATTTCCTCGCCGACAATCTCGACGAGGATACCGACTACGCCTTCATGCGTCCCTGAGGTGGCATCGGGGTTTCCGCCCGACCGACGTCAGGGCATGGTGACCTCGATGGTACCTTGAGCATTCAGGGTGACGTCGGCCTGGCCGCCTTCTACCGACATGGAGGCGGATTCGCTGTCAGCCATGCTGGCGAGCTTGGCGCCGCGATAGGCCATCGGTTGCATGAACTGCGTATCAAGATTCAGGTTGACCACCCGGTAACCCTTGCCACCGAGACTTTTTGCCGCAATATCGGCGCGCGTCTGGAATGCAGCGATGGCTTCACGCATCAGCTCGTTCTCGGTCTCCTGGCGTGCCGCCGGAGAAAGGCTGAAACGCATGTCAGCCAGGCTTAGCCGGTCCATCAGCTGCCCGGTCAGTGTCGACAGGGCGGCGAAGTCGGTGCTTTCCAGCACGATCTCCCCCCGCTCGCGCCAGGCGACAATGTTCTCGCGCTTTTCGTCGTAGACCGGTTCACTGCTGCGCGGACCACTGGACACCTTGACGTCGCTGACCTGGCGAGCCGTTGCCAGGCTGTCGTTCAGGCGCTCAGTGATACGTCTGGCCAGCTCGCCCGCGTCCTTGCCCTGATCCTCGACATACATCCGCACCGTCAGAATGTCGTGACTGACGGCCTGCTGGACCTGGGCACGCAGTGAGACCTGGTTGTACTGCTGGTCGGCGGCAGCGACCTGGCCGGCACTGAGCGCGCAGGCAGTGAGGAGTAATGCATTGAACAGTGGCAGATGGCGCATGGAATGATTCCTCTGTGGGCAATAACAAGGGAGTGTAGCCACTTCTCGGCGCCAGTGCCGCAACATCTGTACAATGCCCTGCGCTACAAGAAGGCGTGTTTTTGTGCGACGCTGTGTCGCATCCGCCAGGACATCCGTTGTCTGGCTGCCGACCTATACTCGGAGGCTTTTCCTTTGGTGCGACGGGCTGTCATGGGCTTCAATATCCTGGCGTTATCTCCGACCCGACAGAATCTCTGGCGGCTCATTCTGATTCGGCTGCTGGTTCTGCTCGCGCAGAGCATGTCGGTAATGGGTGCCTACCTCAGTGGCTGGTTCCCGCTACCCTGGACCGCACTGCTGCTGACCCTGGGTATTTCTGCGGTGGTCAGCATCCTGACCCTGCTGCGGCTGTCCCGCCGCTGGCCGGTAACCGACATGGAGTACGGGCTGCAACTGGCCTTCGATGTGCTGGTGCACAGCATCCTGCTGTATTTTTCCGGTGGCCCGACCAATCCCTTCGTGTCCTACTACCTGGTGCCGCTGACCATCGCCGCGGCCACCTTGCCCTGGTTCTATACCGCCTGCCTCGCCGGACTGTCGGTGTTCGCCTACAGCGTGCTGCTGTTGTGGTACGAACCCCTGCAGGCGTTTGAGTTCACCATCGGACGCGGGGTGATCAATCTGCACATGATCGGCATGTGGCTCAACCTAGCGATGAGCGCAGGGCTGATCACCTTTTTCGTGGTGCGCATGGCCGCAGCGCTGCGGCAGCATGCCGAACGCCTGGCGGAAAAGCGCGAGCAGGGTATCCGCGATGCCCAGTTGCTCGGCATCGCCAGCGTTGCCGCTGGCGCAGCCCACGAGTTGTCCACGCCGCTGTCGACCATGAGTGTACTGCTCAAGGATCTGCGCAGTGACTATGCCGAACCCCAGTTGCAGGAAGACCTGGCCCTGCTGCAGGAGCAGGTCGGACTATGCAAGGAAAGCCTGCAACAGATGGTGCGCCGGGCCGAGCACACGCCCAGCCAGCCGGCACAACGGGTGGCAATGGACCTCTGGTTGAAGACCCTGCTGGCCCGTTGGCAGTTGATGCGGCCGGAGGCATCCTGGCAGTTGCAGCCGCTACCGGAGGGACCGGTGCCGCACATAAAGGCCAGCCCCGAGCTCGGTCAGGCCATGCTCAACCTGCTCAACAATGCCGCGGATGCCTGCCCCGATGATATAACCATATCCGTGGAGTGGGACCACAAGCGTCTTCGCCTGCTGATCCGTGACCATGGCCCGGGCGTACCCCTGCATATCGCCGAACAGATCGGCACGGCCTTTGTTACCACCAAGGGCAAGAAGGGGTTTGGCCTGGGACTGTTCCTCAGTCATGCGGCGGTCGAGCGCATGGGCGGTAGCGTCAAGCTTTTCAATCAGGATACCGGCGGTACCCTGGCCGAGGTTCTTTTACCGGTTGTATGGGAGCAAGATCGTGAACGATGAAATCGAACAGGAAGAGCAACCGTTACTGCTGCTCGTGGATGATGATCCGACCTTTACCCGGGTCCTGGCCCGCGCCCTGACGCGCCGTGGCCTGCGGGTCAACACGGCAGGCGACGCGGAAGAAGCCATGCAGTCGGCCCGCCAGGAACAGCCGGATTTCGCCGTGCTTGACCTGAAAATGGAGGGCGATTCCGGACTGGTACTGCTGCCACGTCTGCTGGAGCTCTACCCGGATCTGCGGGTGGTCATCCTGACCGGCTATTCGAGCATTGCCACCGCGGTGGAGGCGATCAAGCGCGGCGCTTGCAACTACCTGTGCAAGCCAGCCGATGCCGACGATGTACTGACCGCTCTGCTGTCCGAACAGGCCGATCCGGAGAGTCTGGTGGCCGAGCATCCGATGTCGGTAGACCGTCTGCAGTGGGAGCATATCCAGCGGATCCTGGCCGAGCACGAAGGGAACATTTCCGCCACGGCACGGGCGCTGGGCATGCATCGGCGCACGCTGCAGCGCAAGCTGCAGAAGCGCCCGGTTCGGCGGTAAGCCCCGCGGCGGCGCAGACCGGCCGATGAAAACCGCACGACGGTGGTTGTCCGTCGTTGGGTTTTTCCGTCATAGCGTATAGGGTGGTTACCAGGCTCAACGGAAACAGGCGAATCCCATGTTTGCAGCGATGCGGTCGGAAAAAATGCAGGCACTTCATCTCTTCAGCGATGAGGCCAGCGGGCTCGAAGCGATCATAGCCATCCATAACACCCGCCTCGGCCCCGCACTCGGCGGTTGCCGTTACATGCCCTATGCCAGTACCGAGGCGGCCTGCGCCGACGCCATGCGGCTGGCCCGCGGCATGAGCTACAAGGCCGCGCTGGCCGGCCTCGAGCAGGGCGGCGGCAAGGCTGTCATCCTGCGCCCGCCCCATGTGCCCGATCGGGCCGCGCTGTTCGAGGCCTTCGGGCGCTGCATCGAGTCATTGCGTGGCGGCTACATCACGGCGGTCGACAGCGGCACCAGCAGCCAGGACATGGACTGCATCGCACAGCAGACCGGGCATGTGACCAGTACCAGTGAAGCAGGCGATCCTTCTCCACACACCGCGCTGGGCGTACTGATGGGCATCAAGTCGGCGGTCCGGCGCCAGCTCGGTCAGGAGGGCCTGGCCGGTGTGCGGGTCATGCTGCAGGGGTTGGGCAACGTGGGCTATGCACTGGCAGAGATGCTGGTGGCCGAGGGAGCAGACCTGCTGGTGGCCGATCTTGATGCGGGCAAGGTACGCCTGGCCGTGGACGACCTGGGTGCCCGCCCGGTGGCACCGGAGGCGGTGTTCGAGTCGCCCTGCGACATCTTTGCGCCCTGCGGGCTGGGCGGCGTGCTCGCCCCGGCCAGTATCGCCCAGCTGCGCTGCGCCGCCGTCGCCGGGGCGGCCAATAACCAGCTGATCAACCCCGAGGCGGCCGATCTGCTGGACGCCAGGGGGATTCTGTATGCGCCCGACTACGTGATCAACGCCGGCGGCCTGCTGCACGTGGCGTTGACCCACCGGGGTGTAGCGGCGGGCGAGATTGCGTCGCGCGTGCGCCGCATCGGTGAGCGGCTTGACAGCATCTTTGCGCAAAGCGTTGCCGAGGGCCGCTCCCCCGCCGAGATCGCCGACCACCAGGCCGAAGCGATCATCTACGGCGGTTGATGCCTCAGCCGCGGTTCAGGCCGAAGCGCTTGCGTAGCTGGGCGTCGAGAATCGATGTCGGCAGCCAGCGCTTCATTCTCACCATGCTGCGACTGCTGGTGCCAATCAGCGCCGTCTCCGGCCGCAGCGGGTTCTTGATGTAGCCCATCAACTCCCGTGAAAAATCGGCGGCTGAGGTGGAGGTGGCCTTCTGCGATGCCCTGGCCCGCGCCTGCACTGCCTTTTCCCATGGCTTGAACCAGGAGTTGTCAGCGATAGTGATGGCTGCGCTGGCGTTATTGCCAAAGTCCGAGGCGATCGCCCCGGGCATGACGGTCAGTACCTTGATGCCGAATGGCGCCAACTCCAGTCGCATCGCATCCGACAACGCATGCAACGCCGCCTTGGATGCGCAGTACACGCCCGAGAAGGGCGTGGTGGTTACGCCGGACACGCTGCCTATATTGACGATGAGTCCCTTGCTGTCACGCAGCAGGTCGGCGGTGGCGCGCACCATCTCCACCGGGGCGAAGACATTGGTGTCGAACTGCTTGAGCAGGGTGGCCCGATCGGCGTCGAGGATCGGGCCCATCGCGCCATAGCCGGCATTGTTTACCAGCAGGTCCAGGCGTCCGGCTTCGCTGCGCAGACGCTCGGCGCAGGCGAGTACCTGGCTGGCATCGTTGACGTCCAGTTTCATGGCCATTGCGCCGCGTGCTACCAGGGCCTCCAGGCTCTGCGGGTCGCGGGCAGTGGCCCAGACCTGGTAGCCTTCGTCGAGACAGACGTTGGCCAGAGCCTGGCCAATGCCGGTGGAGCAGCCGGTAATCAATGCAACGGGTTGAGTCATGGTGAAGGGCCTTTATTGTTATAGGTCAATCGTGAAATGTGGCGCTCGGGTCCTGCGCATGGTAGTGCAGCTCGGAGGCACGGTAGCCACTGCGCACCGGGGGGACGGTAAAGCAGTGCAGCCAGCGGTCGCCCGCCGCCAATGATTCATCCAGCCGGTAGCGACCTTCGGCAACGCTGGTATCGAGGAGATTACGCTGCTGGCCTGCCAGCGTTGCGTGCAGCTGCCACTGGATGTTGCTGGCCACGAGGCCGCTGCGGTTATGGATCTCGACGCGCAGGGGCTTGCCGAACTCGCAGCCCTCGGGCTGGTAGGCAATACTGATATGCAGCTGCTCCAGGTGCTGGTCATTCTGCCACTGACGGATGCCGACAAAGGCTGCCAGCAGCAGCGCCAGGGCCACTATCACGCCGCTGGCCGGAAGCATGACGCGCGGATAGCGCAGCAGCAGGAACAGCCAGACGACCAGCAGGACTATGCCCAGAGGCATGGATTTCTCCTTCGCAGTTTCAGTCCACGACTCTACCAGACCTGACCCTTCAACACACCGCAGTCGGATCCCAGCCAAACAATTCACAGCTGTTATGCCAGCAGGTCCGGGCCAGTGCTTCCGGTGTTTCGCCGCGCAGCTCGGCGATTATCTCGCAGATGCCTGGCAGGTTGGCGGGGGTGTTGCGCACATGGGGTTCGAACGCCGGGGCCATGTCCGGCGAGTCGGTTTCCAGCACCAGGCTTTCGCCGGGCAGCTCGGCGATGACCCGATGCATGCGCCGGGCCCGGGGCCAGGTAGCTGCCCCGCCCAGGCCCAGCTTGAAGCCCAGACGGATGTATTCTCGGGCCTCCTCGAGACTGCCGGAGAACGCATGAACGATACCTGCGCGCGGCAGCTTCACCTGTTTGAGCAAGGCGATGGTGGGGGCGTGAGCCCGGCGCACATGCAGTAGCGCCGGCAGTTCGAACTCGGCGGCCAGGGCCAGTTGATCGGCAAACAGGCGGTGCTGTCGCTCGCGGTTAAGGCCGGGCACAAGATAATCCAGGCCGATCTCGCCAACCGCGCAGCATTTGGGATGCCGCGCTACCGCTGCAAGCCGTTCATGCAGTTCGGCGATGTGTTCCTGCTGGTGGTCGTCGAGGAAAACCGGATGCATGCCGAGCGCGGCGTGGATGGCAGGCTCGTTCTCCGCCAGAGACCAGACGCGCTGCCAGTTGCTGCGGCTGACGCCCAACACCACCAGGCGGTTGATGCCCAGGCTGCGACAGCGCCCCAGCACCTGCTCACGGTCGTCGTCGAACGCCGGGAAGTCCAGATGCGTGTGGGTGTCGATATAGCGCATGACTCAGCGCTGGACGGCGGTCGCTTTTGCCGCGCGCAGCTGCAGATTTTCCAGCAGCACGGGGCGTCCGACATGGAATCCCTGCGCGTAGTCCACGCCGATGGCGCTGACCACCTCGAGTATTTCCGGGCTGGAAACAAACTCGGCGACAATCTTCTTGTTCAGGAAATGGCCCATCTCGGTGATGGAGCGCACCAGGGCGTAGTCGAAATTGTCGGTGACGATGTTGCGCACGAAGGTGCCGTCGATCTTGATGAAGTCCACCGGCAGACGCTTGAGATAGGCGTAGGAGGATTGCCCGGTGCCGAAATCGTCCAGCGAGAAGCGGCAGCCGATCTCCTTCATCTCGTTGATGAAGTCTGCGGCGTCCTCCAGGTTGTCGATCGCAGCGGTTTCGGTTACCTCGAATATCAGCTTGTCGCGCGGCACGTCGAAACGCACCAGGCTGGCGAAGATGAAGTCCAGAAAGGAGTCGTCGTTCAGGGAGCAGCCGGAGAGGTTGATCGAGAAGCCGCCGAAGTTATCCAGTTCCTCCCGATGCTCGGCCATCCAGGCAAGCACCGTTTCGATAACCCAGCGATCCACGGCCCCCATGCGGTTGTATTCCTCTGCGGCGCGAATGAAGTCGGCCGGCGGCAGGTGTTCGCCGTTCTCGTCGACCACGGTCAGCAGGGTCTCGTAGTGCATGTTGATCGGGTCGTCGTTCTGGATCGGCTGTATCTTCTGGCAGCGGACCTTGAGCATGTCCTCGTCCAGGGCCCGATTGATCCGGGTTACCCAGGAGATCACCTCGTCCCGTTCGCGGAAGCGCAAATCGCCGGGCTTGACGGTCTGGATGTCCCGGTGGCCCGACTTCTTGCACAGGTCTGCAGCGGACTCGACGGTTCTCAGCAGCTCCATGGGGTCCACCGCGTCGGTGTCCACCGACATCATGGCCACGGCGGACTGAATGGTGAAGCTGTGCTCCCCGCTGACAAAGCGGCTGCGCTCGATGGCAGTCTTGAGCTGCTCGGCCAGCTGGCGGTCGATCTGCCGGGTCTGGGAGGGCATCAACACGCAGAACTGGTCCACGCCGACCCGTCCGGCAATCACGTCGGAGTCCAGTTCGGCGAGGATGGTGGCAGCGATATCGCGCAGGAACTGATCGCCCACCTCGTAGCCGCAGGTGTTGTTGATCAGCTTGAACTGCAGGATGTCGATGAATATCAGGGTGTAGCTGTTCTTGCCCGCTCTGGCCTGCTCGACGCTCTGCGCCAGCCAGCGGACGAACTCGCGGCGGGTGCGCAGACCGGTGAGCGGATCGTGGGCCGTTTCCAGTGCCAGCTTGTCGTACACCTTCTGTACCAGTGCATCCAGGCCCTGCTCGAGCGCGGGCATGCTGGCATCATTGAGAATGCTCAGGCGGCCGTCACGCAGGCGTTCGGCCACCTCCATCAGGGTCAGCTCAGCCGCTTTCATGCCGCGGTGGTTGCTGAACACGAAGCGGCTGCTGCCTTCGGCAATCCAGGCCAGATACAGCAGTTGCGGCTCGGCATTCGGCGCCTGGCCTTCCAGCCATTGGCCCACCTTGAGATTGCGGGCGCGTTTCAACCAGCGCTGCATCTGCCGGTCCTGCATGCTGGCGTCTGCGGTGTCTTCCTGTAGCGGGCTGACGAAGCGAATCTGCGCAAAGGCAGGATCATCGGGGTTGGCCAGCAGGGCTTCCAGGTTGCGGATCAGCACCTTCGGGCCCATCGGCGAGGGCGGGATTTTCGATAGTCCCTTGGCAATCAGCGCGATGAGTTTCTTCTCGCTGAAACGCAGACGGCTCTCATCATAGGCACCGGGCACGGTACGGACCAGTAGCTGATCGATCACCACCAGCGTCATTTCCCAGGCGAGACTGGACACGCCCTCGCGCAGGTAGCTCAGGCGCATCAGTTCCTTCCAGCCATTGTCGACCAGGTCGATGATCGGCTGGGCCACGGGTTGCGCGCCAAGCAGGCGATAGAGCTCCCAGTCGATCAGCAGGTTGGCCTGCACGATGCGCTGCTGGCCTTCGCAGGCCTCGGTGACCCGGGTCAGATTGCGTTCGAAAAAATGCTTCTCGCGTCCCACCAGTTCATCCAGGCTTTCCAGCGCCCGGGTGAAGCTGCTGTTATCGTCGGTATTGTCCTCGAGCAGGCTGGCGATGGTGTCGATGATGATCGGTCGGTTCTGGTTGATATTGATGCTGCGCTTGTCCGACAGCAGGGCCAGATAGTTGACCGCCTGGCGGGCCGGGTGGAAGTCCGCGGAAAACAGCGTGGGATCCTTGAGCATCACCTTGAGGATGGGCACTTCAAGCTTGCGCAGTTCGTGGCGCAGGTCTTCCAGTACGCGCTCGTTCTGGACGATGTTGTCGAACAGACCTTCGACCATGTCTGCCGAATCGCATTCGTGGGTACTGATCTTGCTGTCAACGCCGCCGACCTGGACCAGGTGTTGTTTCAGCGCGCCGGGGGCGTCCAGGCGTGCAAGCCCGCGCAGCACGTTACCCTGGAGCTGATTGAGTGCATCAAGGACTTCAAGCGGTGGCGGCGATTGCGCGGTCAGGTCTTCCAGCTCGGGGCGACTGGTGCCGGGTGGGCTGGCCGAGAGGTGTCGCTGCATCGACCAGAGCCTGGAGGCGGCGGTGAATGCGGCCTTGATCCGGCCGACCGGGCTGCTGGACGAATGAGAGCCGCCGATTCCGTTGAGGCCCGCTCCCGATCCTGCCCCCGATCCGGGAACCGGGTCATGGGTTTCGTCTGCTTTGCCACTGACCTTGGCAGGAGCGCTCGACGTTGCCGGCTGTACTGTGCCGGCAGTCGGCGCGGCAGTCGGCGCCGCCGGCTTTTCCGTGTCGCGCTCGGGTCGCGATGGATGCGCGGTCTGGCTGGCCAGGTAGCGGCTGACGTTGAGGTCGGGCAGGATGCCGGCATCGACCAGCAGCTTGTTCAGGGTGGTGTAGACATCCTCGAGATCGAGCAGAACCGCCTCGTGGAATATCTGGAAGATCAGCCGCAGCGACTGGTTGGCCAGGTGCATATGGCGAATCGCGTCAGCCAGGGCCAGCCCCAGGGCGGAGGGCGAGTAGGGGTTGCTGATCTCTGGCACCTGCACACTGGAAAACGCAGCGTCGAGTCGCAACTGCAGTTCCAGCAACTGGGGCCGCAGATGCAATTCTGCCTTGGAGATCGAGACCCGTACGACAAGCCAGTCCTCGAACTCGTCCTTCTCGATCAGGGCGAGTGTGGTTCGGGTATGACCGCTGTCGCGATCGTGATCATCGCCAACGCTGCCCGGGGAAGGTCCGGTCAGGGATAGCGCTTCACCGGTGACCGTATCAACTACCTGCGCACAGATGGTGGCGGCCTGGATACGCAGCAGGGCGCGGGTGTCCAGCAGGGTCTGGCGGCCGTCGAGGGTCTTGCCGACGTCGGCCTCGTCCACGAGTACCGCGTCCAGCTGCTTGAAGAATCGCGGCATGCGCAGGTCAAGGAAACTACGGATGACCTGGTTGGTGGCACCTATAAGCCCGGCTTGCTGGGCATGGGTCAGCGGGCGCTGTCCGGGCGTTGGCCGCCAGTGGGCAGTTTCATGCTGGGCGGCCTGCTGCAATACCTGCAACTGGGGCGGGTTTTCCTGCTGGAAACGCAGGCCTATGCCATTGGCCGAGACATGGACGATAGTGACCGGAATACTGACGCGATCGGTGGGCCTGCCGACCAGCACGGCGGCCTGGATGTAGGCCTGCTTGCCGAGGACGGCTTCGAGCTGGCGCGAGCGACGGGCGTCATTCAGCGTAAGTAGCATGCCACCCTTGCTGAAGTCCTTTATGCAGCAGCCAAAGTCCTCGATCCCGTTGACGCGAAAGACCGCGTCGATCGAAACATTCTGGCGAGCGTGACGCCTTTTATCCACAACTGCACCCTGATCACAACCGCGAAAAAATTCCCTTGTCGGGCAGTTTAGCTCTGTTGGCGAGGAAAATCAGTGAATCTGCTTACCCGTGACCTAAATTCACACCATCGGGTGACCCGTTCGGACCCCCATTGTTACAACACCGTGGCAATCGGTTCAATGGTGTTCCCGGGTAGCAAGGAAACGAATGTCCGGCCAGCGTTCCTCGGTCAGGCTGAGGTTGACCCGGGTAGGGGCCAGATATGTCAGGTGACCGCCACCATCAATCGCCAGATTCTCCATCGCCTTGTTGCTGAACTCCTCGAGCTTCTTCTTGTTGTCTGACTCTATCCAGCGGGCCGACCAGACATTGACCGGCTCGTAGATACACTCCACTTTGTACTCTTCTTTCAGACGGCTGGCGACCACATCAAACTGCAGCACACCCACGGCGCCGAGAATGATGTCGTTGCTGCGCTCCGGGAAAAACACCTGGGTTGCGCCTTCCTCCGCCAGTTCCTGCAGACCCTGACGCAGCTGTTTGGACTTGAGCGGATCCTTCAGGCGTACCCGGCGGAACAGCTCCGGCGCAAAGTGTGGAATACCGGTGAAACCCAGGTTTTCGCCCTGGCTGAAGGTGTCGCCGATCTGGATGGTGCCGTGGTTGTGCAGGCCGATGATATCCCCGGCCCAGGCTTCTTCCAGGTGTTCGCGTTCGGCGGCAAAGAAGGTCAGTGCATCAGGTACCCGCAGTTCCTTGCCGGTGCGCACGTGGTGCAGTTTCATGCCCTTTTCGTACTGGCCGGAGCAAATCCGCATGAACGCGATGCGGTCCCGGTGCTTGGGGTCCATGTTTGCCTGGATCTTGAACACGAAACCGGTAAAGGCATCTTCCACTGGGGCCACGGTACGTTCGTTGGCTGGTCGCGGCAGGGGCGCGGGCGCCCAGTCGACAATCGCGTCGAGTACCTGGTCGACGCCAAAATTACCCAGTGCGGTACCGAAGAACACCGGCGTCATGGTGCCGTCGAGAAAGGCCTGCTGGTCGAACCCGTGGCAGGCACCCTGGACCAGCTCCAGCTCCTCGACGAAGCTGTCGTACAGGTCGTCCAGATGCTCGCGGGCTTCGTCCGAATCCAGCTTGCTGATGATCCGGCTTACCGTGCGCTCGTGACCGTGGCCGGTCTGGTAGACAATGATCTTGTCCTCGGCCAGATGATAGACCCCCTTGAAGTCCCGGTAGCAACCGATCGGCCAGGTAATGGGAGCGGCCTTGATGTTCAGTACCGCCTCGATCTCGTCGAGCAGCTCGATCGGATCGCGGATGTCGCGGTCGAGCTTGTTGACGAAGCTGACAATCGGCGTGTCGCGCAGACGGCACACGTCCATCAGGGCAATCGTCCGAGGCTCGACCCCCTTGCCGCCATCGAGCACCATCAGGGCGGAGTCGACCGCAGTCAGCGTGCGGTAGGTGTCCTCGGAAAAGTCTTCGTGACCGGGTGTGTCCAGCAGGTTGATCATGCATTCGCGGTAGGGGAACTGCATCACCGAGGTGCTGACCGAAATGCCCCGCTGCTTTTCCATCGCCATCCAGTCGGAAGTGGCGTGCCGGTCCGACTTGCGCGCCTTGACCGTGCCCGCCACGTTGATTGCCTGCCCCATCAGCAGCAGACGCTCGGTAATGGTGGTCTTGCCCGCGTCGGGGTGCGAGATAATGGCGAAAGTGCGGCGTTTGGCGACTTCGGCGGCGTTGTTGCTCATTGAGACCCTTGCTGAGTAGCTGGCATATAGGAAGTAACCTCCGATTATACCCCATAAGACCCCTCGACCTCATGCCCTGAGGGCACGCGGCCAGAGATCGCGCCTGGCCCTGCTGCGCCCATGCTGTGCAGCGCGTGCATGGCGTGCACCTGTCCAAGGCATGCTGTCGCGGAACGGTCATGTGTCTGCAAAAAATACGTAACAGAAACAGCGCGCTGAAATAGTTGGTACAGCTATTGCTGGAAGCTCGGACGGGGCAACCCGGACCGCACGGCGGTCCGGCCCGCATACGATTGACTGGGCAAAGGCGTCCACCGGTATATCCATCCTGATGGCTATATCTGTGGACGTTTTTTTTTGCGCGTTATTTACCCTTGGAGAAGCCGGAATGAAAAACACGATTTTGGGCAACACAGGCAGGGATGCACAGAGGCTGTCGGGAACAAGCCGCTGGGTGAAGGTGGCGGTTGCCTCAACGCTGCTTGCAGGCTGCGGCGCGGCCAGTGCGCAGAGCGGGTCGCTGGGCGAGGCCATTGCGTCGGGCAAGGCGGGACTGGAGCTGCGTTACCGCTACGAGCGGGTGGAGCAGGACAATCCGAGCAGCGACGCCAACGCCTCGACCCTGCGCACGCGGCTGAACTACGCCACCGGCAGCTTTGCCGGTCTTGCCGCTTTCGTCGAGTTCGATGACGTGCGCGTGATCGGTTCGGAGCGTTACAACAACGCTACACAGCTGCCCAGCGCGCAGACGCAGTATTCCGTGGTTGCCGATCCGGACGGCACCGAAGTCAATCAGCTGTACCTGAGCTACGCAGGCTGGACCGACACACTGTTCAGACTCGGCCGCCAACGTATCATCTACGACAACGCCCGGTTCATCGGTAATGTCGGCTGGCGGCAGAACGAACAGACCTACGATGCATTCAGCCTGGTCAATACCGCGCTGACCGATACCCAGCTGAGCTACGCCTATATCGACGAGGTCAATCGCATTTTCGGTGACGATTCACCGGTCGGTGAATTCGACATGCGCTCGCACCTGTTGAATCTGGGATACAGCGGCTGGGACCTGGGCAAGCTGAGCGTCTACGGATACTTCCTCGAGTTCGTCGATGCCCCGGCCGCTTCCAGTCGAACCCTTGGCGCACGTTTTGCCGGGGAGTCTGCGTTCGGTTCGGATGCCCGCCTGCTTTACGCACTCGAATACGCCACCCAGGATGATTACAAGGACGGCGCTTCGACCATCGATGCCGACTATTACCTGCTGGAGCTGGGCGCAGCCGCAGGAGGCATCTCCGGCCGGTTGGGACACGAGGTGCTCGGTGTAGGCGACAGCGCCTTCACTACGCCGCTGGCCACAGCCCACGCGTTCAACGGCTGGGCGGATGTGTTTCTCGCGACGCCGGCAGACGGACTCAGGGATACCTACCTGAAGCTGGCGGGCAGCCTGGCCGGCACCGGCCTGGCGGCGGCCTACCATGATTTCTCGGCTGACCGGGGCAGTGCGCAATACGGTTCCGAGATCAACCTTCAGGCCACACGCAGTTTTGGCCGGGTCAACATGCTGGCCAAGTACGCACGCTACAGCGCGGACGAGTTCGCGGTGGATACCAGCAAGGTCTGGCTCATGGCCCAGGTAGCCTTCTGAAAACGACCGTTCACCGGCCGGTGCAATGCGCTGCGGCATGCAGCAACGGATTCAGGCCGGGCAGGGTGACCTGCCCGGTTTCCTGGCCACAGTCTCGGCGATAAAGGCATCCAGGGCCCGGGTGTCGATCTGCGCCAGGTGCAGGCCCAACTTGGTGCGCCGCCACAGAATATCCTCGACCGTCAGGGCCCACTCCTGGGCGACCAGGAACATCACTTCGCGGGCATACAGCCCCTTGCCGAAATGCGCGCCCAGATCCCCCAGACTATGGCAGTCGCTCAGCCATTCCAGACTCAGAGTGCCATAGGTGCGCACCCAGCGCTGGCGTAGCTGCGCCGGCAACCAGGGGAACCGGCTGGCCAGCTCGGCATTGAGCTGCTGGTGATCACCGAAATCACCGCCCGGTAATGGCGCATGTCGTGTCCAGGCCGGGCCGGCAGCAGGGAAGAAAGGCACCAGGCTGTCGACAGCCGCCTCTGCCAGCTTGCGATAGGTGGTGATCTTGCCGCCGAATACCGACAGCAGCGGAGCACTGCCCGCCTTTGCGTCCAGCTCGAAACTGTAGTCGCGCGAAGCCTTCTGGGCGGTGGCTGATTCATCCTCCATCAATGGCCGTACACCGGAGAAGCTCCAGACGATGTCCTCGGCGTTCAGCGGCTGGCGAAAATGGTCCCTGATCACCTCGAGTAGGTAGGCTGTTTCCTCGGTCGAGATGCTGACCGCCGCAGGATCGCCCTGGTAATCAACGTCGGTGGTGCCGATCAGGGAGAAGTCGTCTTCATAGGGAATGACGAACACGATGCGTCCGTCGCGGTTCTGCAGGATATAGGCATGATCACCAATGTCCATGCGCGGCACCACGAGATGGCTGCCCTTGACCATGCGGATCTGCTTCGGAGCCTGGCGTTGCAGCGCCTCGGTGAACAGGCGGCTGACCCAGGGCCCGGCAGCGTTCACCAGGGCTTTGCAGCGATGCACGCTGGTCTCGCCGGTCAGATCGTCGTGCAGGGTGATGTGCCAGAGGTCTGCGCTACGCTCTGCGTGCACGCAGCGGCTGCGAGTACGCACCTGGGCCCCGTGGTTGCGGGCGGCCATCGCGCAGAGCACCACCAGGCGTGCATCGTCCACCCAGCCATCGGAGTACTCGAAGCCCCGCTGTATGGTGGGCACCAGCGGGCCGTCCGGGCTGAAACGCACGCCCCGCGATGCCGGCAGTATTTCCCGTCGGGCCAGATGATCGTAAAGGAACAGGCCGATACGAATCATCCAGGCCGGCCGCAGGTGTGGGCGGTGGGGCAGATAGAAGCGCAGGGGCCACATGATGTGCGGTGCATTGCGTAGCAGCGCCTCGCGCTCGGCAAGGGCCTCGCGTACCAGGCGGAATTCGTAGAACTCGAGGTAGCGGAGCCCGCCGTGGATCAGCTTGCTGCTGCGTGAAGAGGTGGCTGATGCCAGATCCTCCGCCTCGCAGAGCAGTACCTTCAGACCCCGCCCGGCGGCGTCCATGGCGATGCCGCAGCCGTTCACGCCGCCGCCCACGACGATAACGTCATGAATGTTGTGGCTGGGCTGGTTTTCGGCCATGGACGTATCTCGTTCGTTGAAAAGTGTCCTGCAATAGTACACATCTATGCTCGTCAGGGTCAGGCCGGGACGAACCCTGGTTGCCGGCCTTTTGTTGCAGCGCGCTACTGCGCACGCAGGCAGTGCACTGACGCTGATAATGCACTGCAGCAACGCACTATCAGGTGGCCTGCTACCTCAGGTAAAAATATTTTCACTGCAAAATCATAGGGATGGAATTTGTGGCACGGCCATTGCTGCCTTTTCGACTACAGGCTGCGGCAACTGAAGCGCTTCCATTTTTCATACAGTATCGGGCAAGGGCGTCCACCGGCATGATCGTAGAAGATCATTGCCCGTGGACGCTTTTTTTTGTGCGTGTTTCAGCAGGGTGTGCCGCAGTGCGGCGCCTTGCAATGCCCGGACCCATTGATCATCAATCCGAGGAGATCGACCATGACTTCATCCACCCCCCACAGTGAGAACGTGCGGGCTGCCCCGGGCACCATGGGCAGGATTCGCAAGCTGTTTGCCAGCGCCGGTCTACTTGCCGGCCTGGGCCTGCTCTGTACCGGCACTGCCCAGGCGCAGGGCGCGCTGGAAAAGGAAGACCTGAAGTTTGGATTCATCAAGCTCACCGACATGGCGCCCTTGGCCATCGCCTATGAAAAGGGCTACTTCGAGGACGAGGGTCTCTATGTGACGCTGGAAGCCCAGGCCAACTGGAAGGTTCTGCTGGATCGGGTCATCGATGGTGAGCTCGACGGGGCCCACATGCTGGCCGGGCAGCCCCTGGGCGCAACCATCGGCTTCGGCACCGAGGCGCACATCGTGACGGCCTTTTCGATGGACCTCAACGGCAATGCGATCACCGTGTCCAATGATGTCTGGGAAAAGATGAAGCCGCACATCGCGCACGAGAACGGCAAGCCGGTGCATCCGATCACCGCCGATGCGCTCAAGCCCGTGGTGACCGAATATCGCAATCAGGGTACGCCATTCAAGATGGGCATGGTGTTTCCCGTGTCCACCCACAATTACGAGCTGCGCTACTGGCTTGCGGCCGCCGGGCTGCATCCTGGCTATTACGCCCCGCACAAGGGTGACAGTTCAGGCCAGATCAATGCCGATGTCCTGCTTTCGGTAACACCGCCGCCACAGATGCCGGCGACCCTGGAAGCCGGCACCATTCATGGCTACTGCGTGGGTGAGCCGTGGAACCAGCAGGCTGTTGCCATGGGAATCGGTGTGCCGGTGGTGACCAACTATCAGATCTGGAAAAACAACCCGGAGAAGGTATTCGGCGTCAGCAACGACTGGGCAGAGCAGTATCCCAACACCCATATCGCGGTGGTCAAGGCGCTGATTCGGGCTGCCAAGTGGCTGGACGAAAACGATAACGCCAACCGCGAGGAAGCCGTGGAGATCCTTTCACGTTCCTATTATGTCGGGGCTGACAAGGAGGTGATCGCCAACTCCATGACCGGTACCTTCGAGTACGAGAAGGGCGACAAGCGCGAGGTGCCGGATTTCAATGTGTTCTTCCGTCATCATGCGACCTATCCGTTCTACTCCGATGCGATCTGGTTCCTGACGCAGATGCGCCGCTGGGGGCAGATCCCCGAGGGCAAGCCTGACAGCTGGTATCTCGACACCGCCAGGAAGGTCTATCGCCCGGATATCTATGCCCAGGCTGCCAAGGCGCTGATTGCCGAAGGCAAGATGCCGGCCTCCGACTTTCCCGACTTCGCTAGCGAAGATGGCATGCGCGACACCCCCAGCGAGTTCATAGACGGCATCCCCTTCGACGGGAACAAGCCCAATGCCTATCTCGAGAGCCTGCAGATGGGTCTCAAGGGCAACGAAACCATCTAGTCATACACACCAGGCTTACAGGCAGGTTCAGCATGAGCAGAATCATTCACTACATGGAAATGACCGGTTTCACCTGGCTGGTGCCGGTCGTCCGTCTGGCCAAGGGCGAGAACCGGCGCGAGCAGATGGTCGACCTGTTCAACCTGGTCGGGCTGCCGTTGATCGCCATCGGTCTCTTTCTCCTGCTCTGGGCCGGCGCCGCTTCCCAGGTCAAGACCAGCCTGGGCGAGCTGCCCGGTCCGGTGCAGGTCTGGGAGCAGGCCGGCAATCTCTACGATGATCACCTGCGCGAACGGGAGCGCGGCGAGGCCTTTCTCGAGCGTCAGAGAGTGCGCAACGAGGAGCGCCTTGCTGCCGACCCCCAGGCCGAGGTGCGCTGGCGTGAATATACCGGCAAGGCGACCTTCTTCGACCAGATCCTGACCAGTCTGAAAACGGTGTTTGCCGGCTTCATTATCGCCAGCCTGATTGCGATACCGATCGGCGTGGCCTGCGGCCTGAGTCAGAAGCTGTATCACGCCATCAGCCCGCTGGTGCAGATACTCAAGCCGGTCTCGCCCCTGGCCTGGCTGCCGATTGTCACCATGGTGGTGAGTGCGGTGTATGTGTCGGATGACCCGTTTTTCCAGAAATCCTTCATTACCTCCGCGATCACCGTGACCCTGTGTTCGCTCTGGCCAACGCTGATCAATACGGCGGTCGCTGTGGGGTCGATTGACCGGGACTGGATCAACGTCGGGCGGGTCATCCGCCTGCCGCTATCGGCGCAGGTATTCAAGATTGCCATTCCGGCAGCGTTGCCGATGATTTTCACCGGTCTGCGGATATCCCTGGGCATTGGCTGGATGGTGTTGATCGCGGCAGAAATGCTGGCGCAGAATCCGGGTCTGGGCAAGTTCATCTGGGACGAGTTCCAGAATGGCAGTTCCGATTCCCTGGGCCGCATCATGGTTGCCGTACTGACAATCGGTTTTATCGGCTTTCTGCTCGACTGGCTGATGGTCACCCTGCAGAAATGCCTCTCCCACGACAAACAGGCCGGTCAGTGAGCCGCTACCAGACCCAGAAGGTGATTCCCATGTCAGTCATTCAGATGATTCGAGATCTTGGTCCCAGCGAGGCTGTCGAGCCGGTAGCCGCGCCGACCGAGCGCAGCCAGCCGAGTTTTCTCGAGCTGAGCGGAGTATCCATCGACTTCCCGACCCGTGGTGGCGTCTTTCGCGCCCTGGATAACGTCAACCTGAAGATAGCCAAGGGCGAGTTCGTATCCGTTATCGGTCACTCGGGCTGCGGCAAGTCCACGGTGCTCAATATCGTGGCCGGCCTCAGCCAGGCAACCGAGGGTGGCGCCATACTGCAGGGCAGGGAGGTCAATCAGCCCGGGCCCGACCGTGCGGTGGTCTTTCAGAATCATGCCCTGCTGCCCTGGCTGACCTGCTACCAGAACATCGAGCTGGCGGTGAAGGAGATCTTCCGTGGGCGCAAGAGCCGCAAGGAAATGCGCGAGTGGATAGAGCACAACCTGCGCCTGGTGCACATGGATCACGCCATGCACAAATACCCGTCGGAAATCTCCGGTGGCATGAAGCAGCGGATCGGCATCGCACGCGCGCTCGCCATGGAGCCGACCCTGCTACTGATGGACGAACCCTTCGGCGCACTGGATGCCCTGACCCGCGCCCACTTGCAGGATTCGGTGATGGCCATACAGGCCGAGCTGAAGAATACCGTGCTCATGGTGACCCACGACGTCGATGAAGCGGTGCTGCTGTCGGACAAGATCGTGATGATGACCAATGGCCCGGCCGCACGCATCGGCGAGGTGCTTGATATCCAGCTCGAACGCCCCCGCGAGCGTCTCGACCTGGCGGGGGACGCACGCTATAACCAGTACCGGGCCGAGGTGCTGCGTTTTCTCTACGAGCGCCAGCGTCGGCCCGAGGAGTCCTGAGGGCTCATGCGCCGGGGCTGACCGCCGCGGCCTCGCCGATGTGCAGATGTTCGAGCAGAACCGGCAGGCCGTGCACATGGCCCTGGGCGTAATCGACCCCGATACCGGTCACCACTGCGAGTATTTCCGCGTTGGTGACATATTCGGCCACTACCTGCTTGTGCAGGTAGTGGCCCATCTCGGTGATGGAGCGTACCAGGGCGAAGTCGACATCGCTGGTGGTGATTTCGCGGATGAAAGTGCCATCGATCTTGATGAAATCCACGGGTAGCCGCTTGAGATAGGAGTAGGAGGACTGCCCGACGCCGAAATCGTCCAGGGAAAAGCGACAGCCGATACTGCGCATTTCGGCGATGAAGTCTGCCGCGTCCTCCAGGTTGGCCACCGCCGTGGTTTCGGTGATCTCGAAGATCAGCTTGTCGCGCGGCACCTGGTAACGCACCAACGCTTCAAAGATGAAGTCCAGGAAGGTCTCGTCGTTCATCGAGTGGCCGGACAGGTTGATCGAGAATCCCCCCGTCAGCTTGAGCTGATCAGGGTGCTGCATCATCCAGCGCAGCACCGTCTCGATCACCCAGCGGTCTACCGAGCCCATGCGGTTGTAGTCCTCGGCGGCCTTGATGAAACCCGCCGGTGGCATGTGTTCGCCCTGTTCGTCGATAACGGTCAGCAGGACCTCGTAGTGGGGCAGCCCGAGGCCGTCGTCGTTGCCCAGTGGAGCGATCATCTGGCAGCGCAGCTTGAGGTTGTCCTCATCCAGCGCGCGGTTGATCCGCGTGACCCAGGTCATGACCTCATCAAGCTCTTCCAGGCGTCCGTCCCCCGGGCGGACGACCTGAATATCCTTGGCGCCGGCCCGCTTGGACAGCTCCGAGGCTGATTCAACCGTGCGCAGCAGCTCCATGACCTTCTGATTGCGCTGATCGAAGCCGAGCATCGCAATGGCCGCGTGAATCACGAAGCTGTGACCGTTCTCGACAAAGCGATTGTCCTCGATGGCCGACTTGATCTCGACGGCAAGCCGGTATCCCAGGCTGTCTGCCGGCAGCGGCAGCAGCAGAGCGAACTGATCGGCACCCACCCGTCCGATGCTTGTCTGCGACCCGGGGGCGGCGTCGTCAGGGGCCTGCACGCCGGTCTCAGCCACGGCTTTCAGACGTTCCGACAGCTCGCGCAGGTATCGATCCCCCGCTTCGTAACCACAGGTATTGTTGATGACCTTGAACTGCTGGATGTCGATAAAGATCAGGGTATAGGACAGATGCTGCTCGCGGGCCCGGGCCACGCTCTGGGTCAGGCAGCGGGAAAACTCCTTGCGGGTCAGCAGCCCGGTCAGCTGGTCGTGGGAGGAGTCGAATGCCAGCTGGTCGTACATTTTCTGGATCAGGGCGTCCAGACCCTCGTCCACGGCGGGCAGCGCCCCTTCGCCAAGTGGATCAAGACGCCCGTCGCGCAGCCGCGTGGCGACTTCATCCAGGGGCAGCTCCATACTGCTGGTGCCCTGGCGGTTGACGAACATGAACTGGCTGGCATCGTCGGCCATCCAGAGGAGCTGCACGCGTTTGACGCTGTGGTCGTCCCCGGCAGATTCGAACCATTGCCCCGGCTCCAGGGACCGTGCGCGCTTGAGCCAGCGCAGGTGGTTCGGGCTGATATCGGTCTGGGTCGCCAGCCGGAGCTCCAGGGTCGCTTCGTCCAGTTCGGCGCCGGTGTAGTGCGCCATGGGCGTGTTATCGGTGATGCCCTGTAGCAACAGCGCGCGGGTCGCGGCGATCAGGCTGTCGCGCGATTGCGAGCCCTGGGAGACGCGCGCCAGGCCTGCGGCGAGCTGCCCTATCAGGGCCTCGGCCGTACCGGCCAGCTCGCCGGTGGCGCTCCTGGCCGACTCCGCGTGCTCCAGGAGATTGCGCAGCACGGCGAGCGATGTGTTGAATTCGGCACTCTCGAAACCGTGGCGCAGGCACGTCAGCCGCAACAGCTCGCGCCAGCCCTGTTCGACAATATCGACAATGACCTTGGGCACGGAGCGGTCCAGCATCTGGGTCAGTTCCCGTTCGACCTGCCGGGTAGCCTGAACCAGACGCTGCTGACCGTCACACTTCTCGCGGATGCGCTGGCGGTTGCGATCGGTAATCCGCTGCTCGCGCAGGACCATATTTTCCAGAGTCGGCAGGGCTGCCACAAAGCCCGCAATATCGTCCTCGTGACTGAGGATGTCATGGATGCTCTGGCGAATGGCCTGACGGTTGGCGTTCAGATTGATGCTGTCGGGATCCATCAGCATGGCCAGATGGTTCATGGACTGGCGCGCCGGATGTCCCGGTGCGTTGAACAGTTCCGGGTCGGTCAGCAGGATACGCAGCAGTGGCACTTTCAGGCTGTGCAGGTCAGCCTGAAGGTCGTCACTGACCCGGTCACTCTGGGCCAGACTCTGGAACAGGCCCTCGATCATCGTCACCGCATCCTGCTCGCGCTCGTTGAGGCTCAACGGAGCGGGGCTGGCTGCCACCAGTTGCTGGGTGACCGGGGTGACCTGCTCCTGCGCTGACGCCCCGGCCAGTTGCGCCTTGAGCAGGCCCAGCGCCTGCAATGTGGCGGCCGAAACCTGGGGCTCAGCGCTGGGTGCGGCGTCCATGTTCGGCGCCGGTGACTCGGTATTGACCTGCCGTTGCAGCGTGCGCAGGTGACTGACGGTCTGGTAGGCGCTGGCGACCGGCGCAACGGGCGGCGCGGCCGTGACTGCGGCGGTATCAGCCAGCGGCTGGGCGGCCGTTGGTCCAGGCGTGGGCGTTGGGCGGTCGGCGCTGGCGGCAGCAGACCGTGCCTGGTTGACCAGATGCTGGTGCACATCCAGATCTGGCAGCACCCTGGCCGCTGCAAACAGCTGATTCAGGGCGTGATAGACGTCCGGTAGCCTGTCGAGTACCGCGGTTTGCAGAACGCGGAAGACGACCTCCAAAACCGGATTCTTCAGGCCCAGGGGGCGTATCACTTCGAACAGGGTATGGCACAGCGCGGCGGGGGAAAACGGATTGAACAGCCGCCCTCCGGACTTGCCGGCAAAGGCCGTGTCCAGGCGAAGTTGCAGCTCGATCATGGGCTCGCGTACACGGGAGTCGGCTCTGGATACGGCAACGCGCACTACCAGCCAGTCCTCGAAATCTTCCTTCTCGACCAGTTCCAGTGTGCTGCTCGCCGCAGGTTCGCGGGCGATCTGCTGGTTGGCAGCGGGCGTTCCCGATAGCACCTCCATGGTAGCTTCACTGATGCGGCTGACTACGGCGGCCAGCACCCGTTGGCGTTGCTTGCGCAGCAGGGCAACGGCGTCAAGAAAGTGTTGCTGGGCCGCCTGGGTTTTCTGGCGCTCTGCTTCGATCATCAGCGCGGTGTCCAGCTGGCCGAAGTAGTCCAGGAGCTGGTCCTGAAGGAAGGGACGAAATGTGGAGTCCGCCGCCTTGAGCAAGCGTTCCTTGTGGGCCGGATCGAGAATTTCGACAAAGCCGGCGAGGCTCTGACGGTTGCCCTGGACTTCCCGCTCAGCCAGTTCTGCAGCTTGTTGCAGGGCGCGGTAGTGATCACTGCTGGCGCGGAGAAGACGCAGGCCGGCGCCCTGATCGGTGACCCGCGCCAGCTCCACGCTGATGGTGATAACGCCGCTGGGCAGGTTCAGCAACAGTCTGCCGGCCGGCGTTTCTCCGGGGGCGTGACGGCGAAGTCTGTTCAGTACGTCCTCGCCCAGGCTGGCGAGCACGCCGGTCTGACTGAAATCACGCACCACACAGGGGTATTGATCGGCGGCGATCTGCAGATCGGCATTAAATCTGGAGGCCTTTCTTGGCCAGCTTCTCTTTTCCATGACGGCACCCTGGGAGGGAACTATAGAGACGAGGTCGACTCAATGTTCAGCAGGGTATATAGCCCGGCTGTAATGTTCACCTAGTATTTTCGAGCTGTATTGCAGTAGTTGTTTTTTTGACATCGCTGTTGCGATACTCTTCACAGGTGTTAATATTTTGGCATGGTAGCAGTTAGCTATCCGTCACAGCAGGACGGATTCAGCTTTTTATCGTACGCTTGACTGTGTCAGCGCCAACTCAAGGGATGTGAATGGTCGATTGTAAGTTTCGCCAACGGATAGTGAGGCTCGCGAAGTCCGCCAGTTTGCTGCTCAGCCTTGTGCTGCCGGTATCTGTGCAGGCCGAGACGAAGACACCGCAGACCGAAACGCCTCGGCCTGCCAGCGTTGCATTCTGGTATGCAGCTCAGCCGCCACTCTCCGAATTGGCCCAATTCGACTGGGTCGTGGTCGAGCCGATCCACATGACGCCGGCGCAGGTCGAGTTTCTCTCCGGACAGGGGGCTCAACCCTTTGCCTATCTCTCCGTTGGTGAGCTGGACGACTATCAGGCCCGTTTGAACCCGTCCCTGCTGGATCTGGCCGCCGGCGAAACCCGTAACACCAGCTGGAACAGCCGGGTCATGGACCTCACCAGCGAGGGCTGGAAGGCTCATCTGCTGGATCGCGCCGCCGACTATGCCCGTCAGGGCTACCGTGGGCTGTTTCTTGACACCATGGACAGCTTCACCCTGTTGCCCGAGGACCAGCGCGCGGCCCAGCGCGATGCCCTGGTGGGGATTCTCGCTGAACTTGATCAACGCCACCCGGAACTCAAGCTGTTCCTCAATCGCGGTTTTGAAGTGCATGGAGATCTGGCTGCAGGTGTAGTCGACGCCGTGGCAGTGGAGTCGATCCATGCCGGTTGGGATGCTGCGCGCCAGGTGTACCGGCCGGTACCCCAGGCCGACCGCGACTGGCTCGCCGGTCAGTTGCAGCCATTGCGGGACAAGCACATCCCTATCGTGGCCATCGAATATCTTCCCCTGGACCGCCGGGCCGAGGCCCGTGAGCTGGCAGCTCGACTGACGGACGAGGGTTTTCTGCCTTATATCAGTACCCCGGGCCTGGACACGATGGGCATCGGCGTTATCGAGGTCCAGCCGCGGCGCATAGCCGTGCTTTACGACCCGCGGGAAGGATCGCTGTCGCGCACGGGCGGGTTCAGGTCGCTGGGCGGATTGCTGGAATACATGGGCTACCGCGTGGACTATCTGCCCGTCGACAGTTCCCTGCCGGACTCGGCGATGGGCGGGCTGTACGCGGGCGCGATCATCTGGATGACCTCTGGCGCGCCGGAGCAGGCCGGCAAGTTCAACAGCTGGATCAATGATCGGCTCGACGAGAACATTCCGCTGGCGTTCTTCCAGGGGCTGCCTGTGGATGACGCGGCGATTCTCAGCCGTCTGGGTCTGCAGCGCAATGGCAATCAACCCATAACCGGTGTCAGGGTGGTCAGCCACGACGCCGAGCTGTTGGGGAGCTTCGAGGCGCCCCTGGTGGCCCGGACCCGTGGGCTGCTGTCGCTCGGGACCCAGCGCGGAGCGGGCACGCCGGCACTGGTGCTCGCCGATGAGGCCGGCCGGGAACATACGCCGGTGGTGATTGGCGACTGGGGTGGGATCGCCCTGGCTCCCTATGTGTTCGAAGGCGAGGACGACACCCGCCGCTGGATAGTCGATCCGTTCGCGTTTTTGCAGCAGGCTCTTCAGCTGGCGCCCCTGCCTGCGCCTGATGTGACCACCGAAAATGGTCGTCGTATTGCCACGGTGCATATCGACGGCGATGGCTTCCCGTCCCGTGCCGAGGTCCCCGGCACGCCGTATGCCGGCGTTACTGTGCTGAATCAGTTCATCAAGCCGTATCCGCTGCTGACCTCTGTTTCCTTCATTGAGGGCGAGCTGGGGCCCAAGGGCATGTATCCCTACCTGGCCCGCGAACTGGAACCGATCGCCAGGCGCATTCTGGCGCACCGGCGGGTCGAGCCGGCGACTCACACCTTCAGCCATCCCTATTTCTGGCAGGCGGAGCGCGAGAGTCAGCGGGAGGACTTCCAGGCCAACTACGGCCTCATGATGCCCATTCCGGGATATGAAAAAATCGATTTCGAGCGGGAAGTCATAGGCTCGCGCGATTACGTGCAGGAGCGTCTCGCCCCTGCCGACAAGCCGGTGAAAATGATTTTCTGGAGTGGCGATGCGGTACCCGATGCGGCAACCGTCAAGCTGGCTTACGATGCGGGCCTGCTCAACGTCAACGGCGGCGAGACCCGCCTGACCCGGTCTGACCCCTCGCTCACCGGTCTGTATCCGTTGCTGCGTCCCACCGCGGGCGGTCTGCATGTATACGCACCGATCATCAACGAGAACGTCTATACCAACCTCTGGCAGGGGCCCTACTACGGCTTCCGTGACGTGATCGACACCTTCGAACTCACAGACTCGCCGCGGCGGATGCGTGGTCTGCATCTGTACTACCACTTCTATTCCGGAACCAAGCCTGCCGCGATCAAGGTCATGGGCGATATCTACCGCCACATGCTGGATCAGGGGCCGATATCCCTGTGGATGAGTGACTACCTGCAGCGTGCGCACGGCCTGCATACCGCATCGTTGGCCCGTTCCGCCGACGGCGCCTGGCATATCAGTGCCCTGCAGGGTCTGCGTACGGTACGTCTGGATCCTGCCATGGGCTGGCCGGACCTGCAGGCGTCGCGGGGGGTCGCCGGGGTGATTGACTTGCCCCAGGGGCGTTATGTTCATCTGAGTGACAATCGTGCCGTGCTGGCGCTGCAGGCCGAGCGCGACAGCACTCCAGCGCTGGAACAGGCCAACGTGCCGCTCACCGCCTGGCGCTATCTGGATGCCCGCCGGGTCGAACTGTCCCTTGCCGGTGAATTCCCCATTGCCTTCTCTGTCCGCGCTCCGTCCCCCTGCCGCCTTGAGACCGGAGGGCAGACAGTCCGCGGCCGAGCGGCAAACGGAGTCTGGCATTTTTCCCTTTCGACTAAACAGGTGAGTGATGCGCAACTCGTCTGCGAGTAAATCCGTTCGGCTGGTCAGCCCCTGGACCCTCGCTTTTTCCGCTGTGGCCATCGGCGGCGTCCTGGTGTTGACCTACAACAGCGAGGACGTCTTCCTCCCTGATGAACAGGAACGAGCCGATGACGTCTCGGCCAGTTACGCCGAGGTGCTGCTGGCCTCGCGGCCGGAGGACGACGAGCTGCGGATCGATCTGGTCCAGTTGCTGGTCGATCTCGGACAGTACAGTCGCGCCCGTCGACATCTGCTGGGCTGGGTAGACCCGGATATCGTGCAGATGGAGTATTACCGGCTACAGATTGATGCGCTCAGCGCGTTGCATGGCGATGACCCCTCGCGTCTCGAGCCGGCCCGGGCCCAGTTGATGGCCTTCGACCATCGGCAGTTGCCCGTGGAGCAGGCCCGTACCTGGGCCGAGCTGGCTCTGCGCATGGAGATGCCCTGGCTGGCCGCAGATGTGTATCACTCGCTGGCCCTGCGGGTGCCGGAAGAACACCTGCCCAACCTCAAGCGCGCTGCGCGCTGGTATCTTGCCAGCGGTCAGTCAGGCAAGGCGGCCATGGTGTATCTGGATATCCTGGCGGCCAGCGAAGAAGTGGAAGATCGTCGCTATTACCTGCGCCGCGCCTATGATGCACTGTTGGCCGTGAGTGCCGGAGACCAGGCATCGCGCCTGCTGGTCAGGGAGCGTCATGAGCTGACCGATTCCGATGCCGATGCCGAATGGTTGCAGCAGGGCATGCAGATGGCCATCGGGAGCCAGCGCATGGACCTGGCGGCCATTCTGGTCGCGCGCTGGCGGGAACTGCAGCCCTACCGTGCCGAGCCCATTGACGCCCAGTTCCGCCTCGAACTGGCGGAAGGCAACCTGCGTGAGGCCTGGAAAACCGGCGACCTGCTGCTCGCCTTGCGCCCTGAAGACCCCGACCTGCTGCGTCAGATGGCCCAACTGGGTGAATGGCTGGGCAACAGCCGCAAGGCCCTGGACCACTGGGCCGCCTACCTCGAGCTGCGCGACGACCCACAGGCCCGCGAGCACGCTTGGCGTCTGGCTTTCCAGTTGTACGATTACGAGCGCGGTATAGCGCTGATGGAGCCCGCCGCACGCGACCGTCGCCTGTCCGATGAAAAGCTCGATGCGGTGGTGTTCGGCTACGACTCGCTGGGCGAGCCTGCGCGATCTGAAGCCTGGCTGCGCCAATACCTGCGTCGGTATCCAAGCCACCGTCTGGCCTGGGAACGGCTGGTGCAGAACCTCGAGAATACCCAGCAATTCGAAGCTCAGACCGCGGTCTGGGACCGCATGGCTCAGCGTTTCGATCTGAGCATCGCCGAGCGTATCCAATGGGCCAGTGCCTACTGGCGTATCTACCAGCCTGAACGGGCCTGGGACATTCTGGATATCGACAATAGCAACATTGATGACCCCGAATACTGGCGCACCGTTGCGGGGCTGGCCTGGGAGCTGGAGCGCGACGACGAACTGCGGATCGCCTACGAAAGCATGCTGGCGCAGGGCATCGCGCTGAACAGCGGCGAAGAGGGCGACCTGATCGAGTTCTATCGGCTCGAGCAGCCCCGCAAGGCGCTGGACATGCTGCTCAAGGGCTGGCGCGGGCGCGGCGACCCGGGATACCTGGTCCTGGCCCTCGAACTTTCTACCATGCTGGGCGATATCGATCTGCTGCGCCAGTTGCTGGACGAAGCGGACGAGCAGCCCTCCGTCGCACTGCATCCGCAGGTCATGCTGGCCAAGGCCTGGCTGGCAGAGCGTGACGAGGACCTGGACGAAGCGACCCGAATCTACCGTGCTGCCCTGGCACGCTATCCCGGCAATCCGCAGGTGCGCGAACGCCTGATGTGGTTCTTCATTGACCATCGGCGTACCGCTGATCTGCCGCTGATGATCCATCGCTGGCGCGGTTATGCCCGGCGCAACGGTAACCTGTGGCTGCCCTTCGCCGCAGCCAACCAGTTGCTCGGCCGCAACGAAGAAGCACTGGCCTGGTATCGCATGCACCTGCGCGCCAACCCCTACGACTGGCTGGCACGGGCTGCCTATGTCGACGGGCTGGAAGCGGCCGAACGCTTTGATCTGGCCCAGCGCCTGCGGCATCAGTTGGTCAAGGAATTCGACGCGCGGCCGGGTGATGCGCCGCGCATGGTCTTCGAGTCGCCGGAAGTGGCGCCCCAGCGCTATGCCGTATGGCTTCGCCTGCTGGCTGCCAGCCACTCGGGCCGGCGTTCCGAACGCCAGGCAATGCAGTGGCAGGACGGCTCGCCGGCGATGCTGCAGCTATGGTTCGACCGCATGCTGACCCAGCTGGACATTATCAACCAGCCTTCGCAAAAGGACGCCTGGCAGGCCTGGGGTCGCAGCCGCGGCCTGGATATCAATGCCTACCACACCATGCAGGAGGCGTTGCGCAACTATAACCGCGACATGCTCACCAAGCTTGTGGCCCAGGGCGAACTGGATCCGGCACAGAATGTCGAGGCGCTGGACCGTCTGGGTGAAGAAAGCCAGGCGCTGGGCCTCGCGCTGAGCAATCTGGGTGGCGGCAATGCAACGATCGTCGACGTACAGCTGCGTCGGCAAGCCGTCGATATCCAGTCGCGGATACCCCAGGGTGCTCGTATTGGCTGGCGCCGGGAAGATCTCGGTGGTGTCGAGCTGAGTGGCCCCCACGCGACAATAGCCGGCAATGTTGCCGACGACTGGTATGCCAGCCTCGACCTCGAGCGTATGGATTACAAGGCAGCGCAAATCGACAGTAGCGTGATCGGTAGCGAGGACAATGCGCGGGTCACCCTCAGCCGAAAGCTGGAGGACGGCCGCGTGACGTTCACCGTGGACAGCAGCACGCGCTCCGACGAGAGTCGGGTCGGGGCCGGCGTATCACGCAGCTGGCAGTTTGGCGGGCGCGATCAGCTGGAGGTCGGGCTGGGCTGGAATCAGGAGAACCTCGACAGTGGCTTCATGCGCACCGTCGGCACCCAGGACTCCATCCATGTGGCAGGGATCCACGGTTTCTCGGCGCGGGATCAGTTGTCGTGGTCTCTCGAACAGCGCGCCTACGGTACCCGTTACGGGCACAGCCTGGGCAGCGGTACCGCGTTCAATATCGAATTCAATTCGATCCAGCGGTTCGAAGGGCCCACCTGGGTCACCCGGGCGGGCATCGATTATCAGCGTAACAATCTGAGCGGTCGCCAGCTCGACGATCTGACCGTCGCCGATGGCGGGCCACTGGAGTTCGCCACCATCCAGGCGTCCGACCTGTTGCAGGAGGAGTACGGCCGGTTGTACGCCGGCTCCCAATGGCGACGGGGATTCCCCGGCGCGCTCAACCGTGGCCAGCCGGAGTATACCTGGCTGGTGGATGTGCAGGCAGGGTGGGACTGGGTTGACAGCCAGTTCACCTATGGTCTGAGCACCGGGATCGGTTCGCGGGTCCTTGGTGATGACGAGCTGGCGTTGACCTTTGGTTATCAGTCGGAGCCGCGAGGCGTCGACGCAGAGGCTGGCGGCATTGTGGAACTGACCTATAGCAAGAGATTCGGACGCTGACATGTTATTCAAACAGGAGAGATTCATCATGCAATCTAGAGCGGGCCTGGCCCTGATACTGGCACTCACCGTGCTGTCCGGCTGTAGCACCTTCACTGGCGAGAGCGGAGAGACACTGCCGCGCGATGCCCGCTGGGGGCTGGTGCCCCTGGTGAACTACTCGCAGACGCCGCAGGCGGGTGAGCGCAGCGAGCAGATACTGCTCAGCGTTCTCAGTCAGCGTGGCCTGCAGCCCTACGTGTACCCCAGGTCCGAGCAGGACGAAACCATGCTGTTTGATGACAGCGAGCGTCTGGCGGCCGGCATGGAATGGGCGCAGAGCCAGGGTTTCGATTATGTAATCAGTGGCAGCGTCGAGGAATGGCAGTACAAGAGCGGCCTGGACGGTGAACCTGCGGTTGGTATCAGTCTGCGCGTACTGGAGCCAGTGACTGGCCGCGTTATCTGGAGCAACAGTGGTGCCAGGGCTGGCTGGTCACGCGAGAGCCTGTCCGGAAGCGCGCAGAAAGTCCTGCGTGAGCTCACCGACGACCTACGGTTGGAATGATGTCGACTGAATCCCCGTACAAGGACTTTACCCTCGCGGCGCGTGCCAGTGAACTCGCCGCATGGGTTGAAACGGTCCTCCTAACCGCGCTGGCGATCGGTCTGGGCATCTACTTCGTGCCGGAAGACCCCTTGCAGGTGCATGAGTTCACCTGGCCCTTGCTGGCGCCGCTGCTGATCGGCCTGCGCTACGGGTTCGTCAAGGCGCTGGTCAGTGCCTGCCTGCTCGTGGCCGCGGTCCTGCTGCTGCGCGAGTCGGGCCTGGAGGCCTACGAGCGTATGCCCGGTGCCTGGATCATCGGCATGCTGGTGATCAGCATGGTGGTGGGCGAGTTCCGGGACCTGTGGGACCGCCGGTTGCAGCGATTGCAGATGGCCAATGAATATCGCCAGTATCGTCTGGACGAATTCACCCGGGCGCATCAGATTCTGCGCATTTCCCACGACCGCCTGGAACTGCGGGTTGCCGGCAGCGACCAGAGTCTGCGCAGCTCGCTGCTGATTCTGCGCGAGCGCCTGCGTGAGTTGAAGCCCCAGGGTGATCCCCTGGTGGCGATGGCGCAACCGATCATCTCCCTGCTTGGTCAGTACGGGTCCATTGGTATCGCCGGGCTGTATGCGGTCAGGGACGGGAAGATCGATTCGCGCGCGCTGGCCACCCTCGGTGACATGGACGTGCTTGATCCCGACGACCGCATGGTACGCCTGTGCCTCGAGAAGGGAGAGCTGATCAGCATCCGCGAGGAGTTTCTCGAGCGTGGTGATCAGGACGCCTTTTCCGCGCTGCAGGTCTGCGTACCCCTGGTCGATACCGAAGACAGCATTCTGGGTGTGCTGGCGATCCGGCAGATGCCGTTCTTCGTCTTCAACGATCGTACGCTCAGCCTGCTGGCTTTGTTGGCCGGCCATGTCGCGGATCTGCTGCGTAGCGACGCCACGGCGCTGCAATTGCATGATGCAGACGCCCAGAGCTTCTCGCAGCAACTGCGCCGTTCGCTGGTCGACGTGGAAGAGCACGACCTGGATGCCAGTCTGTGCATGTTCGAACTGACCGAACCCAACCCGGAGCTGCTGCGCCTGTTTGCCGACAGTCAGCGCGGTCTGGATCTGCAGATTCATCTGGTCAACGACCGCGGGCATGATTGCATTCTGGTACTCATGCCGCTGACCTCCACCGAAGGGTCCCGTGGTTACCTGACGCGCCTGCAGTATCAACTGGCCGAGCGCTTCGGTCAGGGCCGCACCCTGGATGATGTGGGTGTAAGGGTCATGTTCTTTGAAATGGACCCGACAGGCAGACGAGAAGGTTTGCGCAATTTCCTCTATCACGAGTGTGGGTTGAATGATCAACAAGTGGCTGTTTAGCGGCGCGCTGGGCTTCGAGTCCCTCAGTTGGTTCATGATCTTTCGTGAGCCGACCTTGCTCGAGGGTATGCTTTATGTGGTGCTTCCGCACGCGATTGCCTGCGCCATGCTGGCGATCGCGTTGTGGATGTTCCTGCCCACGCGCTACAAGTCACCGCTGCCCTGGGCGCCGCTGTTCCTGTTCAGTATTGCCTTTTTCATCCCGCTGCTGGGCATGGTCGGGGTCGTTTTGGCGGTGTTCCCGGCGCTCTACCTGCAGCGCAAGCGCTACGCCCAGGTCTGGCAGAACATTGGCGTGCCCGGTCTGCCGTTTCGCCCGCTGGAGCGGCGACATTCGCCGATGTTCCAGGACGGCGGTCTGCAGGATGTCCTGTACCTGGCAACCGATCCCGAACGGCGGCTGAACGCGCTGCTGGCCACCCGGCGCATGCCCTCCCATGAGTCCGTGCCGATACTCAAGCTGGCGCTGCGTGATCCGGCCGATGACGTGCGCCTGCTCGCCTATTCGATGCTCGATCAGAAGGAAAGCGGCATCAACCACCGAATCGAGCGACTGCTGGACCGCCTGAATCAGGATGACGGCGAAGCCGATCCCGAAGCGACCCACGCCGGACTGGCACGCTGGTACTGGGAGCTGGCCTATCTGGGGCTGGCCCAGGGCAGCGTACTCGACCACGTGCTGGGTCAGGCACGCAAACACGCTGAACAATCCCTGGCGCTGGAATCCAATCCGGAGGTTCACTTGCTTGCTGGACGCATTTCCCTGGAGCAGGGCGACCTGAACGCAGCCAGGTCCTTCTTCAAGCAGGCCGAGGCCGGTGGTATCCGTTTCGAGAAAATTGCCCCCTTCCTTGCCGAGGCCGCCTTTGCCGCAGGCCAATATGAGGAAGTCCCCAAATTGCTGGCGCGGTTGCCCGAGCATGCCCTGGCGCGACCGCCCTTTGCTGCCCTGGCGAGGTACTGGCTATGAGTGCCCAGCACAAGACCGCTCAGGTAATACCCCATGGCGGCCACGCCGATGTGTGCCTGCTGCTGGAAGGTACCTGGCCCTATGTGCGCGGTGGTGTTTCGAGCTGGATCAACCAGATCATCCTCGGCCTGCCGAACGTGACCTTTTCCGTGCTGTTCATCGGCGGCCAGCGCGAGCTCTACGGCCAGCGCCATTACGAGATACCGGGCAACGTCGTGCACATCGAAGAGGTATTCATCGAGGATGCCTGGCAATTTGCGCCGCGCACCGAACAGGAAGCCTCCGAGGGCTCCACGCGTGACCTGCAGAACATGTACCGCTACTTCCACCATCCGCAAAAGCCCGATCAGATAACCGGCGATGCGGTGCTTGGCTCCCTGGCCAGCGGCCAGTTGACCATGCAGGATGTGTTGCGCAGCAGGGCCAGTTGGGAAGCGATTACCGACGGCTATCTCAACCACTGCAGCGACCCCTCGTTCATCAACTATTTCTGGACCATGCGCACCATGCAGTCTCCGATGGTGATGATTGCCGAAGCCGCAGCGCGCATGCCCAGAGCACGCCTGCTGCACGCCATCTCGACCGGTTATGCCGGCCTGGCCGGGTGTATTCTCAAGCGACGCTGGCAGTGCAAGTTCATCCTCAGCGAGCATGGTATCTATACCAAGGAACGCAAGATCGACCTGGCCCAGGCCAGCTGGATCGCCGAGAACGCGGACGAAGCACTCAACAGCAGCCTGGATCCCAGCTCCGGCTACATCCGCTCCATGTGGATCCGCTTCTTCGAACGCATCGGCCTGATGGTCTATCGCAACGCCGAGCCGATCATCGCTCTGTATGACGGTAACCGGCAGCGGCAGATTCTGGATGGTGCCGACGCGGATCGCACGCGGGTCATCCCCAATGGTATCGATCTGGCCCGCTGGAATCCCGTCCGTGAAAACCGCGCTACGGGCATCGCCCCGGTGGTCGGGCTGATTGGCAGGGTAGTGCCGATCAAGGACGTGAAGACCTTTATTCGTGCCATGCGCACCATCGTCACTCAACTGCCCGAGACCGAAGGCTGGATCATCGGGCCCGAGGACGAGGACGCCGAATACGCCGCCGAGTGTCACAGCCTGGTCAGCAGTATGGGGCTGGAGAAGAATGTCCGGTTCCTCGGCTTCCAGAAGGCCGAGGAAATCATGCCGAAGATCGGTGTCATGGTATTGACCTCGATCAGCGAGGCGCAGCCACTGGTCATCCTGGAAGCCTGGTGCGCGGGGACGCCGGTCGTCAGCAGCGATGTAGGCTCCTGTCGCGAGTTGATCGAAGGCGGAACCGCCGAAGATCGTGACCTGGGGCAGGCCGGTGAGGTCGTGGCCATCGCCGATCCGCAGGCAACAGCCAATGCCGTGCTGGGGCTGTTGCGCAATCCGCAGCGCTGGCAGGCCGCCCAGGCCGCCGGGATCGCCCGGGCCAACCGTTACTATGGTGAAGCGTTGATGCTCGAGCGTTATCGCAAGCTTTACAGTTCTTCAATGGGGACCCTCTAATGGCAGGAATCGGTTTCGAACTGCGCAAGATTCTGGCGCGAGATTCCTACTCGTCGACGTTGCGGGCCTACGTTTACGCCGGTCTGCTCAGCGCCGGCCCCTGGGTCCTGTCGATCATCAGTGTGATGCTGATCGGCATCATGAGTATCGGCGTGGTGTTCCCGGAACTGCTGGTCCGGCAGTTTCTGGTCACCACCACCTATCTGTTCGCCACATCGCTGATTACCACCGGCGGCCTGCAGGTGTTCTTCACCCGCTTCGTTTCCGACCGTCTGTTCGAGAAGAAACCCGAGGTCATTCTGCCCAATCTGCTGGGCATCATGCTGATCGCCACCATCTTCGCCGGGCTGTTGGCGTTCGTACTGCTGTGGTGGCTGTTCGATGAGCCGTTCCTCTACAGATTGCTGGTGCTGACCAACTTCGTCACCCTGTGCAACCTCTGGCTGGTGATCATCTTCCTGTCCGGCATGAAGCAGTACAATCGTATCCTGCTGACCATGCTCGGCGGTTATTCGCTGATGGTGGTGAGTTCCTTCGCATTGCGCCCGTGGGGCCTCAATGGCCTGTTGTTCGCATTGCTGCTGGGGCATGCCACGCTGCTCTTCGTGTTCCTGTTCGACATCCTGCGCGAGTACCGCGCCGACAAGCTGATTGCCTTTGATTTCCTGGACCGCAAGCAGGTTTTCCTCAGTCTGCTGATCACCGGTGTCTGCTACAACATGGGCATCTGGGCCGACAAGTTCATCTTCTGGTTCAACCCGATGACTTCCGAGCAGATCATCGGGCCCCTGCGCGCCTCGATGCTCTATGACCTGCCGATCTTCCTTGCCTACCTGTCCATCATCCCGGGCATGGCAGTGTTCCTGGTCCGTATCGAAACCGACTTCGCCGAATGGTACGAACGGCTGTTCGATGCGGTGCGCGAGGGGCAGACCCTGCAGCACATCGCCCAGCTCAAGAGTGAAATGACCATCGCCATTCGCCAAGGCCTCCAGGAAATCTGCAAGGTCCAGGGCATCACGGTGGTGCTGTTGTTCCTGTTCGCGCCCAAGCTGCTGGAATGGCTGGGGATCTCGCATTTCTATCTGCCGCTGTTCTACATCGATCTGATCGGGGTGAGCTTCCAGATGCTGTTGATGGCCCTGCTCAACGTGTTCTTCTATCTGGACAAGCGCGCTATCGTGCTGGAGCTGAGCGCACTCTTCGTGCTGCTCAACATCGCCCTGACGCTGCTCAGCCAGTACCTTGGGCCGAGTTTCTACGGCTATGGCTTCACGGTGTCGCTGGCCTGCTGCGTGCTGCTGGGCATGATGCGGCTGAACAAGACCCTCGACGACCTGGAATACGACACCTTCATGCTCAGCCGCTAAGGGCTCTGCATTAAGGTTTTGGTGTTTAAACCCGAAGTTCCAATGGTTTCCCGCCTTCGCGGGAATGACGAGGATGGGGCAAAATGGTTTCCCGCCTTCGCGGGAATGACGGGGGTGGGGCAAATTGGATTCCCGCCTTCGCGGGAATGACGACCAACTTGAGTCGTCATCCTCGCGAAGGCGGGGATCCATTGTCGGGTTCAGCTTTGCAACTGTGCTTACCCGCGCACGGTCTGCTAGACAGTCAGATACTGCTGCACCAACTCATCACTCAGATCGGCAATCGGCCCGTCTGCCACCACGCGGCCGCGCTCCATGATGAAGAAGTCATCGGCGGTGCGCCGGGCGAAGGGCAGCTTCTGCTCCACCAGCAACACCGTCAGACCCATCTCCCGGTTGAGCTTGCGGATCACCTCGCCTATATCGCGCACGATATTCGGCTGGATGCCCTCTGTGGGCTCGTCCAGGATCAGCAGCTTGGGATCGAGTACCAGGGCGCGGCCGATGGCCAGCTGCTGCTGCTGGCCACCGGACAGGTCACCCCCGCGGCGTGATTTCATCTCCTTGAGGACCGGGAACAGCTGGTAGATCTGTTCCGGGATCTGCCGCGCGCGGTCGCCGCGTGCGCCCAATGAGATCTTCAGATTCTCCTCCACGGTCAGCAGCGGAAAGATCTCCCGGCCCTGGGGTACATAGCCGATGCCCGCGCGGGCGCGGTTCTCGGTCGACATGCGGGTGATGTCCTGGCCATTGAGCAGAATCTGCCCGTCGCGCACCGGCAGCAGGCCGGTGATGCACTTGAGCAGCGTGGTCTTGCCCACGCCGTTGCGCCCGAGCAGGCAGCCGCAGGTGCCTTCGCGTACGTCCAGGTCCAGATCCCAGAGGATATGGCTCTGGTTGTACAGCTGATTGATTTTCTGAATGCGCAGCACGGCTTACTCTCCCAGATAGACTTCGATGACGCGCGGATTGTTCTGCACCTGATCCATGCTGCCCTCGGCCAGTACGGAACCCTGATGCAGCACCGTGACCTTGCGCGCGATGGAACGGACAAAGGCCATGTCGTGCTCCACCACGATCACCGAATGCCGACCGGCCAGGGAGGTGAGCAGCTCGGCGGTCTTTTCCACTTCCTCCCCGGTCATGCCGGCCACCGGTTCGTCGACCAGCAGCACCCGCGGGTTCTGCACCAGCAGCATGCCGATCTCAAGCCACTGCTTCTGGCCATGGGATAGCGCCCCAGCCTCCTGGTGATAATGCTCGGTCAGACCGATCTGGCGCAGTACCTCGTCGATACGATCGCGCTGCTCACCGGTCAGATCATGGTTGAGCGTGTACCACACGTTCTTCCTCGAGGCGGTGGCCAGCTCCAGGTTCTCGAATACCGACAAGGCCTCGAACACGGTGGGCTTCTGGAATTTACGGCCAATGCCGCCGCGGGCAATCTCATGTTCGGAGCGCTTGAGCAGATCGATCCGCTGGCCGAACCAGATGCTGCCGCTATCGGGTTTGGTCTTGCCGGTTATCACATCCATCATCGTGGTCTTGCCGGCGCCGTTGGGGCCGATGATGCAGCGCAGCTCGCCGTCATCGATATACAGGTCCAGATTGTTCAGCGCCTTGAAGCCATCAAAGCTGACGCTGATGTTCTCCACATACAGGATCGGGCCATGGGTGGTGTCGACCACGCTATCGAAGGCTGGCGCTGGCTGGACAAAATCGAACACCTGATCCCGGCGCCAGGTCTCGCGCAGTTGCTCTGTGGTCTTCATTTCTTGTCTCCCTTGCGCAGCAGACGACCGGCCAGACCGACCAGCCCCTTGGGCATGAACAGCGTGACCAGCACGAACAGGCCACCGAGTATGAACAGCCAGGTTTCCGGTGAGAAGGTGGTGAAGAAGGTCTTGGCGTAGTTCACAGAGAAGGCTCCCACTAGAGCGCCAAACAAGGTTCCGCGGCCCCCGGTAGCGACCCAGACGACCATCTCGATGGAGTTGAGCGGCGAGAATTCACCCGGGTTGATGATGCCCACCTGCGGCACATAGAGCGCACCGGCCACGGCAGCCAGCATCGCCGAGAAGACGAACAGCCAGAGTTTGTAGGACTCGACCTGATAGCCGGAGAAACGGGTGCGGCTCTCCGCGTCGCGGATGGCGACGATCACCCGGCCCATGCGTGATGTGACGATGTAGCGGCACGCCAGGTAGCCGAGAATCAGCGCAATGGCCGACGCAATCATCAGGCCCGCGCGGGTAGAGTTGGCGCTCAGATCGAAGCCGAGAATGTCCTTGAAATCATTCAGGCCGTTGTTGCCGCCAAAGCCCATCTCGTTACGGAAGAAGGCCAGCATCAGGGCGTAGGTCAGGGCCTGGGTGATAATCGCAAAGTACACACCGGTTACCCGCGAGCGGAAGGCCAGCCAGCCGAACACCAGGGCCAGCAGGCCCGGTACCAGCAGCACCATCAGCATTGCAAACCAGAACATGTCGAACCCCTGCCAGTACCAGGGCAGGGTTTCCCAGTTGAGCACCACCATGAAGTCCATCAGCTCCGGGTGGCCGTACACACCACGGTCACCGATCTGGCGCATCAGGTACATGCCCATGCCATAGCCGCCCAGGGTGAAGAACGCGCCGTGGCCCAGGGACAGGATGCCGGCATAGCCCCAGATCAGGTCGACGGACAAGGCCAGCAAGGCAAAGCAGAGAAACTTGCCGAGCAGGCCGACGGTAAAGTTGGATACATAGAACGGCGAGTCCGTGGGCACGGCCAGGTTGAGCACCGGCACCACGATCGCCATCAGGGCGACCAGGCCGAGCACCACCATACCGCCCCGATCGCTGAGTATTAGACGTTGGATCAGCATACTTCCCTCTCGATAATCATAGGCTTGAGCAGCAATGCGGGTTCAGCACGCATCAGTCTGCCGCCGCGCGTCCTTTCTGCGGGAAGAGTCCCTTGGGCCGTTTCTGGATGAACAGGATCAGCATGATCAGCACCATCACCTTGGCGAGCATCGCGCCGGCGTAGGGCTCCAGGAAGTTGTTGATCAGACCCAGGCTCATAGCGCTGACCAGCGTGCCCCACAGGTTGCCGACCCCACCGAACACCACCACCATGAACGAGTCGATGATGTAGGCCTGGCCAAGGTTCGGCCCGACGTTGGTGATCTGCGAGAGCGCCACCCCGGCGATGCCGGCCACACCCGAGCCCAGGCCAAAGGTGAGGGCATCCACCCAGCTTGAGCGCACGCCCACGGCGCGGGCCATGGCGCGGTTCTGCGAGACCGCGCGCACCTTGAGGCCGAGCGTGGTGCGCTTCATCACCAATAGCAGGGCAAAGAACACCATCAGGCCGAAGATCAGGATGTACAGGCGCGTGTAGGTAATCGACAGCACCGGGTTGATCACCAGGGTGCCGCTGATCCAGTCCGGGGAACTGACCGAGCGGTTGAGCGGGCTGAACAGCGTGCGTACAGCCTGCTGCAGCACCAGGCTCAGGCCGAAGGTGGCGAGCAGGGTTTCCAGCGGGCGGCCATACAGAAAGCGGATCACGCCGCGCTCGATCAGGATGCCGACCAGGCCGGTGATGACAAAGGCGGCAGGAATGGCGATCAGCAGGCTCCACTCGATCAGACTCGGGAACAGTACCTGCACGCCCCAGGTGGTATAGGCACCCAGCATGATCAGCTCACCGTGGGCCATGTTGATCACGCCCATCACACCGAAGGTGATGGCCAGACCGATGGCGGCCAGCAGCAGGACCGAGCCGAGGCTCAGACCAAAGAACAGGTTCTCGACAAAGCGGTAGAAGCTGATGCGACCTTCGATCGACTGCAGCGCCTGCTCGGCTTCGGCACGGAGCTGCGGGTCCGGATCATTGGCGGCCACATCGGCCAGTTCATTGCGCGCCTGGCGTTCCAGCGAGCCGCTCAGTTGCTCGATGGCCTCAAGCCGCACGGCGGGGTCCTCACTGCCCAACTGGTACAGGGCGCGGGCAGTCGTTATGGCTTCGAGCACCAGGCTGGAGTCTTCCACAGCCTCGCGCTCTTGCAACAGCGCTACGGTCTCTTCGTCAATGCCGTCGTAGATCATGCGGCGCACGGCGTCATAGCGGACCTGGGGATCGGCGTTGTTCAGGCTCAGTTGGGCGATCAGACCGCGCAGCTGGGTACGCAGGGCATTGTGCACCGGCACGCGGCGCAAGCCTTCGGTGGTGGCGAGCGTCTCGCCGGTCAGTGCATCCGTCGCAGCCTCGCCCGTGCGTATTGCCACGGTCGGAGGTTCGTTACGGTCGGCCTGCAGGTCGCCTGCGGCGAGTGCGGTAAAGATGGCTGGCAGCCTTTCATCGTCATAGGCGGCGAGCTTGTTGACGGTCTTGATGCGGTTGGGCAGGTTACCCTGGACCAATTCGTGCACCAAAGCCTCGAATTCAGTGGTTGTGCTTGCTGGTTCAGTCTCGACTGTCTCGTCGCTTGACTCGGCCTTGTCGGTTTGTGCGTACAGGCCGCTACTGAAGCTCAGGCTGCACAGCAGCAATAGCCAGGCCCATGGCGCGTACAGCGGGCGCCGGGACGTGGTGTGGAAGGGTGTATTCATCGCGGTATTCTCGCTTGGGTGGTCGTAACGGGGCCGGCGCCAGGCCGGACCCGTGGCCGAAGGCGGCCGCGTCAATGCGGCCGCCTGCCAGTTGCCGATTACTCGGCTGTAGCGCCCACGCAGGACTTGGTCTTGGTGTTGTAGTTGCCGCAATTGATGGGAGCGGTCCAGTCGCCGATCAGGTCCTTGCTGCCTTCCAGGTAATCGGACCAGGCGTCGCCGGGTACCAGATCATCGGTCTGGGATACGGTCAGGAACTGGCCGTCGTCCTGGATCTCGCCGATCAGCACGGGCTTGGTGATGTGATGGTTGGGCAGCATGGTGCTCATGCCACCGGTCAGGTTGGGTACTTCCACGCCGACCATGGCATCGATAACGGCATCAACATCGGTGGTGCCTGCTTTCTCGACCGCTTTGACCCACATGTTGAAGCCGATGTAGTGCGCTTCCATCGGATCATTGGTGACGCGCTCGGGGTTCTTGGTGAACTCGTGCCAGGTCTTGATGAACGCAGCGTTCTCGGGAGTGTCTTCGCTCATGAAGTAGTTCCAGGCAGCCATGTGGCCGACCAGCGGAGCGGTATCGATACCAGAGAGTTCCTCTTCACCCACCGAGAAGGCGATGACCGGAATGTCTTCTGCGGAGATCTTCTGGTTACCCAGCTCGCGGTAGAAGGGCACGTTGGCGTCGCCATTGATGGTCGATACCACGGCGGTCTTCTTGCCGGCACTGCCGAAGCGCTTGATCTCGGACACGATGTTCTGCCAGTCGGAGTGACCGAAGGGCGTGTAGTTGATCATGATGTCTTCTTCAGCCACGCCATTGGCTTTCAGATAGGCTTCCAGAATGCGGTTGGTGGTGCGCGGATAGACGTAGTCGGTACCGGCCAGGACCCAGCGCTCCACGCCGATGTCGTCCTTCAGGTAATCGACGGCGGGAATGGCCTGCTGGTTCGGCGCGGCGCCGGTGTAGAACACGTTGCGCGAGGACTCTTCGCCCTCGTACTGCACCGGGTAGAACAGGATGCCGTTGAGCTCTTCGATGACCGGCAGAACCGATTTGCGCGAGACCGAGGTCCAGCAGCCGAAGATGGACGCCACTTCATGTTGCTCGAGCAGCTCGCGGGTGCGCTCGGCGAACAGCGGCCAATCGGAGGCCGGATCGACCACCACGGCTTCAAGTTGCTTGCCGAGCAGACCGCCTTTCTTGTTCTGCTCCTCGATCAGCATGAGCATGGTGTCTTTCAGGGTGGTTTCCGAGATTGCCATGGTGCCGGACAGCGAGTGCAGCACGCCGACCTTGATGGTTTCCGCCTGCACAGCCATGGCACTGAGGGCCATGCTGCACGCGACGCCTAGGGCCCCGGCCTGTTTGACAATTTTTCTGATTTTCATGGGTCTTTCTCCGTGTGAAGTACATATCCAACTGTGTGAAAACAAGCTTGCAAACATCGGGTGCATCGCTGTGTGGCTGGAGCCGGTCGGCTTGCCGCCGGCCCTTCTGTGTCAGCTCGGCGCCGTACTCGGCGGCTGGCTGTTGTTCTGGTTCTGCCGTGCTTCAAAAATCATGTGCAGGGTGATCTTGCGCACCTCCGCCTTGCTCTCCTCGATATGCGTCCTGAGCATCAGCTGGGCCTCCTCGGTCCGGCGCTGGATGATGCTGACGAGGATCTTGCCGTGCTCCAGATAGGTGGCCTCGATGCGCGGCGCCTTGGTGAAGTCGATCCGACGGACGATGCGCAGGCGTTCGCTGACATCATGGTGAATCCGCGCCATCTCGACATTGCCGGTGGCCTCCACCAGCTGTTCGTGGAAACGTTCATCCAGGGCGCAGACAGCCGGACCGTCCGTCAGTCGATCGGCCGGAGCCACCAGCCAGGTCGCCTTGAGCTCATCCAGCGCCTGGGTGGTTTGCGCTTCGCATAGGCGCTTGATTGCAGCCAGCTCCAGCACGATACGCACGTCGTAGAGCTGCTCGTATTGTTCGAAATCGAAGGGCCGTACCTGCCAGCCGCTGCGAAAGGAGACGTCGACAAAGCCCTCGCGCTGCAATCGCGTGAGCGCTTCGCGTACCGGCGTGCGGCTGGCCGAGACCAGCTCGGCAATCTCGCTCTCGGTGAAGCGGTCGCCGGGCAGCAGCTGAAAGTCGAAAATGCTCTGCTTGAGCTGCACGTAAATGCGCTCGGTCAGATTCTGACGACGTTCAGGAACGTGGCTTTCCGAGAGAGGATCGGTATGTCGATCCAGTCTCAGCACGCCTGTGCCCCTCGCTGTGCTCTGTTTCATTGTCAGCTCAACGGGAGGCGATATAGGCGCGCCAGCCGCCCAGATGCGTGATGTCGGTAGCGCCTTCTACGGCAGCGCCCTCGCAGATGAAGCCCTTCACTTCGCGGCCGTCCTGCAGCGTCAGCGTACCGATCCCCAGCGGAGCCGGTACCAGGGCAACGAAGCTGCCGAACAGATCGACCGGCACATCCCACAACTCGACGGCGATGGCCGCCCCCTCGCTGGCGCGGATCAGCCCGGGCTTTGGCGGGGTGGTGTTGGGGAGGGCGTAGAGCCGGTAGTTATCGGCAGTGAAAGTGCTCTCGACAAAGCGGGCGTGGCGCTCGGTCAACTGGACGTTCAGGGGCATGCCGCTCAGGTGTGCGCCGACCACGGCGAGACGCACGTGGCCTGCCGGAGCCTGTTTGTCAGGCTGGGGGGCAGGCAGGGCACGGCCGGTCGCCCCGGCTGACCAGGGGGCGAAGGCCTCCCAGCGGCGGCCGAACTCGGCCAGTGAGCGGTCCTGCCAGGCGGCGCCGATCAGGGTGATACCGAAGGGCAAACCGTCTTCACGCCGCCCGGCCGGCAGGGCGAGCGCCGAACAGTCGGCCAGGTTGACGAAGTTGGTCCAGGTGCCGAGCTGGCTGTTGACTACCACCGGGTCCTGTTCGACCTCCTTCAGGGTCGGCATGCGCGGAGTGGTCGGTACCAGCAGCGCATCCACACTGGCGACCAGCAACTGGATGCTGCGCGCCAGATCAGCACGGCGATATTCGGCGCGGTAGGTGTCGGTGGCGGAAAAATTCCCGGCCTGAGCCAGGATGCCGCGCACAACCGGATTCATCTGCTCGCCATGGGCATCCATGAACTCGGCCACGGCAGCATAGCGCTCGGCTACCCAGGGGCCGCCATACAGCAGTTCAGCCAGCTGCTGCATGGGGCTGTAATCCAGTTCTACCAGTTCGGCGCCCATCTCGCGTAACTTTGCCAGACTGGCGTCCCAGGCGGCTGCATACTGGCTGTCACCAAACCAGGGCAGCGAGGCAGGTATGCCGAATCTGGGCTTGGCCGGCAGCAGGGTAGCGGCAGCCGGAGCCTGGCGGGAATAGCCGTCGGTGGCATCAAAGCCTTCCATCACGCCTGCAACCAGCTCGGCATCCTCGACATTCAATGCAAAGATCGAGACGCAATCGAGGCTGCGGCAGGCCGGCACCACGCCGGTGGTGCTGAAGCGACCGCGGGTAGGCTTGAGGCCCACCAGGTTGTTGAATGCCGCTGGCACTCGGCCGGAGCCGGCCGTGTCGGTTCCCAGGCTGAAGGGCACGAGGCCGCGGGCAACACTGACAGAGGAGCCCGAGCTGGAGCCGCCGGAAATATACTGCGCGTCAAAGCTGTTGGGCACGGCCCCGTAGGGCGAGCGCGTGCCGACCAGTCCGGTCGCGAACTGGTCGAGGTTGGTCTTGGCCAGTACCACGGCACCGGCGGCGCGCAGGCGAGCAACGCAGGTGGCATCGGCCTTGGCGAGATAGGCATATTCAGCGCACGCGGCTGTCGTGGGGAGCCCGGCTACGTCGATGTTGTCCTTGACCACATAGGGTATGCCGTACAGCGGCAGGGTGCTGGCATCAGGCATAGCCTCGAGCGCATCGAGCTGGGCATTCAGTTCGTCAGTCGAGAGGACATATATGAAGGCAGGATCCTGATGGGGCAGGGCAGCATGCAGTTCCGTCAAGGCACTGCGAGGGCTGAAATCGCCGTGCAGGTAAGCCGCTCGCCACTCGTTTATCGTCCATCCTGATTGCTGAGCCATCTGGCCTCCTGCTGAGCGTGAAAATACCGTCTTGTATACAAGCGGGTGTTCAGCATGCTTCAGCAGGGAACGTGCCAGTTTCTGACAATGTCACATTGGCTCGTAAAAAATATAATTGAATCAATGTGTTACGTATTTGCGTGGCCGCCATCGGGCGCGCAGACTGTAATGCTCGGGTGCGTGCCGCCTTGACCGTACGAGCCAAAACGGTGCCAGTGGGTCTTTTTTGGTGCGTGCGATGTGCACACCAGGCCATGCCGTGCCAGGGATGGTCTAGTATGAATTGACACATACACCCTTCCGGTCCGCTGATCCGGTGCGCAATGCCACGAAATCAACGCACGGTTGTCATGCGCCGTCGGGAAGATTAACGAAATGACGGGTCCCTATTGACCGCAAGACCGCTTGGTTTTATGGTGCGCCACGAACGTTGAGGCTGGCACGATCCATACGGCTCAAGTACTGACGACGAGACAGCGAGACAGGCGCAAAACGCCGGTCTTAGTGCTTTCGGCGCACGCCTTGGGAAGTAGGCGAACCAAAGTGGGGATACTGATCAGACGTTCGCACCCCCGGGTTGTGTGTTGGCCATGATGTTCAGACGCGTTTCCGTCGGAAAGCGCGGCCGTTCCTGTCTGTCAGGGACTGCGCTGCACTTGTCTGCCCTGCATCTGATCAGTTGTGTCCCCACGCGGCCCGAACCCGAAACAGTTGCTTTGGAGCCGATGCATGTCTATCAAACTTGACGAATATTTCGACAAAGAAACCTTCAGCCGCATTCGTGCCTGTGCCGATCAGCGTGAAACCCCGTTTCTGGTTGTCGACCTGAAAACCATCGACCGCGCCTATGACGAGCTGGTCGAAGGCTTCCCCTTTGGCAAAGTCTACTATGCGGTCAAGGCCAACCCGTCCAATGAAGTACTGAGCCTGCTGAAGAACAAGGGCGCCAACTTCGACATCGCCTCTATCTATGAGCTGGAAAAGGTCATGGCCCTGGGCGTCAAGCCGGAGCAGATCAGCTTTGGCAACACCATCAAGAAGTCCAAGCACATCAGGGCATTCTACGAGCAGGGCGTGCGCCTGTTCGCCACCGACTCCGAAGCCGACCTGCGCAACATCGCCAAGGCGGCACCCGGCTCGAAGATCTATGTACGTATCCTGACCGAAGGCTCCACCACTGCCGACTGGCCGCTGTCGCGCAAGTTCGGCTGCCAGACCGACATGGCGATGGATCTGCTGGTACTGGCCCGTGAGCTGGGTCTTGAGCCCTATGGCATCTCCTTCCACGTGGGCTCCCAGCAGCGCGATATCGGCGCCTGGGATGCTGCCATCGCCAAGGTCAAGGTGATCTTCGAGCGTCTGAAGGAAGAGGACAACATCACCCTAAAGATGATCAACATGGGCGGTGGCTTCCCGGCCAACTACATCACCAAGACCAACACCATGAAGACCTACGCGGAAGAGATCACCCGCTTCCTGCAGGAAGACTTCGGCGACGACCTGCCCGAGATCATTCTCGAGCCGGGCCGCTCGCTGATCTCCAACGCCGGTGTGCTGGTCAGTGAAGTAGTACTGATATCGCGCAAGTCGCACACCGCCCTGGAGCGCTGGGTGTACACCGACGTGGGCAAGTTCTCTGGTCTGATCGAAACCATGGACGAGTCGATCAAGTTCCCGATCTGGACCGAAAAGCAGGGCGAACTGGAAGACGTCGTCATCGCGGGCCCGACCTGCGACAGCGCCGACATCATGTACGAAAGCTACAAATACGGCCTGCCGCTGAACCTGGCCATCGGCGACCGCATGTACTGGCTCTCGACCGGTGCCTATACCACCAGCTACAGCGCCATCGAGTTCAACGGCTTCCCGCCGCTGGAAGCCGTCTACGTCTGACCGGCCTGCTGCGCAGGCAGCGGCAAGCTTTAAGCTGCAAGCGACAAGCTGATTGTGCAAAAGCCCGCACCTGGCAACAGGCGCGGGCTTTTTGTATTCTGGGCGCTGGGCCACCTGGGACCGTTCGAGTTCCACCTCGAACAAAGCCGGCTTCGCCGGCCAAATACCTCGGTATCCACAAACCTAACCCAAGACGCCCCATGTGCAGCCACTACCAAGCCCCCACCGCAGACCACCTCGCAGATGCCTTCGGATCTGAGGGCCAGCTAACTCTCCAACTGGACCTCTGGCCCGGCTATCAGGGCGCCTTCGTGCGCGCTGCGATCGATGACCCCGATAACGACTTCGAACTGCTCCCAGGGATTTTCGGTCTGCTCCCAGCCTGGGCCAAGGACCAGAAACTGGCGCGCCACACCTACAACGCCCGCACCGAAACCGTCGCGGAAAAACCCTCCTTCCGTCACGCCTGGCGAAGGGCCCAGCACTGCATCGTTCCAGCAGCGGCTATTTATGAACCCGACTGGCGCTCGGGCAAAGCCGTCCCGACCCGCTTCACCCGGGCCGACGGCGGTATGATGTGCATCGCCGGGCTATGGGAACAATGGAAAGACCCCGCAGGGCAGATCATTCACAGCTACAGCATGCTAACCATCAACGCCGACGAGCACCCGCTGTTTCGTCACTATCACCGAGCGGAGGACGAAAAACGCATGGTCGTCATCCTCCCCAACGGCCTTATCCGCGACTGGCTCAAAGCCACACCCGCCAACAGCATGGAGTTCATGCGCCCATACCCCGCCGACCGCCTGACAGCCACCGCAGAATAAACCTCACACCCGAGCACCGAGCCGCTCCCACCCTGGGACCGTTCGAGTTCCACCTCGAACAAAGCCGGCCCCGCCGGCCAGAAACCAAAAAGCCCGCACTGATCACCAGTACGGGCTCTCGATCCACCTAAACAACAATCAGCTTCTAGCTTCTAGCTTCTAGCTTGCAGCTTGCAGCTTGCAGCTTGCAGCTCTCCTACTCAGCTGAACTTCTGGATATTCGCCATCAGTTCACGCAGCGCCTCGATGTTGTCCTTCGGGTGCACAGCGCCTTCAAAATCGCACAGCTTCTCGAAGTTGGCTGCCACGTCTTCCGGAGTGAAGCCTTCATCGGGGTTGAAGCCAATGCCCAGCGAACGCTCCCAACGCACCTTGCCCATCCAGCCGCCACCGACTTCGAACAGGCTGCCGGTTTCCTTGCACTCTTCCGAGCACAGGTAAGCGACCAGCGGGCTGACCAGCTCAGGCTTGAGCTTGTCGAAAGCGCCTTCCGGGAACAGGCCTTCAGTCATGCGCGTGCCGCCAGTCGGAGCAATGGCGTTGACGAAGATGTTGTTCTTGCGGCCTTCGATGGCCAGGGTGCGGGTAAGACCATACAGACCCAGCTTGGCCATGCCGTAGTTGGCCTGGCCGAAGTTACCGTAGATGCCCGAGGTGGAAGCAGTGAAGATGATACGACCGAAGTTGCTGTCCTTCATGTAGGGCCAGGCAGCGTGAGTCACCTTGTAGGCACCTTCGACGTGCACACGGTAGACCAGATCCCAGTCGGCATCGGTCATCTTGGCGAAGCTCTTGTCGCGCAGAATGCCAGCGTTGTTGACGACAACATCCACACGGCCGAAGTTATCCATCGCGCACTGCACGATCTTCTCACCGTCGATTACGTTGTCAGGGTTGGCAACGGCAGTACCACCAGCAGCCTTGATCTCTTCAACAACCTTCAGGGCCGCTTCACTGTTAGCGCCTTCGCCCTGGGTGCTGCCACCCAGATCGTTAACGACAACCTTGGCGCCATGCTTGGCAAACAACAGCGCGTGGGCACGACCAATGCCGCCGCCGGCACCGGTGACGATGACGACCTTGTCGTCAAAACGAATATCGCTCATGAAAAGCTCCTATCTATATGGGCGGTGAAAAAAGGTCTGCCAGTGTTAAACACTTGTTTCAATTCGGCAAGGGCCACGGACAAGGTGAATAGCCAAGCATAAGCCCTCGGGAAGCGCTTTGCGAAATACCGCTTGGTAACCGAATGCAAAGCACAGGCGCAAAATGGGCTTGGACAATATGCACATGCGTGGATTACTCTCGAATCAAGCAAAGGACTGCTAGCCTCATCCCGCCCCCAAAGGCACGGACAGCCTGCAATCCCAGCCAACCACCGCCAGCGATTTTGCCATTTGTCCGGGAAGAGGATAGGGCGGTAGCGTGCATGAAGAAAGCTCAGGTACGGCCATGATTAGTACGGATATCAATGGCTGGCTGGATATCCAGTAGTAATGAAATCACGAAATGCCGAAGTCAAGCGAATACAGGGTGGCCTGGTCCTGCAGGGCTAAGTCATTGTTATAAATGTAAAATATTTTTATGGCGACCAAATGGTTGCGGCGTTATACCGAATCATCTGTTAGTCATTACCGCAGAACGCGGTCTAATCACTGTTGAACTAAACCGCTTCGCGGGGCTGAGCGGTCAAGGCCATTTCGGAGTTTTCGAGCCAGACTTTTGTTTCCACCCACGTTGTGAGGAGACAGAAGATGACGCCCCTTCGGCAACAGATGATTACGGCCATGCAGGTGCGTGGCTTTTCCCCGCGCACCCACCAGGCTTACCTGTATGCGATTCGAGGACTGGCCGGGTACTACCGGCAATCGCCAGATCGACTTGATCAGGATCAGATAAGCACTTACCTGGAGTACTTGGCCTGTGAGCGGCAGCTTTCCGCCTCAAGTTGCCGCCAGGCACTCCATGCGATTCGCTTTTTATTTGTACAAGTGCTCCAGCGGGGTGAGCTGGATGTACCTTTCCCGATACCCAAGCGGCCGCAACGTATACCCGAGCTGCTCACCAGAACCGAGGTTGCGCGGATACTTGCCGCCTGTGCCAATCGCAAGCATCACATGATGCTGGAGGTGTGCTACGGCTGCGGCCTGAGGGTGAGCGAACTGTGTCACCTCAAGGTCAACAACATTGATGGTCAGCGACGACTGTTGCGGGTAACTCAAGGCAAGGGTGCTAAAGACCGTGCGGTTATTCTCACGGATACGTTGTTACAGCATCTGCGCGCTTACTGGCAGCAGTGCCGACCGGCGGACTGGTTGTTTCCGAGCAGCTTGCTGCCCGACAGAGCCATACACCCCACCAGCATCCAGAAGGTGTATTGCCAGGCCAAGGTCCGTGCCGGGGTGGGCCGACATGGCGGCATTCACGGGCTAAGACATGCTTACGCCACCCACTTGCTGGAAGCGGGCCTACCGGTTCACCAACTGCAGCACCTGCTGGGCCACAGTGATATCCGTACGACACTGCGTTACGTGCACTGGCTGCCAGGCGTAGCGGAGAGTAGTTCGCCGGACACCGATCTGTTGGCACGGTTGGAGGTGGGCCATGGCTAGCGGGGCTAGCGTTCAGCAAGTGCTGAGCCAGTTCTTGCTGCAGCCAGAGCGACTGGATGTTCAACGTCAGCGAGTATGCCGACACTTGATGCAGTGCCGTACAGCCGCGATGGGCGGTCGGCAGTTGCACTGCAACGCCTGCGATCATGAGCAAGTGCAGTACTTCAGTTGCCGAGATCGTCATTGCCCGCAGTGTCAGTGGCGCGCGATCCAGGCCTGGGCCGAGCGGCAACGGTCAGCTGTGTTGCCGGTGCCCTATCACCATGTGGTGTTTACCTTGCCGCATCAGCTCAACGGCTGGGTTCAGCTGCATCCGGAACTGATCTACCGACTGTTATTTCAATGCGTGTGGGGCACGCTGGAGCGTTTTGGACGTGACCCTAAACGACTGAATGGCCAACTGGGCATGACTGCCGTGCTGCATACATGGGGGCAAACCCTCAACCAACATGTCCATGTTCATTGTTTGGTACCGGCAGGGGCGCTTGGCCAAGATGGCCACTGGCACGCGGCACGTAGCAATTACCTGTTTCCGGTGCGGGCACTGTCCAGACGCTACCGTGGACTGATGGTCAGCGCTTTGCGCCAGGCCGCCACTCAACAGCAGCTTCACCGTGTGACACATGTAGGAGAAATTGACCAACTGTTGAATGACCTGATGGCTACTGACTGGGTGGTCTACAGCAAGCACTGCCTGCAACACACCAACAGCGTAATCGACTATCTGGCCCGTTATACCCGTCGTATTGCCATCAGCAATGCACGTCTGCAGCAGGTCGACGAACAGACGGTGACCCTCAGTTACAAGGATTACCGGCAAGAAGCGCGGAACAGGCAGATGGTCTTGAGCGGTGAAGAGTTCGTTCGGCGTTTCTTATTGCACATCTTGCCGAAAGGCTTGATGCGTGTGAGGCATTACGGCTTTCTTGCCAACCGCTGCCGACGAGCCAGGCTCGGGCAGATCTATGCAGCACTGCACGTTTGGCGTACTGCGAAGACAGACGAGGTGACAGGTACCCATGCGACTGCACCGCCCCCGGTATGCAGCCAATGCAAGTGTCCGAGCATGCAGTGCATTGGGATAATTGCGCCGCATGCAAAGAACGCAGCTGAGCGCTTGCGACGACGTTGAAGCCGGGCCACGCAGGGGGGATCTGACTGCCTGATCGCGCGAGGCACGGGCAGTTCTGGCCTTGCGCTGGTAAAGCCAAAGAAATCGCGCTAGTTTCGTTACATCAAGGGATCAAAGAGCACCGACATGGACACCACCATCACGCAATCAAAGACTTTCCAAGTGACCAATGGCCGCCTTCAGGCCATCGCTATCCTTCGCCCTGAATACAAAACCCAATAGATGCTGCTCTATCTGTGTGGCGGCTTAGTCCAACAGACATTTGATCAGCATGCTGCGCACGCCGTTCAAATGCTTAGATGTTAAGTTTACGAATTATGAATCGAGCGTTGATACAGAGAGGACTGGGGGTAGCTCTAATCTTGAGCGGTCTTGTGCTGCTTGTATTAAAGGTGCTCAGTATCCCTGAAGCAAGACAGGGCTGGGACTCTTGGGCAGCGCCGGATAGCGGCACTGCTCTACTTATTGGTGCTGTGGCTTTTGAGTCAGTGTTGTTGGCTGGACGGTTTGCTCTGGGTTACTGCATTTATTCAAACAAGCACCTTAGTCCTTGGCTGTTTTACGCTTTAGCCGTGCTGGTGGCAATAAGTGGTGTCACGGGCATTATTTTAGCTGCTGCATGTACAGCTGTTCGTTTATCTTCGAGTCCGGGCCATGCAGTCAAAACTTAACAATTCGCTTTTGTCGGACAATTTCTCCACCGCTTCGCGGCTACAAAATTGCCGCAAAGCTCCGCGTTAGGGAAAAGACAGGGCCCAGAAATGAGTGAAAAGTTAAAGCTATCGCTTGGAGCGACCATTTCGCTGGTATTTGGGGTGTTTCTTACAATCAATATTTTCCACCCCCTCTCCTATACGTCTACCACAAGTATCCGCAATGTCGGCTCTGGCAACCAATGGATTGATGTCGGGATAATCATCTTCTGTGTGTACATGGGATATTCTCTTCTGTTAAGACCACACACGATTCGAGTCAGCGGTAGGGATATAACCTTTGAATCTTTTCTCAATAGCCGCTCGATCCCTGCTCTTGAAATTGAATCTTTGGAAAAAGCCAGCTTCGGTACGGAAATACGTTTCCGATATAGAAAAGGTAATATCAAAGTAAATTCGAGCGCCGTTCACTACCAACTCATCAACGACCTTAGGGCAGTAAATCCTAATGCTAAGATCATTGGTTTGTGACGGCCCTAACCATTCGCTCTTGTCGGACAATTTCTCCACCGCTTCGCGGCTACAAAATTGCCGCAAAGCTCTACGTTAGGGCTACCATAATGAAACTCCCGGTTATACTCATTAAAATAATTACTCTGCTTTCACTTTCGTCATTTAGTGACGCCATGACACTTAATCTTCAACATCCTCCAGAACCAGCATACGCAGAAAAACACGCCGAAATCGCGATAAACGTAGTTAAAAATGTTGAAAATATCGAATTGGATTATTCCCCGGAATCCTTAAAAGTAATTGATAGAATAATACAAGGGTTTCACGAAGAAGGATTAACAGAAGAACAGATGGCAGAAACCATATTCACCTTTGGTTGTTATGCAGGCGAAGTTTTCGTAAGAAATAGAAATGCAAAATGGGTAACGCCAGAGGACGTAATGCCCCCTAATGTCGCAAACCTATTTCGGTTTATGGTCATACAACTACCAGACGGTAAAGTATGGAATCCAATCGATAAGGCATTTAAAGAGTTAGAAAACGGCGCAGAAGACAGTCTAGAATTCCTATATGCCCAATAAGCTAAAAAGCCCTAACAAACGCAGCAACACGGACCCAGCAGTCATTGGCCTTGAAAAGCAGGCCAATAAACGCTCGCTGGGCCGGTTCTGCGGCCGTTAGGGAAAAGACAGGGCCCAGAAATGAACGAAAAGTTAAAGCTATCGCTTGGAGCGACCATTTCGCTGGTATTTGGGGTGTTTCTTACAGTCAATATTTTCCACCCCCTGTCCTATATGTCTACCACAAGTATCCGCAATGTAGGCTCTGGCAACCAATGGATTGATGTCGGAATAATTATCTTCTGTGTGTACATGGGATATTCTCTTCTGGTAAGACCACACACGATTCGAGTCAGCGGTAGGAATATAAACTTTGAATCTTTTTTAATAGCCGCTAGATCCCTGCTCTTGAAATTGAATCTTTGGAAAAAGTCAGCTTCGGCACGGAAATACGTTTCCGATATAGAAAAGGTAATGTCAAAGTAAATTCGAGCGCCGTTCACTACCAGCTCATCAACGACCTTAGGGCTGTTAATCCAAATGCTAAGATCGTTGGTTTGTGTTGGCCCTAACCATTCGCTCTTGTCGGACAATTTCTCCACCGCTTCGCGGCCACATAATTGCCACAAAGCTTTACGTTATATTTTCTAGGGAGACTAAGATTGAGTGGAAAAAGCTGCCCAGTTTGCAATGAGGATATAGGGGTGCTGGCCGTTGTTAAGGCGGCTCTTCCCAATCGAATTAAATGTCCTCACTGTAAATCTAGACTCGTGTATAAGCCATTTCCGTGGGTACTCACTTTGATATCGCTGGTTCTCTATTTGGCTCTTATTTTATTCGCTGTTATGGGTTATCGTTCTGTTTTCACGATTAACGAAAATTTTGCGATTATACTCAATATCTTTATAGCTATTGTGTTGTGGCAACCGTTTGAGTTTGCGCTTGCTACTAGGCTAAGAAATAAACATGAACTATGCACAAAATGAAATATAACCAGCAGCTCCACCGGACAAATTTTAGCTGTCACTTTTTGTGCATAAAGACGCACAAAAAGCGCCATCCAAAATTTGCGCGGTGAGCTGAGCGTTATACGGCACCGCAGAAGTAAGTGCTCTTGATCGATAGCGTATATTGGAATTTATTATATTAGAGAGAAAAATTAGAAATAAAATACCACTGCAACAAAAATTGTTATTGATAAGAAAATACTAAAAAGGACTCTCTCTTGTCTCAAATAAGACATATTCACGTGAAAAATTTCCGTGTAATAAAAGAGCTTAAATGGTTACCTAGGCCTGGATTGAATTGCCTTATAGGTCCTGGAGATTCTGGGAAATCTACTGTACTCGATGCAATTGACCTTGCTTTGGGAGCTAGACGGTCCTATCCGTTTACTGACGCTGATTTTTTTAACCTTGATACAACCAATCCCATTGAGATATGGGTAACTATTGGCGCATTGAGTGATGAGCTAAAAAATATTGACGCGTATGGTATGTTTCTAAGGAGTTTTGACCCGATCTCAGGAGCAATCTCGGACGAACCTCAGGCCGGGCAAGAAATTGTACTCACTCTTAAACTAACAGTCGCGGAAGATTTGGATGCTGACTGGCTACTTTATTCAGAAAGAGCAGAAACAGAGGGAGTAGAGCGAAGACTTCCATGGAAGCACCGAGAATTCGTTGCGCCAGCAAGGCTTGGTGTCGCATCCAACCACCATTTGGCCTGGGGTGGAAGATCAGTTTTAAATAAACTGTCGGAAGATGGCCTTGATATATCATCAACACTGGCGCAGCTGAGTAGAACGGCTCGTCAAACATTTTCAGGGCATGACGTTGAAGGAATTGGAAACGTACTTGGCAAAGTAAAAATTCTAGCCAACAATCTTGGAGTACCCGTTGGTGATCTAAAAGCATTGCTAGATGTTAATAGCGTCTCTCTATCACAGGGGGCTATTAGTCTTCATAACAGTGACAATACTCCGTTGCGCCAGCTTGGAACAGGGTCGGCAAGACTACTAGTTAGCGGGCTCCAAAAGTCTGCCAGCACATCAAACATCTTCATTGTGGATGAGGCGGAATACGGACTAGAGCCATATCGAATATCTAGATTGTTAAATGAACTCGGTTCAAAATCAGTCGCTCCTGAACAGCAGGTATTTATAACAACACACTCGCCATATGTTTTGAGAGAACTTCAAGCTGCACAGCTTCATGTAATACGAAAGGCCGCTGCCGCTCCTTTCCCGCCTCCATATATTAACTACTCTCACTTGATATATTCGTTGTCTGGTGGCGATGAACAACAAAGTACATTGCGCGTATGTGCGGAATCTTTCTTTAGCCAGTCTGTTATTGTTTGTGAAGGTAAAACAGAAATTGGATTAGTAAGAGGAATTGATCTTTATTGCCAAGATAGAAATGTCGAAACCATTCAATCATGCGGGGCCTCTTGTGCTGATGGTGGTGGTGATAGTATGTTTATGCGCGCTAAAGTTTTTAGAAGCCTTGGCTATCCAACTGCAATACTGAAAGACTCTGATAAAGATGCAGAACATGTAATACCCAGTAATGAAGTCCGTGGGCAAGGTATCCAAATTTTTGAATGGGGAAATAATTATTCAACTGAAGACGCTTTGTTTAACTGCTGCCCAGCAGTGATTATTTCTAATCTGCTCAATTTGGCTGTTGAGCGAAAGGGCTATGACTCTATAAATGCGAACATACAAGATTTTTCAGGAAATAAACTTTCTCTTGAAGACTGCCTCAATAGGTTTGAAGATGCGATGAGGCCCATATTAGCTAAAGCTGCTAAAAGTAAAAAAGGAGCATGGTATAAAGATATTGAACCCGCCGAGAATGTCGCTCGTTTTATAATTTGCCCACAGTACAGAAACTTCCATCAAATTTTTCAGCAACCTTTAAACAGCATGTTCTCGTGGGCAAAAACGGCGGGTGCTCAATAGTGAGCGTAGAGGCTGTATTAGGTTCAGGTAGAGGGTTGATTGTTGCTCCAGCTGGGTGTGGAAAAACACACTTAATAACCGAAACATTGGCTATTGCTGATACAAAACCTTATTTAGTCCTAACACACACTACGGCTGGTGTAGCTGCACTGAAGCAACGTTTGAAACGTCTTGGAGTTCCAAACAAAAATTATATTGTGTCTACAATAGACGGGTGGGCACGGCAAATCTCAAATGCATTCCCTGCATCGTGTGATGTGAGGGCTACGCCTGATAACCCAAGAGTTTTTTATCCAGAGCTGAGAAGGAAGGTTCAAGGCTATGTAGCACTTGGGCATATATCTGAAATCATTAGGTCATCATACATTCGCCTTCTTGTAGATGAGTATCAGGACTGTGACGTAGACCAGCATGCATTGATATGTTCCCTTTCCGAGGTGTTACCAACCACAATCTTTGGTGACCCGATGCAATGTATATTCAACTTTGGTGGACCTATGCCATCCTGGGATGGAGACGTTAAGTTGAGGTTTCCGGTTATCATGGAGCTAAATACTCCGTGGCGATGGATAAATTCGGGAACGCCTGAACTAGGCCAATGGATTCTAAATTGCCGAGAGTCTTTATTGCAGCGACGATCTATAGACTTTTTAAGCTGTCCAGGTCTTGTACATTGGATTCAGCTTGCTGGAGATCCACAGGCCAACAACCAGAGACAGACAGAAGCTCAATACTACATAAGAAATAGTAACGACCCTAGCCATTCACTATTAGTCATAGGGGATTCTAGAAACCCGCGTTCTAGGCACAATTTCGCGAGTCTATCGAGAGGGATTGAAGTTGTTGAGCCCGTTGATTTGGGAGATGTGACGCAGATTTCTTCACAGATAGACTGCTTGCGTGGTGAGGAATTGGCAATTCATGTGCTTACAGCAACATCATTAATGATGACCGGGGTAGGAAAAGCAAGTATTTTAAATCGAATGCCAGCGATAATAGCTGGGCGTAATCGCACGCCTGCGACCCCAATTGAACTGGCGGTTAAGGGTGTTATAGAGTCTGGCAGTACAAGCTCTGTTAGCAACCTATTAGATTGTCTTGAGGTAAGCCGAGATACAAGGTTATTCCGAAGAGGTGCATTTACTGCTCTGAAAAGTGCTGTTTCATTGAGCGTTAGTGATCCGACTAAAACTACCAAGCAGGCTGCTGAAACAGTAAGGGAGCAGCGCAGGCACCAAGGTGATCGGCGTATACCTACTCATGCAATTGGATCAACTTTACTGTTAAAGGGGCTTGAGGCTGATCATTCCCTCATACTTGATGCAGGAGCGATGAACTCTCACAATTTGTACGTGGCTCTGTCACGTGGTGCACGATCTATTACCGTTTTTTCTAATTCAAGTACTTTTCCTTAATTTTCATCAGAGCATTTAAGTGAAATTAGTTGGGCGTTAATATCGTTATTTATATGTCTGCTTTTGACCGTATTCTCACGATTGAAGGCCGATTCAAGTACCGTATAACAAGGCCAGGCACAGTGCAACTTTTCCGTTGCGGCTTCGCCTTCACTACAAAGTCGCGCGTGCTGGCGGCGTGATGTCCTTATTAGCGAATACAGCTAGATAATAGGAGTTCAATGGAAGTATGAATATATTAGCTTTAATAGAAAGAACGAAAAACTTCCTTACGCTTGGTGAATCGCACTTTAGAGAGTTTAAGTCTGCTTATCAGGGCCCCGCTGACAATAAGAAGCCGGGGTCAATTAAGGATCTTAATAAATACATTGCTGAAGCCTTGGTCGCTTTTTCTAATGCAGACGGGGGATGCATAATTATTGGCGTCGAGGATGATGGAACTGTAACAGGGCTTCCTTTTCCTGAGGCTGATATCCAAAACATGCTGTCTGCATATAAAGACTATATTCACGCTGACAGCACTCTTCCAATTGAGATTGCAACAATAATACGAGAATTAAATAGTAATACTGTTTTATTGTTTTCGGTTTCGAAAGGATCTGATGAAATATATCAGCTATCTGATGGGCGCTGCGTTGTTCGTAAGGACAAGCAAACTGTACCTGTATCTTTCAAAAGAATACAATTTGAACGGCAGGAGGTGCTATCACGAAGCTTTGATCGCGCATTTGTCGATGGAGCCAACGTTTCAGACCTCGATCAGTCGCTTATTCAAAGTATTTCTTCTTCATATTTGGCTGGATTAAGTGTCGAATACTACCTTCAACAGACAGGGTTGGCAGAGTTTGGAGTAAATGACCTTAGGCTGAAAAATGCTGCCATTCTACTTTTTGCTAAGGATATATCGAAGTGGGCGCCGAGAAGCCAAGTAAGAATTGTCCAAGTGGAAGGAGATACCCTTAAAACTGGAAAAGAATACAACGTGGTAAATGATGAAATAATAACAGGTAATATATTTAATTTAATTTCAAGTTCATGGAATAAATTAAGGCCTTTTCTTGCTTACAAGACAGAGTTTGGTTCCGAGGCAAAGTTTGAACAAAAGTATATTTATCCTGAAGAAGCAATAAAGGAAGCATTAATAAATGCAATTACTCACAGGGATTACTCAATCCAAAACGGTATAGATATATTTGTATTTAATAACCGGCTAGAAGTTTCTAGTCCGGGAAGGCTGCTATCGACAATAAGCATTGAAGACCTTCAATCTCTAAAAGGCGCCCACGAATCAAGAAACTCCCTGATATCCAAAGTGCTTCGGGAGAATAGCTTTGTTAGGGAGCTTGGTGAAGGCATGCGGCGAATTTTCTCGCTGCTGGAGTCTCAGGAGATGGAGGTTCCTATTCTAAATAATGCAGAAAATTATTTTTCCATAACATTTAAGAACAAATCAATATACTCAGCAAAAGAAGAAAGTTACTTAAACATATTTAGCAAATTCGAACTAACTCCAAATCAGAAGCGAATTGTTATTTTAGGAATAAAACAGGACGAAATAAGCCCGCAAGATATTTACAGGGCAATGAATACAGATGATCGAGACACATATGATCGCGAAGTGACAGGTCTTCGAAAGCACGAAATACTAGTTCAAACACGAACGAACCCAAATGCGACATATTTGGCAAAAAAGCTCAAAGTAAAAAAACAAGCTATTGGGCGATTTAAAATCGAAATGCCAAAGTGAGACATAACAATCCAAAACACTCGGACCTCGCTACGCTCGGCCGGTGTTTGAGGCGTTGAGGCTGTAGAAAAACCCCTGATTTGGTAGCATTTGGGTAGACCAACAAGGAGTGTTGCATGCCACGCTTCAAGCCCTACGACTACAGCCAGCACAGCATGGTGGTGATCAACTACCAGGAGCAGCTCCAGCCAGGCACGTTCGAGTACGCCGTTCATTACCTGATTGAACACAAGCTGGATCTGTCGGTATTTCACCCTCGCTGTGCTAATGACGCTACAGGCCGCCTGGCCTACGATCCGGCCATCCTGCTGAAGATCATTCTGTTCGCCTACTCCAAAGGCATTACCTCCAGCCGCCAGATCCAGTGGTGCTGCGAGACCAATATTCTGTTCAAGGCCCTGTCCTGCGATACGGTCCCGGACTTCACCACGTTGGCCAGCTTTGTTAGCGAGAACGCAGAAGCTATCGAAGCCGTGTTTGAGCAGGTGCTGCTGGTCTGTCACCAGCAGGGTTTGCTGGGTAACGAGCTGTTTGCCATTGACGGCTGCAAGACCTCATCCAATGCAGCCAAGGAGTGGTCAGGCACCTTCAAGGAGCTGAAGGCCAAGCGCGACAAGCTACGCAAGCTGATACGCCACCACCTGAACGAGCATCGCCAACATGATGCTGCCGAGACCGAAGCCGAGATGGAACGGGCGATCCGGCACGGCAAGATGATCCTGTCGCTGGATCAGGCCATGGAAAAGGTAGATCGCTTTTTAAAGACCCAGAGTCCAAGGATGGGCCAGGGTAAACGCCGCAAGGAAGTGAAGAGCAACATCACCGATAACGAAAGCGCCAAGATGACCACCAGCAAGGGCACGCTCCAGGGCTATAACGGCGTGGCCACAGTGGACAGGAAGCATCAGATCATCATCGACGCCCAGGCCTTTGGCGAGGGCCAGGAGCACCACACCCTAAAACCGGTGTTGGAAGCGGTCGAAGCCCGCTATAAGAAACTGGGCATCGCCGAAAGCATCTACCAGCAAGGCACCGTCGTCACGGCTGACACGGGCTTCGCCAACGAAGCGAATATGCAGTACCTGCACGACCGGAAGATCAACGGCTACATCCCGGATAATCGCTTCCGCAGTCGCGACCCGCGCTTTGCTGAGCAGAAAGACAAGTACGGCAAGCGTCACCAGAAGCCTGCAGGTCAGAACCGCAAGGCGGTTATCCCGGCCAGTGATTTTGATTTCGACCCAATACAAATGACCTGCATCTGCCCTGCCGGACAACAGCTTAGTCACCGAGGGGTGCGCAAGAACGACAACGGCATCCCGGTCGCCTACTTCGAAGGCCGACTGCTGCAATGCCGCAACTGCTCCAAGCGTGAAGCCTGTATGCACAACCCGCAGTCAGCAGAGCACCGCAAGGGCGCAGGACGACAAGTATCGTTCCAGCTCGAAGCCAACCGGCCACCCAGCTACACCGACTGGATGAAGCACCGTGTGGACAGCCCCGAAGGCAAAGCGATCTATAGCCACAGGATGTCGGTGGTGGAGCCAGTGTTTGGCAATATAGGCACCAACAAACGTCTGAATCGATTCAGCTTGCGTGGCCGCAGAAAGGTCCAGGGCCAATGGCAGTTGTATTGCCTGGTCCACAACGTGGAGAAGCTGGCCAACTACGGCCAATGTGGTTAGCAAAGGGTCTGAAGCCACTACCATCAGCCATGCCTGAGCAGATTGAGCTCTTCAGACAGAGTCGTCGCTCCGGTAACAAAAAAGAATTGGCCCGAAGATCAGCGAGCCAGAAATCAACAAGGAATGGCTGATAGCACTACCCGAAATGGGTTTTTCTACAGCCTCGTTATGAATATTTGGGTGAGGCATGGACGAACGCCTGAGTAGTAATTGGATTGAGTACCATGCCACAGAAGATAGAAGTCTTTTTTGGGCTTGGGAGCAGCTTGATGACATGGTCCGAAACGCGCCGGAACGAGCATGGCTGCAAATATTGAACATCGCGGCTGCGACTGAAAATCAGAAGGTACTTTCGAGCTTGGCTGCAGGTCCGCTTGAAGATCTCCTCGCTCTCCACGGCTTTAATTTCATTGAGCGGCTTGAAACAGAAGCACGCCGAAATCCGGTAATCGCGCGACTCGTCAACGGAGTTTGGCAGAACAACATGTCCGATTCTGTGTGGGAACGTTTGCATGCAATCCAGACAAAATATTCATAACCATTCGCTCTTGTCGGGCAATTTCTCCACCGCTTCGCGGCTACAAAATTGCCGCAAAGCTCCGCGTTAGGGCTTACTGCGCTTCCGCCAATAGCCAGGTTTTCGGGAGTGGTGAGCAACGGCAATGACTACAGCTTCTTCCGGCAGTTCAATGGCGACTATATCGTATGGGAAGCGTTCCAGAATCAGGCGTCTTGCACCGGTATCGCCGGCGCCTTCGGGGAGGGGTGATGAAGGGATGAAGTTTTCTTCAATAACGTCGATAGCGGCATCAACAGCAGCAAAAAACTCGGCTCCGAGCCCTGGCTGCTCATATTCGTACCATGCTGCTGCCTCTATCGCTTCCTGCGAGGCCTCTTCCAGAATCCTTACCGTTCTCACTGTTACTGGCCTAACCTCGCTCGCATCTTTGACCTGAACTCTTCACGGCTGAGCAACGTGGCCTTTCCGCTTTTGACCTTCGACACACGGTGAACAATTTCATCGTTCCAAGCCTGCTCGACAGAGTCATCGCGGGGACCGTCCAGGCTCATTATTAGCTCCCGAGCCAGCGCTGCACGCTCCGACTCGGAGAGAGCCGAAATCTGGGAGCGTAGGTGGTCTAATGCTTCGGTAGTCATGGGGCCTCCGCGAGTAGCGATACAGCAATGCTATCCCGATTCAAAGGCCCTAACAAGGCCAGCCACGGCGACGCCTTCTGCATTGCGGCTCCGCTTCCCTTCCGTAGCCGCGCGTGCTGAGCGGCGTTAGGCGCAAAAAAGGAGAGGGAAAAATGGTCTCCATGTTCCGGTTCCTACTAATAGGATCTTTGGTTTTGTACGTTGGCTTCATTGCTAGTTTCATGTTCGCGTCGCAGGTTTTCGGCGAAGATGTCGCCGGTGTGCTCTACCATAATGGCAAAGGTGCCTGGGTGGCTCTTCCGCCATTCACCTGGATGATTGAATTACTGTTGTGGTCTCTGGCAACCATCGGGATGCTTCTCTTTCAGTCGTGGGCGCGTACCTTGTTCTTGTTGCTAACGGGCATCTCGCTCGCTTTAGCCACATTAGCAGGCTTTTGGGTGCTGACCGGGCCTCAGGCGGCTGTCCTTCAACTCATTAATCTCATAGACGGGGCTATATTGGCTGTTGCATATCTCACAACGGTGGCGCGGCGTTTTGATCTTTCAGCCCATGGTTCCAGCTCTTCAAATGCCTAAAAATCACAGACACGGCAACGGCTTTTCGTTTTGGCTGCGCCTCCACTACAAACCGGCACGTGTGCCGGGTATTAGGCGGGGTAGTACTCGTGCGAAATTGCCCGAATTGTAGCCAACCGACACTCCCTGTGTGGAAGCTCGCAGTTGGGGCGCGACACCGATGCCCACACTGCCGCAGCAGCATTGGCGCACATTGGCTAGTGTCAGGAATTCACGCATGCGGGATGGCGATCTACGTGGCCTTTATGGCGCTTTTTGTTCTATCCACGGCTAGTCCGATTTTCGCAGCGGCCGCCGGCATCTTGGCTGCTTCGGCTTTAAGTTTAGCCGTGGCTTGGCTATCCCCTCTTGAGGTGAAGCAAAAATGGTGGGCTCCGTGAGCTCGCCTAACCAACCGCACGGGACCACTTCTGCGTCGCTCGTCGGCTACAAGCTGTCCCTTGAGTCTGCGCGTTAGCAACCTATTTCCCCGACGTCTTCTGATATGGAATTGAGGATGATCCGACCATGCCCGTCTTGCGGTAAGCCCGCATACTCTCAGTTTCAGCTATGGCGTCATGCGTTCTTAGGCTCCATTCTGACATGCCCTCATTGCTCATCGATTGCGTATATGAATCGAGGTTGGTTTGCTGAGTTGTTCTTGTTCATTTTCGTAGAATTGGCGTTCCTTGTATTGTTGGTAGCGGCAATGGTTTTATGGGGGAATTTGCTACTAGGGCTCGCGATATTTTTTGCTGGCGTATGTTTTTTTGCTTGGAGACGGACCCGGGCTCCTTTATATGTGGTTCCTAATACATGTGATCGATAGGTCAGTCGCGAACCAGTGACTGTGGTGTCAACGCCACCTGATCAGACCGTTTCCTCACCGTGGTGTTGAGCATCACCATCATCTTGTGTATGCAGACAATCTGATTCACTTTTGGGCTGAGCGTCCTAACGGGGGGGGGGCTCAATTTGTCGTGGGAGTAGAAGCTTGAATACCATCAAGGGATTTGCCTTCCTGCTTGCCGGTCTGTTCTTGCTGTCTGCAGGTGTGCGGGCCGAACCCTTCACGTTTGCCGCTCTCGGAGATACGCAGGATGTCTCTGTCAGGGGGCAAGGGCGTTTGGCTGGTCTGATTGAAAGGGTGAATCGGCGGGAACCCCTCTTTGTCGTACATGTGGGTGAGCTGAAGGGCGGTGGCGATGGCTGTGATGATGCCTACTACAAACGCGTGATGCACACTGCGAACCGGTTCAACGATCCTTTGGTTTATCTGCCAGGTGACAACGACTGGACGGACTGTGCTCGTTCCCGGTACGACCCGTTGGAACGGCTGAATCATCTGCGCGAGCTGCTGTATTCAGAGTCGGTCAGTCTGGGTAAAACGGCCATGCCCCTGAGCCGACAGAGTGTTCAGCCAGCGTTCAGTCGGTTCCCGGAGAACGTGTGGTGGCAGCACGGCGATGTGGGTTTTGCTGCTTTTCACAATGTGGGTTCGAACAATAATCTCTATACCGACCCTGATGCGATACAAGAGCATCTGGATCGTAACGCGGCCAATCTGGCCTGGCTCGATCAGGTATTTGAAAAGGCCTCATCGGCTAAAGCGTTGGTGCTCTTTACTCACGCCAATATAAAGTTCGGTAGTCCTGCTTGGGAGCCCACAGGATTCGATAGCTTCCGCGTTGCGTTGGGTGATCACGTCCGTAAATTTGCACGCCCGGTTCTGTTTATCCATGGCGATACCCATAGCCACAAGATTGATAAGCCGCTCAAGCATGAAGGTGAGACGGTTGCCCACTTTACGCGCCTGGAAGTGTTTGGCAGCCCGGATCTTGGAGTGGTTTATGTGCATGTTCATCCTGAGACGGAGCATGTTTTTCGCTTTGAGCCGGTTTCATTCATTGCTTCGGATTGAATGCGGGATAAGCCCGCCTTACTCAGGTTCTGGTCCGGGTAGCCAATGGACGCCTTCAGTACCGGTTTCAATCTGTCTACAATAAGCGGTTTACACAGCCCAGGATAATCGCATGAATAACACCGAGTCGTTGCCGCCCTTGCCAGATCGCCTGTCGAGCAATCCCCGTAGCCCGCATTATGTCGAAGCGATCTTCGAAAACGAGGTTGGCATCATGTTGAACGGTAAGGAACGGACCAACGTCGAGGAGTACTGCATCAGCGAAGGGTGGATAAAAACGCCCTCGCCCAAAGCCTTGGACCGCCGTGGCCAGCCGTTGTTGATCACGCTGAAGGGAACGGTTGAGGCCTATTACAAGTAGGTGCCTGGCTAATTGGCGCATGCGCGCTGTGGCGGGTCCGCGATCCGGTGCCGCTCGGCAGGCTTGTCCTGATAGGCCGCGCTATCCCTCCTGCCCTGCACAGATCTGGTTGCGCCCACGTTGTTTGGCCTTGTACAGCGCTGCGTCAGCCGCTTGTATCAACTGGTCGGCCCGGTTGCGTGCGTTGGGCACCATGGTGGCATAGCCCACGCTTACGGTGACGCTGTCGCGGGGGGTGGAGTATTCGTGGCGGATACCCAGAGCCTCAATGGCCAGGCGGGCATTTTCCGCCACCTGTATCGCTCCCTTGCTGTCGGTGTCTGGCAGTATCAGCATGAATTCTTCCCCGCCGAAACGCACGAGCATGTCGGTCGCCCGCTGCAGCTGGGTCTGGAGCGTGTGCGCCACGCGAATCAGGCAATCGTCGCCGATCTGATGGCCATAGGTGTCGTTGAACAGCTTGAAGTGATCGACATCTAACATGATCAGTGACAGTGGCTGCGACTGACGCCGCAGGCGCATCCAGACGTCGCTGAGGTAGGCATCCCCGGCCCGGCGATTGGCAACACCGGTGAGGCCGTCGCGGTCGGCCAGCTTCTGCAGTTCGGTGTTCAGCTCTTCCAGTTTGGCTGTCCGTTCGTTGACCCGGTCTTCGAGAATGCGCGAGTGATCCTGGATCTGCGAATACAGCCGGGCATTTTCGATGGCGACTGCCGCCTGGGCGGCGAGCAGCTTGATCAGCTCTACCCGCGCATCGGTGAAGACACCGTCCGTCAGGTTGTTTTCCATGTACACCGCGGCCTCGAAACGTTCCCGGGCGATGGGCACGCAGAGTACCGAACGGGGTTGCAGTTGCACGATGTAGGGGTCGTTGACGAAGCTGCCTTCGCCCCTGGCGTCGTGCAGGACCACCGCATTGCCGCGGTGAAACGCCTCGCTGAGCACGCTCATGGGCAGGCCTAGTGCGTTGCCCTGGTGATCATGGAGCACGCAATGTTCCGGCAGGTCGGGGAGAGGGGCTGGCTGGTCGGTGAGGATGGCCGCTTCGATGATTGGCACCCCTGCGGCTCGGACGATCAGACAACCCCATTGGCCGCCCGCGTTCTCCAGCAGGATCGCCAGGGTCTTCTGGAGTAGCTGGTCCAGCACCATTTCACCGGATATTTCCCGCGAGGCTTTCATCACCGATGCCAGATCCAGCGTCGAGAGATGGTTGTCTGTCTGCCCCTGCCGTGCCTGCCGCCACTCGCGCAGCAGGGGAAATTCCGCCTCCAGCTGCTCGACCTTGCGCACGGCTCCCCAGCGGTTGTACACGCCGTGTGCGCCGCGCAGGTAGCCTTCGGCGGCGTGGCGCTTGCCAAGCTCCAGCAGATACCGTGCAGCCCGCTCGAAGGTACTGGCTTCGTCGTGCAGGAAACCATGCCGGCGCGCACCGTCGATGGCGGCGTCGTAGAGCTCCAGGGCATCTTGATGCCGACCGTCGATGCGGGCCAGTTCCGCGGCCATCGCCCATTGCAAATGGCGGAAATTGGCTTCGCAGTTATCCGCCCAGCGCGTCATGCGTGCCAGGTCCTGCTCCAGGCGGGTACGGGTAATCCGTTGCTCGTCAGCACCCATGCCGGCATACAGGCTTGCCAGCGTGCGGTTGGCGACGATATAGAACCGCACCAGTTGCGGCAGGGACATGGCGGATTTGATCAGTTGGTCCTGCTCGCGCACATAGGTCAATGCAGCGTCGTAATTGCCGTACAGCAGGTTGATCTCGGCGCTGTAGATATGGTGGTTGGCGATACCGGTACGGAATTCGCGCTCGCGCATGGCATCCAGGCAGGCGTCGACGTCGAAGTCGTCGCTACTGAGGCTGGAGGGTGCGAGGGTCTCGCCGAGCAGGTTGCGCTGCATCTGCAGAAACAGACTGCCCGAGTCCAGGGAGTCCTGATAGGCGCACTCGCGCACCACTTCCAGGTTCTCGGCATGCAGGCGACGGGCCGTTTCCAGGTCCAGCGTCGGGTCCCAGATCACGCAGTCCAGCGCGCTATAAGCCAGGTAGAGCAGATCGCCGGACTGGTAGCCGGCCTCGATCCCCTTGCGGAACCAGGGCGTCAGGCTGGCCCAATGGTTGCTCCAGTGGTGAACGAACATGGCGTAAACGTAGATGACCCTGGCGCGCAGGCTCAGGTCGTCCAGGCGTTCGTTGATCGCCAGGCCTACCCTGCCGTATTCATAGCCCAGGGCCGGATCATCCAGCTCACCGCACAGCAGCATGCCGTAGGCGGCGTAGGCAAAGGCGGACTCCGGGCAGTTGCCCCGGTGCAGGGCCAGATTGACGGACTTGAGCACCAGGTAGCCGAACATGTTGCTGCCGGAGAGGAATGCGGCGGCAAAGATCTCCATCAGCAGTCGCATGGCGGTCAGGGTGGCGGGATCGTCGATGATCGGCGCGTCGACCAGGTCGGCTATTTTACGGCCGGCCAGATAGTGTTTAACCAGGCGCAACTCCAGGGCGATCTCTTCCTTGCCGGGGTCTTCGCTGAAGTTGACCCCCAGCAGGGCCAGCCCCTCGATGGCGGCCCGGATGGAGGCCTGCATTCTGCCCAGCGTGGCATTCTGCCGGCAACGGATAGAGAGGATGTCCGCCCGCTGCAGATGGGATGTGGCGTGCTCGAGCATCTGCTCCAGCCAGCGATCGGCCTCCCCGGTGCGGCCGGTCAGGTAGTTGGTCAGCTGCATCTCGGCGGCCAGGGTCGCCATCATCGAGGGCACACGCGTCCAGGGATCGGCGGGCAGCAGTTCCTCTACCACCTGCAGATAGCCCAGCGCCTGCTCATAGGCCGAGGCCTGGCGGGCACGATAACCGCTGCGCAGGTTGAGCTCGGCCAGCTGTTTGCGTTCTGCCGCGTCCGTGATCAGGGACCGGCCCTGGTTGAGGTGATTGACGATCTCGATCAGCTGCTCGTCGGCCACCTGGTTTCCGGCCTGGCGCAGCATCAGCCGTCCGATCACCAGGTGTACCCGGGGCAGCTCCTTGCTGTCGATCAGGTGGTATGCCGCCTGTTGTACCCGGTCGTGCTGAAACCGGTAGTCGGGATTGAAATCCGGATTCTTCTGCTGCTGTGTCGCCAGGCGGTAGTCGTTGTGCAGGGGCAGCACGGTGTACTGCTGCAGGGCCGGCACCAGTGCCTGGGCGGTGTCCGCCTGGGAGTGATTACGGATGGTTGCCAGGGTCTGCAGGGTAAAGCTGTTGCCAATGCAGGCGGCCAGCTGCAGCACCTTCTGGGTTGCGGCCGGCAACTGACGCAGGCTGTCGAGCATGAACTCGACGACATCATCGCTGGTGGCCTCCCAAGTGGCCTTGTCCAGATGCCAATGCCATTGTCCGGTGCCGGGGTCGGACCAGATTGCGCCCCGGGCGTGCAATTGGCGCAGCAGTTCGTTACTGAAAAAGGGATTGCCCTTGGCCCGGTGGTACAGCATATCGCTCAGGGCGCGGCTGCTCTGTTGTGAGCAGCGCAGGGCGTCCGCCACCAGATGGGTCACCGAGCCCTGGTCCAATGGGTTCAGCTGGATCTGATGGATCCGCGGGTGATCGCCGAGATCATCCAGGAGCAGGCGCAGCGGGTGGCCGGGACCGACTTCATTGCTGCGATAGGCGCCGATCAGCAGCAGGTGGCTCTGCTCACGCGAGTTGACTATGCGGCGAAGCAGATCGAGGGTGGGACTGTCACACCATTGCAGGTCGTCCAGAAACAGCACGACCGGGTGGCCTCTGTCGGCGAACACGCGCAGGAACGCGGCGAGCATCAATTGCAGACGGTTGCGACTTTCGGCAGGGGGCAGCTCGACGACTGCCGGCTGCTGGCCGATGACCAGCGCCAGTTCCGGTACCAGGTCGATCATCAGGGCGGCGTTGGGGCCCAGGGCACTGGCCAGGCGCTCGCGCCACAGGGCGAGCTGCTCCCTTGGCTCCAGCAGGATCTGCTGCACCAGTGCGCGGAATGTGGCGGCCAGGGCGGAGTAGGCCTCGCCGCGCTGGTACTGGTCGAACTTGCTCTGCACCAGAAAGCCGCGTTCTCGGATCTGGTAGGGGTCTATCTCGTTGACCAGTGCCGACTTGCCGACGCCGGAATAGCCGTGGATCAGGCAGAAACGGGTCTGCCCCTGTACCGCCTGCTCGAACAGGTCGTACAGGATCTGCAGCTCCTGGTCGCGGCCATAGAGCGCCTGCGGCACCAGAAACTTCTGCAGCTGGTCCTGCTCGCCGAGCGTGAAGGGCAGCAATGGCCGGTGGTGATCCAAAGCCGTGGTGCACAGATCCAGATCGTGTAGCAGGCCGACGCTACTCTGGTAACGGTCCTCGGGGGATTTGGCCAGGAGCTTGAGAATCACCGCGCACAGCGGGTCGGGCAGCGTGGGCACGAGGGTGGCGGGTGAGGGTGGCGTGCGGCTGATATGGCTGTGCACCCATTCCAGGGTATTGTCCGCTGTGAAAGGCGGCTGCCCGGTCAGCAGTTCATAGAGCACGCACCCCAGGGAGTAGTAGTCGGAGCGGTAGTCCAGGCTCCGGTTCATGCGCCCGGTCTGCTCCGGTGAGATATACGCCAGCATATCCGGCGACTCGACGGCCAACTGGCTGGCCTGCCGTTCCTGGCTCAGTTCCGAGGCCATGCCGAAGCCGGCCAGGACCAGCGCGCCGCTCTGGCGCTCTATCAGCACGTGATGGGGTGCCAGTGATTTGTGGACGATATCCTGCGCATGGATGTCACCCAGTAGTTGGGCGAGCCTGTGGGCGATGTCCAGTACCTGGGCCACCGGCAGGCGGCGGCCCGGCGTGTGATCCAGCAGCGTGGCCAGGGAGCTGTCGAGCAGGTCACAGACCAGCGCCAGGTTGCCGCTGCCGTGGGGCAATACGGCCTGGATCCGGCGTATGCCATTGATGCCCTGCAGGCGCCTGCTGATACTGGCCTCGTGACTGAGCATGGCAACCTGACGCCGGTCCGGGTAGGCGGTGTCGAGCGTTTCGATACAGACTTCGGCGTCGTCGCTCAGGCTGCGGGCGTGGTAAGCCGCCCGGCCTGCCTTGCGCCATAGGCAGGTGACAATCCTGAAACCGGGCAGCTGTAAGTCGCTATGCATCAGATGCCTCTTGCGTGGTTACGCTCAGCAGGAAAAAAGACGGTCGAAGGAGCTGCCGAACGCCATGTGGGCATCTTCAAGCAGTGGCTCGCCATGACCGCACAGAGCATGCCTGAAGCTCAGCGTCTTCAGGCGCGCGAAGTCTTCGGCGCCGGGTTCTGCAGCCTGGAGCCAGACCGGCCCGACATTGGCCGGGGTAAAGAAGCCCATCTGCTCCATGCGCTGGCGCGAGGCATCACAGAAATGCTCATCGGGTTGCAGCCAGTTCTGCAGAGCGTCGCAGGCCAGCAGGATGCCTCCGTCCCGTTGCAGATGGAGTATCCCCTCGGGGAGCTTGCTGGTCCTGAACTGGAACAGCGAGGCGCCCTCAAGCGGCAGGGGTGAGCCTTCGGCCAGGGACTGCGCAACGCCTGGCTGCTCCGGCTCCAGCCCGGGCATGACCCAGTACTGGGCCTGGTAGCGATCAAGGTAGAAGTCATCATCACGACCATGCAGCGCGCCCAACCGAACGATGTCGGTCACCCTGCCCAGGCTGTCCAGTGCGGCCAGGCCTTCGTCGCCGAGGCGTACCGAGTTGATCAGCACCAGCCGCTCACCTTCACGCACGATGATCATGTTGCGGCTGAACTGCCAGTCCAGCTCCATCAGTACCGTCTCCATGGCGCCGGTAACGAAAAATACCTCCGGCAGAACTTCTTCGATGGCGCCGTGGGCCAGGGCGGGCGGAAATGACCTCATGTCTTGCTCCTCAGTCCTTATCGTAGTCATAGCGACCAGCGTAGCGGTATTCCCTGGCATATTCATGCAGGTAGTTGTTGAGATAATGCCATTGGGCCTGATTCAGGCGCCCGTGGCGAATGTCATCAATTGTTTCATCTAGATTGCTGCTGTCCAGGCGTCTCAGATGGAACAGGGTCATGTCCTTGCCACCAAAAAAGCCCTTGAGAAACTGATGTAACGGTCGAGCGCTCGCCATGTCGAACACGGCGCCGTTGAGCGCGGTGAGCAAGGGTTGTGCGGCCAGGGAATCGCGGTCAAACACCGGATGTTCTCCGGGCGGCGGCGTGAACGGCGGATACTCGGCGATCGGGTGCAGTGGCTGGGCGGCCAGGGCGCGCAGGTAACCCTCCTCCAGCCCGGCCTGGCGGCCACCGTGCAGGATGATGTTCAGGTAGCGGCGGCTGGGTCGGCAGTCGTTATCAATGAAGTCCGGCATGCCGATGTAGGTCAGCGCCGGCATGCGGGCGAAGCTTCCAGCTTCGGGGCGGTCGACCTCCACTACCACCTCGATACGGTCATAGCCGTGGCCGTAGGCTTCCGCCGCGTCGAGCAACGCCAGGGCGTCGTCCGTGCATTCATGCAGCACCCCCATGACCCGATCGACGGGATGGCCCGTGTATTCGATGTTGCCCACCCCGCCCTCATGGCGGAAGAAGTGCTGCACATTGAAACGCAAGCGCCAGCCGTGCAGTACGGCACGGGTCGAGGCCAGGGGCTCTATGCCCTTGGCGCGGAGTGATTGCAGGCTCATGTTCGAGCCGAAACCGAAATACTGAAACATCGTGTCCGGTTACCTCAGGTGTACCTGTCGTTGATCACTGCCCCTTCGGGAAGTCCTTGTCGTAGGGTGGAGTGAAAGTCGGTGCGTGCTTGCGTGGCGCGTGCTCGGTCAGCAGCCCCTCGATGGTCGGTACGCTGGTGATGCGGTCGCCCAGGCCCCAGGTCTCCCGTGCCACGCCATACCAGTCGAGCAGCGTGGCGGCAAAGGAGGTCGCATCAAAGGCTTGCCCGCTGGCACTGCGCAGCACGCTCTGCGGCTTGATCCAGGGGGAGGCGAACACCGCAGGTACCCGTGGCCCCATGATGTCGAAAGCAAAGCCGTCGACCAGGTCGTTCGGCCAGGGCCTGGCGGCATAGGGCGGAGGCTGATGGTCGAACAGGCCACCATTCTTGTCGAATGTGACCACCAGCAGGGTCTTGGACCAGACCTCGGCATTGCTGCTGAGCGCGTCGTAGATCGCATTGAGAGCACGCTCGCCGGGCACCAGCGAATTGAGCCCGCTGGCCGATGAACCGGGATGATACGAGGTGCATTGCGTACCGACCCAGGCGGGCTCCAGATAGCTGAAGCGCGGCAGGTTGTCATTTTTCACATCGTCGAAGAACTGCTCGAGCGGTGCGATCCAGCGCGAACCGGGTCGCTCGCTATCGGTCTGCAACGCGCTCGCCCAAGCAGCATCCACCTCGGGGATCTGGCCCTTGAGGAACAGTTGGTGGGTGAACACCGCGTTTTCCCAGAGGATGCTGTAGTAGACCTTCCAGTCCTGATGCCCGTGGCACCAGAGCGTATTCCACAGCGATTGCCGATGCGCGGAGTCCGGCCAGTCCTGGTAGGCGGTGCCGCCTTCCCAGGTGCCCAGCCGATCATAGGCCGAGCCACTGACGGAGAACCCGCGATTCACATCGGTGCCCCCGGGCACCGAGCTGAACCAGTCGTCGCTCAGGGCGTAGGCCTGAGCCAGGCCATTGAGTATCGGTAGTTGCTGTGGCGTGAAGCTGGAGAGCACCTCGGCACTGTTCTGGTTCCAGGCGAAGCCGTCCATGGTCGGCGGTGTGCGTTCGGCGTAGCCGGCATAGCCGTGGAACATCTGCATCAGCACGTCGCTGTTGTCGTGCCAGGGGTCCTGGGCTGGACCGCCGAGCACGAATTCGTTGCTCAACTGGCCGGCCATGTACTGGCTGACATGGGCCGTCTGCCCATCGGGCAGGGGGTTGCTCATGGACTTGTCGAGCCCGCGGAAGCCGTCGGTGTTGGCGCCGATCCAGTTCAGACCGTCCTGTTGCCCGCGGGCATAGAGCCAGCCGAGCACGTTATCGAAGGAGCGACTTTCCAGCATGTAGTACACAACGTGCTCGATCTTGTCGCGCATGAATTCGATGCTGCCTGGGGTCTTCGCGCGCTCGGCCCGAGCGGGCTGGGCAGGCACCGAGCCAAACAGCGTGGACTGGGTGGTAAATCCGGCAGGCAGCGGCGATGTATTGACCGGCTGGCCCCCCAGCGGGTCGGCATTGTTGGGATCAAAGGCCCAGATTCGGCAGCCAGCCTCGGTGGCCTGGGGCTTCCAGGTCACCAGATGATTGCCAACCACCGCCATGGCATCGCTATCGTCGATGCCATGCCAGTTGCCGCTTTGCACGGTGGGTAGCGCCAGGGGCGGCGCGGCCTGAGGATCAAAACTCCAGACCCTGTAGTTGGCGCCCTTGCGGTCGAGCACATAATTGCCAATCGGATACAGCTCACGGTCAGCATCGATATCGCGGAAACCGCCGCTGGTGAATTGCCCCGAGCTGAGGCAGTCGTCCTCGGCCTGCGGGTCAAAGCGCCAGAGCTGGTAGGTTCGTCGCCCCGCAGCCGGCACCAGGCTGAGCACGTAGCCGGGTAGTCCGATCAGCTCCAGCTCGGCAAAGCTGGCGCCCATGTTGGGCCGGTAGTCGCCGAAGAACTTCTCCTTGTCCCAACTGCCGTAGGCCACGGTTTTTTCCGCCAGCGGGTTGCCGCTGTTGCGGTCGAAAGCCAGCACACGGTAGTGAATCAGGTCATCGTCGCCGGTGGCCGGGGTCCATTCCACCAGATAGCCGCCCACCTGCATCAGCCTTTGGTGGGCGGGCAGGCTGGCGTGCGGGTCCATGGCGACTTCGACAAAGGCCTGGTCGGCCCGTGGCAGGAAGGCATAGGAGGCATAGGCCGGTGAGGTCGTATTGCGCGCCAGAACAAAACTCTCGGCATTGCTCTGGGCCGCGCTCGGCTTGAAGCTGTCGTTGTCCAGATTGAAGGCCAGGTCCTGCTCGCGCATGATCGCCAGCAGGGCTGGGACCTTATCCGGCTTCACGCTGCCGGTGGCCGCGTCCCAGCCCCAATGCAGCTCAAGCTCGGTCAGGACGTGGTGCGGGTCCTCCTCGGGGTGCTCCGACATGCGGGCCTGCCAACCGGCGGCTATCAGGTCCTGGCACATGACATTGATCGGCGGCGGATAGTCGCCGTTGGGCTTTTCCGCATCGCGCAGGGGCAGGCCGGTGTCGTAGAGATACTCGCTGGGATGGTTGGCGCAGAGTACCCAGGTGGTCGCCGCCGGTTGGCCGGGCGCTGCGTCGAGCACGCTGAGTTCTACTATGTCCAGCACGCCGGGGGTGGTCGGCAGGTCAAATGCCTGCTTGAGCCACTCATGCACCGGGCCACCATAGGCCACCATGGGTTGGGTGCGCAGGTGGCCGGTGGCGGCCAGCGGGTGCAGGAAGTTGCGCAGTTGTGCCTTGGCGTAGGGAATGAAGGCTTCGTTGTAGTCGCTCAGCTCGCTACCGGCTCCGCCCGGTGCCGCGATGGGTGCCACGTCGACGATCCGCTCCACCGGCGTGTTATACAGGCCGTTGAAGCCATTCTGCGCCAACAGGCACTCCCACCGGCGATTGGTGGGGGAGTAGAGGTAGTCCTTGTAGGTAAAGGTCTCCAGCGGCGGAAAGTGCAGCAGCTGGACCGATTTCACATTGGCCATGGCCAGGCCGAAGGGCAGCAAGAACTCCCAGCCTTCGCGGTCTGCTGCGGGAATATTGGCGTAATAGCTGGCCACCGCCTGCTGGCCGGCGGCGATGTACTGCGGGATCAGCGTCTCGTAGGCCGAGACGTCGTCGCTGGGGCTGGTGATCTTGAGCCGGTATTCGCCGTTCCCGTTGCGATAAGCCTGCGCCCAGGAACCAAAGAAGAGATCCCGCTGCAGGGTCTGGCTGAATTCGAAGGTGATGGTATCGACCAGATCGGGGCCGTCGGCGCCAAAGCGGAACAGGGCTGCGATCTGTTCGTAGTAGCCCAGTGCGATATCGATACTGTTTATGCGAGTCGCTGCGTGATGTGTCTGCAAAATCCTCTCCCTGTGATGGTTGCGCTGACGCTGGCGCCCCATGCCGGGCGCTATCGAAACTCCATATCATCCTGAGGCTATCGGCCACAGGGGCTGAAACTGATGTGCAATAAACAGAAAATTAGCTTATACCAAGTTTTCCCAGTGTGGTTGGAAACGTTCGTTGGCATAGTTTGATGCAGTAAAGGCTATTCACATCGCGAGGCAAGCTTTTGAATATCGCATTGATAGGGGGGCTGGCTCTGGCTGGATTCGGTCTCTACCTGCTGGCCCATGCACTACGTAGTTACAGGAAAGCCAAGGCCAGCCTATTGTGGCCAAGCGTCAGCGGGCAAATGACTGACGTCACTCTCTGGGGCAAGCGCAATATAAGTGGGCAGATGATCGACGCCGAGCGCCTGGCGGTAGAGTATCGGTACGTGGTGAAGGGGCATAGCTTTACGGGCACGGTGCCGGCCTTTTACACCCTCATGTATCCGGAGACGTTGGATTTTGCCAAAACCTATGCTGCTGGTAATGGGGTGAAAGTTCGTTATAACCCCAAGGCGCCTGCCGAGTCGGTAGTGATCCCGGGTCCCAGGCAGAACAAACCCTATAGTGATCTTGTCCTGGCAACGATGGCTGTGATGCTCGGATCGGCAATTGCGGTTTTTGCCAGCTTGGGCGCCATTGGGTAGTAAATGGGCGCCGGGCCAGGGTTCCGATGATGAACGAGGGGCGCAATGGGGCTGTTTGAGATACTGGTTCTGTTCATGATCATGGCAGCGTTGGCGCTGACACCCAGTGCCAGTGTTGCTCTGGTGGTGGCGCGTACCTCGACCGGTGGACTCCCCAGTGGCGGAGCGGTTGCGGCGGGCATCGTGCTGGGCGATCTGGTCTTTGTCGGCCTTGCGATCCTTGGCATGACTGCGCTGGCCGAGGCGATGGGTGGCCTATTCCTGGTGATGCGCTACCTGGCGGCTGCCTATCTGATCTGGTTCGGCATCGGACTGCTGCGGTCGCAGCCTGCGCGACCTGCGGCATCATCCAGCCGCTCAGCGTCGACTTTGTCGGCCAGTTTCCTCTCCGGGCTGTTCCTCACACTGGGCGATATAAAGGCCATTTTCTTCTACGCCAGTCTCTTCCCCGCCTTTGTCGACCTGACCGCCATCGGAGCCACGGACATCGCCATTATCGTCGCTCTGACCGTTGTGGCCGTCGGCGGTGTGAAGCTGGGCTATGCCTATTTTGCTTCGCAGATCGTTTCGGCTCTGGCCGGGTTCAGGGCTGCGCGGGTTGCACGCATCGCGACCGGCGGCTGTATGGTGGGCGCCGGCGTCTACGTTATGTCAAAAGCGTGAGCTACGCGGTACGTCCGTCAACTCTGGCGTTGAGCAAAAGCATCGAATATCACCGCTGCCTGGCCACGCTTTGCTTCGTGCTGATCGGCGATGCATCAGTGGCGGGGTTGCGCGGCCTCGTCCGACCCGATTTTGATCTGTGGCAAGAACGGGACAGGTGAGCTCCTTTAGTATGTTTTGTCGTATTCCCCGGTCCGCAAACGGACCCTGACGACGAGCATGCCCCGTTGAAACTTAAAGCCGTTCTTACTTCCATGCGTCTACCCTTCCTGGTGTTGACGCCTGTCTGCGTCTTTCTCGGGATGGCGACGGCGGTGGTGCAGGCCGACGTCATTCTCTGGGGCAACCTTTGGCTGGCGCTGGCCGGTGCCCTGGCGGCGCATATTGCGGTCAACACCCTGAACGAATACCAGGACTTCCATAGCGGACTGGACGCGCTCACCTCGCGCACGCCCTTCAGTGGCGGCAGTGGCGCGTTGATTCGTTGGCCGGATGCCGCCGTGGCTGTGGGCTGGGCTGCCTGGCTGGCGCTGCTCTGTGTGGGCGCCATAGGCCTGTATTTCATCCTCCTGTTCGGCACGGCGGTGTTGCCCCTGGGAGCGCTGGGCGTCGCGATCATCGTGCTGTACACCCGGTGGATCAACCGGCGCCCCTGGGTGTGCCTGCTTGCGCCGGGCTTTGCCTTCGGGCCGCTCATGGTGGTCGGTACCCATTTTGTCCTCACCGGGGAGTACAGCCGGTTTGCTGCGGGGGTCTCACTTGTTCCTTTCTTTCTGGCCAACAATCTGTTGCTGCTGAACCAGTACCCGGATGTGGAGGCCGACCGCCAGGTGGGTCGCTGCCACCTGCCCATTGCCTACGGGCTGGACTTTGCTACCGGCGTCTACGGTTTCATGACTGCGGCGGCCATGCTCGTGATCGTACTGGGTGTAGACAGTGGCAGCCTTCCTTCCCTCTGCCTGCTTGCGCTGCTGCCCGGGGCCAGCGGATTCATGGTCTGGGCAGGGGCACGGCGCTTCGGGAATCAGCTGGAGCGGCTGCAGCCGTACCTGGGCCTGAACGTGTTTGCGGCGACGGTGACGCCAGCGGTACTGGCCGGAGCCTTGCTGCTGGGGCGGTAGTGGCATTCACCCCTGAAACATCTCCAGGCTCAACAACAACTGCACCAGGGTGGCGTTGGCTATGTCGATGAAGAAGGCGCCCAGCAGCGGAATCACCAGGTAGGCCTTGGGACTGGGACCGAAGCGACTGGTGAGCGCGTTCATGTTGGCGATGCCGATCGGCGTGGCCCCCATGCCCATGCCGATGAAGCCCGAGCTGATGCAGGCGGCGTCATAGTCGCGTCCCAGTAGCGGGAACACCACATAGACGGTCAGCAGGGTTATCACGATGGCCTGCATCAGCATGACGATACTGATCAGGCCGAGGGCACCCTGCAACGACAGCAGCGGCAGGCTGATCAGGCTCATGCCGAGGAACAGCTGCAGACTCAGATCGCCGGCCAGTTGGATGGGACGGTGGTCGACGTCTACGCGCAGCAGCTCCAGGCTATTGGTCAGGGCAATGCCCAGAAACATGGCGGTGAGAAAAGCCGGCAGGCGAATACCCACATCCGAGAGCCAGCCATAGATGGAGGCGCCCAGGGCGAAACACAGGGAGATCAGCAGGACGGCGGTCAACACGCCGTTGAGCTCGATGATATAGGTGATTCTGTTGCCCGATTCGATGTGCTGCAGCTCCGAGTGCTGTTCATCCGATTGCAGGCCGTTGCGGCGGATCAGCCAGGCGCCGACCGGGCCACCGATCAGCCCGCCCATGATCAGCCCCGCCGTGGCAAAGGTCATGCCCATCGAGCTGGCATTGGTCAGGCCGAAATGGTCTTCGAACAGCTGCCCCCAGGTGATGGCTGTGCCGTGCCCGCCGGCCAATGACACGCTACCGCCGATCAGCCCCATCAATGGACTTTCGCCGGCAATCAGGGCCATCAAAGTGCCGGTGAGGTTCTGGAAGATGAGCAGGGCGACAGCCAGGCCGAGCATGATTGCCAGCGCCTTGCCGCCTTCGAGCATCTGGCGCAGGCGCGCAGACAGACCGATGGTCGCGAAAAAGGTAATCAGCAGCAGGTCACGCAACTGCAGATCGAAGCGAATATCCCGCTCGGTGGTTGCCTCGATCACGGCGACCAGAGCGCTGATCAGCAACCCGCCGGTCACTGCCGGGGGGATGTTGTAGGTGTGCAGGAAGGACACCCGCCGATTGATGTGAAATCCGATCCAGAGCGCAATAATTGCAATGGCCACGGTAACAGGGGTGTTTATTTCCATAACGCCGTTCCAGTGCTTGGTTGCCCCCAGACTAGCAGGAAAGCGGTACCGTCCGTCTGCACGGGTACCCTTGCGCAGGACAAAACGCTAGAATGCCCGCCGCACGCTGCCAGGCCATTGCAGCAATGGGTTCCCTAACCCCATTTCACCCCAAAAAGGAACATCCCATGCCGTTGATTTCATCTTCGGTCAGCCGTCCGCTTCTGGCCGGCCTGATCGCGTTTCACATATTCATCATTATTGTCAGCAACTACCTGGTGCAGTTGCCGGTCACGCTGTTTGGCTGGCATACCACCTGGGGTGCCTTCAGCTTTCCGTTCATATTTCTGGCGACCGATCTGACCGTCCGGCTGATGGGCAAACATGCTGCGCGGCGGGTGATCGCCCGGGTCATGCTGCCGGCGCTGGTGGCGTCCTATGTGGTGTCCGTGGTATTCCAGGAGGCGCGCTTCGGCGGGCTGGCGGCCCTGGGCGAGTTCAACCTGTTCGTCTTCCGTATCGCCGTCGCCAGCTTTCTGGCCTACGCGCTGGGTCAGCTGCTGGATGTGCAGGTGTTTGATCGCCTGCGTCAGCTGCGCCAGTGGTGGATCGCGCCCGCTGCCTCGACGGTGGTCGGTAACCTGCTGGATACCTACCTGTTCTTCTCGGTCGCATTCTGGCGCAGCGACGATCCCTTTATGGCCGCCAACTGGGTCGAGATTGCCACCGTCGATTATGCAATCAAGTTGATCATCAGCCTGGTGCTGTTCGTGCCGTTGTACGGCATGCTGCTGAGTTCGATTGTGCGACTGCTGCCGGCCACGGCACGCGGGCCGGCCCCTGCACTCGGCAAGCATGGCTGAGGTGCCGGAAGGTTGCCCACAGGTGACCTGCCCGGGTCAGTGAAGCAGGCCTTTGCCGCCGCCTACCAGGGCCTCGGCAATATGCCGATAGCCCTTGAAGCCGGGGTGGTAACCGTCCGAGGCTAGCAGGTCGGGGTCGGTCACCGGGGGGTAGCACAGATGGATGAAATCGCCCGGTCTCTCCCGGGCCAGCCGGGCGTAGACGTTATCCAGCTGCCGGGCACGCCAGCCCATGATCTGCCGCAGCGGTGAGGGCAGGGCCGTGAACAGATGCATTGGCGGGACCCCGAGCAGCACCAGGGGCGTCGGGTAACGGGCTGCCAGCATCTGGCGCAGGGCGATCAGTTGTTGGCGGAAACGATTACGCGCCGTGAACCCCGTGGCGTCGTTAACGCCCATGCTCAGAAGCACGATGTCCGCGGGTGGCAGTCGGGCCTTCGCCAGGGCGCCATTCAGCGCCTGCAGACGCACGCCATTGATGCCGAAGGTGTGCCAGGCCGTGGTAGTCGCGGAGTACTGGTGCATCTGCCGGGCCAGCTGACTGGCCAGGCCCTGTTCGTGGGAGCTGACTCCGACGCTGGCCGCGGTCGATTCGCCCAGCACCAGGATGCGCCGCACGGGCGTGCCGTCACCATGCTGCCCGCCCGGGCGTCCGCTGCCTTCTGGCAACCGCGGCGTCATGCGCCGGGCCCGCTTACCCTGGTAGAGCAGAACGGGCGCCAGCGCTGCGGTGATCAGCCAGAAAGGCAGATGCATCGGGTGGTCAGACCAGCTCGACTGCCACGGCCGTCGCTTCACCACCGCCAATGCACAGCGCAGCGACGCCCCGCTTGCCACCGGTTTTCTGTAGTGCGTTGATCAGGGTGACGATAATCCGCGAACCCGTGGAGCCGACCGGGTGACCCTGGGCGCAGGCGCCCCCGAAGATGTTCACCTTGGCGTGATCGAGACCGTGCTCGCGCATCGCCAGCATCGTGACCATGGCAAAGGCTTCGTTGATCTCGAACAGATCTACTTCATCCTTGTTCCAGCCGGTCTTGTCGAACAGGTTGCGCAGCGCGCCGACCGGGGCCGTGGTGAACTCGCTCGGGTCCTGGCTTTGCGTCGCGTGGCCCACGATGCGGGCCAGCGGCTTGAGTCCGCGCTTCTCTGCTTCAGCTGCGGTCATCAGTACCAGGGCGCTGGCGCCGTCGGAGATCGAACTGGCGTTGGCGGCGGTAATGGTGCCGTCCTTGCCGAAGGCGGCGCGCAGGCCGGGAATCTTGTCGATGTTGGCGTTGTGCGGCTGCTCGTCATCCTTCACGACAGTCTCGCCCTTGCGGGTGGTGACCGTGACCGGCACGATTTCACTGTCCAGCGAGCCATTGTCGATCGCCTTTTTGGCGCGGGTCAGCGACTCGATGGCATAGGCGTCCATTTCTTCACGGGTGATACCGTGCTTGTCAGCGGTCTCCTGGGCGAAGGACCCCATCAGGCGGCCTGTGCGGGCATCTTCCAGGCCGTCGAGGAACATGTGGTCCTTGATGTCGCCATGGCCCATGCGCATGCCGCCGCGGGCCTTTTCCAGCAGATAAGGCGCGTTCGACATGCTTTCCATACCGCCGGCGACCATCACGGTGTTGCTGCCGGCCTTGAGCAGGTCATGGGCCAGCATGACCGCCTTCATGCCCGAGCCGCAGAGCTTGTTGATGGTGGTGCAGCCGGTCGCAGCCGGCAGGCCCGCATTCAGGCTGGCCTGGCGCGCCGGGCCCTGCTTCAGACCGGCGGGCAGCACACACCCCATGATCACTTCTTCCACATCGGTGGGCTGGAGGCCGGCACGGCTGACCGCTTCGCGAATCGCCAGCGCGCCCAGATCAACGGCCGGGACGCTGGACAGGCTGCCCTGGAATCCACCCATGGGGGTGCGCGCACCACTGACGATGACGATGTGATTGTCGGACATGTTTGGCTCCTGAAAAATAATGACTGATGTTGGGTGGACGGTCATCTGTCGACCCGATTGCATCATTATACCTGCTAAGTATACTCGTGGAACGCGTGCGATCAGGTTCATACTTTGGAGTGATAGGTAGGCGCCGGCAAAGTTCGTTATAGTGCTGAAACTGCTGGGCCAAGGCCCGCACACCGACCAGACAAGCCCAACAATACAGGTCATCACAATGCTCAATACCCGTATCATCAAACCGACGGACGAGGCCCATGCCACGCCGTTGCTGATCAAGAACATCCTGCTGTCCGGCCAGCGCTACGAGCGCACCCAGGAGATCGTCTACCGCGATATCAGCCGGTACGACTACACCACCTTCAATCAGCGTGTCTGCCGCCTGGCCAACGCCCTGACCGATGCCGGCGTCAAGGCCGGTGACACCGTGGCGGTGATGGACTGGGACAGCAACCGGTATCTGGAGTGCATGTTTGCCATCCCGATGATCGGCGCCGTACTGCACACCATCAATATTCGCCTCTCGCCCGACCAGATCCTCTATACGATGAACCATGCCGAGGATATCTTCGTGCTGGTCAACAGCGAGTTCGTGCCGATCTACAAGGCGATCGAAGACCAGCTGACCACGGTGAAGAAGACCATTCTACTTACCGACGGGCCGGAAAAGACCGCAGAGCTGCCTGACCTGGTCGGTGAGTACGAGGAGCTGCTGGCCGCCGCCGAGCCGACCTACGACTTTCCCGATTTCGACGAGAATTCGGTAGCAACCACGTTCTACACCACAGGCACCACCGGCAACCCCAAGGGCGTGTACTTCACCCATCGGCAACTGGTGCTGCACACCCTGACCCAGGCGTCCACCATGGGCGGCCTCGACAGCGTGCGCCTGTTCGGCAACCGTGATGTGTACATGCCGATCACGCCCATGTTCCACGTGCATGCCTGGGGCATCCCCTACACGGCGACCCTGCTGGGTACCAAACAGGTCTACCCGGGCCGGTATGAGCCCGAGTTGCTGTGCAAGCTGATCCGCGAAGAGAAGGTGACCTTCTCCCACTGCGTGCCGACCATCCTGCAGATGGTGCTCAACGCCGACGGCGCCAAGGACATGGATTTTGGTGGTATGCGCGTGATCATCGGCGGCAGTGCGCTGAACCGCAGCCTGTACGAGACGGCCAAGAAGAAGGGCATGGTGCTTTCGGCCGCGTACGGTATGTCGGAAACCTGTCCGTTGATCTCCAGTGGCTACATCAATCTGGAGCTGGAGCAGGGCACCGAGGACCAACGCGCGGCCTACCGCATCAAGGCTGGCATTCCGGTGCCGCTGGTCGAGGCGCGGCTGATGGACCCGCAGGGCGGGTTCCTGCCCCATGACGGCAAGACCCAGGGCGAGCTAGTGCTGCGCGCACCCTGGCTGACCCAGGGGTATTTCCGCGAGCCGGAGAAGAGTCAGGAGCTCTGGTCCCATGGCTGGATGCACACCGGTGACGTGGCCGCGATTGACGAGATGGGCGCGATCGAGATTCGCGACCGTATCAAGGATGTGATCAAGACCGGCGGCGAGTGGATTTCTTCGCTGGAGCTGGAAGATCTGATCAGTCAGAGCCCGGCGGTGAAGGAAGTGGCCGTGGTCGGCGTACCTGACCCGCAATGGGATGAGCGTCCCTTTGCTCTGATCGTGCCCCACGAAGGCAAGGAAATGGATGCGCGGATTCTGCGTGACCATCTCAAGCCCTATGCCGAGGAAGGACGCATCAACAAGTGGGCTATCCCGAACCAGATCGCATGTGTTACCGAAATACCCAAAACCAGCGTTGGCAAGCTCGACAAGAAGCTCATTCGGGGCGAAATTGTCAAATGGCAGGAGGCGGAAGCCCCGTTCCTGTCCACTCTCTGAGCGTTCTGACCGCTGCGCCGCTACGGTAACACTGTGGCGGCCAGGATGGTTCTGGCAGGTACAAAGGCAGCCCTCCGGGCTGCTTTTGTGTTCCAGGTGCACGGTTTATCCCCTGAAACCCGCGCGCCCTGCATCCTGATGGCTCAGCAGAATCATACTTTGGATGGTGCCGTTGCCCCTGGCGCTCAGGTAGAGTGCGCGGCTGCATCAGCTATGCTGTATAGCGATGGCACCCTTCAACTGGTCGGGGTAACAACTCCGACCCCAGGCAAGGCAGAGCAATTATGAAACCTACTTTCAGACAGTCCGTATTGATGGCCTCGATGATGGCCATCAGCACGGCCACCATGGCAGCTGCTACACCCGAGCAGGTCGCGGCACTGGGTAACACCCTGACTCCGGTCGGCGCAGAGAAGGCCGGCAACGCTGCCGGCACCATCCCCGAGTGGACAGGCGGGCTGCCCACGGATGCAGCTCCGGTCAGCGAAAACGGTTTTGTCTCCAACCCGTTCGCCGAGGACAAGCCGCTGTTTGTCATTACTGCCCAGAACTATCAGCAGTATGCAGACAATCTGGCGCCCGGCCAGATCGCCATGTTCGAGCGCTATCCGGAAACCTTCAAGATGCCGGTGTATGAAAGCCGCCGCAGCGTTTCCATGCCTGACGCGGTCTACAGCGCCACCCGTGACAATGCGGCCAACACCAAGCTGGTAGCAGATGGCTACGGCCTGGAGAACTACAAGCTGGCCAACGCTTTCCCGATTCCGGCCAACGGGCTGGAAGTGGTGTGGAACCACATCACTCGCTTCCGCGGCGAAGCTTTCCAGCGCGTGGTCGTACAGGCTACTCCCCAGGTCAATGGTAGCTACACGATCGTGCGCTTCAACGAGGACTACGTGATCCCGCAAGGTCTGGCTGACTTTACCCCGGGCACCATGGACAACATCCTGTACTACTTCAAACAACAGGTGACCGATCCGAGCCGTCTGGCCGGCAACGTTCTGCTCGTGCACGAGACCATCAATCAGGTTGAAACTCCGCGCATGGCGTGGATCTACAACGCTGGTCAGCGCCGCGTACGCCGTGCGCCGCAGGTCTCCTATGACGGCCCGGGTACTGCGGCCGATGGCATGCGTACCTCCGACAACCTGGATATGTACAACGGCGCCCCCGACCGCTACAACTGGGAGCTCAAGGGCAAGAAGGAAATGTATATTGCCTATAACAGCTATAAGCTGGGATCACCGGAGCAGCAGTACAGCGACATCATCCAGGCCGGTCATCTCAATTCCGATCTGACACGCTATGAGCTGCACCGCGTGTGGGAGGTGGAAGCCACGGTCAAGCCGGATCAGCGTCATATCTATGCCAAGCGTCACATGTTCGTTGACGAGGATTCCTGGCAGGCTGCGCACATCGACCATTACGATGGTCGCGACACCATGTGGCGGATTGCCGAAGCCCATTCGCTGCATCGCTACAAGGATCAGGTGCCAGGCTATGCGGCCGAAACACTCTATGACGTACTGGCCGGTCGTTATCTGGTCATGGGTCTGAGCAACGAAGAAGAGTCCGGCTATAACTACCAGCACCAGGCAAGCGCGTCGGATTTCACTCCGGCTGCACTGCGCCAGGCCGGCGTTCGCTGATACCTTAGCGGATGATCCCTGCGGACCGCAGCCCCGTGCTGCGGTCCCTTTCGTTACAAATCAATATGAAATTCGGGCGTACATGTCGCTAGACTTGTTGTATGCCCGTTTTCAATTCCTCTCCAGGCAAGATGTTCCGGCCCCCGCTGCCGGCTGACCATCTGCCCCGGCCCGAACTCGTACGTCTGATCCAGGACGCGGCCCATTGCCGTCTGGTCCTTCTGTGCGCGCCCGCCGGTTTTGGCAAGAGCACGCTGGCGGTCGAGGTGGCCGAGCAGTTGTCGGCGCCGTGGACATCCATCTGGGTAGCCCTGGAACGACGTGATGCCAGCCCCGTACAACTCCTGCGCACGCTGATCCAGGCCGTGCGTACGCGTTTCCCCGAGGCGGGCTCCAGCGAACTGGCCCTGCTGGCTCAGGTGCACGAAGAGCAGCCCCTGGCCATGGAGCCGCTGGTTGCTGCCCTGATGTCCGACCTGGAGCAGCGGTATCCGCTGCAACAACCGGTTCTGTTGATTCTCGACGACTATCATCTGGTCCGCAGTCCGGCGAATGACCGGCTCTGTGCGCTGCTGTTCCAGAATCTGCCCGCGTGCTTCCAGGTATTGATCACCACCCGGGCGCGCCCGCAGTGTCCGTTTGCGCGCATGCGCGTCGCAGACCAGTTGCTGGAACTGGATGAACAGCAGTTACGCCTAGAGCCGCTGCGGGCGCGGGCGTTCCTGGAGCAGGCCGGGGTCGATGGCACGGATGCGCAGTGGATGCGCCAGCGGATCGAACGCAATGAAGGCTGGTTTGCCGGTTTGCGGATGCTGGCGCTGACTGCCCGCAAGGGGGTGACGACGCCCTCGAGCGAGGAGCAACTGGTTGAGGAATACCTGTTGGAGGAGGTCATCGGCGCCCAGCCGCCCCATGTGCAGGAATTTGTCTCCGATATGGTCTGGCTGGACCACTTTTCGGCGGATCTCTGCGACCAGGTGCGGGGCACCGGGGACAGTCAGGCGGTTATCGACTGGTTGGTGCAGCATCAGGTGTTTCTGGTGCCGCTGGATCGCCAGGGCACCTGGTACCGCTTTCATCATCTATTCTGCGATGTCCTGCGTCAGCGCGGGGCGGCGCTGGATCTGCCGCGCAGACAGCGCCTGCACCTGCGTGCCTGTGACTGGTTTCGCGAGCATGGACGTATTGCCGATGCGGTGGAGCAGGCCCTGGCGGCCGAGCGGCCTGACGAGGCCGCCGCCCTGGCGCAGCATCTGCCGCTTGATCAGCTGCTTGCCGAGCAGCACGTCAGCACTCTACTGCGCTGGAAGGCGGTGTTGCCTCGGGTGCTGCAGGGCAGTTCGGCGCGCCTGGTGCTGGTGCACGGCTGGACACTGGCCCTGGCCTGCCAGCTCGAGGATGCGCGGGCGATGCTCGCGCGTCTGCAATTCTTTCTGCCGCAACCCGATGCTGCCCGCCAGCGCATGCTGATCGGACAGGCCCTGGCGCTGCAGAGCCATATTGCCCGGGCCGGCGGTGACCTCGCGCAGGCCCAGGTGTGTGCCCATCAGAGCCTGCAGTGCCTGCCCGGCGACGAGGTGGGCAGCCGCTTGATGGCCATGCTGACCCTGGCTGACATTGCCCTGTGCCGACGCGACATGGATGAAGCCAGGCGCTGGGCCAGAACCGCCCTGGATCTGGCCCAGCGTGGCGACAATCCGCTGTTCGAGGCACAGGTGGTGCTCATGCGGGCGCGCCTGCTGCAAGCCCGGGGCGAGGTCGGTCGTGCCTGTCGATTGCTGGAGCAGCAACTGGAGGGGCTCGAGGCGATGGACTACCCGCAGGGTCTGGCGATCCGCGCCCGTCTGACCATCCTGCATGGCTATCTCAAGGGCCAGTTGGGAGAGCTGGAATTTGCCGGCCGGCGGGTACGTGAGGGTATAGATGAAGCGCGGCGCTGCCGTGATATCCATGTACTGCCGGGTTACTGTCTTTTGGCCGGCATCGAGGCCAGGCGGCGGGACGGCTTTGCCCGGGCCTTCGAACTGCTTGCCGAGGCGGAGCGCCTGATGCACCAGTGGGATATTCCGCCGGTCTACTACCTGGGCTGGGGTACCGCGCTGAAAAGCGATCTGTGGATCAGTGCCGGCCGCCAGGAACTGGCCGAGCAGTGGCTGCCGCGGCTGCGCCAGACCTATTGTCTGGGTGAGCCGGCAGCACCGCCGAGTTTCTTCCACGCCCTGCCACTGGTGATCGAGCGAGTGTATGCGCGACTGCTCTGGGGTAGGGGCGAGAAGGAGGAAGCCGAAGCGCTGTTGTGGGGGCTGCTGAAGAACCTGCAGGCACAGGGCGAGCGCTTGCAGGCGCTGTCGGTGATGACGCAGCTGGCCCAGATGCTCGGCCGTAGCCAGCGCCAGGCACAGGCACAGAAACTGCTGCTGGAGGCCATGTCCTGGGCCGCGGACGACGTCATCATCGGGCCTTTTGTGCCCCTGCTTTCGCAGATGCCGACGCTGGTCCAGCGGACCCTGATGCGCGCGCCGGCTACGGCATTGCGAGCCCGGCTCCAGGAACGGCTGCCCGCAGCCAGCCAGATATCTGCCGCCACCCTGATCGAGCCGCTGAGCAGCCGTGAGCAGGCGGTCCTTGAATGTATCGCCAAGGGCCATTCCAATCAGCAGATCAGTGAAACGCTGTTTATCTCCCTGCATACCGTCAAGAGTCATGCTCGGCGCATCAACCACAAGCTAGGCGTGGCCCGCCGCACCCAGGCGGTAGCCCAGGGCAAGCTGCTGGGCCTGCTTGGCTAGGTTGCTGACAGACCGCGATTGCGTTGTACCGTGCTTGAGAGTAGGTTCACTCCCATCCCTGCCACCGCCGCCGGCCGTGTGGTTGATACCTGCGTCACGTTTCCATCGGTTGATGTCGGTGCACCCGCGCCCGTGCTGCGAACGCCCCTGTCTCCTCGCCAGGCTGTGCTAACCTGTTCACACGTGTTACGAAAAGAGGAATGAATACATGAAAAAGCAAATGATGATCGCCGCCAGCCTGAGTACATTGATGCTGGTCGGTTGTACCAGCAATCCGTACACCGGCGAGCAGCAGACCGGCAAGTCTGCGCTCTACGGCCTGGGTGGCGCAGCTGCGGGTGCGGCGATCGGCGCCGCCACTTCGGGCAGCGATGATCGGGCCAAGGGCGCGCTGATTGGCGCCGCCGTCGGCGGTGCAGCAGGTGGCGGTTACGGTTACTACGTGGATAAGCAGGAGCAGCGCCTGCGCCAGGAGCTTCAGGGCACCGGTGTGCGCGTCGTGCGTAACGGCGAGAACCTGCAGCTGGTCATGCCAGGCAATATCACCTTTGCCAGTGGCTCCTCCGATATCTCCAGCAGCTTCTATCCGACGCTGAATTCGCTGGTCAAGGTGTTCAAGGAGTTCGACAAGAACGGCGTCGAGATCATTGGCCACACCGACAGCACGGGCAGCAACGATCTGAATATGCGGTTGTCCCGCGAGCGGGCGCAGAGCGTAGCGTCGTACCTGGCCAGCAATGGCGTTTCCAGCGCACGCATCAGTGCCATGGGTGTGGGTCCGAGCCAGCCGATCGCCAGCAATGACACCGCTGAAGGCCGTGCCCAGAACCGTCGCGTGGAAATCAACCTGCGGCCAAGCCAGCAGTAAACCACATGACGGTATGAGTCGACCGGCGCTGCAGAGGTGTCGGTCAGCTCTTGCCAGACGAAAAACGCAGCCCCTGGGCTGCGTTTTTTTTACTCATGATTCCGTTGTCTGCGTCATGCGCCGGGCGGATATTCCCGGTGCAGCTGGTCGAGCTGCTGGTCCTTCGCCTCCCACAGGGCGTTGACCCAGGCCTGGAAAGCTTCCCGGAACGCACTGTCATTCTGGTAGTCACGGCCCAGAAATTCCACCGGAATGGGCTTTAGCTCACAGCGCATGACCACCTTCCTCACCCGCCCACTCAGCAAATCCCAGAAGCTCGGGTTACCGTCGGGGTAGTGCAGGGTGATGTCCACCAGCGAGCGCAGCTGCGATCCCATGGCGTCGAGTACGAAGGCGATACCGCCTGACTTGGGTCGCAGCAGATGCTGGTAGGGCGAATTCTGTTCGGCATGCTTGGCCGGTGTGAGACGGGTACCTTCAAGGAAGTTGAAAATGGCCACCGGCGTGGTCTTGAACTTCTCGCAGGCCCGACGGGTGGCCGCCACGTCCTGACCGGCCTTTTCCGGATGACGCGCCAGGTAGGCCTTGCTGTAACGCTTCATGAACGGGAAATCCAGCGCCCACCAGCAGATGCCAATTACGGGCACCCAGATCAGTTCCTGTTTGAGAAAGAACTTGAGCATGGGCATCTGGCGATTGAGATTGTGCTGCAGCACCAGGATGTCGACCCAGCTCTGGTGATTGCTGGTGACCAGATACCAGCCGTCGTAGTCGAGCTGGGCTACGCCTTTGACATCCCATTCGGTATTGCCGCTGAGCTGCATCCAGCCACTATTGCAGCGTATCCAGAACTCGGCGATGCGAATTATCGCGCGGGTGCAGTGCACCTGCAGTCGCGGCATGGGTAGCAATTTGACCATGGAGATGGGGAACAGAACGCTGAAGCAGATCAGCGTGTTGAGTATCAACAGCAGGGTAGCCAGGGCGCCGCGCAGGGCGTGAGGCAGGAAACTCAGCATGGAAAGGTGCTCTTTCAATGGGGCCGGCACGGGTCATCCGGCCCTCTGATCGTTTTTTATTTGTCTGCCTGTATGGCAGTAAGGGCAATGGTGTAGACGATATCGTCCACCAGAGCGCCGCGCGACAGGTCATTGACCGGTTTGCGCAGCCCCTGCAGCATGGGGCCCACGCTGACCACGTTGGCACTGCGCTGCACGGCCTTGTAGGTGGTATTGCCGGTATTCAGATCCGGGAATACAAACACCGTTGCCTTGCCGGCCACCGGGCTGTCCGGCGCCTTCTGCAGACCGACGCTGGCAATCGCGGCTGCATCATACTGGAGCGGGCCGTCGATCAGAAGTCCCGGCTCGCGCTCGGCGGCGATGCGCGTCGCTTCGCGGACCTTTTCCACATCCTCACCGGTGCCGGACTTGCCGGTCGAGTAACTGATCATGGCCACCCGTGCAGGGATGCCGAAGGATTCCGCGGAACGTGCGCTCTGGATCGCGATCTCGGCCAGCTCCTCGGCATTGGGGTCGGGGTTTACTGCGCAATCGCCATAGACCAGCACCTGCTCAGGCAGCAACATGAAAAAGATCGAAGACACCAGGTTGTAGCCCGGTGCCGTCTTGATCAGCTGGAACGCCGGCCGGATGGTGTTGGCCGTCGTGTGGATGGCGCCCGAGACCAGACCGTCCACTTCATCCAGGGCCAGCATCATGGTGCCGAGTACCACGTTGTCCTCGAGTTGCTGCAGTGCCATGGGTGCATTCAGACCCTTGCCGGCGCGGAACTCGACCATCTTGTCGACATAGCGTTCGCGCACCTCCTCCGGGTCGATGATCTCCAGGTCATCGGGCAGCACGATATGCTGAGCGCGCGCCACGGCTTCCACCGATTCGCGCTTGGCCAGCAATACGCAGCGGGCAATGCCCCGGCGCTGGCAGATCGCTGCTGCCTGCACCGTGCGCGGCTCGTCGCCTTCGGGCAGAACGATGCGCTTGGCGGCCTTCTGCGCGCGGGTCATCAGCTGGTAGCGGAAGGCCGGTGGTGACATGCGCACCTCGCGGGGTGCGTCGCAGCGCCGTTCCAGCCAGGCGTGGTCGATGTGCGAGGCGGCGAATTCGGTGACCTGTTCGGCGCGCTCGTGGTCGTCCACGGGGATTTCGCGGTTCATGCGATCCAGGCGCGTCGCCGTTTCGAAGGTGTTGGTGCTGGTGCACAGCACCGGCAGGCCACTGGCCAGGGCGGGCTGGCACAGTTGCATGACGCGCTCGTCGGGTTGGAAACCGCTGGTGAGCATCAGTCCGGCCAGCGGGGTGCCGGCCAGCGACGCCAGGCTGGCGGCAATGATGATGTCGTCCCGGTCACCCGGAGTGACGATCAGCGTCCCGGGTTTAAGGCGCTCGACAATGTTGGGCACGGTGCGCGCGCAGAGCGCGATTTCCATCACGCGGCGGCTCTGTATCTGTCCTTCGTGGAGTATCGAGGCGTGCAGCAGCTCTGCCACATCCGAGGTGCGCGGTGCGTTCAGCGTCTCTTCCCAGGGAATGCAGCCGATCAGGCGGAAGTCCTCGGTATCGAGCACCTGTGATTCCTGCTTCAGGGCCAGCGCAAACTCCTTGAGGGTGCGCTTGAGCTCGCCCCGGTCGGCAGGCGGGCCATCGGCAAGCTCCAGATCGCGTACCTTGTTGACGATCACACCGAGCACCTTGGGATGGCTCGGTCCGCCGAAGCCCTGGGCGTGGATCTCGATGCGATCGGCGAGGCTCGACATGTCGTCATCATCCGGAGCGGTGACGAGAATCACGTCCGCATCCAGGCTGCGTGCCAGGTGGTGGTTGATCCGCGCGGCATAGCTTGCCTGGCGGGTGGGCACCATGCCCTCGACGATCACCACGTCGGCGTCGATGGCCGCCAGCTGGTAGTTGCTGACAATGTCCTCGAGGACTTCATCCAGTTGGCCGTTGGCCAGCCGGTGTTCGACGTCTGCCAGGGCCAGCGGCTTGGGCGGCTTGAGGTCCAGGGTACGGCTGATCAGTTCGGTGGAGCGCTCCGGGCCCAGGTCCCCCGGGTGGGGTTGGGCAATGGGCTTGAGAAAGTGTACCCGCAAGCCGGTGCGTTGCAGGGAGCGAATCAGCCCGAGGCTGATCGAGGTGAGTCCGACCCCGAACCCGGTTGGTGCGATAAAGAAGGTGTGCATGCAAGCGTCCCGCCTGTTGTATTAGGGTTGGTCGAGCAGCGCCAGGCTCTCTTCGGCTATCTGGCGCTCCTCGTCCGTGGGTATGACCCAGATGGCCGTTGAGCCGTCGGCATGGATGGGTGCGGCTGCACCCCGGCCCACGCCGGTGTTGGCAGCGGCATCGATTTTGAGACCCAGTATGGCCATATGTTCCACCGTGCGGGCGCGGACCCGAGCCGAGTTCTCGCCTATGCCGCCGGTAAAGAGTAGTCCGTCGAGGCGGGGCAGGGCCGCACCCAGGCCCAGTAGCGAGCGTGCCAGCCGATAGCAGAACACCTCGATGGCCAGTTGGGCGCCCTCGTGCCCCTGTTCGGCGGCCTGTTCCAGCTGGCGCATGTCATTGGACAGGCCGGACAGCCCCAGCAGCCCGCTTTCGCGGTTGAGCAGCTGTTCGATACGTGGCAGGTCCCAGCCCAGGGTGCGACCCAGGTGGGCATGCAGATTGGGGTCCACATCGCCACTGCGCGTGCCCATGACCAGACCTTCCAGCGGTGTCAGTCCCATGCTGGTGTCCAGACTGCGTCCATCCAGCACGGCGCAGCTGGAGCAACCGTTGCCCAGGTGGGCGCTCAGCCAGGCACCCTTGGCGGTCCCGCGGCCGGTCAGCTCGCCAGCCTGGTTGGTCACGTATTGATGGCTGGTGCCATGAAACCCATAGCGGCGGATGGCATGGTCGGCATAGAGCGCTTGCGGCAGGGCGTAACGATAGGCGTGGGCAGGCATGCTCTGATGAAAGGCGGTGTCGAAGATGGCGACGTGGGGGATATCCGGGAGCACGTCCATGGCGGCGTGTATACCGGTCAGATTTGCCGGGTTGTGCAGCGGTGCCAGAGCGGCGTTGGCGGTAATCGCTGCGATCACGCTGCCGTCGATTCGCTGGGCACGGGTGAAGTGTTCGCCACCGTGCACCACTCGATGGCCCACAGCGCTTAGTGGCTGGTCGGCATGCTGTTCGATCAGGGGGAGCAGTGCCGCCATGGCGGCACTGTGGCTGCCGTCGCCCAGTTGGATCTGATCGCGCTGGTCGCCGGCCTTCCATGCCAGTGTTGCCTGCTCGCCGCCAAGTCGTTCGGCGAGGCCGCTCAGTATTGCTTGCCCATCGCCTTCCCGGCGCAGGGCGAACTTGATGGAGGAACTGCCGCAGTTGATCACCAGTACCGTTCGCCGGGTCATTCTCACCTCGTGTTCATCAGGCTGAAAGGGCCGTTGATTATTCAGACTCATAGTCTAGCAGCCTGTCGGGCTTAGGCGTTCGTAGCGAGGGAAAGTCCGGCTTGAGGCAGTTCTCAGCCTTTTTTGAGGCGAATAGTCCCAGGTCCGGCAGGCTGCTATGCCACCCGCGCGTCGGTCAACCCGTGCGTTTGGCCGTCAAACGGCGTAAACTGCCCCGTTTTAAGCGAAAAGACAGGTGACGAATTATGCAGATTGCTGCGAACAAAGCCGTATCGATTGAATACACACTCACCGATGATGCCGGCGAAGTACTGGATTCGTCCGCCGGTGGTGGTCCGCTGGTTTACCTGCAAGGTGCCGGCAACATCATCCCGGGTCTTGAGCAGGAACTGGAAGGCAAGCAGCCTGGTGACGAGCTGAAAGTTACCGTTGAGCCGGAAAACGCCTATGGTGAATTCAGCGCCGAGCTGGTTGCCGTGTTGGGTCGCAACATGTTCGAGGGTGTCGACGAGCTCGAGCCCGGCATGCAGTTCCATGCCTCCGGCCCGGATGGCAGCATGCAGATCGTGACCATCACCGCGGTCGAGGGTGATGAAGTGACTGTGGACGGTAACCATCCCCTGGCTGGCCAGCGCCTGACCTTCGAAGTCAAGGTCGTGGATGTGCGTGATGCAACCGAAGACGAAATCGCCCATGGTCACATCCATGGTGAAGGCGGCGTCGAGCACTGAGTCTGGCGTAGCTTGCGGCTGTCGGCCGCAGGCACACCGGCACTGAAAAAGGCTTCCCGAACGGGAGGCCTTTTTTGTGGGCGCTTGTCCGCTATTTTTCCGCATCACTCAGATCAATAACTCTGTTGAATGCTATCATTCCGAGGTGACCGGTCGTATAGTGATCACCATGAACGCTATCCAAGACAAACGCGCACGTATTCTGGCCGCCGGCACCGAGGTCATGTTGCTCAAGGGCTACAACGGGACGGGCGTGCAGGAAATTACCCAGAACGCCGGTGTGCCCAAGGGCTCCTTCTATCATTATTTCGAAAGCAAGGAAGACTTTGCGATCCAGGCGCTGCACTACTATTACCTGCCGCGGCTGGAGCGCTTTGCCAACGCGCTGCAGGCCGATGACGCCAGCCCCCGGGAACGCATTCTGCGCTTCTATCGTGATCTGGTGGGGTACTTTGCCAATCAGCATGAGCCGACACATCAGTGCTTCATTGGCAGCTTGTGCCACGAAAAGGCAGGCGACAGCCAACCGATAGGCTATGCCGCGAGCGCCATCCTCAATCGATCCAGCGAGTTGCTGGCCAACTGTCTGGTTGAGGCCCGAGATGCGGGCGAGTTGCCCGCTGATCAGGATCCGCATGCTCTGGGAGCCTTTATCGGCGCTGCCTGGGAGGGTGCCTTGCTGCGCATGAAGGTGGATCGACAGATCGGTCCGCTTCGCGTTTTCATCAGCCAGCTGGAGCGTCTTTTGCGCCCCTGAGCGGCGCTTTCGTGATCTGGCTTCATAACAAGACGACCGGTCCACTCCGGGCTCGTACGGTCGCCTGGACCAACAACCTAATCCATTGCAGGAGTTTCTATCGATGTCCGCTGATACCAGCCCGCTGTTCTCGTCCTTTCAGTACGGCCCGCTTACGCTGAACAATCGCATCGTCATGGCACCCATGACGCGCAACTTTTCCCCCAACGGTGTGCCCACCGATCAGGTGGTCGAGTATTACCGTCGCCGCTCCGAATCCGGCGTGGGCCTGATCATCACCGAGGGCACCACGGTCAATCATGCGGCGGCCAGCGGCTACCCCGATGTGCCGGCATTCCATGGTGAAGCGTCCCTGCCCGGTTGGAAGAAGGTCGTTGAGGCGGTGCACTCTGTCGGTGGCAAGATCGCGCCCCAGCTGTGGCACGTGGGTAATACCCGTCGCCTGGGTACCGAGCCCAATGCCGGCGTGCCAGGCTACGGTCCGATGGAAAAGCTCAAGGACGGCAAGAAAATCGTCCACGGCATGACCCATGATGACATCCGTGACGTGGTCGAGGCCTTTGCCCAGGCAGCCCGTGATGCCAAGGAGATCGGCTGTGACGCCATCGAACTGCACGGCGCCCATGGGTACCTGATCGATCAGTTCTTCTGGGAGGGTACCAACCAGCGCGACGACGAGTACGGCGGCAGCATGGAAAACCGCGGTCGCTTTGCGGTCGAAGTCATCAGCGCCGTCCGCGCTGCAGTTGGCCCCGAGTATCCGATCATCTTCCGTTTTTCGCAGTGGAAGCAGCAGGATTACACCGCGCGGCTGGCGCCGACCCCCGAGCTGCTGGAGGCCTTCCTGGCTCCCCTGGTTGCCGCTGGCGTGGACATCTTCCATTGCTCGCAGCGCCGTTTCTGGGAGCCGGAATTCGAAGGGTCTGATCTGAATCTGGCCGGCTGGACGCGCAAGATCACCGGCAAGCCGTGCATCACGGTTGGCAGCGTGGGTCTGGATGGCGAGTTCCTGGAGTTCATGGTCAAGACCGACAAGGTCGCCCAGACGGCCAATATCGACGATCTGCTGGTACGCCTGGCGGCGAACGAGTTTGATCTGGTTGCCGTTGGCCGCGCGCTGATCGTGGATCCGGAGTGGGCCGACAAGGTTCGTGAAGGCCGTTTCAGTGAAATCCTGCCCTTCAGCCGCGAGGCTCTGAAGACCCTGGCTTGAGGCGAGCCTTGGTGGCGGGGGCGGGCCTGCTCGCCTCTGCCTGACCTGAAGCAGCCCTGCTCAGGTAGCTTTCAAACCGGTCAATCACCGGGCCCCAGCCCAGCTGGCAGGCCCGGTGTCTGGCGTGAATCCGAACGCCGCGCCTGCCTTCTGCATCCTCGATCAACCACTGCAGGTTGCTGACGAACTGTCTGTTATCGCCCACCGGGGCAATGCAGCCGCTGAAGCGGTCGCGAATGTGCTGGTGCGCGGCGGCGGAGTCGAACGCATTGATTGCCAGCCCGGAAGCCATGGCTTCGGTTACCACGTTGCCAAAGGTCTCCAGTGTGCTGGGAAACACGAATATGTCGGCGCTGGCGTAGGCCTGCGCCAGCTCAGCTCCGTTCAGCCAGCCGGTAAAGGTGGCTTCCGGCAGCTGCTGTTGCAGGTCCGCGCGCATCGGGCCATCGCCCACGATGACCAGCCGTAGCCGCTGGGGGTGCTCGGTGATGCGCCGGATGTCGTGCCAGGCCTGTACCAGCTGAGACAGGTTCTTTTCTGCCGCCAGGCGGCCGACATGCAGCAGTACCAGCTCCTTTTCACCGGCCTGCCAGTGCTGCCGCAACCCGGGGTTGCGATGGACGGGGTGATAGCGCTCGCAGTCGACACCGCGCCCCAGCAACACCAGATTATCGAGTCCGGCTCGCAGCAGGTCGCGCTGTTGCGAGGGGCAGGCGGTCAGGGTCAGCTGTGTGCGGTTATGAAACCAGCGCAGATAACCCATGATGGGTTGCTGCAGCAGGCCCAGGCCGTAGTGGTCGGCATAGTGCTGAAAATGCGTATGAAAGCCGCTGATCACCGGTATGCCCATCTTCCGTGCCACGCGCAGGGCTGACCAGCCCAGGGGGCCCTCGGTGGCCAGATAGATCGCATCGGGCCGCTGACGCTTCCACAGGGCTCGTAATCGACTGCCTGCCGGCAGACCCCATTGCAACCCCGGATACCGTGGAATGGACATGCCGTTGACCCGGCGGACCAGCAGGTCGGGGCCGTTACTGGTGCCGGGGCGCTCCCCGGGCTGGGCTGGGCGCACCAGCTGAACCTGATGGCCGCGTGCGAGCAAGCCGTTGCATAGATGGCCAAGGGTGTTGGCTACGCCGTTTACCTGGGGGGCGTAGGTTTCAGTGACCAGAGCAAAGCATCGGCGGACGCCGTCTTGGGTTTTCATGCATACAGTATGGTTGGCTGCCATGATGCCAACATGACTGTTTCATGACGGAATCATGTCTGCGGTCGCCCGCGTTCACGCACCCACAACAGGGTCGAGCCAGCCACGGCGGAGGGCATGACCAGCAGATTGACCAGCGGAATCAGCATGCCGACATACACCGGCAGGCCGAAGCCCAGCGACAGCAGCCTGCGGCCGCGCATCCAGCGCAGCATGTCGATAAAGCTGACCTGATCATTGTCAGCCTGAAAGTCGATGTACTGCACGGCCATCATCCAGATACCGAAAGCGATCAGCAGGGCAGAGCTGATCAGGTTGATGACCGGCACGAAGCTGAGGAGCAACAGCACGATCAGTCTGGGCAGGTAATAGGCGATCTTGCGCAGCTCCCGACCCAGGGCGCGCGGCACCACCAGCACGAAGTCGCGCAGCCCGGTGGGTGGGCTGACCTCGCCACGCTCCTGCTCGGCAATCTTTTCGGCCAGAAATCCGTAGAACGGTGAGGCGATCAGATTGGCCAGCATGCTGAAACCGAAAAACAGCACCAGCAGGACCAGCAGAGCAAACAGGGGCCATAGCAGCCACTCGATAAAGCTGAGCCACTCGGGGACAGTGGCCATCAGTTGCGCCATCCACAGATTGAACTGGCGCACGCCCCAGCCGATCAGCGCGGCAAACACCAGCAGGTTCAGCAACAGGGGTATCACCACAAAGCGACGCAGGCCTGGCTGGCGCACACGCTGCCAGCCCTGGCGCAGATAATCGGGGCCGCTTAACGGCGCGGAAGTGGACGTCATGAAACAGATCCTTGCTTAAAGAGGGTAGAAGAGTGCTGCGATAGGGTTAAACTATCCGGCTTATATAACGATTGGAATACCCACAGCCGGTCAGCATGGCCTAACATGCGCTGCTGCTCCGATCCATCGGAGCACTCCGGCCAGAATCGACCGACCGTATCTTAACCCGCCGCAATAGCGGTGCTCTGGAGGCAGCATGACCGATGTACGTCACACCCGTCTGATTATTCTCGGATCCGGCCCGGCAGGTTACAGCGCCGCTGTGTATGCCGCGCGCGCCAACCTCAAGCCCGTGCTGATCACCGGGATGCAGATGGGGGGCCAGCTGACCACCACCACCGACGTCGACAACTGGCCGGGGGATGTGGAAGGCCTGCAGGGGCCGGCGCTGATGGAGCGTATGCGTGAGCATGCCGAGCGTTTCGAGACCGAGATCCTGTTTGATCACATCAACAAGGTCGATCTGACCAAGCGTCCGTTTACGCTCTGGGGCGACCAGGGCGAATACCAGTGTGATGCCCTGATCATCGCTACCGGCGCCTCTGCACGTTACCTGGGCCTGCCCTCGGAAGAAGCCTTCATGGGCAAGGGTGTGTCTGCCTGCGCCACCTGTGATGGCTTTTTCTACCGCAACCAGGAAGTGGCCGTGATCGGTGGTGGTAATACTGCTGTGGAAGAAGCCCTGTATCTTGCCAATATCGCCAAGAAAGTCACCGTGGTGCATCGCCGCGAAGTATTCCGCGCCGAGAAGATTCTGGTCGACAAGCTGCTGGCCCGGGTGGCCGAAGGCAAGATCGAGCTCAAGCTCAATGCCACTCTCGACGAAGTGCTGGGCGACCAGACTGGCGTGACCGGCATGCGTATCGCCAAGACCACCGGTGAAACCGAAGACATCAAGCTCAGTGGTGTCTTCATCGCCATCGGCCATACGCCCAATACCAGCCTGTTCGAAGGCCAGCTGGACATGAAGGACGGCTACCTGAAGATCCAGAGTGGCACCGAGGGCAATGCCACGGCCACCAACATTCCGGGCGTCTTCGCCGCTGGCGATGTTGCCGACCACGTCTACCGTCAGGCCATCACTTCGGCCGGTGCCGGTTGCATGGCCGCGCTGGATGCGGAGCGGTATCTGGACGAGCTGTAACGGCCGAGGCCATTGAGGCCTCTGTTTGCGACCTGATACAAGGGCCTGCCCCGATGGAGGCCCTTGCTTCTACCAATACCAACCGAGCGCGAAGGTGAGTTCATCACCCCGATTGCGTTCGTACAGCAGGCGCACGTCCTGCTGCTGCCCCAGACTTCTGCGCGCCTCGATCCGGACAGTGTTGTAGGCGGAGATATCCCCCGACACCGGCGCTCGATGTTCCAGTTCGACCAGAGCGTTCCAGTCAGAGCCCCCGCCAAGCTCGAACCGGGTGCCCACCCGGGCAAAACCATGGCCTTCCTGCAATCGGTTTTCTTGCACTGCCGCGCCCAAGTAAGCAGTTGAGAAAAGCGCATCGTTGATGCGGTAGCTATACCCTCGATCAGCCTGAACACGAGGTACAAGACAGTGTCCGCAGTCCAGGCGCAGGGGCTCCACACCGACCTTCAGCTTCCAGGCGGTGGCGCTATCGCCAGGCAAGCCGGTGAGGGCAGGACTGACGCTTGTTATTGCCATCAGGTCCAGCTGCCTCAACCGAATGCCATCCCCGGAGAGGTGGAGACGCATGTCACCCATGCTGAGAGCGGCGCTGCGAACATGGGCGTGGTCTGCATCAAGGGGGTCGTAATAGGCCGGCCGCAAACGAATCGACAGCGCGTTGGACGTGTCCCTATTGTGGGCGAAGCCGAGCTGAAACCAGCTTGGTGCTCTGCCTGTATGCGGGGGCTCGGGATCTCCGGCGGCAAAGTCCGGCAGCCCAGGGGGCAGTTGGTAGCGCATCGCCAGGGTCTGGCGGTGGGCAAGGTTGGCCGGGTCAGCGGCGCCCGCCTCGCGGTCGCGGACAAACTGGTAGTAGTCAAGCAGCGTATCCAGAACACGTTGGCGACTTTCCAGGCTGGTTTGCTCGAAGGCGGCATCATCAAGCCGGGTCTGTTCCAACGCCAGTGACTTGAACATCCTTTGCTCCGGCGAGTTCAGGCCCCGGTACTTGCTGTAAAGCCGGGACTGACGTGAGGGGTGATAGCTCACTTCGGCCAGTAACGGCTTTGTCCGGTAGCTCGCATTGCCCAGACTCTGTATCAGACTTTGCGGAATGGTCCATGGCCTTCCCTGGGGCACGATCTCCAGGCCGTCCACCACCTCGAGAATCTCGGCCATGCGAAACGCGCAATTACGTCGGAAAAAGTAATAGGTATAACGCTTGCCGAGCACTTCCCAGGCGTGCGCAGTGATCAGACTGACCGCCTCGGGGGGAAGATCCAGCTGGTATTCCCACATGTCCCGCAGTTCGTTCTCGCCGTAGTTGTGATTGTGAAAGTAGAAGTTGATATGGCTGAATCCGCCGTCATAGCCACCAAATATGCCTTTGAAGATGTAGGTGACCGGATCATCATCGTTTTCCACGATGGCGCCATAATTCAGGCTGGCGTCCATCAGTCCGCCCTGGTTGTCTGCTCCCGCAAAATTGAACTTGAGCAGGGTGTGACCGTAGTAGGAGGCGGGGTTGCCAAGATAGCCGGTCGCGAATACCACGCTGATCGAGGAAACCGTATTCTGACGCGTCCATTTGTCGAGCCCGGGGCAGGCAGTGTTTTCCGGTACCAGGGTCACACCCAGTTGGCTTCTCAACCATTGCGCCCTGGCGGGAAAGCGGCAGGCTGCGTGGGCGTCCGGATCTCGCGCAGCAGGTTCCTGCCGCAGGGCAGATAGGCTGGCCTGGAGTTCGGCCAGCGGATTCTGGCCGCCGTCCGGAGCAAGGAAAAAGTCCGGGCTGGATATGGCGCTTTGCATACCCCGCTGCAATGGACCGCTTTCCTCGTAATGGAGCAGTTTCAGCCAGACTGGATGTTCGGACAGCGTCTGTATGCTTGGGGTTTGTTCGTTTGCCCATAGGTGCTGGCCGCTGACCAATAGCAGGCAGCCGCACAGGCGAAGCACGGATTGCAGGGAAAGATGGCGCACAGGCAGGGTCTTTTAGGTCAGGGGTGCTGCGGGAAGAGGGCCGGCGTGCGAGAGCTCGCCGGCCCGCTTTTTCAGGCCTGGCAGCTCAGGCTGACAGCCTGGTCTACTGCCTGGTAGAGGCCGGAGGCTTTTTCGATGTGGCTCATGCCTTCGAAGCCTTCAGTGCTCACCTGGCCAGCCATGCTTGCGCGCGCGCTGGTGATGGCTGCAGTGTGACGGGCTGCGTCACACTCGAGAATGTTCAACAGTGCGGTCAGATGCTGACCCTCACCCTTGGCAGTCTCTTCGGCCAGGTTTTCATAGGTATCGTTGATGAACAGTGCAGCAGCCAGATTCTTGCCGGAGCAGGTTTCGGGGCTCATTGTCGCGGACGTTACAGCGGTGGTACCGATGTCCCAGATGACGTTGGAGGTCACAGCGGCCCAGCCGACCGTGGGGAACAGTGCTGCGCCAATACCGCAATCCACGAAGGGGTTGGGGCCTGAGCCGGGAGCTTTGTTCTGGGCAAACGACGGAGCGGCAACGGACATGCAGGCGACTACAGCGGCGGCAGTCAAGAGTTTCATTTTCATGTTTTTCATTCTTCCTGAATTATTTTTTATTCCTTGGTTTCATAAGAAAAACCGAGGTAATGCAATATATTTCACGGTCGAATAAACGGCAATAGCAATTTGCTACTGTCCGGCTAGGAGTTTGTGCAGGCACACACAAGGTGGGGGAATCTGAAAAAAAGGGGGGGGCTTGAAAATGACCATTTGCGTCTGCAAATGGTGCCTCGAGGGAGAATCGAACTCCCACTCTGTCACCAGAAACGGATTTTGAATCCGCCGCGTCTACCAATTCCGCCATCGAGGCCTGTGCTTTACTACAGACGGCGCGGAGTATACGAATCCGGCGGCTGGCTGGTCAATGGCGGGAGTGGTAATAAATCCGCTTTCTTTGGCCCGGCGGCGGGGGATCGGCTATGATACGCGGCCATTTTCACTTCGTTCGGATCCTTGCCTGCCATGCGTCTCAGCGACTTTCATTTCGACTTGCCGGAGCACCTGATCGCCCACCACCCGCTCACGGAGCGGCGTGCCAGCCGGCTGCTTCACCTCGAGGGGCCGAGCGGTCAGGTCGAGCACCGTCGTTTCGTGGATCTGCTGGAGCTGCTGCGGCCCGGCGACCTGATGGTGTTCAACAACACCCGGGTCATTCCGGCGCGTCTGTACGGGCGCAAGGAAACCGGCGGCCAGCTGGAAATCCTGGTCGAGCGGGTACTCGATGCGCAGCGAGTGATGGCGCATGTGCGGGCCAGCAAGTCGCCGAAAGTCGGGAGCCGCATCATTACCGAAGGGGGAGCGGTGGCCGTCATGGTTGCGCGCCATGATGCCCTGTTCGAGTTGGCATTTGACGAGGACGTGCTGGCGCTGCTGGAGCGGGTCGGGCACATGCCGTTGCCGCCCTATATCGAACGCGCCGACGAGCCGGCCGATCGCGAGCGCTATCAGACCGTCTATGCGCAGAAAGCCGGGGCAGTGGCAGCGCCGACCGCCGGACTGCATTTCGATCAGGATATGCTGCAGGCCATAACCGACATGGGTGTGGAGCGTGCTGAAGTGACGCTGCATGTAGGTGCAGGCACCTTCCAGCCGGTACGGGTCGAGCGCATAGAAGACCACCAGATGCACAGCGAGTGGCTGGAGGTCAGCGAAGCGGTGGTTGAGGCGGTCAAGGCCTGCAAGGCGCGGGGCGGGCGGGTAATCGCGGTGGGCACCACCAGCGTGCGCTCGCTGGAGACCGCCGCCCGCGACGGCGAACTCAAACCCTTCAGTGGCGACACGGATATCTTCATTTACCCGGGCCGTCCGTTCAATGTGGTGGATGCGCTGGTGACCAACTTCCATCTGCCCGAGTCCACGCTGCTGATGCTGGTTTCGGCCTTTGCCGGTTATGCACAGACCATGGCGGCCTACCGGGCGGCGGTGGCCGAGCAATATCGCTTTTTCAGTTACGGTGATGCGATGTTCATCACCCGCAACCCGGCCGCAGCCGGGCCCGAGGACGCTGCATGAGTCATATGAGTTTTGAACTGTTGGCCACCGACGGCTTGGCCCGTCGCGGTCGCCTGACCTTCCCCCGTGGTGTGGTGGAGACCCCGGCCTTCATGCCCGTGGGTACCTATGGCACCGTCAAGGGCATGCTGCCACGGGATGTGGAGGCGATTGGCGCCCAGATCATCCTGGGCAACACTTTCCACCTGTGGCTGCGTCCGGGTACCGAGGTGATCAAGGCCCATGGCGACCTGCATGATTTCATGCAGTGGCAGGGCCCGATCCTGACCGATTCCGGTGGCTTCCAGGTGTTCAGCCTGGGCGCGATGCGCAAGATCAAGGAAGAGGGCGTCTATTTCTCTTCCCCGGTGGATGGCGCCAAGGTGTTCATGGGGCCGGAGGAGTCCATGCAGGTCCAGCGTGACCTGGGCTCGGATATCGTGATGATCTTCGATGAATGCACGCCCTATCCGGCAGACGTTGACACCGCACGACGTTCGATGGAGCTGTCCCTGCGCTGGGCGAAGCGCTCGAAGGATGCCCATGGCGACAACCCCTCTGCGCTGTTCGGTATCGTGCAAGGCGGTATGCATGAGGACTTGCGTTTGCGCTCGCTGGAAGGTCTGAACGAAATAGGCTTTGACGGCCTGGCGATTGGCGGATTGTCCGTGGGCGAGCCGAAGGAAGAGATGATCAAGGTGCTGGATTTTCTGCCGCGCCACATGCCTGCCGACAAGCCACGTTACCTGATGGGCGTGGGCAAGCCGCAGGACCTGGTGGAAGGGGTGCGCCGGGGCGTCGACATGTTCGACTGCGTGATGCCGACCCGCAACGCACGCAACGGTTACCTGTTCGTCGATGCGGGGGTGATCAAGATCCGCAACGCGGTGCACAAGCATGACGCGTCGACGCTGGATCCGACCTGCGATTGCTATACCTGCCAGAATTTTTCCCGTGGTTACCTGCACCATCTGGACAAGTGCGGTGAAATGCTCGGCAGCATGCTCAACACCATCCACAATCTGCGCTATTACCAGCGCCTGATGAGCGGTTTGCGCGGTGCCATCCAAACAGGTACATTGAGCGCCTTTGTGGACGACTTCTACGCTCGGATTGGCTTGCCGGTACCTCCCCTGGAGGCCTGAAAAGCGCTCTGGAAGCGCCCTTGATCTTTCTTTCGAGTTAAATACTACAGGAGTGTCACATGAGCTTTTTCATACCTGCCGCCATGGCCCAGGAAGCTGGTGCAGCGGCCCCCATGGGTGGCGGTTTCGAGTGGATTTTTCTGGTCGGCTTCCTGGTCATCTTCTATCTGATGATCTGGCGTCCACAGGCCAAGCGCGCCAAGGAGCACAAGAACCTGATTAGCGGTCTGGGCGTTGGTGACGAGGTAGTGACCGGTGGCGGTATTCTGGGCAAGGTCAAGAAAGTCACTGACGAGTTCATCGTGCTGGAAGTGGGTGATGGCCAGGAACTGAAGTTCCAGAAGGGCGCTGTTGTCGCCGCGCTGCCCAAGGGCACACTGAAAGCCATCTGATATCACCTACCACTCTAATTCGGGCGCCCTTTGGCGCCCGGATCGTTATCGGGCTCCGATATGCTCAACCGCTACCCCCTCTGGAAATATCTGCTGATCGCCGTGGTCCTGGTGCTCGGCGTGATTTATGCCCTGCCTAATCTCTACCCTGATGATCCTGCCATCCAGATTTCCGGTGCGCAGACGGGTCAGACCATCGAGCAGCGTGATCTGGACCGCATCGAGTCCGCCCTGCAGGACGCCGGTATCGCCACCAAGGGTACTGATCTGGGCGATCTTGATCGCTCCGGTCTGGTCCGCCTGGTGGATCGCGCCGACCAGTTGGGCGCTCAGGACATCGTCCGCCGCACCCTGGGGCCGCAATTCGTGGTTGCCCAGAACCTGGCACCCACCACGCCGCAGTGGCTGATGAATATCGGCGCCGGACCGATGAAGCTGGGTCTGGACCTTTCAGGCGGTGTGCACTTCCTGCTGGAAGTGGATATGGACAAGGCCATCGAAGCGCGCGTGAATGTTTTCGAAAGTGAAATCCGCAACCTGCTGCGCGCCGAGCGCGTGCGCTATCGCAGCATGCCCAGCCAGGGCAATGTGTTGCAGTTCGGTTTTACCGACACCGAGCAACTGAACGAGGCGCAGCGGCTGATCAACGCCGATTATGACCAGTTCCAGATGACCACCGTCAGCCGGGAAGAACTCGAAGTGCTGCGCCTGACGCTGACCGAAGCCGAGATGGCCGAGATTCGCGAATATTCAGTGCGTCAGAACCTGACCACCGTGCGTAACCGGGTCAACGAGCTGGGTGTGGCCGAGCCGCTGGTCCAACGCCAGGGCGCCAATCGCATCGTGGTCGAGCTGCCGGGGGTGCAGGACACCGCCGAAGCCAAGCGGATTCTGGGCAAGACCGCGAATCTCGAATTCCGTCTGGCGGCCGAGCGTGACGCGCCACGGGCCACCATCGAGACCTTTGATTTCCGTGGCGACAAACGGCCGCCGGCGGATGTCGAGCGTAGCATCATCCTCACCGGTGACCAGGTCACCGACGCCCAGTCCAACTATGACGAGAATGGCCAACCCCAGGTCAATATCCGTCTGGATGGCCCCGGCGGCGACATGATGACCCGTGCCACCCGCAACAATGTGGGTCGTGGCATGGCGGTGATCTTTATCGAACAGCGACAGATCTCCCGCAAGGTGCAGCAGGAAGTCGACGGCGAGATGGTCGAGGTCGATGTGCCAGCGTTTGTCGAGGAAAAGAGCATCATCAGTCTGGCTACCATCCAGAGCACGCTGGGCAATCAGTTCCGTATCACCGGTCTGGATTCCCCGGCCGAGGCCTCGGAGCTGGCCCTGCTGCTGCGCGCCGGTGGTCTGGCCGCGCCGATGTACTTTGTCGAGGAGCGGACCGTCGGACCGAGCCTGGGTGCAGAGAATATCGCCAAGGGGATTTCCGCCACCCAGGCCGGCTTCGTGCTGGTACTGATCTTCATGCTGATCCTCTACAAGGTATTCGGTGTGTATGCCGGTATCGCGCTGAGCTTCAACCTGGTGCTGCTGCTGGCGCTGATGTCGTTGCTGGGCGCCACGCTGACGTTGCCGGGTATTGCCGGTATCGTGCTGACTCTGGGTATGGCGGTGGATGCCAACGTGCTTATCTTCTCGCGGATCAAGGAAGAGATTGCTGCGGGCGTGTCTGCCCAGCGGGCTATCCACGAGGGTTACGACAAGGCATTTTCGGCGATCATCGACGGCAGCCTGACCACCCTGCTGGTGGGCGTGATCCTGTTTGCCATGGGTTCGGGTCCAATCAAGGGCTTTGCGGTAACGCTCTCGCTGGGCATTCTCACTTCGATGTTCAGCGCCATCATGGTCACCCGTGCAATGGTCAACCTGACCCTTGGCGGGCGTGACATCAAGAAGCTGTGGCTGTGAGGAGCGCATCATGATTACCAGTAAAACCATCAACTTCATGGGGCTGCGCAAGTTCTTCTTCGCAGTGGCCATCGTCATCATGGTCGGTTCGATCGCCAGTCTGGCGGTCAAGCAGCTCAATCTGGGTCTGGACTTTACCGGCGGAGCCCTGGTGGAGCTGCAGTATGAATCTGCCGCCGATCTGTCCGAAATTCGTAGCATTCTCCGGGCGGCCGGATACGATGATGCGGTAGTACAGAACTTTGGTGCTTCAACCGATGTGCTGATTCGTCTGGCCAGCGACGATCCCGATCTGGGCAGCCGGATTGCTGAAATTATCCAGAACGAGGATGGCAGCGAGGTCACGCTCAAGCGTATCGAGTTCATCGGTCCGCAGGTTGGCGAAGAGCTGCGTGACCAGGGTGGCCTGGGGATGCTGTTGGCCATGGGCGGCATCCTGCTTTATGTGTCGCTGCGCTTCCAGATGAAATTCGCCGTGGCCTCCATTGTCGCGCTGGTGCATGACGTGATCTTCACGCTCGGCATCTTCTCGTTCTTCGGGTTGTCCTTCGATCTGACGGTGCTGGCGGCACTGCTGGCGGTGATCGGCTACTCGCTCAACGACACCATCGTGGTATTCGACCGGGTGCGGGAAAACCTGCGGGTAATGCGGAATGCCGATCTGGAAGAGATCATCAACGTCTCTACCACACAGACCCTGGCGCGGACCTTGGCGACCTCGGCATCGACCCTGTTGGTGCTCTTTGCCCTGTACTTCTTTGGCGGCGAGAATATCCAGGGATTCGCGCTGGCGCTGATCATCGGTGTGGGCATTGGTACCTATTCATCGATCTATGTGGCCAACGGCCTGCTGATGACGATGAAGCTCACCCGCGAGGATCTGATCCCGCCGCAGATTGAAGAAGAGGCGGACGATAGGCCTTAAGGGCAGCTGGAAGCCAGAAGCTGGAAGCTGGAAGTAAAAGGCGGGCTGGAGTCAGCAAAAAAAAGGTTCTTCACTTGGTTCCGGGATAACTCGGACCAGTGTGAAGAACCTTTTTTGCTTCTAGCTTCTAGCTTTCAACTTCCAGCTGGCCGAAGGCCTACCGCTTCATGCCTGGCGCCAGATGCGGCTGGATCGCCGTGAGTACCGCCTTGAAGCACTTGGGGTTGCCCGCAACGATATGGCCTTTCTCGAGGAAGTGATGGTCGCCAGTAAAGTCACTGACCAGCCCGCCGGCTTCCTGGATCAGCAAGGTGCCGGCGGCCATGTCCCACTCGGCCAGACCGGATTCCCAGAAGGCGTCGTAGCGGCCGGCGGCCACGTAGGCCAGATCGAGGCTGGCGGCGCCGCAGCGGCGGATACCGGCGGTCTGGCCTACCAGGCTGCGGAACATGCCCAGGTAGTTGTCCAGGGATTCCATCTGGTTCTGGCGGAACGGAAAGCCGGTGCCAAGCAGGGCGCCGTCCAGCGTCTTGCGTGAGCTGACCCGCAGACGCTTGCCGTTCAGCGAAGCGCCACGGCCGCGGCTGGCGGTGAACTCTTCCTGACGCACGGGATCGAGCACCACGGCATGCTCGATACGGCCCTTGATACGGCAGGCAATGCTGACCGCATAGTGGGGGATGCCGCGGATGAAATTGGTCGTGCCATCCAGCGGGTCGATGATCCAGACGATGTCCGCACCGTCGCCCTGGCCGGGCTGAAAGCCGGACTCTTCGGCATGGATGCCGTGGTTCGGGTAGGCCTTGCGCAGGTGGCTGATGATGGTCTGTTCGGCAGCCCGGTCAACTTCGGTAACGTAATCGTTGGCCTCTTTCTCGTTGACGGTCAGAACGTCAAGCCGCTCTACGGAGCGATAGATCAGTTCTCCGGCGCTGCGTGCGGCGCGCAGGGCGATGTTCAACATGGGCTGCATACGGGTGTCTCTGATTAGGGGGATTTGAAGAGCCGGAAATTGTATCAGATAAGCCTGCCAACATGAATGCATCATGGCCTTTGCGTGCTGGCTTTTGTAAGATGTGCGGTTCCTCGCCAACCGGCGCAACCGTTCTGGAGTGCTTACGTGCTGGACAATGTTCGTGTGGTTCTGGTCAATACCAGTCATCCAGGCAATATCGGCGGGGCCGCCCGTGCGATGAAGAACATGGGGCTGACGCGGCTGGTGCTGGTTGATCCGCAGCGTTTTCCTGATCCCAACGCGGCCGCTCGCGGCGCTGGCGCCGACGACGTGCTGGACGGGGCCGTCATCGTGCCGACGCTTGAAGAGGCGATTGCCGATTGCGTGCTGGTGATGGGCACCAGTGCGCGCGATCGTCGCATACCCTGGCCGGTGGTGGACCCGCGTGAAGCCGCTGAAATTGCGTTGGACCAGATAGCCGAGCTGCCCGAGGCGCAGGTCGCACTGGTGTTCGGGCGGGAAGACTCCGGTCTGACCAGTGACGAGTTGCAGCGGTGCCAGTTTCACGTGCATATCCCGTCGAATCCGGATTTCAGTTCGCTGAACCTGGCCGCTGCGGTGCAGGTGCTGGCCTATGAGTTGCGCATGCTGGTACTCAAGCGCCAGAGCCAGCCGACCCACATGCAAAAGGTCGAAACCACGGCCTTGCAGAACGAGATTCCGACCACTGCCGGAGAAATGGAGCAGTATTTTGCCCATTTGCAGCAGGTGCTGGTTGAAATCGGCTTCCTCGACCCGCAGAAACCAAGACAGCTGATGCCCCGTTTGCGCCGCCTCTATGGGCGAATCCGGATCAACCGGATGGAAATGAATATCCTGCGCGGTATCCTCACCGAAACACAAAAAGCCATCGGCGTGAAAGCGGCCGGTGAGCGGAGACGTTAACCATGTTCAAGCGCATGAAGGAAGATATTGCCAGCGTGTTCCACCGGGATCCGGCAGCCCGCAGCACCGTGGAAGTGCTGTTCTGCTATCCCGGTCTGCACGCGATCTGGTTGCATCGACTGGCCCATGCGCTGTGGGTGCGCGATGCCCGCCTGGTGGCGCGCATGGTGTCCAATTTTGCCCGCTGGGCGACCGGGATCGAGATTCATCCCGGGGCCAAGCTGGGCCGCCGTTTCTTTATCGACCATGGCATGGGCGTGGTTATCGGTGAGACCGCCGAGATCGGCAACGATGTGACCCTGTACCAGGGTGTGACGCTGGGCGGCACCAGCTGGGACAAGGGCAAGCGCCATCCGACCCTGGAAGATGGCGTGGTCGTGGGGGCGGGTGCCAAGGTGCTTGGCCCGTTCACGGTGGGTGCCGGCGCCAAGATCGGTTCCAATGCGGTAGTGACCAAGGCCGTTCCGGCCGGTGCCACGGCGGTGGGTATTCCGGGCCGCATCATTCTCAAGGAAACGGACAAGGCTGATGAGCAGTGCGCCAAGCGTCAGGCCATGGCCGAGAAGCTGGGCTTCGACGCCTACGGTGTGACCCGGGATACACCCGATCCGGTGGCGCGGGCCATTGGCCAGATGCTCGACCACATGCAGGCCGTCGATAGTCGCCTGGAGGGCATGTGCCAGGCGCTGGGCGAGCTGGGCAGCGATTATTGCGCCAAGGAGCTGCCAGCCCTGGGCGGGGAGGACTTCGACCTGCTCAAGGCCGAAGTGGACAGCGTTGAACCGAAATCTGCCCAGGCGGGTAAAGCCGGGCGTTCATAGGGTGTCACCCATGTTGCCGATTTATCTTGATTACGCTGCCACCACACCGGTCGACCCCAAGGTCGCCGAGCAGATGATGGCGTGTCTGACCATGGACGGTAACTTTGCCAACCCGGCATCACGCTCTCATATATACGGGTGGAAGGCTGAAGAGGCGGTGGAGCTAGCCCGGCGCCAGGTGGCTGATCTGGTGGGCGCCGACCCCCGGGACATCGTCTGGACCTCGGGCGCGACGGAGTCGGACAATCTGGCGATCAAGGGGGCGGCTCACAGCCGTGCCGAGCGGGGGCGGCACCTGATCACCTCGCAGATCGAGCACAAGGCGGTACTCGACAGCTTCCATCAACTGGCGCGGGAAGGGTTCGAGGTTACCTGGTTGAAGCCGGACGCCAGCGGCGTTATCACTCCGGAGCAGCTCCAGGCCGCCACGCGCGACGACACCACGCTGGTCTCGCTGATGCATGTGAACAACGAGATCGGCACGGTCAATGATATCGCCGCCCTTGGGGCTGTTGCCCGCGCGGGTGGTGCTCTGATGCATGTGGACGCGGCCCAGTCCACCGGCAAGTTGCCCATCAATCTGCACGACCTGCCGGTCGATCTGATGTCGTTCTGTGCGCACAAGACCTACGGTCCCAAAGGGGTCGGTGCGCTGTATGTGCGCCGCGACCCGGCGTTGCGGATCGAGGCGCTGATTCACGGCGGCGGTCATGAGCGCGGTATGCGTTCGGGTACTCTGCCCACTCACCAGATTGTCGGTATGGGCGCCTGTTTTGCCCTGGCCGGCCAGGCCATGGCGGAAGAGACTCGTCGTATTGCCGGTCTGCGCGACCGCCTCATGGCCGGGCTGGCCGACCTGCCGGAGGTATTTCTCAATGGCAGTAGCGAGGCGCGGGTGCCGCACAACCTCAACCTGGCATTCGCCGGCGTCGATGGGGAGCTGCTCCTGTTGGCGTTGAAGGATCTTGCGCTGTCTTCGGGTTCGGCCTGTACTTCTGCCTCGGTTGAGCCATCCTATGTATTGAGCGCTCTGGGCATGCCTCGGGAGCTCGCCCAGGCTTCGCTGCGTATTTCCCTTGGTCGCTACACGACGGACGACGAAGTGACACATGCAGCACAGATACTCTGTACGGTGGTGCCGCGACTGCGTCAGGGCGACTGAGGCGGCGGCACATCGGACCCGGCCGGTGAATCCGCTGGCCGGTATGTATTTCCCTCTAACCTGCGTATAATCCGCGGGTTAACAATTCCGCATAACTTCTCAATTCACATTTACTTTTTCTGGAGAGATTTCCATGGCCGTAGAACGTACCCTGTCCATCATCAAGCCCGACGCCGTAGCCAAGAATGTCATCGGCCAGATCATCAGCCGTTTCGAAAAGGCCGGTCTGAGTGTTGTAGCGGCCAAGATGGTTCAGCTGTCCCAGTCCGATGCCGAAGGCTTCTACGCCGAGCACAGCGCGCGTCCTTTCTTCAAGGATCTGGTTGGCTTCATGACGTCCGGTCCGGTTGTCGTACAGGTACTGGAAGGCGAAGGTGCGGTACTGAAGAACCGCGAACTGATGGGTGCGACCAACCCCAAGGAAGCTGACGCTGGCACCATCCGTGCCGATTTTGCCGAGTCTATCGATGCCAACGCGGTACACGGTTCGGATTCCACTACCTCTGCTGCCCGCGAAATCGGTTATTTCTTTGCAGAAACCGAGCTGTGCCCGCGCGGCTGATAGGCTTTTCCGACACGGTTCAAACACAGGTGATGATGTGACCGCCACTAGCAATGCCAACGGCAAGATCAATCTGCTGGGGCTGACCCAGCCGAAAATGGAAGCCTTCTTCGAGAGCCTCGGGGAAAAGCGCTTCCGTGCCGGTCAGGTCATGAAGTGGATTCATCACCTGGGTGTCGACAATTTCGATGACATGACGAATGTCGGCAAGGCCCTGCGCGAGAAGCTCGCGGCCGTCGCCGAGATTCGTCCGCCGGAAGTAGTCAGCGAAGACATCTCCAAGGACGGTACACGCAAGTGGGTTGTGCGTGTGGCCTCCGGTAGTTGTGTGGAGACCGTCTACATCCCGCAGAATGGACGCGGCACACTCTGTGTATCGTCCCAGGCGGGGTGTGCGCTGGACTGCAGCTTCTGCTCCACCGGCAAGCAGGGATTCAACAGCGATCTGACCGTGGCCGAGATCATCGGCCAGGTCTGGATCGCCAACAAGTCGTTCGGCAGCATTCCGGCCAAGACCGACCGTGCCATCACCAACGTGGTGATGATGGGTATGGGCGAGCCGCTGCTGAACTTCGACAATGTTCTTGATGCCATGCTGTTGATGATGGATGACCTGGGCTATGGCATATCCAAGCGCAAGGTGACACTGTCCACATCCGGCGTGGTACCGATGATCGAAAAGCTGGGCGAGGTGACCGACGTCGCCCTGGCGCTGTCATTGCACGCCCCGAACAATGCGTTGCGCAACCAACTGGTACCGCTGAACAAGAAGTATCCGCTGGAAGTGCTGTTGCCTGCCTGTAATCGGTATATGGCAGGGTTGGGCGAGAAGCGGGTGCTGACCATCGAGTACACCATGCTCAAGGATGTGAACGATCAGCCGGAACACGCCGAAGAGATGATTGAATTGCTGCGTAACACGCCGTGCAAGATCAATCTGATTCCCTTCAATCCGTTCCCGCATTCGGGTTACGAACGGCCGAGCAACAACAGTATCCGGCGCTTCCAGGACATGCTGCACAAGGCGGGTTACAACGTGACTGTGCGCACGACTCGCGGCGAGGATATTGACGCCGCATGCGGCCAGCTGGTCGGGCAGGTGATGGATCGAACCCGCCGCAGCGAACGCTACATCGCTCTCAGAGAATTGCCGGTTGACGGGCTGCCCGCTGCACAGCGGCCCTCCAGTGCGGACCGGTAGGCCATCCAACCGAGGATCGATTGTGATGAACAGAATGATGATCGCGGCAACATTGCTCACCTCCCTGGCCCTGAGTGGTTGTGTGGCCACCGGTGACCAGCCGCAGAACCGCAGGGTTGACCCCGATGCAGGACGCGATGCCTATATCCAGCTGGGCCTGGGCTATCTGCAGGAAGGCGAGACCGAAAGCGCCAAGGCACCGCTGAGCGAAGCACTGAAGCTGGATCCGCGCTCGGCTGCGGCGCACCTGGCGCTGGCCATGGTGTTTCAGCGGGAGGGCGAGACCGCGTCGGCTGACAAGCATTACCGGGCTGCTCTGGCCAGTGAGCCGGACAACCCGCGGATTCTGAACAATTACGGCGTCTTTCTGCTCAGCAAGGAGCGCCATCAGGAGGCGCTCGGCTATTTTGAGCAGGCCTCCCAGGACACGCTCTATGGCGAGCGCTCCCGGGTTTTCGAGAATATCGGTCTGACCTATCAGCGCATGGACAGGCCCGAAGAGGCCAGGGCCAGCTTCGAGCGGGCCTTGCGGCTTAACAGCCGGCAGCCCATGGCTCTGCTGCAAATGGCGAAGATCGAGTTTGCTGCACAGAATTTTGTCCCGGCCTGGGACTATTACCGCAGTTTCACCCAGTATTCCGGACAGAATGCCGAGAGCCTATGGCTGGGCATTCAGTTGGCACGGCGGTTTGAGGACCATAACCGGGCTGCAAGCTATGCGCTGCAGCTGCGCCGTTTGTATCCCAAGAGTCCGGAAGCGCAAGCATTGAAGGCATCAGACCAATCATGAGTACAGAGCAGCACGATGTAATGCCGCCGAAAGTTGAAGCGTACGATGATGGCGGTCGAATGGCTCATCCGGGCGCGACCCTGCAAGCGGCACGGCAGGCCAAGGGGCTGAGTACGGCCGAGGCAGCCACCAGCCTGCGGCTGCCGGAAAAGATTCTGGCCCACCTTGAGGCCGGACGTTTCGACCAGCTTCCCGGCGACACCTTCGCCCGCGGTTATGTGCGCAGCTATGCACGGCTGCTGGGGCTGGACGCCAACCGTCTGGTGCTGGAGTACGACCGTGCCCGCGGAATAGAAGTGCGTGAGCGGCAGGTTAGCGGCATCGACAAGATGGGGCGCCCCGGCAAGACCGGCGGCATGCTCATGACCTGGACAACCATTATTGTGGCCCTGGCCATCATCGCGTCGATCCTGTTGTGGTGGTATGACAGTCAGCCCACCCAGTCGGTCAGCGATGTCGCAGAGATTGCCAGCCAGGCTCTGGATGAGGTCGAAGTCGATGCCATGGCTCTGCCTGAGGATCTCGATTTTGCCGCCGATTCGGCCCCTGAAATGGAGACTGGTGCGTTGCCAGCCGACCCGATGGCGCCCCCGGCGGCCGTGTCGACGACAGACGAGTTCACTACCGGTGACAGCACGCTCCAGAGCAGCGAAACTGCCGAGACCTTCCAGGCTGAGCCGTCAGAATTGAGCGAGGCAACTACCGCGCCAGCCCCGGCCCCCGCCGAGCCGAGCGCTCAGGCCACGGCACCCGTTACGCCTGTAGCAAGCCCGGCTGCCGAGAACGAACAACCGGTTGCGAGTTCTGCGCGTGGATTGCAGATGCGCTTCAGCGGTGATTGCTGGGTACAGATCACCACAGCCGGCGGCGAGTCGTTGCACAGCGCCCTGATGCAGGCTGGGCAGACGCTGGCGATTGATCATCCCGGACCAATCAATGTCGTGATCGGTGCTGTGGAGGCCGTGTCACAGATTGCCTTCAACGGTGAGCCCGTCGATACCAATTCGGTCAGACAGTCAGGCGTTGTGCGCCTGCGTCTGGGCTGAGAGGAGGAGCGTCATGCACCACGAATCTCCGATAAAACGCAGGAAGTCGCGCCAGATTCGCGTTGGTTCCGTTCTGGTGGGCGGTGATGCGCCGATTTCCGTCCAGAGTATGACCAACACCGAAACCTGCGATGTTGCCGCCACCGTGGCACAGATCAACCAGCTCCAGGCCGTCGGTGCCGATATCGTCAGGGTCTCGGTGCCCAGCATGGAGGCTGCCGAGGCGTTTGGCGAGATACGCAAGCAAGTGACTCTGCCGCTGGTGGCTGATATTCACTTCGACTACAAGATTGCCCTGCGGGTCGCTGACCTGGGTGTGGATTGTCTGCGGATCAATCCGGGCAACATAGGACGTGAAGATCGTGTGCGCGCAGTCGTCGATGCCGCTCGCCACAACGGTATTCCGATCCGCATCGGTGTCAACGCCGGTTCGCTGGAAAAGGATCTGCAGAAGAAGTACGGCGAGCCGACCCCGCAGGCGCTGGTCGACTCGGCGTTGCGCCATGTGGACTATCTGGACAAGCTGGATTTTCAGGATTTCAAGGTCAGCGTCAAGGCCTCGGACGTCTTCATGGCAGTGGGCGCCTACCGTCTGCTCGCCGCACAGATCGAGCAGCCCCTGCACCTGGGGATTACCGAAGCCGGTGCGTTACGCTCTGGCACGGTGAAGTCGGCAGTGGGCCTGGGCATGCTGCTGGCCGAAGGCATTGGCGACACCATCCGCATCTCCCTGGCGGCCGATCCGGTGGAAGAGATCAAGGTGGGTTTCGATCTGCTCAAGTCCCTGCACCTGCGTTCGCGTGGCATCAACTTCGTCGCCTGCCCGAGCTGTTCGCGGCAGAACTTCGACGTGATCAAGACCATGAACGAGCTCGAGGCGCGCCTTGAGGATGTGGTGGTGCCACTGGATGTGGCCGTGATCGGTTGCGTGGTCAACGGCCCGGGCGAAGCCAAGGAGGCCGATATCGGCCTGACCGGTGGTTCACCGAACAACCTGATCTATGTGGGTGGCACACCGGACCAGAAGGTTGATAACGCCCATCTGGTGGATACCCTGGAAAAACTCATTCGTGACAAGATTGCTGCCAAACAGGCCCTGGATGCCAACACCATCGCCCGTGGCTGATAAAGGAAAGATGCATTGAAGACCCTGCAAGCCGTGCGCGGCATGAACGACGTCCTGCCCGCCGACAGCGCCCTGTGGCAGTATTTTGAGAGAACCGTGGCGGACCTGCTGACCGGGTATGGTTACCAGCAGGTGCGTATGCCGATCGTCGAGCCGACCGAGCTGTTCAAGCGCTCGATCGGTGAAGTGACCGACATTGTCGAGAAGGAGATGTATACCTTTGCCGATCGCAACGGCGACTCCCTGACCCTGCGTCCCGAGGGAACAGCCGGGTGTGTGCGGGCGATGCTCGAGCATGGTCTGCTGGGCGGCGGGACCAGCCAGAAGGTCTGGTATGCCGGTCCGATGTTCCGGCATGAACGGCCGCAGAAGGGGCGCTACCGCCAGTTCAATCAGATCGGCGTGGAAACCTTCAATCTGGCCGGGCCGGATATCGATGCCGAGCTGATACTGCTCAGTTGGCGCCTGTGGCAGCAGCTGGGTCTGCAGGATGCGGTCACGCTGGAGCTCAATAGTCTGGGCAGCAGCGAGGACCGTGCGCGTTATCGTGATGAACTGGTCAGCTATCTGCGGGCGCGCTTCGACCAACTGGACGAAGACAGCCAGCGTCGGCTGGAAAGCAACCCCTTGCGGGTGCTGGACAGCAAGAATCCGCAGACCCAGGCGCTGCTGGCAGATGCTCCGCGACTGGCCGATTTTCTCAACGAGGACGCGCAAGCTCATTTCAGCGGTCTGCGCGCGCTGCTCGATGCCGCGGGCGTACCCTACGTAATCAACCCGCGGCTGGTCCGCGGGCTGGACTACTACGGCCTGACAGTGTTCGAATGGACGACTGACAAATTGGGCGCGCAGGGTACCGTATGCGCCGGCGGTCGCTATGATGGTCTGGTCGAACAGTTGGGCGGCAAGCCGGCCCCGGCTGTGGGGTTTGCCATGGGTATCGAGCGCCTGTTGCTGTTGATACAGACGCTGGACCGGGTACCGCCCGAATTGGCGCGCCAGGTGGACGTGTATCTGGTGACGCTGGGCGACGCCGCCGCAGTAGCGGGTTTTCGGCTCGCCGAGCAGTTGCGTGATGCCTTGCCGGGTCTTCGGCTGGTCGTGCATTGTGGTGGCGGCAGCTTCAAGAGCCAGTTCAAGAAGGCGGACAAGTCCGGCGCCCTGTTTGCCCTGATTCTGGGCGAGGACGAGGCCGCAGCGCAGCAGATCGGGATCAAGCCGCTGCGCACCGAGGGACAGCAGGAAAATATTGCCTGGCAGGCACTGCCAGCGCGTTTGGAACAATTGTTGTGAGCGGAACCAGCCGCTTTGATCAGGCAAGGAGTCTGAGGTGACGTACGAGACAGAAGAAGAACAGGTAGAGAAGATCAAGGAACTCTGGAAACAGCATGGCGTGCCCCTGCTCACCGGTGTGGTGATAGCGCTGGCCGGTGTATTTGGCTGGCAGGGCTGGACCAACTACCAGGACAATCGGGCAGCCGCGGCGTCGGAGCTGTATCAGGCCATGCTCGAGGCCGTGCTGGCTGACAACGGCACCGAGGACCGTGCCCAGGGTGCGGAGCTGGCAGAGCAGTTGCGCGATGAGTACAGCGGCACCCGCTACGCCCAGTTTGCTGCGTTGATGCAGGCGCGCCTGGCGGTGGAAGCCGGTGACCTGGCATCCGCTGAAAGTCTGCTCAACGAGATCGTTGCCGACGCCGATGATCCGGTACTGGAAGCCGTGGCGCGCCAGCGTCTGGCCCGGGTGTTGGCTGCCCAGGAGCGGACCGAGGAAGGGCTCGAGGTATTGGGAGAGGACGCATCCGGTGCGCTGCTTGCCAGCCAGCAAGAGATCCGAGGCGACCTGCTGCTTGCGCTTGGTCGTGAGGACGAAGCCCGCAGCGCCTATCAGGCGGCTCTGGCGGCACTCGAAGATCCCCAGGCCCGTCCGCAACTGCAATTGAAGCTCGATGATCTGGCGGAGGAAGCCTAGTGAAACTGAAGTTCCCGTATGTGGCCATCACCCTGGCCGGGCTGCTGATTGCCGGTTGCAGCGGTTCCGGCAAGAAAGAGCTGGCCCCGGCCGAGCTGCAGGATTTTACCGCCGAGGTTGAGCTGGAGCGCACCTGGAAGCGCAATATTGGCGCAGGCCAGGGCAAGCTTTACAACCAGCTGATGCCGTCGCTCGACGGGCTGACCCTCTATGCCGCGGACGCCCGTGGTCGCGTGGTGGCCATGGAACGGGACACCGGTGAGGTGAAGTGGCAGGTCAAGCTCAAGGAGGATGTCTCCGGAGCGGTTGGTACCGGTGGTGGCCGGGTGATGGTTGGCACGCTTGATGGCCAGGTCATCGTCCTGGATGAAGCCGACGGGTCCGAGATGTGGCGCGCTCAGGTATCCAGTGAAGTGCTGGCACCCCCCCAGACCAATGGTGATGTGGTGGTGGTTCAGACCCTGGATGACAAGGTCACTGCACTGGATATCAGTGATGGCTCGCAGCGCTGGATCTACGAATCCAGCGTGCCGGTGCTGACGGTTCGCGGTCACAGCTCACCGCTGATTTCCCGTGGTCGGGTTTTCGCCGGTCTGTCCAGCGGCCAGGTCGTGGGATTGGCGGCCGACAGCGGTTTGCCGATCATGGAGACCCGGGTGGCTCAACCCCAGGGGCGCACCGAGCTGGAGCGGATGGTCGATATCGACGGTGAACTGCTTCTGGTGGACGAGACACTGTATGTCACCAGCTATCAGGGTGCCCTGGCTGCGGTGGATGTGAATACCGGAAGCGTTCGCTGGCAAAAGCAGGCGTCCAGCCTGGTCGGTCCGGGTGAGGGCTTTGGCAGTGTCTATGTCAGCCACGCCGATGGCCGGGTTGAAGCCCTTGATCGCACGCGTGGCGAGTCACTTTGGATCAACGACAGCCTGATGCGTCGCAATCTCAACGCACCGGTTGCCTACAGCAGCTACATCGCCGTGGCCGATTTTGACGGCTATGTGCATCTGCTGGCACAGACTGACGGCCGTCTGGTCGGCCGCGTGCGTGTTGATGGCGACGGCGTTCGCGCCCCGGCCATCGTGCTCGGCGATACGCTTTATGTATACGGTAATAGCGGCGACCTGGTGGCGCTGAAGCTCCGCTAGGTCCGAATGACGCTATACTTTCCCGGCCGCTGCCCGCTCAACACTGGCGCAGCGGCCGTTTTCGTTTATTGCACGGTTATCCGTGCGCGGAGTAATCATGGTTCCTGTAATCGCCCTCGTGGGGCGGCCCAATGTCGGCAAGTCCACGTTATTCAACCGTCTGACCAAGAGTCGTGACGCCATTGTTGCCGATGTTGCCGGACTGACCCGTGACCGCCAGTACGGCGAAGCACGGTGGCAGGGTAAGCCCTACATCCTGGTTGATACCGGCGGTATCAGCGGTGACGAGCAGGGCCTGGACATGATCATGGCCGGTCAGTCGTTGCAGGCCATCGAGGAGGCCGACGCGGTGCTGTTTCTGGTCGACTCCCGGGCAGGCCGCACCGCTGCCGATGAACTGATTGGCGAGCATCTGCGCAAGCGCAACAAGAATACCTTTCTGATTGCCAACAAGATTGACGGTGCCGACCAGGACTCCATTCAGGGCGAGTTTTCCAAGCTCGGGCTGGGCGCACCCATCGGTATTGCCGCCGCCCACGGCCGCAATATCAATCCGATGCTGGAGCAGGTCTTCGGCGAAAGCGGTATCGGGCTGCTCACCAGTACGCCCCCGCCCGAGGGTGAGGAAGCAGGCGCGCAGCGTATTGTCGAGGCCATCGGCACCAAGATCGCGGTGATCGGTCGACCCAACGTGGGCAAATCCACCCTGGTCAACCGGATGCTTGGCGAGGACCGCGTGGTGGTCTACGACCAGGCGGGTACGACCCGCGACAGCATCTACATACCCTACGAACGTCACGAGAAGCCCTACACCCTGATCGACACCGCTGGCGTGCGCAAGCGTGGCCGGGTGTCGGAGGCCATCGAGAAGTTTTCGGTCATCAAGACCCTGCAGGCGATCGAAGATTCCAATGTGGTGATCTTCGTGATCGACGCGCGCGAGGGCGTGGTCGAACAGGACCTGCACCTGCTGGGCTTTGTACTGGATGCGGGCCGGGCGCTGGTGATCGCCGTCAACAAGTGGGACGGCATGGACGAGCGCGAGAAGGAGTACGTCAAGATCGAACTGCAGCGGCGGCTGATCTTCGCCCAGTTTGCCGATCTGCACTTCATCTCCGCGCTCCATGGCAGTGGCGTGGGTTTGCTCTACAAGTCGGTCGACAAGGCCTTTGCCAGCGCGATGACCAAGGTGCCTACCAACCGCATGACCCAGATTCTGGAAGATGCGGTAGCCAACCATCAGCCGCCGGTGGTCAACAGTCGCCGAATCAAGCTGCGCTATGCGCACCTGGGCGGTTCCAACCCGCCGATCATCATCATTCACGGCAACCAGGTGGAGAACGTTCCGCAGTCCTACACCCGTTATCTTGAGAACACCTTCCGCAAGGTGCTGGGTATGGCAGGCACGCCGATCCGGGTCGAATACAAGGGAGGTGAGAACCCCTTTGCCGACCGCAAGACGGGTCTGACTGATCGTCAGGTGAACAAGAAGCGGCGCCTGATGAGCCACCACAAGAAGGAAGACAAGAAGCGCAAGGACAAGAAGCGCTGATGGGCTACAGAGCGTTTTGACTTGCGCATGAGAAACCCGGCCAGAGGCCGGGTTTTTTTATGCACAGATCAGGAGGCTGCCTGTTCCATGGTCGGGTAGTCGGTATAACCGACCTCGGCGCCGCCATAGAGGGTGGCCGGATTGATCGTGTTCCAGGGCGCGTTGGCCCTAATACGCTGGACCAGGTCCGGATTGGCTATGTAGGGACGCCCAAAGGCAATCATGTCCGCCAGACCGTCTTCTACTGCCTGGGCACCGCTTTCGGCAGTCATCCCGCCAGCCAGTATCAGCTTGCCGTCATACAGCTCGCGCAGGCTTTCTAGCAGGCCATCGAACCCTTCGTAGGTGCCACCCACCCAGTCGGGGCGGTTGACGTGCACATAGGCCAGGTCCCGGCTGTTCAGCTCGCGCAGCAGATGGCTGAAGGTTTCCTTCGGATTGGCATCGTCCACGCCATTGAAGGTGCCCATGGGTGAAATGCGAATACCCACGCGCCCGCTGTCACCGGTGGCTTCGATGACGGCGTCGACGACTTCCAGAACCAGCCGCACCCGGTTTTCCACGCTGCCGCCGTAGGCATCGGTACGCTGGTTGCTGTCGGAGCAGAGAAACTGGTCCAGCAGATAGCCGTTGGCGGCGTGGACTTCCACCCCGTCGAAATCCGCTTCAATGGCGTTGCGTGTGGCTTGCGCGTAGTCGGCAACGATCCGCGGCAGCTCTTCGGTTGCGAGTGCGCGGGGCTTTGCTGTCGGCGCCTTGTGATGACTGCCATCGGCTTCCTGCACGTAACATTCGGCCTTCGCCTGGATCGCTGACGGCCCTACCGGGTCCGCGCCGTCGGGTTGCAGCAGCGGGTGCGAGATGCGGCCGACGTGCCACAGTTGCAGAAAGATCCGGCCATTCTCGTCATGGACCGCCTGGGTAATCTGCTTCCAGCCTTCTATCTGCTCTGCGCTGTGGATGCCGGGCGTCCAGGCATAGCCCTGGCCTTCGGGGCTGATCTGCACCGCTTCGCTGATGATCAGGCCGGCAGCGGCCCGCTGGGCATAGTAGGTGGCATTCAGCTCGTAGGGCACGTTGCCGGGCTGCCTGCTGCGCTGGCGGGTGAGGGGGGCCATGATTACGCGGTTGGGCAGGTCAAGGCTGCCCATGCGGATGGGAGTGAGAAGGGGGGATCGGGACATCTGGTACGACTCCTTGTTGCCTGCGTCAATGGGTGCAGGATGTGCAAGGTATTATGGGGGCGCTTGTTCGTTTGACAAGCGCGGCGGATTTAACCGGATGTGTCTGGTTGGCCACACCCTGCAGCACGCACAGGCGCACCGGTGGCTGACCGGCGCTGCCTGCATGGTGGAGCCGCTCGGATATCAGGCGGCCTGGGCGTCGGCCTGGCGCAGCGCCCGGTTCAGGGCACTGAACAGCGCCCGGAAGCTGGCGGTGGTGAGGTTTTCATCAATTCCGATGCCGTGCAGGGGTCGACCGCCATCCATGCGGATCTCCACATAGGCGGCGGCCTTGGCATTGGTACCCGAGCCAATGGAATGTTCGTGGTAATCCATTATTTCCACCGAGACCGGCAGACCGGCGACCAGGGCTTCCAGAGGGCCTTTGCCCAGGCCTCGCCAGTGCAGGGTTTCGCCCTGGTTGAGCACCTCGACGTCGACGGCACTGGTACCATTTTCTTCCTGCAGGCGGTGGCGGATCAACGCATAGGGGCTGGTTGCCTGGATGTATTCGCGATCCAGCAGTTCATGAATCTGCACGGCGCTCATTTCCAGGCCGAGGCGGTCGGTTTCACCCTGTACCACCTGGCTGAATTCGATCTGCATGCGCCGTGGCAGGCTGATGCCGTAGCCCTGCTCGAGCAGGTAGCTGATACCCCCTTTGCCGGACTGGCTGTTGACGCGGATGACCGCGTCGTAGGTGCGGCCGATGTCCTCGGGGTCTATCGGCAGGTAGGGCACTTCCCACAGGGTGTCAGGTTTGCGTTGGGCAAAGCCCTTGCGAATCGCATCCTGGTGCGAGCCCGAGAAGGCGGTGTGCACCAGATCGCCAACATAGGGATGCCGTGGGTGTACAGACAGCTGGTTGCATTCCTCGACCACCTTGCGCACGGCGTCGATGTCGGAGAAGTCCAGTTGCGGGTGTATGCCCTGGGTATAGAAGTTCAGCGCCAATGTGACCAGGTCGACGTTGCCGGTCCGTTCACCGTTGCCGAACAGGCAGCCCTCGACCCGGTCCGCGCCGGCCAGCAGACCCAGCTCGGTGGCAGCCACGCCGGTACCCCGATCATTATGGGTGTGCAGGCTGATCAGGACGCTGTCGCGGCGGCTGATGTGCCGGCCGAACCATTCGATCTGGTCGGCATAGTGATTGGGCGTGGCGACCTCGACCGTGGCGGGCAGATTGAGGATCACCTTGTTCGCCGGGGTCGGTTGCCATACGTCGAGCACGGCGTTACAGACTTCGACGGCGAAATCCAGTTCGGTCGAGGTGAAGATCTCGGGTGAGTACTGGAAGGTCCATTCGGTCTCGGGTTGCTCTGCGGCCAGTTGCTTGATCAGGCTGGCGGCGTTGACGGCGATGTCGACAACCCCTTTTTCGTCCTGGTTGAAGACAATTCGGCGGAAGCTGGGTGCAGTGGCGTTGTACACGTGGATGATGGCTTTTTTCGCGCCGCGCACGGATTCGAAGGTGCGTCTGATCAGGTCTTCACGGGCCTGGGTGAGCACCTGGATGGTAACGTCATCAGGAATATGGCCTTCTTCAATGAGGCTGCGCACGAAGTCGAAGTCGGCTTTGGATGCCGACGGGAAGGCGACTTCGATCTGTTTGACACCGACCTTGACCAGTGTCTGGAAGAATTTCAGCTTGCGCGCGGGGTCCATGGGCTCGATCAGCGACTGGTTGCCGTCACGCAGGTCGGAGCTGCACCAGATTGGCACTTCGGTGAGCGTCCGCGACGGCCATTGGCGGTCGGGAAGGTTGACCGGCTCGAAGGCGCGATATTTGCTGGACGGATCTTTGAGCATGCTCATGGTCTGCTTCCTCTTCGGCCCGTTACCTTGTGGGGCGGGCGGGTGCTGAATGGGGTGTTGTTGCAGTGAAAGGTAATTGTTCGCTGTTTTTATTGCAACGATGGTTTTAAATTTGGCAGTAAAATCTAATAAGTCACCAAAAATAAGAATTCAGGTTTATTTTGTCGCGTGTTTTGGATAATTGTTGCGCGTTTTTTGAAATGCAATTTAGGCCTCAGGTCTTTCGGGGTCTGGCGCTCCCGGCCTGGCCGGGTTCCGAAAGCCGCCGTGAATCCATCCATGGAGGCTTGGTGGCAGTCCCGACCGCCAGGGATGACGGAAGTGTCGATTATGCAGGAGCAATCATCGACCTGTTTCAGACACTTTCTGCACCCCGCCAGGCCGTGCGCTTGTCCGGTAAAAGAGTGAGGTTGAGGGTGCTGTCCAAGGTCAAAAGCTAAACCCACGCCCCCGTCATTCCCGCGAAGGCGGGAATCCATTTTGACTTTTTTCGCGGTCTCGAGTCGCTACCGGGTGCACAGAAGGCCCGGTAGCGAGCCCTGTCAGGGCATGAAGGCGCCGATAAATATCGAGGGGTCTACTCGGGTGTTGTTCAGGCTCACGTTCCAGTGCAGGTGTGGTCCGGTCGCCCGGCCGGTGGCGCCTACCTTGCCGACGTGCGCGCCGCGGGCCAGTTCGTCCCCCACTTTTACGTCGATCGACGACAGGTGGCAGAACATGCTGATCAGACCCTGGCCGTGGTCGACGAATACGGTCTTGCCGTTGAAGAAATAATCTCCGACGAGAATTACCTGGCCGGCGGCGGGAGCCTTGATGGAGGTGCCGGTGGGTGCGGCGAAGTCCAGGCCCGAATGGGGGTTGCGTTCTTCGCCGTTGAAGAAACGGCGCAGGCCGAAGGCACTGGAAAGGCGACCGACAACCGGGCGGTCGAACAGCAGGTTGCTGGGTTGGCGGGCGCTGAATGTCCTGTAGGCGGCGATCTGTTCGTCGAGTTCACGCTGGATGCGTTTCAGGTGCTCGGGATCGGGCGTGACATGTTTCTGATTGGTCAGCTTGATGTGCTGCTCGGGGTACTTGCGGTCGGTGATGTTGAAGGCCAGGCGCTGGCCGTCCGCGAGCTCGATATGATCGGTGCCGGGCTTTGCCGTCAGCGGGATGCCGGCGATGGCGATCCAGCGTTTACCGTCCTCGCGGATGACCAGCAGCGGTTGATCACGGTATTCGGCCCTGGGAGCATCGGCCTGTTCCGGTAGCGTTACCACGGCAACGCCGCCGGGCACGGGCTTGTTCAGCAGGCGGGTGATGAAGCCTTCTGCCTGAGCGGGCAGGGCGAGTGTGGCGAATATCAGTAATGCAAGCAGGCGCCGGAGTGTCACGGGTCAGTCCAGTAGTGAAAGGGTGTGGGGTGCGGCGAGGTCTTCCTCTACGCGCAGGGCGAGGCGGCCGTCGCTCAGTTGTGCTTCGACACGCTGCCCTGGTCGGGCATCGCTATGGCTGCGCAGCGGTTTGCCCTGGGGGTCAAGCAGGATGCTGTAGCCGCGGCCGAGCGTGGCCAGTGGACTGACCACGTTGAGGGTCTGGGCCAGACTTTCCATTCGTTGGCGGCGCTGCTGCAGGGCCTGGGTGACTGCACGGGGCAGGCGTCGATCCAGCTGGTCGAGGCGTTGGCGCAATAATGCAAGGTGGCGGCCTGGATGCTGCGCCTGCAGGCGAGCCTGCAGGCGTTCGTTGCGTTGGCTGACCTGGTTCAGATGTTGGCGCATGCCGCGCTTGAGGCGCATTTCCAGGTCGTCCAGGCGCTGGGCCTGCTGGGCCAGGCGTTCGCCGGGGTGACGCAGGCGGCGGCGCAGGTTGTCCAGGCGCAGATGCTCGCGGGCGAGGCGGTCGCGCAGGCATTGCTTGAGTTGCCGGTGGGCGCGCTCGACCTGTTGCAGCATGGCCTGCTGGTCGGGGCTGAGCAGTTCGGCTGCGGCCGAGGGCGTAGGGGCGCGCACGTCGGCGATGAAGTCGCAGATCGATACATCGGTCTCGTGACCTACGGCGCTGACGGTCGGGGTCTGGCAGGCGGCGAGAGCGCGGGCGACGATTTCTTCGTTGAACGGCCAGAGATCTTCCAGCGAGCCGCCGCCCCGGGCGAGAATCAGGGCGTCGAAGCCGGCTCGGTCCGCCAACGCGAGGGCGCGGACTATCTGGGGCGCGGCGTCGCGACCCTGTACCGGTGTGGGCACCACGACCAGTTCGATGAAGGGGGCGCGACGCCCGAAGACGCTGATGATGTCCCTGACTGCCGCGCCGCTGGGCGAGGTAATCACGCCGATCCGCTTGGGATGGGCGGGCAGGCCGCGCTTGCGCTCGGTGGCAAACAGGCCTTCTTCGAGCAGCCGCGCCTTCAGGGCGTCGAAGGCCAGTCGCAATGCGCCGTCACCGGCGGACTCCATGCTGTCGACAATCAGCTGATAATCGCCGCGCCCTTCGTATAGGCTGACCCTGCCGCGCACGCGTACCTGCAATCCGTCGTTCAATGTCATGCGTACACGACTGGCGTGCTGGCGGAAGAAGGCGCAGCGAATCTGCGCCTTGCTGTCCTTTAGACTGAAATACAGGTGACCGGAGGAGGGGCGGGCAAGGTTGGACAGTTCGCCCTCGACCCAGATCTGCGGGAAAACGTCTTCCAGCAGGCTGCGTGCCCGGGCGTTGAGCTGGCTGACGCTGAGCACGTCGCGTTCTTTGGTCAGGCGTTGGAACAGGGCATCATCATTCATGGTGTCATCTTAGCGTGCGGGCGCCTCGCAGAGAATAATTGAATGACATTGCGATACTCATTGAGCGCACTGGGCACGGCAGGTATAATGCCCTGCTTCCATTTTCCCGCTCGGGAGCCCTGCTATGCTACGTGTAAGCCAAGAAGCCCTAACCTTCGACGATGTTCTGCTTGTGCCCGGTTACTCCGAGGTCATGCCGAAAGACGTCAGCCTCAAGTCCCGGCTCACCCGGCGCATCGAACTCAACATCCCCCTGCTGTCCGCAGCCATGGATACCGTGACTGAAGCCCGTCTGGCCATTGCCATGGCCCAGGAAGGCGGCATGGGGATCATCCACAAGAACATGACCGTCGAGCAGCAGGCTGCCGAAGTACGCAAGGTGAAGAAGTTCGAGTCCGGCGTGGTCAAGGACCCGATCACTATCGACGCCGATGCCACCGTAGGCGAGCTGGTCGAGCTGACCCGGGTAAACAATATTTCCGGCGTGCCGGTGCTGTCCAACGGTGATCTGGTCGGTATCGTGACCGCCCGTGACGTGCGTTTCGAAACACGTATGGGAGCCCGCGTACGCGAGGTGATGACCGGCAAGGACCAACTGGTCACCGTGAAAGAGGGCGTAAGCGCCGGCGCGGTGCGCGAGCTGCTGCACCGTCATCGCATCGAGAAGGTGCTGATTGTCGATGACGCTTTCCGCCTCAAGGGCATGATGACCGTCAAGGACATCGAAAAGGCCCGTGCCTATCCCAATGCGACCAAGGATGACCAGGGTCGTCTTCTGGTCGGCGCCGCGGTCGGTACTGGCGTAGAGACGCCGGAACGTATCGCTGCCCTGGCTGCGGCCGGTGTTGACGTCGTAGTGGTGGATACCGCCCACGGCCACTCCCGTGGCGTGATCGAGCGCGTTCGCTGGGTCAAGGAAAACTATCCGGACATCCAGGTGGTTGGCGGTAACATCGCTACGGCCGACGCTGCCCTGGCCCTGGTCGAAGCGGGAGCCGACGCAGTCAAGGTGGGTATCGGCCCCGGCTCCATCTGCACCACGCGCATCGTTGCCGGTGTTGGCGTTCCGCAGATTTCCGCGATTGCCGATGTGGCCACCGCGCTGAAGGATCATGACGTTCCGGTCATCGCCGACGGTGGTATTCGCTTCTCTGGTGATCTGGCCAAGGCGATCGCTGCCGGCGCCTCGGTGGTCATGATGGGATCGATGTTCGCTGGTACCGAAGAGGCGCCGGGTGAGGTCGAGCTGTTCCAGGGCCGCTCCTACAAGGCCTATCGCGGCATGGGCTCCATGGGCGCGATGTCCGGTAGCCAGGGCTCGTCGGATCGCTACTTCCAGGATTCCAGTGCCGGCGCTGAAAAGCTGGTACCCGAGGGCATTGAAGGCCGCGTGCCTTACAAGGGCTCGCTGGCGGCAATCATCCATCAGTTGATGGGTGGGCTGCGTGCCTCGATGGGTTACACCGGCAGCAGCACCATCCTGGAAATGCGCACCAAGCCCCAGTTCGTGCGCATCACCAATGCGGGCATGAGTGAATCCCACGTACACGATGTACAGATCACCAAGGAAGCGCCCAACTACCGCGTTGGTTGAACGAACGATGGTCTGATCGTCCTGCCTGCGCCAGGTGCCATGCCTCGCAGCAGGGCGGTCCGTAACCGAACACAAGCAATACATGTCCCAGCGCGTTTTGCGTAACGTCTTTCAGAGAGCCTGCCCTATGGTCCATCAAGATATTCATGCCCACCGCATCCTGATTCTGGACTTCGGTTCTCAATACACCCAGTTGATTGCCCGCCGCGTGCGCGAGATCGGTGTGTATTGCGAGATCCGTGCCTGGGACATGGAGGAGAGCGAAATCCGTGATTTCGCGCCCAAGGGCATTATTCTGGCTGGTGGGCCGGAATCCGTGCCGCTGCCGGGCTCGCCGCGGGCGCCGGAAATTGTCTTCAACCTGGGCGTGCCGGTACTGGGTATCTGCTACGGCATGCAGACCATGGCCGAGCAGCTCGGTGGCAAGGTGCAGGGCTCGGACAAGCACGAGTTCGGTTACGCGCGGGTCGATATCGTTGGCAAGAGTGATTTTCTGGCCGGTATCGAAGATCACGTCGATGCCGATGGCCTGATGAGTCTCGATGTTTGGATGAGTCACGGCGACAAGGTCATCGAACTGCCCACGGATTTTCATATCCTCGCCAGTACACCCAGCTGCCCGATCGCGGCGATGGGCGACGAGAAGCGGCATTTCTACGGTCTGCAGTTCCATCCGGAAGTCACCCACACCCGTCAGGGGTTGCGCATGCTGTCGCGCTTCATTCTGGAACTGTGTGCGTGTGAAGCATTGTGGACACCCTCCAATATCGTCGATGACGCTATTGCCAACGTGCGCGAGCAGGTGGGCAAGGACAACGTGCTGCTGGGCCTTTCCGGTGGTGTGGACTCCTCGGTCGTCGCGGCCCTGCTGCATCAGGCCATCGGTGACCAGCTGACCTGCGTGTTCGTGGATAACGGCTTGCTGCGTCTGCACGAAGGCGAGCAGGTGATGGCGATGTTCGCCGAAAACATGGGTGTGAAGGTGATCCGCGTCAACGCGGAGGACAAGTTCCTGTCACGGCTGCTGGGCGTGACCGATCCGGAAGAAAAGCGCAAGATCATCGGCCGTACCTTCATCGAGGTGTTCGACGAGGAGGCCACCAAGCTTCAGGGCGTCAAGTACCTGGCCCAGGGCACCATCTATCCTGACGTGATCGAATCGGCTGGCTCGAAGAACGGCAAGGCCCACGTCATCAAGTCGCACCATAACGTTGGTGGCCTGCCGGATGACATGGCCTTTGAACTGGTAGAGCCCCTGCGCGAGCTGTTCAAGGACGAGGTACGCAAGATCGGTCTGGAGCTGGGCCTGCCCTACGACATGGTCTACCGCCACCCCTTCCCGGGTCCGGGGCTGGGCGTGCGTATCCTCGCCGAGGTGCGCAAGGAATACGCCGACATCCTGCGCCGCGCCGACCACATCTTCATCGAGGAACTGCGTCGCGCCGATCTGTACCAGAAGACCAGCCAGGCCTTCGCGGTCTTCCTGCCGGTGCGCTCGGTCGGCGTGGTGGGCGATGCCCGCCGCTACGAGTGGGTGATCGCCCTGCGCGCCGTGGAAACCATCGACTTCATGACCGCGCGCTGGGCCCATCTGCCCTACGAGTTCCTGGAAACGGTGTCCAACCGCATCATCAACGAGATTACCGGTGTGTCACGGGTAACCTACGACATCTCCAGCAAGCCGCCAGCTACAATTGAGTGGGAATGATCTCAGACTCCAGAACGAGTAGCGCATATTCTGGTCCCATGTAGGCAGGCAATGGAGACCCTATATGCGTAACGCTGGCGAAAGCAAAACCCGAAAGAAGCTGGAAAGGCTGGCCTGGTTCCTGGACAGCTCCATCAAGGTGCCGGGCTTCAATGCCCGGTTCGGTCTGGACGGGATCATTGGACTGATCCCCGGTGTGGGTGATGCCCTTACGGCGCTGATCTCCAGCGTGGTGATCTCCGAGGCGGCGCGCATGGGCGCCCCCAAGGTCCTATTACTCAAGATGGCTTTCAATGTGCTGGTCGATACGATCTTCGGTGCCATACCGCTGGTCGGCGATCTGTTTGATTTCGCCTGGAAGGCCAATCAACGTAACGTGAAGTTGCTCAACCGCTATCTGGACAGCCCGCGCGAGACGGAAACAACCAGTCGCCTCTTTGTCTGGGGGCTGGGCGCCGGGCTGCTGGGTGCAGCGGTGCTGATCGGCTACCTGGTTGTGCTCCTGTTCCAGGCTCTGTTCAACCTGGCCGGGGCATGAACGGACATCCCGGGACTTAACGCGGTGCGGTGTTCTCCAGCGTACTGCGTGTCCAGTCAATGACCTGGCTGGCGAGCTCATCCGAGGCCTGCTTGAAACCTTCTACCACGCCCGGTACCTGAGAGGCTGGCAAGGCCTGTTCGACCTTGAAGAATTTTCCGGCGAGGATGTCGCGGCTGACCGGATCGATCAGCCGGGCATTGAGCTCGATAACCGCAAAAGGCTGGGCATCCCGGTAGATGACCTGAAAGCGTCGCAGATCACTGCTCATGTTGATATCCGCGCGAAACGCATTCTCGTCCGTGCTCACGGCCTTGAACAGCTGGCGCTGCTCGAAGGCGCGGGCGAGGTGTTCACGCAGCAGTGCGGGTACCGGATCTGACCACCGTGCGCCCTTGTAGGTTTTCAGCTCGTTACCTTGCGGATTGACGACCATGCGCGGGCTGCTCAGCACGGATCCGGCCTGGGGTGTGCCGATCCGCAGGGACAGCGGCAGGGACTCTGCCGAAGAGGCCTCCAGTTCGGGCGCCGGCAGCTGATAAATTGTCAGCGACTCGGCCTCCGGGAATACGGTGCAGGCCGAAAGCGACAGCAAGCCGATCAGTGTGGCACCTGCCATGAGCCTATGACGTAGCTGTTTCATGGTTCGAATTCCTCCAAGCTGTCGCGACCCAGAATGAAGCGCGTGGGGTTGTCTTCAAGCCGGCGCGTGATGGTTCGCAGCGAACTCAGCGTGGCACGCAGTTCATTGATTGCCGGGTCGAGCTGGGACAGACCCTGCATCCCCGTCGTGAAGGCTTCGCTGTTATTGGATAGCAGACTTTCAAGTGTGGCGCTGGCGCTGGCAATCGAGCTCAGGGCCTCTTCTGCCTGGTTCAGGGTGCGGGTGCCCTGCTGGTTGAGCAGCTTGTCGGCACTGACCACCAGTTCGCTGCTGCGCTGCAGGGTTTCGTTGACCTGGGTGGTCGCCCGGGTAAGCTCGCTGAGCAGGTGGCCGAGTTCTTCGCTCTGGGCAGCCAGGCTGCCGGTGGCGCGCTCCACGTTCTGCAGGGTGCGGCCGATGCTCTCGGCATTCTCGTCCGACAGGATGCTGCGGGCATTGGACATCAACTGGTTGACGTTGGTGATCACGTCTTCCCCGTCCGCCAGCAGGGACGAGATGGGCGAGGGCGCCGCCACGATCACCGGGGGACCGTTATCGCTGGTCAGGGGCGGGCTCGAGGGCGTGCCATGGCTCAATTCGATGACCGAGTTGCCGGTGATGCCGGTGAAGGAAAGCCGCGCGCGGGTGTTTTCCTTGATGGGTACATCGGCACCTACGCGCACCCGCGCGATGACCCGGCGCGGGTCTTGCGGGTCGAGCTGCAGGGATTTGATGTCGCCGACCTTGATCCCGCTGTACTGCACGGCGCTGCCACTGGACAGGCCGGTTACGGCATCATTGAAGATGACGATGTAGTCCTTGTATTCCCGGCTGGTTGTGGAGCTGCCCAGCCAAAGCGCAAATAGCACTGCCGCAACTGCCGTCAGCAGGGTGAACAAGCCAATCAACACATGGTGAGCGCGAGTTTCCATCAGCGATCAGGCTCCGGCTTCAGTGGGGTACGTTGGGCCGCATCGGCCGCGGCGCGGCCTCGGGGGCCATGAAAATAATCCTGGATCCAGGGATCGTCGACAGCGGCGACGCGCTCCAGTGTATCGGCCACCAGGACCTTCTTTTGTGACAGTACGGCGATCCTGTCGCAAATGGCGTAGAGGGTATCTAGATCGTGCGTGACCAGAAATACACTCAGACCCAGCGCATCGCGCAGAGTTCGAATCAGCTCGTCGAAGGCGGCAGCGCCAATCGGATCCAGCCCGGCAGTCGGCTCATCCAGAAACAGGATGTCCGGGTCCAGGGCCAGTGCCCGGGCCAGTGCTGCGCGCTTGATCATGCCGCCGGACAGCTCGGAAGGGAATTTGCCTGCCGCGTTGGCCGGCAAGCCGGTCAGGGCGATCTTCATCTGTGCCAGGTGTTCGGCGTCCCTGCGTGTCAGCCCGCCGTGCTCGATCAACGGCAAGGCGATATTTTCCGCTACGGTCATCGATGAAAACAGCGCGCCCTGCTGGAAGAGTACACCAAATCGGCGCTCGTGCCGGGACCGGGCCTGGCTGTCCAGGGTTTGCAGGTCCTCGCCGAAGACCTCGACACTGCCCCCGGTGGGTCGGCGCAGGCCCAGGATCGAGCGCAGCAGGACCGATTTGCCGCTGCCCGAGCCGCCCACCACGCCGAGAATTTCGCCGTGGTGGATATCCAGATCCAGGTCCTGGTGAATCGTCTGGGTGCCGAAGCGATTCAGCAGGCCGCGCACGCGAACCAGGGGCGTCGTCTCTGTCACCAGCCCATCTCCATGAAAAACAGGGCAGCCAGGGCGTCCACGAGGATCACCACGAAGATTGACTGCACTACGCTGGAGGTTGTGTGCTCGCCGACCGACTGGGCGCTGCCGCTCACCTTGAAGCCTTCCAGGCAGCCGATCAGTGCGATCAGAAACGCGAATACGGGGGCCTTGGCCATGCCGATGTAGAAATGCTGCACATCCATGTTCTGCTGCAGGGTGCCGAGAAACATCGAGGCGGAGATATCCAGTGAAAGGATGCAGACCAGGGCGCCTCCCAGCAGGCCGGAAAACATCGCGACAATGGTCAGGATGGGCAGCGCAATCAGCATCGCCAGTACCCGGGGCAGCACCAGCAATTCGATCGGGTCCAGGCCCAGCGCGCGTATGGCGTCGACCTCCTCGTTGGCCTTCATCGATCCGATCTGCGCCGTATAGGCGCTGGCTGTTCTGCCGGCGAGCAGGATCGCGGTGAGCAGCACGCCAAATTCGCGCAGGAAGGAAAAGGCCACCAGATCGACGGTGTAGATCGTGGCGCCAAAGGTTTCCAGGATGGTGGCACCGAGAAAGGCCACCACCGCACCGACCATGAAGGTCAAAAGGGCTACGATCGGCAAGGCGTTGAGGCCGGTGACTTCGACCTGGGCGACCAGGGAGGTGACTCGCCAGCGACCGGGGCGAAACAGGTTGCGGGCCAGTCCGGCAAGAACCAGCCCGGTAAAACCGAGCAGATCGGTCAGGTGCCGCCAGAAGGTCAACGTGGCATCCCCGATGCGGGCGAGCAGATCCCCCGCCAGCGAGCCCTGGCTCTGGGGCTGCGCTGGCGACTGGTCGATCGTTCGGGCGACCCGCTGCAGCAGAATGCTCTGGGTGCGGCCAATGCCTTCGCCGCTGTCTGCCAGACGGGCGAGCAGATCGGGGCCCAGCAGCTCTGCCAGCAGCTGCGCGCCTGCGGTGTCGAGCTTGCCGAGTTCGCTGAGATCCGCGCTCCGGGCCTCTGCGGTGCCGGCCTGACCGATGCGCTCGCGCAGCTCGGGATAGTGCGCAAGCGTCCAGTCGCCTCGGATAACCAGGCGTGCAGAGTCCTGCTCGGCACGGTGAAAGAAGGGGTTGGCGTTAGCGCCCGACATGATTATCGGTACTCGCAGGAAGCGTGGCGGCCGCTGGGGCCGCCGCGGAGAGCATCAGGGCCGGCGCTCGAAGCCGTAGTCCTCTGACAGGGTGCCGGGGCTGTCTTCGCCCTTGGGGGCGTAATCGCGCGGCGGCTCGAGACTGTCGAACAGCGGCTCGCCATTGGGGCGGTTGCGCGAGACGGGTGGCTCCTCCAGCGCGGCGAGCAGACGCTCACGGGTCATCTCGTCGGGCGACAGGTTCATGGCGCCCTGGGACAGGTGCTGCTGAATTTCCTGGTGGCTGCGATTGAGCTGAGCGACGAGACTGGCCGTGGTCTTGAAGTGACTGGATACTTCCTGCTGATATTCCTCGAAACGCAGCTGCAGGCTCTCCAGTTGGGCGCGCGTGCCGGATGAGTGCGACCCGCTGACGCGGCGAGCGACCTGGGTCAGTACGATGCCGATAACTACGCCGGCCGCCAGCGCAACCGTTACTGCAATCCACAGGTTTTCACTTGCTTCCACTGTGTGTCCCTCATTGAGCGTTTGGATGTCAGGTCTGCCCGAGAGCGCCTGAACAGCTAATGTACCAACGGTAACGACATTTCACTGCCAAGGCTAGTACCCTTTGGGCTGGCCTGCACTGCGCCTGCCAGTCAGGTCCATTGCGATGTGTCGATTACAGGTGGCGGACGCCCCAGACGAATGAATGGTCACGGGAGAGGTTGAATGAGCAGCAAACTCGAGGAGCGACACACGATCGAAGGGCCGGCCGGAGCCCTTGAAATGCTGGTGACCCGGGCCGAGAACCCGGTGGCCCTGGCGGTCATCTGTCACCCGCATCCCCTGCACGGGGGCAGCATGACCAACAAGGTGGTGCATACCCTGATGCGTGCCGCGCGGGACATGGGGGCCAGTGTCGTTCGCTTCAATTTTCGCGGTGTCGGACGCAGCGGCGGGGAGCACGATGCCGGCCGGGGCGAGATCGATGATTGCCTGGCCGTCATCGACTGGGCGCGCCAGGAAATGCCGGCGCCAGCGCTTTGGGTCATGGGCTTCTCATTCGGCGGCTACATTGCGGCTGCGGCGGCAAACCGGCTGTCCAGCTCGCCGGATCGTCTGGTACTGGTAGCGCCGTCGGTCGAGCGCCTGCCGTTTGCTGCTCTGCTGCCCCTCAAGGTCTCCGCGACAGTCATGATGGGCGAGGCTGATGATGTAGTCGCTTCGGCAGCGGTTTTCGATCTGCTGGAGGGGCGCGAAGACGTTGATGTGGTGCGCTTTGCCGAGACCGGCCATTTTTTCCACGGTCGTCTGGTGGAGCTCAAGGATGCGGTAGAACGGTCGCTGGCATGAAGAGTGTTTCGGTGACAATCGGGCAATTGCCAAAGAGGCTGCCCAGGGAGTACAGTTTCGCCCCCGTTTACCTCCCATGGCCAGCCTTATGACGCCCCTTGCTCGTTACCAGGCGGACCTCAAGCGTCCGGATTTTGTCTACGACCCCGCGCAGGAAAACGCCGTTCGTCACCTGCAGCGTCTGTTCGATGATCTCGTTGCCACCGAGCAGTCGCGGACCGGTCTGCTCGACCGGTTGCGGCGGAAAAAGCCCGAGGCGGTCAAGGGTCTCTATTTCTGGGGTGGCGTTGGCCGCGGCAAGACCTATCTGGTGGATACCTTCTTTGACGCGCTGCCGATCGAGCGCAAGATGCGCACGCATTTCCACCGCTTCATGCAGCGCGTGCACCTGGAGCTCAAGGGGCTCAAGGGTGAAAAGAATCCGCTCACGCTGATCGCCCAGCAATTTGCCGAAGAAGCGCGAGTGATCTGTTTCGACGAGTTTTTCGTATCCGATATCACCGATGCGATGATTCTCGGCACGCTCATGGAGGAGCTGTTCAAGAATGGTGTGACCCTGGTGGCGACTTCCAACATCGTACCTGACGGGCTCTACAAGGATGGCTTGCAGCGGTCGCGTTTCCTGCCGGCCATTGCTCTGCTCAACAGTCAGACCGAGGTTGTCAACGTCGATAACGGCGTGGACTATCGACTGCGCGCGCTGGAACAGGCCGAGTTGTACCACTGGCCGCTCGACGAGGGCGCCGACACCAGTCTGCGCCAGAGTTTTGAAAGCCTGGTTCCGGATATCGATGAAGTGGTCGAAGGGGAGCTGCTGACGGTGGAAAACCGTCCGGTCAAGTCGATCCGTGTGTGCGAGGATGTCGGCTGGTTCGAGTTCCGCGAGCTGTGCGACGGGCCGCGCAGCCAGAACGATTACATCGAGCTGGCCAAGATCTTCCATGCGGTACTGATCGCCAATGTCGAGCAGATGAATGCCAGCAAGGACGACATGGCCCGGCGTTTCATCAACCTGGTCGACGAGTTCTACGATCGCAACGTCAAACTGATCCTCTCAGCCGAGGTCGAGCTCAAGGACCTGTATACCGGTGGGCGTCTGAGCTTCGAGTTCCAGCGCACGCTGAGTCGACTGCTGGAAATGCAGTCCCATGAGTTCCTCGCACGTGCGCACAAGCCCTGATTAGCTATTGCAGCTGTTGCTGAAACTGCCGGCGATACTGGTTGGGTGACAGCTCGGTGTGCTGCCGAAAGAGGCGGGCGAAAAAGCTGGCATCGTCATAACCGACGTCATAGCTGATCGTCTTGATGCTGCGGCGCGTCGTGCTCAACAGGTTCTTGGCGGTTTCTATCCGCAACCGCTGCAGATAATGCAGCGGCTTGTCGCCGGTGGCGCTCTGGAAGCGGCGCATGAAATTGCGGATGCTCATGCCGTGCTGACTGGCCACGTCCTCGAATCTGAACTTCTCCGCAAAGTGTTCTTCCAGCCACTGCTGGATCTGCAGTATGGCTACGTCCTGGTGCAGTTTCTGGCCGCCAAAGCCGATGACCCCAGGCGTATAGCTGCGCTGTACCTCGTACAGGGTGTCCCGGGCCACGGCCTGGGCCACCTGGCTGCCGCAGAGCTTCTCGATCAGATGAATCGACAGATCGCAGCCCGAGGTGACGCCGGCTGCACAATAAATGTTGTCGGCATCGGTAATATGCTTGTCGCGGCTCAACATGACCCTGGGGAAGCGTTGGCTGAACTCGTCGAAGAAGCGCCAGTAGGTGGTCGCTTCCCTGCCGTCCAGCAGACCGGCTGCGGCAATCCAGAATACCCCCGTGGCCTCGGCACTGATCAGGGTGCCGCGGGCGTGCTCTTCCTGTAGCCAGGGAATGACGCCGGGATACCGCTCGAGCATCTGATCGAAGTCGCCCCAGAAGGCCGGGAGCATGATCAGTTGCGGACGCAGGGCGCTCAGGGTGGCGTCGGTGGCGATGCGGTCCTGGCTGAAGCTGGTGACGGGCAGGTTGTCCGGCGCCACGATCGAGGTCCTGAAGCCCGGGGTCAGACCCTGGCCGCGTCGGCGACCGTCGCGCAGGCTGGCCATGTGAAAGAAATCCTTGGCCTGCATGAGGGTGGATGCAATGACTCCGTCGGTGGCGAGAATGGCGACCTGGCGGAGAGGGGAGGACAGGGAGGGCTGAGTCATGTCTGTTGTCGCTTTTATAAGGTGAATCGGCCATTCTTTGACTAAACCATCTTATACTATGGCGCAACTGCCGTGTTTAGCTTGATAAAAGGCGGGAATGTCTGCTGATTGCCCTGAAATGGGGCGCCGGACCGCCTTGCACGGTCCGGCGCCCCAGCGTTTCGGCTGCTCCGGTGCTTCAGGGGGCGGGGTTGGGCTGGCTCTGATGGATCTCGGCGATGGCTTCAAGGACGCCATCGGGCAGGCCCATGTTGATACTGCTCAGGTTGCGGTTCAGCTGGTCCATGTTGGTGGCGCCGATGATATTACTGGTCACGAAGGGTTGGCGGGTAACGAAGGCCAACGCCATCTGGGCGGGATCCAGGCCGTGCTCCCGGGCCAGGCGTACATAGCGTGCGCAGGCGCGCTCGGCCTGCACGTTGGTATAGCGACTGAAGCGGCTGAACAGCGTCAGGCGTCCTTTTTCCGGGCGGAGTCCATTGAGGTACTTGCCGGTCAGGGTGCCGAAGGCCAGCGGTGAGTAGGCCAGCAGCCCTGTCTGTTCGCGCAGGGACATCTCGGCCATGCCGATTTCATAGGTGCGGTTGAGCAGGTTATAGGGGTTCTGGATCGAGGCAATGCGCGGCCAGCCACGGCTCTCGGCCAGGTGCAGGAAGCGGCTGACGCCCCAGGGCGTCTCGTTGGACAGGCCGATATGGCGGATCTTGCCAGCCTTGACCAGGTCGTCGAGCACTTCCAGGGTGTCCTCGATCGGCGTTATCTCTTCATCCGGGTTGTGCCGATAGCCGAGGTTGCCGAAGAAGTTGGTGCTGCGATCGGGCCAGTGCAGTTGATAAAGGTCGATATAGTCGGTCTGCAGGCGCTTGAGGCTGGCATCCAGGGCGGCGGTCAGGTGCTCACGGGTGAAGCGCGTCTTGCCGTCGCGAATGTGGGGCAGCCAGTTACCCGGCCCGGCTACCTTGCTGGCGATGATCCACTTGTCGCGGTTACCGCGCTCGGCCAGATAATTGCCCAGAATGCGCTCGGTCTCGCCGTAGGTCTCGGCCTTTGGCGGCACCGGATACATTTCCGCGGCGTCGATGAAATTGACCCCGGCATCCCTGGCCCGGTCGATATGGGCGAAGGCGTCTTTCTGCGTGTTCTGCTCCCCCCAGGTCATGGTGCCTAGACACAGTGCACTGACCTTGAGCTTGGTGCGGCCAAGAGGGCGATATTGCATGGGTTGCTCCCTGAGTAGATTGAATCCGGTTGATGCGTCCTAAGGCTGAGCCAATATGCCATTGATTGTAAATAAGGGTTGTAATTTTTAGCTCCCTTGGCATAATGCCCGCCACTTTCGACAGGATGCCTAGCCTGTCGTTGTTGTTTACAGCGCAGATGCCACCCAGACCCACGCAGCCCCCACTGAGTGTCTGTTCTAGGCTTTGTTGTCTTGTAAAAACACATTTCATTCTGTAAGATTCGCCCTCTTCTTATTAGAGCGGCCTCTGAGGCTAGGATTAATGAAAACCTTCAGCGCCAAACCTGAAAGCGTAAAACGCGACTGGTACATAGTAGACGCAACCGGACTGACCCTGGGTCGTCTGGCTACCGAAGTTGCCACCCGTCTGCGCGGCAAGCACAAGCCCGAGTACACTCCTCACGTGGACACTGGCGATTACATCGTCATCGTCAACGCCGAGAAAGTACATGTGACCGGTAACAAGGCACAGGACAAGATCTACTATAGCCACTCCGGCTTTCCGGGCGGTATCAAGTCGATCAGCTTTGACAAGCTCGTGATCCGCGCTCCCGAGCGCATCATCGAGTCAGCCGTCAAAGGCATGTTGCCGAAAAACCCCCTGGGGCGTGCAATGTACCGCAAGATGAAAGTGTACAAAGGTGCAGTTCATCCCCATGCGGCCCAACAACCCCAAGAACTCAAGTTCTAACAGGAGCTCACTATGTCGGCGACACAAAACTACGGTACTGGCCGTCGTAAAACTGCCACCGCTCGCGTGTTCCTGCGTCCGGGCAACGGCAACATCCAGATCAACAACCGCACCATCGAGAACTTCTTCGGTCGCGAGACTGCACGCATGGTCGTGCGTCAGCCGCTCGAGCTGACCGAAAGCGTTTCCAAGTTCGACGTCTACGTGACTGTCAAGGGCGGTGGTACTACCGGTCAGGCAGGCGCTATCCGTCACGGCATTACCCGTGCCCTGATGGAATATGACGAGACACTGCGCGGTGCACTGCGCAAGGCGGGCTTTGTTACCCGTGATGCTCGTGAAGTCGAGCGTAAGAAAGTGGGTCTGCGTAAAGCGCGTAAGCGTCCTCAGTACTCCAAGCGTTAAGTCGCAAGACTTTTCCAGAAAGCGCCCGGCATCCTCATGGAGCCGGGCGTTTTTGTTTGTGCGACAAAATGCCGCTAAAGGCATGAGGGGGCGGCAACGCCCCGTTTTTCGATGGTTTGCGCTCATTTGGCAAGGTTGTTTGACGATAGTTCACCTTGTCAAAAAAGGGGTTTTTCATTACCATCGGATTCATTTTGTGCAAGCGGATTAAAACTCTTAAAAGGGCTCTTAAAAGCCCGAATCAGCTGAGATGGGAGACGACTGGATGAGTAATGACGGCGTAAACAACGGCCGGCGTCGCTTCCTGGTGGCAGCCACAAGTGTTGTGGGTGCAGCCGGAGCCGTGGGGGTAGCAGTACCCTTCGTTGGATCGTGGTTCCCGAGCGCGAGGGCCAAAGCGGCTGGCGCGCCGGTAAAGGTAAATGTCGGCAAGCTCGAGGCCGGTCAGCAGATCGTCGCCGAGTGGCGTGGGCAGCCCGTGTTCGTCTCCAGGCGCACCCAGGAAGCACTGCAGACTCTCGAGGAAATGAACGAGCTGCTGGCTGATCCGCAGTCCGAATCTGCGGTACAGCCCGAGTACGTAGACGGTGTTGCCCGAGCCATCAAGCCGGAAATTCTGGTCGTGATGGGCATCTGCACACACCTTGGCTGCTCGCCACTGTTCCGCCCGGAAGTCGCTTCTGCGGACATGGGTCAGGATTGGAAGGGTGGCTACTTCTGCCCGTGCCACAGTTCGCGCTATGACATGTCCGGTCGGGTATTCCGGGGCCAGCCGGCACCGCTGAACCTGCCCGTGCCCCCCCATAATTACGAGTCTGATGACGTTATCGTCATAGGCCTGGATCCGGAGACTGTCTGATGGGTAAGCTGAACAGCTGGATTAATGAGCGTATGTCGGTCAACAGGGTGGTCGAAGACCACCTGACCAAGTACTACGCGCCCAAGAACTTCAACTTCTTCTATTTCTTCGGTTCCCTGGCCATGCTGGTACTGGTCAACCAGATCGTTACCGGTATCTGGCTGACCATGAGCTATGAACCCTCCGCCGCAGGCGCTTTCGCATCGATCGAATACATCATGCGCGACGTGGAATATGGCTGGCTGTTGCGCTACATGCACTCCACCGGCGCTTCCGCCTTCTTCGCGGTAATCTACCTGCACATGCTGCGCGGTATCATGTACGGCTCCTATCAGAAGCCGCGTGAACTGATCTGGCTGTTCGGTATGACCATCTACCTGGTGCTGATGGGCGAAGCCTTCATGGGCTACCTGCTGCCATGGGGTCAGATGTCCTACTGGGGTGCCCAGGTGATCATCTCGCTGTTCGGTGCCATTCCGTTCATCGGTCCTGATCTGGCCCAGTGGGTGCGTGGTGACTACCTGATCTCCGGTATCACGCTGAACCGCTTCTTCGCACTGCACGTGATTGCCCTGCCGATTGTGCTGCTGGGGCTGGTTGTGCTGCACATCATTGCGCTGCACGAAGTGGGTTCCAACAACCCCGACGGTATCGACATCAAGAAGCACAAGGACGAGAACGGCAAGCCGCTGGACGGCATCGCCTTCCATCCCTACTACACCGTCAAGGATATTGTGGGCGTAGTGGTCTTCCTGTTCGTGTTCTGTGTGGTGGTGTTCTTCTTCCCGGAGATGGGTGGTTTCTTCCTGGAGCACCCGAACTTCGAGGTAGCCAACCAGCTGAAGACTCCTGATCACATTGCACCGGTGTGGTATTTCACGCCCTTCTACGCGATCCTGCGGGCGGTTCCGGCCATCGGTGGTTCGGCATTCCCGGGTGTGCTGGCGATGGGCGCCGCGATTGCCGTACTGTTCGTGCTGCCCTGGCTTGACCGCAGCCCGGTACGCTCCATCCGCTACAAGGGCTGGATGAGCAAGGTCGCGCTGGTCGTATTCTGCATCTCCTTCGTGATCCTGGGGATTCTGGGTGCAATTCCGGGTACCGACTTCCGCACATTGCTGTCACAGATCTGTACCGTCCTGTATTTCGCCTTCTTCCTGCTGATGCCGTTCTACACTCGCATGGAGAAGACCAAACCCGTTCCAGAGAGGGTTACTGGCTAATGAAAAAGCAATTGATTGCACTGGTATTCGCCCTTGTACCCTCGGTCGTGCTGGGGGCTGCAAGCAGCGTTCCGCTCGAGGAGGCCAATATCGATCTGCGCGACAAGGCGTCGCTGCAGGATGGCGCCCGTACGTTCGTCAACTACTGCATGGGCTGCCACTCTGCCCAGTACCAGCGGTATGAGCGTGTGGCCACCGACCTGGGTATTCCGCCCGAGCTGATGATGGAGAACCTGGTGTTTCCGGAATCGGCCCTGATCGGCGACCACATGAAGATCGGTATGCGCCCGGAAGATTCCAAGCGCTGGTTTGGTGCTGCGCCGCCTGATCTGACCAACGTCACTCGCGTGCGTGGTGAAGACTGGGTATATACCTACCTGAAGACGTTCTATGAAGATCCTTCCCGTCCCCTGGGCGTGAACAACAAGGTGTTCCCGAATGTGGGTATGCCCAACGTTCTCGAAGAGCTGCAGGGTCGTCAGGTGATCGGCTGCAAGGCCATGCCGGTTGAGGAAGACGGCAAGGTGCAGAAGGACCCGCTGACCGGTGAAGTGGTCATGGATGAGCGTTGCGACGTACTCAAGGTGGTCGAGGGTACTGGCGTTCAGAGTGAGGAAGAGTTCGATACGACTATCCGCAACCTGACCGCGTTTCTGGCCTACTCGGGTGATCCGATCAAGCTCGAACGTCATCGCATCGGGACCTATGTCCTGCTGTATCTGGCCTTCTTCTTCGTATTTGCCTATTTGCTTAAGCGCGAATACTGGAGAGATGTGCACTGATCATCAGATTCCTTGATGAAAACAGCGCGCCCTTTGGGGCGCGCTGTCGTTTCTGGGGTATAATCCCGGCTGGCAGTATGCGCAGGCTGAATGGGTCGGCGTTTTTCATGTACACGCATTCGCGTGCTTTGTTGTTACCGCAATCCGCTACAGGATGAGGGTTGATTTATGGGCGTTACCGCCAACAAGCGTTCCTCGATGGCTTTTTTCTCCGATCCGCAGGATCACTACTGTCACCGTGTACGCATCGTGCTGGCAGAAAAGGGCGTCACAGTTGATGTCATCAATGTCGAGCCTGACAACCATCCGGATGAGCTGGCGGAAAACAACCCCTACAACAGCGTTCCGACCCTGCTGGACCGGGACCTTGCTCTGTATGAGCCGAATATCATGATGGAATACCTGGATGAGCGTTTTCCTCATCCGCCGCTGTTGCCGGTCTACCCGGTGGCTCGCGCCAATACCCGTCTGCTGATGTACCGGGTGCAACGCGACTGGTGCGGACTGGTGGATGCCATCAGCAATCCGAAGACGCCAGCTGCCGCCGCCGCCAAGGCGCGCAAGGAACTGCGCGAAAGCCTGATCGGTGTTGCTCCGGTATTTGCCGAAATGCCTTACTTCATGAGTGAGGAGTTCAGCCTGGTCGACTGCTGTATTGCGCCGATTCTATGGCGTCTGCCCGTGCTGGGCGTGGAGCTGCCCAAGCAGGCCAAGCCATTGCTAGATTACATGGATCGCATTTTCCAGCGCGAAGGGTTCCTTGGCAGCCTCTCGGCAGCTGAAAAGGAAATGCAGTAAATCTTTCCAGTCACCCACGGAGTCACCCAAAGGAGGCCCGCATGGCTCAGATGAGCTCAAGCCGACCCTACCTGGTACGCGCCCTCTATGAATGGATACTGGAGAATGACTGCACGCCCTATGTGCTGGTCAATGCCCAGTATCCGCAAACCAGTGTGCCGGAGGCTTTCGTCGAGGCAGGGCAGATAGTGCTCAACCTGTCGCCCAATGCCATTCGCCATCTGGAAATGGACAACGATCGTATTACCTTCGATGGCCGCTTCGGCGGTGTGGCCCAGCAGGTATGGATACCCGCCCAGGCTGTCATGGCGATCTACGCCCGCGAGAACGGGCAGGGAATGGTATTCGAGGTTGAGCCTGCGCCAGTGCCGCCATCGGACGAGCCCGACACCGGTGCTACCTCAGGCCCCGCTGCGACGAAATCGGACAAGAGCGGGAGACCTTCACTGAAAGTGGTGAAGTAGGCATTAACTGCAATCCATAAAAAACCCGGGTCAGCGTCAGCGAACCCGGGTTTTTTTACGTCATGGGCGGCTGTCTCAGTCTATGTATTCGAACAGCTTGACGATGCGCTGCACGCCACCAACCTGTTGAACTGCCTGGACTGCAAGCTCGGCCTCGTTGCGCCGCACAAGACCCAGCAGATAGACAATCCCCGCTTCCGTGGTGACCTTGATGCGGCGCCCGGGAATCGCGCTGTCGGCCAGCAGGCGCGTCTTGGCGCTGGTGGTGATCAGCGCGTCGGTGTTGCGCGCCAGGAGCGGCAGCGGCGGGCCCACGGTCAGTTCGTTGTGCACTATCTTTACACGTTGCACCCGCTGGGTTACCGATCCTGCCAGTTCCTTGAGGTCCTGGCGGGGCACCTGTCCTGTCAGCAGTACCACGCCGTTGTAGCTGATCACGGTAATCCGCGCTTCACGCTCCAGATCGATGTGGGCCTTGGCGATATTGACCGCGGCCTTGGTTTCGATCAGCTGATCATCGATGGTGCTGCCGATGGTGCGGGTGCCCTTGTTGCTTTCGATGGGAGTGTCGCGCGTGGCCGACAGTATCGAGCCGCAACCGGTCAGGGCGCCAATCAATAACAGACAGATGAGGGCTTTCATTCTTCACTCCCGAACAGCTGACGGTCGATAAGATCGCAGAGGCAGTGGATGGCCAGCAGGTGAACTTCCTGAATACGCGCCGTTGAACGTGCAGGCACGCGGATCTCGGAATCCTCGGGCAGCAGGAGCGAGGCCATGGCGCCGCCGTCCCTGCCGGTCAGGGCGACCACCAGCATGTCCCGGTCATGGGCAGCCTGGATCGCCTGGAGCACGTTGCCGGAGTTGCCACTGGTAGAGATGGCCAGCAGCACGTCGCCTGGCTGACCCAGCGCACGGATCTGCTTGGAGAAGATCTCGTCATAACTGTAGTCGTTGGCGATCGAGGTAATCGTGGAGCTGTCGGTCGTCAGGGCAAGCGCGGGCAGGCTGGGACGCTCGCGCTCGAACCGGTTGAGCAGCTCTGAGGAGAAGTGCTGGGCATCGCCGGCCGAGCCGCCGTTACCGCAGGTCAGTATCTTGCCTTCATTGAGCAGGCAATTGACCATCAGCTGGCTGGCCTGCTCGATGCTCGGGCCGAGCACTTCCATGGCGCGGGTCTTGGTCTCGATACTGTCGGTGAACAACTGCCTGATTCGGTGCTGCATATCCATAGGGAATATAACTCGTTAGCAGGTGAATGCTTCCCGAATCCAGTTATAGGACCCGGTGTCTGCGGGGTTGCCGTGCGCGGTGACCACGTCGAAGCGGCACGGACTCTCGGCCAGATGAGGGTGGGTCAGGAGGTAGTGCTGGGCTGCTGCAATCACTCTTCGCTGCTTGCGCCAGTCAATGCTCTCCGCCGCGTCACCCCAGCGGCTGCTGCGTCGGTATCGTACTTCGACGAATACTACTGTATCGGCGTGACGCATGACCAGATCAAGCTCGCCCATCTTGCAGCGATAGTTGCGTGCGAGCAGCCGCAGGCCGGCTTTCAGCAGCAGCTGCTCGGAGTAACGCTCGGCCTGGTTGCCGAGGATCTGCTTGTCCGTCAGCTCGCTCATTGCAGCCGGCTGGGAGGCAGCGGGGAGAGCTGGCCGCGCTCCATCACGCCCCAGCTGAGCTCGCGGCGGATGCGCCCGTCGGGTGCGAGGGAGAGCCCACCGGTGGCGCCGTTGACGCGGGTGGATGCATGTTGCTGCATCTGCGGTAGCCGGGAGAACACGCGCTGGGCATCAATGCCCATGGCGTGCAGGCGGCCCAGCGGGCCCTGGGCTTGCGGCCAGTTGCTGGTGACCTGATCGTAGAGTTTGTCATCGCGGGTCAGCAGCCAGGGGATCTCGGCCACCATGATGCCGTCCATGTCCGCATTCTGCTGGCCATCGGGGCCGACCTGATAGACGTGGGAGGTCGCATACACCGGCAGGTCGGCGGCGTACTGGAACGCCAGGGTGGGTTTGATCTGACGCGCCTGTTGCGGCGTAACGGCAATGAACAGCGCGTCCAGGTCCTGCCTGGGCGTCGGCTGTACCACCACATTGCCATCGAGTGCGCGGGCGACGCGCTGATTGCGCTGCTCGCTCTGGCGAATCTGCAGCAGATCCGCGATCTGACCGGATATTTCAGCCGGCTGGTCAATTATGACCCGGCCGATCAGCACACCACCCATGGCTTCCCAGCTTTGCCGGAAGGATTGAAAGGCACGCTGGCCCCAGTCGGTACCGGTATGCAGTGCAGCCATCTGCCGGTGACCCTGTGCCCAGGCCTGCATTGCGGCAGAGCGGGCTTCATCTTCCGGCGCCAGGCCGAACTGGAAAAGGCCCTCCGGGTACGGACCTTCCGCCTCCGAGTAATTCAGCGCCAGGGTGGGGATCGGCAGCGACGGTTTCGCTGCCAGGCGACCGACGCGATCGCGATCCAGCGGTCCTATCACCCATTGCACGCCATCGGCGCTGGCCTGGGCATAGAATTGATCGAGGTCGGCATAGGCCGTGCTGTCATAGAGGCTGACGCGGGGTTGCTCCATGCCGCGGCTCTGGGCCTGGTACTGGGCGGCCAGGAAGCCATCGCGCAGGGCCTCTGCGGCGGTGGCCAGCGGCCCTTCGAACGGCAGCAGCAGGGCAATGTGCTGGGGACGACTGGCATGCAGTTCGAGTAGCTGACGGATGGAGTCGGGCAGTGGACTGGCCGCCGGATGACTGCTGTTCTGCTCCTGCCAGGCCTTGATCGCCTGCACCTGCAGATCGAGGTTGCGTAGCTCGCGTTCGATCAGGGCCAGCTCGATCCAGTTCTGCAGCTCGCTGTCCGCGCTCTGCACGGCCTGGGCAAGCTCTTCGGCTGGCACCAGCTGCAGGTTCTCCCAGATGGCCTCGCGGTTGGCATTGCGCTCGGGCCCCGAAAGGATGCCATGCAGGAAGACGCGCTCGCGGGCGGCCTGCAATGGCTCTCCGGTAGCGCCCAGGGCCAGCGCACGCAATCGTTGTATAGCCACCTGGTCGGTCAGCGGCAGGCCGTCGATCTGACCCATTGATGGATGGCGCAACGCGCGCAGGGCCATGTCTGGCCGATCCAGGGCCAGTGCACTGCGCGCTTGCAGGGTGCTGAAACGCACCTGCTGATCCAGCGGGAGATCGCTCTGGGGGATGCGCTCCAGAATCGACAGCACCTGCTGGGGCCGGTCAGCATCGCTGGCAGCCTGCGCAGCATACAGGCGCATGAGGTTGGCCTCCGCTCCGGAATACTTGTCGGCGTCGGCGAGAATCTTCTCGGCGGAGGCCTGGGGCGTACGGGGCAACTCGCTCAGACTTTGGGGAGGCGAAGCGCAACCGACGAGCAGGGCGGTCAGTGCCAACGACAGAATCGACAGGCGAATAGTGCGGGGCATGCAGCGGTATCCTTACGCAGGAGACGCATGATGCGTCCCGTTGGATTTCTTGCAGATCTGAACTGCAGCATTGTAACCAAGGGGCCGGACGTACGCCATGCACTGAGTCACGTCCTGTACAATACAGCCCACACCTCGACCGGGAATTGCCATGGCCACCTCTACAGGTTCTCTTTTCATTGTTGCCACTCCGATCGGCAATCTGCAAGACATGACGCCGCGCGCCCTTGAGGTGCTAAGTCGCGTCGGCCTGATAGCTGCCGAAGATACCCGGCATAGCGGGCGTCTCCTCCAGCATTTTGGCATCGCCACGCCGACCACCGCCTGCCACGACCACAACGAGCGCGACAAGAGCGCGCGGCTGGTAGAGCGCATGCTGGCGGGCGAGGACATGGCATTGATCTCCGATGCCGGCACGCCGCTGATCTCCGACCCCGGCTACCACCTGGTGCGCGCGGCGCGGGAGGCGGGCGTGCGTGTCTGTCCCATCCCCGGGCCCTGTGCGCTGGTGGCGGCACTCAGCGCGGCGGGTCTGCCATCAGACCGCTTTGCCTTCGAGGGGTTCCTTTCGGCCAAGGCCAGCGGGCGTCGTCAGCGCCTGCAGGCTCTGGCCGCGGAGCCGCGCACCTGGATGCTCTACGAGGCGCCCCATCGCCTGCTTGAATGCCTTGAGGACATGCGCGATATCCTCGGGCCGGAGCGGCAGGTGGTGCTGGCCAGGGAGTTGACCAAGACCTTCGAGACGATCCGTGGTGCGCCCGTCGGCGAGTTGGTGGAATGGGTGCGCTCGGACAGCGATCAGCAGCGTGGCGAATGTGTGCTGGTGGTGGAGGCCATGCCTGCTCGGGACGAGGAGGCCGGTCTCGATCCCGAAGCCGAGCGGGTGCTGGATGTGTTGCTCGAGGAGTTGCCGGTCAAGCAGGCGGCCGCGCTTGCGGCGAAGATCACCGGCCAGAAGAAGAACCGTCTCTATCAGCTAGCCCTGGCCAAGACCGCGGAGTAATCTCCGCGGTCTGCTGCTTTCAGCCGGCCTCGATCACCATGACCCGCTGCCCGGCTTTCACCGGGGAGCCAGGCTGGACGTGCACCGAGGCGATGACGCCGTCGCAGGGGGCCAGCAGCGGGATCTCCATTTTCATCGATTCAAGAATCACTAGGACATCCCCCGCCTTCACCTGTGCCCCCTCGGCAACCTGAACCTGCCAGAGGTTCCCCGCGATGTGGCTCTCGATGCCCTGCTGGCCGGGTTGCAGCGGCGCATCAATGGTCTCTTCGGCGGCGGCTTCCTCACTGGTGTAATCGGCCTGACCATTGGCGATCCAGCGCTCGCGCTCGGCGTTGAAGGCAGCTTGCTGGTGCGTGCGGAACGCCTGGATGCTGTCGGACTCCTGTTCGAGGAAGGCCTGATATTCGTTGAGCTGCAATTGCGTGTGCTCGATCTGCAGCGGGTAGCGACCCAACGGGAAGTCGCGACGGATGCGGGTCAGCTCATCGGCCGATACCGGGTAGAACCGGATCTGGTCGAAGAATCTGAGCAGCCAGGGCTGGCCGTCGAACGCCTCCACCTCCCGGTATCGGTTCCACATCTGCAGTGTCCGACCCACGAACTGGTATCCGCCGGGACCTTCCATGCCGTACACGCACATGTAGGCGCCGCCTATACCCACCGAGTTTTCAGCCGTCCAGGTGCGTGCCGGATTGTACTTGGTGGTCACCAGCCGATGCCGGGGGTCCAGGGGGGTGGCAACCGGCGCGCCGAGGTAGACATCGCCCAGGCCCATGACCAGATAGCTGGCCTCGAACACGGTGCGGTAGACCTCGTCGAGATCGGGCAGATCGTTGATCCGGCGAATGAATTCCAGGTTGCTCGGACACCAGGGGGCATCCTTGCGCACGGTGGTCATGTATTTCTCGATCGCCAGCTGACAGGCAGGATCGTCCCAGGACAGGGGCAGGTGCACGATACGCGAGGGCACCTTGAGATCCCGTGCCAGACAGACTTCCTCCCAGCTGTCCTCGACGATGCGCAGCAGCCGGTCAATCGCCAGGGTCTCGGGCTGATAGTGCACCTGCAGGGAGCGAATGCCCGGCGTCAGGTCCAGCACGCCATCGAGTTGCATGGCCTCCAGCGTCTGCATCAGGGCATGTCCGCGAAAGCGCAGTACCAGATTGAGTTCAGCCGGTCCGATCTCCAGCAGCAGGTGGGTATCGCCCGACAGTCGGGCAACCAGACGGGTGTCCCCCTCGCCGATATCCAGCACGATGGGTGACTCCGGCGCTATCGGGTCGCTGGTGGCCGGACACTGTGCGCCGAGTTGGAGAATATCCTGTCGGCGGGCCGAGGTCAGTTCGCGGGCGGTCTCCAGGCTGACCGGGACGAAGCGGATCCGATCGCCGGCCTTGAGCTGGCCGATCTGCCAGAGGTCGGCCTCGACGATCGTGACCGGGCAGACAAAACCGCCCAGGCTGGGGCCATCGGGCCCGAGTATGACCGGCATGTCACCGGTGAAGTCCACGGCGCCAACGGAGTAGGGATTGTCATGGATATTGGAGGGATGCAGGCCGGCCTCGCCACCATCTTCGCGCACCCACTCGGGGCGCGGTCCGATCAGTCGCACACCGGTACGACTGGAATTGAAGTGGACCTCCCAGTCGGTCTCCAGGAAGCGCTGCATATAGGTTTCGGTGAAATACTCCGGCGCGGCGTGGGGGCCGTAGATAACGCGCACGCTGCGTACCGAAGGTAGGACAGTGTGCAGCGCTTCGGGCAGGCTGCTGCCGTGGCTGTCATCGCTCAGCTTGGGCACATGCAGCACGTCACCGGCGCGCAGGGCCCGGCCGGCGTGTCCGCCGAACTGGCCGAGGGTGAAGGTGCTCTTGCTGCCCAGATAATCCGGCACCTGAATACCGCCGCGGACGCTGAGATAACTGCGCGCACCGGCTCCGGCGATGGTGCCCAGGGCGAGCTGGCTGCCGGCGGGAACCAGGATACTGGTATGCATGGGTTGCGGCGCGCCATCCAGCATGACCGGGATATCTGCGCCGGTAACGGCAATCACGGCATCGGTATTGAAGGCCAGGGTTGGGCCGCCCATGGTGATTTCCAGGCCGGCTGCCTCCTGCGGGTTGCCCAGCAGGCGATTGCCCAGCTGCAGGGCCAGGTTGTCCATGGGCCCGGAAGGCGGAACCCCCACCGACCAGTAACCCAGGCGGCCGGGTACATCCTGCACGGTAGTCTGGGTGCCGCCGCTGATCACCTCGAAGGTGGTTGCCTGATAGCAAAGTTCGTCGAGACAGCGGGTCCAGGGTTCGCCCGCGGCGAAGGGCGGGTAGTGGATGATCTGGCGCAGGTAGTCCCGGTTGGTTTCGACGCCATACAGGAGCGTGTCGCCCAGGACCCGGTCCAGTGCTGCCCCGGCCGCCTCGCGGGTGGGTTCCCAGCAGATGACCTTGGCAATCATCGGGTCGAAGTAGGGTGGGATCTCGCAGCCTGCCTCGACCCAGGTATCGATGCGCAGTGCCTGACGCCGAGCGCCTGGCATCGTGGAAGGAAAGGTGGCGGCTGTCAGCAAGCCGGGGCATGGCTGAAAATCGCGACCGGGGTCCTCGGCATAGACCCGGGCCTGCATGGCGTGGCCGGAGGGGCTCAGCGTGGCTTTCAGGTCGGCCAGTGGCGGCAGGTCGCCTGCGGCGAGCTGGATCATCCACTTGACCAGGTCGACGCCCCAGACCTGCTCGGTGACGCCGTGCTCGACCTGCAGGCGGGTGTTGACTTCAAGGAAGTAGAATTTGGCTGCTTCGCTGTCATAGACGAACTCAACGGTACCGGCACTGCGATAGGAGACCGCACTGGCCAGGCGGATTGCGGCATCGCACAGGGCCTCAGCCATGCCCTCGGGCAGATTGGGCGCGGGCGTTTCCTCAATGACTTTCTGGTTGCGCCGTTGCACCGAGCAGTCGCGCACCCCTAGAGCCAGCACCTCGCCCTGACCATCACCGAACACCTGCACCTCAAGGTGACGGGCGCGCTGGATGTATTTTTCGATAAATACGCCGGCGTCGCTGAAATTGTTCTGGCCCAGACGTTTGACCGTTTCAAAGGCGTCGCTCAGCTCTGCCGCGTCATGGCAGACCCGCATGCCGATCCCGCCGCCACCGGCGGTGCTTTTCAGCATCACCGGGTAGCCGACGCGCTCGGCTGCGCTCAGGGCGGCGGCCAGACTGTCCAGCAGATCGGTCCCCTCGAGCATGGGGACGCCGTGCTTCCGGGCCAGTGCGCGGGCGGTGTGCTTGAGGCCGAAGACGCGCAATTGCTCCGGTGTGGGGCCGACGAAGGCAATACCGGCCGCTTCGCAGGCTTCGGCGAAGGCGGCATTCTCCGACAGGAAGCCGTACCCTGGATGTATCGCCCTGGCGCCCGATTGTCTGGCTGCGGCCAGGATCTTCTGCACATCCAGATAGGTCCCGGTTGCGCCTCCTTCACCGAGGGAAATCGCCTGGTCGGCCTGTTGGATGTGCAGGCTGGCCGCGTCGGCTTCGGAATAGACGGCAACGCCCTGGACTTCCAGCTCCTTGAGCGTCCGCAGAATCCGACAGGCAATCGCGCCTCGGTTGGCAATCAGCAAAGTATCGAACATGGTGGTTCCTCGGCCAGGTCGTCCTGGTTTACCCATTCTGTGCTCCGCGGGTCGTCCCTGCTGGAGCGGCAAGCCGCAAGCTGCAAGCGGCAAGTCGTTAGATTCAAAGTCGCATCAGTCAATCGCCGCACGGTCAGCTTGAAGCTTGCCGCTTGAAGCTTGTGGCTCAAATTAATCCCAAACCAGCACCTCGGCGGGTGTCGGGTTGTAGCCATTACAGGGGTTGTTCAGTTGCGGGCAGTTGGAAATCAGCACGATGATGTCCATGTGGGCGATCAGTTCTACATACTTGCCCGCCCCGGAGATACCGTCTTCAAAGGTCAGGCCGCCTTCGGGAGTGACCGGCACGTTCATGAAGAAGTTGATATTGGCGCTGATATCCGCCTTGCCGAGCCGCCCGTCATGCAGGCAGGCGCGCAGGAAATTGTCGCGGCAACTGTGCATGTAGCGGGTATTGAGGGAGTAACGCACGCTGTTGCTTTCCTGGGCACAGGCCCCGCCGAGCGTGTCGTGGCGGCCGCAGGTGTCGGCGGTGATGGTCAGCATCGGCTTGCCGCGATTGCTGTAGAGCACGCTGCCGGTAGTCAGGTAGACACTGTTCTGTTTGCGCAAGGTGCGCTGAACGTCGTAGCGCTCGCGGGGGTTCTCGGCGCTGTAGAACAAGGTATCCACGGCCTGGTTGCCTTCAAGATCATGCAGGCGCAGTGTCTGGCCGGCCTTGATGTCGAGCATGAAGGGTTCGCCGGCGCCGATGGTGGCGCGGTGGCTGGCGGTGGCGGCGGTCTTGTCGCTGTGGGTCAAAGTCATGATGGCGGCCCTCAGAGGTAGATGCGATCGGTGTTGTGCAGGCCGCGAACGTTTTCTTCGCGGGTCGTGCGGCACAGGACGGTGATGCCGTCATCGGCCACCTTGTGCCAGTCCAGCTGTACCGGCTTGGGCGCGTAGCCGGGCGCTGGGTCCAGTGGATGCTGCAGTGCTGTGAGAACGACCAGGGTGTCCATGGGCGCGTACAGCTCGATGTAGTCCCCAGCGGTAGAGTTGCCGGGGTGGAAAACGAACCCGTGTTCGACGTCGACGGTGACCTTGCTGAACAGGTTCAGGGTCATCAACAGGTCGGCCAGGCCGAGATTCCATTTGCCCATCTCGACCAGCAGGTTGTCTTCACCGTTGCGGAAGAAGCCATTGCGCAATTCCTGATAGCGGCCCTGACCGTATTTCTCGGTCACTTCTTCGGCGTTCAGCACGCCGCCGAAGCTATCGCTCCAGCCGCAGGTATCGCCGACGATGGCGGCCAGAACGCGGCCCATGTCGGAGTACAGGCAATGGCCGGCCGTCAGTTTGGCGGTATGCTGGCATTTCAGGCTGTCCGGCAGGTTCAGCCGCTCGCTCTTTTCGTTGGCGTTGAACAGCATCAGACTGACGTTGGCGCCGCCTTCCAGGTCGGTGATGCGCAGCAGCTGACCGCGTTTGAGGACGAAGGAGGTATGTCCGCCGCCGGGCAGGGTTTCGCTGTAAAGGGAAGGGCGCAGGGGTGCGGGTACGCTCATGGGGTCACTCCTTGTTGTTCGGGAGAATGCGGTTTCTTGCCCACGTGGTCGGGCAGTGCCTCAACAGCCTTGCGCGCAGCCAGGCGATCGCTGTTGAGCGGAATGTCGTAGGTGATGCGGGCGCCATAGGCGCCGGGGGCCTGCGGGTCGGTGCGTATCTTGTCGAATACCAGCAGTCGGGTGCCCAGGGTGAAGCCCTCGCTCAGGTCGTGGGTCACCATGAACACCGTCAGGCCGGTCTTGCGCCAGAGCGACAGCAACAGTTCATGCATGTCCTTGCGCGTACCCGGATCCAGCGCGCCAAAGGGTTCGTCCAGCAACAGGATGCGCGGTGCCTTGACCAGGGCCTGGGCGATGGCCAGGCGTTGCTGCATGCCACCGGACAGGGCATGGGGATACTTGTTGATGGCGTCGCCGAGCCCCACCGCTTCAAGCATTTCAATGCTTTTCAGTCGTGCTTCCCTTCTGGCCTGGCCAAAGAGGCGGCCCAGCAAGGGCGCAGCTTGCAGTTCCAGGCCGAGCATCACATTGCCCAGCACGGTCAGGTGTGGAAACACCGAGTAGCGCTGGAATACGACGCCGCGCTCAGGGCCCGGCTCGGCTACCAGTGGCTCGCCATCGAGCAGAATGCTGCCCTTGCTGGGTGTTTCCTGCCCCAGTAGCAGGCGCAGAAAGGTGGATTTGCCGCACCCGGAGGCGCCGACCATGGTGATGAACTCGCCGCTGGCAACCTCGAGATCCAGATTCTCAAGAACGACGCTGTCGTCATACTGCTGCCAGACGTGGCGGATGGAGATGGCGCTCATGTCAGTGGCCTCCGGTGGATTCGAACCAGGGAAACATGACCCGGCGAAGCCCCTTGAGTGAACGGTCCATGATGAAGGCCAGCAGGGTGATCCAGGCGACATAGGGCAGGATCACGTCCATGGCCAGATAGCGACGCACCAGAAAGATGCGATAGCCCAGCCCGTCGGTGGATGCAATGGCTTCGGCTGCGATGAGGAACAGCCAGGCCGGCCCGAGCGCCAGGCACAGGCCCTGTAGCAGGCGCGGCAGCAGTTGCGGCAAGACCACGCGGATCAGGACCTGCCAGGTGCTGGCGCCAAGGGTCTGGGCCTTGATCAGCAGCTCGGTGGGTATCTCGCTGACACGCTGCTGCATGTCGCGTATGAGCACCGGGGTGATGCCGATAACGATCAGCATGACTTTCGAGAGCTCGCCCAGTCCCATCACGATGAACAGAATCGGCAGAATCGCTAACGGCGGAATCATCGAGATCACGGTCACCAGGGGTGACAATGGAGCGCGTACCAGCGGTATGAGCATCAGCAGTCCCAGGCCCAGGCTGACCGCCGCGGCGATGCCCAGGCCTGTGCCCAGACGCTTGAGGCTTGCAGCCGAATCTACCCACCAGAGGTACTCGCCGCTGCGCCGGTCGGGAGTGAATGCCATCCGGTCAACCGCATCGGCCATCTGGGTAAAGCTGGGGAGCAGCTTGTCGTTGGGGTTTTCCGCCAGGCGCGCCTGTGAGCTGTACAGGTAGAGCAGCAGCAGCAGCGCGAAGGGAAGCAGGACCAATCCCAGTCTTGAGACCTTGCCGGGATTGCGATTCATCAGTCGGGACATAGGCAGCTCCATGGGTTACAGGTAACGAGATCTCAGATGACTGAGGCTCTCCCGGGCTTTTGTCCCGCCGTGTAACCCCCTGCCGGAGGTCGACAACTCTCGGACCAGTCACCTGCATGCAGGCCGGAACCCTAGTTGTCCATTGGTACCAAGTTGTATCGGGTGCGAGCCCGGCAACGCATCAGGGGTCGTGAACACCCGAGTCTCGTATGCTGCCAGACCCGATGCAGGGCCTGTGCCAGTTTTCCCCGGGTGACGGTATTCGGGGCCTGCACCGCAATGGGGCAGTGTTGGCGGCGGCGCGGGGCCGGATTTGCGCACTTCATTGGTGCGATAAATGCCCCGCAGTGGTGCGTGCGCATGCAATGCTTGCCGCGCCAGCCGAACAACGCTAATCTCCGTTTCAAGAGTTGGCTGGACAGTCGCCGTATCGCTTGCGATAGGGAGGAAAGTCCGGGCTCCATAGGGCAGAGTGCCAGGTAATCCCTGGGGGGCGTGAGCCTACGGAAAGTGCAGCAGAGAGTAGACCGCCGATGGCCCCGCAAGGGGATCAGGTAAGGGTGAAAGGGTGCGGTAAGAGCGCACCGCGCGACTGGTAACAGTTCGTGGCATGGTAAACCCCACTTGGAGCAAGACCAAATAGGAACCCTTGGGTGTGGCCCGCACTGGGTTCGGGTAGGTTGCTAGAGGCAGTCAGTGATGGCTGTCGTAGAGGAATGACTGTTCACGACAGAACCCGGCTTACAGGCCAACTCTTGTTTTTTCTGCCGTTCGTCCAATCGAACGGCCCGCTGTGAAAACCCTCCTTGTTAGACCAAAAAAATCTTATTGCTAAAGTATTACATTAAGTATCGATCCCATCTGATTGGGATGCCTCGATTTATTCCCTCAAAGTTGAAGCGGATTCTCTGGTTTGCCCCGGTTTTTCGTACTAACCCCCTGCCATATAAAGGTTTTTCCGTGAAGTCCTTACTTGACGGTGGCTACGCGTGGTTCCTATAGTGTGCCGAAGTGGTGTGAAGTGGGTAAAAGTGGGTTGTTTTGGTGAAAACCTCCCCTTCGCACACCAAATCAGAAGAGGACGCAGAGCGTGTTTCGGGGAGCCAATGCCATCAATCTGGACGCCAAAGGGCGGCTTGCGATGCCGGCGCGTTATCGCGACCGTCTCGTAGAGCTGTGCGGCGGCCAGTTGGTAGCGACGATTGCGCTCGAGGAACGGTGCCTGTGGATCTACCCGATGCCCGCCTGGGAGGCTGTGGAAGCGCAGTTGCGCAAGGCGCCGAATCTCAATCCCGCGGTCAAGCGGTTGAACCGGCTGTTGATTGGTAACGCCAACGAGATCGAACTGGACAGTAACGGCCGTTTTGTCGTGCCGCCCTTGCTGCGCGAGCATGCCGGGCTGGACAAGAAGGTCATGCTCGTAGGTCAGCTGGACAAGTTCGAGCTGTGGAGCGAAGACGCCTGGGAAGCCACTACCGCGGGCTACCTGGATCAGGAACAGAGTCTGGGCGAGCTGCCGGACGTATTGCAGACATTGAGCCTATGACCGCCGCAAATACCTTCTCGCATACCAGCGTGCTGCTGGAAGAGGCCATCGAAGGTCTCGCCGTCAAGCCGGCGGGTCTTTACGTTGATGGCACCTTCGGCCGTGGAGGACACAGCCGCGCGCTTCTGGCCCGACTTGGCGCGGAGGGCCGCCTGCTTGGCTTCGACAAGGACCCGGAAGCTGTCCGGGTCGGTGCGGAGCTGGCGGCCGAAGACGGCCGCTTTGTCGTTATACAACGCTCTTTTGCCGACATGGCCGAAGAGCTGCGCCAGCGTGGTCTGCACGGTCAGGTTGATGGCGTGTTGCTGGATCTGGGTGTGTCCTCCCCCCAGCTCGATGATGCCGAGCGCGGCTTCAGCTTCATGCATGACGGTCCGCTGGACATGCGCATGGATCCGACCTCCGGGCAAAGTGCGGCGCAGTGGATCAACGGTGCGCCGGAAGAAGATATTGCCGCTGTGCTCAAGGAGTACGGCGAAGAGCGGTACGCCAAACGTATTGCCCGAGCCATCGTGACGCGTCGGGCAGAACAGCCTTTTACCCGTACCGCCGACCTCGCCGAAGTGGTCAAGGTGGCGAACCCGGCGTGGGAAAAACACAAGCACCCCGCGACCCGCGCCTTCCAGGGTATCCGCATCTTTATCAACCGCGAGCTGGACGACCTGGCCGAGGGGCTCAAGGCAGCACTCGAGGTGCTGGCTCCGGGCGGTCGCCTGGTGGTGATCAGTTTCCATTCCCTGGAAGACCGCCTGGTCAAACAGTTCATGCGTCGCGAGGCCAAGGGTGCGCCGTTGCCGCGGGATCTGCCGATTCGTGCAGCGGATATTGATGTGAGCATCAATCTGATCGGCAAGGCCATCATGCCCTCGGCGGCCGAAACCGCCGTCAATCCCCGTGCCCGCAGCGCCGTGCTGCGGATTGCCGAGAAGCGCCCATGAGCACCCAGGCCGAGCTGCCATTGGTTGCGCCCGAGCGCACCGGGCTGCCGCGCAGCAGCGGATGGTTGTTCATCGTCTGGGTTCTGGTGGTCATCAGTGCCCTGGCGGTTGCCTACAGCTCGCACTGGAGCCGCGTGCTGCTCAACGAGCTGGCGGCCGAGATGGACCAGCGCGAGAACGCCCAGGCCGAATGGGGCCGGTTGATTCTCGAGCAGAGCACCTGGACGGCGCACAGCCGCGTGGAAACACTGGCGACCAACGAGCTGAAAATGCGCGTTCCGGAAGCCAGTGAAGTCATTCTGGTGAAGCCATGATCGCGCTCAAGCCCAATGGCAGTCTGCACCCGTGGCGCTTTCGCGTCGTTATCGGCGTACTGGCCGTCTGCAGCGCTCTGATCGCCTGGCGGATCGTTGAGCTGCAGGTCATGGATGGCGGCTTTCTGAAAAACCAGGGTGACAAGCGCAGCATGCGTCACACGGTAATCCCGGCCCATCGCGGCCTGGTAACCGATCGACATGGCGAACCTCTGGCGGTCAGCACGCCGGTGTTGACCCTGTGGGCCAACCCGAGCGTGTTGATCAATCACAAGCCGCGCTGGGAGGAACTCGCCAAATCCCTGGGTACCAATCCCAAGACCTTTGCCGAGCGTCTGCAAGCCAACGCCGACAAGGAGTTCATCTACCTGCGCCGGCATATGACGCCCCAGGATGGCGAGGCGGTCACCTCGCTCAAGGTCCCCGGTGTGCACAGCATCGAGGAATATCGCCGTTTTTACCCGACAGGCGAAGTGGCGGCCCATCTGGTCGGCTTTACCAATGTGGATGAGGCCGGGCAGGAAGGGCTGGAATTGACCTACAACGACTGGCTCGAGGGTGTGCCCGGCAAGCGTCAGGTGCTGCAGGACCGGCGTGGTCGACTGATCAAGGATGTCCAAGTGGTCAGCAATGCGCGGCCGGGAAACGATCTGGTCATGTCGATCGACCTGCGCCTGCAATACATTGCACACCGCGAGCTGCGCGAAGCATTGAAGAATTTCGGCGCCAAGGCTGGCTCGGCCGTGCTGGTGGATATCCGCACTGGCGAGATCCTGGCGATGGCCAATCACCCCAGCTACAACCCCAACAACCGCTCCAACCTCAAGCCCGACATGATGCGCAACCGGGCCCTGATTGATGTGTTCGAGCCGGGCTCGCCGATCAAGACCTTTACCGTGGCGGCCGGTCTGATGAGTGGGCGCTATCAACCTACGACAGTCATGGATACCCGTCCGGGCACCATGCGCGTATCGACCCTGACCGTCCGGGATTTCCGTAATTACGGGATGCTTGATCTGTCGGGCGTGATCATGAAGTCGAGCAACGTCGGCGTGGTCAAGATTGCCCTGGATATCGGCGCAGAGAATATCTACGGACTGCTCCAGCAGTTGGGGCTGGGCGAGTACACCGGCCTTGGCTTTCCGGGTGAAAGTACCGGGCGGCTGCCCAACCACCGCAAATGGCCGCAGATCGAGACGGCTACGTTGTCCTACGGCTACGGGCTTTCCGTGACCGCCACCCAGCTGGCGCAGGCTTATGCCACGCTGGCCAACGGTGGCCGGCGTTTGCCGTTGTCGCTGCTCAAGGTGGATCAGCCGCCGCAGGGCACCCAGATCATCCCCGAGGACATCAGCAAGCAGCTGCTGACCATGCTGCGCGGTACTGTAGACGGCGAGGGCGGTACCGGCTCGCGGGCACGGGTACCCGGCTATCAGGTAGGTGGAAAGACCGGAACCGTCCACAAGGCGGTTGGCGGTGGTTACGCCAAGGATCGCTACCGTTCGGTTTTCGCCGGCATCGCTCCCATCAGCAACCCGCGTTTTGCCGCGGTAGTGGTCATCGACGAGCCCAGCAAGGGCGAATATTACGGCGGCCTGGTCGCCGCCCCCGTCTTTGGCGAGATCATGTCCGGCGCCTTGCGCCTGCTGAACGTGACCCCCGATGATCTTCCGGCACTGCAGCAGGTTGAACTGCCGCCGCCGGTAAACACGGAGGGCTCGCGCGGATGAGCAGCCTTGATCAGCTTTTCCCCGACTGGGCAGGTGTGCCGGTGCAATGCGATCACCTGACGCTCGACAGTCGTCAGGCCCGTCCGGGCAGTCTGTTTCTGGCTGTGCCCGGTCTGCGCCATGACGGTCGCGCGCACATTGCCGACGCCATCGAGGCCGGTGCAGTGGCGGTGGCCTATGAAAGCGCCGATGGCTTCCGTCCGCAGAACCTGGAGCAGGGCAAGGGCGCCGCCATCATGTTGCCGGTCAAGGATCTGGCTGGGCAGATTTCCGCCATTGCCGGGCGCTTTTTCCAGCAGCCCAGTCATGATATCGGGCTGGTCGGCGTTACCGGTACCAACGGCAAGACCAGCGTCACCCAGATGCTGGCGCAGGCACTTGCCACGCTGGGGCGCCCCTGCGGCGTGATCGGTACCCTGGGTAGCGGACTGCTGGGTCAATTGCAGGACCACGGCATGACGACGCCCGATGCCATCACCGTGCAGCAGCAACTGGCGCAGTTGCGTGACCAGGGTGCCGGCTGGGTGTGCATGGAGGTGTCGTCCCATGCCCTGGACCAGGGCCGGGTGGCGGACCTGCAATTCGATCTGGCCATATTTACCAACCTTAGCCGCGATCACCTTGACTACCACGGGGACATGGCGCAGTACGGTGCTGCCAAGGCCAGGCTGTTTGACCGGCCATTGCAGGCGGCCATCATCAATGTGGACGATCCTTTCGGCCAGCAACTGGTTGAGCAGAGCCCTTCGCGTTGCTTTGTGTACAGCCTGCATAGCCCCGAGGCCGACCTTTATTGCAGCGACATCGAATACACCAGCTCGGGTATCAGCGCTGCCTTGCATACCGGCAGGCGCCATGCGGTTCTGCATAGCCCGCTGCTCGGGGAATTCAATCTGGCCAATTTGCTGGCGGTCATCGCCACGCTTCTGGTGCTTGAGGTAAGGCTCGACCGCGCCGTCGAACTGGCTGCCGGGCTGACGCCGCCGGCGGGCCGGATGCAGCGGCTGGGCGGCGGAGAGCTGCCATTGGTGGTAGTCGACTATGCCCACACACCCGATGCACTGGAAAAGGCGCTGACGGCGCTGCGCCTGCATGCCCAGGGTCGACTCACCTGCGTCTTCGGCTGCGGTGGCGATCGTGATACGGGCAAGCGTCCGCTGATGGCCCGAGTGGCGGAGCAGCATGCCGACCAGATCGTCGTCACGGATGACAATCCGCGCACCGAGCCATCGCCGCAGATCATAGAACAGATTCTGGCAGGGACGCAGCGCACCGATTCGGTCAGGGTCATCGCCAATCGGGCAGACGCTATCCGTGACAGCATCATGGGCGCGCAGGCCGGAGATCTGATTCTGCTGGCCGGCAAGGGACACGAAACCTATCAGGAGATTGACGGCGTGCGTCATCCTTTCAGTGACATCGAGCAGGCTACCAGAGCCCTGCGGGAATGGGAGGCAGCACATGCTTGAAGCCATGCGTCTGTCCCAACTACTCAAGCCCCTCGGCGGTAGCCTGGTCAGCCAGGATGCCACGTTTGACAGCGTCAGCATCGACGCCCGCACGGTGAAGCCGGGCGGACTCTTTGTTGCGTTGGCGGGTGATCATATGGACGGGCACGACTTCGTCAGCCAGGCCCGTGCGAACGGCGCGGCAGCGGCGATGGTGGCCTACTCCGTGGATGATCCCTTGCCGCAACTGCTGGTCCACGAATGCCGTTATGCGCTCGGCCAATTGGGCGCGCTCGCGCGGGCGCCCTTTGCCGGGCCGGTCATTGCGATAACCGGATCCAGCGGCAAGACCAGCGTCAAGGAAATGCTGGCGGCGATCCTGCGTGAACGGGGCTCGGTGCTGGCGACCCAGGGCAATCTCAATAATGAGCTGGGCGTCCCGCTGACGCTGTTGGCCCTGGAAGCACAGCACGAGTTTGCGGTCATCGAGATGGGCGCCGCGGTGCAGGGCGACATCAGCTACAGCATGAACCTGGCCAAGCCGCAGATCAGCATTCTGACCAACGCCGGCATGGCCCACGTCGGTCGCTTTGGTAGCCCGGAGAAGATCGCGCTGGCCAAGGGCGAGATTCTTACCGGCCTGCCGCCCGAGGGCAAGGCCGTCATCAATCTGGACAGCCCCTGGTTCGAGCAATGGTACCAGTCCCTGGGCCGGCGCAAGTCGCTGGCGTTCAGTCTGACCAACCCGACGGCCCAGTTGCGCGCCGAGGCGGTCGAACTGGATGCGCGCGGGTGCCCCGGGTTCCTGTTGGTCACACCCAAGGGCTCGATCACTGTGCAGTTGAACCTGCTCGGTTATCACAACATAGCCAATGCGCTTGCCGCCGCAGGTGCAGCGCTGCATCTGGATACCGAGCTGGAACTGATTCGCCGCGGTCTGGGCAAGCTGATGCCGGTCCCCGGGCGGGCATGCCCCATGACGGGCCGCAATGGTGCGCTGATCATCGATGACAGCTATAACGCCAACCCCGGGTCGGTCAAGGCAGCCATCGACATCCTCGCTGATCTGCAGGGCCGTCGCATTCTGGTGCTGGGCGACATGGGCGAGCTGGGTGAATGGGAGCAGCAGAGTCACCGCGAGGTCGGACAGTACGCCGGGGAAAAGGGTCTGGATGCGCTGTTTGCCGTGGGAACGCTGTCGGCCCTGGCAACTGAAGCCTTCGGTGAGGGCGCTCACCTTTTCGGCAGTCGTGAAGAGCTGGTGGCAGCACTGGACGCTCAACTGGATGCTCATACCTGCGTGCTGGTCAAGGGATCACGCAGTGCTGCAATGGACACGGTGGTAGCGGCGCTGGCCAATCCGGCCGCCCTGGGCACCACTGATAACAATAACGATAAGGCCCAATAACATGTTGCTGTTACTGACCCAATATCTGCAGCAGTTCTACACCGGTTTTGCGGTGTTCCAGTACCTGACCCTGCGCGGGATTCTCGGTGTGCTCACCGCCCTCGGTCTGGCCCTTTTTCTCGGGCCCTGGATGATCCGCACCCTGAGTTTTCGGCAGATCGGTCAGTCCGTGAGAAACGACGGTCCCCAATCGCACTTGTCCAAGGCCGGTACCCCGACCATGGGCGGTGCGCTGATTCTGGTCGCGATCAGCATCAGCACGCTGCTCTGGGCGGACCTTAGCAATCTGTATGTCTGGGTGGTGCTGGGCGTGATGCTGTCCTTTGGGGCCATCGGCTGGGTGGACGATTATCGCAAGGTGGTCGAAAAGAACTCCCGTGGTCTGCCTTCGCGCTGGAAGTACTTCTGGCAGTCGGTATTCGGTCTGACTGCGGCGATCGTACTGTTCATGACAGCTACCGACCCGGTTGAGACCACGTTGATCCTGCCGTTCTTCAAGCAGATCGAATTCCAGCTGGGTGTGTTCTTTGTGGTGCTGACGTACTTCGTCATCGTCGGCTCGAGCAACGCGGTCAATCTGACCGACGGTCTCGACGGTCTGGCCATCATGCCCACCGTCATGGTCGGTGGCGCCCTGGGCCTGTTCGCCTACCTGTCGGGTAACGTGCGTTTTGCCGAGTACCTGCTGATTCCCTACGTACCGGGAGCGGGCGAGCTGATCGTATTCTGCGGCGCGCTGCTCGGCGCCGGCCTGGGCTTTCTCTGGTTCAACACCTATCCGGCCCAGGTGTTCATGGGCGATGTCGGTGCGCTCGCCCTCGGCGCGGCTCTGGGCGTGATTGCGGTCATCGTCAGACAGGAAATCGTCCTGTTCATCATGGGCGGCATCTTCGTGGTGGAGACGCTCTCGGTGATCGTCCAGGTCGCGTCTTTCAAGCTGACCGGCCGCCGGGTGTTCCGCATGGCGCCGATCCACCACCATTTCGAGCTCAAGGGCTGGCCGGAGCCGCGCGTGATCGTGCGGTTCTGGATCATCACCGTGGTACTGGTGCTGGTTGGCCTGTCCACATTGAAACTGCGTTGAGGAAGGACTTGTGTCACTGATTACCACGGACAAGCAGCGGATCATCGTCGGGCTCGGGAAGACCGGGCTTTCGGTTGCCCGCTATCTGGCTGGCCGTGGGTTGTCCTTCGCCGTTGCCGACACGCGGGAAAACCCGCCGGGCCTTGACCAGCTCAAGCGGTTCGCCCCCATGGCTGATCTGCACCTGGGAGAACTGGACCCTGCGGTCTTGAGCCGGGCCTCGGAGCTGATCGTCAGCCCGGGTATTGCCCTGGCCGAACCGGCCCTGCAGGCAGCGCGTGCGGCTGGCGTCAGTCTGATCGGTGATATCGAGCTGTTCGCCCGGGAAGCGCGTTCTCCGATCATTGCCATCACCGGGTCCAACGCCAAGAGCACGGTGACCACTCTGGTCGGCGAGATGGCGGCCAGGGCAGGGATCCGCGTAGCGGTGGGTGGCAATATCGGTACGCCGGCACTTGATCTGCTGGACGCAAACGCCGAGCTCTTTGTGCTCGAGCTGTCCAGCTTTCAACTGGAAACCACCGACATGCTCAATGCCGAGGTGGCGACCGTGCTGAACATGAGCGCGGATCACATGGACCGCTACCCGGGAATGGTCGCTTACCATCAGGCCAAGCACCGGATATTCCGCGGCGCGCGCCAGATCGTGGTCAATCGTGATGACAGCCTCTCGCGGCCACTGATCAACGAACAACTGCCTTGCTGGACCTTCGGCCTTTCGCGTCCCGACTTCAAGGGCTTCGGTCTGGTTAAGGAAGAGGGCGAGCAGTACCTGGCCTTCGAGTTCAAACCGCTGCTGCCGGTGTCTGAACTGAAGATGCGCGGCGCCCATAACCACTCCAATGCGCTCGCGGCGCTGGCGCTCGGCCATGCGGCGGGGCTGCCGCTGGAAGCGATGCTGGAGACCCTGCGCGAGTTCGCCGGTCTGCCCCATCGCTGCCAGTGGGTGGCCAGTGTCTCCGGGGTCGACTACTACGACGACTCCAAGGCGACCAATGTGGGCGCTGCCCTGGCGGCTATCGACGGGTTCGCCGCCGAGTGCTCGGGCAGGATCGTGCTGATCGCCGGTGGCGACGGCAAAGGCGCCGATTTCGCACCCCTGCGCAAGAGCGTCGGCCAGCACTGCCGCGCTGTGGTACTGCTGGGCCGCGATGCCCCCTTGCTGGCCGGTGTGCTCGAGGGCTGCACGGAACTGGTCCGGGTCGAGACGCTGGATCAGGCCGTCGCAGCCGCCGCGGCTGTGGCCAAGGCCGGCGACGTCGTGTTGCTGTCCCCGGCCTGTGCCAGCCTGGACATGTTCAGCAATTTCGAGGAGCGGGGACGCTTGTTCGCTGCCGCTGCCAGGGAGCTGACGCCATGATCGGTGTAGCCATGCTCAAGCAATCGGCAGGGCCGCTGATCGGACCCCATCGCTTCGACATGGATATGCCGCTGCTGGTGGCAGCGCTGTGCCTGCTTGGCCTGGGCCTGGTGATGGTCTCGTCCGCCTCGATGGAAGTCGCCGCCGGCCAGCTGGGCAATCCGCTGTTCTACATGATTCGCCAGCTGGTGTACGTCCTGATCGGCTTTGCCGCACTGGTATTCGTCATTTCGGTACCGATTCGCCTGTGGGAGCAGTTCCGCTTCCCCTTGCTGTTCCTTGGAATCGCCCTGTTGATCGCGGTGCTGATCCCGGGCGTGGGCCGCGAGGTCAACGGCAGCTGGCGCTGGATTGCGGTCGGTCCGATCAATATCCAGCCCTCGGAGCTGGCCAAGCTGTTTGCCGTGGTCTTCCTGGCCGGCTACCTGGTACATCGGCAGGAGGAGGTCAAGGAGGGCTGGTTCGGCTTTATCAAGCCCTTCATGGTGTTGTTCCCCATGGCGCTGCTGCTGATCGCCGAGCCGGACTTCGGCGCCACCGTGGTGCTGATGGGCGCTGCAGTGGGCATGCTGTTTCTGGGCGGTGTGGGCCTCTTCCGCTTCATTCTGCTGTTCGGTTCGATCGCCATTCTGGGAGGGTTGCTGATCGTGATAGAGCCCTATCGCCTGCAGCGTCTGACCGGCTTTCTCAATCCCTGGGACGATCCCTTCGGCAGTGGCTACCAGCTTACCCAGGCCCTGATTGCCTTTGGTCGCGGCGAGTGGCTCGGGCTGGGGCTGGGCAACAGTATCCAGAAGCAGTTCTATCTGCCCGAGGCCCATACCGATTTCGTGTTTTCCGTGCTCGCTGAAGAGCTGGGGCTGGTCGGTGCGCTCTCGGCTTTCGCCCTGTTGATCTTCCTCGCGGCGCGCAGTCTGTATATCGGTCTCTGGGCCGAACGCGCCGGGCGCCTGTTTGCGGCCTATCTGGCCTACGGGCTGGCGATCATGTGGATCGGTCAGATCCTGATCAACGTCGGGGTGAATGTCGGCTTGCTGCCGACCAAGGGACTGACGCTGCCATTTCTCAGCTATGGCGGCAGCTCTCTGGTGGTGTGCTGCATCAGTCTGGGCATTCTACTGCGTATCGACTGGGAACGCCGGCAGGCAATGCGGGAGGCCACCGATGAGTGATCGCGTGCTGATCATGGCGGGCGGTACCGGCGGGCACGTATTCCCGGCACTGGCCTGTGCCCGGCTGCTTGCCGAGCAGGGCTATGAAGTGCACTGGCTGGGCACTCGCCGTGGCATCGAGGCGGAGCTGATTCCGGCGGCGGGTATCCCGATCCACTATATAGATGTGCAGGGGCTGCGGGGCAAAGGCCGGCTCGGTCTGCTCAAGGCGCCGGTACAACTGCTGAAGGCATTGTTCCAGTCGTTGCGGCTGCTGAATGTGATCGATCCGGTCTGTGTGCTGGGCGCTGGCGGCTACGTGACGGGTCCCGGTGGTCTGGCCGCCTGGTGCAAACGCATTCCCCTGGTGATCCATGAACAGAATGCGGTGGTGGGGACGTCCAATCGGCTGCTGAGCCGGCTGGCGCTGCGTCATTGCGAGGGCTTCCCCGGCAGCTTCGCCGACACACCCAAGCGGCTGACCACCGGCAACCCGGTGCGCAGCGAGATCTTCCAGGTGCCGGCGGTGGATTGGAACGGCGATCGTCAGCCGCGCCTGCTGGTGCTGGGCGGCAGTCTCGGCGCGTTGCCGCTGAACACCCTGCTGCCGGCCGCTGTGGCCGCGCTGGAAGAAAACGCGCGGCCGGAGATCTGGCACCAGTGCGGACGCCAGCACGTCGACATGACTGCTCAGGGCTACGCCCAGGCGGGCCTGACGGCCCGCGTGGAACCTTTTATCACGGACATGGCCGCCGCATATGCCTGGGCCGATCTGGTGGTATGCCGTGCCGGCGCGTTGACCATCAGCGAGCTGGCGGCGGCGGGACGTCCCGCGGTACTGATTCCGCTGCCCCACGCCATTGACGATCACCAGAGCGCAAACGCTGGCTTTCTGGTGCGCCAGAAGGCTGCTCTGATGCTGCCCCAGCGCAGTCTGAGCGCTGCTTCGCTGGCCGAGCAGCTCACTATTCTTCTTACCCAGCCGGAGACTCTGCAAGCGATGGCCGATAACGCCCGCCGCCAGGCGACACCTAACGCGACTGCGGATGTGGTCCGCGCCTGCCAGGAGGTGGCCCATGGCTGAACCCCGTCAGAAAGCCACTTTCTTCCTGCCGGAGATGCGCCGCATCCGCCGCATCCATTTCGTCGGTATCGGCGGCGCGGGTATGTGCGGTATCGCCGAGGTGCTGCTCAATCTGGGTTACGAGGTATCCGGCTCCGACCTCAAGCGTTCGGCAGTGACCGACCGCCTCGAGAGCTTCGGTGCCCGGGTGGATATTGGTCACCGTCCGGAAAACGTGCAGAAAGCCGATGTGTTGGTGGTGTCCAGCGCAATCAACATGAGCAACCCTGAGGTCGCCACTGCCACTGAGCGGCGTATACCAGTGGTGCCGCGGGCCGAGATGCTGGCCGAGCTGATGCGCTATCGCCACGGCATCGCGGTAGCGGGTACCCATGGCAAGACCACGACCACCAGTCTGATCGCATCGGTGCTGGCGGCGGCGGGTCTGAGTCCGACCTTCGTGATCGGCGGTCGGCTGACCAGTGCCGGTACCAACGCACAGCTGGGTGAAAGTCGCTATCTGGTGGCCGAGGCCGACGAAAGCGATGCGTCCTTCCTGCATCTGCAGCCGATGACCGCGATCGTCACCAACATAGACTCCGACCACATGGACACCTATGGCGGCGACTTCAACAAGTTGAAGAAAACCTTTGTCGAGTTCCTGCACAACCTGCCGTTCTATGGCCTGGCGGTAGTCTGCATCGATGATCCGGTGGTACGCGAGCTGATGCCCCAGATCAACCGCCAGGTGGTCACCTATGGCCTCTCCGACGACGCCGATATCCGGGCCATCGATATCCATCAGCACGGCATGCAGACGCATTTCACCGTGGTACGACATGGCCGCGACGATCTGATGGTCTCCGTGAACATGCCCGGGGTGCACAACGTGCTCAACTCCCTGGCGACCATCGCCGTGGCGACTGATGAAGGCATCGCCGATGAGGCCATTGTGCAGGGTCTGAGCTACTTCGAAGGAGTCGGCCGGCGCTTTCAGGTGTACGGCGAGTACCCGGTAGCCGGGGGCGAAGTCATGGTGGTGGATGACTACGGCCATCATCCGCGGGAGGTCGCGGCAGTCATCAAGGCGGTCCGCGCCGGCTGGCCCGAGCGTCGTCTGGTGATGATCTACCAGCCCCACCGTTTCACGCGGACCCGTGATCTGTACGAGGACTTCGTGCAGGTGCTCGGCGATAACAACGCACTGTTGCTGATGGAGGTCTATCCCGCCGGCGAGGAGCCGATTCCCGGTGCGGACAGTCGCACCCTGTGCCGCAGCATCAGGCAGCGTGGGCAGCTTGACCCGATCTACGTCGAGCGGGATGCGGACGTGCTGCCGCTGCTCGAGGCGGTGCTCAAGCCGGGCGATATCCTGTTGACCCAGGGTGCCGGTGACATTGGCGGACTCGCCTCGCAGCTCGCCGAAGGGTTGCTGCGTCTTGCTGGACGCGACGCGGAGGGCAAGGCATGAGCCAGGTGACCGATTTTGGCCGTGTGGCCGTGCTCTATGGCGGTCGTTCCGCCGAGCGGGCCGTGTCCTTGAAGTCCGGCAAGGCCGTACTGGATGCGCTGCAGGGCGCCGGCGTGGATGCCTATGGCATCGATGCGGGGCACGATCTGGCCAACCAGCTAATAGCCGACCGACCGGATCGAGTGTTCATTGCACTGCATGGGCGCGGTGGCGAGGACGGCAGTCTGCAGGGGCTGCTGGAGAGTCTGCAACTGCCCTACACCGGCAGCGGCGTCATGGCGTCTGCGCTTGGCATGGACAAGCTGCGCACCAAGCTGATCTGGCAGAGCCTGGGGCTGAGTACCCCAGCTTATGCCGTACTGCGCGATCAGGCCGAGTGTGCCGAGATCGTCGCCAATCTGGGCACGCCGCTGATCGTCAAGCCAATCCATGAAGGCTCGAGTATCGGTATGGCCAAGGTCCAGGACGTGCAGGGGCTGGAGCAGGCCTGGCAGGCCGCGCAGCAGTATGACGATGTCGCGCTGGTGGAAAAATGGATAACCGGGGCCGAGTTTACCGTGGCCATTCTGGACGGTCGTGCATTGCCGGCCATCCGCCTGCGTACACCGCATACCTTCTACGATTACGAAGCCAAGTACCTGACCAACGATACGCAGTATATCTGCCCCTGCGGCCTCTCCCCGGAGCGGGAAGCAGAGCTTGGCGAGCTGTGTCTGCAGGCCTTCAATGCGGTCGGATGCAGGGGCTGGGGTCGGGTGGATGTGATGCAGGACGAGGCCGGGCAGTTCTATCTGCTTGAGGTCAATACCGTGCCCGGCATGACCGATCACAGTCTGGTGCCCATGGCCGCTGCGGCGGCGGGGATGACGTTTGGCGAACTGGTGCTGGCGATTCTCGCCAGTGCCCGTTACTGAGGAAAGAGCATGTTGCGGCAGATGGTCAGAGACCCGCGGGCAGGCAAGACCCGGACCCGGCGCGTAGCGCCAGGTCAGGGCGCTGTGCGCGTGGCTCCGGCCGTGCCCCGCAGCTGGCCGCGGTTGTCCCTGAGCCGACCATCCCTGGACGGCGCGCTGACCCGCATAAAGCAACTGGTCTGGCCGCTACTGCTGGTGGGGCTGGGTGTCGGCCTGTATGAACTGGGCAGCCGCATTCTGCCGCTGGCCGATCAGCCCATCGAACTGATCAGCGTGCAGGGCGAGCTGCAGTATATCGACCCGGTGGCGGTGCAGGCGGTGATCCAGCCGTACCTGAACGAGAGTTTCCTGGGTATTGATCTCAACGCCATGCGCACGGACCTGGCGCAGATGCCCTGGGTGGCAAGCGCCGCGGTAACCCGCGTATGGCCGAGTCAGCTTATCGTTCACCTGGACGAGCAGCTGCCGGTCGCGCGCTGGGGTGATGAAGCGCTGCTGAACAACGCCGGCAAGGCCTTCAAACCGGAGGATATCAGCCGCTTTGCCGATCTGCCCCAGCTCGACGGTCCGCAGCGCGCGAAACAGCGGGTGATGCAGTACTACCAGCAGTTCAACCGCCTGCTGCGGCCCTATGGGCAGGGTGTGGCAAAGCTGGAGTTGCGTGAACGGGGTAGCTGGTTTCTGACCACCCAGGACGGCATTCAGGTGTTGCTCGGTCGAGATGAGCTGGTGGACAAGATGCAGCGTTTTCTGACCATCGATCAGCACATGCTGGCGGCGTATCGGCAGCAGATCGCGCGGGTTGACCTGCGTTACAACAATGCAATGGCCGTGGCCTGGCGTGAGCCGGTCGCGGAGCAATCAACTGGCATGCAATCAAACAGAGAGTGACGGGGTCTTATGGCAAGCAAGCAGGGTAGCAGAATGATTGTCGGGCTTGATATCGGGACCTCCAAGGTGGTCGCGCTGGTCGGTGAGATCGGCGCAGACGGCACCCTGGAGATCGTGGGTATCGGCTCGCACCCTTCGCGCGGCCTGAAAAAAGGCGTGGTGGTCAATATCGAGTCCACCGTGCAGTCGATCCAGAGAGCCATCGAGGAAGCGGAGCTGATGGCCGGCTGCGAGATCCATTCGGTGTTCGCCGGTATCGCCGGCAATCACATCCGCAGCCTGAACTCCCACGGCATCGTGGCTATCCGCGACCGCGAAGTGGTGCAGGCGGACATCGAACGTGTACTCGATGCCGGACAGGCCGTGGCGATCCCTGCTGACCAGAAGGTCCTGCATATCCTGCCCCAGGAATATGTCATCGATAACCAGGAAGGGGTGCGCGAACCCCTGGGCATGTCCGGCGTGCGGCTGGAAGCCAAGGTGCATCTGGTGACCTGTGCGCTGAATGCCGTGCAGAACATCGAGAAATGTATCCGCCGCTGCGGTCTCGAGGTGGAAGACGTGATTCTGGAGCAGCTTGCCTCCAGCTATGCCGTACTGACCGAGGACGAAAAGGAGCTCGGTGTCTGCATGGTCGACATCGGTGGCGGCACCACGGATATCGCCATCTTTACCGAGGGTGCGATCCGGCACACGGCGGTGATCCCGATTGCCGGCGATCAGGTGACCAACGATATCGCCATGGCGCTGCGCACGCCCACCCAGTACGCCGAAGAGATCAAGATCCGCTACGCCTGTGCGCTGGCCAAGCTGGCCGGCCCGGAAGAAACCATCAAGGTACCCAGCGTGGGTGAGCGGCCACCGCGAGATCTGTCACGTCAGGCCCTGGCCGAGGTGGTCGAGCCCCGCTATGACGAACTCTTCACGTTGATCCAGGCCGAGCTGCGTCGCTCCGGTTTCGAGGACATGATCCCGGCCGGCATCGTGCTGACGGGGGGGACGGCGAAGATGGAAGGGGCGGTCGAGCTTGCCGAAGAGATTTTTCATATGCCGGTACGCCTGGGCGTACCGCAGGAATTCAAGGGGCTGACGGATGTGGTGCGTAACCCCATCTACGCCACCAGCGTGGGTCTGCTGCACTACGGCAATCGGCACAACGCCGCTGCCGCCAGCAGCCCTGAAACGAGCAGGGAATCGCCATTGATCCGTATCAAGCGGTGGTTCAAGGGCAATTTTTAAGAGCCGCATCGAAGCGGTCAGGGCCTCGCGCAAGCGAGCATTGCAGTAACGAAACGAAAACGAAACGAGTATGTACTCGAGGAGATGGAACCATGTTTGAATTAATTGATAACGTTCCGCAAAACGCAGTAATCAAGGTTGTTGGTGTGGGCGGCGGCGGCGGCAACGCCCTGCAGCACATGGTCGTCAACAACGTTGAAGGTGTTGAATTCATCTGCGCCAATACCGATGCGCAGGCACTGAAGAACGTCAGTGCACGTACCATCCTGCAGCTCGGTCCCAATGTGACCAAGGGGCTGGGTGCCGGCGCCAACCCGTTGATCGGCCGCGAAGCCGCGATGGAAGACCGTGAGCGTATTGCCGAAGTGCTGCGCGGCGCCGACATGGTGTTCATTACCGCCGGCATGGGTGGCGGCACCGGTACCGGTGCAGCGCCAATCGTGGCCGAAGTGGCACGCGAAATGGGCATCCTGACCGTGGCCGTGGTAACCAAGCCGTTCCCGTTCGAGGGCCGCAAGCGCATGCAGATCGCCGAAGAAGGCATCCGCGAGCTGAGCGAGCATGTCGATTCGCTGATCACCATTCCGAACGAAAAGCTGCTCACCGTGCTGGGCAAGGATGCCAGTCTGCTGGCGGCTTTCAGCAAGGCCAACGACGTGCTGCTGGGTGCGGTGCAGGGTATCGCCGACCTGATCATGCGTCCCGGCATGATCAACGTCGACTTTGCCGACGTGAAAACCGTCATGAGCGAAATGGGCATGGCGATGATGGGTACCGGCCACGCCAGCGGCCCGAACCGCGCCCGCGAAGCAGCCGAGGCGGCCATCCGCAGCCCGCTGCTGGAAGACGTGAACCTGATGGGCGCTCGGGGTATTCTGGTCAACATCACCGCCGGCCCGGATCTGTCGCTGGGCGAGTTCTCCGAAGTGGGCAGCACCGTGGAAGAGTTTGCCTCCGAGACCGCGACCGTTGTGGTGGGTACCGTTATTGATCCGGAGCTGCGTGACGAGCTGCGCGTGACCGTGGTCGCCACGGGCCTGGGCGCACGCATGGAGAAGCCGGTCAAGGTAGTGGACAACACCAGTGCCCCTGCACCGGCTCCGCGTCAGGCTCAGGAAGCCACTGCGCCCAACTATCGGGATCTGGATCGTCCGACGGTGATGCGTAATACCGGGGGTCAGAGCAACACTGCGGCCGCAGCGCGCCTGAGCCAGCAGCCGGAAGATCTGGACTACCTGGATATTCCGGCGTTCCTGCGTCGGCAGGCGGATTGATCAGCGCTTATAGGCTGAGTCAATCACACGTATAGGGCTGATTGGTGTTCAACAAAGGTGGACTTTGCTATGATGCGCGCCACCTTGTTGAAAATAGTTCGCACTTTTCGCGATTTTTTTCGCAGCAACAGCGGAAACCTAAAAGCATGATCAGACAACGCACACTGAAGAACATCATCCGGGCCACTGGTGTTGGTCTGCATTCGGGTGAGAAGGTTTATCTCACGCTGAAACCGGCACCTGTCGGCACCGGCATCGTGTTCGTCCGGACCGATCTCGACCCCATGGTCGAGATCCCAGCCCGGGCCGAGTTCGTGGGCGAGACCATGATGTCCACGACGCTGATCAACGGTGGTGCCAAGGTCGATACCGTCGAACACCTGTTGTCGGCCATGGCCGGACTGGGCATCGATAATGCCTATGTCGAGCTGAGTGCTTCGGAAGTGCCGATCATGGATGGCAGTGCCGGCCCCTTCGTGTTTCTGATCCAGTCTGCCGGGATCGAGGAACAGGATGCGGCCAAGCAGTTCATCCGCATCAAGCGAGAGATCACCGTCGAGGAAGACGGCAAGACTGCCAGCTTCCTGCCCTTCGAGGGCTTCAAGGTGTCTTTCGGGATCGACTTTGATCATCCGGTTTTCCGCGGACGTAGCCAGTTTGCCTGTGTGGATTTTTCCAGCACCTCCTTCGTCAAGGAAGTGAGTCGCGCCAGAACCTTCGGCTTCATGCGTGATATCGAGCACCTGCGGTCCCAGAATCTGGCCCTGGGTGGCAGTGTGGATAATGCCATCGTGGTTGACGAGTATCGGGTGTTGAACGAGGACGGCCTGCGCTACGAGGACGAGTTCGTCAAACACAAGATTCTGGATGCCATCGGTGATCTCTATCTGCTGGGCAAGAGTCTGGTGGGTGAGTTCCGCGGCCACAAGTCAGGCCATGGCCTGAACAACAAATTGCTCCGTGCCCTGCTTGCCAACAAGGAAGCCTGGGAAATAGTGACATTTGAAGATGCCGGCACCGCGCCCATTTCCTTCATGCGCCCGGCTGCTGCTGTCTGATAGCTCGTTTCATCTCGTTTCGTTTCGTATGGCCACTTCGGTGGCCATTTTTTTTGCCCGAGAAAGGGCCTCAGACACTTTTGTGATGACGCGCCAAACGCTCCAGGGCAGCCTTCAGTTTAGGGTCCTGAACCTGTTCTGCGGTATCTGTCAGGGTCTCGGCGGCGACCGCCGATTTGCGCATGGGGGTCAGCGCTGGTGGTTTTTTGACCACCACAGGCTGTACCTTGCAGTGTATTTTCGTTACAGTTGCGAATTCGTTGAAAGCCTGTAGTTGCCTGAGCAACCGTTTTTGCTGATAGCGCATGCGGGTCGCCCAGTGGCTGTCGGTCACGATCAGTCGCAGGATGCCCTCGCGCATGGAGGCAACCCGGCAATGCTCCCGTGCGGCCGGCTCGAGCAGTGTATTGAGCAGGACCTGTAGCCGCTCCACCGCGCCAGCCTTGGCGTAGAGCCCCTTGAGGGTCGAGTTGGTGCGGATCAGATCGCCGGGGCGGCGTGCATCCAGGGGATGAAAAGACATGGCTTTTGCCGATAAAAGTAATTGAGCAGCGGTCATCCTATCAGAACCGCCGAACTCGTACTTTGGGGATTTTTAATTGAATATCATCATTCTTACCGACCGCCAGGGCGCCGCCCGAGCGATCAGTCTGAGCCTGCCAGTGCTTCTTGCGGCGTTGGTGGCGATCGTCGCGCTGCCGGTCAGCGCTGTAGTTTTGACCTGGTCTCTGCTCGGTAGTTCCGCTGCTGTCGATGATGCCGTCAGCATTGACACGGACGCCGTCTGGGAACAGACGCTGGCCGACCTGGCCAGTAGCGAAGCGGCGAGCGAGGGCTCCCAGGCGCAACTGGCTCACATGACCCAGCAGCTCGCGCGCCTGCAGACGCGGCTCAGCCGCCTCGACGCCCTGGGCGAGCGACTCACCGAGCTGGCCGAGCTGTCCGATGGCGAGTTCGATTTCAGCTCCGAGCCCGGCCTCGGGGGCCCGGAACTGCGCAACAAGAGTATGAGCCAGGAGACTGACGTTCAGGAAGTGATTGATCGCCTGGCCGACCGGATCGACAACCGTACGCAGCAGATGAAGCTGCTGGAGCAGTTGATCATGAACCGTTCGGTCGACAGCAACGCCATGCTCGATTTCGTGCCGGTACAGGAAGGCTATGTATCGTCGTCCTTCGGTCGCCGCAGTGACCCCATCACCGGCCGCATCGCCATGCATACCGGTACCGACTTTTCTGCGCCCCGCGGCACGCCGATCTTTGCGGTCGGGGCAGGGGTGGTGACCTTTTCCGGACGCAATGGCGCTTACGGAAACATGGTGGAAATCTCCCACGGCGACGGCTACAAGACGCGCTATGCCCATGCCCACGAGCTCAAGGTGGAAAAGGGTGACCTGGTCAGCAAGGGGCAGCAGATCGCCACGGTCGGCTCCACCGGTCGCTCCACTGGTCCGCACTTGCACTTTGAAGTCTATCGCAATGGCATGGCCGTCAACCCGGCACGTTACATCGCACTCAAGTAATGGCATGTCCGGACGTCCGCAAACGCGGACGTCCTTCTTCTGATTCACCCCCGTAACCACCCGCGTTACAGGTCCCCTGGCCAAGCCTGCTGTCTGCCAGCGTAAACGATGCCCTGCGCGCTCGGATTGTGCAGGTTTATTGTGCGGCGCGATTCAGAGTAGAATGCCTGTTTACGGTTTGGCCCGGGTACCATCGGCTGCACCGCCACCCTCAAACGGATATCAAAGTCGACTATGTTTGCGCCTTTATTGAAGAAACTGTTTGGAAGCAAAAACGAGCGTGAGTTAAAGCGCATGGGCCGGGTCGTCAACGCGATCAACGCCCAGGAAGAAAAGCTGAACGCCCTGAGCGATGAGCAGTTGAAGGCCAAGACAGCCGAGTACAAGGAAAGGGTTGCCAAGGGCGAAAGCCTGGATGCCATTTTGCCCGAAGCCTTCGCCCTGGTGCGCGAGGCGAGTAAACGGGTCATGGGCATGCGTCACTTCGATGCCCAGATGATTGGCGGCATGACCCTGCATGAGGGTCATATCGCCGAAATGAAAACCGGTGAGGGCAAGACCCTCGTGGCCACCTTGCCAGCCTACCTGAACGCCTTGAGCGGCAAGGGTGTGCATGCGGTGACGGTCAACGATTACCTGGCTCGCCGCGATGCCAACTGGATGCGCCCGCTGTACGAATTCCTTGGCCTGACCGTGGGTGTCGTGGGGCCGTTCCAGGACCCCGAGGACAAGAAGGCAGCGTACCGCTGCGACATTACCTACGGTACCAATAACGAGTTCGGTTTCGACTATCTGCGCGACAACATGGCGTTCCGGCTGGAAGACAAGTTTCAGCGGGAACTGAATTTTGCGATCGTCGACGAGGTCGACTCGATCCTGATCGATGAAGCCCGTACGCCGCTGATCATCTCCGGGCCGGCCGAAGACAGCTCGCGCATGTACGCGGCGATCAACAAGCTGATCCCCCTGCTCAAGCGCGGCTACCTCGCCGAAGAGGGCGTGGAGGAGGTTGAAGGCCATTACTACATCGATGAGAAGACCCGTCAGGTCGAGCTCAACGAGTCGGGCCACCAGTTCGTCGAGAGCCTGCTGGTCAAGGAAGGCTTGTTGCCCGAGGGCGACAGCCTCTATGCAGCGCAGAATCTGAGCCTGTTGCACCATGTGCACTCCGGGCTGCGGGCGCACACACTGTTCCATCTCAACGTCGAATATATCGTGCAGAACGATCAGGTCATTCTGGTCGATGAGCATACCGGCCGCACCATGCCGGGCCGCCGGCTCTCAGAGGGCCTGCACCAGGCTATCGAAGCCAAGGAAGGACTGAAGATTCAGGCCGAGAGCCAGACCCTGGCATCGACCACCTTCCAGAACTACTTCCGCCTCTACAACAAGCTCTCCGGCATGACCGGTACGGCCGATACCGAGGCCTTCGAGTTCCGTCAGATCTACGGTTTGGACGTCGTGGTCATCCCGACCAACAAGCCGATGGCGCGCAAGGACTACAACGATCTGGTCTACCTGACCATTGATGAAAAGTTCGCCGCCATCACTGCTGATATCAAGCACAGCATGGGCGAGGGTCGACCGATACTGGTAGGTACCGCTTCGATCGAGTCATCGGAGGCTGTATCGCGTCTGCTGGACGCCGAGAAGATTCCGCACAAGGTGTTGAACGCCAAACACCACGAAAAGGAAGCCGAGATCATTGCCCAGGCCGGTCGCCCCGGTGCAGTGACGATTGCCACCAACATGGCAGGTCGGGGTACCGACATCATTCTCGGCGGCAGCTGGGAAGCGGAAGTCGCCAGTCTGGAAAATCCGACCGACGAGAAAATCGCGCAGATCAAGGCCGAGTGGCAGCAACGGCACCAACAGGTGCTGGCAGCCGGCGGCCTGCATATCATCGCCTGCGAGCGGCATGAATCACGCCGTATCGACAACCAGCTGCGAGGCCGCGCTGGTCGTCAGGGTGATCCGGGCTCCAGCCGCTTCTACCTGTCGCTGGAAGACAACCTCATGCGTATCTTCGCCTCTGACCGGGTGAAGAACTTCATGAAGGCGCTGGGTATGGAGAAGGGCGAGGCCATCGAACATCGCATGGTGACCAACGCCATCGAAAAGGCCCAGCGCAAGGTCGAAGGCCGCAACTTCGATATTCGTAAGCAACTGCTGGAATACGATGACGTTGCCAACGAACAGCGCAAGGTCATCTATGGCCAGCGCAACGCAATTCTTGCCTCCGAAGATGTCTCCGACACCATCCAGGCCATTCGTGAAGATGTGGTGGCTGGTGCGATCAGTCAGTACATCCCACCCCAGAGCGTTCCGGAGCAGTGGGACATCGCCGGGCTGGAGCAGCACCTGAATTCCGAACTGGCACTCAAGGTGCCGCTGCAGCAGTGGCTGGACGAAGACGACAACCTGCATGAGGAAGGCCTGCGCCAGCGCATTCTGGACGAGCTGGTCAAGGCTTACAGCGAGAAGGAAGAGCTCACCGGTGCCGATGCCCTGCGTACCTTCGAGAAGCAGATGCTGCTGCGGGTACTGGACGATCTGTGGAAGGAGCACCTGGCAACCATGGATCACCTGCGTCAGGGTATCCATCTGCGCGGCTACGCCCAGAAAAACCCCAAGCAGGAATACAAGCGCGAAGCCTTCAACCTGTTCGAGGAAATGCTCGAGTCGGTCAAGCATGACACCATCCGGATCCTCAGCCACGTGCAGGTTCGCCGCGAAGATGCTGCAGAGGAAGAGGCCCGCCAGCGGCGCCAGGCTGAAGAGATGGCCAAGCGCATGCAGTTCAAACACGAGGCGGTAGCCCCTACCGCAAGTGAAGGCGATCAGGCCGATCGCGAACAAGGCGCGCCGGCCGCAGCTGCTCCTGTTACCCGCGAAGGGCCCAAGGTCGGACGCAACGATCCCTGCCCTTGCGGGTCGGGCAAGAAATACAAGCAGTGCCACGGCAAGATCGGCTGAGGTAGCACTCGATCCACCTCGCAGGATCGGGTGCTACCCGGCTATTAGCGTTTTAGCCACTGCTGCGGCCGAGATGGAACTCGGCCCTCCCGGAGACCCGGCCCGAGGTAGCCCCTCACCTCAATCTCCCGCAGTGTAGCCACTCTGGGAGCGGCACTCGTCATTCCCGCGAAGGCGGGAATCCCCCTCGGCCAATGGTGTCAGAATCCACCGCTGGTCGAGATGGAACTCGACCCTCCCGGGCAGCTACAATACCGGTTCTACACTACCCGGAGATTGCACCATGCCCGTCGGACTCGGCCCCCTTCCTGTTCTGCACCCCGTTCCCGGCTTCCGTCTGGGCATAGCTTCTGCCGGTATCAAGCGTCCTGGCCGAAAGGATGTGGTGGTCATGGAGGCAGCGGAAGGCTCAGCCATTGCCGGTGTCTTTACCCTCAACGCCTTCTGCGCGGCCCCGGTAACCCTGTGCCGTCAGAATCTGGAGCAGTCTCCACGCTACCTGCTGGTCAACACCGGCAACGCCAATGCCGGCACGGGCAAGCCGGGCATGCAGGCAGCCCTGAAAACCTGTTCCGCGTTGGCGGAGCTGGTACAGGTTTCCGGTGAGAAGATCCTGCCATTCAGCACCGGCGTAATCGGCGAGCTGCTACCAGCGGACAAGATTATCGGTGCCTTGCCCGCGGCCCTGGAAAGCCTCGACGAGAGCAACTGGGCCCAGGCGGCGGAGGGCATCATGACGACGGACACCCTGCCAAAGGGTGCCAGCCGTCAGATCAGTCTCGCAGGTCAGACCATAACGATTACCGGCATCTCCAAGGGTGCGGGCATGATCAAGCCGGATATGGCCACGATGCTAGGCTATATCGCGACCGACGCCAGGGTGGCGCGGCCGGTGTTGCAGAACCTGTTGCGCGAAGCGGCTGACCTGTCCTTCAACCGCATCACCATCGATGGCGACACCTCGACCAATGACTGCTGCATGCTGATTGCTACCGGTCAGGCGGACATGGCGGAGATTACCGAAGCCTCAGGCGAGGACTACCGTCTGCTGGCCGATACCATCAAGGCCATCATGCTCGAGCTGGCGCAAGCCATCGTGCGAGACGGCGAGGGCGCCACCAAGTTCGTCACGGTACAGGTCAATGGCGGCAACAACCGGGACGAGTGTCTGGACGTGGGCTACGCCGTGGCGCACTCGCCGCTGATCAAGACCGCACTCTTCGCCTCGGACCCCAACTGGGGTCGGATTCTGGCCGCCGTGGGGCGCGCCGGCGTACCCGAGCTGAATGTGGAAAAGATCGACGTCTATCTGGATCAGGTCTGCATCACCCGCAACGGCGGGCGTGCCGAGGAATATACCGAGGAGCAGGGCGCTGCCATCATGGCCCAGGCGGAAATTACCATCCGGATCGAACTCAATCGCGGTGAGCACAGCGAAACGCTATGGACCACCGACCTGTCCCACGAGTATGTACGTATCAACGCCGAGTACCGCACCTGAGGAGCCTGGAGCGGCGTGCGCTGCGCGTCGCTTCCAGTTATTCCACTGCGCTGATTAAACCACTCCTGGTCATGCTCACCCGTCCTGTCCGGTACCCCTGCGCAGCCGGGAGACAATGCTGCTTCCTCCGCAAACTGGATCAGTAATCAGGAACCACAGTATTTCGGATCGATCACGGTACGCTCTACCCGCCAGCGGCCAATCTGATTGATCACCAGCTTGCGCCCCTCCGCCCCCTCCCTGGCGGGACAGAAGCGGAAAGTCCCGGCCTGGAACCCGCCGTTGAGCAACTCGGTCTGGCCATGTGCATTGAAACGCACATATCTGGACACGGGTCTGTTGGCGTGCAGGCGCAGGGTGGTGTCCGGTGGGAGTTCACGCAGAATCTTGTCACCGGCGCCCGGAGCGCCGTCGTTGTCCTTGTCGACGAATATGACCCAGCCCTGATTCCAGTCGCCGTCTACCGGGGCCAATGTCAGAGTGCGGTTCATTCGCACGGCCTCCTGTCGGGTCATCGTCAGGCTCAGCCCCAGATTGTTCAGTCCGGTGCTCATGCGTTGCTGGTCGATCAGACTACCGAAGCCGGGAATGGCGATGCCGATCACAAAAGCAAAAATGGACAGAGCGATCATCAGCTCTATCAGGGTGAATCCACGCGAGCGCATGGGGTATCCTCCTTGATGTGGATGAAGGAGCCACTGCCCTGTAGGCTCCAAATGCATTGCGATGAACCTGTCATCGCCCTGATCTTACCGATTATCGTAACAAGCGCGACCGGTTGCGCCCGGCTTTCTATAGTGTCAGCACGTACCAAAGGGGATTTTGATGAAAAGTGTGAAGGGTTTCACTCTTATTGAGCTGATGGTAACCATAACGGTCCTTGCGATTCTGATCAGCGTGGTCATGCCCTCATTTCAAAGAACTGCAGCCAATAACGCGGTGAAGTCAACGGCGCGGGATTTCGTGGCGACAGTTAACACCGCTCGTATGCAGTCGATGAGCATGCGCTCCAATATCGCTATTTCGCCATTGTCGGGCGACTGGAACGAAGGTTGGCAGCTGGACTTTCCCATAGCTTCAGCTGAGGAAGATCAGGATTTTACGCCTGCTGATTCAGTAACAGTAACGCGAACCGGGGGTGCAGGGGCGCTCACTTTTCTTGGGCGAGGAGGGCTGCAGGGCGGAGTCGCGGTTTTCGAGGTTTGTCATTCGGACGCGAACGTCGATGGACGCGAGATTAGTATCTCATTTCTTGGGAAGGTTACATCCGTGCTGAAGGAGTGCTCCTAGTGTACAAGCGTTCCACAACCAGATTTTCTCGTATTATCCTGTTAGGTCATGAGCGAGGTGTCGGGATGCTTGAGGTATTGATAGCAATCCTGGTTATCTCCGTTGGAGCCTTGGGTTTTGCTGGCATTCAATTAACCGCCTTGAGTAATTCAGATGAGGCGAACTATCGATCCCATGCAACCCTTATAGCTCAAGACGCTATTGAGCGCTTCATTTCAAACCCTACGCAGATTGACTTTTACACTACGCCAGGCAATTGGCCAAACGTAGCACTCGCCTCTGGGTCTGAGCCCACAAACTGGAAAACCTGCATAGACGCCGAATGTAGCGCGGCACAAATGGCTGCCTGGGATGTTGCTCAGCTTAACTGGATTGTTGCTAATACTCTGCCTGGTGGGCGTATTCAGTCTCGCGCATGTGGCTTCAACGCGCTTGAGTGCATTGCGATCAGTTGGTCTGGCCAGGCGCCGGGTGAGTGTTTGAGCGCGGGAGGAATAAATACCAGTGACGACTCCTCGTGCCTCGTGATGGAGGTGCTGCGATGAAGGCTTTCCGCGGATTTACACTGGTCGAATTGATGGTCGCGTTGGCGCTTGGAATATTACTTTCTCTGGCGGCGATTCAACTGTTTGCTACAAACCAGCGGACTTTCACACTACAAGAGGTTGTTTCGGGCCTGCAAGAGGATGGACAGTCGGTCATACGATATATCACTGCGGATATTCTTTCGTCGGGACGGGGCACTTCACTGCTTGGGAATATCAATCCCGTCGTGGTGGCGTCCTCGACCAACGGCAGCAATGGAGGAAATGATCAGCTGGTGGTGAATTACTTTGGTACCAGTGACTGCCAGGGCACGGTTTCAGGTGCCGAAGTGGAAATTATCAATACCTATTTTGTCAGTGCTGCAGGGGAGTTGACGTGCTCCGGCAATCTAACTGCTGGTGATGTTGTCCTTCTGCCTGGTATCGAGAGTTTCCAAGTGTTGTATGGCCTGGACACGGATCCGAATGATGCTCTGGGAGTCAACCGTTATGTGGCTGCTGATTCACTGAACGTTGACTCTGTTGTTGTTGCCATACGCCTGGCTCTCTTGCTTCGAAGCTCTCAGGAAGTATCTGTTGCAGATAGCAGCCAGACTTATTATGTCCTGGATGAGTCAATAGATTCGCCGAGCGATCGGCTGATAAGGAGAGTTTTTACTACCACGGTGCAAATTAGAAACTATGACTGGGATGGAGTTTGAAATGTGCCACCCAATGAGATTTCCAAAGCAAAGTCAAAACGGATCGGCATTGCTCGTGTCGCTCATTATTCTGCTGATGGTTTCGGTGCTTGGTTTGAGTGCAATGAGGGCAAGTATATTCTCGTCCAAAGTCTCGACCGGTTTGCAGGCAGATGCTATGACCTTTGAAGCATCCGAAACTGTTTTAACCAGCACCTATGACGAACTTTCCGGCTTAAACGATTTGCTGCTTTATGCCGCAATTGAGGGTGCCGGTCAGTTCTATTGCCTAGGTAGTGACGGTGTTCTGGATGCTGTTAATGCTGGGTGCGGCGCCGAAGATACTTTCGATTCAAGAGAATTGCTGACCGCAGGAGCTTATACCTACATTGCGGGTCTGCAGGCGATTGAAGGCAGCCAGGTGAGTATTTCTGGCGGCGGTTCGGGAGTGTTTGTGGATTATCGGATTGATATGCTTAGTCGATCCACAATGGATAGTTATTCCCTGGAAAGCAACCACCTCCAGGAAACCCTCAAGCGTGGCATTCAGCCCGCCGGCGAATTGGAATAACAGGAGAATGAAAATGAGACTTTTTACCCACGTTATTCCTTCCGCAGTGCTGTGGGCTGGGGTATTTATGGCTTCACTGCCTGTAACGGCTGACGATACCGAGATATATTTTTCGAGCGCCACCGCTGATAATTCGGATAATAAAATTCGAGCTAACGTCATGATTATGCTGGATACATCTGGCTCCATGAGGTTTTGTGAGGAAGAGTTAGGCGGCAGCGGTTTTGATGCCAACTGGTGTTCCGATTACGAGAACCGTCGCATCAATATGCTGCAAGGTGCTCTCGATGATCTTTTGGATCAGCTAAATCCAAACATTCGCGTGGGTTTGGGACGCTACAACTATCGTATCTCCGGAAACAATGGCACAGGGCAGTTGGGTGGTAGAATCCTGGTGCCCGTAGTAGATGTTAATGAGACTACAAAAGCGCGGATGCGAGAGGAAATCGCCAAACTGAACGACGCTGGAGAAAATGCCAGTGCACCGGCCGACTCAGCGCAGCCTGTAGGCGATACGCCCACTGGTCGCGCTTACTCTGAAGCTGCGCGATACATGATGGGAATGACACCCGTTTATGGTGTACAGGGAAATGTCCTAACTGGCGATACCCTTAACCCGCAGGTCTGTGTTGCGGAAGAGCAGGTCGAAACCAACTGCAGGAATGAGCTTGTATCAGGCGGCTGGGCAGCAACCGACTGGTGTGACGTAAACAATTCCAATTGCCGCGTAGCGTCCAGTGAGTGGGCTGCGGTCGACTCCTGTGATTTGTCGCAGTCTGACTGCAGACTAGGTGATTATGTGCGGTTGTCTGGCTCCTGTAACACTTCGCTTCCCAATTGCTATAGTGCTAATGAGCGCTATTGGTTTTTTGGTTGGAGAAACAGAACAGTTTATTTTCAAGCTCCTTATCAAGGGCTGGTAAACACCTACGAAGCTTTTACCGAAGAGACGTTTGCAAGGGTGTGCGATACGGGCACGCAGTGCACGCAGACCCAGGATACTCTCGTAAGTGGTAGATACAGCTCCCCTATCAATACGGCTAATCAATGTGAAACAAACCATATTGTACTGTTTACGGACGGCGTACCCAGTAATAACGACATACCAGGTAATCAAGGTTTTGTAAACTGTGGTAGCTCGGGTTCCTACGCCTGCCAGCAGTCTATCGCTCAGTATTTGATAAGCACTGGAAATGCAAAAGGTGTTCCGGTTAAAACCCATAATATCGGTCTTTATATGGGTGATAACCAAGCCAATATGGCTGCGGTATCCGATATTGGTCAAGGCAATACTATTAATGCCGAGTCCACAGAGGATCTGCTCAATGCTTTTCTTCTGAGTTTCGATTTGATTGCTGATGAATCAAGATCCATTACAGCGCCCGGCATAGCGGTCAATACGCTGAACCGTTTCCAGAATCTGGATGAGCTGTACTATGCCGTTTTCCAGCCGGTCAAAAGCAGCTACTGGGAAGGAAACTTGAAGCGCTATCGCTTGAACGAGGGTGCGATCCAGGGGCTGAACGGTAATGCTATTGATCCGGCGACAGGCTTCTTCCGGGAGGGCGCTCGAAGCTTTTGGAGTGCCGAAACGGATGGATCTGACGTAGTAAAGGGTGGAGCTAGGTCAAAAGTTGGCTCGCGCTCGCTTTTTTACACTGATGAGCCCGGCGGTGCGCTAAAAGAGCTGAATTTTGCCAGTGTGGACACGCCGTCCGATGAATTCCTGGGTTTGGGTCCTACGGCTAATGAGTCGGAGCGACTTCAGCTTCTCGCGGAATTGCGCTCCATGTGGGGAGACCCCCTGCACAGCCAGCCGCTTATGGTGAACTATGGCGGTACTTCCTCCAATAACACCGTATTTGTATCGACCAATGGTGGCATGTTGCACGCTATAAATGCGCAAACGGGCGGCGAACATTTTGCTTTTATGCCATTCGAGTTCATTAGTCGCGCTAACGAGTTCACAATTGATCGACCCAGTCTCAACGGTGACAACACTCGCCAGACATATGGGCTGGATGGTAGCTGGATATCATGGCGTCGATCAGGTGGTTCAATTCTTGACGCGCCGGCCTCAGTATATCTTTATGGCGGCATGCGTCGGGGCGGAGAAAGCTACTATGGGCTGGATGTTACTGACCTAGATGCTCCATCCATGCTCTGGCAGATTAATAGTGACTCGGACGGCTTTGAGGATCTCGGGCAAACCTGGTCTACCCCAACCCTTACGAGCATTCCTTATGGTGAGGGGCGTTTGCCTGTGCTCGTTTTTGGCGGGGGGTATAGCCCTGATGATCATGACAACTACGCAAGTCGCACCAGCGGTGATGAAGTGGGTAACGCCATTTATATCGTTAATGCTGTGACGGGTGAACTGGTATGGTCGGCTGGCTCTAGCACTGATTCAGTTGAAAGAGTTGCTGATATGAAATGGGCCGTCCCTGGCGGAATATCGGTTGTAGACATCGATTTCGATGGCAAAGCGGATCATCTATATTTCGGAGATCTTGGTGGGCAGGTCTTTCGAGTAGACATTGATGTGACTGGTAACAATGACCACGATGTCAGTCGTTTGGCTTCGCTCGGTGGTTCTGGCTTCAATCACCGTCGTTTCTATGAGGCTCCGGCGGTAGGATATGTTCGCGATGGAGTAAACACAGGCTTCTATGTAGCATTAGCTTCTGGCTACAGGGCTCATCCTTTAGATGAGAGTACTCGAGAAGGCCTTTTTGTCATTAAGGACAAGACGCCATTTAACGACGTCACAGAAGCAGTTGCGACTACAGCTAATATGTCCAACGTGAGCGATGGTGGTCTTCCTTCTACGGATTCTCGGGGCTGGTACTATTACTTTGATCGCACTGGCGAAAAGTCTATGGCCTCACCCGTGATATTCGATAACCGCATTCTGCTAACGACCTACTCGCCAGTTGAAATTGAAAACGCAGATAACCCCTGTGCCGTCAGTTATGGCCGCTCGTATCTTCACACTGTGAGGTTGACGACTGCTGAACCTGCGGGCCTCACTGATGAGATAGACGGTACTCCCCCCCTTTCACGTAGCCAGGCGCTTTCTTCGACAACACCCGCGCCTACACCTACCATTCTATTGGACGATGATGGTGAGGCCATAATCATCGTTGGTACCGAAGTCGTGGGGGAGGGTGATATTGGCGATTTGCGTTTGCGTAAGCAAAGGTGGCTGCAGTTACCGCGTGACGAGGCTAATGTAATCAGAAATCGGAGCGTGGATGATGAAGAAGGGGATGGCGCAGGTGATTAGTCTGAGAGTTGGCCGATTGCGGCTCGGCAGCAAGGGCTTTACCCTTATTGAGGTGATGATTGCAGTCGTTATTGTCGGGCTCTTGGCAGCTATCGCATATCCGGCTTACACGAGACAGATTCAGCAGAGTCGGCAAACCGATGCCCAAGGGCAAATCATGGAGTTTGCCAGCGCGCTTGAAGGTCATAGATCGAAAAACTTTTCCTACGCTGGCGCCACCCTGCCGGCGTTGGGGCCGGAACTGGCGGCGAACTCTTTTTATAATGTCGCCTTCAATATTGGGGGAACCAATCAGACTTATACGATTACCGCGACCCCTCGGGGCACAATGAGTGGTACAGCCACCTTGACGTATGACAGTGCAGGGGGGGCGTCGTGGGACTGATATGGCTCTGGCGCTTATCTGATGAGACCGTGAGTGCTTGGTGGCTGTAAAAAGTCTCTTATAGCTATCCTTCTTGCTGGAGGCTTGGTATTTAGGCTTCCAATACAGGATCAGGTGATCAATTTGTCGGTCGTAAATATTGAGTTATCAGTAGGTTCACCCAGCGCGATCGGAGTGGGTGAACCTTAGAGGCTAGTGGCGATGTGTATCGGTCAAGGCTGTGGTTTTTCCCCCAGGTAGCTCTACGTCTTGCATGATAGGACCGTTTTTTCTTTTGGGCGGTCCAATCAACCCGTTGCTGCCGAGTTTCGGCACAAGTTACCAATTCTTTTTCTAAAATCTCCCTCCCTACTGTTGGAATTAAACGCGTATAGCGGTGTCTTAGTCCGCGGGGTTCTACCCCGTTACTGCGGACACTTTTGAAAAGAGGCACAATGTGCCAAAGGAGTGTTCATGTCCAAACGCAGAAGATACAGCCCCGAATTCAAGCGCGAAGCCATCGCGCTATCTCGCCAGCC